>Ga0207667_10000018_pt1 | contig 388308 bp, 368 predicted proteins | sample KBSCornC52_FD_184301 | JGI IMG/M metagenome (GOLD analysis project Ga0207667, IMG submission 184301) | Corn rhizosphere microbial communities from Kellogg Biological Station, Michigan, USA - KBS Corn C5-2 (SPAdes) (version 2) | ecosystem: Host-associated > Plants > Roots > Rhizosphere > Soil ...
TCTTGGTAGTCCAGACCGTAGCCTATGACGAACTCGTCCGGCGAGGTCAGGCCGACGTACTCCACCGGGACGTCGACCAGGCGATGGTAGGGCTTATCGAAGAGCACGCACGATTTCAGGCTGGCCGGGTTCCGCCCCCCGAGTAACGTCCGAAGGTAGTCCAGCGTGAAACCGTTGTCGATGATATCCTCGACGACGACCACGTTCCGGCCGGTGATCGGGGTATCGGAGTCCTTGAGCATACGCACCTCTCCCGAGGAGCGGGTCGCGTTCCCGTAGCTCGAGACGCACAGATACTCCACCGAGACCTCGCTCGGACCGTCGGGAAGCCGCGCGATCGCGCGCGCGAGGTCGACCGTGACGTAGAGCGCTCCCTTCAACACGCCCAGGAGCAGCAGGGGTTGCCCTTTGTGGTCGGCCGCGATCTCCCGGGCCATCCGGTCGATGGCGTCGGCGATCTCGGCCTCGCTGCAGAGCGTCCGCTCGAGCGTGCCCTCGTACGTCTCGGTGATCTTCATTCGTGCGTCTCTACCCTTAGCCGGCCGGCCTCGATGATGAGGTCGACCCCGTCCTTCATATAGAATCGGCCGCTGCCGCCCCGTTCTAAGGCGAGCACCGCGGCCTCGACGTGCGCGAATGCGACGTCCTTGAGGCCACAATCGCCCTCGACGGCCTCGCGCACCTGCCTGCGCAGGCCGGCCCGGGGGGTGGCCGCGTCCTCGTGGGCGGCCAGCTCCGCCGCCCGCGCGATCGCCCCGTCGAGCCCGGGGAAGAGCGGCCGCAGGCCGGTCAGGGCCTGGCGCACGGCGTTGCGGCGGAGTTCGGCGTCGGCGTTGGTCGGGTCGACCGCATAGGGCAGGGCCTCGGCATGGCAGTAGGCCAGCAGGTCGCCGGCCGGCTGGAGCAGCAGCGGCCGGATCAGATCGACCCCGTCGGCCAGCGGCCGGCGAGCCGGCATGCCGGCCAGACCCGACGGGCCGGTCCCGCGGAAGAGCGCGAGCAAGACCGTCTCGCTCTGATCCTCGGCGTGATGGGCCGTCGCGACCGCGGCCGCACCGGTCTCGCGGGCGATCGCGAGCAGCGCCGCATAGCGCCCGTCCCGCAGCGACGCCTCGCCGGCCGCATCGCCGGCCAGCGAGACCGCCCGGACCGGGAGGCCGAAGGTCGCGCCGATGCGCAGGACGACGCACTCGTCCTGCCAGGCCGACGCGCGCGTGCCGTGATTGACGTAGGCGAGGGTCAGCCGCAGATCCAGGCTCGGCGCGAGTGCGGCGAGCGCGGCCGCGAGCGCGACCGAATCGGGGCCGCCGCTGCACGCGACGACGATGCGCTCGCCCGCCCGGACGACGCCGCCCTTTTCGATCGCGTCGTGCAAAGCTCGCTCGGGGTGTGCCCCTCTCACGCCTTGTCATCCCGAGCGTAGCGCGAAGCGCGTAGTCGAGGGACCGACGAGAGCAAACGCGTCGAGGCGGCCCCTCGACTACGCTTCGCTACGCTCGGGATGACAAGGGCCATGCTAGCGGATGTGGCGGGCGATTTCGCGCTGGACGTCGCGTTTGGCGGTGTCGGCGCGCTTGTCCCAGAGCTTCTTGCCGCGCGCGACGCCGATCTGGACCTTGACCTTGCCGCGGGTGAAGTACATCCGCAGCGGCACGATCGTCAGACCCTTCTCCGCGACTTGAGCCTTGAGGCTCTTGATCTGGTCCTTGTGCAGCAGCAGCTTGCGCGGGCGCAGCGGCTCGACATTCGAGAACGAGCCTTCTTTGTACGGATTGATGTGCAGACCCATCAACCACGCCTCGTCGTCTTTGATGCGCGCGTAGGCCTCTTGCAGCGAGATCCCGCCCGCGCGAATCGACTTCACCTCGGTACCCGTCAGCACGAGCCCCGCCTCCATGCTATCCAGGATCGCGAACTCATGACGCGCGCGCCGGTTATCATATGCGGGCGTAGCCTTGAGCTTCTCGGCCGCGGCATCGGCTTGCCGCGCCTGCTTCATCTTCGCCATTTTACAGGCGCTCCGCCCTGGGCTCCGCGCCCCCCACTTCGTGGGGCCCCCCAACCATGGCGCGCTCACGCGCTCGGTACGCAGATGCCTCCCCTGGGGCGCGCCGAAATGACCCGGTGACGATCACGTAGTCGCTCCTGGGTTTCTTCGGTCGTTGGCGGCGTGGATCGGGGCGCGCGAGACGAACTTGCCTTCACCTTCGAGCAGGACGGTGCCGGAGGCGTCGGTGACGCGGGCTTCGAGGAAGAGCACCTTGTGGCGTTCGTCGGCGACCCGGCCGGTGATCACCAGCGGTTCGCCGAGCGGGACCGGCTTGCGGAAGCGGGATGCCAGGCTGGCGGTGACGCCGCGGTGACCGGCGGCGCCGGCCGCGTGGGCCATCGCTTCGTCGAGCAGCGCCATCGCGATGCCGCCGTGCGCGATCCCGCGCCAGCCTTGGAACTCGGGCGCCAGCACGACGTCGGCGCGGACACCGTCGCCCGCGCGCTCGAAGTGGAGGTGCAGGCCGATCGGATTGTCGGGCCCGCAGGCGAAGCAGTTGCCGTCGTCGATCGGGACGTCGGTCCGGCTCAACGGCCGACCTCGAGACGGGTCGCGAGGTAGTCGGGCAGATGCGCGTCGTGCATCTTGTGCTGGACCTCGCCGATCGGATATTCGTAGCGGATCCATTCCACCCGCCGCAGCGCGGGTTCGAAGAACACGAACGACGCGAGCGGATTGAGATCGCGCGGCTGTCCGACCGACCCGACGTCGACGACGTAGCGCTTGCCTTCTTCGAGCAGCAGCTCGCCGCCGTGCTGCATGTGCTTGTGCGAGATCGAGCCGTCCGGTTCGAGCGCGTAGTACTCGGCGATGTGGGTGTGCCCGACGAAGACCAGCGGCGCGTCGGTCGCCTCGAACGCGCGAGCGGCCGAACGCTTGTCGAGGATGTACTCGAAATAGTTCTTGGGCGCGCCGTGCACCATCAGGAAGTCCGGATACCGCAGTTCGTAGGACAGCCCGTTGAGCCACTGCCGGTTCTCGGCGTCGATCACGTTCTGGGTCCAGGCCATCGCCGCTTTGGCGACCTCGTTGAAATACTCGACGCCGAAATTGTCGATGGCCGCCAGGTCGTGGTTGCCGAGCACGCTCGCTTCGGCGCGTTCGCGCAGGATCGCGATGCACTCGTTCGGGTTGGGGCCGTAGCCGACCGTATCGCCCAGGCACAGGATCCGGTCGCGCGGATCGATCAGGGCGAGGGCGCGCTGCAGCGAGTCGAGATTGCCGTGGATGTCGGAGAGGATCGCGTAGCGCACCGGACGGTCGGTCATCCCGGCACCTTCGCCGCGACGTCCCGGAAAGCCGCCGCGAAGGCGGCCCGCATCGGCGCGGTGCCGACCGTGACGCGGATGCACCGGTCGAGCGGCGGCGCTCCCGGCTTGCGGATCCAGACGCCCCGCGCCAGCAAGGCGTCGACCATAGCGACCGCGCGGGCGACGCCGCCGACATCGATGCAGACGAAGTTGGTGCGCGACGGCACCGCCGCGAACCCCAGCTCGCGGGCGAGCGCTTCGTAGTCCGCCCGCCCCTTCGCCGTCTCGGCGACCACGTACGCGCGGAACGCATCGTCGCGCAGCGACGCGAGCGCGCCGATCTGTGCGTTGCGATTGACGCCGTAGTGCAGCCGGATCTTCTGGAAGGTCGCGACGATGTCGGGATGCGCGAGCGCGTAGCCGACGCGCGCGCCGGCCATGCCGTACGCTTTCGAGAACGTGCGCGTGCGCAGCAGGTCCGGCTCGAAGACGTCGGGGAGCAGTTCGTCCGGTTCGACGAAATCCGCGTAGGCCTCGTCCAGGAAGAGCATCGTCTGGGCCGGCAGCGCGGCGCGAAAGCGCGCGATCTCCTCGACCGGATAGAACGTGCCGCTCGGATTGTCGGGGTTGGCCAGGTAGACCATCGCCGCCGAGGTGGCGTGGGCGGCCGCCGCCAGCCCGTCGAGGTCCGGGCGATCGTCGCCGCGATACGGCACCCGGACGAGCGTGCCGCCGTAGCCTTCGACGTGATAGTCGAAGGTCGGGTAGGTGCCGCGCGAGGTCACCGCGACCGCTCCCGGCGCGACGAACGCGCGCACCGCCAGGCCCATCAGATCGTCGATGCCCGATCCGACGCTGATGTGTCCGGGCGTGCAGCCGTGTTTGTGCGCGAGCGCGTCGCGCAGTTCGAGCGAATCGGGGTCGCCGTACCAAGCGGTGCGTTCGAGTTCGCCCGCCATCGCGGCGATCGCGCTCGGCGCCGGACCGAACGCGCTCTCGTTGGCGCCCAGCCGCAGCAATTCGTGCAGGCCGCGCTCGCGCATGATCCGTTCGGGCCCGACGAACGGCGTGTTCGCGGGCAGCGCGGCGACGATCGGAGCGGGTCTGGGCACCTTCAGCGAACTCCTCCGGAGAGAAACCGCCGGACCGTCACGCGCGTGCCGGCCTCGAGCGGAACAGCATCTTCTCCGACCTCGCAGTAGCCCGACGCGCGGGCGGGCAGACTGACGAGCGAGGAGTGCAGGGCAAGGGGATGCGCCGCCAGGCGACCTCCCTCATCTTCCAACGCGACCGGGATGTAATTCGTCCACCCCGGGCGGCCGCGCAGCGGAGCGGCCAGGACCGCGTCGACCGCGACCGCCCCGGTCGCCGCGCCGGTCAGGCGCGCGATCAGGGGCGCGACGATCGCTTCGAGCACGATCAGGGCCGAGACCGGATTGCCGGGCAGCCCGATCACCGGCTTGGCGCCGCTGGCGCCGAGCACGGTCGGCTTGCCGGGCTTGATGCGCAGGCCGTGGACGACCACGCCCGGCGGTCCGAGCGCCGCGACGGCACCGGGCGTGAGGTCGCGTTCGCCGACCGACGACCCGCCCGAGAGCATGGCTCCGTCGCAGTCGAGCAGCGCGTGGCGCAGGGCCGCTTCGAGCGCGCCCGGCTCGTCGGAGACGGTCGGGCCGTGGACCGGCTCCGCGCCCATGGTCCGCAGCGAGGCGGCGATCGCGTAGCGATTGGAGTCGCGGATCTGCTCCGGGCGCGGCGCCCGGTCCGGCGCGACGATCTCGTCGCCGCTCGAGAGCACCGCGATGCGCGGCCGCGCGAAGACCGGGACGGCGACGATACCGAGGGTCGCGAGCACGCCCAGTTCGGGCGCGCCGACGATGCGCCCGGCGCGCAAGGCGATCGCGCCGGCCGCCAGATCGGAACCGCGCAGCGTCACGCAGTCGCCCGCCGGAACGGCCGGCAGATCGACCAGCTCGCCCGCGACGGTCGCGTCCTCCAGCGGCACGACCGCGTCGGTCCCGGGCGGCAGCACGCCGCCCGTCGGGATACGGACCGCCTCGCCCGGGCCGACCGGGCCGGGAGCGGCGAGGCCCATCCGGACCTCGCCGGTCAGACGGAAGCGCCCGGCCGCGCCGGCGGCCCGGGCGAACCCGTCCATCGAGGAGCGATCCGCGCGCGGATAGTCGGCGTCGGCCCGGACGTCTTCGGCCAGCACGCGTCCGAAGGCCGCGTCCAGGTCGACGCGCTCGATGCGAAGCGCGGGAGCCGGGACCGACGCGAGATAGAGCGCGATCGCCTGCGCCGGCGCGAGCAAGCGCGTCTCGTCAAAACCGCCTGTTAATAGGAAAGCCTTCGCGGGCTGCATAATGCGCGGTTCTCCATGCTGGACATCGTCGTCGTTCGTCGCGATCCCGATCGCGTTCGCCGGTCCGCCCGTCGTCGCGGGCAAGACCCGTCGTTCGTCGACGAGATTCTGCGCCTCGACACCGAGTACCGTTCCGCGCTGACCGCGGTCGAGGCCGCCAAAGCCGAGAAGAACCGGCTCTCGGCCGAGATCGGCAAGGCCGCCGACAAGGCCGCCGCCGCGCGCGACCTGCGCCCGAAGCTCGACGAGATCGCCAAAGCGGTCGCGGCCAACGAGTCGCGCGCGACCGAACTCGCGCCCGACGCACCGGATTCGCCGCTGCGCGCCTTGCTCGCATCCTCGCCCAATCTGCTCGACGAGAGCGTCCCCGATGGCGCCGACGAAAGCGCGAACGTGGTCGTCCGCACCTGGGGCGAACCCACGGCGCTGGCGTTCGAAGCGAAACCGCATTGGGAGGTGGGCGAAGCGCTCGGCATCCTGGATTTCGAACGCGCCGCCAAGCTCTCGGGCAGCCGCTTCGCCGTGCTGATGGGAAACGGCGCGCGGTTGTCGCGCGCGATCGCGCAGTTCTTCCTGGATCGCGCACATGCGAAGGGCTACGTCGAGGTCGCGCCGCCGATGCTGGTGACGCGCGCGACCATGTGGTCGACCGGCCAGCTGACCAAGTTCTCGGACGCGATGTTCCAGGATCAGGACGCCGACCTGTTCATGATCCCGACCGCCGAAGTGCCGCTCACCGCGCTGCACGGCGACGAGATCCTGGACGGCGCGAGCCTGCCGCGCAAGTACGCGGCGTACACGTCGTGCTTCCGCAAAGAGGCGGGCGCCGCCGGCAAGGATACGCGCGGCTTGATCCGCCAGCATCAGTTCGACAAGGTCGAGCTGGTCTGGCTGACGACGCCCGACGCCTCGCCGGGCGCGCTCGACGCGCTGACGAACGATGCGGCCGCGCTGCTCGAAGCGCTCGAACTGCCGCACCGCGTGCTCGCGCTGTGCGCGGGCGACGTCGGCTTCAACGCGGCCAAGACGTTCGACATCGAGGTCTGGGTGCCCAGCGCCAACGCCTATCGCGAGATCTCGTCGTGCTCGAACTGCACGGATTTCCAAGCCCGCCGCGCTTCCATCCGGACGCGCGCAGAAGCCGGCGCGAAGCCGGAACTGGTGCACACCCTCAACGGCTCGGGCCTGGCGGTCGGACGCACCATCGTGGCGATCCTCGAGAACTATCAGAACGCCGACGGCAGCGTCCGCGTCCCCAAGGTGCTCCAACCGTACCTCGGCACGGACGTGCTTACGGCGTAGTCAGACTATCCGCCAGCGCGTCGACCGCGTTCGACCGTTCCTGGGGAGCGGCGCTTGCGGCGAAACGTGCTTCGACGTGCACGCGCGACGTCGCGTCGTCGAGGCGTTCGACGGTCGCGCGGATGCGTTCGCTGCCGATGGTCCCGAAGTCGGCGTCGATGACGCCCGTCTTGCGGTCGGCGTCGCGGACGTTGGCGCCGAGGACCGCGTCCATCGCCGCGTAGACGCGGTCGTAGGTCGCGTCGTACGGCGCGCCCACGTCGACGGTGCGGTGCGGGCGGAAGCCGACCAGCGGTTTGAGCGGCTCGATCCCGAGCCAGCGTTTGAGCGAAGAGAACACCGGTGCGCCCTACGTGCTCGCTGCGTTGGGGAACTGCTCGTCGACCGCGACGCGGGTGACGCCCGGCAGTTCGGCGATCCCGCGGACGTACGCCGTCACGTCCTGGTCGCGATGCAGATCGACCTTGAAGCTCCGTTCGACCGTCTCGGTCGCGCGGTCGGCCGTCACGGTCGTGCCGCCGTGGTTCTCGACGGACAGACAGCCGGCATTGATCGCCGTCATGATCGCGGCCTCGTCACCATCCGGGAGCGCGTACGTCACGCCCACCGTGACGCGCCGGTGGAACCGGAAGAACCGCATCAGACCCGCATCCGAGGCCGCCAGCGCGGAGAACGTGATGACGGTCGCGGCGATCGCGACGATATACGATTCCACCGACGAGAATCCGATCGCCAGGCCGATGGCGGCGACCGTCCAGATCGAGGCGGCCGTGGTCAGCCCGCGCGCCGAGAACCCGGAGCGGACGATCGCGCCCGCGCCGAGGAAGCCGATCCCGGTCAGGACGTTGGCGGCGATGCGCGTGTCGCCCAGATGCGCGCCGACCAGGGTGTAGGCGCACGAGCCGAGCGCGACCAGGAGATGGGTGCGGAAACCGGCCGGCTTCTGCGCCGCCTGCCGCTGCGCGCCGACCGCACCGCCCAGCGCCGCCGCGACCAGCAGGTCCAGGCACGGCCGGAGTATCGACCAATCCATCCGCGCCGCTTTCGCGGTTAGCCGAAGAGTTTCCGCGTCGTCGCGCTGCGGTCGACCTCGTCGACGCGCGCGTAGGTCCGGAACGGCAGATCCATCGAGGGGTTGGTGACGCCGTACCACAGGTGCTCGTTCTTGAAATGGTGCCAGAGGTGGTACTTCTTCATCCACCGCGCCCACGGCGAGCGCGGCGCGTACGGCACGTGGGCGACGTAGTGCACCCACTCGTAGTACGTCAGCGCCAGCAGCGCGCCGCTCAGGAGCGAGAGCGCCGTCCCGAGATCGCGCGTCGCGGCCAGGAAGACCGCGAAGAACGCGGCCGCGGTCGGGATCACGAACCAGTACGGGAGGAAGAGCAGGTCGACCCGATCGGGTTCGACGTGGTGGTCGTAGTGCAGCCGGTGCTGGAGCGCGAGCACGAACGGGATCTTCGACGGCGGCGCGTGGAACGCGAACCGGTGAGTCGTGTATTCGTTGACGAAGAACGCCGCGGCGCCGATCGGCAGCGCCCACCAGACGAACCCGATCGCGTGGAACGCGAAGAACGCGGCCAGCGCCAGCAGCGCGGCCACCAAGAGGGCGTTGCTCCCGTGCCTGACCCAGGCGAGGGCCATCAGTGGCGCGCGTACTCGAGCAGGCGCGTGCGATCGAGGTAGCGGATGTGCCCGCGTTCGCGCCGGAGCGCGCCTTGCGCTTCGAGTTCGGCGATCGCGCGCGCGGCGACTTCTTTGACGGTCCCGGCCGCGGATGCGAGCTGGGTCTGCGTCAGCGACGGCAGCGGCGACATCGCCGGCGCGAGTCCGCGATCCGGCATCGAGTACGGCAACAGGACCGCTGCAAGGCGATGGACGATCGGCTGCGTGCCCTGCGCCGCCAGCGCTTCGGCGAGCGCGCGCGTGCGTTGCGCGCAGACGGTCGCGATGCCGAAGAGCACTTCGGGGTGCGAGACCCCCAGCTGCCGGACGGCCTCGCGCGGCAGGAACAGCACGCGCGTCACCTTCGCGAGCGCGGCGACGCGACCCATCCAAAGGCCGTGGTCGAACAGTTCGACGTCGCCGAACGTCTCGAACGGGAAGACCTCGTAGAACGTGCGCACGCGGCCCGCATTGGTCGTGGAGACGGCGAGCACGCCTTCCCAGACGATGCCGAGAAACGGGAAGTCGTCGCCTTCGTGCACCAGCGTCTCGCCCTTGCGCAGCGTCCGCTCCGTCGCGAGCGCGAGCAGCCGCGAGCGCGCCACGTCGTCGAGATCCGCGAAGATCGCGCACCGGCGCAGCACGCCTGCCGGGGTCGGCGCGTGCCGTTCGTGATCGAGCCGCGTCAGCGTCACCCGCCATTCGGCGTCGGCGACGCGCAGCGCTTCGACGCGCGCCTGTCCCGGGCGCTGCTGTTCGATGCGCCCGGCCAGGCCGCGCGGTTCGTGTTCGGTGACGAACGTCAGACGAGCGCCGAGCGCCAACTGATCGAAGCGTTCGAAGACGCGACCCGGGCGCTCCCACACGGGAAGCCCGCGGACGTCGATGACCAATTCTCCGAGCACCATGCGCGACGCTTTCGGCAGACGCGCGTCCGGTTCCATCCGGGCGTGGTACAATCGTCGCATGACGATCGCCGTCGCGCGGTGCATCGCGCTGCTAACCTTAACGTTTGCTGTGATCGCGGCCGGGCCGCCCTCGACTACGCGTTACGACGTGACCCTGACGGAACGTCTTCCGGGTGCCGGATCGGAACGCGGCACGCTGGCGTTGCGCATGCCGGCGGACGGCATCGTCACCGGCACGTATCGCGACTTCGACGGCAACGGACCCTACGTCGTCTCCGGCGGCCGACGCAATGGCACGATCTGGCTCGACTACCGCGACGTCCACGTGACCGCGACGATCGCGCCCCGGGGCCTGGACGGGCGCGCGTTTCGCGGCGGCGACCCGGCGGAGTACGTCTTCCGCGCCGTGGCGATCCCGTAAGCGCCGTTACTTCGGGGGTCCCTGCGCCTCCGGCCGGCCCGGCGGACCGTCCGGCAGCGGCGACGCCAGCGCTTCGGTCAGCTTCATCGCCTTCCAGGCCTTGTCGACGGCCGGCGGCAGCTGGTCCTGGTTCTTCAGGAAGAGCGCGATCTGCCAGCGGGCGGTGTCGTCGAGGGTCTGCGAGTAGGCCGGCATCGGCGTGAGCCGGATGCCGTGGGTGATCTTCCAGTACGTCTCTTCGATCGGGTCGTCGGTCACCCCATGGCGGCCGAACTGCGGCGCGCGCTGGTAGAAACCGCGCGCGATATTGGTGCCCGGGCCCGAGGCGACGCCGTGGCAAACCGCGCAGTTGCCGGCGTAGAGCTTGACCCCGGCCGCCAGGTTCTCGGGGGTGGGCCCGAGCGGCGAGGTGAGACCGGCCGTCTCGCGCGCGACGGTGGCCCGCAAGGACGTCTTGGCCGCCCAGGTCTCGAGCTTGCCCGGTCGCGCGTCGGCATTGGCCGGGATCCAGCCGGCGTTCACGGCGACGTAGCCGCCGAGCGCTAGGACCCCTAGGGTCAGGATGATGCCGATCAGTATGCCCTTTGCCATCCGCGGCGTATTCCGTCCTTTACGTTTGACGCCTTTACCCGGCCCATGCGATACTGACCCGACTCCCGAACCCGAAAGGTCCCTCCTATCACCACATTCGATTCCCTGGCCTTGCAGCCGCCGCTTCTTCGTGCGGTGCGAGACCTCGGCTACAGCGCGCCGACCCCGGTGCAGGCTGCAGCAATTCCCCCGGCGCTCGAAGGCCGCGATATCCTCGCGAGCGCAGCGACCGGGAGCGGAAAGTCGGCGGCCTTCGGGCTCCCGATCCTGAACGGCCTGATCGGCAAGAAGCGGGGCACGACTCGCGCGCTGATCCTGGTACCCACGCGCGAACTGGCGCTCCAGATCACCGAGCACCTCGGCGCGCTCGGCAAGTATTCCGGCGGCATCACGGTCGCCGCGATCCTCGGCGGCGTCGGCTTCCGCGGCCAGCTCGACGCGTTCCGTCGCGGCACCGACATCATCGTCGCGACGCCCGGGCGCCTGCTCGACATCATGGGACAGGGCCTGGCCAAGCTCGACGGCGTCGAGACCCTGGTCCTCGACGAGGCCGACCGGATGCTCGACATGGGCTTCCTCCCGGCGGTCCGCAAGGTCGTCAAGGCCCTGACCGGCGTCCGCCAGACGCTGCTCTTCTCGGCGACCATCCCGCCCGAGATCGCGAAGCTCACGGGCGAACTGCTCGACGACCCGGTCCGGGTGAACTTGGCCCCGACCAGCAAGCCGGTCGACACCGTGGCCCAAACCATCTACACGATCCCGCAAGAGCGCAAGACCGACCTCCTGGTCGAGCTGCTGGCGGACAACAACATCTTCAGCGCGATCGTCTTCACCCGCACCAAGGCCCGGGCCGACCGGCTCGCCGTGGCCCTGGGCAAGCGGAACGTGCTGGCCGACCGCATCCACGGCGACCGTTCGCAGAACCAGCGGACCCGCGCGCTGGCCAACTTCAAGCGCGGAAAGTACCGCGTCCTGGTGGCCACCGATATCGCGGCCCGCGGCATCGACATCGAAGACCTCGGCCATGTGGTAAACTACGACGTGCCGGCCGTTCCGGAGGACTACGTCCACCGGGTCGGGCGGACGGCTCGCGCCGCCAAGACCGGCGACGCGATCACGTTCGTCTCCCGGGACGAAGAAAAACTGTTCTCCCAGATCGAGCGAAGCCTAGGCCGGCGCCTGGATCGCTCGAAGTTGCCCGAGCTGCCCCCGCCGGCAGCACCCGCGTCCGCTGCCGGCGCCCCGCGCTTCAATCCGCGGGCGCCGCACATCGCACGCGCTTCCTATGCTAAGAGAAAGCGGTGAGTCATACGTAACCGGAAAACGTCGGCAAAGAAACGCGGGCCCCGTCCCGCGCCCGTCGTCAAGGTCGAAGATACCAAAGAGCCGCCGTTGGAGCTCTTCGGGACGATCAAGCAGATCTTCCCGAGCACGACGTTCTCGGTGGAACTCGAGAACGGCCACACGATCCTGGCGCATATCGCCGGTCGTCTGCGCCGTCACCACATCAGGATACTTCCCGGCGATCGCGTCGACGTCGAGATGTCGCCCTACGACCTGACCAAGGGCCGAATCGTGTATCGCTACCGCGCGGGCGAGGCTCGCCGCTCGCAGTAGCGGCTAGAGCTTGGTGGGCTCGGGGACCGGACGGCCTTCGTCCAGGTCGAGCAGATCGAACCAGGTCACGACGTCGGACCGTCCCGGCGCGACGTTGTCGCGGAGGTCGTTGAAATAGCCGATGCTGTGGTCGTCGGGGTGCCACTTCATGCGCTCGTCGTCGAATGCGGCGATCTCGGCCGGCGATCTCTTGGCGAGCAGGGTTTGGACCCAGGCGGCGATCGCGTCGTCCGTTCCCAGCTCCTTCACCTTGGCGGCGAACTCGTCGCCGTTGGTCCCGAGGAATTCGAAGAGCGGCTTGTCGTGCGGGCAGTCGTAGTCGTACTCCCCGAGCGTCCCTTCGTTGTGGGCCTTCGCCTTGTCGATGGTCCGCTTGAGCGAGACCAGTCCGACGAGCTTGTCTTTCGCGCTGCGCGGCGCGGACGTTGTCAGATCCATATCGAGAGTATACCCCGGCAGGGTCGCGGGGTCACGGGGCCAAGTTCCCGCCCGTGATCGTCGCAGCCGTCGCCGCCACCCTGCTCTGGCAGCCCGCGCGCCTCTCCCCGACCCCGGCCACGACCGCGACGATGCTGGCCGCATACCGTCGCGACCTCGTGCCCTTCCGCCGGCGCGTCTCGCACCTGCACGTGGTCGAAGGACCCGACGCGTACGACGCGACCGCGCTGCAACGCGGAGCGGATTACCGGATCGATCTGACGCTTGCCGGCGCCTCGTACGCGTTCGGACGCCTCGAGGGCGTGCGCTGGCGGCGGACGCCCGCCGGCGTCGTCCGCGTCATCGCGAGCGACGTCCAGGGCGACGCGCTCGACCGGTGGCCGTCCGCCGTCTTCGGATTCGATCAGAACGCCTGCGCGCCGGACGGCGAGACGCGGGACGGGAGCGACGTACGTTGGGTGCTGGCGTGCCGCGCCCCGGAGGATGCGCCGCATTGGTTCTTCATCGACGCGTCGGACGGCGCGATCGTCCGCGAGGTCGCGCGCGAGGGCGTGCACGTGGTGACGTACACCTTCGGAACGGATGGCTGGACGGTCGACGGATTCGGCGGGAGGGCGACCGTCACGATGACGGCCGACGTCGCGCGCGCAGTCGGCGAAGGCGACGTCGCGATCCCGGCCTCGCAGGGGAGCGTCTTCGAACTGCCGGACGGCGCCGCGATGCCGGTCCGCGCGTTCTTCGGTCCGGACGGTATCGCCGTTCCGGTCACCGTCGACGGCCAGCCGAGCGAGTTCGTGCTGGATACCGGGACAACGCAGATCCTGATCGATCCGCGCGTGGCCGCGCGGGCGCATCTGCGCACGACCCTCGGTCACGCGATCGTGCGCCGATTCGCGATCGGCCGGCTGACCGCTCGCGACGTGCCGGCGCAAGTGGTCGATCTGTTCGGCGGCGAGATGGGCGGCATACTCGGCAACGAGTTCTTCACCGGTCACATCGTGCATCTCAACTACGCCAAACGCCAGCTCGAACTGCTGGATCGCGCGTCGTTCGCGCCGCCGCCCGGCGCCTCGGCGATGGCGGTCGATTTCGGCGAAGGCATGCCGATCGTCCAGGCCCAGGTCAACGCGACCGACGGCGAACGCTTCGCGCTCGATACCGGATCGACGGAGGTGTTGCTCAACGCGCCGTTCGCCCACATGGCCGGGGTCGACGGCCGCTCCGGCCTGACCGTCGAGCAGTTCTTGGAAGGCCCGATCGACGTCGCACACGGCTCGGCCGAGGCGTTACGCTTCGGGCCGATCGCGTTCGACCATCTTCGCGTCGGGACGGTCCAACCGTCCGCGAACAATCTGGACATCCCGCTCGACGGCATCATCGGCACCGACGAGTTGCGCTATTTCGAATGGTGGTTCGATTACGACGGTGACCGGCTGTGGCTGCGCCGGACCTGACCGGCTAGAGCAGATCGCGCAAGACGACCGTCGCGACGACCGTCGTGCCGCCGCGCCGCACCGTCACCCGCACGCGCGTTCCGACCGGCTCGAGCCACGCCGCATTGAACCGATCGTGGGTCTTCGGCGCGCCGTCGATGGCGACCAGCACGTCGCCGGCGCGCACGCCGGCTTCGGCGCCGGGGCTCTTCGGCACGACCAGCACGACCGTGTCGCCGGCCGAACCGGCGCGCGCGTAGATGCCCGAGCGATTGAACGCGAGCGGCTCGCGCACGCGCGCGTTCGGCGTGAGATAGAGCTTGCCGCCGGGAGCGTCGAGCGTGACCGTAAAACGCCGCAGGACTTCGCCGCCGATGTTGCCCGCCAGATCGGCTTCGCCGAAGACGCCGGTCGCGCGCGCGATCGCCACGATCGGATCCGGGAAGGTGGTCGCGCCGAAGGTGAAGCGCTCGGCGCGCAGCGCGGTGGCTTCGACCGGACCGCCCGCACCGTAGCCGAGGATCACCTCGATCGCGGGCGCTCCCGAACGCCGGATCCCGGCGGTCTTGGCGAACGGTTCGGTCACGGTGATCCCCGCGGCCGACCCGGCGTCGACGTCGAACGCGCCGGAGACGCCGTCCACACTGGCGGTCACGTTCGGAAGCACGCCGTTGCGCAGTCGGAGCGGAAGGACCGCGGCGCCGGGGTCCGGGCGGAAGAGCGCCGGCGGGGTGAACGTCAGCGTCGCAGCGGCGTAGTCGATGGTGGTGATCAGCCGGGTGAACAACTCGCGGCCGAAGATGCCGCCGAACGTCAGCCCCGGGATCGGGCTCGCGACGCCGGGCGGCGGATCGATCGCCAGGAACGTGCCGCCGGTGTACGCGGCGTCGCCGATGCGCGCGTCCGGAACGCGGACCAGATCGGCCGTCTGCGAGCCGCTGCCGGCGCCGCCGACCTGCGCCTGGCCGACGGTCGCGAACGCCATCGCTTTCGCGACCGCGGTGGTGACGATCGCCGCGCCGCCGGTGTCGAAGATGAACGCGTACGGCGCACCGCCGACGCTCGCGCGGATGTAGATGTGATTGCCGGAAAGCACGAACGGCAGGCGGGTCGGCGCGGTCAGGACCAGCGTCCCGGGTTTCGGTCCGAACTGCTGAGCCAGTGAACGGAGAGGACCGCAGGCCGCCGCGCCCGCGAGCGTGAGCGTACTTGCGACGAAGGTGCGACGCGAGATCATAGGTGCTCCCGATGCGGCGAGTATCGTACCGATGGTACGTTCGACCCACCGGCGTGTTTCACGAAAGGCCGCCGGTCTCTGCCGCGATTCTGCCCAGATGCTCGCGGATCTGTCCGTCGTCCAGGCCGCGCACCGCGAACGTCTTGATGCGGGCGCGGTGACCGCGGACGAGCGCGACCTGCGCGGGCGCCAGGCCGAGCGCTTCCGCCAGGGCGCGCACGCAGGCGTCGTTGGCGGCGCCCTCGATCGCGCGCTCCCGTACGCGGAGCACCCAGTCCCCGTCGATGCGGTCCCAGCCCGGACGTTTCGAGCCGGGTTTGACGGTCAGTCTGACGTTCGCCGTCGTCAGCTCATCAGCGCGTTGACGTCGGCGTGCGACAGGATGCCATCGCATCCGGCGAACGTCCCGCCGTCGCGCGCTTCGAGGGCGATGTCGCGGAAGGCCGTAAGCGCGCGGCGATACGGCGCCGATCCGAGACTGATGCGCGCGACGCCCAGACGACGCAGCTCCGCGAGCGGCGGGGTGGCCGCGGCGGCGAGCACGTTGACCGGCGCGTCGATCGCGCGCACCAGCGCGCCGATCGTCTGGGCGTCGGTCACGCCGGGCACGAAGATGCAGTCGGCGCCGGCCGCACGGTAGAGCGCGGACCTCCCGACCGTCTCGGCGAAGCGCTCGCCCGGCTCGCCGACGCTCTCGAGATATACATCGGTGCGCGCGTTGATGACCAGCGGGACGCCGTACTCGACGCCGGTCTTGCGGATGGCGGCGATCCGTTCGGCCTGACGTTCGGCGTCGAGAAGCGTGCCGCGCACGCCGGTCGCATCTTCGAAGTTCAAGCCGACGGCGCCGCTGGAGATCACCCCGAGCGCGGTCGCGACGGCGTCGGCCACGGTCGGACCGTACCCGCCCTCCATGTCGGCGGTGACCGGAACGCGGACCGCGCGCACCACCCGGGTGACGCCGGCCAGCATCGCGTTTCGCCCGATCTCCTGGCCGTCCGGGAAGCCTTCGACGAAGGCGACGCCGGCGCTGGTGGTCGCGACTGCGTCGAAGCCGAGCGACTCGAGCAGGCGGGCGCTGGCCGCATCCCAGGCGTTGGGCAACAGGAGCGGGTCGCCGGGAAGATGCATCGCGCGGAACCGCTCCGCCAGATCGCGTTGGGCGCCCATCGGTCCTCCAGATAGGGAAGCAAGGAGAGGGTGGGATTCGAACCCACGGAACCCGCGAAGGTTCTGCGGTTTTCAAGACCGCCGCATTCGACCGCTCTGCCACCTCTCCGCGCCGTGCTTGTACGAGGGGCCCCGGGCGATACCCTAGTCCGGCCGAGCGCGGGCGCCGAAAGCCTGCGGGAGGGCGCCCGGTCGGTTCCGAAGGCGACTCCAGTCACCCACATGACCGGAGGACGTTCCTATGTCCGATCTTCATCAGCCCTCGGCGCTGGCCGATCGCATCGATCGCCTCGAAGCGCAGACCGCCCGCCTGCGCCGCGACGCTTCCCGGATGAGACTGCTCGCGGGCCTCGCCTGCGCCGCTCTGGTAGCGGTCACCGCGGTCGGCGCGACCGCCGTCACCCGCAGCGCCTCGCCGCTCGCCTTCTCCGACACCAACGGACACACGCGCTTGCGACTGGACGCAGGCGGCGTACACGTCTTCGATGCGGCCGGCAAGGAGCGTATCCTGATCGGTTTCAACACCAAAGGTCAGCCCGCCATCCACATCAACGACAAGTACGGGACGGAACGCCAATCGCTCTACCTCGACAGCGCCCAGGAGCCGATCTTCGCGCAGTTCGACAAGAGCGAGAACGAGCGCGCAGAGTACTACGTGAGCAACGACGACGGCAGCGCCCGCATCTCGCTCGATGCCGCCGACGGAGGGACCCGTTTCTACGTCCACGCGAACGATTTGCCGTATCTGACGCTCGGCGATAAGGGCTACAACCAGCGCGCCTATTTCGGACTCACCACCGAAGGCTCGGGGCTGCTTCGCATGCGGGACGAGTCCGGCAAAGAGGTCGTCTCGATCGAAGGCCAGACCCAGCCGTTCATGCGCATGAGCGAGGCCGGCACCGAACGCGCCTACCTCGGCGTCAATACCGGTGACGAAGGCGAGCTGGAGTTCTCGTATCCTAACGCCGGCAAGAACGTCGTGCTCCAGGGCGGCGATTCGCCGATGGCGGCGCTGTACAATTCCTACGGCACGGCGATATGGAGCGTCCCCTAGCCGCGAAGCGATGGGAAGCTAGATCGGCCAGGCGGCCTTGTTCTGGGCGTATTCGCGATCGTTGAAGTACCAGTCGGGCAGCGACGCGGGGAACCGGATATCGTTGAACCAGTAGTCCACGACCTTGCCGTCGCCGTCGTATCCGTCGCCGACCTCGCCGTGGATGCGCGTGACGACCGGCCGGCCCTGCAGCATCTGAAGATCGATGGTGAAGATCACGCCGTACGACGGGCCGCCGTCCAGGTAGAGGCGATCGGTGGCGACCACCCGGCGCAGTTCGTAGGTCTTCTTGTCGGCGTAGATCTCGCGCAACCGGTTGCGCTCGACGTCGCGGAACGGTTCGACGCTCAAGTGCAGCAGCGGTCCTTCGACGGCGACGGCGACGACCTTATAGGCGGTCTCGCCGACCGCCTTCACGGTCGCCAAGGTCTGCAACGGCGCGGCCGGCTCGGGCGTCGGGATGTAGTCGTTGAGACCGGTGTGCTGCTTGATCGGCGCGCGCTCGAACAGGTCCGCGGTCGGCGGCCCGGGATCGCGCGGTTCGTTGAAGGCCGGGCGTTCGAAGGTCGGATCCCCACGATCCTCGTCGCGGTAGACGCGTCGCGCGAACGCGGCTCGGTCGGACGACCGGACCCAGACGTGTTCCGTATAGGTGTCGGGGTAGAACGGGAACCCTTGCGCCGTCATCTCCTTGCGGATGATGGTGTACGAGACGAACGGCGGCGGCGGCCGATGGCTGCGGAACTGGTTGCGGATCAGCTGGAGCAGCGTCTCGGGCGAAGGCAGCGGAGCCGGCGTCGCGCTCGCGCGCGCGACGGCGCGGGCCGCGGCGGACGCGACCGGAGGCGGCGAGAACGCGACGATCGCGCAGACCGCGACCGCGAGCGTGCCTGCGGAGAACGCAAAGGGGAAGCGCGCAGAGGCCATACCCCTACCTAACGCTTCCCGCTGAGATTTCGCTACGGGCGAAGCCGAAAATTAACGAAGCCGTCAGGAAGCCGACGGGCCCGGCGAGGGGGCGCTCGACGGCGCGGCCGCCGAGCCGTTCTTGACGGCGTGATTGATGCTGATCGTCGTCGGGTCCCCATCCTTCGCCGAGATGGTGACCGCCACGGTCTCCTTCGCGTCCGAATCGCCGACCTGGAACATCGCCGTCGAACTGCCGCCGCTGCTCATCTTGAGCTTCTCGGATCCGGCCGGCATCTGGGCCTTGTAGAAATCGTAGACCTTGTCGAACGGGTCGGTGGACTTCAGCACGGCGGTCGAGGTGGTCGCTTCGGACGTCGTCACCGACACGCTGCCGCCGTCCGCGTCCTGGGTCGCACCCGGGTAGACCGGCGCGCCGAGCTTCGAGAGGTCGACGGCCTTGTCGCCGACGGTCACCGAACCGCCGCTGCCGGAGATGGTCGTGGTCTTGTCGTCGTCACTGGTGGTGACGCTGGTGCCGCCGATGGTCGTCGTCTTCTTGCCGCCGCACCCGGCGGTGGCGACCAGCGCCAGCACGACGCAGAGGGTCATCGCAATACGCATAGGCGCTTGCTTGCGGCGGGCTCGCTCGCGATTCCTCGCGAAGCGGGCCGTTATGACCATCGCCCACGCCCGGCTGGAAACGCCGCTCGGCCTCGATCTGCTGGTCGCGACGGACGGCGAGGCGATCGTCGAGAGCGGCTTCGTGCGCCGCTCGCGGGTACGGCGGGCGCGGGCCGACCATCCGCTGCTACGCGAAGCGCACCTGCAGGTCCGGGCCTACTTCGCGTGCCGGCTGGAACGTTTCGACCTTCCGCTCGCGTTCGCCGGGACGCCGTTCGCGCGCGAGGTCTACGCGCTGGTCGCGGCTCTGCGATTCGGCGAGCTGGTGTCGTACGGCGACGTCGCGCGCGCGCTCGGCCATCCGCGCTCGCACCGGGCGGTGGCGGCCGCGATGGGACGGACGCCGCTCGATCTGTTCGTCCCGGCCCATCGCGTGATCGGAGCGGACGGCAAGATCAAAGGAGCCGCCCCGAACTCGCTTCGGCGACGGCTCCTCAAGCACGAGGGCGTGGAGCTTTAGCCGGTCACTGCTTGGACGCGTCCACCAGGACGAGCGCGCGCGAGTTGGTGACCTTGACGTCGGCGTACGCCGCCAGCGCCGCGCCGAGCGGCGAACCCGGGTCGAGGAGTTCGCTTCCCGTCATGCCGACCAGCGCTTTGAGTTTATCGTCGGCCGGCCCGCGCAGTATCTCCGGCAGACTCGGGTACTTCTGGATCCATCCGATCGCCGGCCCGAGCTTGGCGTCCAAAGTGGCCGGGTCCATCGCGATGAGCAGCACGCCGTGCTTCTTCCCGCCGACGTCTTTGGTGAACGCGGCGAAATCGATGCCGTACCGTTTGGCGATCGCGTGGGCCTGATCCACGCTCGTGCCCGACATGCCGACGGCGGCATAGCCGGCCGGCGGCGTCTTGGTCTGGGTCGCGAGCCACGCGGCCAGATCGCCGAGGCCCTTGTCGCTCTTCGCGATCACCTGCTCGCCCACATACGTTCCCGAACCCTGCGCGAAGGCCGCCCCGCCGGTCTTGAGCTGCGAGGCGTCGACGGTCTGCGAGAAATTCTTGGTCGCGACGACGGTCGCACCGTCGATCAGCGGAAAATCCGTGGGGTTGGTGGGCGCGGCGGCCGGCGCCGCGGACGCGCCGGCGGCCCGGCCGCCGGAGGAACCGGCATTGCCCGAACATGCCGCCAGGGCGATGACGGCGACCGCGATGACGGCAGAGAGACGCTTCATCCTTCGGCCTTCGAGGAGAACGCGTGCGAACCCCCGTATGCCGTCGGCATGTCGTTCGCAGAATTCTGGCCGCGCTATCTGGCCGCTCATGCGGACCCGCGGACGCGCGCCCTGCATACCGCCGGTACGCTCGGCGCGTGCGCGCTCGGGATCGGCGCCGTCGTCACCCACAAGCCCCTGCTCGCGCTGGCCGCGATCGTCGCCGGCTACGGACCGGCCTGGGCCTCGCACTTCTTCATCGAGAAGAACCGCCCCGAGACGTTCCGCGCGCCGTTCTCGTCGCTGGCGGCGGACTTCCTGATGGCGTGGCACGTGCTGCGCGGGACCATCGACGACGAGATCATCGCTTCACAACGGAGAACCGCATGAAACGTCCCATCCTCGCCCTGGCCATCGCGCTTGCCGCGTTCGCGCTTCCGGCCGTCGCGCAAGAACTCTCGGGCAACGTCTACACCGACCCGGCGACGCCGATCTCGGTCGCGAAGGGACACGATTTCCTGGTGGCGCTGCCGTCCAATCCGACCACCGGCTATTCGTGGACCGCGAGCGTCTCCAGCGCCGTCGTCGAGAACGAAGGCAGCGCGTACCAGGCCCATCCGGCAGCGGCCGGTATGATGGGTTCCGGCGGACAGCAGATCTTCTCGTTCGATGGCAGCGCGAAGGGCACGGCGACGATCACGTTCTCGTACGCGCGCCCGTTCGAAAAAGGCAAGCCCGCCGCCAAGACCGCCGTCTTCCACGTCACCGTCCACTAGCCGATCGCCGGAGCGCCCGTGACCGACCGCCTCACCTACGGTTCGTACCTCAAGGTCGACGAACTGCTCGCACTGCAGCGCCCGCTCTCGGAGCCGGCGCACCACGACGAGCTGCTGTTCATCGTCATCCATCAGGTCTACGAGCTGTGGTTCAAGCAGCTCTTGCACGAGCTGGATGCGGTCGTCCGGGCGCTCGACGCCGACGACCTGCTGCGCGTCGCCAAGCTCTTCCGGCGCATCCACACCATCCAGCGCCTGATCGAGACGCAGGTGGACGTGCTTGAGACGATGTCGCCGCAAGAGTTCAACCAGTTCCGCGAACACCTCAATCCGGCCAGCGGCTTCCAGTCGATCCAGTTCCGCGAACTGGAGTTCCTGTGCGGCGTGCGCCGCCTCGATACGATGGCGCACATCCTGATGGACGACGGCCAGCGCGCCCGGCTCGAGCGCCGGCTGGCGGAGCCGTCCCTCTACGAACGCCTCCAGGCGCTGTTGCGGCGGCGCGGCTTCGTCTTCTCGGACTCCGACGGACTGATCGCGGCCTTCCGCGAGATCTACACGCACGAGTCCAAGCACTACGATCTGCATCTGCTGCTCGAGGACCTGATCGAACTCGACGAACGTCTGCTGTTGTGGCGCGGCCGTCACGTCCGCATGGTCGAGCGCATGATCGGGCACAAGCACGGCACGGGCGGTTCGCTCGGCGTCGAATACCTCGCCAAGACCCTCGGTGCCAAGATGTTCCCGGAACTCTGGGACGTCCGCACCTATCTCGGATCGGAAACGTACGGCTGACATGTCGACTCCCGCCACCGCCGCGCGCCTGCGCGATCGCTTCGCCACGCTCGACACCTCGACGTACCTGGTCAGCCACTCGATGGGAGCCGCGCCGCTGGCGGCGCGCGAGGCGCTCGATACCTACTGGTCGCAGTGGGCCGCCGACGGCCCGGAGGCGTGGGAGCTGTGGCTGCCGCAGATCGGCGCGATCGCGGACGGCATCGGCGCGATCGTCGGCGCGCCCGCCGGCAGCGTGTTCTTAGGGCCGAACGTCTCGGTGCTGCAGGCCGCCATCGCGACCTGCTTGGATTTCCGCGGCGAGCGGAACGAGGTCGTCTACGAGGCCTTGCAGTTCCCGTCGCTGACGTACGTCTGGAACGAATGGGAGCGTTTCGGCGCGCGCGTCCGGGTGGTCGGCTCGGACGACGGCCGCACGATCCCGACGCAGCGGATCTGCGCGAGCATCACCGAGAAGACCGCGATCGCGGTGCTCTCGCATGCCTACTACGTCTCGGGCGCGCTGGCCGACGTGCGCGCGATCCAGGCCCACTGCCGTTCGGTCGGCGCGCTGCTGTGCGTCGACACCTACCAGACGACCGGGGTGGTGCCGTACGACGTCACCGACCTGGATCTCGACATGGCGACGGCCGGTTCGCACAAGTGGCTATGCGGCGGTCCCGGCTGCGGGTGGATCTACGTCAAGCCGTCGCTACTCGAGCGCTTTCGCCCGGCCGTGACCGGATGGATGGCGCACGCCGCGCCGTTCGCGTTCGAGGCCGCGCCGATCCGCTTCGCCGAGAGCATGTACCGCTTCGGCACCGGTACCCCGACGATTCCCGGCTACCTGGTCGCCAAGCCGGGGCACGACCTGATCCGCGAAGCCGGCGTCGCGAACATCCGCGCGCATAACACGCGCCTCACCACGCTGCTGGCCGAGGGCGCGCTCGAGCGCGGCCTGAACGTCAATACGCCGCTCGATCCGGCCAAGCGCGCCGGCTGGATCGGCATCGATTTCGACGACTCGGAGCGCGTCTGCCGCGGACTGATCGCGGAGCGCGTCTTCGTCGACTACCGGCCCGGCTGCGGCATCCGCGTCAGCCCGCACGCATACACCACCGACGAGGAGATCGCGCGGTTCTTCGCCACGCTCGATCGCCTGCGCTGACCCCGCGATGATCGTCGATCACCGCAACGTCGGGGCGGCGTTTCGACGGCTCTCCCTGCCGATCGCGATCTCGATGGTCGGCGACCAGCTGCTCGGCATCGCGGACACGATCGCGATCGGCACGCTGGGCGCGGCCGAACTGGCCGGCGCGACCGCCGCCACCAGCGCCGCGCTGGTCCTGATCTTCGCGCTGGCCGGCCTGTGGAACGGGATCGCGATCATCGCCGCCCAGCGAATCGGCGCCGGCGACGTCTCCGGATTCGCGCGGTCGGTCCGCGCCGGCGGGGCGGTGGCGCTCGCGATCGGCACCGTCTGCGCGCTCTTGAGCCTGCCGTTCGGCGGCCCGGCGATGCACGCCATGCTGGGCGGCCTGACCGGCAGCGCGGACGCCACGACCTACTTCGTGCTGCGCTGCATCGCGTTGATCCCGATCGCGATCACCGGCACCGCCGTCACCGCGCTGGGGGCGGCCGGGCATCGCCGGTTCGCGGTCGCGATCATGGCGCTGGTCAACCTGGTCCACATCCCGCTGCTGCTGATCCTCGGGCTCGGCTGGATCACGCACCATCCGTACGGCATCGCGGGCGCGGGCGTCTCGTCGCTCATCTCCGAATGCGCGGCCGCCATCGCCTCGATCGTCTATCTCGCGCGCAAGCCGGTCTATCGGATCTTCGAACGGCTTGACGTCGACCTGCGGCTGGCCTGGCAATGCCTCAAACTCGGCGCGCCCGAGATCGTCTTCCTCACGCTGGTGGTCTTCCCGGACGTGATCATCATCCGCCTGCTCGCGCCGCTGGGCGCCTTCGCGGTGGCCGGTTTCCGGGCGATGACGGTGGTGAGCGACCTGACCTTCGTGGTGCCGAGCCCGTTGCAGACCGGAGCGCAGACGGTCATCGGTCAGCGCCTGGGCGCGCGCGACGTCGAAGGCGCGCGCTGGTTCTTCGTGCGCGCGCGCCGGGTCGCGTTCGGCCTGGCGACCGCGATCGGCGCGCTCTTCGCGATCCTGGCCTGGCCGCTCTCGTGGCTGTTCACCCTCAACGCGACGGTCGCATCGGTCGCGGCGGGCCCGCTCGCGCTGCAGATGCTGACGCTGCCGATCAAAGGCTGGACGCAGGTCTCGATCGCGCCGATCCGGGCGGCCGGCGATACGCGCTTCTCGATGTTCGTCGGGATCCTCTCGAGCGCGCTCGTGATCCCGATCGTCTGGTTCGGCATCGAATGGTGGCACCTCGGGCTCTACGCGGTCGCGATCGGCTGGATCGTCGCGTGGCTCGCGCGCCTGCTGATCACCGAACTGCGCCTGCGCGGCGACGATTGGGCGACCCGCGCGCCGCTCTCGACCTAGAGCGCCAGCGCCGATCCCAGCTCGGCATGGATGGCGCCGTTGGTCGCGAGGATGGTGCCGCCGTCCAAGGCCGGCGCGCCGCCGTCGATGCGGGTGACCGTCCCGCCGGCCTCGCGCACCAGCAGCGTCCCGGCGGCGACGTCCCAGGCGTGCAGATCCCACTCCCAAAATCCGTCGAACCGTCCGCACGCGACGTAGGCGAGGTCGAGCGCGGCCGAACCGTCGCGGCGGACGGCCTGCGCGCGATTCGAGACGGCCCGGAAGTATGGCGCGTTACGGTCGAAATCGGCCGGGTGGAAACCCGTGCAGGTCAGCGCGTCGCCGAGCGCGGCGATGGAGCTGACGCGCATCGCCGCGTCGTTGAAGCGCGCCCCGGCACCGCGTTCCGCGACGAACGTCTCGCCGAGCGCGGGCGCGTGGATCGCCGCGGCGACAAGTTCGCCGGCACGCTCGTACGCGATCGAGATGCAGAACATCGGATAGCCGTGTGCGAAGTTGGTCGTGCCGTCGATCGGGTCGATGACGAATCGTTCGTCGGAACTGCCGCGGTGGTTGCCGGTCTCTTCGGTCAGCATGGTGGCCGCCGGGAAGTCCGCCCGGAGCCGCGCCAGGATGGCGGCTTCGCTCGCCCGGTCGGTGTCGGTGACGATGTCCGCGCGCCGCGCCTTCTCCGCGATCTCCCGCGGGCGCCGAAGCCCGTCGAGCGCGATCGCGCCCGCGATCCGCGCGGCGTCGAGCATCGCATTCAAGGGGTCGGGGCGCGTTCGTGCAACGGTCATCGGATGCTCAACGTTATTCGGATCGTGGCGCTCGGCCTGTGGGTCGGTGCGCTCGCGGGCTTCGCCTTCTTCTTCGCGCCGGCGGCGTTCGCGCACGTCGGGCCGACCCAGGCCTTCGCCGATACCATCGCGGCCTGCGTGCTCGCGCTCGCGCGCTTCGGCTGGCTTCTAGGCGCGGTCGCGGTAGCGGCGGCCATGCTGGACCGCGATGCGCCGCGGCGCGCGGCCCTCTTCACCACGCTCGCGGTCGTGCTGGCGATCGGTCTGAGCGTGGTCGAAGTGCTCGCGATCGTCCCGCGAATGCAGGGCACGCCGCTCGGCACGCCCGCCTATGCGGCCTTGCACGGGCAGAGCAGCCTGGTCTACGGGCTCGCGCTGTTGAGCGCGCTGGCGGCCCTGGCGATCTCTAGTTGGCGACCAGCGTATAGGTGAGGGTCGCGATGTTCGCCGTCACCGATTCGGTGCCCATCGAGATCTTGAAGTTCTGGAGCACGTCGTAGGGCAGGCTGCGGGACGTGACGCTCGCGCCGTGCGCGACCTGAAGCGAGCCGGCCAGCGGGACGACCGCGTAGGCGGCCTGATCCACCACGATGCCCGCGCCTTGGGTCGAGTTCGCTCCGTCCACCGACGTCTGCAGTTCGTTGGTCGGCGTCCCGGTGCTGTTGGCCGGGTTGACGTTCGTGCTGACCGAGAGCGTCCAGTTGACGGTCGTCGCGGACGTGATGTAGACCGACGCGCGGACCGTGTCAAGGAACGCCGCGGTCGAACTGCTGCCGACGGTGCCGAAGTCGGCCGTCGAACCGGAGAACGAGCAGCCCGGGCACGAGATCGACGGCGTCGAGCCGCCCGGACCCGGGTTCGAGGGATTGACCACGACGTTGAGGCCGATCGACAGCACCACCTTGATGCGCGAGTCCCCCAGCCACGACTCGCCGGCCGTCGCCGCGCCGGCGTTGATGGTCGTCGGCCAGGCGTACTCGTCGTTCTGCGACTGCGGTCCGATGGCCGAGAACGAGACGGTCATCGTCTGTCCCGCCGCGATGCTGCAGCCGACGCCGCCGATGTTGATCGAACCGTTCGCGCCGGCCGCGGTCGCGTTGGTGTAGGAGGTGATCGAGCAGAGCGTCGCGCCGCCGCTGTAGGTCAAGGTCGGCGCCGCGGTGATCTTCCAGAAGTTCCCGCTCGAATCGGTCGCATTGACGCTGTTGACGTCGAGTCCGGGCACCGTGATCGCCGCGGTCGTGATCGCGGTCGCCTGCGACGTGTTCTTGATGGAGTACTTGTACGAGTTGCCGAAGGTGGGGCTGGAGTTGCCGCCGATCGTCGGGACCGTATTCGTCGCGACCGCGGGCGGCGCTCCGTAGGTGCCGGCGTTGGAGAACCCGGCCGAGGCCGAGACGGTCGTCACCGGCAAGGTGAAGTTCTTCGAAGCCGACCAGGCATTGCCGTCGGCACCGTGCGCCCACATCGTGAAGGTGTAGTTGCCGGCCGTGTTGAGGTTCTGCAGATTGAGCAGGCCGTCGAACGACGAGCCGGGGCTGAGCGAGTTGCTCTCCTGCGCGTTGGTGCACTGCGGAACGGCGGTCGCGACCGCCGTCAGCGGCACGGTCGCCGGTGGGATCGCTCCGGCCACGAACTGGCCGGCGCAGACGCCGAAGTAGAAGTCGGTGAACGAGCCGTTGGCGCGGGTCCCGAGATAGCTCCAGCCCGCCGTCGAGGTCGTCGGATTGCCCGAGAGCGAGAGCGTGTTGGGCATCTCGATCACGATCTCGTCGACGTAGTCCGGGAACGGATCGGCCGACATCGACGTGTTCTGGACGGTGACGGTCTCGGCGGAGATGCCGCCCGTACCGGCCGAGCCCGGCGAGAACGATGCCGACATGTACGAACTGTTGAGCGAGTAGGCCGCCTCCGCGAGCGTGTCGACCACCAGCGACGGGCTGCTCACCGGCACGTTGGCCGTACCGTCGGCCGGGATGGCGAACGAGAACGGCGCCTGCGAGAGGACGATCCAGTCCGTGTAGGGATAGCTGGTCGGGGTGGTGTTCTCGTCGATCCCGATCGTCTCGCTGGCACCCGCGGCGATCTTATGGCCCGACCTGCCGGTCAGGCAGAGATAGGCGTTACTCAGGCCGTTGCATCCGACCGAGAGCGACCAATTGGCGCTGCTGGTCGAGTCGACCGCGACGTTCTGCAAGGTGTAGTTCGAGGCGAACGGACCGGGCTGGGCGAGCGCGATCTGCGTGATCGTCGCCGTCGTCGACGTGTTGTGGATCGTCAGCCCGATGATGTTCGAATACGCATTGGTCACGACGTAGGGCGAGTTGCTGTGATAGAGCGCCTGACCGAACCGCGAGGGATAGAGGTGGAGGGTCGGGAGGCCGGCGGTGAAACGCCCGGACGGCGTGATCGCGCCGATCAGCGAGAGGTGCGCGGTCCCCGAGATCGCGGCCGAGCCGTTGTTGAAGTAGACCGGGTTCCACGCCTCGGGCGCATCGATGCGCGACCACTGGACGCCGTCGAGCGGCAGCTCCGAGGTCGAACCGGTGCAGGCGGTGCACGTGTAGCCGGTCGCGCCGTAGAACGTCACGCCCGGGATGTTGAGGTACGCGCCGCTCGCGAGCGAACCGCCGGCGCTGGCCGGCAGCGCGACGATGTAGCACTCCGAGGTCGTATTGGCGGTGACGTCGCTGCAGTAGTCGCGCACGGTCCACAGGACGCCCGCCGAATCGGTCACGCTGGTGCTGCAGCCGCCGGCCGACCGCGCGCATTGCGCGAGGGTGAATCCGCTCAGCGCCATCTCGACGCCGTTGCCCTGACCGGCGGTCGCCGCGAAGTCGTTGCCGGTCGTGAACGCGATGCCCGCGAACGGATCGCCGTTCGACTCGCCATAGTTCGAATCGCTGCTGTTGAGCAGCTTGAGCGTCGACACGGTGCTGCCGCCGGCCGGGACTTGGAGCGCGCTCAGATCCGACGACGTATGGAAGAACGTCGACGAATTGTAGCCCAGCAGGCGGAACGCCTGCGAGGCGAAGATCGCCTGGGTCGTGGTGTTGTAGAGCGCCGCGCTGAACTGGCGGGCCGGATAGTCGCCCGGCGACTGGACGCCCGATGCGCCGAACGCGAAGGTGTGGCTCGAGATGCCGCTGATCCCGGCGGCCGCGGCGCCGGTCGTGTGACCGATCGGATCGTTGAACGACCATTCGTAGTTGCCGGCCGGGATGGCCGCCGCGCCGACGGTCACTCCCGAGACGGACTGCTCGGTGGCGTCGTCCCAGGCGAAGACGTTGCGATTGCCGCCGACCCCGGCGGTCGCGGGCGAGGGCGGCGTCGTGATGTTCGCGCCGGCCACGCTGGTGCTGAGCGAAAGCGTGTTGCCGCTCGACCCCGTCAGCGAGACCTGGACCTGGCCGAGGCGCTGGCCGAGCGTGCGATCGAACAGGATCACCGAATACGTGCCGGCCGCATAGGCGCCGGTGATCGGCCACGTCACGTTGAATTCGCCGCCCGGGGCGGTCGCTCCGGCCGAGTTGAGCGCATTGCACAGCGCGTTGGCGGGCGGCGCGGGGCTCTCGGCCGGAGCCGAGAAGGCGCAGTTCGGACCCACCGACGTCTGCTCGATCGAGAGCGTGTAGAGATCGCTCGACGACAGATTGGTGATGTGGATGAACGCATCGTTCGAGGACGAGGCGTCGAACTGGTACGACTCCTCGGTGAAGTACGGATCCTGATAGACCTTGATGATGTACGGCGTGCCCGCGGTGACGTAGACGACCGCCGCCCATTTGTTGTTGGTGACGTCGAACACGCCGAAGATGGTGACGCCGGCGGTGAGGGTCAGCGCGTGGCTCGCGCCCGCGTTGTTGACGTACGTGCCGCTCTGATTGACCGCCGTGCCGGTGTTCGGCAGGATGTACTTGTCCTGATAGGTCGAGTTCGGAAGGCCGGATTCTCGCCAGTTGACGCTGCAGCCGACCGGGAAGAGATCGCCGACCGCGCTCGCGCATCCGGTGGTCACCGCGATGGTGCCGCCGGTGGCGGCCTGCGGCCGCCGGAAACGCATACTGGCCGGCGTCACGGTGTTGTCCGCGGTCTGCGGCGGCAGCGGCGGCAGCGAGGAGAGCGGAACGCTGGCTCCACCGCCGCCGAGGCCGGCACCCGGATCCAAGGTCGGCAGCGGCGCGATCGTCCCGCCCGGCGGCGGCGCGATCGTCGGACGCGGCACCGTGATCGGCGGGCGGCCGTCCGGCGGACCGACGTGCTGCTGCGCGAACGCGACCGCCGCGACGGTGCAGAGGCAGAGCGCGGTGGCGAAGAGCGAGGCGATGCGTCTACGCATTACCAGTACAACGTGTAGACGGCATTGGTGCTGTAGGCTCCGCCCGCGACCGCGATCGGTACCTTGACGGTCAGATCGACGCAGTACGTCTTGATCCCGCTATTCGTCCCGAGCGGAGCCCACACGCCGCCGTTCCTCGCGTAGACGATGAACGGCGTGGAGGTCGGAGCGGGGGTCAACAGGTAGGTGTCGTTGGCGAGATTCCCGCCGACGAAATCGGATGCGAAATCGTTCGAGACGCCGTGCTTTATCTGCCAGTTGTTGGCCGTGGTATGGACGTTCACGTGATACGCGCAGGGGACGGCCACCGTGGTCCCGGCGGTCGCGTTGATCGTCACGATCGGCTGGTCCGAGTACAGCAGCGTCGCATTCGGATTCGGCGAGACGTTGGCCTCGACGCGGACCGGCTGCTGGGCGGACGCCTGCGCGACGATCGTCTGGCGGATCCGGCCGCTCACCGAGACCTCGTCGGCCGAGCCCCGTTCCTCGTGTCCGACGACCGAAGAACCGAAACGCTGCAGCGAGACCGGCGCGGGAGTCACGTTGACGACGACCGTGATCGCGATCTGATCGCGCTGTTGGACGAGGCTCGCCAGCACGGGGTCGCTCGCGACGGCCGTCACGCAGACCGCGAAGAAGATCCAGAGCGCGACGCGCAGACGAGCGTTCATTGCGGTACCACCGTGTAGACGATCCAGACGAAGTAGGACCCGCCGGTCGCCGTCGGCGGGACCTTGAGCTCGTAGTCGTAGTAGAAGTCGGCCGCCGGGCTGGCCGTCGATGCGACCGGCGCCGGATAGCCGCCGTACGTGATCGTGGGCGGCGTCGCGAACCCGCCGCCGGTCACCGGGGCGGTCGTGTTCTGGAACGGGAGGCCGGGCGTGAAGCCGGTGTTGGCGTCGCCGGTCGCGGTAGAATGCACGTAGAAGACCGTCTGCGAGACCGGGGTCGTGGAGCTGTCGCTCTGGTTGAAGAAATCCGCCGCGCCCTCGCCGTACAGATTGAACCCGGTCGCCGAGTTGGTGAACACGTTGAGGTGGACGGCGTAGCGGTAGATATACGAGTTGCCGGCCAGGACGCTGCCGAAGTCGACCGCGCCGTTGCCGACCGACGGCGCGTCGACGCCGTGCGTCGGCGCGGGCTGGGTCCCGAAGACGGCCCGGATCGAACCGTATCCGGCGCTGTAGTTCGGGGTCAGGGTCAGGCGCACGATCGACGTGGCCATCCACTTGACGGTGTTCGTGTCGGAGGCGACGGTGGCCGAGGCAGGCGCCAGCGACGCGATAACCATCGCGATCGCCGTGAACCCTCCGATCAGCCTGTGCATGTCTCCGTCACACTCCTTTGTGCGTCAACAGTCCGTGTTAAAAGATCTTGTCGCCGGGCCGTCGCTACGGCACGGTGAACTCGATGGCGCCACCGGTCTGGGTCTTGCCGCCGTAATCGATGGTCGCGATGGCCTGATAGGTCCCGGCCGGCAGCTTCTTGCCGTTGATCGAGACCGTGCGGGTGCCGCCCCGCTCGACCAGCATCTCGTCCGGCATCGTCACGCGATCGACCACGCTGCCGCCGCGCTGCACCTGGACCTGGCCGCGCAGGTAGACGTGCGCGTTGCCGGTGTTGTTGAAGACGACGCGGTAGTTCTGCCCGCCCGTCGTCCTGGAGCTGGCCATCTTCGCGATCGCGCCCTCGATCTTGACCGTGTCCGGGATCGTCTCGTAGATCTTCGACGCGACCCGGGCCGAGAACGCCATGGTGGTGCCGGAGCGCCGGATCGGGCGGGTCTGGAAAAAGACGATGCCGGCGTACTCGCCGGAGAGAGCGGCTTGATTGGGCACGTTGATCGTCAGTTGGACCTGCTGCGAACTGTTCGCCGGCAGATCGAACTCGCGCGGGCGGATGGCGCCCCAGCGGAGCAGCGAGTGCTCGCGGGAGCCGACCTTCTGGAACTGATAATTCCCGCTCGGATCGACCCCGAAGTCCACCATCTGTGCCTGCACGTGTGTGGTCTCCCCGCTCGAGTTGTGCACCGTGATCGGAATGTTGTACGTCGTGCCGGCCGGGATCGAGACCTCATACTTGGCGGGCGCGACGTCGATCCCGAGGCCCTGTGAGGTTGCGTGACCCGGTATGAGGAGAAAGGCCGCGACGATCGCTCCGAAGGCAATGAATCTCGACGGGTTCTTCATAGCAGGTACCTTCGCCGTGGGGTGAAGAGCCTCCACCCCATGGCGAACGCGCACAGTTACTCGGGTCCTCTAGTTGGCGGTCAGCGTGTAAGTGACGGTGACCTGGGTCGGCGAGCCGCCCGAGGCCGCTGCGAGCGGCTTGAGGACGAGCTCGAGATCGTGGCCGATGTTGGCCGGCGAGGCCGACGAGAACGCGTTGGTCTCGGTGGCCAGGGTCGCCGACGTGCCGTTGATGGCGAGGTTGCCCGCCGGGCAGGCTGCGACGCTGACGATCGAGGGAGCCGCGCCGCGCGCGCTCTGGACGACGGGCAGGGCCGCGCCGTTGAACGGGAAGTTCGCGACGCCGTTCGGGGCGGCGCAGAGCTGCGTGTCGGCCGGGACCGATCCGGTGGTGACTTGGGCCGCCAGGTTCCAGTTGGTCGACGAGGTGACGACCTGGGCGTTGACCGCGTTCTTGTAGAGGCAGTCGGTGTAGTTGGCGCCGCTATCGGGGGTGACGTTGCCGAAGTCGACGTCGGCCGCGGTCTCGGAGCCCGAGCCGGTCGCCGAGCACGCACCCGCGCCGCCGTTGACGTTGGCCAGGATCGACGGTGCGCCGAGTCCCTGGGCCGCCGCGGCGGAGTAGTTGGTGACGACCGTCAGGGTCGCAACCGCTTGCGTGTTCCACTTGACGGTGACGGGTTTGGTGACGGTGGCTGCCGCCGAAGGCAGCGCCGGGAGTGCGAGCGACAAGAGTGCCGCGATCGCTACGAGTCTTTTCACGTTCATAGTCCTTTCACCATGCGCGAAGTGCCATCCATGGCAAAGCGTGAAGTCTTACAACAATCTTATCGGCAAGCGAGCATGGCTCGTTAGCAATACACCGTATAGAGGCCGTAAAGATATGCGCAAGCTGAATGTAAAGACTCGGCCTGCCACCGGGCGACCGAGCGTCGTCACGGTGCCGTCCGACCATTCGATCTTGTCGCCCGCCCGCACGTCGACGAGGAAGCGAGCGCGGACGGCCGCGTACTGGCCGACTGCGACGTTTGGCGGCGTCAGTTGCAGGATCGCGATCGGCATCTTCGGATCGACGGTCAGCTGCGCGGTCGCGCTCGCGCTGATGCCGGTCGCGGTCGCGACCGCATCGTAGGTGCCGCCCTTGGTCCCTGCAGGAACCGCGATCGTCCCGCGCCAGACCGACCGCTTCGCATCGTACGCGAGGACGACCGGTCTGCCGAAGACCGTCACCACAGCGTCCTTGACGCTCGGCGGAGCTGCGTAGGCGACGCTCGTCGTGCCCAGAGGCGGCAAGCGTGCGTCGTCCAGGTGCAGGCTGGCGGCGCTCGCGCCGCCGCCCATGAAGCTGAACACGACGCTCTTCTGCTTCTCGCCCACCAGGAACTCGGCGCCGTTGTAGTTGTCCGTGCCCGTCAGCGTGATCGCGAGCGGATCGCCCTCGGCAGCGACGCCGTCCGGGATCGTCTCCGGATCGACCGAGACCGCGTACGGGCCGGCCGGAAGATTGTCGATGATGAACGAGCCGTCGTCGTTGGTGATGGCCGCGTGCTCGCCCGGCTCGGCCACGACGTACGCATTGGCGACGCCGCCGGTGTAGCCGAGCGAGTTGTGCGCGTAGAGCACGTGCCCGGCGATGGACCCGAGGGGCTGCGCGATGAAGTCCAGGGTGGAGAGCTGACCGTCGCGGACCGAGACGCGCTGCTGGGATTGGTCTTTCGAGAACGATGCGAACGCCGGGACGGAGGTGTCGACGATGCTGACCACGTGCGGCCCCGGATTCAATCGCCCGAAGCCGTACGATCCTTGGTTATCCGTCTGCGAATACGCGCCGCCATCGACCCGCAGCAGCACGTTCGAGAGCGGCATCTGCGCGCCGTTGGAGTCGCGCCCGAAGACGTGCCCGGTCACGCCGCCGAAATTGCCCACCCGGAAGTAGAGCTGCGCGCTCTGGCCGCCTTCGACGTTGAGGGTGACCACCGGCTGGTCGGCGGTCAGACCGCGCGGCAGCGAGGCCGTCTCGAGACGCAGTTGGTGCTGCCCCGGCTTCACGAACGAGAACTGGAAGTTGCCGTCCAAGTCGGTTCGCTGCGCCTCCTTGCCGTCGAGGACCACGGTGATATTGGACACGCCGCCGGCGGCCAACCCCGCGACGGCGATGTTGTCCCCGAGGTCGTTGAGGACGCGCCCGGCGATGATCGCCGGGAGGTTCGGATCGATGCGTCCTTGGACCAGGCCGTTCCCGTAGGCGAACGGCGCGTTGATCGAGATGGCGAAGATGCGCGAGCGCCCGCTGTTGAGCGGATTGAGGCGATCTTCGAGCGACTGCGTGCCGAAGGTCGTCTGGACCGAGAGCGCCGGCGAGATCTGGCGCGTGAGGGTGAACTGCGGGGATCGCTGGATCGCATCGCTGACGCTCGAGAGCGTGCGGGTGACGACGTAGTTGTATCCGAAGCCGGTCCGCCCCCATTGACGGGTCGTGCCGAACGTCGTCGTGCGCAGGCGCGAGACGCCGACCACGGCGTTGCTCTGGCGTTGCTCCTGTTCCGAGAATTGGGCCGCGAACGGTCCGAATTGCCGCTGCAGTTGGAAGCCGAGCGACGACGAGCCGGTCGCGTAACCGCCCTCGTTCGTCGTCCGGCCGAGCTGCGCGCCGACCAGCGCGAAGCCCCGCGCGATCGGAATGCCGATCTGCAGGGCGGCGGTCCCGTTCCAGAGCGCGGCTTGATCGCCGCCTTGCCGTGCCTCTTGGAACGAGAGCTGGTAGTTGGTCCGGCCGGCGGCGCCGCCGTAGGAGAGGAACGAGCGGCGGGTCTTCGCGACGCTGCCGAACAGCACCGAGGATTCGTACGCGACGTCGGCCGCCAGATTGCCTCCGCGGCCGGACGAGGTCCGAAAACCCACGTCCACCATGTTGTCGCCGTACAGCTCGCCGCTGCCGTAGGCGAGAAACCGTTCCGGCGTGTGCCGGACCGTCGCCGTCCAGCTCGTCGCCACGCCGCCGTAGTCGAATCGGACCTGTCCCGCGATCCCGTGGATCCGTCCGTCCGGTGCGTTTCGCTCCTGCAGCGCGACTTCGCCGACGACGCCGGCGCGACCGTGACTGGCCGCGACGCCCACCGTCAGGGTAGACGCGCTTCCGGTGAGGGCGCCTCCGGCGTTGCGCACGAGCCCCAGCTCGAACAGATCGCGCCCGAACAGGCGTCGAGCCCGGATGCCTTGGATGTGGACCGTCTCCTCTCCGACCCCGTAGGCCGGCCCCTCGAAGATCGTCATGTCGCCCGAATCGAGCGGCAGCACCAGGGCGAAACCGCGCAGCGTCTGGCCCAACGGGACCTGGCCGAACAGGTTCACGCTCTGCGTCCCGTACTGCAGTTCGTAGTGCGGGGTCGAGAACGTCACGACCGCCAGCCCCAACTGCGTCCCGGTCGAGGTGAAGCCGAGCGGGATGCGGACGTCGGCGGTCGAGTTGGCCGTGCGCCGGCGAAGCTCGGCGAAGAGTCCGACCGAGGTACTGGCTTGGTTGGTCGCATCGACGACCGGCGCGCCGAACGCATCCGTCCTCGTGCTGGTGGTCCCGTTCTCCCCGAGCGAGAGACTCCCGTTGAGGCTGAACTCGAGCGGACCGCCGCGGCTGCGGACGAGCGCCGGCGGCGGGCTCGGCCGGCCCGAAGGCGAGGGGGACGGCGAGGGAGACTCGGAGGGCGACGGGGACGGTGGGGGCGGCAGCGCGGCGGCAATCCTGGAGACGGCCGCGGACAAGTACCCGCTCGCTTGGCTCAAGCCGGATCCGGTGAGCCCCGCGACCGAGACCGCCACAAGACAAATCCCGATCGCTTGGACGGTCCTCCCGACCAAACGGATGAGCGCGCGCGTTGCCAACCAAACCTCCATCATGTTCTTCGGACGCGAGCCGCCTCAAGATGAAGGAGGTCAATCCTTCTTTACCTGCGTTTTACAGGGGGTTTCCCTCATGTTTTCCACCCGGATGCCGATGGGCACTATAAGTAGGGATCGTTTCAAGGAGGAAGCCCACCTACCTCATGGATGTGCTGGGGAGCACTGGCCAAGTTCTACGGAACCTGTCCATTGTTCAAAATAACTTGTCGAGTAACACGCGCGCGTTGGCCAGCGGCCTTCGCGTGCAAAGTGCTGCCGACGACCCCAGCGGTCTCGCCATCGCCGAAACCATCCACGCGAAAGTCGCGGGTCTCCAGCAATCCGTGACCAACGTGCAGACGGCGGGCAATCTTCTCAACGTCGCCGATGCGGCCCTCAACTCCGTGCAGAACATCCTCCAACGGATCCGTTCGCTCGTCGTCGAGTCGCGTTCCGATCTGCAATCCAACGGCGATCTGCAGAACATCCAATCCGAGATCGGCACGCTTCTGGCCGAGGTCAACAAGATCTCGAGCAATACCGCGTTCAACGGACTCAAGCTCTTCGACGGTTCGTTCGACACGTCGAACGCGACGCCGTACTCCGTCAAACAGGTCGCGTCGCCGGTCGACGCCGCCTCCGCGACGCGGCCCGTGCCCGGCGACTACGTCGTGAATGCCGACGGACTCGGAACGCCCGGACCGCTGATCACGCTGACCGGGACGGGCGAACCGGGGCCGGGCGCGTTCGTCCCGGCGTACATCGTGTTCCAGGTGACCGGTTACGACGCGAACGCCGTCGATCCAGATTCCGGCGCGGCCGTCGGACCCGGCGTGTACGTGAAGTTCAGCGCGTACAGCACCGATCCGAGCCTCGGCGGCGCGCCCGAGATGGTCGACCTCTCCGCGGTGCCGGTCAATGCGGGTTCGTTCTCCGGCTCCGCATATACCGCTCCGGGAAACCCGGCGCAAAATCTTCTCACGTTCAACGTCCCGAACTTCACGCAGGCCGATGTCGGCGCGTCGATCGCGTTCGTCACGACGGACGCCACACCGGCGGGCACCGGTCACTCGCTCTACGTGAACGACGGCGGCCAGGAGGGAACGGCCGTCGCGATCTCGCTTCCGAATCTGTCGACGAACACGCTCGGCGTGAGCGGCATCAGCGTGCTCGCTCCCGATCAGATCAACTTCCTCAACGCTCCGATCGGAACCGACTCGAGCAATCTCCTCGCCGCATCGTCGGCCGAAGTGAAACTCGACGACGCGCTCGACAAGATATCGCAAGTGCGTTCGGTGGTCGGCGCGCAATCGGTCGCGCTCGGACAGGATGCGAGCAACGCCTCGCTGACCGCCGTCAACGAGACCGTGGCCGAGAGCCAGATCCGGGACGCCGACATCGGAAAGACGGTCACCGACTTCACCAAGAACCAGATCCTGGCCCAGATCGGGACCGGGGTCCTCTCGCAGATCGGCATCGAAGCCAACCTGCTGACCCACCTCCTGATCGGCGCCCTCAACGCCGCTTGACCGATGCGCCTATACTTATACGTAAGGATACCTCGCTAGGTGAGGCGTCCACGCGATACACAGGCCGCTGCCCCGAAACGTCGAGAGACGCCAAGTGGGTAGACCAGACTCCGCCGATCCAAGGCGTTGTCTAATGCGGCTGAGCCTCCGGGTCCGGGACGACCGGCGGTGGCTCTACGGCGCGTGGTGCCAAAGCTCGGTGCGAATGAGGTAGGACGCGACCAGGACGTCTTTTCTCTATGCGCCGGCCCTCGCGAGGCCCGGTGCTATTTTTTTTCGAGGAAGGGGGTGAGCGGCGATGGCCTTTACGGATGGCTTCATCAGCGAACTGGTCGGGCGCCAGGCGACCCTCTACGATCTGCCGATCGGCAAGATCACCGATTTCCTGGTCAACAAGCCCGACGATACGTTCCCCCAGATCGACGGGCTGGTCCTCAAGACGACCCAGGGGCTGCGCTACGCCCCGATCGACACGATCGCGGACGTCGACCGCGGCGGCGTGGTCGCGCTGACCGCCGCCCCCAAGGAGCCGGCGCCGCCCGACGCCGAGGCGCTCTTCCTGGTGGCCGACCTGCTCGACAAGCAGATCGTCGACGTCGACGGACGCAAGGTCGTCCGGATCAACGATATCGAGGTCGCGATCACCGGCGGCCACCTGCGGGTGGTGGCGGCCGACGTCGGCGTGGCCGGCCTGCTGCGCCGCCTCGGGCTCAAGTCGTTCGGCAAGCGTTTCACCCCCTTCATCTATAGGCGCGTTCCGCGGGCGATGATCGCCTGGGATTCGGTCGCCCCGATCCGCGACGCCAATCCGTCCGAGGTCCACCTCTCGGTCAAGGAGAGCAAGCTCGCGCGCCTGCATCCCTCCGACCTGGCCGAGATCATCGGCGACCTCTCGGCGCGCGAAGCCCTCGCGGTCGTCCGGTCGCTCGACGACGAGACGGCCGCCGACGCGTTCGAACATCTCGATGCCGACACCCAGAAGACCCTGATCGACGACATCGGCGACGAGCGCGCCGCCGACATCATCGAGGAGATGGACTCGGACGACGCGGCCGACCTGCTCGCCGAACTGCCCGAAGAGCAGCAGACCCGCCTGCTCGCCGAGATGAACGAGTTCACCGCCGGCGAGCTGCGCGAACTCGTCAAGTACGCCGAGGACACGGCCGGCGGCCTGATGACCACCGACTACGTGTGGATCTATCCGCACCGGACGGCCGAGGCAACCATCCGCAAGATCCGCGAGATCGCGCCCGAGTCGGAGTTCATCTACTACCTCTACGTCGTCGACAAGGCCGACGCGCTGCTCGGCGTGCTGACCCTGCGCAGCCTGCTGCTGGCGCCGCCCGACGCGACCATCGACAAGATCATGGAGACCGACCTGGTCACCCTGGCGCCCGACGCCGACAAGGACGAGGTCGCCGCCACCATCGCGCGCTACGACCTGCTGGCGGCGCCGGTCGTCGACGATCGCGGCATGCTGCTCGGCATCGTCACCGTGGACGACGCGATCGACGCCATCATGCCGGACGATCTCGCCAAGAAACTGCCGCGCTTCACCGCGCGCCACCACCGGCGGACGCCCGTTGCAGCAGACTAGGAAGGTCGCGCCCAAGCGGCGGTGGTGGCGATCGCTGCTGCTCTTCGCGGCGGTGCTCGGACCGGGATTCATCACCGCTTCGGCCGGCAACGACGTCGGCGGCATCGCCACCTATTCCGCGGCCGGTGCGCAGTACGGCTACGCCATCCTGTGGGTGCTGATCCCGCTCGCGATCGCGCTGATCGTGGTCCAAGAGATGGCGACGCGGATGGGCACGGTCACCGGCAAGGGGCTCGCGTCGCTGATCCGCGAGACGTTCGGCGTGCGCGTCTCCTTCTTCGCGATGCTCTCGCTCTTCGTCGTCAACGTCGGCCTGACCGCGACCGAGTTCGCCGGCGTCGCGACCGCCTCGGAGATCTTCGGCATCTCGCGCTACATCGCGGTGCCGATCGCGCTGGTGGCGGTCTTCCTGTTCATCCTGCGGTTCGACAACAAGATCGTCGAGCGCGTCTTCGTCGGCTTCTCACTCATCTACATCTCGTACGCGATCTCGGCCGTGCTGGCGCATCCCGACTGGCACGCGGTCGCGCACGGCGCGCTCGTCCCGACGCTGCACGTCAGCGACAAGCAGTGGATGTTCCTGGTGATCGGTCTGATCGGCACGACCGTCTCGCCGTACATGCAGTTCTTCCTGCAGTCGGCCGTCGTCGAGAAGGGGACCGGCGAGGAGAGCCTCTCGTTCGCGCGCGCCGACGTGGTGGTCGGCTCGATCGTCGGCATCGCGATCGCCGGCTTCATGATCGTCGCCAACGGAGCGACCATCTTCGTCGCCAACCAGCACGGCGGCCACGTCCACCCGGTCCAAGCCCAGGACTTCGCGATCGCGCTGCGGCCGTTCGGCGCGCTGGCGGCGACCATCTTCGCGCTGGGCATCCTCAACGCAGGCCTATTCACCGCGACCGTCCTGCCGCTCTCGACCTCCTACGTCATCTGCGAGGCGCTCGGTTTCGAGGCCGCGCTCGACCGCAAGTTCTCCGAGGCGCCGATCTTCTTCACCATCTTCGGCGCGGGACTGATCCTGGGCGCGCTGCTGGTCCTGGTGCCGGGCATCCCGCTGCTGCCGCTGATCCTGGTCTCGCAGACGGTGCAGGGCGTGCTGCTCCCCGCCGAACTGGTGCTGATGCTCATCATCATCAACCGCAAGAGCATCATGGGCGCCTACACCAACTCGCCGTTCGCCAACGCGATCGCCTGGGCGACCGCGATCGTCGTGGGCGGGCTCTCGCTGGTCTTCATCGTCCAGCAGTTGCGCGGTTGACCGTCTCCGGCCGCGGGACGCGATCGGCCAGCGCCGTGCGCGCGGCCGCCTCGTCGGCGAACGACCAGCGATTGCGCCCGGCGCGCTTGGCCGCGTAGAGCGCGCGATCGGCCAAGTCCATCAGCGCGTCGATCGTCAGGCCGTCCTGCGGATAGAGCGCGATTCCGATCGAGATCCGGACCTCGCGCTCGACCGCCCCGACGCGCAGCGGCGCCTGGAGGTCGGCGACGATCTTGCGCGCGAGATCGGCCGCGTCCGCCGGCCCGTCGACGATCGGCTGGAGCACGACGAACTCGTCGCCGCCGAACCGCGCGACCGTGTCGCTCTCGCGCAGCGTCGCGCGCAGCCGTTCGCCGACGCCGCGCAGGACCGCGTCGCCGGCCGCATGCCCGAGTTCGTCGTTGATGGCCTTGAAGCGGTCGACGTCGAGATACATCACCGCGAAGCCGCGGTCGTAGCGCTTGGCGGTCGCGATGGCCTGCCGGATGCGGTCGTCGAAGAGCACCCGGTTCGGCAGTCCGGTCAGCGCGTCGGTGAACGCCAGCTCTTGGATCCGCCGGTCGTAGTCGGCGCGCTCGATGGCCGCCTCGACGAAGAGCGCGATCAGCTGGAGCAGGTCGCGATCGAGCGGGCGCAGCGGCGCCCGCGGGCGGCGGGCGGCGAACGCCAGCGCGCCGTAGGTCCCGTCGCCGTGCCGCAGCCGCACCGCGAAGTAGGATCGCCACGGGGTGTTCGCGCGCGCTCCGTCCGCCTTCCAGGGCGAGTCGTCCAGATCGTCGGCCTCGAGCACTTCGAGGTCGGTCAGGTGGCGCGTCAGGCTCGACTCTCGCGAGAAGACCTGCCCGGCCGCGACCGACCAGTCCTCGCCGACGGCGTTGTCGATCGCGATCCGGTCGTCGACGAACCGGGCGACGTAGCCGAAGTCGAAGCCGAACATCCGCAGCGCGAGCTTGATGGTGGCGTCGATCTGCTCGCCGGCCGACTCGCCGCGCGTCGCGGCCACCAGATAGAGTTCGCGCACGCGAGCGCTGTGCTCGATGACCGCGCGTTCCGCGTCACGCTGGGCCGAGACGTTCTTGGCGATCGCGTACGCCCCGCGGATCTCGGAGGCGACCGTCGACGGGACCAGCTTGAGGGTGACGTCGATCCGGTTGCCGAGCCGGTCCAGGAACTGCGACTCGATCTCGACGGCTTCGCCGCGCGCGCTCCGGCGCAGCGCGTCCTCGGCCTCGTCGCGACGTTCCGGCGCGACCAGATGCGACCACGGGCGTCCGACGATGCGTTCGCCCAAGAAACCGGTCTCGCTCTCGAACGCGACGTTGACGCGCGAGACCGTCCCGTCGCGCTTGAGCTCGAGGATGCCGTCGGGATGGAACTCGAAGAGCGACCGGAAGCGGTCCTGATTGATGCCGAGCGAGAGTTCCGCCGATCGCAGCGCCACGATGTCGCGCGCCTGCGCGAAGACCCCGACCACCTCGTCGCCGCGCTTGGCGGGGAACACGTAGATCTCGACCGGGATCGCGCTGCCGCCCCGATGGCGGACCATCGTCTCGAAGTGGTCGAGACCGCCGTCCAAGGCGGTCGCGAAACCGGCGTTGACGCGCTCCCAGTCGTTCGGATGCACGTGGCCGCGGTAGTGGCCGCCGAGGACCTCGCGCGCTTCGTAGCCGCTCAGCCCGCGCGCCGCCTCGTTCGCGGCCACGAAGCGGCCGTCGCGGTCGTAGAGCACGATCGCGTCGGGGGTGCCGGCGTACAGCGAGTCGAGGACCGCTCGCGGGTCGTCGAGATCCATTCTCTTAAGGTCATCGGCAGTTCTTGCCGAAAGAATCGGCTATGAGCCCCGACGACCTGGTCGGTTTTACCGAAGGCCTCGCGCGCGTCGCGGCGGCCGGCGGCGGGGCACGCGCGCTGGCGCTCCATCTGGCCGGGCACCTGGGGGCCGCCGTCAGCGTGGACGATCACGAAGGCCGCACTCTCGCGGTGGCCGGCGAGCCGCGCAACGGCGCGGTCGTGCGCCTCCCGCTGCGCGCCGGCGAGACCGCCTTCGGCGAGATCGCCCTGCACGACGACGCGACGCCCGACGCGCTGCTCGCGCTCCGGCTGACCGCCTCGGCGATCGCGCTCGAACTCGCCCGCGAAAGCGGCGGCAACGCCGGCCGCCGGCGCGCCTTCTGGGAACGTCTGCTCGCGGGCGGCTACCGCGACGTCGCCGCCGCCCGCGCCGACGCCGGCGCCCGCGGCATCGCGCTGGCGGCGAACTACGTCGCGATCGCGCTCGAACCGCCCGAGAGCGCGCTCCTCGCCGCCGAGACCTTCGCGTCGGGCGAGGCCAGCGTCGGCGTCCTGGAGCGCGACGGCGGCGCGCTGATCTTCGTGCCGGCGCCGCGCGAGGTCGATGCGGCGAATGCCCGGACCGCCGCGACGCTGCTCCCCAAGACGCTCGCCAAGAAGCACCCCGGCCTGGCCGTCACCGGCGGCGTCGGCGGAGTCGAGAACGCGGCCGAGGTCGGACGCAGCGCGCGCATGGCCGATGCCGCCCTCGCGATCGGCCGTCGCGTCTTCGGCGACGGTCGCGTCCTGCCGTACGACGAACTCGGCGCCTACGCGCTGCTGTTCGAAGGCGCCGACGCCGACGGGCTGCGCGCGTTCGCGAGCGCCACCCTGGCGCCGTTGCGCGCGTACGACGAACGCCATCAGACCGAACTGGAGCGCACCCTGCGCTCGTACTTCGCGTGCGGTCAGAACGTCAAGACGGCGGCCGCCGAACTGCACGTCCACCGCCATACCGTCTTCTACCGCCTCCGGCAGATCGGCGAGATCTGCGGCCGGTCGCTCGACAGCCCCCACGACCAACTCACCTTCAGAATGGCAGCGGCAATCGATGCACTCCACAGCTAAGAACGCGACCAAACGCGACGTCCTCAAACTCGCGAAAGAGCGCGACGTGCGATTCGTCCGGCTGGTCTTCGCCGACATCCTCGGCGTCAGCAAGAACGTCTCGGTCCCGGCGAGCGAACTCGAGGCGGCGCTCGACGGCAACGTCACCTTCGACGGCGGGTCGATCGACGGATTCGTGCGCGGCGAAGAGCTGGACATGCAGCTGCGCCCCGACCCGAGCACCTTCGCGCTCTATCCCTGGAATGCGGGCGACGGCGCCGAGGCGCGCCTGATCTGCGATATCGCGATGCCCGACGGATCGCCGTTCGAAGGCTGCCCGCGCACGACGCTCAAGCGCGCCCTCGAAGCGGCCGGCGCGCTCGGGGTGGTCACCGTCGCGACCGAGATCGAGTTCTATCTCTTCGACGCGCAAGGCGGCGGCGGATTCGGCTCGACCGCGACCCGCGACGTCGGCTCGTATTTCGACTTCGGCGCCAACGATCGCGGCGAGGAGGCCCGCAATGCGATGGTCGCCGCCCTCCAGGCGATGAACGTCCCGGTCGCCAGCGCCCACCACGAACACGGCAACGGCCAGCACGAGATCGATCTCGCCTCGGTCGACGCGCTGGCCGCCGCCGATCACGTCCTGACCGTGCGCACCATCGCCAAGCACGTCGCCGCGCGCTTCGGCCTGGAGGCGACGTTCATGCCCAAGCCGAGCGAAGAGCGCGCCGGCAGCGGCCTGCACGTCGAACTGACGCTCGCCGCCGGCGCCGAAGACGACACCGTGCTCTACGCGGTCGGCGGACTGCTCGCCCACGCCGCCGCCACCACCGCCATCTGCAACAGCACCATCAACAGCTACAAACGCCTGGTCGCAGCCTGGGACGCACCCATCTACACCGTCTGGTCCGAGCGCAGCGCCAACGCGCTCGTCCGCGTCCCCGCCATCGCCCAACGCCGCGTCGAGATGCGCAGCCCCGACCCCGCCTGCAATCCATACCTCGCGATCGCCGCCCTGATCGGCGCCGCCACCCACGGCGTCGAGAACCGCACCCTACCGGGCAGTCCGCTCACCGGTTCCACCTACGACCTCTCGGAACGCGATCGCCACGAACGCGGCATCGGCACGCTGCCAAAATCGCTCCGCCAAGCGATCGACGCGCTGGAGACCGACCCGGTCGTACGCGCCACCCTCGGCGATCACATCTACCACGCGTTCCGCGACGCCAAGCTGAAAGAATACGAGACCTATCGCCGCGCGGTCCACGAATGGGAGCATCGCGCCTACTTGCGCTTGTACTAGGGCGAAGCCGTCTCGTTCTCGCCCGGGCTGTTGGGGACGCGGGGGGTGCGGTTGTGGGGACGCTCGCTTTTTCGCATCGTGCGAAAAAGCTGCTCGCCTCGTCGTCGCTCCCGCCATCCTGGCTCCGCTCCTCCCTTCACACGCCCCACAACCGCACCCCCCGCGTCCCCAACACCCCAGACGAGAACGAGTCGATCGACAAGCAGACGCTCCATCCGGGCGATGCAGAGTGCAAAAGTATTCAAACGAGCAACGCATCAGAACAGAGTGACGAGCGGTGTTTACCGCAGCGTTGCTCGTTTGAATACTTTGGGTTGGCGTCATCGGTGTGCCGGGGCTTCTCCCACCTGTATCGAGGGGCGTGTGAAGGGAGGAGCGGAGCCATGGATGGCGGGAGCGACGACGAGGCGAGCAGCTTTTTTGCACGATGCAAAAAAGCGAGCGTCCCCTCGATGCAGGTGGGAGAAGCCCCGGGCGCGCCGATGGCGCCAACCCAAAGACGCAACCGCTACCGAGCTGAGGTAAGCGCCGCGAGGAGATCCGCCGCGAGGAACGTCTTCGGCAGCGAAGCATCCCAGCCATCGGCGTTCTTCGCGCCACCGATGGCGACGAGCTGCGGCGTCGCTCCGGCAAGCGTCGCGCGAATGGTCGCGGCTTCGCCCGGGTGGCGGTCGCGGTCGATGATGATCGCGTCCGACGGTTCGGCGGGGAAGCGGTCGTGGAGTTCGGTGAGGTCCTTGTATTCGCGGACCCGGTAGCCGTTGGAGCGGAGTTCGTAGGCGATGAACGGGCCGAGGGTGGCGTCGCCGACCACGACGGCGACGTGCGGCGCGCGTTCGACCGCGCCCGAACGCGGGAGCGAGACGCTGAACGTGCTGCCGCGGTCGACCTCGCTGTGCACGGCGAGTTTGCCGCCGTGCTTCTCGACCAGCGTCTTGACGACGAACAGTCCGAGGCCGGTGCCGGGGATGCGGGCCTTCTTGGCGTTGGAAGCGCGGGCGAAGCGACGGAAGAGACCGGGCAGTTCTTCGGCCGGGATGCCGATGCCGCGATCGGTGACGTCGACGCGCACGAAGCCGCCCTCGCCGTCGCGGATCGCGACCGAGACGGGCGCGTCGTCGGGCGTATATTTGAGCGCGTTGCGGAGCAGATTTTCGAAGACCTGGCGGAGGCGCTCGCGATCGCCCGGGATGACGGCACCGTCGGCGGTGCTCGAGATGGTGAAGCGTTCGGGCTCGTCGGTCCGCTCGACGATCTCGCGGAGGAGCGCGTCCAGATCGACCGCGTCTTCGGCGATCTCGAGTTCGCCGTGCTCGATGCGCGAGAGCGCGAGCGTGTCGTTGGCGAGGGTCGTGAGCCGGAAGACGTTGCGGCGGATGGTGCCGGCCGCGTCGCGGGCGTCGTCGCCGGTCAGCGCGCCTTCCTCGATCAGTTCGGCGAACCCGAGGATGGTCGTGAGCGGCCCCTTGAAGTCGTGCGCGAGCACCGTGATCAGGTCGTTCTTGAGCTGGTTGAGCCGGATGACCGAGGCGCGCTGGTCTTCGAGTTCGTCGATGCTGGCCGTCAGCCGTTCGTGCATCTCCTGACGCTCGATCGCGTAGCCGAGCGCGCGACGAAGGGTCAGTTCGGTCACGTGGCCTTTGAGCAGATAGTCCTGCGCGCCGGCGGCGACCGCTTTGGTCGCGAGCGCTTCGTCGTCCTGGCCGCTGAGAATCACGATCGGCAGCGTCGGCGACGCTTCGCGGACGCGATGGAGCGCATCGACGCCCTCCGCGTCGGGGAGCGACATGTCGAGCAGCGCGACGTCGAAGGGGCCCTCGCGCAGTCTCGCTTCGGCATCGCCGACGCGCTGCGCGAACGCGGTCTCGTAGGTCCCCGGCGGCTGGCTTAGCAGGGCGCGCACGAGCGCCGCGTCCGCGGGGTTGTCCTCGATGACCAGGACGCGCATCGGGCCGTTCAATCAGGCCTTCGTGTCGGTCGGCAGCTTGACGACGGTCAGCCAGAAATCTTCGATCATCGAGATGATCTGGAGGAACCGCGCCAGGTCGACCGGTTTGCGGATGTAACAGTTGGCGTGATACTCGTAGGCCTTGAGGACGTCTTGATCGGCCTCCGACGTCGTCAGCACGACGACCGGGATGGTCTTGAGGTCCGGATCGGTCTTGATCTGCCGGAGGACTTCGCGGCCGTCCATCTTCGGCAGGTTGAGGTCGAGCAGCACCAGGTCGGGCCGAGGGGCACCCGCATACTTGCCCTCATGCCGCAGGTACTGAAGAGCCTCGTGCCCGTCGGTGACGACCGTCAGGACGTTGGCGATCTTGCCGTCGCGGAAGGCCTCCTCGGTCAGGCGCGCGTCCGAGGGGCTGTCCTCGACCAGCAAGACCTGGATCATGCCGCCTGATTCTGTCACGGGCTCTCCTCGGTTCCGGTCAGTGTGAATGCGAACGACGCGCCCTTCCCCTCTTCTGAGTCCACCGTCACACGTCCGCCATGGCGATCCACGATCCGCTTGCAGATGGCCAGGCCGATGCCGGTCCCGCCGTACTCGCCGCGCGTGTGCAGCCGGGAGAATATCCGGAAGATGCGCTCGTGGAATTCGGGCGCGATCCCGATGCCGTTATCGGTGACCGCGATCCGCCAGTCCCGGCCCTCGCGCCGGGCGGTGACGTCGACGCGGGGGCGGGTCGAGCGGTTGTACTTGAGAGCGTTGCCGACCAAGTTCTGGAGCAGCTGGCCGAGTTGGACCTCGTCGCCCATCACGTGCGGCAGCACGCCGACCGTCACCTCGGCGCCGCGCTCCTCGATCGAGGCCCGCAGGTTGGCGACCGCGCGGCGGGCGACCGTATCCAGGTCGACGGGGACCAGCGGTTTGCCGTGGGTCGAGACGCGCGAATATTCCAGCACGTCGTCGATGAGCTGCTGCATCCGCTTGGCCCCGTCGACGACGAACCCGATGAACTCGTCGGCGTCGGCGTCCAGCCGGCCGGCGTACCGTTTCTGCAGCAGTTCCGTGAACGAAGCGATCGTGCGCAGCGGCTCCTGGAGATCGTGCGAGGCGACGTAGGCGAACTCGCGCAACGACTGATTGCTGCGCTCTAGCGCGGCGTTGCGCTCGTCGACCTGCTCGCGCAGGCGCTGCTCCTCGCGCAGGCGCGCGTGTTCGAAGCGCACGGCCACGATGCCGAGCGCGATCGTCATCAGCACGATCGCCAGGATCGAGACGATGATCGCCTGCTGGACCTCGAGGCTCAGACGGTTCGCGACCGCTTCGACCTCGAGCTGCGCTTCGCCGATGTGCTCGCGCACGCGATCCATCAGCGCCTTTCCGCTCTTGAGCCGCCGGTCGGAGCCGGCCGTCGACGTCCCGCGCAGGATCGGCGCCGCGACGTCGGCCTCCCAGAGCGCGTGACTGCTGCGCAGGGCCTCGAGGTCGTCCTGGATGCTGGTCAGGTTCCGGTTGGTCGCCGATCGGTTGAGCTTGGCGAGGGTCGCGGGGAACTGGCGGTTGGCCTCGCGGTACGGGTCGAGGAAGAGCGGCGAGCCGGTCGCCGCGAACCCGCGCACGCCCGTCTCTTCGTCGATCACCTGGACCAGCATGGTCTGCAGATCGAGCCGCGTGTTGTTCGCCAGACGCGCGTCGGTGCGGATGTTGGCGATCAGGGCGTAGGCCAGGATGCCGACCACGATGGTGCCCAGCACGATGGCCGAGAGCGCGACCGTGCTCGGCTCGAGGCGCGCGCGCAGGCCCGTCATCGCGCCGCCTCGCGCAGCGCCGCCCAGACGGCCGCGACGTCGGCGCGCGTGGTCCGCAGATTGCCGATCGCGAGTCGCAAGACGTAGGCCCCATCGATCTCGGTGTGCGAGAGAAAGGCCGCGCCGCCGGCGTTGACGCGGTCGAGGATCGCGCGGTTGGCCGCCTCGATCGCCTCGGCGCTCGCCCCTTCGGGCTCGTAGCGGAAGCAGACCACCGAGAACGGATGCGGTGCGACCACCCGCCAGTGCGGCTCGGCCCCGACCCAGGCCGCGAACTCCGCGGCCAGCGCGACGTGCGCGCGCAGGTGCGCGCGCAGACCTTCGGCACCGTAGTATCGCAACACGAACCACAGCTTGAGCGCGCGGAAGCGGCGACCCAACTGCAGGCCGTAGTCCATGTAGTTGCGCACGTCGCCGTCGGTCGTCTCGAGATAGGCCGGGACCAGGCTGAAGGCGCGGCGCAGCAGCGCTTCGTCGCGGATGAAGAGCGTCGAGCAATCCATCGGGACGAACAGCCATTTGTGCGGATTGAAGACCAGCGAATCGGCCGCCTCGGCCCCGTCGAGGACGTGCCGGAACTCCGGGACGATGGCGGCAGCGCCGGCGTACGCCGCGTCCACGTGCAACCAGACGCCGCGCGCGCGCGCGATCTCGGCGATCCGCGCGACCGGATCGATCGACGTCGTCGAAGTGGTGCCGACGGTCGCCACGATCGCCATCGGCCGGTGTCCGGCGGCGAGGTCGGCGGCGATGGCCGCATCGAGCGCGTCCGGGCGCATGCGGAACGCCTCGTCGCAGGCGACCCGGACGACGTTCTCCTGGCCGATGCCGAGCGCGATGGCCGCCTTCTCGACGTGCGAGTGGGTGTGCGCGGTGATGTAGACGCGCAGGCGCGGCAGATCGCGTCCGCTCATGCCCTTCCGGCGGACGTCGAGGTCGAGCGCTTCGCGCGCCGCCGCGAGCGCGGTGAAGCCGGCGATCGAGGCGGTGTCGTAGATGATGCCGGTGAACGCGTCGGGCAGGCCGAGCAACCGCCCGAGCCAGCGCATCACCACCGCTTCGAGTTCGCTCGCCGCCGGCGACGTGCGCCAGAGCATCGCCTTGACGTCCAAGGTCGCGGCCAGCGCCTCGGCGGCGATCGCGACCGGAGCCGCGCTGGTCGCGAAGTAGGCGAAGAACCGCGGATGGTTCCAGTGCGTGATCCCGGGCAACACGATCCGCTCGAAGTCGTCCATCAGCGCGTCGAACGGCTCGCCGGTCTCCGGCGCAGATCCCGGCAGCGCCGCGACGATATCGCCGGGCCGGGTCCGCGCGAGCACCGGGAAGCGCTCCGGGTGTTCGAGGTAATCGTCGATGAAGCGGCCGACCCGGGCGAATTCGGCCTGCAAGATATCCATCCGCCGTCGTTGTCCTACGCCCAGCGCTCGAGCGCCTGCGTGGCGGTCCGGCGCGCCAAGGCCGCGATCGTCAGCATCGGGTTGACGCCGGATGCCAGCGGAAACGCGCTGCCGTCGACGACCATCAGGCCGCGGCAACCGCTCACCCGTCCGGCCCCGTCGGTCACGCCCCCGGCGACGGCGCCGTTCATGCGCGCCGTCCCCATCTGATGGGCGGAGAACAAGCCGATCCGGTTGGGCGCCATCGAGGCGCGTCCGATCGCCCGAGCGAACCGGGCGCGCGCCGCGGCCGCGTCGCCGGCGCGCAGTTCGAGGGGCGATGCGTGCAAGGTCCGCACGCGCGATGCGCCGGCGGCGAGTCCGAGTTCGGCCAAGCGCGACAGACCGGTCGCCAGATGCCGCGCGTCGTACCGGTCGAGCCGATAGTCGATGCCCGGCGTCGCGCCGGTGCCGACCCGGCCCTCGCCGCGGTCGCGGACGATCGCGACCAGCGCCGCGGTGCGCGCGATCCGTTCCATGTCGCCGGCGTGCGCGTCGCGGCCGAGCCAGGGAACGGCCAGCGCCGCCAGGCCCGGGTGGGCCGGAGCGACTTCGAGAACGACCCCGTACGCGTCGTCGATCGCCGCGAACTCGTCGCAGAGCGCGGACTGCGTCGGTCCCCGCCAGGCCTCGACCGGTTCGTCGAACTCGGCCAGGATCGCACAGGTCGGATGCACGTGCAGATGCGCGCCCAGATGCGCGGAGCGGACGCCGGCGGACGCCAGCAGCGACGGCGTGCGCAACGCGCCGCCGGCGCACGCGACCGTCGCCGCGCGGATCTCGCGCACCGCATCGCCGATGCGCACGCGCACGCCCACCGCCGACCCGTCCTCCACCAGGATGCGCTCGACCGGCGCGCCGGCGACCACGAAGCCGCCGCGATCGAGCACTTCGCGCAGCGAGGTCCGGTCCGACGAACGTTTGGTCGCGTAGGCGCACCCGAAGCCGCAATAGCCGCAGCCGTCGTTGGTGCACGACGCGTTGCGCGGCTGCGCGAGCGCATGCCACCCGAGCGCGCCCGCTCCCCGCAGGATGGTCGCGTTGTTGGCGTTATGGGAGGACGCCGGCACTAGTCCCAGTTCGGTCTCGAGCGCGTCGTAGTGCGGCCGCAACGACGTCGCGAACTCGATCCCGCTCGATCGCTCCCACTGCTCCGCGACCGCATCGCTCAATCGCAGCGAGGTCGTCCAGTTGACCGCCGTTCCGCCGCCGACGCACGCGCCCGCAAGGATCGAGACGCCCAGATCGCCCGTCGCGCACAACCCCGATTCGAGGTACAGGTCTGCGAACGAATCGCGCTCGCGCTGACGGCGCGCGATGACGTCCGGCCACGGTCCGGCCTCGAAGACCGCCACTCGTAGGCCGGCGCGCGCGAACGTGACCGCCGCCGATCCGCCGCCCGCTCCGGACCCGATCACGACGACATCGACCCGGTCGGGCGGAGCCGCATCGGCGCGCGGATGCGGCGCCGGCTCCGGCGGCAGATCCTCGCGCGGTCCGGGATACCCGATGCGCTCCCACAGGCGGTTGCGCTCGCCGTCGTCGGACGCGTATGCCAAGAACAACGCCAGCCGCACGAGCGCCGCATAACCCGTCCGCAGATCCGGGAGCGGGCTCGCGGCCATGCTCCGCAGGGTCCGCCCGCGCGCTTCGCGGGAGCGGCGCGTGAAGCCGAGCGCGCGCAGACCGCGCAGCAGCAGCCGCAGCCGGCCGGCCCGCGCGGGCGCCAATCGTTCGATGGCGAGCGCCATCTGCGCCGCCCCGTCGGCCGGAGCGCCGTCCGGGACGACCGCCGAGTAGACCGCCGCCAGGACGTCGAGGTCGTCTGCATGCATCGTGTCAAAAGACTCTGCGCGTCGACCGCCAAGGTTCCTGTGTCTATGAGCAACGCACACGCGATCACCGCCCCCGATGCCCCGGCGCCGATCGGCCCGTACAGTCACGCCGTCGCCGCCAACGGCTTCCTCTTCTGCTCGGGCCAAACGCCCACCGATCCATCCACCAACGAGCTGGTCCAGGGCGACATCGGCGCGCAGACCACCCAAGTCATGAAGAACGTCGGCGCCATCCTCCGCGCCGCCGGCCTCGACTACGCCGACGTCGTCAAGACCACCATCTTCCTCGCCGAGATGTCCGACTTCGCCGCCGTCAACGACGTCTACGGAAGCTACTTCACCGCCACAAAACCCGCCCGTTCCACCGTCGCCGTAAAGACGCTCCCCAAACACTGCAGCGTCGAGATCGAAGTCATCGCCCTCCTAAAACAATCCTAACCCCGCCAAAAACAAAACCAGGGGCGAGATCTTGCGATCGTCTTCCCCCGGTTTGCGACGAGGAAGAACGGCAATGAAAGGGGAGACGCCCCGGCTCTACAAGGCATGAGCCGGGCCGCAGGTCCGCGATGGCGGAAGCCGCCGCGGGGCGGGGACGTTGGTGAAGCGGGCGCGTCGCGACAGAGCGGAGCCTGGAGGGCGGAGCGACAGAGCGCAAACCTTCCGCGCGCACGAGGCGCGCTCATCGCCAGTCTGAACCAATGTCCCCGCCCCGCGGCGGCTTCTGCCATCGCGAGCCCGAGGGACGATTCAGCCTACGGAGCCGGGGTGTGTCCCCCGTCAAGGGCCGCGAATCGCGACCGCGCCAACGCGACGATCGTGGGATCGAGCGACGCCGCTGCAAGGCGGAACTGCTCCAACGCCAAGTCGTTCTTCCCCGCGTCCTGATACGTCTGGCCGAGCACCGCATGCAGCGGTCCGTCGTTCGGATTGACCGCGATGCCTTTGACGAGCACGGCTTCGGCCTGGTCGTAGAGCTGGTGCTGATCGTAGAGCAACCCGAGGTCGAAGTACGCATCGCGCGCGAACGGCGAGAGCGCCAGCGCCTTGACGTACCACGCCACCGCGCCTTTCCAGTCGCCGCGGATGTCGGAGAGATACCCGAAGTTGACCAGCGCTTCGACCCGCTCTGGCGCGAGGTTGTGCGCCGTGGTGAGGATCGCCTCGGCGTCGCCCTGGCGGCCCATCTCGAGATAGGTGGCGCCGAGATTGTCGGCGCACGAGTAATCGGTCGGGTCGATCTGCATGCAGCGCTTGAAGTTGCCGGCCGCCAAGTCGAACGCGCGCAGGTCGAGCATCGCGAGCCCGAGGCCGTTGAGCGCGGTGATGTCGCTCGGATCGTTGTCGAGCGCGCGCCGGAACATGCGCGCCGCCTCGCTCGGACGGTGCAGGGCGGCGTAGGCCTGACCGAGTTCGCTCTGCGCGGCTGCGAAGGTCGGATAGGTGTCGGCGAGCAGTTCGAGTTTCGCGCGGTAGGCGGGCAGATCACCCTTCTTGGCGTGCAGCGCGACCAGGTCGCCGACCGAGTCGGTACCCGGCAGCGACGCATTGAATTCCGAGATCGCGTCGTCGACCCGGTTCTCGGTGGCGAGCACGGTGCCCAGACGGTTGTGCGTCTCGCGATCCTTCGGATAGAGCGCCAGGATCCCGCGATAGGTCTGCTCGGCCTTGACCAGATCGCCGCTGCGGTAGTAGAGATCGCCGAGCAGACGCGCCGGGTCGAGTTCGGTCGCGTGGGCGGCGACGTAGGTGGCCAGGCCCTTGATCGCGCCCGGCAGATCGCCGGCCGCGACGCGCTCGCGCGCGGACTTCATGGCCCCGGCCGGATCCGACTCGAAGTCGACGCCCTGGCGGGCGCCGTTGGGATTGAGGATGATCTTCTCGTCGGACGCGAACGCCGTCGCGTTCGCGAAGACGAGCGCGAGGAGCAGACCGGAAAACGCGAGACCGAGACGCCGCATGCTTTACGCCTCCAAGACAAGGACGCTAGCCTAACGCATTCGCCCCCGGGGGCGTGACGCCCGGCATGAGCGGACCCGCAAATCGCAGAACCTCCCGGGTCAATGCCGATCCAGGAGATAGGGCTCGCCGTCAGCCTGTTCGCCGGTGCGCTCTTTCTGTTGGCCGCCCTTCGTCGGCATCCGGACCGGCCGGCCGCGCCCGACGAGGCCGGCGGGGGCATCTACTGGCCCCTTCTGCTCGGGACCGGCCAGCGCGAGTTCGACCAGACGATGCGTCTGGCGATCGTCCGGCAACTGGCGACCGCCGATAAGGACTGGCGCCTGCCCATCCTGTTGTGCGCCCGCGAGCAAGAGACCGACCCCGAGATGCTGGCCGCCATCGACCACGCCCTGGGCGACGCCGTCAAGCCGGTGATCGGCTCGCCGCCGGCGTGAACCCGTCGCCCTACCTCCAGACGGCGGCGGCCGGTACCTATCTGGTCGCGGCCGGCGCGATCTTCTTCGGCCGATGGCGGGCGCCGCGGCTACCCCATCCGTGGTTCGTCCTGGGGCTCTTCCTGGCGTTCGGCTATGAGCGGGTGCTGCCGGAGTACGCGAACGTCTCGGACCCGCTGATCTTCATCTTCGCCGCGCTGACCGGCATGCAGATCGCGCGCGCGACCGGCGGCGAGCATCGCGGGCTCTGGCGGGCGCTGGCATTCGTGCCGGTCCTGGTGGTCTTGCTGATCGCGAGTTCCGCGCGCTTTCCCGAGATCGACGCGAGCGTGATGCGCGCTTCGGAGAGCGGATTACTGGCGCTCCCGACGCTGGTCGTGCTGGTCTACGTGGTCTTCGGATGGATGGTCCGCCGGCTCACTTGACGACTTCGGCGAACGTGATCGTCCCTTGCGAAGCCTGGTTGGCGCCCAGCGTATAGCCGGACGGCACGAGCTGGAACGATGCGCCGCCGATGGTCGCGGTCCAGGCCGTCGAGGCCGCGACGTTGCCGGTGAAGGTGGTCGTGCCGACGCTCGCGTCGTTGTTGGTATGCACGCCGCACGAGTTCGCGGTCGCACTGCAGGCCGCGTAGGTCGCCGCGGTTCCGGACATCGCGCTCGCAAGCCCGTTCGTATACGTCGCCGTGTTGTTGGTGGCCGCGCCGTTGGTGAACGATGCGTTGCCGGTATCGGAGATGACCAGCGTCCCGGCCTTCACGTAGTCGAACGCGGAGAGCAGCTGGCCCTCCGTCCCAAGCCCCGCTCCCGCCATGATGTTGCGGAAGTCGAGCGTATACCGGATCGTGCCGCCCGGGCAGACGCCACTGGCGGGCGGCGTCACGCCCGCCGGGCAGCCGTTGGTCACGATCGTGGCCGTCTTGGTGATCGGCACGAAGCCCGCGTAGATCTCGTCGTGGGTGGTATTGTCGAACGTCCCGTCGTCGGCCAGGATGGTCGCGTCGTAACGATCGAACGTCGTATACGTCCCGGCCGCCGGCGTATAGACCGTCCAGAACACGCGCGTCCGGGCCGTCGTGCTGCGCGAGCAGAACGTCGCAGTATTGGTGCTCACCGACGCGGCATTCACGACGATGAACGTGCTGTTGTTGCCGGCCGTACAGGTCACGTTCCGGGTCGCGCAGTTGGGCGTCGTCGCAGCGGTTCCGGTCGCCGAGTCGGGGCAGATCTGCACGGTCCAACTGCCCGGCGTCTGCGGCGCGGTCGCCGTGAACGTGACCGGCGTGCTGCCCGCCACCGAAGACTTGTAGTAGAACTGATGCGGGATCTGGATGGTCGGATTGCTCGTGAAGGTGAAATTCGAGCCGAGCCAGATACCCGCGACCGTGCCGGTATTCGTCGGCGTCGCCGACGCGTTCGCCAGGCTCATGCTGGTCGCGGTGAAATCGTTGTTGTTGGTCGCGCCCACCGAACCGTCGTACGAACCGGTCCGGTCCGCGCCGAAGTAGGTCGCCTCGCCCGCGTCGATCGGACCGATGTACGGCGCGTTCGCACCGGAACTCGAGTAGCACGATGCGCCCGACGGCGCTCCGGGAATCGCGCTGTCCAGCATCGTGCCGGACGTGCCGGCGGTTCCCGACGTCGAACCGTACGCGATCGCCTGGCCAGAGACGGTCACGCCGTTGGCGCCACCGTTGACGTTCGCTCCGACGGAACTGCTGCTCAGCACGACGCCTCCGCCTCCGCCGCCGCCCGGGCCGTGCGCCGTCGTCAGGGTCGTATCGCCCGACGCGAAGTACGCCGACGTCCCGGCCGCGCCGCGCGCGTAGGCGGTGATCCCGGAGAATGCCGCCGGCGAGGTGATGATCACGGTACCGCCGGCTCCGCCGCCGCCGCCGCCATCGTTGTCGGGAGCGAGGCCGGTCGTCCCGTCGGCGAAGATGGTCGCCGGACTTCCGCTGGTGGTCGCGATGCGCATCATCACGATGCCGCCGCCCGTCCCGCCCGACGAGCCGTCGGCGGTGTATGCGTTGTTGTTGGAGCCGTTGTTGTTGGAACCCGCGCCGCCGCCGCCGCCCATGATGGCGCGCGTGCCGGTCGCGACCGCGATGCCCCCGCGACCGCCCAGGTCGGGATTGTGCGTGCCGTTGACCGTGGCGAAGTTCGTCTGCGTGTGCACGCCGGGACTGGTCTGCGAGTAGGTCGGGTTGCTGGTCGACCACGGCCAGCCGCCGTTGCCGCCCGCGCCGCCGTTGGCTCCGCCGCCTCCGCCCGAGTTCGAGTCGTTCGTCGCCGGATTCATGTCCGTACCGCCGCCGCCGCCGTCACCCGCGGCGCCCATCGCGACGTCGCCGGTCGGATACCCGTTGCCCGATGTCGCCTTGGTGATGGTCGGGCCGGCCGGCGACGACGGTGCGGCGAAGTTGTTGTAATAGAACACGTAGTCGGGCGTTCCGAAGATCCCTTCGCCCTTGAAGCCCATCGCCGGCGGGCTCGTGCTCGGATTGGCGCCGTTCATGGTCGCGAGGTCGACGTAGTCGGTGTTGAGGACGCTCGCGGGACTGGTCGTGGCGACCGAGACGCCGCCGCCGCGGAAACCGTCGCCGGTCGCATAGACGCTCGCACCGCCGAGGTTGAGGACCGACGCGATGTCGAGCGCGGCGACGCCGCCGGTCTTGCCATCCCAATACGCCGCCGTATATGTCGAACTCAAGGTCGCGGTGGTGAATTGCGGGACGCGGATGATCTGGTACGTCTCTTGCCCGTGCGTGCCCGTCGCGGCGGCGCGAGTATAGCTGTTGATCAGGCCGCCGGTCCCCGTGGGACCGCCGACGATCGTCGCGGTGCCGCCGGCGACCGCGGTCACTTGCACGTACTCGAACAGCCCCGCGTTCCCGATCGTCGTGACCGTTCCGTACGACGAGGTGTTGGTGGTGTTGAACGTACCGTCTTGCATCTGGATGATCAACAGCAAGTCGCCGGCGGCAACGGCGGTCGACCCACCGCCGCCACCGGTGTCGATGCTCCCGAGCGGCACGCTGGTCGCGCCGGCCGCCAGCGTCCCGACCGGGGGCTGGTAGTACGTGTTGGCGCCTTGGCCCGAAAGCGTACCGCCTTGCCCGTCGCCGCCGGCGTTGCACGCGTACGCCGCGAAGGCCGGCAGCGCCGTGACGACCTGTCCGATGACGATGACCGAGACGAACTGCAGCGTCGCGAGCGCGGCGGCGACGAGTCTCTTCTTCACTATTGCTTGCCCCACCCGAAGATACGATCCACCAGCGTCGTGAACGTCACGTAGAAGCCGCGCCGGACCGGCGTGCCGGTCAGCGTCGGGTCCGCGCTCCCGGAGAAGTTATACCCGGCCGCGACGCGCGATCCGCCGCCGAGCTGGTAGCCGCCCTCGACGGCGACGTCGGTCGAACGCGCGCCCGGGATGTTGGCCGCGTTGAGTTGGCGGACTTCCGCACCCACGTCGAACCGGCGTCCGACGGTCTGGCGCACGCGCACGCCGGCCAGCGACGTGTGTGCCTTGTAGAACGAATCGCCGTCGAGCTTGTAGGCGAACCGGCCGGCCACTTCGAGGCCGTCCCACGGGCGATACAGTTCTTCGAACGAGACGATATCGGTGCCGGCGCCGGCGGTCAGCGTGGCGGTACCGCTGGAGCGCTGCCAGCCGAACAGCGAGATCAGCCGGTCGTCGGTCGCGGGACGGTAGGCGAACGAGACCTGGTCGTTGACCGAGGCCGAGTTGTTCGCATAGGCGTGGTTGAGCGAACCCACCACCGAGAGGTTCGGATTGATCGGCCCCGCGAATCCGGCCGCCAAGGTCGAGCCGCCGGTCGAGCCGGTGCGCGTCTGATACGCCAGCGCCGCGCGCAGGCCGTTCGGCGACGCGTAGTTCAAGGTCGCGCCCCAGACCGTGAAGCCTTCGGCGCTCGCGCCGCTGGCGTTGGCGCTCTGCACGAACAGGTTGCCGCCGAGATTCTTGCCGATGCGGAACTTCTCTTGGACGCCGATCGCCGAGTAGATGTCGGTGCCGCTGCCGGTCTGCGAGATCAGGTAATCCGACGTCACCGTCGTCGCCGGGCTCAACGTGCGCTCGATCCCGAACTGGGTGGCGTGGGTCGCGTTCCCGGCGATCGACAGGTTCGAGGTCGCCTGCGCGAACGCCGCGACCGGAGCGTCGCTGATCAGCTCGCGCACGTAGAACTTGCCGCGCTTGTCCATGTTGTACGTCAGCTGCGCGACCGTCTGGGCGGGCTGGGTCGTGTCGACGCCGGTGCCGGCGAACGTCGCGGTGCGGTCGACGGAGAGCGCCAGTCGCGACGAGGGGCGGTAGTCGATGCCGACCTCGGTCTGCGCGACCGTGCCGCTCGAGGTCACCGGCGTTCCGGTCCCGGTCGGATCGGTCACGCCGTCGTGCTGCGTGTGCACGTTCATGCCGAGGATCATCGAGAGCCGCTGTCCGAGGTACTGACGGAAGGTGAGCGAGGCGCCGGCCTGCGCGTTGTCGATGCCCACGCCGCGGTTCTGCTGACCGTCGATCGAGAGCGTCATGTCGCTGTGGCGCGGGACGGTCCGCTGGAACGCCAGGCGATACGACATGAAGCCCGGCACCGACAGACCGCCGTACGGATTGGCGTAGCCGGCCGAGGTGTTCTGGTAGTCCAGGCTGAGCGTGTTGAAGCCCTGACGCTGCAGGTAGGCGGCGTGCCAGGCGCTGCCCGAGTCCAGCCCGATGGGCTGGATCAACCCGGTCGTGCTGGGCGCCTGGCCGCGGCTCATCGCGTGCGAGATCGACCAGCCGCCGCCCGGAAGTTTTCCCGAGAGCGATTGCTGGAACAGCGCGAAGTCGGACGAGCCGCTGGCGGAGTTGACGTAGCCGAACTCGAGGTTGGTCGAACCGCCGCGACCGAGGTCGAAGCCGAGCCGTCCGCCGGTCGTCTGCGCGGCCACGCCGACGCCCGCATACTGGTACTGCACCAGCACCGATTGCGGGTTGAAGTTCGCGTCGAACGGGAGCGGCGGATTGATGAAGCGCAGCGTCCCGGTGGCGTAGTCGATCGTGTAGTCGATGTTGCGCTGCAGCGGCGTCTGGGCGAGGACAGCGCCGGTGCGGCGGTCGAGCGAGACGAGCGTCAGGTAATCGGATCCGACCAGGATGTCGGGATGCAGCGGCTGGGCGAGCGCCGAGAGGCCGGTCGCGTTGAGGATCTCCGAGGCGTAGCCGACCGGATTCTTCGCGGTGAACGCGGTCAGGTGCGTGCCGCCGACGTTGACCTCGACCTTCGCGCCGCTCAGCAGCTGGCGGAAACTGCCGACGCTGGCGGCCGAGCCGGTATCGGCCGTGAACTGTCCCCACATGAAACTGTTGCGTCCGGCGTCCAGACGCGCGAACACGTGGTCGTTCGAGTGCAGATCGTCGGTCCGGCTCGACGCATCGCCGTAGGTGAGATACGGGCGCTCGTTGGGATTCTCGACGAACTGTCCGACCGACGAGAGCGGCGCCAGCCGGTTCTGCGACTCGTACGAGAACGTCAGCACCGACTGCTTGCCGACCTTGCCGCTGGCGTAGAGCGCGGCCCGCCCGCGACGCGCGCCGCCGCCGTCGTACTCGCCGTCACCGTTGACGGCCGCCGGAAGGGCGCCGCTCCCGATCGAGAACACGCCGTTGACGAACGCCTTGCGCACGTACGGCGCGATGTAGAAGGTCTGCGTCTGGGTGACGTCGCCGGAGACCATCGAGAGGCGCAGCGTCCCCGGGACGAGCCCGGCGTGGATCGGGATCGAGAGCACGCCCCCGTCGCCGAGCGGCGCGTCGAGCGAACGGTCGGGGCTCGCATCTGCGGCCGTATCGTCGGGCTGCGCCGAGGCCTGCGGGCCGGGAAGGACCGCTGCGGGCGCGGCCGGTGCGGCGTTGCCGAGCTTGACGTCGCCTTCGACGACGGAGACCTTGACGGTCGCGCCCGGCATCGCCGGGTGTCCCCAGCGATCGATCGCCGCGATCTGCAGCTGTTCGACGCCGTTGCCGTCCGCGACCAGCGGATGCGAGAGGGTCGCGCTGACCGAGACCGGCATGCCGGGGCCGAAGACGGTGGCCGATCTCGACGGACCGCGCAGGCCGTCGAGGCCGAGCGGCGTGATGGTGACGAGGTTGGGACCCGGTTTGAGGATCACGCCGAAGAACTCGTACTGCGTGAGGCCGCTCTTGATGACGACGACGCGCTTGCCGATCTGCTTGGCGGGCACGACGTCGCCGTCGACCGCGATCTCGACGCCGGCGTCGCGCACCGTCGTCACGACGAAGCGCTGCGAGATGGTCGGCGACGCGTAGCCGTCGCCCGGTGTGACGAAGTTGGCCGACAGATCGCCGGTCGCGGTGTAGACCAGATGCGCGAGATCGCCGTAGAGCGTGGTGTTGCCGACCGGACCGGGCGAGGGCGGCGTACCGGTCGCGGCGGCGGGATTGCCGCCCGGGCCGGTCGTGGCGACGCTCGCGGTCGCCGCCGCGGGCGCAGGCGTAGCGGTGGCGACCGGCGACGGTTCGGTCGCGGCCGAGAACGACAGGTCGTGGGTGGTGAAGACGAACGCGATCGTCACCGCGACCGCCGCTACGCGCCGAAGGACGCCCGTCATTGCGGTGCCATCGCGAACTCGACGTCTTCGATCAGGCCGTCGTCCATCAACCCGTGCACCAGTTGCTGGGCCGAGCGCGACGAGGTGACCGGATAGCCGGCATAGGGATGCACGCCCAGCGGCAAGGTGGTCGGGTCGACGCGCAGCACGTGCATGCCCGGGCGCGCGCCGGGGAACGAGAACCGGCCCTGCGCGTCGGTCACGACCGACGATCCGTCTTCGAGGAAGACGCGGACGCCGGCGATGCCGGAGTCGCCGGGCCGAAAGCGGCCGGTCTTCATCGCGTCGATGAAGACGCGCCCGGTGATCACCTGACGCTGCGAGAACGCGCCGCCCACGATCTGGACCGAGACGTTCGAGCTCGCCGTCGTGGTGGCCGTGGTCCCGGGGATCAGGCCGGTCACGCCGACGCTATTGGTCAGGTTGGTGCCGCTCGGAACGGAGGGATAGACGACGCACACGTACGTCAGGAGCGTGTCGCTCGATGGCGCGAGCGCCGGTACCGTCCAGGTCAACGTGCGGCCGTTGACGGTCGGTTCCAGCGTCGCGCCATCGAGCTTGGCCGTACCGGGCGCGTATGCGAGCCCGGCCGGCAGCGTGTCGACGATCTGCGTGGAGCCGATCGTCGAAGCTGAGGTGTTCTGAATATCGATCGTGTAGTTGAGGCGGTCGCCGGGTTGGGCGACCTGCCGGTCGACATTCTTGGTGACGACAAGGGTGCGCGCCCGGAAGAGCGGCAGGTTGCCGAAAAATCCGAAGATGTTGTTGATGTTGACGTCGGCCGACGTCAGCGAGAATCCGCCCGCCATCGCGAGCGGCTGGTCATCGAGCGAGGTGACCGTCACGTCGTAGAGCGGCACGCCGCCCGAACCCGGGGTCAGGTCCAGCGCGATCCGGCGGTTGAGGTAGTTCGGCGCGCTGATCGTCAGGGTGTAGTGCGTCGGACCGGTGATGCTCGACGGATCGAGATCGAAGCCGTACGTGCCGTCCGGACCGGTGACGAACGGGTTCTGGGCGTTGGCCAGTGTCCCGCCCTGCGGCCCCGCCAGGCCCGCAGCGCGCCCGCTCGCGAGCACGACCGGCTGACCGCTGGCGTCGAGCAGCGTGACCGTCGCTCCGCCGACCGGCTGCGCCCCGCCGCCGTACCCGTCGAAGACGATGTTCGCCGTGCCGGTCAGCACGCTGGTGGGCGTCGTCGGCAGGTTCGGGATGCCGTCGGCCGAGATGGTCGCGATGTTGACGAACGTCAGCCCGATGGTCTGACCGTTCGGCACCGCGCAGTCGAACGAGACGTCGAGCGTACTGCCGGACGGCAGCGTGGGGATCCGGACCGTCAGCGTGCCGTTCGCGAGATTCGTGGTGCTCGGCACGACGCTGCCGTCGACCTTCGCGACCACGGTCGCCGGGTCGGCGGTCAGGCCGCTGGGGATGATGTCGGTGACGACCACGTTGGTCGCGGCCGAACCGCCCGAGTTCATGGCGACGATATCGTAGGTGACCGTTCCACCGGGCTGCGACTGCACGACCGTCGTATGATCGACGGTCTTGGCGATGTGCGTGTTGGGGCCGCCCGGGCCGACCAGATCGGCGCCTTTGGCGACGACGATCCATTGCTCGCCCGAATCGGACTGCAGACCGTTGGTCGTCCCGGTCGCGGTCGTGCGCGCGGTGATCGTGACCGGCACGGCGGTATCGACGTTGAGTCCGGTCGTATCCACCTTGACGGCCACGCCGATCGAAGCGCCCGGCGCGACCGTCGGCGAGACCGTCGACCCGACCGTCACCGGAATCGTCGAACTGCCGGCCTGATAGACGATCGAGACGAGCGCGGCGGGGGCGCTGGCTTCGGCCGTGATGGTATAGGCGTCGGGGATGTTGGACGTGTTGGTGATCGTGAAAGTGCGCGTGGTCGGGCCGGCCGGCGCGCGGTCGGTGGCGGCCGCCGTCAGATCCGCGGCCGGGATCTTCGGGTCGACCACCAGCGCGCCGATCAACGCGACGGTCGTCTCGACGGTGTTCGAGACGGTCGCGTACGTCTCGCCCTCGGCATCGGCATAGGTCGCGGTCGCGACGTTGACGATCGCCGTGCCGCCCTGCGTGGCGGCCGGCGAGGCGGCGCCCGGTTGCGAACCGGACGCGGCAAAGACATCGCCATGGCTCCCGAGCGCGAGCCCGAGAACCATGACGATGCCGACGATCAGCCGGAGATGCTTCCGCATCGCTGACTCTGTGCCGATCGCTTTCGCTCCGACGTTACTTGATCGTAACGGCGAAGCTTACGACGCCATTCCAACCGGCTTGCAGCTGGAACGCGGCGCCGCCGATCGTGCACGTGAATGCGGTCGATGCGGCGGTGTTGGTGGTGAACGTCGACGTCCACGGACCGCCCGTTCCCGGGGTGTCGGTGGCCGGGGCGTTCAGCCCGTTGGTGTTGGCGGCCCAGGTGTTGCCGATCGCCGCGCCGTCTTCGGACACGATCAGCGTGCCGGGCTTGGTGATCAGGAACAGTCCGGGGTTCGCGACTTCCGTTCCGTTGCCGGGGACGGCGATGTTGCGATAGTCGACGCTATACGTGAGCACGCCGCCCGGGCAGACGCCGCCGACCGGAGGCGTGACGCCCGCCGGGCAGCCGTCGCTGGTGACGACCACCGACTTCGTCAGGACGATGAAGCCGGAGTAGATCTCGTTATGCGTCGTGTTCGTCTGGGCGCCGTCGGCGACGCTGGTGGCGACGATGCTGGCATCTTTGCGGACGAACGCTTGTTGGCCGTTGGGCGAGACGTAGACCGCCCAGTACTGGATCGCCTGGCCCGAGGTCAGGGCGATGGTGGTGGTGCAGCTCGCGGCCGCCGCGGTGCAGCCGGCGTACGCGGCCGCTCCCGGACCCGTGTGGCCGGCGTTATCCGGATAGAGCTGGACGGTCCAGCCGCCTGCCGGCGCGGTCGCGACGACCGTGAACGAGTCGTCGACGTTGCCGTTGTTGTAGAGGGCGTTGGCGACGTTGACGGTCGCGGTCGAGCTGTACGTGTTGCCGTTCGGCGTGCCCGGCACGGTGCCGCTGTTGATCGAGGTGAACGACGCCGGGGTCAGCGACGCTTCGGTGAAGTCGTCGGCCGTGTTCGTCGCGACGACGCCGTCGTAGCTGCCGGTCCAGCCCGCGCTGGTCTGCAGGTTGGCGAGGCTGTAGGTGACGGCCGTCGGGCCGTTGAGGATGCCGGCCGCCTGATGGGCCTTATCCGAGGTGATCTGCGAGGCGCCGCTCGGACCGTTGGTCGCGGTGACGTTCTCGAAGCCTTCGCCCGCGGTCGTCACGGTGGTCGCGCCGCCGGCGTTGTCGACGGTCGTGTTCGGGATGCCCGGGCCGAGGATGTGCTCGGTGGGCTGGTTGTCGCCGACGATGCCGTTGGCGATGTTGAGGTAGGCGCCGGCGTTGCCCGAACCCGGGCCGCTCGGCTGCGGCACGACGAACGAGAGCGTGATGGCCGGAGCCGGAACGCTGCCCGCCGAGGAGCCCGCATTGGTGTTCAAGCAGGTCGTGCCCGAGGTGACCGTCTCGAAGACGGCGACGAACGTCGGGTTGCCGGGCTTGACGGTGGTCCAGCCGGCCGAACCGGTGGCGTTGGTCGTGTAGTACACGGCCGTCGTGGTGCCCGACGCCGGGTAGCCGTTGGTACCGGCGGTCGCGGTGATCGCCGGCGTGCCGTTGATGACCGGCGAGTTGCCGCCATAGGTCGGGACCTTATCGACGATGATCGCGCAGCCCAGCGAGTTGGGGAACCCGAGCGCGTTGTTCAACGCGGCCGAGAGCGCCTTGGCCGGGAAGTTGCCGCCGTCGTTGGCCTTGATCGTGTAGGTGATGTCGTACGGAGCCGAGCCGCCCTGGCTGCTGGTCTTCTGCAGGTCGAGGCGCGCGTCGCTCTGGACGGTATCGCTGTAGGTGTTGTTCGCCGTCGGCGAGGTCTGGGTCGACGCGCCGCCGACCGTCGGATACGTGATCGTACCGGTCAGCGCGGTGGTGACCGTGCCGGGGACGTTGGCCGGCGAGGCCGAGAGCGTGTATTGCACGCCGACCGTGATGGTGCCGTTGACGGCGGTGGCGGCCGCCGAGTTCAACGCGGTGTTGAGCAGGGCCAGCGTGCCGTACGTGGTGGCGTTGTAGATGTACTGGACCGACGACGTGCTGGCGTTGTCGTTGCCCGCGCCCGAGACGCCGGCCGCGGTCAGCTGGAAGTTGCCGGCCGCGTTGCCGGTATTGGTCAGGGTGTACGTGTCGGTGACGACCTGCCCGGGCGCGTCGGTGGACGTGCCGGCGGAGGCGCCGTTGTTGGTGGTGACGGTCAGCGTCGGCGCGTTGCCGACCAGCGTCGTCACGGTGTTCGACTGGGTCGTGTAGGTGACGTTGTTGGCGTCGGTATACGTGGCGCTCGCCGTGTTCTGAATCGTGGTGTTGGGCGCGGTCTGGGCAGCCTGGACGGACTGCGGGGACTGCGTCGTGACACCGACCGTCACACTGCTCGCGAATACCGCCAACGCAACGAAGATGCGAAGGAGTTTCATTTGACGCGAACCTCATAGGTGAAGGTCAGTGCCGACTTGGGCGCGACCTTGGATGCGATCCATCGCACGGCCATATACGCGGACGGATCCGCCGGGCGCCGGACGAGGCCTTTGGGAGTGGTGACCGTGACCAGCGGCTGCGCCGACCACATCTTACCGTCGAGGGTGTACTCGATCGCGACGCCGGCGCTCTTGGTGGCGCTGCCGGCGACGAACGACGTGCCGTTCGGGATGTTCTCTCGCGTCACGAGCTTGAGCGCCGGATCGGTTCCGACGTTGGACGCGACCACCGTATAACGGTAGAGTTCGCCCTTCTTGGGCGTCACTTTCTCGATCGGCGTGGTGGTCTCGCGACCGTCCGCCGAATGCGTCACCAGGACGCCGGAAAGATGGAGTTGGACGTTGGGCTTCGCTAGGGCGCTCGCCGCCGTCACCGACATGACGGCCAGAACCAGAGCGAAGGAAACAGCGATGTGCCGCACAGCTGGACCTCCGGTAGAGTACGATAACGACGGACCTGCCGCTCATACGTTGCGCCAAGTCCCCAAAGTCACAGTACCCAAGCGCGGGCCTCGCGTCCAGCCGAACGAGGTCGTCTTACAAAATCTTGGCGATTCTCTCCGGTGCGGAGCGCCGATGCGTCGACTTTTGTCGTGTTAAGCGCGTGTAAACATCGACGGAACGAGCGCCGTCAGTAGGTGACGGTGATCGTGATCGCGTCGGCGTAGCCGCCGACCGAGACGTCGTTCGTCCCGCCCGAGATCGCGGCCGGGATGAGACCGAAGATCGTCCATGCGCAGGTCGTGTTGTTGCAGTTCGCGGGCGTCGACGCGATACCGGTCGCGCCCCATACCGTCGCATGGGCGACCGTGGTGTAGAGATTGTAGTGGAGGAGGTCGGCACTAAAACCGTTGGTCGAGCACGCGCCGCTCGAACACGTCATGGATCGGTTGGCGATCACGCCGCTGCTCCCGGCGCTGAGCGTGGCCTTTGGCGCCGGATTCCCGCCACCGCTGCAGGTCATGTTGATCGAGCCGCTGACCGCCACCGCCGCCCCGTAGACGTCGTAGTTGCCGAAGGCCATGGCGGCGGCCGTGACCGAGCACGTCTTCGCGGCGTTCGCCCGGCCGGAGGTCGCGAGAGCGCAGACCGCGATCAGAACGGCGACGAGGATCGGCCAACGCATCGACTTCATGGGACCACGCACTCCAGGGTTCCGAGATTTGCGAGAACGCCCGCCTCGTCGGGTTCTTTCAGCGCAAACGTACAAGTGCCTTGCTTGTAGGTGATCAGCGCCTGATACGTCCCCGATGGAACGTCTTCGAGATAGAACTCGCCGTCGTCGCCGATGGCCGAGTCCGCGTGCACGCCCCCGCCGTCGACGCTCAGATCGCCGTAGGCCGGCACCACCACGGCTCCGTGCAGGCGGATCCGCAGCTTGCCGACCAGCGCGCGGATGCGGCGGACGGGGAACGTGACGACCGCCCCGCCGCGGATGGGCGGCGCGATCGTCCGCTCGAGCGTCTGGATGCTCGCATCCAGCGGCGCGCCGTCGTCCGAGATGCGCAGCAGGTTGCCGTAGTTCGCGAGCAGCCCCGGAACCAGCAACCGACCGTGCGCGTCCGTCTTGCCCATGTCTTGATTGTTGAGATAGACGTGCACGCCGGCCACGCCCGGGAGATCGACCAAGGCGTAGGCATCGTCGATCGGCCGCGTCGCGAAGATGCCGCCGCCGATCAGCGCGAGGCCGCCCGAGGCCCGGACGTCGTAGCCGGCCGCGCCGTTGACGTCGTGCGAGTAGTCGAAGCCGTAGTCGCCGCCGTAGCCGCGATACTGCACCGAGCCGTTGAGGACCGTGCTGGTGCCGTGGTCGACCGAGGCGACGTAGCCGAGGCCGTACGCGCCCGGCGGGCTCTGCTGGAGCTGTACCGCGGTATCGGGGCGGCCCGCGCCGACCTGCGTCGATGCGACGAGGTTGCGCCGTCCCAGCGACACGTTGAGCGCGAGTGAGAGCGCGTTCGTAGCGCCCGTCTCGGCTCCGGTCGTCCGCTGGCCCATCAGCGTCAGGCTCAAGCTGCGTCCGACCGACAGCGTATCGGTGATCGCGGTCTGCGTACTCGCTCCGGTATCCCGATCGATCCGGTGGAAGTACTGGAGCCCGACGCTCGACCGACGCCCGACCTGGAGGCTCGCGAACGCGGAGAGGGCCAAGAGCGCGCGGTCCGCGTCGGGGTCCTGGCTCAACGTCGCGTAGCCGGTCGACTGGGCGACGACCGAGACGCCCAGGCCGACACGCGGCGCGATGAAACTATAGCCGATCGAGAACGCGCGTCCCGAAACGCCGGCCTCGCGACTGTAGGCCGCTGCCAGGTGCAGGAAGCCGGCCGGCAGACCGATGTCGACCGCCGGACCGAGACTGACCGTCTGCGCCTTGGCCTCGAACCGCATACCCGCCGACATCGTGTCGCTCAGGCCGACCCGGTACCGGCCCGCGACGGCGAAGCCCGCATAGTGATCGCCGATCGCGAACGCGGACTGACGCAACATCCCGACGCCGTATTCGAAGTCGGACGTGCCGGTGTCGAGCAGCGCGACGTTGGAGTAGTAGCCCTGCTGGTAGGTCTGGGACCGGCCGAACGCGTCCGTCACGACGACGGTCGTGTTGGCGCTGCCGTTGGTCACCGGGATGCGGCTGAGGTCGAAGTTGCCGGGCGGCAGCGTGATGCGATTGGTCAGGACGCCGTTGACGTAGACGTCGGCGGTGGACGGCGACGTGACCGCGCCCGAGATGCTCGGCTGCGGGAAGTGGATCGCGTACGGATCCAGCTCGAAGGCGCGGGTGCTCGCGAACCCGCCGATGAACGCCGAGCCGCCCAGATCGCCGGTCTCGACCAGCGCATCGCCGTAGCTGCGGCGGATCTCCGTCGCGCGATCGTCGTGCTCGAAGTACGTCAGTCCGCGCGTGACCGCCGATCCGGTGACGCCGCTGATCGAGGAGTAGAACGTTCCGCCGGCCTGCGTGAAGCCGCCCTCGACGAAGCCCGTCGAGACGCCGCCCCGCGCCGCGCTCAACGCGTAATTGAGATACGCGGAGTCACTGGTGACGTACTCGAGATGGGTCGGGCGGCCCGCGCCCAGATCGTAGGTAGAGCGCGGCAGCAATCCGGCTTGCACGGTCACGTCGAGGGTGAGGGCGTCCTGGTCGAATTTGAACGTGACGTCGGGCGCCAGCGACGCGAGCGAGACGTACGCCTGGCCGTAGAGCGTCGAGCGCGTCCCCTTGAAGCCGCGGATACCGGCGCCTTCGATCGCCGCGACCGGGATCAGGACGTCGGGCTCGACGAGCACGGCGACCGCTTCACCTTGATCGATGGTGTTGATGCGCAGGGTCACGAAGACGCGGGTACCCGGGCTCGCGACGGGCGCCGCACCGGTGAAGGTGAGGATCGCCAGCAGCGCCGCGAGCGCGCGCCTCATCGATGGGCGGCGGCGGAGCAGTCTTTCTGGACGTTCGAGAACGCGTTCTTGAACGACCCGGCGTCGGTCTTCGTCGAGATCGTCAGCGAGGCGAGCGACGCACACCGCTCCTTGGAGAGCGGGACGACGTAGTGACGTGTCTCGCCGGCGAGCACGTACCAGCCGCTCAGATTCTGCGAGAACGCGGGCGCGCCCGAAGCGGTCGCGGCCGCGACCCGGACGTCTTGGATCGAGAAGTGCACGTTGCCGGTATTCGCGACGTCGAACTGCAACGAGCCGCCGCGGACCGTCACGTTTCGCGCGTCGCCGGAGACGCTGGCCGGACCGAGCGGACGGACGAACACCGGGACGCCGATCTTCATGCGGATGGTGAGCTGCGGGCCGGAGGCCGGCGTCAGAACGCTTGCGAGCGAGGGCAGCTCCTCCATGAAGACCCGGAAGGTCTTCTCGGTCGCGGCCTGCGCCGAGGTGACGCCGACGCGGATGCGTTTGGTCTCGCCCGGATCGAGGCTCAGGAGTTGCGGGAAGAACACCAGGTCGTCGGTCGGCGCGAGTTTGATCTCGCCGGACGTCGACTGGGTCCATGCGAATCCGGTCACTTGGAGACGCAGCTTCGCGCCGCTCTGGTTGACCACCGCGATGGTGGCGCTCGAGTCGCCCTTCACCAGGGTCACCGAGATCGGGTCGACCGAGAAGGCCGCGGCCCCGGCCGCCCCCGGAGCGAGCAAGACGCACGCGGCGATCAGCGCGACCGCGCGCGTACGCGCCCTCTTAGAAAGAGATCGAAACGACATACCCGTAACCTTTCGATGGATCCGCTTGGACCGATATCTGGGGAGGCGCGGCCTGTCCGCAGACCGGCTCGACCGGCCCGGAGATCGGCGGCTGGGCCCGCGGGGGCCCGGGAGTGGCGGGATCGACCGGGACCGGCGCCCCCAGACTCGCGCGCCCGGCCGCGTCGACCGAGATCGAGGGCGTGACGATGTCGCACGGCTGCGTGACCGTGACGCCGACCTGGATCGGGGTGCGCGCGACGCCGGCCAGCGCTGCCGCGCCGCCGAGCGCCGCAAGCGACGAGGCTGCCAGCAACGCGCGGGCGGGTCGTCTCAGAAGTTCACCATAGCGAGTATCACGTCGGTATATCGGCCGGGGGCGACCGTTTGCCCTGCCGGAATCCGCCCGTAGAGCGGGATGGTGACCGCGCGGCTCGTCTGGGAAGCATAGGCGACCGTGTTGACCGAGTTCCAGACGGTCGAGCGCTGCTGGGTCGTGTAGATATCGTAGGCGACCGTGGCCGCCCCGGGACCGCCCATGCCGCGATGCGTTCCGTGGGCGTTCTCGCCCTGGTCGAGCGCGATCGAGATGCCCGGCGCGTCCTTGGTACAGGCGATCGAGACCGCTTGGGCGGTCACGTCGACCGGACCGTCGTGCAGGTGGACGGCCGTGTCGTACGTGCCGAAATCGACGTTGGCGCTGGTCGCGACCACACAGTTGGCGGCGACCGAGGCGTCGACCGTGAGCGTCCCGGTGCCGGTCGCCGCGAACGCGATGGCCGACCCCAGCGTCACGAACGCCATCCCGAGCGCGGCGGCCAGGACGCGCATCAGAAGTTCACCGTCGCGGTGATGGTGTCGGTGTAGCTCGCCCCGATGGTCGCGTCCTGTCCGAACGGGACCCGCCCGTAGACGGGCAGTCCGGTGGCGGCCATCGTCGTCGACGCGTACGAGACGGTGTTGGTCGCGTTCCAGACGACGGTGCGCCCGGCCGTGGTGTAGATCTCGTAGGTGAGGAAGTTCGCGCCCGACAACAGACGCCGGGTCGAGCCGGTGGCGTGCAGGCCGAGGTCGAGGGCGACCGTGACGCTGGGAGCGCCGCGCGTGCACGAGATAGAAAGCGCGTTGGGAGCCACATCGAGATTGGTCGTGAGGTTGGCGACCACCGGATCGTACGAACCGAACGCGAGCGGCAGGGCGCCCGCGATCGTGCATTTCGCGGTCACGGTCGCACCCGGGGCGAGCGCGTGCGTGGTCGTGACCCCGAGGAGGGCGCACGCCAGCGCGAGCGCCGCCCAACGGAGCCGGCGATCAGAAATTGACGGTCGCCGTGACCGAATCGGTGTAGGCCGCACCGATGCTCGCATCTTGACCGGATGGGATCCTCCCGTAGACGGTCACGTTGGTCGGCGTCGTGACGCCGCCGCTGACCGTCTCGGCTATCGCCGTCGTCCAGACGGAACTCCGCCCGGAGTCGCTATAGATCTGGTAGTTCATGTAGTGACCGGCGCTGACAAGGCAACGCTGCGGCGCGGTACATCCGGCCGGCGCGTTGGCCGAGTTGCCGAAGCCGAGGGTGATGCCGCTCGCGCCCTTGGTGCAGGTGAGCACGATGGTGGTCGACTGGTCGTCGTTGGTCGACAGGTTCGCGACCACCGGATCGTAGGCGCCGAACGCGAGCGTCGGGCTGCTGACGATGCAGTTCTGCGCGACGCTGGCCGTCACGGAGAGCGTGCCCGTCGAGCTTCCCGCAGAGACCGCGTTGGGCACGAGCCAGAGCGCGGTCGCCGTCAGGACGGCGGCCGCGGAGCGAACGATGTTCTTCACGTGTTAGAAGTTGACCGTTGCGGTGACCGAGTCGGCGTACGACGCGCCGACGGCGGCGTCTTGACCCGACGGAATCCGTCCGTAGATCGTCACGTTGGTCGGGGTGGTCGTACCGCCGGTGACGGTCTCGGCGATCGCCGAAGTCCAGACCGACGAGCGGCCCGAATCGCTGTAGATCTGGTACTGCAGGTAGTCGCTGCCGCTGATCATACAGCGGGCCGGCGTGGTGCAGCCGCCCGGCGCGTTGGCCGAGGCCCCGAAGCCGAGCGTGACGCCGCTGGCGTTCTTGGTGCAGGTCAGCGTGATCGAGCTGGTCTGGTCGAGGTTGGTCGAGAGGTTCGCGACGACCGGGTCGTACGAGCCGAACGCCATCGTCGAAGAACCGATGGTGCAGTTCTGCGCGACGCTGGCGGTCACGGACAGCGTGTTGCTGGCCGAGCCGGCGTTGGCCGCGAGCGGAGCAGCCACGAGGGCGGCGACCGCGACGAAGGCGGCGGCGCGTAGTGACGTGCGAATGCTCATGAAAGTGAAAGCCTCCAAACAAGTGTTCCAGGCCCACCCATCGACCTCGTGCCACCACCGTACAAGCTTCCGGAGCGCTCGGCTAGTCCCCAAAGGGCCGCTTTACGAAGGCTTACCCTCTTCGTAATATTGCCGCGATACTAGCGGACCAGGGGGAGGACGGCGCTCGGCGTGAGGGGATAGAACGCCATCGCCACCACCAGGACCGCGCAGATCGCGACGCTCGCCCAGGCCAGCGGGACCGCCCCGCTCGCCTCGTGGCCTGCCGCTCCGGTCCGCTCGGCCGTGTCCCGAGGGGTATACATCGCCCGGATGATCTTGGCGTAGGCGAACAGCGAGATGGCGGTGCCGACGATCAGGAGCGCTCCCAGCCACCAGTAGCCCGAAGCGGCCCCGGTCTCGAGGATCAGGATCTTGCCGAGGAAACCCGCGGTCGGCGGCATGCCGGCCAGGGCCAGTAAGAAGACCGTCATGGCTGCGGCCAGCAGCGGCTTGCGCTGCCCCAGTCCGCGATAGGTCGCCAGACGGGAGCCCTCTTCCGCATCGCTCGAGAGGACGGCCGCGACCGCGAACGCTCCGAGGTTCATCAGCGTGTAGGCGGCCAGATAGTAGATCGCGTAGCGCAGACCGAGCGCGGTCGAGCCCGCCAGGGCCGTGAGGATATAGCCGACCTGGGCGATGCCGGAATAGGCCAGCAGCCGTTTGAGATCGTGCTGGGCGAGCATGCCGACGTTACCGGCGATCATCGAGATGCCCGCCACGATCCAGATCGGCAGCAGCAGCCGGTCCCCGATGCCGGGCGGCAGAGCCGCATAGATGAAGCGGGCCAGCACGGCCAGCGTCCCCGCCTTGGTCGCGACCGACATGAAGGCCGTGACCGGCAGGGGCGCGCCTTCGTAGACGTCCGGCGACCACGCATGGAACGGCACCAGGCTCAGTTTGAACGCGATGCCCACGAAGAAGAACGCGGCGCCCATCCACAACAGCGGGCTGTGCGCGAGCGCGGGATTGGCGATGTCCGCCAGCTGCACGCTGCCGGACGCGCCGAACAGCAAGGCCATCCCGAAGATCATGAAGCCCGACGCGGTCGACGAGAGGATCAGATACTTGAGCGCCGACTCGCGCGCCGCCCCGCGATCGGAGAGGCCGCACAGGCAATAGAGCGCGAGCGAGAGCAGTTCGAGCCCGAGGAAGATGGTCATCAGGTTGGCGGCGCCCGCCATCAGCATCGCGCCGGCCGCGGCCCACAGCATCAGCGCGGTCGCGCCCGCGATGCGGTCCTCGCTACCGATCGCGCCGTAGAGCGCGAGCGAGCCGGCCAGCGCCACGATCACGATCTCTTGGAAGACGCTCGCGAAACCGCCGACCACGAAGCCGCCGGAGAACGCACTGTAGTTCGTCCCGTATTGCTTGGCGGCGAAGTAGCCGCCGACGATCGCGATCAGGATGCCCAGCCCGAGCGACACGTAGCGCTTGGCGTGACCGCGAGCGACGAGGTCGATGAAGAGCACCAGCAACGCGCCGGCGCCGACCACCGCGGCGGGGAGGATCGCCGCCCAATCGGCGTTCGTAAACGTGTTCACGGCAGCAGCCCCATCACCAGCGCGTGCGGATCGACGCCGAGCGCGACCAGCGCGATCAGCAGCGGCGCGACCGCCAGACCTTCGATCCAGGTCAGGTCGCGACGCACCGGCAGATCGTCGGGCACCGGCCCGTTGGCGATCCCCTGGAACAGCCGCAGCATGTAGGCGGCGGCCAGCACGATCGGGATCAACGCCAGCACGACCGGCCAAAGCATCCCGGTCTGATAGACGCCGGTCAGGATCACGATCTCGCCGACGAACCCGGCCAGACCGGGCAGCCCGAGCGCGGCCAGCGCGGCGATGCAGAGCGCGCCGGCCAGCCGCGGATTCGCGACCCCGATCCCGCCCAGCCGCACCAGCGACCGCGTGCCCTCGCGCTCCTCGACGTAGCCCAAGATGAGGAAGAGCGCCGCGCTGAAGAGCCCGTGCGCGACGATGTAGACCAACGCGCCGGCGACCGCGACGTGCGAGAACGAGAAGATCGCGAGCACGATCAGACCGAGATGCGAGAGCGACGAGTAGGCCACGATCCGCTTGAGGTCGTTCTGCGCGAGCGCCGCGAACGCGCCGTAGAGCAGCGAGATCAGCGCCAGGACGACGAACCAGGGCGCGTACTCGCGCATGTAGTCGGGCAAGAACGCCAGACCGATCGCGATGAAGCCGTACAGCCCGGCCTTCGACTGGATCGCGGAGACGACCGCGATCATCGGCGGAGGAGTGTCGGTATAGGTGATCGGCATCCAGGTGTGCAGCGGAAAGACCGGCGTCTTCACCAAGAACGCGAACGCAAAACCGGCGAAGATCCAGGGCGCCCACGCGCCGATCAGGTGGACGCTCTGGTTGCCGATGACGTCGGTCGTGCCGTAGATCGCGCCGAAGGCCGCGGTCGCGAAGAGCAGCGTCAGGCCGCCCGCGAAGTTGTAGAGGAAGTAGCGCCACGCCGTCTCCGGATGCTCGGCGTACTTCACCAGGCACAGGAAGACCGGGATCAGCATCGCGTCCCAGGCCAGCGCGAAGACCAGTAGGTCGCGCGCCAGGAACAGCGCGAGCATGGTCGACTCGAGCACCAGCAGCATCGCGATCATGCTGCGGGTGTCGCGCACGTTGGTCGCCAGGATCGCGCAGAACGTGACGACCGCGAGCAGCAGGACGATCCAGAACGAGACCGGGGTCGATCCGAAGTGGAAGTTCGCCACGAACGGCCGCGCCAGCCAATGGAACGAGAACTGCGCGTCCCGGGTGACGAGCGCGAGCGCTACGGTGGCGGCGGCCGTCAGGACGCCGGCGACCTTGGCGGCGCGGTCGTCGAGCTTGACCAGCGCGAGGGCGAGCGCGACGACCGCGGGGAGCAGGATGAGCGTGAGGACCGACATCAGCGGATGCTCCCGGCGAACGCGTAGTATGCGACGAAGAGCAGTGCGCCGAACACCACGAAGAGCGCGTACGCGCGCACCAGACCCGTCTGGAACGAGCGCGTCAGCACGCCCAGCCAGCGCGCGCCGGCGGCCACGTCGCGCACGCCGCCGTCGATCACGTGCGGATCGAGGAAGCGGCCGAAGACGGTCCCGAGCAGCTGGGCCGGACGCACGAACAGCAGATCGATCGCGGCGTCGAAGTAGAACAGATTGGTCAGCACGGCCGGCATCCGGATCGACTCCTCGCGCAGCCGCGGGATCGCGTCGGCCAGGGCCGCGGCGGTCGCATACCGCCAGTACGCCAGGCCGATGCCGATCACCACCACGACCAGCACGATGACCGTCGTCAGCGTCTCCGAGATCGGGGCCGCGCCGGGATGCCAGACCGGGAACTGCCCGGCGAAGAAATGCGCCCAGGGCGAATTCTCGCCGCCGAACATCAGCCAGCCGATCAGGACGGTCGGCACGATCAGGATGCCGACCGGCACGTTCATATACCAGGCCGGCGCGTGGGCGTGGCCGTCGTGCCCGTCGTGGCCGTCGTCGGCGTGGGCGGTGCCGGCCAGCTCGGGGTGGCGCATGCCCAGATCCGACGGGTCGACGTCGCCGCGATACGAGCCGAGGAACGTCACGAAGAGCATGCGGCACATGTAGTACGCGGTGATGCCCGCGGTGACGATGCCGACCGCATAGAGCCACGGATGCCCGTGCTCGAGCGCGCCGTAGATCACCTGATCCTTGCTGAAGAATCCGCTGAAGCCGGGGATGCCGCAGATCGCCAGCACGCCGGTCGCCATCGCGACGAACGCGAACGGGAGCTTCTTGCGCAGGCCGCCCATCTTGCGGACGTCCTGTTCGTTCGCCAGCGCGTGGATGATCAGGCCCGAGCCGAGGAAGAGCTGCGCCTTGAAGAACGCGTGCGTGAAGAAGTGCGCCACGCCGCCTTCGTAGGCGCCGATCCCGACGCCCATGATCATGTAGCCGATCTGCGACATGGTCGAATAGGCGAGGATGCGTTTGATGTCCCACTGCGCCACGCCCAGGATCGCGCCGACCAGGGCCGTCAGGCCGCCGATCGTCCCGACCAGCAATTGCGCGTCGGCCGACTGGCTCCAGAGGGGCGCGCAGCGCGCGATCAGGTAGACGCCGGCGGTCACCATGGTGGCCGCGTGGATCAGGGCCGAGACCGGAGTCGGTCCCTCCATCGCGTCGGGCAGCCAGGTGTGCAGCGGGATCTGGGCCGACTTGGCGGCCGCCCCGACGAACAGCGCGACGCAGACCGTCAGCAAGGCGGTCGTGCCGAACGATCCGGCGTGGGCGAAGACGTCGCCGAACGCGGTCGAGCCGGTCGCCGCGAACATCACGAAGATCGCGAACATGATGCCGACGTCGCCGACCACGTTGAGGACGAAGGCCTTGCGCGCGGCCGCGACCGCCGACGGCTTCTCGATCCAGAATCCGATCAGGAAGTACGAAGCGAGTCCGACCAGGCCCCAGCCGATCAGCAGGCCGACGAAGTTGTCCGAGAGCACCAGCGTGAGCATCGCGAACACGAAGAAGTTGAGGTAGGCGAAGAACCGCGCGAAGGCCCGGTCGCCGTCCATGTAGCCGATCGAATAGACGTGGATCAAGAAGCCGACGCCGGTGATGATCAGCGCCCAGAGCAGCGCGAGCGGATCGAGCAGCAGCCCGAAGTCGAAGCCCGGCAGCCACGAGACCAGCAACTGATGCGCGCCGAGCGCGCCGCCGGCGCCGTGTTGCGTCCCCGCGCCCCACGAGAGCACGGTGAAGACGAAGGCCAAGCCGACCGCGGCGCAGCCGAGCGGACCGCCGAGGCGGCCGAGCTGCGGGCCGAACGCCCAGAGTAGTATGGCGCCCAGCAGCGGCAGCAGCCAGACGGCGAGCAAGAACGGATACGAACCGTCGACGCCCATGGTGTGGTGGATCATCCGCGCAACCCCGCGACTTCGTCGACGTCGACGTTCTTGGCGTTCCGGAACACGATCACGACGATCGCCAGGCCGATGGCGGCCTCGGCGGCGGCCACCGTGATGACCAGGAACGCGAAGATGTGACCGGCGTTGTTCCCCCACATCCGCGAGAACGCCAGGAACAGCAGATTGGCCGCGTTCCACATCAGCTCGATCGACATCAGCATGATCAGCGGATTGCGACGCAGCAGCACGCCCGCGACGCCGATGAAGAAGATCGTGGCGGAGAGGGCGATGTAGTTGGTGATGGCGACCTGCAGCATCTACTCGTCACCCGCGCGGACGATGGCCTCGCGCATCTCGCGACGCACCTTGGCGGCGCGCTCGGCCGTGCCGGCCGACGGCGGCTTCTCTCCGGCCAGCAAGATGACGCCGATCACGGCGACCATCAGGACCAGCGCCGTGATCTCGAACGGGAGCAGGTGCACGGTGAAGAGCGCCTTGCCGAAGTCGGCGACGCTGCCGAACGCGTTCGCGTCGCCGGCCCGTCCGCCGGGGCCGCCCGGGCGCAGCGGTGCGGCGGCGGCCGTCGCGTGGAAGACGCCGTACGCGGTGAGCGCAAGCGACCCGAGCACCAGCAGACCGGCCGGGACGGCGGCCTTGGGCAGACGGTTCGGACCGACCGAGAACGGATCGACGCCGCTGCTGAGCAGCGCGATCACGAAGACGAAGAGCACCAGGATCGCGCCGCTATAGACGATGATCTGCACCACCCCGAGGAACTCGGCGGAGAGCGAGATGTACATCGCCGCCAGCGCCGCGAAGTGCGCGAGCAAGCCGACCACGCTGTAGACCGGCTTCTTGGCGGTCACCACCCAGACGGCACTTGCGATAAGGACCACCGCGAGGAAAAGGAACCCGATCATGATTTGTCACCCTGAGGAGTGCCCGCAGGCACGTCTCGAAGGGCCGCAAGTCCTTTGCGCTGGGTCTTCAAGATCTCTCCGCGATTGGTGGCGCCGTAGCCCTCGGCGATGCTGGTGGTCGATTTCTGATCGGCGACCCGGCCCAGATCCGACGGGATCCCGCCCGGACGCTCGTCCGGCGCCGCGCCGACGCCCGCCTCGGGCGGGACCAGCAGCCGGTCCTTGCTGTAGATGAACGAGCCGCGCCGGAAGTCGGCCATCTCGAAGCGCGGCGTCAGCACGATCGCGTCGGTCGGGCACGCCTCTTCGCAGAGCCCGCAGAAGATGCAGCGCAGTTCGTCGATCTCGTAGCGCGCGGCGAAACGTTCGCCCGGCGAGCGGCGATCCTCGGGCGAGTTCTCGGCGCCGACGACCGTGATCGCGTTGGCCGGACAGGCGCTCGAGCACAGCTCGCAGCCGATGCAGCGCTCCTTGCCGTCGGCGTAGCGCCGCAGTTCGTGGAGGCCGTGGAAGCGCGGCGCGTGCTGCTTCTTCACCGACGGGTACTCGATCGTCGGGCGCCTCTTGAACATGAACGAGAACGTGACCGACATGCCCTTGAGGATGGCGCCGACGTTGAAGAGCTGTTTGCGTAGTGCCATCGTTATCCCCAGATCGCCACGACGACGGCGGTCAAGATGAGGTTGAGCGTCGCGACCGGGAGCAGCACCTTCCAGCCGAACGCCATCAGGCGGTCGTAACGGAAGCGCGGCAGCGTCGCGCGCAGCCACATGTAGAAGAACATGAACGCGCCGATCTTTAGCAGGAACCACACGATCCCCGGGATCGCCGTCAGGTGGAACGGCGCGTTCCACCCGCCCAGGAAGATCAGGGTGGCGATGCACGAGACCGTCAGCATGTTGACGTACTCGGCGATGAAGAACAGGCCGAAGCGCAGACCCGAATACTCGGTGTGGAAGCCGGCCACCAGTTCGGTCTCGGCCTCGACCAGGTCGAACGGGGTGCGGTTGGTCTCGGCGACCGCGGTGATCGCGTAGAGCAGGAAGCCGACGATCTGCGGACCGGCGAACCACCAGTGCGCCTGCGCGTGCACGATGCCGTCGAGCGAGGTCGTGCCCGCCAGGATCAGCACGCCCACGAACGACATGGTCATCGCGAGTTCGTACGAGATCATCTGGGCGGTCGAACGGACCGAGCCGAGCAGCGGATACTTCGAACCCGAGGCCCAGCCGCCAAGCGTGATGCCGTAGATGCCGATCGAGGTGATGGCCATCAGCAGCAGGATGCCGGCGTTGACGTTGCCGACCGCCCACAGGCCGTCCTTGCTCTCGCCGAACGGGATGATCGCGAACGCCGCGAAGGCGGTCAGCAGCGAGATGAACGGCGCCAGGCGGTAGATCAGCGGATCGGCCGACTTCGGCGTGAGATCCTCTTTGAGGATCAGCTTGGCGGCGTCGGCGGCGGGCTGGAGCATGCCCCACGGACCGACCCGGTTAGGGCCGGGGCGCAGCTGCATCCATCCGAGCACCTTGCGCTCGAACAGCATCGCGTACGCGAACGTCGTGATCACGACGAACGCCAAGATGCCGGACTTGAGCAAGACGAACGGCCAGTACGGCGCGGTCAGGATGTTGGTGACGACGTCCATCACGCCTCCACCGCTTCTTCGACGGCGGCGGCGACCGGTCGCAACGCCGCGATCCGCTCGTCGTGCGCGGCGGTTCCGCCGCCCGCGAACAGGTGCGTGGGCCGCGGCGCGCCCGCGTTCGCGGGAGCCGGCGCGGCGAGCGCATCGAAGGACGTGAGCGCGGCCTTGGCTGCGGCCTCGACGACCGCGCGTTCGAGCGCTTCGCTCGTCGGCAGATCGACGCCGAGCTGCTGCGCGAGACCGATCAGCATCTCGAAGTCCGAGAGCGTGCCGTCAGGCGCGTCGAGGGATCGATTCACCGGCAGCAGATCGCCGGCCAGATCGACCGTCGTGCCGGTCTTCTCGAACGCGCCCTTGGCGGGCAGCACCAGCGTCGCGAGCGTCGCCGTCTCGGTGAGGAAGAGATCGCTGACCACCACGAACGGGATCTTCGCGAGCGCGTCGGCGACCGCGGCGCCGTCCGGATGGTTGAGCACCGGGTTGACGCCGAAGAGCGAGAGCGAGGCCAACCCGCCGGCCAGCATCGCGTCGAAGTCCTTGGAGCCGCTCGCGGGCAGCACGCCCATCGCCTCGGCACCGCGCGCGTTGGCCTGTTCGCTGGCGACGTAGACGTGCGGATTGGCGATCGCGACCGCATCGTAGACGCCGTTCGCGAGCGCGCCGTCGACGCCGTCCCAGATCAGCGCGACCGCGGTCGCGCCTTGCAGGGCCGCCGCCGCGTCGGCCGCGGTCTCCACCGCGACCACGCGCGCGCCCTTGCGGGCCGCCTTCTTCACGCGCAGATCCATGACCGGCGCGCGTTCGGCCGGCGATTCGCCGACGATCAGCACCAGGGTGGCGTTCTCGAGGTCGGCGTAGGTGCCGCCGCGTCCGAACGGCGTCGCGACGCGCTGCGCGCCCGCCCGCCAGTCGACGTGGGCGACTCCGGCCGCGCGGAACACGTGCTGCAGCAGATAGGCCTCTTCGTTGGTCAGGCGACCGCCGCCGACCGCGCCGGAGTCGCCGGCCTTGACGGCCTTCGCCCACAGCGCGAACGCATCGTCCCAGCCGATCTGCACGAACGCGCCGTCCTTCTTGAGCAGCGGCTGGGTGACGCGATCGCGCGAGGCGTAGAAACCGGTGTTGTAGCGGCCGCGATCGCACAGCCAGCCGTCCGAGATGGCGTCGTCGCCCTCGACGGACATCACGCGCTGGACGCCGCCGAAACGGGTGTCGACGAACGCCTGACAGCCGACCGGGCAGTGGGTGCAGGTCGTCTGCGTCCGTTCGAGATCCCACGGCCGCGACTTGAAGCGATAGGCCTTCGAGGTGAGCGCGCCGACCGGACACAGCTCGGTCACGTTGCCTGTGAAGTTGTGCCGGTACGGATCGCCGGTCGCGGTCGCGATCATGTCCTTGTAGCCGCGATCCTTGAGGACCAGCTGCGACTCGTCCGCGATGATGTCGTCGAAGCGCACGCAGCGCTGACAGACGACGCAGCGCTCTTCGTCGAGCACGATGGTCGGCCCGAGGTCGACGCCCTTCGGTTTGCTGGTCTTGCCGTCGACCGAATCGGACGCGCCGCGACCGTAGGCCATCGCGTAGTCCTGCAGGTCGCACTCGCCGCCCTTATCGCAGATCGGACAGTCCAGCGGGTGGTTGACCAGGAACAGCTCGACGACCATCGAGCGCCCGGTGTCGACCTTGTCGTTCTGGGTGTGCACGACCATGCCGTCGGTGCATGCGGTGTTGCACGCGATCTGCAGCTTCGGCATGCCTTCGATCTCGACCAGGCAGATGCGGCACAGCCCGGCCGGCCCGAGCTTGGTGTGATAGCAATAGACCGGGATCTCTTGCTTGATCTGCTTGGCCGCCTCGACCAGCAGCGTGCCCTTGGGCACCTGCACGGCCACGCCGTCGATCGTCACGGTAACGAGAGGCGCGTCAGACATGGGTCGTTTCCTTGAGCACGCGTGCTTCGAACTGGGCGGGGAAGCGGTTGAGCACCGACTTCAGGAACGGCTCGATCGAGTCGCCCAGGGCGCACAGATTGAGGCCGGTGATGGTGGACGAGACCCGGCGCATCATGTCGAGATCGCTCATCAAGCCGCGGCCTTCGACGAAGCGCCGCAACACGGTCTCGAGCCAGTGGCCGCCTTCGCGACACGGGGTGCACTGACCGCACGATTCGTGCGCGAAGAAGCGCACCATGTTGTGCGCGGCCGCGACGAAGTCGGTGGTCTCGTCGAACGCCAGGAATGCGCCCGAGCCGAGCATCGAGCCGGCCTTGGCGATGTTCTCGTAATCGTACGGGTAGTCGAAGTGCTCTTCGAAGATGCAGGCCGACGAGCCGCCGCCGGGCTGCACCGCGACGAGCTTGCGCCCCTCGCGCATACCGCCGGCGATCTGGATCAGCTCGTTGACGGTCGTGCCGAGCGCGACTTCGTAATTGCCCGGCTTGTTCACGTGGCCGGAGATCGAGACGATCTTGTAGCCTTTGCTCTTCTCGGTGCCGACCGAGGCGAACCACTCGGGGCCCTTCTCGAGGATCGGCACCAGGTAGGCGAGCGTCTCGACGTTGTTGACGACGGTCGGCGCGCCGTACAGGCCTTCGATCGCCGGGAACGGCGGCTTGAGCCGCGGCTCGCCGCGCTTGCCTTCGAGCGAGTTGAGCAGCCCGGTCTCTTCGCCGCAGATGTAGGCGCCCGCACCGCGATGGACGGTCACTTCGAGATCGTAGCCGGTGCCGAACAGGTCCTTGCCGACCAGTCCGGCCTTGCGGGCCGCGTCGAGCGCGGCCATGAAGATCGCGTAACCGGCCTTGAACTCGCCGCGGATGTAGATGAACGCGTGGTGCGAGCCGATCGCGTAGGCGCCCAGCAGGATGCCCTCGAGCACCAAGTGCGGCGTCTCTTCGAGCAGCATGTGGTCTTTGAACGTGCCCGGCTCGGCTTCGTCGCAGTTGCAGACGAGGTAGCGCGGTTTGCCGTTGTTCGGCAAGAACGACCACTTCTTGCCGGTCGGGAAGCCGGCGCCGCCGCGGCCGCGCAGACCGGACGCGTCGCAGGCCGCCTGGATGTCGGCGGGCTTGAGATCGCGCACGGCGCGCTCCCACTGCCTATAGCCGCCGCGCTCGCGATAGACGGCGATGTCGCGCAGATCCGCCTCGCCGATGCCGGCCGTCAAGACGGGAGTGACTACGGCTGCCATCAGTGGTGCGCATCCTCGCTGACGAGTTCTTTGATCTGGGCCGGTTCTTCGAGCACGACCCGCTCGCGGGTGCGGCCGCGGAACGCGAAGTCGCGATCGACGATGCGATCGAGCATGATCACGCCGGCCTTGTCGCCCAGGCCGCCCGCGTTGTTGGGATCGCTGACGTCCTGCGCGCCCTTGCTCTTGCCGCCTGTCGAGACCTCATCGTTCTGGTCCACCTGCCAGGTCTTGGCGGGCGCCTCGGTCTGCGCCATCGGCGCGGTCGCGTAGGTGCCGGCCCGCATGGCCGCGATCATCTCGTCGATGACGGCCGGCGTGAGCGAGTAGACGAACTCGAGATTGACCTGCATGCAGGCCGGCTTGTCGCAGGCCGCCAGACACTCGACCTCTTCGTAGGAGAACATCCCGTCGTCGGTGGTCTGCAAGTGGCCGACGCCGAGCTTCTCGCGGAAATACGCCATGATCTCGTTCGCGCCCGAGATCGAGCACGAGAGCCCGCGGCAGACCTGCAGCACGTACTTGCCGACCGGCTTGCGGAAGAACAGCGTGTAGAACGAGACGGTCGATTCGACCACCGCGGGCGTGAGGTCGAGCATGGCCGCGGCCGCGCGCATGGCCTCGGGACTGGCGAAGCCTTCGCGCGATTGGAACAGATGGATGATCGGCAGCAGCGCCGAGCGCGGCTGTTCGTACTGCGCGATCAGCGCGTCGCACTCGGGCTTCAGCTCGGCCAGCAGCGCCGGGAAGTTGATCAGTCTATCGCTCATGCACTTACCTTACGTGTCATCCCGAGCGTAGGGAGCGAAGCGACCGTAGTCGAGGGACGATCGCTCATCGGTCGACCTCGCCGAAGACCGGGTCGAGCGACCCGATCTGCACCACCAGGTCGGCGATGAAGGCGCCGGCCGCCATGCCCTTGAGCGCCTGCAGGTTGTAGAGCGAGGGCGGGCGCGTGCGCACGCGATAGGGACGGTTGCCGCCGTCGCTGACGATGTAGAAGCCGAGTTCGCCGCGCGGCGACTCGACCGCCTGATAGACGTCGCCCGGCGGGACGCGGAAGCCCTCGCTGACGATCTTGAAGTGGTGGATCAGCGCTTCCATCGAGAGCGCGATCGTCTCTTTGGGCGGCGCGGCGATCTTGGTGTCGTCGATCATCACCGGGCCGGGCGTATCGAGCTTACGGCGGACCTGTTCGATGATGCGCATCGCCTGCTCCATCTCCTCGAGGCGGACCAGGAAGCGCGCGTACGCATCGCCTTCGGTGCGCGTCGGCACGTCGAACTCGTACTGCTCGTAGCCGCAGTACGGGAACGCCTTGCGCACGTCGTAGGCGACGCCGCTGCCGCGCAGGGCCGGACCGGTGACGTTCCACTCGAGCGCCTGCTCCGCCGACATGTAGCCGACGTCGATGGTGCGGTCCTGGAAGATCGGGTTGGCCTGCAGCAGGTCGCGCAGCTCTTTCATGCGCCCCGGGAACTTCGCGATCAGCGCGTCGAGCTTGGCGAGGTAGCCGTCGGGCAGATCGCCGTTGACGCCGCCGACCCGCATGTAGTTCGGATGCATGCGCGCGCCGCCGGCCGCTTCTTGCAGGTCGAGGATGTTCTCGCGCATGTCGAAGCAGTAGAAGAACACGGAGATCGCGCCGAGGTCGATGCAGCCGGTGCCGAGCCAGACGCAGTGCGAGGCGATGCGCGTCAGTTCCGCCTGCAGCACCCGGATCTGGCTGGCGCGCGCCGGGATATCGCCGGCGATGCCGAGCAGCTGCTCGACCGCGAGCACGTAGCAGAGCGCGTTGCTCGACGGCGCCAGGTAATCCATGCGCTCGACCACCGTCTGGGCCTGCGACCAGAACAGGTTCTCGGCGCTCTTCTCGATACCGGTGTGCAGGTAGCCGATCTCGGGCTCGGCCTTGACGACGGTCTCGCCTTCGATCTCGAGCATGATCTGCAGCACGCCGTGGGTCGACGGATGCTGCGGACCCATCGAGAGCACCATCGCGTTGCCTTCGTGCGAGACGATCTCGGGGGTGAGGGGCGTCGCGCTCATGGTCATTGGCCGCGAGCCTTCTTGACTTGCTCCTGCAGCGCTTCGAGCGTCTTGCCGGTCGGCGGCGTTCCCGCCTGCACGTTGGACTTCAGCGCGAACGGCGGGCGCGGCGCGCGCTCGCGCGCGGGACCGCGGAGCGGATAATCCTTACGGAGCGGATAGCCTTCCCAATCGTGCGGCATCTGGATGCGGCGCAGGTCCGGGTGGCCGTCGAAGACGATGCCGAACAGGTCGAAGACCTCGCGCTCGGCCCAGTCCGCGGACTTCCACAGATCGGTCGCGGTCGGCACGTGCGGCTGCGCGCCGTCGACGCCGCACAACAGACGGAAGCGCTGCGGCGTGCCCGCCGACGCGACCGTCGTCGCGGTCGCCGGAAGCTTGAGCAGATGGTAGACGACGTCGAAGCGCGGCGCGCGTTCCGGGTAGTCGACCGCGCCGAGATCGAGCAGCATCGTATAGCCCTCGGCCTTGAGGGCTTCGAGGCGCGCGCGCACCTGGGTCGCGTCGACGCGTTCGATGATCGCGTCGGTCAGGGGCGGCCGGAGGCTCGTCGGGTCGGTCGCGAGACCGGCGATCGGCGGGGTTTGAGTGCTGGGCATGGTTTTAGGTGTTCGCCTCGTGCGTGAAAGGGGTTACGCGCGCGCCAAGATCCCGCCGCGACCGCCTTGGCGGATCTGCTGCTGGATCAAGTTGACGGCGTAGAGCAGTCCGTCCGGGGTCGGCGGGCAACCGGGGACGTAGACGTCCACCGGCACGATCGTGTCGACGCCCTGGACGATCGCGTAGTTGTCGAAGACGCCGCCGCTGCTGGCGCAGGCGCCCATCGAGATCACCCACTTGGGATCGGCCATCTGGTCGTACAGACGCTTGACGACGGGCGCCATCTTCTGCGCGACCCGGCCCGAGACGATCATCAGATCGGCCTGGCGGGGCGACGAGCGGAAGACCTCGGAGCCGAGGCGAGCGATGTCGTACTCGGCCGAGGTGACGGTCATCATCTCGATGGCGCAGCAGGCCAGGCCCATGGTCAGAGGCCAGACCGACGAGGCTTGCGCCCACCGGGCCACGTCGTCGAGCCGCGCGAGCAAGAAATGCCCCGGGCTTACCTCCATGCGAATCCGCCCTTCTTCCATACATATGCGTAGCCGATCGCGAGGACGATCACGAAGATCACCATCTCGATCAGACCGAATACGCGCAACTGGTGCATCATGACCGCCCACGGATAGAACGACGCGGCCTCGACATCGAAGATCACGAAGAGCATCGCGATGATGTAGAAGCGCACCGGGAACCGCCCGGCGACCGCCGAGGTCGGCTCGACGCCGCACTCGTAGGCCTCGGCCTTCTGCGGGTTCGGCTTGGCCTTGCCGAGCAGGCCCGGCAAGAACGTGAACAGCGACGCAAACGCCAGGGCCACGAGGAAATAAATGGCGACGGGCAGATAGGGGGTCATAGACCGTCGATGGATACGGCGGGCGGGCCGAATTACCTGGGGCACGACGCTTGGGCGACGAGGAAGGGAGGGGGCACCTTTCGAGCCTTCGGCGCGGCATTTCGCGTCACAGGCGTTCGCGCGTCGCCGATGGTACTCTTACCGATATGAAACTGCGCTTTGGGATCCTCGGACTGGTTCTGCTGCTCGGGCTGGGCGCCGACGGCGGCGGCTGCAACGGCAGCCCGGTCGGCGTGCAAGACTACGGCTCGATCACCGGACGGGTGATCGACGCGGCCACCAACAAACCGATCGGCGGCGCGCTGATCTCGGTCGGCTCTCTGTACACGAGCTACGCCGACCCCCAGGGCGCCTTCACGCTGGCCGCCGTCCCTACCGGTACGCAGACGGTGACCGCGCGCTCGCCCGGCTACGGGTCGGGGACGGCCGACATCCTGGTCCGCAAAGACCAGACCGTCTCGGTCGACTACATCAAGCTCCAGCCGCTCGTCCAGGTGGGCCCGACCCCGTTGCCGTCCTCGCCGGCGCCGGCGCTCACGCCCGCTCCCGCCGCTACGTAAGGCGCACGTCCGCAAGATCCAGGTCGTACTGGATGTTGCGGAAGACGTCGTCGGGGATCTTGCCGGCCGCGCGGAGTTCTTTGATCTTGGTGCGTTCGGCATCGAGCGCGGCCTTCTGCAGACGGTGGTCGATCGTGTTTTCGACCGGCTCTTCTTCTCCGTCTTCGGCGCTCAGGTGGCCGCGCAGGTGCTCGATGCGCTGAGCGTATTCGCCCAGAAGGCGCCCGACCGTCTCCCATTCCAACGCAGATCCGAAGTTCCGCTCCTGCGCGTGCAGCTCTTCGATGCCGGCCTCGAGCGCGCGGATGCGCACCTCGGTCTCGGCCTTCTCGCGCGAACTGCTCTCGGCGACGCCGAGCGCGTTGATCATCGGCGCGAGCGTGAACCCTTGGACGACCAGCGTCGCGAAGATGACGCAGAACGTCACGAACAGGATCTCGTTGCGCGCCTCGCCGAGGTCCGCATGATGCGCGCCGACCGCGGGGATCGCGAGCGCGGCCGCGAGCGAGACGATGCCGCGCATGCCGGCCCACGAGATCACCACGACCGCGCGCCAGTTCGGCGACGGATCGGCTTCGCGTAGTTTCTTGCTGAACAGCCGGGGAAGGTAGGTCGCTGGGAATATCCAGATCGGCCGTATCAGGATGACGACGACGCTCACCGCGACCGCCGCGATGATGTAGTGCCAGGGAGCGTTGCCTAAGGCCGCGACGATCTGGGGCAGCTGCAGCCCGATGATCACGAACACGAAGCCGTTGAGCAGGAACAGCATCACTTCCCAGACGGCGCCGCCGATCAAGCGCGTCTCCGAGTCCCAGAAATGCGCCGACCTCCGACCCAGATACATGCCCGCGGTGACGGCGGCGAGCACGCCCGAGACGTGCATCGCCTCGGCGGGCAGATACGACGCGAACGGCGCGATCAAGAGGATCGCGTTGGAGATGGTCGGGTCGTCCAGATGCTTGCGCGAGAGGAATTTCATCACCAGTTCGAAGCCGAACGCGATCGCGAGCCCGACGGCGATGCCGCCGATCGAGACGACCACGAACGCGAGCCCGGCCTGGGCGAACGAGAACGTGCCGTAGGCCACCGCCGCGATCGCGAACCGGTAGAAGACCAGCGCGGTCGCGTCGTTGACCAGGCTCTCGCCGGAGAGGATCGCCGCGATCCGGCGCGGGACCGCGAGCTTCTGCAGGATGGCCTCGGCCGCGACCGCATCCGGCGGCGCGACCACCGCGCCCAGCACGAACGCAAGCGGCCAGGTGAGCGCCGGGAGCAGCGCGTGCGCGACCGCCGCCACGACGATCGTCGTGAACACGACCAGGCCGATCGCGAGCAGGCCGATGGCGCGCCGGTTCTTCTTGAACTCGACGTAGTCGGTCGACCAGCCGCCCGAGAACAAGAGGGGCGGCAAGACCAGCAAGAAGATCCAGTTCGGATCCAGATGGACGGGCGGCAGGTTCGGGATGAACGCCAGGGCCGCACCGCCGAGCACGAACGCGACCGGGAACGGCACGTCGATGCGCTTGGCGACCAGCGCGAGCGCGGTGGTCGCGCACATCAGCACGACGACGACGAGTGCGACGCTCACGGCTTCAACTCCAACGGCAACCCTGCGACGAGCAAGACCGCGCGCTCTGCGCGCGCGGCGATCCGGCGTTCCATGCGCCCTAGAACGTCGCGGAAGAGCCGCGCGGATGCACGCTCGGGGACGACGTCCCAGCCGACCTGCTCGCCGACCACCGCGATCGTGCCCGGGAACGCCGTCAAGGCGTCGGCCAGCGCGCCCGCTTCGCGGTCGAGCGCGGCTTCGACACCTGCGCGATCGTCCTCGATCCCGGCCGCTCGCGCGAAGAGACGGGTCGCGAGCCACGTCCCGAGCGCGTCGAAGATCCAGAACTCCGCCGCACCCGCCTCCGCGAGCCGGGCCAGCAGCGCCTCGGGCTCGAGCCCCGCCGTCTCGAGGGTGGTCCAGCCGGCGGGCCGTTCGCGGGCGTGCCGTTCCAGCCGCGCGCTCCATTCGGGGTCGCCGGCGTCGCGCGCCGCGGTCGCGACGAAGGTGACGCGAGCGCCGCTGCGCTCGGCCAGGCGCGCCGCGTACGCGCTCTTCCCGGAACGGACCGGGCCGGTGACGAAGATCGCGCTCATGGCGCTGGAGATTATCTCAGCTATCGTCGGGGTCTTGCTTGTCTGGCTCACCCTGCGGGACGTTTTCCAGACGGCGGTCGTCCCACGCGCTCCGTACATCAACATCCGCCCGAGCAGCCTGACGACCCGCCTGCTCTGGCGTCTGTGGCCCGCCATCGCCGGTCGCTACCACCCGAAGCGCCGCGAGGACATCCTCAGCACGTTCGCGCCGTTCGACATGATCGCGCTGCTGGTGATGTGGGCCGCCTTGGTCGGCCTCGGGTACGGCTGCATCTTCTACGCGATGCGCGCGCAGCTCGAACCGCAGCCGATGGACTTCCACACCTCGCTGTACTTCGCGTACAGCACGATGCTGACGATCGGCTTCGGCGACGTCGTCCCGCACTCGTTCTGGTCGCGCGCGCTCGCGATCGTGACCGGCGCGAGCGGCCTCGGCCTGGTGGCGGTGGTGACCTCGTACCTGTTCGCGATCTTCGGCTCGTTCTCGGCGCGCGAGCGCTACGTGATCGCCCTCGGCGCGCGGTCGGGCACGCCGCCGAGCGGTTGCGGCCTGCTCGAGACGCACGGCTACGCGAAGCTGGTCGACCGCCTCCCCGACGTGATGCACGAAGGCCAGGACTGGGCCGCCGGCGTCGTACAGAGCCAGGTCGCCTATCCGATCCTCAACTATTTCCGTTCGAACGACGCCCGCCAATCCTGGGTCGGCACGCTCGGAACCCTCCTCGACGCCGCCGCCATGATCGTCTCCACCGTCGACGGCATCCCGAAAGGCGAAGCCGAACTGATGCTCGCCGTCGGAAGACGCGCCGCCCACGACCTCTCGGTCCATCATCGCATCGGCCCGCTCCACCACGACGCCGGCATCGCCCGCCACCACTTCGACGAACGCTGCGCCCGCCTTAAAAGCGCCGGCTACGCCCTCCACGATCCCGACACCGCCTGGCACGACTACACCCGCCTACGGGCCACCTACGGCCCCGAACTCAACGGCATCGCAACCATCTTCCGAATCCCCTCCATCCCATGGAGCGACGCTCAGTGAATTTCTTCCAACGAGCGATGCCGATCGTCGTGATCGCCGCCGTCTCGCTCTTCGTCGGCCTCACCATTGTGGGCTTCGTCAACGAGAAGGCCCTCTTCACTCGACTCGTGCCGGAACGAGAAGCGACGATCGGACGCCATTTCGTCGATCTGCTCCTCGCGAAGAACTACGCCGCGATCAACGCAAGCATCGACGCTCGATACCGTGGCCCGAAAGCATTACGGGACCTCGCCCACGCAGGATCGTTCCTTCCGCCGTCGGTGAACCACATCGAGGTCGTGGGATATCACTGGGAGAAGAGCGCGGCCGAACCCGGTACGATCCACCAACTCGTCTACGAAGTGACGGGGAACAATGCATGGTCGTACGTGGCAGTGGACTTCAACGAGAACGCGGGTACCATCGATCTGACGGGTCTCCAAGCGAATCGTCTCGCCGATTCTCTCGAGCGCGCGAACGCCTTCACGCTGTCCGGAAAGAACCTCATCCACTATGCGTTTCTGTCGCTCGTCATCGCGCTCGGCGGATTCGTCATCGCCACGTTCGTCATCTGCTATCGTTCGCCCGATATCAAGAACAGATGGCTCTGGATGGTCTTCATCCTCTTCGGCGCCTTCCAAGCCTCGATGGACTGGACGACAGGCGAGATATCGATCGTCCCGATCACCATCCACACGCCGCCCGTCTTCGCCTTTTCGGCGGGTCTCTATTCCTCCTGGATCCTCGGACTCACGTGCCGATCGGCGCCATCATCTTCTGGCTCCGAAGAAAAGCCATCGACGTGCCCAAGGCCGCTCAAGACGAGCCAGTCCTAACCCCCGAAACCAGTCCAGCCTAGATCAGCCAAACCCGCACGTAGCGAACGCGACAGAGAATACCGCCCGCCACACGACCGTTTTTCGGTGTGGCAGGTCCTACGTCTGCCTTGGGGGGCGTGTGAGGGAGGAGCGGAGCCAGGATGGCGGGAGCGACGACGAGGCGAGTAGATTTTTCGCACGATGTGAAAAATCGGGCGTCCCCTCAAGGTAGATGTAGGACCTGCCACACCGAAAACCCGGATGCATCAGAACCCGTGTTCGGAATCGTGTTTGTGGAGAAAGGCCTTGACGTCATCGATCGGCAGTCCAAACCCGATGCTCCGCTCGTCGTCGAACCGCGACTCGGCGATGCCGATGATCTCGCCGGTGTCGGCGATGAAGATGGCCGCGCCGCTCTCGCCGGGGACGATCGAGAGCGAGACCTCGAACTGCTGGTTGCGCACCGACGACAGATGGCCGGCATTGATCGACTTGGCCAGCGTCAATCCTTCGTCTTGGAACTCGTCGGGGATCGGATAGCCGACCAATCCGAGCAGGCGGCCCAAATCGTCGTGGAGATGCGCGGAACTGCCGAGCTTGACGACGGGCAGGTCCGGTTCGGCGGTGCGGACCAGCGCGACGTCCATCGTCGGGTCCTGGGCGACCACCTTCGCCGGGACCTTGCGTTTGTCGCCGATGGTGGCATGCATGTCCCAGGCGTGGTCGACCGCATGCTGCACGGTCATGATATCGCTGCCCCACGGGCCGCTGGCGATCACCGTGCCGGTACCGAACGCGTCGTCGTACGCGTCGGTCTTGTGGTCGGGCGGCACCTTCATCGTCAGCAGCACGACCGACGGCGAGATCGCGCGCGCGGACGCGACCAGCGCGTCGTCGCTGTTGCGGGTCGCGCACGCGGTGACGGCGAGCGTCGCGCAGAGCGCGAGCGCGTACGGCCTCACGATCGCGATCGCCCGGCGTGGCTCGCGAGGGCCGCGCGCAACTCCGGCAGGCCGGCGCCGGTCCGCGCGCTCGCGTAGAAGGCGCCCGGTTCGTTCGGCAGTTCGCCGGCGGCCGCGTCGCACTTGTTGAAGACGATCAGCCGCGGGGCGTCCTCGAGTTCGAGGTCGTGCAGGATCGCGTCCACGGCCGCGCGCTGGCGCGGCCAGTCCGGATTGCTCGCGTCGAGCACGTGGACCAGCACGTCGGCCTCGCGCAGTTCTTCGAGGGTCGCCTTGAACGCGTTGACCAGATCCTTGGGCAGATCCGTGATGAAGCCGACGGTGTCGGCCAGGCGCGCGTACGAACCGTGCCCGAGGAAGACGCGGCGGATGGTCGGGTCGAGGGTCGCGAACGGCTGATCGGCGACCAGCGCGTAGCTGCGCGTGAGCGCGTTGAGGAGCGAGGACTTGCCGACGTTGGTGTAGCCGACCAGCGCGAAGAGCGGCTCGCGATGCGGTGCCGAGCGGCGGGTCGCGCGCTGCTTGGCGACGTCGTCGAGTTGGCGCGAGAGCAGGAGCACGCGCCCGGTGATGCGGCGGCGATCGACCTCGAGCTTGGTCTCGCCGGGGCCGCGCGTGCCGATGCCGCCGCCCAAGCGCGAGAGATCCGCGCCGATGCCGATCAGGTTGGACTGCCGGTACTTGAGCTGCGCCAGTTCGACCTGCAGCTTGCCTTCGCGGCTGCGCGCGTGCTGGGCGAACACGTCGAGGATCAGCATGGTGCGATCGACGATCGCGACCGGGATGATCTTCTCGAGGTTCTTGCGCTGACGCGGACGCAGATCGTTGAGCACGAGCACCAGTTTCGCGTCTCGTTCCTTCACCAGTTCCGCGATCTCGGCCGCCTTGCCGCTGCCGACCAGCAATGCTGGGTCGACCGCGCCGCGCTTCTGCACGACGCGCTCGACGACGCGCGCGCCGGCCGCCTCGGCGAGCGCTTCGAACTCGGCGAGTTCGGGTTCGATGGGGTGGTCCGGGTGGTCGAGGTCGACCGCGACCAGGATGGCGGGGATCAGCCCCGCCGGCGTTACGTCGCCAGCGGTGCTAAACGTTCGATGAGCCAACGCAGTCCTTCGTTATATCTGGGGCCGGGGCGCTCGAGCAGCGCCGCGTCGTGGAGGGTGAGGATGCGGCGCGCCCGCACGGCGCGCAGCGAACGCCACGGTTCGCGATCGAGCACCGCATTCAGGCCGACCGAGGGGTCGGTGACGATCGCGTCGGGCTGCAGCCGCAGCAGCGCTTCGGCGCTGTACTCGCCGTACGCGCCGGGCAGGTCGGTGACGGCGTTGGTCCCGCCGGCCAGCGCGATCAGCTTGGCGATGTACGACGCCGGCCCGCAGGTGTAGATCGGCCCGGTTCCGAGCGCGACGAACACGGTCGGCGAGCGCCGGAAGTGCCGGCCCGCGATCAGGCGCGCGGTCTCCGCCTTGAGCGAGCGGTCGAGCGCCGCCGCCTGCGCCGCGCGACCGGTCAGCCGGCCCAGCGCGGCGATGTCGTCGAAGATATTCGCGTACGAATCGTCGTCGAGCAGTTCGACGTCGATGCCGGCGTGGCGAAGCGGCTCGACCAGGTGCGCCTGCGCCGGGATCGCGACGACCAGGTCGGCGTGCAGCGCGACGATCTTCTCCACGTCGACGCTCGCGAAATCGCCGACCACCGGCACGCCCTTCGCGCACGGCACGTCGCGCGTGGCCGACGAGACGCCCACAAGTTGGCGGGCCGCGCCGATGGCGCACAGGTCCTCGACCAGGGACGGGACGAGGGCGACGACCCGGATCCGGTCCCTCGACTTCGCTTCGCTACGCTCGGGATGACAAGCGGCGAGCAGGCAGAGCGCGAGAACGACAAAGGCGGCAAGAGCGCGGAATGACACGCTTTCGTGGTTCGGACGGCCAGGAGGCGGCGCCTGCGGTCCAAAAGGTAGCCGGACAATCTATCGTACGTTTGCGCGCGGGAAGCCGGTCTGATGCCGGCACGGTCGCGCCACTGTAGGCGGGGAGCTGCCCGAAGCCACTACCTCTCGCAGGTGGGAAGGCCCGGGCGAACAGCTACGATCCGCGAGTCAGGATACCGTCGCAAACGTCTGCCTCTAACCATGCCTCGCATGAAGGAAAGGTTTGCATGTCCTCGTCCGCTTTACGGCGCGCGCTCGTCGTCGCCGTCCTCGCGCTCCTCGCTCCGTCCGTCGCCCTCGCCGCGGATGCGACGCCGACGCCCGCGCCGAGCGCACCGCCCGAGATCACCCGCGTCGTCACCGCCGACCGCTCGCCCGAAGCGGCGGGCGCGAGCGCGCGTACCACCTTCGTCATCGGCAAGGCCGAGATGGAGCGTCGCGGGTTCCGCACGATCGCCGACGCCGTCGCGAGCCTGCCCGGCGTCAATCTCGAGCGCTTCGGACCCGGCGGCGAAGGCGCCAGCGTCGGCATCCGCGGAAGTTCGTCGGCTCAAGTGCTGGTCCTGATCGACGGCACGCCGGCCGGCGGCGCGCAGATCCTCGACGTCGATCTGGCCGCCATCCCGACCAGCGGCGTCGAACGCATCGAGGTCGTCGAGGGCGGCGGTTCGACCCTCTACGGCTCCGGTTCGGTCGGCGGTGTGATCAACATCATCACCGCTCCGCTCCGCGGCACCGTCGTCGACGCCCGGACCGGATCGTTCGGCGAGAACGCGCTGCGCATCCAGACGCCGAACGTCTCGTTCGAACGCGCGGTCGGAACCGAGGCCTATCCGTTGCCGGACGGCACCTCGCGCGTCAACGCGGATTACGGCCTCACCTCCGGTCGCATCGCCTTCGATACCAAGCTCGGCTCGACCGGCCTGCGCTTCTCGGCCGGCATCACCGACCGCCACCAAGGCATCCCGGGCGGCACGCCCTTCTTCCTCTCGCCGACCAGCCGACAGAACGACGTCTCGCGCGACGCGCGGCTGACGCTCGCGCGGGCGCGCGGCAACGCGACCACCACGCTCGAACTGGCCGGAACGTCGACGGCGCTCGTCTACAGCTGCAACACTCCGGCGGACGCGAATTGCCCGGACGCGTATCTCGGCGCCGGCACGCCCTTCTACCGGCAACTGCTCCGGGAGTCGCGCGTCCAGACCAGCCTGCGCGAGACGATCGACGGCGCCCACGCGCGCACGATCGTCGGCATCGATCTCTCGCGCGGCACGACCCGCATCGACAGCGGCACGCCGTCCGACCCGCTCGAATTCCACCCGTTCGCGCAGAGCGCGGCCTACGTCCAGCAGAACTGGTCGGCGGGTCGCGGGAGCGGTTTCTATGCCGGACTGCGGGCGGAACGCGACGGCGGGCGGGGCGGCGCGTTCTCGCCGTCGCTCGGCGGTACGCTCCGGCTCACGCCGCAGCTGACCCTGCGCGCCAACGTCGCGACCGCGTTCCGCGCGCCGACCGCCGAGGATCTGTACTACCCGGGATTCTCGACGCCGACGCTGGTGCCCGAACGCACCCGCGTCGCCGATCTCTCGATCGAAGACCGCTCGCTCCTGGGGGGCGCGAGCCTCGGCTGGTTCGTCACCAGCGGGAGCGACCTGATCGTGTTCGATCCGGTCACGTTCGCGCCGCAGAACGTCGGGCGCGCCGCGATCGCCGGCTTCACGTTCTCCGCCAAGACGCGTCCGCTCCATCACGCGTACGCGAAGCTCGATCTGACGGACCTCTACCGGGCCGAGGATCTGGACGCGCAGACCCGCATCGCCGGGCGCGGACCGGTGATGCAGGGCACGCTCGAACTCGGCTATCTCGGCACCGAGACCGGCCCGTTCCAGAGCGCCGCGATCGACGTGCGCAACGCGGGCGACCGCGGCGCGGTCGACCACGCCGCTCCGTCGTTCGACCAGCCGATCGCGTACACGCGGGTCGACGCGTTCGTGCGCTGGCGCGCGGGAGCGCGCTCGCTGCTGACGTTGCGCGCCTATAACCTCGGCGACGAGCGCTACGCCGAGATCGGCGGCTATCCGATGCCCGGCCGCTCGTTCGCCGTCGAGCTTTCGACCCGCCCGTGAACGTCCCGACCCGTCTGGCGGGCCTGTTCGCGATCGCGCTGCTGGCGCTGATCGCGAGCCTGCTCGTCGGCGGCTCGTCCGTCGCGCCCGGCGATCTGCTCTACGCGCTGGCACATCCGCACGCGGGCTCCGACGTCGTCACCATCCTCTGGCAGCTGCGCATGCCGCGCGTCTGCATCGCGGCGGTGGTCGGCGCGGAGCTGGCCATCGCGGGCGCGCTGCTGCAAGGGTTGCTGCGCAATCCGTTGGTCGACTCGTACCTGACCGGCGTCAGCCCGGGCGCGGCCGCGGCCATCGCCCTCTCGGTGGTCGCGGGCATCGCCGCGCCGGCGCTGCCCGCGATCGGTTTCGTCGCGGGGCTCGGAACCGCGATGCTGGTCGCCGCCTTCGCGCGACGCGGCGCGGGGCTCGACGCCATCCGGCTGATCCTGTGCGGCGTCTCGCTCTCGGCGCTCTTCTCCGCGGTGGTGACGCTGGTGCTCACCCGCGCCGGCGCCGATTACGCCGCCCAGATCCTGGCGTGGCTGGCCGGTTCGACCGCGGGTCGCGGCTGGCACGATCTGTTCTTCACGCTCCCGTACGCCGCGCTCGGTCTGGCCTTCGCGCTGGCCGCAGTTCCGGCGCTCAACGTGCTGCGGCTCGGCGAGACGCGCGCGACCGCGGTCGGCGTCAACGTCGCGCGCACGCAGTGGGTCATCCTGATCGCCGCCGCTCTGCTGGCGGCCAGCGCCGTCGCGGTCTCCGGCAGCATCGGCTTCGTCGGCTTGGTGGTGCCGCATCTCGCGCGCCGGGTGGTCGGCGGCGACGCCCGCAGCCTGCTGCCCGCCTCGGCGCTGCTCGGCGCCGCGCTGTGCGCTATCGCCGACGCCGCCAGCCGCTCGATCGCGGCGCCGGCCGAACTGCCGGTCGGCGTGCTCCTGGCATTCGTCGGCGTCCCGACCTTCCTGTACCTCTACCTCAATATGCAGAAGGCGGCCGCGTGATCGCGCTGCACGCCGCCGAGATCGGCATCGACGGGCGCAGCTTGATCGCGCCGGCGACGGCGACGATCGAGGCCGGACGCTTCGTCGCGATCCTGGGCGCCAACGGCGTCGGCAAGACGACGCTGCTGCGGGTGCTCGCCGGCGCGCTGCGCCCGCTCCGGGGCGAGGTCCGCATCGCCGGTTCCGATCCGGCGACGCTCGCGCCGCTCGCGCGCGCGCACCGCATCGCCCTGGTCACCAGCGACGACGCGCCGGTCGACGGCCTGTCGGCACGCGACGTGGTCGCCGCCGGCCGGTACCCGTTCCATCGCTGGTGGGAGTGGACCGAGGACCGCGACGACACCGGCGCCATCGAACGCGCGCTCGCGGCCGTCGGGATGAGCGGATTCTCCGGCCGCCGTTTCGAGACGCTCTCGAGCGGCGAGCGCCAGCGCATCTGGATCGCGCTCGCGCTGGCCCAGGGAGCGCCCGTGCTGTTGCTCGACGAGCCCACCTCGCACCTGGACGTGCGGGTGGCCCACGAGATCCTTGCGCTGCTGCGCGCGCAGGCCGAGGCCGGCCGCACGATCGTCTGCGCGATGCACGACCTCAACGACGCCGCGACCTACGCCGACGCGCTGATGCTGCTGGGGGACCGCAGCATGCTCGCGTTCGACGTCCCGGAACGCGTCTTCACCGAACCGCTGCTCGAACGCGCCTACGGGATCCCGATGGAGATCGTGCGCGCCTCGTCGGGCGCGCCGCGCGCGTTCGCTACCGGAAATGCATCCGGCGGATATCCTGGCCCATGACCCATCCGGAACGGCCGCGATACTTACCGTTGAGCATCAGGATGCCGAAGGCGTCGTCGGTGAAGCCGCGATAGCGCGGATGCACGAAGTTGGGCACGCACGCGATCACGATGGCGCGCGTGCCGGGCGGGATCACCAATGCGTGCGGCAAGAGCGCCTTGGCCGCATCGTAGGTGCCGGTCTGATAGGCGGCCAGGCGGAAACGCGAGTCCCAGACGAACACCTCGGGGTCGTCCATGCCGCCCAACAGCGCGACCTTCTCGTGCGGGCGCATGCGGCAATCGGCCGGGCTGACGGCGGTCAGCGCGACGACGAACGCGATCCAGAGCACGGCGGCGACGATCCTACGCATGCTCGCCTCGCGTTCCGACGACGCGCACCGCGAGGATCGCCAAGTCGTCGCGCATGTGGTTGCCGCCCAAGGAACGGACCTTCGCGACCAGCTCGTCGGCCAGGCGTTGCGGGTCCTGACTGCTGCGCTCGATCAATGCCATCGCTCCCTGCTCGTGGAGCAGTTCGCCGTCGCGGTCGCGCGCCTCGGTCAAGCCGTCGGTCGCCAGCACGATCGTATCGCCGTCCGCCAGCTGGACGGTCCGGGTCTCGAACGGTTCTTCCATGACCCCCAGCACGGGACCGGTGACGGCGAGTTGCTGCACCCCATTGGAACGGCGGATGAAGGCCGAATCGTGCCCGGCCGAGGCGTATTGCATGTAGGACGCCTCGGGGTCGAGCACGCCGACGAACATCGAGACGAACAGCGACGGATTGTCGACCGCGTACGCGTGGGCGAACGCGGTGTTGAACTCCGCCAGGATGCGGCCCGGCTCCGGGCGGCGCAGCGCGATGCTGCGGATGGTGAACTTGATGAACGCCGTCAAGACGGCCGCATCCACGCCCTTGCCGCTCACGTCGGCGATCATGATCAGGGCGTTGCGTTCGGAGAGACGGTACATGTCGTACACGTCGCCGCCGACGGCGAAGGCGCTGCTGGCGGCGGCGTACGCGCTGCCGATCTCGCAGTACGGCAGCGGGATGGTCTGGCTCAGGTAGACGGTCTGAAGCGTCTCGATGGTCGTCTTATCGCGCCCCAGCTCCCGGCGGGCCGCCGCGTTGGCGTTCGCCATCCAGAACGAGATGACGCCGAACGACGCGAAGCCGACCACCGAGATCAGCGACCACAGATTGATGCTCGCGAGCGTGTCGCGCGCCAATCGCGCGTTCTGATCGGCCAGCGCCGTCCGGACGCTCGCGGAGATCGCGCTCTCCTGGTCGGTGTAGAACTTGCCGCGCTTGTCGATATCGTCGGTGTGACGATCCGGGTTGGCGATGGTCGGGGCGGCGACGTGCGCGCGCCAGTCGTTCTGCGAGGCGACGTAGTCGTCCAGCTGGCCCTGGACGTCGGTCAGCCCTTGCGCGAGCAAGGCCGTGCGCATGTCGCGCTCGCTGGCCGCCATCTTGCCGACGGCGACGGCGTATTGCCCCGTGTAGAACGGGTCCTTGGTCGCGATGTATCCGCGGACGGAGTTCTCCTCGTCGATCTGGTAGCGGACCATCTCCTCGAGCATGACTTGCGCCTGCTGGATCTGCGTCTGACGGTCGAACGTCGCGGAGACGTTGGCGTGCGCTTCGTACGCGCCCCAGAGCGCGACGACCAGCGCGGCGACCAGCCCGACCGGCAGGACGCGGCGAAGCTTCACGCTCGAGTCGCGCTGTTTCACCCGCCGATGCGACCTTTGCGGCAGGCCGTAGGTGTCACTGTTGAGGCCTCCGAAGCCAGCATCGCCATGCAGAATGAGATAGATCCGGCGATTTTCAAGTCCTACGACGTTCGCGGCATTTATCCGGCTGAAATCGACGACGAGACCGGCTATCGCATCGGCCGCGCCATCGTCCCGCTCCTCGGCGCCAAGCGCATCGCGGTCGGACGCGACATGCGCCCCTCCGGCGACAAGCTGTTCGAGGCTTTCGCGCGCGGCGTCACCGAATCGGGAGCCGACGTGACCGATATCGGGCTGGTCTCGACCGACGCGCTCTACTTCGCGGTCGGGCGGTACGGCTACGACGGCGGCGTGATGATCACGGCGTCGCACAACCCGGCGCGCTACAACGGCATGAAGTTCACCCGCGAGGGCGCGCAGGCGATCTCGTTCGAGACGGGGCTGCGCGAGCTGCGCGACGCGGTCGTCGCGAACGACCTGCCGCCGCCTGCGGCGACGCCCGGCAAGGTCGACCGCCGCGCCGTCCTCGACGACTTCGCGCGCCACTGCCTCTCGTTCATCGATCCGTCCACGATCAAGCCGTTCAAGATCGCGATCGACGCGGGCAACGGGATGGCCGGCGAGACCGTCCCGTACGTCTTCAAGCATCTGCCGTGCGAGGTGGTCCCGCTCTATTTCGAACTCGACGGCTCGTTCCCGAACCATCCCGCCAGCCCCCTCGAGCCCGAGAACATGGTCGACCTGCAGGCGGCGGTCCGCGAACGCGGCTGCGACCTCGGCGTCGCCTTCGACGGCGACGCGGACCGGATGTTCATCGTCGACGAGAACGGCGCGCTGATCGACGGCAGCACGGTCACGCTGCTGGTCGCGCTCAACACCATCCGGCGCCATCCCGGCGCGAAGATCCTCTACAACCTGATCTGCAGCCGCAGCGTCCCCGAGCAGGTCGCGGCGGCCGGCGGCGTCCCCGTCCGCTCGCAGGTCGGCCACTCGATCATCAAGGCCACGATGCGCGATCGCGACGTGCTGTTCGGAGGCGAGCACAGCGGGCATTTCTACTTCCGCGACAACTGGTATGCGGATTCGGGGATGATCGCGCTGATGGAATGCCTGGAGGTCTTCTCGGCCGCCGGCCGTCCGGTCAGCGCGACCATCGCGCCGCTCGACACGCGCTTCCGCTCGGGCGAGATCAACAGCACCGTCGCCGACGCAGGCGCGAAGATGGACGAACTGCTGGCGCGCCACGCCGATGCGTCGGTGGACCGGCTGGACGGCATCACGATCGCGTACCCGGACTGGTGGATGAACGTCCGGCCGTCGAACACCGAGCCGCTGCTGCGCCTCAATGTCGAGGGCGACACCCGCGAGCTGATGGAGCGCCACCGCGACGAAGCCTTGGCGCTGATACGGTCGTAGCGCCGGGATGAGCAGATACGACGCGGATGCGATGCGCCGTTACGAGCGCGCGCGCGACGAGGCGTCCGCGGCGCTCGCCGCGCTCGAAGCGGAACTGGCGCCCGACGCGCGCGCCGGCGTGCATGCCGCGCGCATGCGGCTGGAGCGCGGCAAGTTCGTACTGGCGGTGGTCGGCGAGTTCTCGAGCGGCAAGTCGTTCCTGCTCAACGCGCTGCTGGGCAAGTTCCGCTACGAGGAGACGCCGCAAGGACGACGCCTGATCGGACTGCTCGCGACCGATATCAATCCGTCGACCGCTTCGATCACGGAACTCGATTATGCGCCGGTCGACGAGGCGACCGCGGTCTTCGAGGACGGCCGCCGCGAGCGGATCCCGCTCGACCGGCTCAACCGCTTCATCGCGGTCGGCAGCGGCGAGGCCGGCACGCTCCACGACGCGACCAAGGATGGATCGGACGCGCCCTCGCGGGTGCTCGTGCATACGGACTCGCCGTTCTTGCAGCGCGGGTTCCTGGTCGCCGATACGCCGGGCCTGGCCTCGATCAATCCGGCCCACCGGCGCATGACGCTGGGCTTCTTGCCGTCGGCCGACGCGGTGCTCTACCTGATCGACACGCAGCAGCCGTTCACCGAAGGCGACGCCGCCTTCCTCGGGATCGTGCGCAGCCACATCGATTCGATCTTCATCGTGCAGACCAAGATCGATCTCTGGCAAGAGCGGAGCGGCGGCGGGAAGCCCCCCTGGGAACACGCGCACGACCGGATCGCCGCGCTCGCGGCGGTGCACGCGCCCGGGACATACGTCTATGCGCTCTCGGCACGCGAGTACGCCGCCGGCCTCCTGGAGGGCGACCCGGCGCGCGTCGAGGCCAGCCGGTTCCAGCAGTTCCTCTCGGCACTGGACGCCTCCCTGATCAGCCGCACGGGCCGCGCGCGCCTGCGCCGCGCCGACCGGCTGGCCGAGGCCGCCGCCCTCGGCGCGGTGGCCGAGATCGACGCGGATCGCGCGATGCTCGAACTCGACGCGGACGGGCTGCGCGCGCGCCGCGCGACCGAGCTGCCCGCCCTCGAAGCGCTCGACGCGGAGGTCGCCCGGGCGCGCACCGATCTGCTCGCCGCCGAGCACGCGCGCCGGACCGCGATCGACGGGCGCGCGCGCCTGCTGGCCGACGACGCGGAGTCCGCCCTGCTGGCCGCGTTCGACACCGCCGACGTGGCGCGCTTGCGCGATCGCGCGCGCCTGCACATGCTGGTCGACCGCACGATGGCCGCGGTCGTCGGCGACTTCGCGGGCCACGTCGCGGCCGAAAGCGTCGCGGACCTCGACGCGGCGCGCTCTCGCGCGCCCGAGGCGGCCGGCCTGACGTTCTCGCTCGCGGATGCGGCCGCGCGCGCGTTCGGCGCGGAGCCGGGCTCCAGCCTGTGGAACGGAGAACCGCGCGACGCCATCGCCGCGACGGTCGTGCTCGACGCCATCGGCGGCCCGGCCATCGGTCTCGTCCACGATATCGCCGCGCGCTTCGCGGCCGTCCCGCCGGGCCGCTACATGAAGCGCGAGCTGACCGCCGACCTGCGCGCCGAGATCTTCCCGCGCTTTCGCGCCGAACTCGGCACGTTCGCGCACGGCGTCGCGACGCGCATCGCGCACGTCTACGACGAGCTGGCCAAAGCGCTGGCGGCAGCCGCCCTGCACGCGCGCGACACGCGCCTGGGCAGCATCGACCGGGCGCTCGCGGCCCGGGCCGACGACGACGTCGCCGCGCGCGACGCGCGCCTGACGACCCGCCGGGCCGCGATCGAGGCGGCGGCCGCGCGCGTGCGGGCGACCGTCGAGGAGTTCCTCGCACACGACGACGAGATCGCGCCGGCCGATCCGGGCGCGCATGCGGTCCGCGCGGCCCACGCCGATCCGGCGCTCGACCGCGCGCTCTACGACAAGGGGTTGCGGCCGGAGCGGTGGCGGGTCGCCGTGCTGGGCGCCCTGCGTCGCGGCAAGTCGTCGCTGATCAATGCCTTCGCCGGGCGCACGGTGCTCGACGACGACGTCGCCGGCAGCGCGATCTTCCCGATCCACGTGCGCTACGGCGATCGCGATCAGGCGTTCGCACTCGGCGATGGCGGGCACTGGGACGAGATCCCGGTCGAACGCACGATCGCGGCGGCGGCGACGGCGCCCGTGCTGCGGCTCACGCCGTGGAGACATCCGCGCGAGCTGGTGCTGGTGCACGCGCCGGCGTTCGATTCGGGCGAAGCGCATGCGGAGGACGTGAACATGGTCGTCGCCGGCACGTCGAGCGCGGTCCTATGCTTGTTCTCGCGTCAGCTCTCCGACCGCGAACTCGCGCTCTTCGAACGCGTCGGGGAACTGGGCAAACCGATGCTCTTCGCGCACACCATCGCGGACAACGAGACGCCGGCCGAGCGCCGCAACGTGGTCGACCTCGCCAAGGCGTACCTGCAGGAGCGCAACATCCCGGCCAACCGACTCTTCGCCGTTTCCGCCCACGACTATCAGCGCGCGCTCGAAGCCAAGCGCGCGCCCGAGGCGTGGAACGAGTTCGGAGCGGTGGTGGCGACCCTCGAAGGCCAGGCCGAGACGCACATGGCGCGGCTCGCGCGCCTGGCCCGCAACGGGGCGGCCGCGCCCGCCGCCCCGCCGCCCGAAGCGAAGGCGCCGAGCGGTTTCTTCGGTAGGCTTTTCGGCTCCAAGCAGCCCTGATTGGGGGCCGCTCCCGCGCGCCCGTCGAACCCGAAACGCGATTCTTTTGGAGGTCTTCCCCTGTCCCGCTTCACGTTAGGCCCCGCCACCCTGGCCCTCGGCGACGGTACGTCCGTCGCCGGCCGCGTCGCCATCGAGCGCGGCCGCATCGCCGAGATCCTGCCCCCCGACGGCCCGAGCGACCTGGTCCTGCCCGAGGGCACGATCGTCGCGCCCGGCCTGATCGACGTTCACACCAACGGCGCCGGCGAGTTCCTGTTCAATCGCGATCAAGGCAACGCCGTGCCGGTGGCCGCCGCCGAGTACGCGCGCATGGGTGCGACCGCGTTCGTCGCGTCGGTCATGACGGCGCCCTGGGAATCGATGCTCCACGCCGCCAGCGACATCGCCGAAGCGGCCCACGAACTGCAAGAGAACGGGGGACGCGGCGCGCGCTGTCTCGGCATCCATTTCGAAGGCCCGTTCCTCAGCCCGAAGTTCCGCCGCGTCCATCGCCACGAGTGGATCGTCCCGGCCAGCAAGGAGCGCGCCCAGGAGATGGTCGACGCGTGCAAAGGCACCCTCCTGATGGTCACGCTCGCGCCCGAAGTGGACGGCGCCACCGACGCGGCTCGCGTCTTCCTCGAGAACGGCGTCACGTGTTCGGCCGGCCATACGGCCGCCAAGTATCGCGAAGGCAAGCTCGCCATCGGTCTGGGCTACCGTTCGCTTACGCACGCCTTCAACGGTATGGCGTCGCTCGACCATCGCGACCCGTCGATCCTGTTGGCGTTCGTGCAGGATCCGCGCACGCTCGTCCAAGTGATCTGCGACGGACAGCACGTCGCGCCGGTGATGGTGGACCTGCTCCGCCGCACTCTCGGCGACCGCATCGTGCTCGCCACCGACAACATGCCGCCCGCCGGCCCCGGCTACCACATCGAGGGCGGCGTGATGCGCTCGGAGGACGGCACGATCGCCGGCAGCGCCCTGCGCATCGACGAAGCCGTGCGCAACTATATGGAGTACGCCGAGCTGCCGTTCGAGAAGGCGATCGTCGGCGCGACCCACGCGGCCGCCAAGATCGTCGGGCACGAGCGCGAGATGGGCACCATCGCGCCCGGCATGCGGGCCGATCTCTCGCTCTGGAACGCGGGCTATCAGGTCGTCGGCACGATGGTCGCGGGCGAACTGGTCTTCGACGCGATGAACGCCCCCGCCGCGGTCTCCTAGGGACCGTTCGCGAAGGCGAATCCCGAGCCGCTCGGGACGACGCTCATATTGATCGACTTTCCGGCGATCAGCGCGACGCCGCTGCGCGGGGCGATCGCCACGGTCTTCCCGTCCAGCTCGACCGTGCCGCTCAAGGTGACCGTCGCCCGCAGCGTGCTCTGCACGTACGAGGTCGACCGGGAGAGCACGAAGCTCCCTTTGAGAACGCCGTTCTCGTGGAGCTGGACCTTGGCTTCGCCGCCGGACTTGTTGAACAGGCTCAGCGTCGGAAGCGTGTTCGCGGTGTATTGCGGATCGGCGAGCGCGCCGCCGGCGGTCGCGACGACGGCGGCCATGACGAGAACGGCAAGAGAACGGATCATCGTGGTCGAGACTCCTTTGACGGCAGAACGAAGGGACGGGGCGATCGGTTCGCTCACGGCAGCTTTTCGGTGGCGCCGGGCGCGCCGATGGCGATCTCGTGGCGGAGGACGCCGGCCGCGAGATTGGTCTCGAGGAAGATCGCGAGCGATCCGAGCAGCAGCAGGACGGCGCCCACGACCACGAACGCGATCGAGAGCCACGGGACGATGTGCCCGATGATGTTGTCGAAGGCGATCGCCAGGCTCGCGGCCACGAACAGCCCGATCGCCAGATAGTAGGCCGAGAGCGCGCGCTCGAGCAGCGACGTGCGCCGCAGGTAGGACCGCAGCATTCCCTCGAGCAGCTCGGCCGCGACCGCGTCGTCCGCGACGCGCGCTGCGTGCACGCGGTCGATGATGTCTCGCGCCCGGTCGAAGACCCTCGCGATCCGGGTCAGCGTCGACGAGACGAGGTTCCCCGACGCGAGGAGCAGGATGGCGGGCGTGATCATGGCCGAGATGATCGAGGTGCCCGAAGCGCTGAACGGATTCATGACATCCCTAAGTATGCGGCCACGACGGCGTCGTCGTCCAGCAGTTCGGCGGCCGGGCCGTGGCGCGCGATCGCGCCGTTCTCCAGCACGTAGGCGCGGTCGGCGACCCGCAGCGCCTGGCGGGCGTTCTGCTCGACCAGGAGGATCGTGGTGCCGCGTTCGTGGAGCGTGCGGATGACGCCGAAGATGGTCTGCACCAGCAGCGGGGCGAGTCCGAGCGAGGGTTCGTCGAGCATCAGCAGGCGGGGCTCGCCCATCAGCGCGCGGCCGATCGCGAGCATCTGCTGCTCGCCGCCCGAGAGGGTCCCGGCGGCCTGCTCCAGCCGCTCGTGCAGGCGCGGGAAGATCGCCAATACTTCTTCCATCGCCGCCGCGTTGCGCGGGCGCGAACGCCCGTAGCCGCCCAGGTCCAGATTCTCCCGCACGCTCATGCGCGCGAAGACGCGCCGCCCTTCCGGGACGTGGCGCAGACCGCGTCGCGCGATCGCGTGGGCGGGCAAGCCGCGCAACGATGCGCCTTCGAAGCGCACGTCGCCGCCGGCGATCGGGATGAGGCCGCTGACGGCGCGCAGAGCCGTCGTCTTCCCGGCGCCGTTCGCGCCCAGCAACGCCACGATCTCGCCTTCGTCCACCGTCAGGTCGATGCCGTGCAGCGCGCGGATCGCTCCGTACGACACCTGCAGTCCCGCCAGCTCCAGGACGCTCACGCCGGCGCTCCGAGATACGCTTCGATCACGCGCGGGTCCGCCCGGATCTCGGCAGGCGTCCCATCGGCGATGCGCGAGCCGTGGTCGAGGACCGTGATCCGCTCGCACGCGCGCATCACCAGGGTCATGTCGTGTTCGATCAGGGCGAGCGTCGTGCCGCCCTCGACGATCGCGCGCAGCCAATCCGCCAGCTCCGCCTTCTCGACCGGATTCATGCCGGCCGCCGGTTCGTCGAGCAGGAGCAGCTGCGGTCGCGCCATCAGCGCGCGCGCGATCTCCAGTCGCCGCTGCGAACCGTAGGGCAGGCTGCCGGCATCGGCCTCGGCGAACGGCTCGAGGCCCGCGAACGCGAGCATCGCGCGGGCGCGGTCCCGCAGTTCGCGCTCCTCGCGGCGTTCCGCGGGCGTGTGCAGCAGCGAGCCGACGATTCCGGCGTGCAGCTGCGCGTGCGCGCCGGCCATCAGATTCTCCGTGGCCGAGAGGAACCGGAAGAGCCGGATGTTCTGGAAGGTGCGCGCGATGCCCGCGCGCGCGATCCGCCAGGTCGGAAGCCGGTCGATCCGCGCGCCGTCGAACCGGATCTCCCCGCCGTCGGGTGCGTAGACGCCGGTGATCGTGTTGAACAGCGAGGATTTCCCCGCGCCGTTGGGGCCGATGATCCCGGCGATGGTGCCGCGCTCGACGCGAAGCGTGACGTCCTCGAGCGCGGTCAGTTTGCCGAAGCGCTTGGTCAGGCGCGTGACGTCGAGCAGGGCGCTCACGGGTCGGCAACCGCGGCGTGATGCAGTTCCGCCTTGCGCCGGCGGTCCGGGAACAACCCCTCCGGCCGGAAGAGCATGATGCCGATCAGGATCGCGCCGTACAGGAAGAAATGGTACTGACCGAAGTCGACGTGGATGTGGAGCGCGTTCGCGATCCCGTTGGCCTGCGGGAGTACGACCGAGTTCACCAGCGAGAGCAGCAGGCTGCCGGCGACGACGCCGTAGACGTTTCCCATTCCGCCCAGCACCAGCATCGAGACGATCAGCACGCTGACCTGGAACTGGAACAGATCCGGCGAGACCAGGCTCAGCTTGGCGGCGAACACCACGCCCGCCACGCCGCTGAACGACGCGCCGATCGCGAACGCCGCGAGCTTGGCGCGGGTCGTGTCGATCCCCATGTGGCGGGCCGCCAGCTCGTCCTCGCGGATCGCGGCCCAGGCCCGGCCGAGGCGGCTCGCGCGCAGGTTGCTCACCGCCAGGATCGTGATCGCGATGACCAGGAGCGTGACGTAGTAATACGGCAACGCGCGCTGGCCGAACGAGTGGCCGAAGAACGTCGGGAAGTCCAACCCGCCGATGCCGTTCGGGCCGCCCGTCCACTTGGTGAGATTCTGGAAGACCTGCGGCACGATCTCGCCGAAGCCGAGGGTGACGATCGCTAGATAGTCGCCGTGCAGACGCAGCGTCGGCGCGCCCAGCAGCAGCCCGCACAGTCCCGCCAGCCCGGCGGCGACGAACAGCAGCAGCCAGAACGGCAGATGCAGGCCGAACTGCGGGCTCGCGAGCATCGCGTACGTGTAGGCGCCGATCGCGAAGAACGCGGCATACCCCAAGTCCAGCAGCCCGGCGAACCCGACCACCACGTTGAGCCCGAGCGCGAGCACGACGTAGAGCCCGGCGTCGGCCAGGATGTTGACGGTGGCGTCGCTCGCGCCGAATGCGGGCCAGAGCAGCAGGATCGCGATCGCCGCCAGCAGGCCGAGCGCGCGCGCGTTCTTCACACCTTCTCCACGACCGCGCGGCCGAACAGCCCGGCCGGTTTGAACACCAGCACGATGATGAGGATGGCGAAGACCGCGACGTTGGCCCACTGGCCGCCGATCAGCCAGGTCGAGAACGCCTCGACGATGCCGATCACGAAGCCGCCGACCATCGCGCCCGCGATGTTGCCGATACCGCCGAGCACCGCGGCCGTGAAGGCCTTGAGCCCGGCACCGAAGCCGCCGAAGAACCAGGTCGACTGGTAGTAGACGCCCGAGACGAAGCCGGCCGCACCCGCGAGCGCACTGCCGATCAGGAACGTGATCGCGATCGTCAGGTCGATGTCGATGCCCATCAACTGCGCGGCGTCGCGGTCCTGCGCGGTCGCGCGCATGGCCTTGCCGAGCGCGGTCGTCTTGACGAAGGACTGCAGCGCCGCCATCAGCGCGATCGCGAGCCCCACCACCAGGATCTGCTTGAGCGTGAGGGTGAGCGGACCGAAGACGAACGACGGGTTAGGCAGCAGCGACGGGAACGAGACCGGCGCCGGGCCGCGCCACAGCTGCATCGCGTTCTCGAGCACGAACGAGACGCCGATGGCGGTGATCAGGGGCGCGAGGCGCGGTGCGTTGCGCAGACGGCGATAGGCCAAGCGCTCGATCAGCACGCCGACGATGCCGCACAGCAGCGCCGCGCCGACCACCGCGACCGCGATGTCGATCCCGAGCGCGACGCCGTGGACCTCGCCCGAGACGCCGAGCGCGGTGAGGATCGCGAGCGCGAAGAACGACCCCAGCGTATAGACGTCGCCGTGCGCGAAGTTGATCAGCTCGACGATCCCGTAGACCATCGTATACCCGAGCGCGATCAGCGCATAGATCCCGCCGAGCGCCAACCCGTTGACCAGTTGATCGAGGAAAGCGTGCACGACGCGTCCGCTAGATGCTGATCTGTTTGATGAAGGACGGCTGGCCGTTCTTGAAGCCGTAGAGGCTGATGACCGGGTTGCGGATATCGCCGGCGGCGTCGAAGCGGACGCGTCCGATCGCGCTCTGCAGGTCGGTCGCGGCCACGCCCTTGACCACGCTCGCGCGGTCCGGGATGGCGCCCTTGTTCGCGGTCGCGGCGGCCGCGATCGCGTCGATCGCGACCTGGGTCGCGACGTAGGCGTTCGCGCTGTAGGCGCCTACCGGCGCGTGGAAGCGCGCCACGTAGGCCTTCACGAAGGCCTGGGCCGACGGGAGCTTCTCGGCGTTGGGCGCGGCGATGGTGTAGTACGCGCCGTCGGCATCCTTGCCGGCGACCGTGTTGAGATCGGGGATGCCGTCGCCGCCCATGAACGGCATCGCGCCGATACCGGTGTCGAACATCTGCTTGCGCAACAATCCGCCGCCCGTGCTGGTGACGCCGCCGTAGTACAGGACCGCCGGTTTGGCGGCCGCGATCTTGAGCAGCAGCGCCTTGAAATCTTGCGCGTTCGGCGCGAGGTGGTCGGATCCGAGGATCTTGCCGCCGAGCTTCTGATAGTCGGTCGAGAAGACCGAGGTAAGGTCCAGGCCGTACGTCTCGTTGTCGTCGACCATGTAGGCGGTGTTCCAACCGAACTGCTTGGCGAAGGCGGCCGCGGCCGAGCCCTGACGCGAGTTGATCGTGCAGACGCGGAAGAACGTGTTGGCGGTCGGATTCGTCCGCCGCAGTTGCGTGGCGTCGGGACCGATGGTGAGTCCGTCGGCCACGACCGACGGGCCGATCTGCGCCAGTCCGGCTTCGTTCGTGATCGGGATCTCGGCCTTGGCGACGTTGGAGTTGTAGGGCCCGACCATCGCCAGCACGTTCGGGTCGGAGACGAAGGTGCGCACGTTGGCGACGCCCTGTCCCGGATTGTGCACGCCCTGCACCGCGTCGTCGAGCTGGTAGACCTCGAGTTTGAGGCCGCCCGGCAGGCCCTTCGCGTTGGCCTGTTCGACCGCGAGAATGACGCCGTTGAGGGTCGACTGCCCGACCGACGCGTCCGCGCCCGAAAGCGGCAGGTCGACGCCGATCTTGACGGTCGTGCCGGAAGGGGCGGTCCCGCCGCCGCAGCCGGCGGTCGCGAGGACGGCACACGCGATGGCGGCCGCGCGGAGAACGGAGTGCAATTGCATGGTCTGCCGATTGGCCCGGTCGTGCCGCCGCTCCTACCTTGATACTTTCCGGCCGGTCTGGGTATAGCGTCCCGGCGGGGTTGCTTTTTTACCGAACCGGAGTTCTTCTTGTCCGCAGCCCTGCCTTCGGCGCGCGCCATCGCGCCGCATCGCTCCTATCGCACGCCCGTCGGATCGCGTCGCCCTTTCGTCGTCGCGGGGATCGTGCTGGTCGCAGTCGAGGTCGCGCTGCTCCTGTGGGCGGCGCAGCTCGAGCGGTTCCTGACCGGTTCCGCCGTCGCTTGGCTGCAGGGCATGGGGACGCCGGTCACGCTTGGCGAGGACGGCTACCTGGGATGGTCGCTCGCGACCATCTCGTATGCGATGCCGACCCACCATTACGTCGAGCTATTGATCTGGATCGGCACCGGTCTGGGCGGTATCGCGCTCCTCGCGCTGGGTCGCATCCTCTCCACGCCGGTTCGCTACTTCGCGATCCTCAATCTCGCGGTGATCTCGAGCGAGGCCATCTACCTGCTCTTCCAAGGGCACTTGGCCTACTCGCCGACCCAGTTCTCGGTGCTGATGATGCGGACCATGCTGGTGACGTGGTTCGTCATCCCGGCGTTCGCGGCGACCATCGTGGTGCTCTTCCCTTTTCGGGTGTGGCACGTCGTCGCGGCTATCCTGTTCTGCACGGCCTACGACGTCGCGCTCGGCAGCGCCCGCTACGTCGCGTTCGTCGCGATCCTTTCGCACACCGGTCCGATCCTGATGGCCGATCTCTACCTGATCTACGGACCGCTGCTCGACGTGATCCCGATGATCGGCATCTTCGCGTTCTTCCTCACGCGCCTCTCGCGGCGCCTCGAACGGCGTCCCGGAGCGTGGCAATGGTTGTAGTCCTCCAGTCCTTCGTCGCGGTCGTCGTCGCGGTCATGCTGGTCTACGGCATCCGCCATTGGGCCTTCACGTTCAGCCGGATGATGACGCGTCAGCGTCCGTTCTTCCAGGATCTTTTCGAATCCGACCTGCCCGGGATCACGGTGGTCGTGCCGATGCACAATGAAGGCGCCGTCGCGAGCGGCGTCTTGGACGCGTTGATCGACTCCGATTATCCGCACGACCGGCTCGAGATCTTCCCGATCGACGATCAGTCGCGAGACGATACCAGCACGATCATCTTGGGATACAGCCAGCGCTATCCGTTCATCAAGCCCGTCTACCGCCTCGAGGGCGAGCGCGGAAAGCCCAGCGCCCTCAATCTGGCGATGCATCTGGCCACCAAGGATGTCGTCATGGTGTTCGACGCCGACTATACGCCCTCGCGCGGACTCTTGCGGGAACTGGCGATGGCGTTCGTAGACCCCGAGGTGGGCGCCGTGATGGGCCGCGTGGTGCCTCGCAATACGTCCACCAACTTGCTGACGCGCCTGCTCTCCCTCGAACGCTCCGGCGGCTACCAGGTCGATCAGCAGGCGCGCTTCAACTTGGATCTGCTGCCGCAATACGGCGGCACGGTCGGCGGTTTCCGCCGGTCGGTGGTCGAGCGGCTCGGGGGCTTCGACCCCGAGATGCTCGCCGAAGATACCGATCTCACCCTGCGGCTCTTCATCGCCGGCTGGACGGTCGCATACGCGAATCGGGCCGAATGCTACGAAGAGGTGCCCGACACGTGGGAGGCGCGCTACCACCAGCTGCGCCGCTGGTCCCGCGGCCACACGCGCGCCCTGCTCGTCAATCTGCTGCCGCTGCTGCGCTCGCCGCACTTGAAGGCGATCCAGAAGCTCGACGGGGCCCTCCTGCTCGGGGTCTACGCGGTCGCGCCGCTGCTGCTGCTCGCCTTCGCGGCCAACGTGTCGCTCTTCCTGATGGGCGCGCTTCCGATCTGGTCGACGCTGATCCTGACCTTCTTCGTCGTGATGTACAACTCGTTCGGCAACTTCGCGCCGGTCTACGAGATCGGCGCCGCCGAGGTCCTCGACGGATCGAACGAGCGCATCTACCTGCTGCCGTATCTGTTCTATCTGTTCATCTTCAACACGGTCGCCGTCACCGCCGGCCTGATGGATACGATCGGCGACGTCCTCAAGCGACGCTCGCCGGTCTGGAAGAAGACGCGCCGGAGCGCCGATCAAGGTGCTTAGCGTCATCGTGTTCGCGGCGCTGTTCGCCATCCCGCTGCTTCCCGGGCTGCGCGAGGTCCGGCGACCGCGCGACGACGGCAGGCTGGAGATCCCGGAAGGCTACACGCGCGAGCCGCGCTACTTCGGGCGCGCGGCCCGCGCGTCGGCCGCGCTGCGCCTCGCGGACGCCCCGGCCGTACCGGTCCGGATCGGCGACGGAGCGAGCGCGGGCGGCGACGTCCTCGGCCGCAGCCACGTGACGGTCGGCGACGGCGCCCGTCTGGCCGACATCTACGCGGGTGGAGATCTCACCTGCGGGGCCGGTACCACCGCAGGCGCCGCCTGCAGCGACGGGGACGCGACGTTCGCTCCGAACTGCACCATCGTCCGATGGGTCGACGCCGCCGGCGACCTGCGGGCCGGCCGGGGCTGCGACCTCGGCATCTCGGCCGCGGCGGGCAAGACGGTCGCGCTCGGCGCGGACGTGCGCTTCGGCCGCGTCTACGGTTCCCCCGTGACGGTCGCAGCGGACGCTGCCTCGGACGGTTCCGCGGCGGTGGACGGCGCCCGCACGATCGGCACCAACGATGCGCCGGGCGACACGATCGAACGCGGCGATGTCGCGGTCGCGCCCGGCGCGCTCGTGACCGGGAACATCAAAGCGTACGGCTCGATCGTCATCGGCGCCGATGCCCGCGTGACCGGCAACGTCGTCTCCCGTACGGACGTGATCCTGTGCGACGGTGCCGCCGTCGACGGTCACGTCTTCGCCGAGGATTACGCCCGGACGGGACGCCGCGCGCGGGTAGGGACGGCATCCCTTCAGAAGACGGCGTTCGCGGGACGCGGGATCCGCCTCGGCGGCGGGACGATCGTGCACGGCTGGATCGTCTGCGACGGTCTGGGGGTGACCGGATCGTGAATCGCGCATCGCTCGCCCTGGTGGTCGTGCTGGCGATCCTGACGGTCGTCGTCTGGCGCGCAGCCTCCTTGATCCGCGAGGACAACCCGAAGGGCACCGTGGTCGGGCTGATCTTCGACGACGCGTCGGACCGCGCTGATCGGCGGACCGCGTGGGACGCCTACGCGCAAGAGCAGGGACTGCCGGTCGCGTGGATCTCGCAGGAAGACGCGACCTTGATCGCGCCGGCCGATCTGGCCGCGCGCTACAGTGCGCTGGTACTGCCGGACGGTCTCGACGCGTACGTCAGCACCGATCTCGCGCAGACGCTCGCGGCGTACGCTCGCGACGGCGGAACGGTGGTGGTCGGGAGCGACGCCGGATCGCGCCTGCAGAACGGCCGGTTCGCCAAGTCGGGCGCGCTCGACGCGCTGCTGGGCGTGCGGACCATCCGCTTCACGGAACTCGGCGCCAAGGCGTTCGGGCGGTCGCGGGTCCGCTTCGCGAGCGCTCTCGAGGCCGCGCGCTGGCACGTGCCGTTCGGCAAGCTTGACGCGACCCGCGCGCTCTCGTCGTACCATTACGGCGGCCTGCGCTATGCGGTCTCCGCGACCAGCCTGGGGCTGCCGGACGTCCGCGTGGTCGCGTCCTCCGCGCTCGGCCCCGCCATCACGGAGCGTACGACCGGCCTCGGCCACGCCATCTATGTCGGCCTACCGGTCGCGTATCTGCGCGGGCGGAGCGACGGCTTTCCCCTGCACGCCCTCGTCCGGCGAGCCCTGCTCGACATAGCCGGAACGCCGCATCTCGTGGCCGCTCCGAATGCGCGCGGCGCGCTGATCATCAACTGGCACATCGACTCCAATGCCGAGTGGCGAGGCATCCCGAACCTCCTTGCGACCGGGCTGCTCCGGCATCCGGTCCGCTACGACTTCGACGTGACCGCCGGACCGGACGTGCTGGTCGCAGGCGACGGCGGCGGCTTCGATGCGTGCGGCAAAGGCGCGCGCTACCTGCGCACGATCGAACCGTATGGCTCGATCGGTTCGCACGGTGGCTGGCTGCACAACGGATTCGCGTTCGGCGTCGAACGCGGCACCTTCTCGGCGGCGACGATCCGTTCGCTGATCCTTCGGAACGACCGATGCCTGGAGCGGATGACCGGTCGCGCCATCCGCGACTACGCCGCCCCGGACGGCGCGCATCCGCAACCCTCGATGACGCAGACGATCGAAGCGCTCGGCCATGTCGCGTACTACTACACCGGCGACACCGGGGCGCCCGCGGAACGAGCGCTCTACGGCGGATCGCCGACGAGCGCGCGGGTCTGGGCGTTCCCGATCCAGCCGGACGGGACGTACGCCTCGATCTCGGAGATCGCGCGCGGACACGCCGCCCCCGCGAACATGCTGCAATGGCTCGACGGAACGCTCGACACGGTCGAGCGCGACCGTACGATCTCACTGGTCTACAGCCACGCCTACGATATGCTGCATCGGGCCTACGTCCCGGCGTACGGACGGTTTCTGGACCGCGTGGAACGCGACCAGACGGCGGGAACGCTCGCCACCACGACCATGGCCGAAGCGGCGGACTTCCTCGCCCGCTTCTCCCGCGCCACCTTCTCGTTCTCGCGCGGGTCCGCCGGCATTCGGGTGCGGCTCCACGACGACGCCGGCCTCGCCGCGATCGCCTTCGCGTTACCCCGCGCCTGGCACCCGACGGCGCGCGTCCCGGCCGGGCTGCGCGACGCGGGCGGCGACGCGATCTTCCACTACTATGCGGCGACCGGCGACGACCGGGACCTCGACATCACCATTCCGACGGAGACTCCATGATGCGTGCCCCCTCCATCCTCGCGCTCGTCAGCGTTCTGACCGTCGCGACCATCGCGCCGGTCCGCGCCGATCTCCCGCCGACGACGATCGACCTGAGCCTCTCGAGCGGATCGCTCCAGCCCGGGTCGTCCTACGGCCCGTGGCAGTTCGCGACGCTCTCGGCACGTACCACCGCCGGCAAGGACAAGCCCGGTATCTCCGTGACCACCCGCCGCGACGGCGACGCCGCGGCGCCATCGTCCGGCACCACGGTCTCGGTCGACGATTACCATCAATTCTCCACGAAGGCGTTCGGCTACGCCGCGATCCAGGCGGCGTCGGGCTCCATCTTCCCGACGCGCGGCGGCTATGCCGAGTTCGACGGGACGTTGCGCGAGGGGCTGGCGTTCGGGGCAGGCGCGGGCATCAGCGTCGATGCGAACGGTCTGGTGCAGCGCTATGCGAGCGTCGGTCCGACGCTCTATTTCGCGCACGGCAATGCGACCGTACGCTATCTGCCCGTCTGGACGCAGGGTCAGGTCGGCGCGTCGTCGTGGATCGCGGACCTTTCGCTGGGCGACGAGGGCCGCAGCGTGGTCTCGTTCCACCTGCAGGACGGGGTCGCTCCGGCGTTCGCCGCCGACGATCCGACGCTCTCGTCGCGGTTTGCGAACCGCTCGTTCGTCGCGGGCATCGGTCTCCGGAGCTGGGTGACGCCGCGCTTCGGCTTCACGGCCGGCGTCGAGGTCGGCGACGAGCGCGATCGCGCGACCGGGGTGGAAGCCTACTCGCGCACCTCGATCTCGCTCGGGATGTTCGTCGGCGTGGGGCGCGCGAAGCCCTAGACCGCGTCGAGTTCCCGGACGGCGGCCGCGTTGAAGTACGTCGCCCTCGGATGATGCATCACGATCGCGGCGGTCGACTGCTCGGGCGTGATCTGGAAACCTTCGGTCAGGCCCACGCCGATCGCGCCCGTCGCGTCGAGCAGCGCGAACGCCGTCTCGTGCTGCGAGAGATCCGGGCAGGCGCCGTACCCCCACGAGTAGCGCTTGCCGACGTCGTCGCCCAGTCCCAGCTCGCGCCGGATGCGGCGGTGGGACCACTCGGCCAACGCCTCGGCGGATTGCACCGAGAAGCCGTGGAGGAAGTACGACTCGGTATAGTCCCCGGAGGCCTGCAGTGCTTCGGTCCGCTCCGACGCGCGCGTGCCGGCGGTGACCACCTGGAGCGCGATCACGTCGCTCGCACCGCCGTTGTCGGGCGCCCGCAGGTAGTCCGCCAAGCAGAGGTGTTCGCCGCCGAGCTGACGCGCGAACCGGAAGCGCGCGACCTCGCGCGTGCGGTCCTCGAGATCGTAGACGATCACGTCGTCGCCGTCGCCGGCGGCCGGGAAATAGCCGTAGACGACGCGCGGCTGGATCAGATCGCCGGTCAGCGCCATCGCCTGGTAGCGCTGCAGCCGCGGTTCGAACTCCTCGCGCACGAGACGGTCGAACTCGGCGCCCTTGGTGTTGGAAGCGCCCCACGAGAGCCGGTATAGGCTCTTGAGGTCGAAGCACGGCCAGAGCGCGCGCAGGTCGATGTCGCGCAGCGTGCGCGGGCCCCAGAACGGCGGCGCGGGCACCGGCGCAAGATCGGCCTTCACCTCGGAGGTGGTGATCGCCGGACCGCGTTCGGGTTTTGGCTCGCGCGCGCGGTCGCGCTGCTTGAACGCCTCGGCGCGCATCTTCTCCACGAACGCCTCGCGAGCGGCCGGATCGGCGGTCAGCCGGTCCATGATGTCGAGCCCCTCGAAGGCGTCCTTCGCGTAGAACAGCCCGGGTGCGAAATAGCGTTCGCCGTCGTCGAGCAGCGTGATGCGCCGCCCGAAGTCGCGATTGATGGCCGCGCCGCCGACGATCACCGGGAATTGCAAGCCGCGCGCGTCCTGTTCGTGCACGCAGATCGGCATCTGCTTGCTGGTCGAGACCAGCAGCGCCGAGAGCCCGATCGCGTCCGCGCCGACCTCGACCGCCTTCTCGAGGATCACGTTCATCGGCACCTGCTTGCCGAGGTCGTGCACGGTGTAGCCGTTGTTGGTGAGGATGGTGTTGACCAGGTTCTTGCCGATGTCGTGCACGTCGCCGAAGACCGTCGCCAGCACCACCGTCCCTTTGGTCGTGCCCTCCTTGCGTTCGAGGAACTGTTCGAGGTGCGCGACCGCGCGCTTCATCACCTCGGCCGACTGCAGGACGAACGGCAGGATCAGCTCGCCGGCGCCGAACTTGTCGCCGACGTCCTTCATGGCGGGCAGCAGGATCTGGTTGAGCACGTCGACCGGCGAACGCCCGAGCAGAGCCTCGTCGATCTTGGCCTCGATGCCGTCTTTGCGCCGGCGCAGGATCGCGTCGTGGATGCGCGTCTCGACCGGCAGCGCGGCCTCTTCGTCGGCCGACGCGGCCGTCTCCACCACGACATTCTCGAACCGTTCGATCAGACGCTGGAGGGCGTCGGGCCTGCGGTTGAAGATCAGGTCGTCGCAGAGCGCGCGCAGTTCGGCGTCGATCTCGGCGTACGGCGTGATCTCTTGCGGATGCACCAGCGCGCAGTCCAGGCCGGCGTCGACGCAGTGGTGGAGGAAGGTCGAGTTGAGGGCGGCGCGGGCGGCCGGCTTGAGGCCGAACGAGACGTTCGAGACGCCGAGCGAGGTCAGCACGCCGGGCAGCTCGCGCTTGATCAGGCGGATGCCCTCGATCGTCTCGACGGCCGACTCGGCGAACTCGGCGTCCCCGGTCGCCAGGGTAAAGGTCAGATCGTCGAAGATCAGCGCGCCGTCCGGGATGCCGTACTCGCCGCAGACGATGCCGTGGATGCGCTGCGCGACCTCGAGCTTGCGCTGGGCGGTCTTGGCCATGCCGGCTTCGTCGATGGTCAGCGCGACCAATGCAGCCCCGTGCTCCTTGGCCAACGGCACGACGACGTCCATCTTGGCGCGTCCGGCCTCGAGATGCACCGAGTTGACGATCGCCCGGCCCGGATAGTTCTGGAGCGCGACCTCGACCACTTTGGGTTCGGTCGAGTCGATCATCAGGGGCGCCTCGATCGACTGCGCGAGCTTGCGCACGACCTCGCGCATCTGCACGTCTTCGTCGACCCGCTCGGTCAGGGCGACGCAGATGTCGAGCACGTGCGCGCCGCCTTCGACCTGCTCGCGCGCGACCAGACCGATGCTGTCGTAGTCGTCGGCCAGCAGTAGGCGCTTCATCTTGCGCGAGCCCTGCGAGTTGATCCGCTCGCCGACCAAGAGCGGACGCGGCTCCTGTTCGAGCGCGACGCCGGTCATCGCGGAGGCGACCCACTGCAGCGGTTTGGGCGAAGGCGTGCGGCCGCGGACGCCTTTGCTCTCGAGCGCGTCGACCGCGGCGCGGATCGCGCGGATGTGCGCGGGCGTCGAGCCGCAGCAGCCGCCGACCACGTTGACGCCGAATTCCGCGACGAAATCGGCCAGTTCGCCGGCCAGTTCTTCGGGAGACTCGGGATAGATGGTCTCGCCTTTGGGCCCCATCAGGGGCAGGCCGGCGTTCGGGATGACGCTGACGTACTGCGGGGAGTTCTCGGTCAGGTAGCGCATCGAGTCGCGCATCTGGGCCGGCCCGGTCGAACAGTTCAAGCCGACGATCTCGACGTCGAGCGCGCCGAGCGTCGCGCAGATCGCGCGCACGTCGGTGCCCAGCAGCATGCGTCCTTCGGTGATCAGGGTCGGCTGCGCTTGGATCGGCACGCGTCGGGCGCCCTTGACGAACTCGCGACGGATGCCCGCGATGGCGGCCTTGAGTTCGAGCAGATCCTGCATCGTCTCGAGCAGCAGCACGTCGACGCCGCCGTCGATCAGCGCGCGCGCCTGCTCGCCGTAGAGCGCGGCCAGTTCTTCGTACGTCACCTTGGAGAGCGACGGGTCGGACGACGAGATCAGCATCCCGGTCGGGCCCATCGAGCCGGCCACGAAGCGCGGCCAGGCGGCGGTCGAGTATTTCTGGGCGGCGGCCCGCGCCAATCGCGCGGCGCCGACGTTCACTTCGTAGGTCCGCTCGCCCAGGCCGAACTCGTCGAGCTTGAGGCGCGAGGCGGTGAACGAGTCCGTCTCGACGACGTCCGCTCCGGCTTCGAAGTAGGTCTCGTGGACGGTCTGGATGACGTCGGGACGCCCGAGCACGAGCGCCTCGTAGCAACCGAGATACCGGTCGCCGCCGAAGTCCTCGGCGCGAAGTTCCATCGCCATGAGCTCGGTGCCCATAGCTCCGTCAAAGACGAGGACGCGTTCGGCAACGCGTGAGAGGTAATCGGACACGGTCGTTTATCTCGCTTTTTCGATGGCGACGATCGGACGGCACCGGACTTCCCCGACGACGCGCCCCGCCCGATTATACAACACCGGGTGGGCGAAAGCGGCGAGTTTCGTCGATTGCGCCCGGTCGAGCACGCCCAGCGCGCGCAGTGCCTCGATGGTGGCCGGCGAACGGCCGCGGGTCGCTCCGTCGACCACCTTGCTCGCGTACCCGAGCCCGCTCGCGATCGCCGAGACGACGTGGACGCCCTCGGCGCCGACCTTGCAGGCGATATCGCCGGCACCGGCCCGCATCAATGCGGCGTCGAAGCCGGCGGTGCCGCTGACGTATTCCGGATAGGCGATCATCGCGTCGCGGACGATCTCGAGCGCGAGCGCGTCCTCTGCCGAGATGCCGCGCAGGGTCGCGAAGCGCGCGAACGCGAGCGCCGTCCGGCGCAGCGAGGTCGCATAGACCGGGATGCCGCAGCCATCGATGGCCAGCGGCCAGGTCGCGGGATCGTCGTCGCTCATGCGCGCGCAGAACGCCAGGATGTGCCGCTGCGCCGGATTGTCCGCATCCAGATAGGTCGCCGGAGCGGCGCCGATCAGCCTGCAAAGCGCCAGGATCCCGGCGTGCTTGCCGGAACAGTTGTTGTAGAGCGCGCTCGGCGCTTCGCCCGCCCGGATCAACGCGCGGGCCGATGCATCGTCGTACGGGAGGTGCGTGCCGCACTGCAGGTCGGCCGCGCCGGCGCCGATCTTCCGCAGGATCGAGGCGACGGCTTCGACGTGGAACGGCTCGCCGTCGTGCGAGGCCGCCATGACCGCGATCTCCGGCTGCGTCAGCCCGAACGCTTCCCGCGCGCCGGCGGCGATGACCGAGGCGGCGATGAACGGCTTGGCGCTCGATCGCAGGTAGACCGGCGCGTCGACATCGCCGATCGACAGGAACGTGCGACCTGCATCGTCGACGGCGCAGGCCGCGACGCGATGCACCGACTCGACCAGATCACCGCGGGTGACCTCGACGAGTGGTTCTCCGGTGGGCGGTTGCGGCTGGTGCGAGATGGGTTCCTTAGGTGGGAGCGACGAGCGACGGCTCGACGACGTTCGCTTCCTGCTCGGCGAAGACCGGGTTGCTCAGGTAGCGCTCGCCGGTATCGCAGCCGATGGTCACGATGGTCTTGCCTTTCGACTCGGGACGCTTGGCCACTTCCAACGCCGCCCAGATGTTGGCGCCGCTCGAGATGCCGACCAGCATGCCCTCTTCGCGGGCCGCGCGCCGCGCGGTCGCGATCGCATCCGCATCGGTGACCCGGATCACTTCGTCGTAGACGTCCTTGTCGAGGTTGCCCGGCACGAATCCGCCGCCGATGCCTTGGATCTTATGCGGGCCAGGTTTGCCGCCCGACAGGACCGGTGACGCGTCGGGCTCGACCACCACGACCTTCAGGCCGGGCTTGCGTTCTTTGAGCAAGCCGCCCGCGCCGGTGATGGTGCCGCCGGTGCCGACCGCCGCGACGAAGATGTCGACCGTGCCATCGGTATCGCGGAAGATCTCCTCGCCGGTGGTACGCCGGTGGATCTCCGGATTGGCCGGATTGTCGAACTGCTGCGGCATGAAGTAGCGCGCCGGATCGGCGTCGTGGATCTCCGTCGCCTTGCGGATCGCGCCGGGCATGCCCTCGGCGCCGGGCGTCAGCACGACCTGGGCGCCATAGGCGCGCAGCAGGTTGCGCCGCTCGATGGTGGCCGTCTCCGGCATGGTCAGGATGATCGGATAGCCCTTGGCCGCCGCCACGAAGGCCAGCGCGATACCGGTGTTGCCCGACGTCGGCTCGACGATGGTGACGCCCGGACGCAGGCGCCCGTCGCGCTCGGCCGCTTCGATCATCGCAACGCCGATGCGGTCCTTGACCGAGCCGCCCGGGTTGAAGGACTCCATCTTCACCAGGACCGTCGCGCCCAGCCCTTTGGCCAGCCGCGGCAACTTGACCAGCGGCGTGTTGCCGAACGTGTCGGCCAGGTTGTCGTAGACTCTCATTGCCCGCATAACCCGGGCGGCTAGCCGGACGTTGCGACCCCGGCATCGAACAGCTGTTCGTCGTGTTTTCGCTCGTCGAGAAGTCGCTCTACGTCGCCGACCTGGATCTCTGGGTCGACTCGATGCGCGCGCGCGAGCGCGGTTACGTCTCCCACGGCCACAGCGACCACGCCCGCGAGCACGCGACCGTGGTCGCCACCCCCAACACCGCCGCCATCTGCCGGGTGCGCTTCTCGAAGCGCTCGCAGAAGCCGGTGCAGACCTCGTTCCTGGAGCGGCGTCCGCCGCGACCGCCGTGCGTCTTCGAAGAGCGCGCGATGAACGAGCCCTGGGACGAAGGCGAACATCGCCTCACGCTCTTCCCGGCCGGCCACGTTCTGGGCAGTTCGCAATTGCTGGTCGAAGGCGAGCGCGGGCGCTTCGTCTATACCGGCGATTTCAAGCTCGCGCCTTCGCTCACGTGCGAACCGCCCGAGGTCAAACGGTGCGACGTGGTCCTGATGGAGTGCACGTTCGGGCGCGCGCAGTACGTCTTCCCGTCCAAGGACGAATTGCACGCCGAGATGATCGCGTTCGCGCGACGCGCGCTCGAAGACGGCGGCGTGCCGATCTTCTACGCCTACTCGCTGGGCAAGGCCCAGGAGGCGATCGCGATCCTGGGCGGCGCCGGTCTGCCCATCACGGTGCATCCGTCGGTCGCCGCCATCAGCGACGTCTACGTGCGGCAGGGGGTCGCGCTGCCGGCCTACGCGTGCTACGACGAAGCGAGCTACGCGCCGGAGACCGTGCTGATCTGGCCGCCGTCCGGGCGCGGGCTGCCGCGCGCGTTGCGGAACCGTCATCGTCGCACCGCGATGCTGACCGGCTGGGCGATGGACCGCGGCGCCACCTACCGCTACGGCGCCGACCGCGCGTTCGCGCTCTCGGACCACGCCGATTACCCCGCGCTGCTGCGCTACCTCGAACTCGCGCAGCCGCGCAAGGTGCTGCTCAACCACGGCTTCGAAGATTTCGTCCATCGCGTCCGCGCCGCCGGCTTCGACGCCGAATATCTGGAGGAACATGCTCAACTCGCGCTCTTCTAGCTGCCTGCTGCTCTCGCTCGTCCTGATCGGCGCGACGCCGCCGGCCGCCCCGCCCACCCTCGCGCAGACCCTCGAGGCGATCCACGCCTTCGCGCCGGTCGCGATGGCGCGCCAGGGCGCGCCCGGGATGTCGCTCGCGATCGTCGACAAGAACGGCGTGCTGCGGATCGAGAGCGTCGGCTTCGCGAATCGCGAGACGAGAGAGCCGGTCACGCCGCAGACCCGCTTCGGCATCGGTTCGATCACCAAATCGTTCACCGCCGGCGCGCTGCTGCAGCTCAAAGACGCGGGCCGCTTCGACGACATGCTGCCGGTCACGCACTACCTGCCGTGGTTCCGGATCCACTCCGCGTACCGCCCGATCACCGCGCACGATCTGTTCTCGCACAGCAGCGGTCTGCCCGACGGCGGCCTCTCGACCGGCTATGCCGGGCCGGCCTCGCTGCGCGACTGGTTCGCCGGCTACGCGCCGGGCACGCACTGGTCGTACTCGAACGTCGGGTACGACACGCTCGGCGCGATCCTCACGACCATCGACCGGAGCGACTACCAGAGCATCATCGCGCGCCGCATCTTCGAGCCGCTCGAGATGACCCACAGCACGACCATCTGGAATCCGCAGACGCTCGCGGATGCGGCGACCGGCTACACCTACGCCGCCGACGACCGGCCGACGCCGCCGGTCGATCCGCGTCTGGTCACGACCCCGACCACGCACTATCAGGATCCGGCCGGCTCCGTGCTGACGACGCCCGGCGATATGGCCAACTACATGCGCTACATCCTCAACGGCGGTGCCGGACCGCACGGACGCCTGCTCTCGCCCGCCAGCTGGAAGCTGCTCACCTCCCCCGCGATCACCGGCGGCAAGGAGATGGGCGCCGGCGGACGCGGCATGTTCGGCTTGTACGGCTACGGCTTGGCCGATCAGCGCATCGACGGCGACCGCCTCGTGGGGCACACCGGCGGGGTGCTCTCGTATACCGCCTGCATGCAGCTGGATCTCACGCGCGGGTACGGCGTGATCGCGATGACGAACTTGAACTACGCCGGACCGCGCCCGTGCGCGATCGTCACCTACGCGATCAAGGCGTTGCGGGCGTACGCCGAAGGCAAGCCGCTGCCGGTGCCGCCCAAAGCCGAAGACCCGCTCCACGTCGACAAGCCCGGCGCGTTCGCCGGCTCGTACGCCCTCCAAGGCGGCACGACGCGTCTGACCGTCGCCGCTACCGGCGATCGCCTGACGCTGACGGATGCCAACGGCACGTATGCGATGTATCCGAACGGCGCCGATTCGTTCTGGATCGATAGCCCGGCCTATGCGACCGCCTCGCTGCAATTCGCCCGCGACGCGAAGAAGCGCGTGGTCGAAGCGTTCTTCGGATCGCAATGGTTCACGAACGCGACCTACGCCGGCCCGCGGACCTTCGCGTACCCGAGGGCCTGGGATGCCTACGTAGGACACTATGCGGCGCTCGACGCCGACGGTTATTACGGCAGCGTGCGGGTGATCGTGCGCAAGGGCAAGCTCGCCTACGACGACGGCACGCCGCTCACGTCGCTCGGCGGCAACCTGTTCCGCGTCGGCACCGACGCCTGGACGCCCGAACGCGTCCGCTTCACCGAGATCATCGACGGAAAGTCGCGCATCCTCACCGCCCCCGGCGGCGCGCTCTACCGGACGGACGAACCCTAGGGTCTAATCGACGCCGATATCCCAGAGCAGGCCAAGGTCTTTCTTCGCGAGCGAGCGGAACGCGATGAGCGTCTCTGTCGAGTCGATGCCTTCGAGCGCGGCGAGATGATCGGTCACGAGATCGTTGAGCTGGTCGTGTTCCTTGACGCGTGCGATCGCGACCAGATCGAAGGGTCCGGCGACCGAGTAGACCTCGGCGATGCCCTCGATCTGCAGAAGCCCGTCGGCCACCGCCTTCATGTGTCCGCGCTCGACGTTGAGCAGGATGAATGCCGTTACCATGACGTCGCCTTCGCGTAAGCTCGCGGCGGTCCCTCGACTACGCTTCGCTACGCTCGGGATGACAGGGGCGGATCAGTGGTGGAGGCGGCGTTCGCGGTCGACGCGGATGCGTTCGGCGCGTTCGGCGGCGTCGGGGACGTGCATCGTCTTCTTGCCGGTCGCGGCCGAGCGCAGGCGCGCGACGCCGATCGAGACCAGCAACGCGATCGCCAGCAGCGCGAGCGGGATGCGCAGGCCGATCGGGAACGCGGCGGCGCTGGCCAGGATGACGGCGAGCAGCGCGAGCAGCGTCTCCCACTTCTTCATAGCGTCTTGAGCGCTTGCACGATGGCGCCCGGGCCGACGGTCGTGCCGCCGCAGAACGGGAAGTCGAGCTGGACGGTCAGCCAGAACAGCGTCGCGAGCGCGGTCGCGAGCACCAGCGTCATGCCGACCTGGAATCCGAGATGTTCGTGATAGCCGAAGAACGTGATGCCGAGCAGCAACGCCGAGAGCAGGATCAGCGTGAACCAGATCTCGATCGGGATGCCCGGGCCGCCCGCCTGCAGCCGCGCGTCGCGCAGGTTCGCAAGCGCGGCCAGCTGCACGTACAGATCGGCGCGCACCGCCGGATCGGCGGGCTTCGCCTGGTTCTCGAGCCGGGCCAGCAGCGCGGTCGTCTTCGCGCTGCCGCTGCCGTCGCATAGCAGCGGCCAATCGTCGGTGACGATCGAGCGCGCATAGTCGCGCAGCAGCGACCGTTGGGCCGGCGCGAGATCCCGCGCGAGCAGCCGGATAGCGGCCGCTTCGCCGTCGACCCGGGTCCGCGTCAGGTTGGCGTTCTGCCACAGGTTCGCCACCACGAACGTGAAGAGCAACGCGGTGAGCGCAGCCAGCGCCGTCGACCAGCCCGCCATCACGGGCTGGGTCTTCGCGACGCCGGCCCGCTCGAGGACCCACCGCACCGCCAGTAGCCCGGCGATCGCGTAGGCATAGTACGCGAGGAGCGCGAGGACGAACGCCGCGCCTTCGGGCAGGTCGGTGAAGAGCCGGATCAGAGCGACGCCCCTACTTGCCCGTGAACTTCGCGGTCCGCTTTTCGTTGTAGGCGGCGATGCCTTCTTTGGCGTCCGAGCTCTTGAAGAGCAGGGATTGCAGTTCGCGTTCGAGCGCGAGGGCCGCGTCGAGCGGGAGTTCCGCGCCGGTCTGGACCGCGCGTTTGATGTGGCCGACCGCCATCGGGGCCTTGTTCGGCGTGCAGAACTGCTTGGCGTACGCCAGCGCCTGCTCGCGGAACGACGCGCCGTCGCCTTCGTAGATGTCGCTGATCATGCCCCAGTCCAAGGCCTGTTCGAACGAGAACGTCTTGCCGGTGATCATCAACTCGATGGCGCGCGGCTTGCCGACCAGACGCGCCAGGCGCTGCGTGCCGCCGGTGCCCGGGAGGACGCCCAGGGCGACTTCGGGCAGGCCGATCTTGCCCGCGTCCTTGCGCGCGATCCGCATGTCGGCCGCCATCGCGATCTCCAGGCCGCCGCCGACGCAGTGGCCGTTGAGCGCCGCGATTACCAGCTTGGGCGTCTGCTCCAGACGCGAGAGCGTCTCGTTGGCGTGGAGGCAGAACATGTACTTGAACTCGGGCGTCACGTCGTTGAGCATCGCGATGTTCGCGCCGGCCGAGAAGAACTTCTCGCCCTTGCCGGTGATCAGGATGACCTCGACGTCCTCGTCGAAGCGCGCGTCGAGGATCGCCTCGTCGAGCTGACGCATCATCTCGTGCGTGTACGTGTTGGCCGGCGGATCGTCGATCTCGACGACGCCGACGTGGCCCTCTTTGAAGAAATTGATGACGCGCTTGCCGTCGAACGGGCGCGCCTCGCGGCCGAAGGGGGTCGTCTGCGTCGTGCCGTTGCTGCTGCTCATGTCAGGTTGCCTTTCGGGGCGATCCAGTCGGGGTTCTTGAAAAGGTCGGCGAGGGCCGCGTCGTCGGCCGGGCTGGGCAGGACGGTCGGCGCGTAGGCGATCCATTCGTCCTCGGTCAGGCGCCGTCCGTCCGTGCTCCAGCGCTCGCCGCCGTGCGCGCCGATCGAACGGTTGAAGCGGATGTCGGGGACGTAGAGCGGGGTCGGGGCGACGTTGACCTCGTTCACGCGGTCGACCGTCTTGGAGATCTCGTCGTAGAACTGGCCGCGCGCGCGCTCGTTGAGATGTTCGCGATCGGCGACGTCGCCGGTCTTGTCCTCATCGACGCGTCCCTTGATGCCCCAGGCGTACGCCCACTGCGCCGAACCGGAGTGGTCGGTCCCGAACAGGTCGAGCGAGCCGGAGATCCACTTGTTGTAGTACTTCTGCTGGATGGAGACCGGGATCACGCCGGCCTTGGCGATCCGCCGCAAGCCCGTGATGCCGGTGCCCATGTGGAAGGCCTCTTCCTTGAGCATCGGGCCCATCGAGCGCGCCAGCGGAGCGAAGCCCGAATGCGAGAGCATCGTGAGCTGGAACTTGCCGTCGCGATCCATGAAGTTCGTATAGGCGAAGAAATCCAGCCAATGCGTCACGTCGTCGTTGAATGCGTTGAGCAGGCGGTTCTTCTTGCCGTAGGCGCGGCGCTCGAGCATCTTCTGCGCCTCGATCTTGCCCTCGCTGCCGAACTGGTCGATCAGCAGGTGGCACATCTGGTAGCCGTGACGCGTCTCTTCGACCATGATCCGGATGAGCGACGCGAGATCGTACTCGGACGGCGCGTTGCCGACCAGGAACCGCTGCTGCTCGTTGGACGCGAACTCGGTGTCGCCCTGATAGACGACCATGTTGAGGACGGCATCGCGCATGCGCTGGTCCGGGATCTCCATGACCCTGTCCCAGCGCCGCTCGCCCTTGTAGTCGCCGAAGTAGATCTCCGGGGTCGCCATCTCGCCGTATTTGGCCTCGAAGGTGTAGCCGGGCATGTACCGGTCGATCAGGTCGCGATCGAGCCCGATATCGGATTGCCATGCTTTGAGCAGGTCGATCCAATCGTCAAAGGTAGAAATGCGGCTCAAGCGCGTTCCTTTCGGCTTTATGACGGAAAATCGTCATATCGTGAGAATACCGTTATGCTAGCCGTCTGGTCCTGAGGTGTCAAGTTCGATGAACCGCCCGGTTACCCGCCCCAATTCGTTCATCTTCGGCCTGTTCGGCGACTTCGTCCAGCGCCCGGGGCGCCCCGATGCGGCCATCTGGATCGGGAGCCTGGCGCGCCTGATGGCCGCCTTCGGGATCTCCGAGCCGGCGGTCAGGCAGGCGGTCTCGCGGATGTCGCGTCAGGGCTGGCTGGCGGCGGGCCGGCGCGGCAGCCGGGCGTTCTATACCGTCACCGAGCGCGGGCGGCGGCGGATCGAGCAGGTCAGCCCACGCGTCTACGGGCCGGTCGTCGAGTGGGACGGCCGCTGGCGGATGCTCACCTACAGCGTGACCGAGACCACCCGCGAGCGCCGCGACCGGCTACGCAAGGATCTGAGCGTGCTCGGCTGGGCACCGCTCTCGGCCTCGACCTGGATCTCGCCCGCCGATGCGCTCGACGCCGCCCGCGAGGCCGCCGAGAGCGCGGGGGCGCTGGCCGACATCGATCTGTTCGCCGGCGACTACCGCGGGCCGCGGACCGACCGCGAGCTGCTCGAACGCTGCTGGGACCTGGGCGCGATCGCCCGCGCCTACGACGAGTTCGTCCAACGCTATCGCCCCCGCTACGAACGCGAGCGCGCCGGCGGCGGCCTCGGCGACGAGGAAGCGTTCGTCGAACGCATGTGGCTCGTCCACGACTATCGCAAATTCGCCTACGTCGATCCCGGGCTACCGAGCGAACTGCTGCCCGCCCACTGGCACGGCAACGTGGCCGCTGGGCTGTTCCGCGAGTATTACGCCGCCATCGCGGTCAAGTCGACGCGCTACTTCGAGAGCGTCGCCGCGCTCGGGAATACCTGAGAGCCTGCCGAGAGGCCAAGGCATGGCCTCGTCGAACAGGTCGGCGCTATGCCCATCAGACTCCGTATTTCCCTGGCGGTCGCCGCGCTTGCCCTCGCCGCGTGCGGATACAAGACCACGCCCGACGTCCTGGTAAGCCCGTCGCCGAGCCCGGTCCCGACCGGCACGACGACCACCGTCACCGTGCGATATCAGGGCAACCTGCTCTACAACCAGCCGGTCAAGCTCTACACGAACGGCGGGACGACGACGAGTCCGCAGACGGGCACGCTGATCACGACGGTCAACACCGATCCGTCGTCGCTACCGACGGGTGGCCAGGCCTTCTTCACCGGCCTGACGCCGGGGACGATCTACTGCTGGACGTACGACTACGCCATCCCGGCGCCGCCCGGTAACGCGCACGCGCAAGTGTGCACCTCCAGCTGGCAGACCGGCTTCACGCTCGGATCGTAGGACCGGACCGCTCGCGCGGTCCGCGTCAGTCCTCTTCGTGGAGGTGCAGGTGACAGCCGTCTTCGGCGTCCGAGAGCACCTCGCGCGCTTCGCTCAGCACGTTCTCCGCGAGCGGTTTGGTCGCCGCGACCGAACCTTCGGCCGCGAGGAACTCGCGCTCCGACCAGTCCTCCCACGTCTCGAGCGGCTCGCCGTCGACTTCGAGCGGGAAGCGCACGCAGAACCCCTGGTCGAGATGCATGCCGACCACCATCACCGCGGTGCCGCGCGGGAAGTACGTGCCGTCCTTCCACAACGTCCCCGATGTGGTCGCGTAGGTGGTGCCGATCTTGACCGGCTCGATCGGTTCGCTCATCGTCGTTAAACGCCGAACGGGTTGATCGGCTTTTCGCCGGTGTAGGTGAGCACGCTCTTCGTCTCGCTATAGAGCCGCATCGTCTCGAAACCGAGTTCGCGGCCGTAGCCGGACTGCTTGTAGCCGCCGAACGGGACGCCCGGGAAGACGGCGTACGGCGTGTTGATGGCGACGGTCCCGCTGCGCAGCGCCCGGGTGACGCGGCCCGCGCGACCGACGTCGCGCGTCCAGACGCTGGCCGAGAGGCCGTACTCGGAATCGTTCGCATGGGCGATGGCTTCGCGTTCGTCGGAGAACGGCACCACGGCGGCGACCGGACCGAACACCTCTTCGCGCGCGATCCGGTGCTCGGGCCGCGCTTCGTAGGCCGTCGGCGCCCAGAACATCCCGCCTTCGAAGCCGGCGCCGGCCGACGCGGGCGCGCCGCCGAAGAGCTCCTTGGCGCCCTCGTCGCGCGCGACGTCGCAGTACGAACGCACCTTGGCGAACTGCTCGTCGAGCGTGATCGCCCCGACCTGGGTCTGCGGATCCTCGGGATCGCCTACCCGCAGCGTCTTGGCCTTTTCGACGAAGGCGTTGAGGAAGCGGTCGTAGATGGACGACTGCACCAGGATGCGCGAGCGCGCTTCGCAGGTCTGTCCGGCGTTGTAGTAGATGCCGTAGAGCGCACCCGCGACCGCCGCATCGATGTCGGCGTCGTCGAAGACCAGCGACGGCGACTTGCCGCCGAGTTCGAGGGTGACGCGTTTGAGCGTCTCCGAGGCGGTCCGCGCGACCAGTCTGCCGGTCGCCGTGCTGCCGGTGAACGCGATCTTGTCGATGCCCGGATGTTCGACGATGGCTTGGCCGAGGTCGCGCCCCGAGCCGGTCAGGACGTTGAGCACGCCTTCCGGGAGTCCGGCTTCGAGCGCGATCTTGCCGAGTTCGATCGCCGAGAGCGGCGTCGAGGGCGCCGGTTTGAGCACGATCGTGCAGCCGGCCGCGAGCGCCGGAGCGACCTTCCAGGACGCCAGCAAGAGCGGGAAGTTCCACGGCACGATCGCGCCGACCACGCCCAGCGGTTCGCGCAGCGTGTAGGTGAGGTAGGTCGAGATCGGTCCCGGGATGGTCTCGCCGTAATTCTTGGTGGCGGCGCCGGCGTAGAACTCGAAGCACTCGACGATCGCGCCGAGCTCGCCTTTGGCGGTCGACAGGGCCTTGCCGTTGTCGCGCACTTCGAGCAGCGCCAACTCGTTCGCGCGCTCGGAGATCAGGCCGGCCATCTTGTAGAGGATCTTGGCGCGACGCGCGGGCGGCATGGTCGCCCACTTCCCGGCCTCGAACGCGGCCCGCGCGGCCTTGACGGCCGCATCCACGTCGTTCGCGGTCGCTTCCGCGACCCGGCCGAGCGAGCCGCCCGTCGCCGGATTGCGATTCTCGTAGCTCCGGCCGTCCGACCCGTCCGTCCAGTCCTTGCCGATCAACAGCTGCATCGTGTTCCTTATCCTACCGATTCGAAGAGTGTGGCTATTCCCTGTCCGACGCCCACGCACATGGTCGCCAGGCCGTAGCGGCCGCCGCGCCGGCGCAGTTCGTGCAGCAAGGTGGTCGCGATGCGCGCGCCGCTCGCGCCGAGCGGATGACCGAGCGCGATGGCGCCGCCGTTGACGTTGGTGGCGCCCGGGTCGAAGGCCAGATCACGCGCGCACGCGATCGCCTGCGCCGCGAACGCCTCGTTGATCTCGATCAGGTCGAGATCGGCGCTCGAGAGTCCCGCGCCGGCCAGCAGTTTGCGGACGGCCGGGATCGGACCCAGGCCCATCACCTCGGGCGCGACGCCTGCCGACGCGGTGGCGACGACGCGCGCCAGCGGCCGCAGCCCGAGCCGGTTGGCGGTCTCGCGCTCGACCAGGACCAGCGCCGCCGCGCCGTCGTTGATGCCCGACGAGTTACCGGCCGTCACCGAACCGCCCGGCCTGAAGGCCGGTTTGAGGGTCGCGAGCGACGCGAGCGTGGTGTCGGGACGCGGATGCTCGTCGCGCGTCACCTCGCCGACCGCGACCAGCTCGTCGTCGAACGCGTCGCGCGCGACGGCAGCCGCGCAGCGGCGCTGCGATTCGCAGGCAAAGGCGTCCTGCTCTTCGCGCGCGATACCGTAGCGTTCGGCCACGATCTCGGCGGTCTCGCCGTTCGAGATCGTCCACTGCGACGGAAGCGCCGGATTGGTCATCCGCCATCCGAGGGTCGTATCGAACGTCTGCAGGTTGCGATCGAACGGCTTCTCGCCTTTGAGCGTCACGAACGGCGCGCGCGTCATCGACTCGACGCCGCCGGCCACGATGGCGTCCGCCTCGCCCCACGCGATCGCGTGGGCCGCCGAGTTGATCGCCTGCAGGCTCGAGCCGCACAAACGGTTCATCGTCGCGCCGGCCGTCTCGACGGGCAAGCCGGCCAGCAGCGCGGCCATCCGCGCGACGTTGCGGTTGTCCTCGCCGCTCTGATTGGCGGCGCCGAAGAACACGTCTTCGATCGCTTCGGGCGCGACGCCCGACCGTTCGACCGCGGCGCGGATCGCGATCGCGGCCAGATCGTCCGGACGCACGCGCGCCAGCGCGCCGCCGTAGCGTCCGATCGGCGTGCGTACCGCCGAGACGACGACGACCTCGCGGCTCACGCTTCGGGCTCCTCATCGACGTCGAGGACCCAGAGCGCGCGGTGCGGCGCGAAGGCCTCGCCCTCTTCTGCGGCCACCCGGCCGAGGATCCGCGCCAGGCGACCGCCGCCGATCTCGCGACCCCACGCGATCGGTCCGATCGGATAGTTGGTGCCCAGTCGCATCGCGGTGTCGACGTCGTCCGGCGACGCGACGCCGTCGTCCACCGCAGCGACCGCTTCGTTCACGATCGACGCGACCACGCGACCCAAGAACAGACCGGCATGCGGCTCGACCAGGATCGTCCGCAGTCCGATCGCCGCGAAGAGTTCCTCGGCGACACCGAGGGCCTCGTCCGAGACGTCGTCGGCATCGACGATCTCGACGACGGTCTGGCTCTCGAGGGCACCCAGGATGCCGTAGCCGATCAGACGTCCCGGGCCTTCGAAGCCGCGCGCGCAAGCGCCGAGGTCGGTCGCGTACGCATCCGCGAAGATCACCGCTTCGGGGCCGAGCATGGTCGCGACCGTCCGCAACAGCGCGCCCCGGTCGGTCTTGCCGTCGCCGACGTCGATCGCGATGGTCGCATCGCCCGGCAACTGGTCGATCAGTTCGTCGCTCTCGACGCGGCCGACGTGCGCGTAGGCCTGCTCGAGCCGCGCGACCAGTTCGTCGGCCAGGCCGCCGTACCCGATCACGACGACGATCTCGTCGTCGTTGCGCTCCCCCGGCTCCGGAACGGCGTCGTCGTGACGCGGCGGACCGCCCGCATAGTCGTAGAATCCGACCCCGCTCTTGCGCCCCAGCCGGCCGTCGGCGACCATCCGGCGCTGCAGCGCGACCGGCTCCAGCCGCTCTTCGCCGGTGCGAAAGTAGATCGACTCGCTGGTCGCGAGGTTGATGTCGAGGCCGATCAGATCCATCAACTCGAACGGTCCCATCCGGAATCCGGCGCCGCGCGCGAGCGCGTCCAGATCGTCGGCCGGGCCCACCCCGGCGTCCAACGCGCGCAGCGCCTGCAGGTAGTACGGTCGCGCGATGCGGTTGACGATGAAACCCGGCGTGTCCTCGGCCCCGACGGCGGTCTTGCCGATGCGCGCGACGAACGCGCGCGCGCGCTCGAGGGCGGCCTCGGACGTCGCTTCGGCGGCGACGACCTCGACCAGTGCCATCTTCTGCGGCGGGTTGAAGAAATGCAGGCCGAGCGCCCGCTCGGGGCGCGCCAGCTTCGCGGCGATCTCGGCGACCGAGAGCGACGAGGTATTGGTCGCGAGCAGCGCGTCCGGGGCGAGCGCCGCTTCGAAGGCGGCGAACGTCGCTCGTTTCGCCTCGAGGTCCTCGCTGACGGCTTCGATCGCGACCATCGCGGCCGACGCGGACGGCATCGCGTCCAAGACGCGCACGCGCTCGTGCGGCGCGATGCGCCCGCGCGCCGCGGGATCGGTCTCCACCAGTTCGACCAGGTAGCCCGCGTTCGCCGCGACCGCGGCGATGCCGGCGCCCATCGTACCGCCGCCGGCGATCAGAATCGTTTCGTCCACGAGGCGTGCTTCGCTCCAGGCGGCGCGAAGCCCGGTCGCAAATCGGTGCCCCATGGAAAAACCCGCTTGGCGCCTGCGATCCTCCTCGTACGTGGTCGACACGCCCTTCATGCGGCTACGCAAGGACGAGGTCGAACTCCCCGACGGCACCGTCATCCCCGACTATTTCGTGCGCGAGTCGAACGGCTTCGTGGTGATCTTCGCCCTGACGACCGGCGGACGCGTCCTGCTCGGGCGGGAGTTCCGGTACGGATGCGACGCGATCGGGCTCGAACTGCCGGCCGGCAATATCGCCGACGGCGAGGAGCCGCTCGCGTGCGCGCTGCGCGAGCTGCGCGAAGAGACCGGCTACCGGGCGGGGAGCATCGAGCCGATCGGTTCCTGGTATGCCGAGCCGGTGCGCTCGAGCGCGCGCGCATACGCGTTTCTCGTCCGCGACGCGGTCGAGGCGGGCGAGCAGATCCTCGACGCGACCGAGCACATCGAGGTACTCGAGGTCGCGCTTCCGGAGCTGCGCGCGATGCTGGCCGACGGGCGCATCCACTCGCTCTCGTCGGTCGCGGTCGCCTATCGCGCGCTCGACGCGCTCGCGCCTACGCCTTGACGGCGGCGACGCGCGAGAGCCGCATGGTGCCCTTGCGCGTGGTCCCCTCGAGCGTGTAGTAGAAACCTTCGATCTCGTCGGCGTCGCGCAGCTGGAGCACGCCGAAGCCGACGTGATGCTTACCCTCTTCGTTGAGCACGTCGGCATGCGTCTCGAACTCGTAGCGCACCTCTTCGTCGTCGAGGCGGACGCCGGCCATCTTCGAACGCGTGACGCCTTGGGCGGTCTCGCCCTTGACGTCGATCGCCGACCAGGTCTGACGGATCCGCATCTTGACCGGGATGTCGACCAGACCGCCGTGCGGGGCGTGGGCGCGGATCGTGCCTTCCCAGGCGCCCGAGAAGTTCGGGATATCGCTCAGGCGCACGCCGAGGATGCGCACGCGCCACAGCCAGCGGTCGAACAGCACGTTGATCAGCCCGAACCAGACCGCGAACGAGGGGACCTCGATCCACCACGGCACGCCGAACGGCAGCAATCCGATCTCCTGATGCGAGAGATACGCCATCAGGACGGAGACCAGCGCGAGCGTCAGATAGACCTCGCTGCGACCGCGGCCGTCGATCGAGTACTGTTCCATCAGCGCTTCCTTCGCGTCGCGTCGCGAAGACCTCCTACGCTGCCGAAGGGATAGACCCGGTCCTCGCCGCAGGCGACCGCGATCATCGCGTCGATGCGGGTCCCGAACGCCAGTACGGCGCGCTTGGCGGATTCCGAGCGGACGTCGAGCCCCGGCGAGTACGGCGTCAGCGCCGGCGCTACGATCAGGCGCTCCGTCCCGAGCGCGACCGGCACGCTGGCGTCGCCGCCCAGACGCAGGCTCGGATGCAGGTGCCCGACGATGCAGCGCGCGCCGTCGAGCGACGGCACGTCGCCGTGCAGCAGCAGCCAGCCGTCGCGTTCGAGGCGCTCCTGCGTCTCGCCGAGCACGGCGCGACCGCGCGAACGGCCCTCGTGGTTGCCGGCGATCGGGACGACCCGGCAACGCGCGCGCAACCCGTCGAGCGCGGCACGCACGGCGCGCGCCGCCCCGTCGCTCATCGCCGTGGAATGCACGACGTCGCCCAGCAGCACCAGTTCGGCCGCGCCGTGGCGCGCGATCGCATCGCCGAGCGCGCGCGCGATCGATCCGGTCGACCAGAGCGGGAGCGCTCCGCCGATCACGTCCTCGTACCCGAAATGCACGTCGGCGGCGATCAGCGTTCGGGAGCCGGCCAGGTAGACGAGCCCGTGCGGGAGCACCAGCGCGCCGGGCACGACTTCGTAGGCGTCCGTCGAGGGTCGCGCGACGCTCACGTGTAGCGCAGTTCCAGGCGCGGCGGCTCGTCATCGGCGACGCGCATATCGGTCTCGCCGAGGAGCTGCAGGACGCGGTCGTGCAGGGCCTCCACCATGGTCGCGCGGTCGTCCATCACGACCGTGTCGGCGAACGACGAGGTCACGATGCCGAAGGTGAACGGCGAGGCGGCGGGCGGATGCAAGATGCGCGGTTCTCCTTCGAGCGAGGCGACGTAGGCGAGCGTGCCCGGCAGGTCGAGCAGATCGTGGGTGACCGTGCGCCAGGTCTCGCGCAGCAGCGGGAACTGCGGATCCCGCTTGGCGACCTGTTCGAGGATGCGGCCGCTGCTCCAGCTCTGCGTGCCGCGCCGCAGCGTCCGTCCGGCGGCCCGCCGCAGCACGAGCAAGCCGGTGTTCGCGACGTAGCGGAAATAGTTGCGGAGCATGTGCGAGCTGCGGATGCCGGCCCGGACGTCGGCGTCGAACCCGGCCGGACGGAGCATCTGCGCCCAGCGCGCGTCCGGCAGCGTCGCGCCGAACGGCAGCGTGATCAGGAAGCCGTTATCGTCGGTGGTCAGCGACGTATCGACGCCGATGGCGGCGAAGACGCGCGCGCCGACGCCGCGCGCGAGCGTCTCGTTGATGCGCCGTCCGGCGCAGGTATGGAAGACCGCGACCTGCTTGCGGTCCATCCGGTAGATCTCGACCACCGGCCGGGTCGGCTCGGGGATCGCCGAGATGGCGCGTTGCTGCGCGATGTACCGCACCACATGCGATGCTTCGGCGCCTTCGAGCCCGTAGCGATCCCGCAGCCAATCCAGCGCGCCGCGGACGTCGGGGATGCGCTGCGCCACGCCGGCCCGCAGAGCCGAGATCTCGCGCGCCAGATCGGGACCGATGCCCTTCATGTGCGAACTCCATTGCGGGACCGTCGGGCGGCCGGCGAACGGTTCGACCGTCACGCCGCGCGAGCCGATCTCCTTGACGCGCAGCGTCCGGCCGTTGAGCACGAAGATCTCGCCGATGCGCAGCTCGTTGACGAAGCCCTCCTCGACGCGACCGATATCGCCGCCGCCGGCGAGCCGCACGAGCGCGTGCTTCTCGTCCGGGATCGTCCCGACGTTGTCGAAGTAGGCCGCGCAGACCTCGCGACCCAATCCGTAGATCGCCTCGCCGTCGAAACCGAGACGCAGCGCGTGAGCCTCGTCGCCGCCGATCCCGCCGCCCGAGAGGTAGCGCGCGCAGCGCACCACGTCGTCGCGATCGAGACGCGCGAACGGGAGCGCGCGCCGGGCGGTCGCGAGCAGATCGTCGAGCGTCACGCGCTTGTCGTAGCAGACGCTCATCACCATCCATTGCGCGAGCACGTCGAGCGGCGCCTCCGGCACGGCGATCTCCTCGATCCGGCCGTCGGCGATACAGCGTCGCGTGGCGGCCGCCTCGACGATGTCGTCGCGGTCCTGCGCGATAACCAGTCCGTCCGCGACCGCGTCCGGCCGGTGGCCGGCCCGGCCGACGCGCTGCAGGGTCGCGGTCACGCCGCGCGCGCCGCCGATCACGATCACCCGGTCGATGTAGCCGATGTCGACCCCGAGTTCGAGGCTGGAACTGCAGACGACGGCGTGCAGCCTGCCGGCGCGCAGTTCGGCTTCGACGCGGTGGCGGACGCTGCGCTCGAGCGCGCTGTGATGGACGCCGATGCGCCGATCCGACGCGCGCGACGTGTGGATCTCCTCGGTGACGCCGTCGGCGATGCCCATCTCGAGCGCGACCCGTTCGGCCTGGCTGCGGACGTTGGTGAAGACCAGGGCGGTGCGGACGTCGGCGGTGGCCGCAAGCGCGGCCCGCGCGACGTCCGGGAGCGGTGCGACCGCGCCGGCGAACGGCGCTTCGACCGCGAGCCGGATCGACCGGAGGTTGCGGGCGTCGACGACCTCGCACGGACGCTCTGCGCCGGCGACGAAGGCGGCCACGCGATCGAGCGGCGCGACCGTCGCCGAGAGCCCGACCCGCACGACCGGACGGGCGACCAGCCCTTCGAGCGATTCGAGCAAGAGCGACAGGTGCGCCCCGCGCTTGTTGCCGGCGAGCGCGTGCACCTCGTCGAGGATGACCGTCTCCACGTCGCGCAGCGTCCGCCGGTACGAGTCCATCGCCAGCATGACCGAGAGCGATTCCGGCGTCGTCACCAGGATGTGGGGCGGACGCGAGAGCATCAGGCGGCGCTCTTCGGTCGGCGTGTCGCTCGTGCGCACGCCGGTCCGCACGAAGCGCTCGCGGATCCGTCCGCGTCGGACCCGCCCGCGCTCGCTGTTGGGACGTTCGAGCAGCTCCATCTCGCGCAGCGGCCCGCGCAGATTGTGCTCGACGTCGTAGCCGAGTGCGCGCAGGGGCGAGATGTAGAGCGCGTACGTCCGCGCGAACAGCTCGTCGCGGTCGCGCCGCTCCGCCAGTCGCGAGAAGACCGGGAGGAAGGCCGCGAGCGTCTTGCCCGTGCCGGTCGGCGAGCAGATCAGGTGGCTGCGCCGCTCGAGGCCGAGCGGGATCGCGGCGCTCTGCGGGGGCGTCGGTGTGGTCAGGCGACGCTCGCACCAGGCGGCGACGTCGGGATGGAGCGCCGGGAAGGTCAGGGCGTCTTCGCAGCCGAGTCGTGGAGCAAGGTCAGGCTGGTCTGCGTGCGCACCGTGTTGTAGGAGCCGACGCCGGACCCCTGACGCGTCGTCTCGTCCTCGACGATCAGCGTCGGGACCGCGCGCGCGTTATCGTAGGTGATCGTCCCGTTGGTGGTCGAGACGAATCCGATCGCGTCGATCTCGCGCAGGACCCGGACCGACGAGATCCGCAGGATGCCGTCGTCGTTCTTGTCGATCGAGAAATCGGCGATGTCGGAGAGGTGGCGGCCGCTCTGATCGACCCGCCAGTGGTTCTTCGCGTCGATCTGGTCGACGTCGACGAAGTTCGACCCGAGCAGCCGCAGGAGCGCGAGTTCCTCGGTATTCACGCGCACGTCGGGATCGCAGATCACGTTGGTGTTGCCGTAGACGGCGCAGGTCGCGGACGGCGCCGAACGGCGGTTGTGCGCCTGTTCCGAGATCGAGACGATCAGCCCGGTGTCGGGCTGCTCGCGGATGACGTCGACCGCGATCGTGCCCAGGTCGCTGTCGGCGGCCTGGCTCTCGGCGACGCCCGAGATCGGCGCGCGGGCCGAGTTCCCGGCCGCGCTCGACGCGCTGATGCCGGAGTCGTGCTCCGTCATGGTGGCGACGTTCGTATAGGTGAAGGTGTAGACGAGCCGGCGCACCGGAGCGGGGGACGGTGCCGCTCCGAGCGCGAGGCCGGCGAGCGCGGCCAGGACGGCCGCGCGTGCGAAGCGCATTGACGCCCCTTTAGGGCTTGCTCGCTGCCGAGTCGGACACGAGCGAGAGGCCCGTCTGCGTGCGAACTTCCGTGTAGCTCCCCATGCCGCCGTTCTGGCGGAGGATCTCGTCCTCGATCAGACCGAGCGGGACCAGGCGCTGCGCGTCGTAGGTGATCGTGCCGTTGGTGGTGGCGGTGAACCCTTGCGCGCCGGTCTCCTTGAGCACGCGCAGCGACGCGATCTTCATCACGTTGCCGTTCGTGGCGGCGATCGAATAGTCGGCGACGTCGCTGTTGGTCGCGCCGCTCTGATCGACGCGCCAGTGGTTCTTGGCATCGATCTGCGCCGGGTCGACGAAGTTCGAGCCGAGCACCCGCAGCAACGCCAACTCTTCGGTGTTGATCTGCTTCGACGTGTCGCAGACCATATTGGTGTTGCCGTACACCACGCAGGTCGCCGGCAGCGCCGAGCGTTTGTCGTGCGCGTTCTCCGAGATCGAGACGACCAGACCGCCGTCGGGCTGGACGCGGTTGATGTCGACGACGATCTGCCCGCGATCGCTCGCGGCCGCGCTCGACTGGGCCATGCCCGAACTCGGGGCCGCCGCGGCCAGGCTCCCGCTCGAACCGACCGCACCCTTCGCGTCCGAATCGCTGCTCGAGATCCCCGAATCGTGGGCGGTCTGGGTCTGGGTGTTCGAATACGTGAAGTCGTAGACCAGATGCCGGACCGGCGCCGGCGTATCCGCGGTGGCGGTCGCGCCGAAAGCCATCGTGAGTGCCGCGGCGATCGCGGCGACGCGCAGCGTCATGGTCAGTTCCCTCCGAGCGAATCGCTCTCCAAGGTCAGGGAGATCTGGGTGCGGGCGGTGTCGTAGTCGCCCATGCCGATCGACTGCCGGGTGGTGGTGTCCTCTTCGATCGAGACCGGCACGACCTTGGTCAGATTGTAGGTGATCTTGCCGTCGAGCGAGGCGGTGTAGCCCTGGGCGCCTTTGACCTTCTCGACGCGCGCTTCGGTGATCTTCAACATGTTGTTGTCGTTCGCGTTGACGGTGAAGTCGACCGAACGGTCGAGCTGATCCGAGGTCCACCCGAAGTTCCAGTGGTTCTTCTCGTCGATCAGATCGGTGTTGATGAACTTCGCTCCGAGCAGGCGCAGCACGGCCAGCTCCTCGTCGTTGACCTTCTTGCCGTTCTCGCAGATCACGTTGGTGTTGCTGAAAGCGGCGCAGGTGACCGGCGCGGCCGAGCGCGCGTCGCGGGCCTTCTCGCTGATCGAGACGACCAGACTGGTGTCCTTGGCCGCGCCCATGACGTCGACCAGGATCTCGCCCTTATCGCTCGAGCCGGTCTTGGAGTCGGCCATGCCCGAAGCCGGACCGCCGATCCCGGAGTCGTGCTGCGTGCGGTCGGACGTCTCCGTGTAGGTGAAGGAATAGGCGAGATGGCGGAGCGGCTTGGCCGGGCCTCCGGCGGCGGCGAGCGCCACGATCGGCGCAAGCGCCAAAGCCACACCCGGAACAAGGCTCCGAACGAAAATATTCATGTCGTGTTTTTCCACCCCGGCCCGGCTCGAACCCCTAGGCGGCGTCCGCCGGCCGAGGGTTACGCGTAGGCGTCGACGTTCTGGCCGAGCCCGATCGAGGCGGCGAGCTGGGTCGCCACGCTTTGGTCCAAGTTCTGGAGCGCCTTCAAGACCCCGACGTCGACCTGCCCGGCGGTGGCCGAGAGCGACAGGTCGGTAGAAAGGGCGGCGACGTCCATGGATCCTCCGGGCGAAACTTCTAATTCCCGTATCGGTACATGAGGGCAAGAACAACAGCCGAGGTACACATGCACCCGCTCCTAGGAACCTTCATCAAGCTGACCCTGGCCGTGACGGCCGCCGTCGTCGCCATCGTGGCGCTCTTCTTCATCTTGAAGATCGTCCTGGTAGCCGCCGTCATCGCGGGCCTGGCCATCGGCATCCTCTTCCTTGTAAACATGTTCCGCAAGCCGCGCCCGCGGCTTCCGGTCGCCCGGTAGGCTGCTAGCCGGGCGAACGACCTAGCCCTCGTTCGCCTAGCTCTCCAGCCAGCCCGCGAGCGCCGCGTTCGTCTGCTCCGGCTCTTCGAGCATGGGCAGGTGGCCGCTGCGTTCGCACGTCACCAGCCGCCCCTTGGGGAAGGCGGCGGCCTCGGCCGCCGCCTCGGCAGGCGGGAGGAACGGGTCGTAGCCGCCCGCGAGGACCAGGACGGGGACGTCGATGTCCGGGGCGATGTCCTCGGAACTCACGCGCATCGCCATCCCGCGCAGCATCGCCGCCGCGCCGATCGGCCCGTTATTGCTCGCGATCTCGGCGACGCGCGCCTGCAGATCCGCGGACGCGCCGGGCGCGAGCATCTGCGGGAGAAACGCGTCGAGCGCGGGTCGGATCGAATCCGTCGCCTCGATGCGATCCGCCAGCTCTTCGCGGAAACGCGCGCGCTCGGGAGCGTCTTCGCCGAGTCTCGCGCCGACCAGCGCGAGCCGCTCGACGCGCTCGACGTACATGCGCGCGAACGCGAGCGCGACGTATCCGCCCAGCGAGTGACCGACGATCGACGCGCGTTCGATCCCGAGCGCGTCGAGCGTCGCGGCGACGTCGCCGGCCAGCGCTTCCATCAAGTACGGGCCGTGCGATGCGGTCGATCGGCCCATGCCGCGCAGGTCCGGAAGCACCACGCGATGCGTCGCGGAGAGCGCGTCGGCCTGCGCGTTCCAGATGTCGCGCGTCAGGACGAAGCCGTGCAGCAGTACGATCGCGTCGCCGGTTCCGCGGTCTTCGACATCCAGCCGCGCGTCGTCGACGTTCACCATAATTTGCATTGTACGCGCATATACGGTATAAGGTAGGCAACAACCCTGGCCGAACGTCGGCTAGAGAAAGGATGACTCCAGAGTACAATGGCAGTCAAACGTAAAAAGAAAGCGGCGCCGAAAGCCGCTGCTAAGAAGGCCGCTCCGAAGAAACGCGCAGCAGCCCGCAAGCCGGCCGCGAAGAAGAAGACCACCCGCAAGAAGGCCACTCGCAAGAAAGCCACGCGCAAGAAAGCTGCCGGCGGACGCAAGAAGGCGACCCGCAAGAAGGCCACCCGCAAGAAGGCCACTCGCAAGAAGGCCGCTCGCAAGACCACTCGCAAAAAGGCCACCCGCAAGAAGGCCACTCGCAAGAAAGCGGCGCGCAAGCCCGCTGCTCGCAAGAAGGCCGCTCGTAAGCCCGCCCGCCGCAAGAAGGCTGCTAAGAAAGCCTAGACTTCGGCGTTTTTTACGTCCATTCGGCGAGTCGCACCTAGTGCGGCTCGCTCTTTTCTTTTCTGGGGAGTTGCTAGAGCGGTCGGCGATCGGGTGGGATTGGGCGGGGCTTGCGCGGCGACGCCGTGCACCCACACTCGGACGTTCGTCGCGGCCCATCCGGGGCCGCTCCTACTCGCTTGTTTTTTTCCAACGACCAAAGGAAACGCCATCCATGGCTTTTGGAAAAAAATCTAGACGCCTCGCTTAGGGCGCACGGCGCCGCCGCGCAAGCCCCGCCCAATCCCACCCTTCATTGCCGTTCTTCTCTAACGACGCCGCCGGCGGACGAGTCGCGAACCTTCGTCGGATCCGTTCGTGGTGGTGCGGGGTTGCTGGTTATACGGTTTGCAGTATTGGTTTGGTGGACCATAGCCAGGCGAAGACGATGATGGTTATGGCGCTGGCTATCAGGAATGCGGTGTGGAGGCCGAGGATGCTGGCGATGGCGCCGACGATGAGGGCGCCGCCGGGGACGATGCCGAGGGCGATCATGGTGTAGACGCTGATCGCCCGGCCGCGGAGCGCGTCGGGGCTGAGGGTTTGGATCAGGGTGTTCGAGGCGCCTAGGAACGTCAGGGTTCCGAGTCCGATGATGAAGATGATCGGAAGCGCCACGATGATGCTCCCGACGAAGCCCAGCGCGAATACGCCGAGCGCGATGACCGCTCCGCTGACGAGCCAGATGGCTCCGCGGCGTTCGCGGTTGCCGAGATATGCGGTGAGCAACGCGCCTCCGAATCCGCCGGCGCCGGCGGCCGTGTAGGCCCAGCCGAGTTCGCCGGCGTCGCCGTGGAGCAGGTTGATGACGAAGGCCGGCAAGAGCGAGCTGTACGGGCGGACAAAGAGCGCGGTCACCACGAACGTGAAGATCACCCACTTCAGGATCGCGTGACGGGCCAGGAACGCGACGCCGAAGGCGATGGCGTGGTGGAACGGTTCGCGACGCCGGGTGCTGGGCGGGGCGGGCTTCATCATGGCGACGGCCACGACCACGGCCAGCGTCGCGATCGCGTTCGCGAGGAAGCATCCCGCGACGCCGACGCTGGCGATGAGGATGGCGGCGATGGCGGGGCCGATGACGGCCGGAGCGTTGAAGGCGACCGAGTTGAGGCCGATGGCGTTGCCGACGTAGGCGCGGTCGACGAGCATCGGTACCCAGCTCTGACGGGCCGGAGAATCGAACGACTGCGCGGCCGAGTTGACGGCCGAGACGATCAGCAGGCCGACGATGGTCATGTGGCCGAGCGAGGTGCCGATCGCGAGAGCGAGCGCCGCCAGCGACATCGCGACGTTGGCCCACAGCAGGACGCGGCGGCGCGGCCAGGTGTCGGCGACCACGCCGGCGATCGGCGAGGCGAGCAGCACCGGCACGGCGCGCGCGGCGCCGAGGAAGCCGAGATAGAGCGCGACGCGATGCGGCGACGGATCGAGCTTGGCGACGTAGTAGCCCATCGCGGTGAACTGCATCCAGGTACCGAGGTTGGAGATGAGGAGGCCGAACCAGAGCAGGCGGAAGTCGCGGAACCGCAGCGCGGCCAGGATGGATTGCCGGCGCGGAGGGAGCGGGCGTTCGGGGGCGACGTTCACGAAGCGCGCGCGCGCACGGCCGCGACGATCGCGGCCACCGACGCATCGTGGCCGAAACTCGCCGTATCGATGGCGAGGTCGTACTGTCCGGTCTCGCCCCATCGGAGGTCGTACCATTCGTAGAGGTAGCTGCGACGCGCGTCGTCGATGCGGTCGACCTCGGCGGCTGCGGTCCTCTCGTCCGCGCCGGTGCCGGTCATCACGTGGTGGATGCGCCAGTCGCGGGGAGCGTGGAGATAGACCCGCACGACGTCCGGACGCCGGCCGAGGATGGCGCTCGCGGCCCGGCCGACCAGGACCACGTCGCCGTGGGCGGCATACTCGCGTACGGCCGCCTGGACCTCGCGCAGGCACTTCTCGTCGAAGGACTCTTCCGACGAAGCGAAGGCCATCTCGGGCGTCGCAAGCTCGAGGCGGGCCAAGACCCGCTCGCCGACCGAGCGGCGCGTGTCCTCGGCCGCCTCGACCTCTTCGGGCGTGCTCGAAAGGCGCTTGGCGACCACGACCGGCAGCTGCTCGTCCACGAACTCGAAGCCGAGGGCGGCGGCCGCGTCGCGCGCGATCGCAACCGCGCCCGAACCGTACTCGTTGGAGATCGTGACGATCATGCGGAGAGTCTACCCGCGAAGAGCCGCGCCGCCCTGCGTGGAAGAGCAGGCGCTATGCCCATAGTCCGGACGCGCGAGTTGCGCAAGGTCTTCCGCTCGGTCAAGCGCGCCCCCGGCGCGCTCGGCGCGCTCAAGACGCTGTTCTCCCGCGAGTACGAGGACAAGGTCGCGGTCTCGGACGTCGACATGTCGATCGAGGCCGGAGAACTGGTCGGCTACATCGGCCCCAACGGCGCCGGCAAGTCGACCACTATCAAGATGCTGACCGGCATCCTGGTCCCGACCTCGGGCCAGATCGAGGTCGCCGGCCTGGTACCCCACGAGCGCCGTCGCGAGAACGCGCGCAACATCGGGGTCGTCTTCGGGCAGCGCAGCCAGCTGTACTGGGATCTGCCGCTGGTCGAATCGTTCGAGTTGCTCCGGGCCATCTACGGCATACCGCGCGATCGCTACAAGGCGGACCTGGCGGCCTTCGTCGAGCTGCTGCAGATGGACGAGTTCCTCAACACGCCCGTGCGCCAGCTCTCGCTCGGCCAGCGGATGCGCGGCGACTTCGCGGCGGCGATGCTGCACGACCCGCGCATCATCTATCTCGACGAACCGACCATCGGGCTCGACGTGGTCGCCAAGGAAGCGATCCGGCTGTTCATCGCCAAGATCAACGAGGAGCGCGGCACCACCGTCATCCTGACGACCCACGACCTGGCCGACGTCGAGCGGCTCTGCCGCCGGATCGTGCTGATCGACAAGGGCACGCTGATCTACGACGGGGACATCGAGCGGATCAAGACACAGTACGGCACGTTCCGCACGCTGGTGGTCACGTTCGCGCGCCCGATCGAACGGCCGGCGCTCGAAGGAGCGCACCTGACCGAGACGGACGGCAAGACGGCGCGCTTCCGCTTCGACCGCCACCGCGAGCGACCGGACGTGCTGATCGGCCGGGTCGCCGGGCAGTACGAGATCACCGACGTGAGCATCGAGGAGCCCGAGTTGGAATCCATCATCCGCCGCATCTACGTCGAAGGCTACGACACGGGGGCCACCGCATGATCTTCTCCAGCGGCACCAAGAAGCCGAAGATCCATTCGAGCGCGTACGTCGCGCCCACCGCGGTGATCTCGGGCGACGTCGAGATCGGTTCGGGCTGCGCGATCCTCCACGGCGCCGTCGTGACCGCCGAAGGCGCGCCGCTGCGCATCGGCTCGGATACGGTCGTCATGGAGAACGCGGTGCTCAAGGCGAGCGGCGGGAGCGCGACCCGGTTCCCGCTCGAGATCGGCGAGCGTTGCATCGTCGGCCCCGGCGCCTATCTGGTCGGCGCGACCGTCGGCGAAGGCTGCTTCGTGGCCGGCGGCAGCCGCCTCGGCAACGGGGCGATCATGGCCGACGGCGCCTCGAACGCTCCCTATACCGATCCGTCGTTCTTCGCCGAGATCTTCAACGTCGACGACGACGCCGAGCCGGCCGGGCGCGCGGCCGAGGCGTACGCCAAGTTCCTGCGCAAGACCCACGCCCAAGACGCGCGCCTGGACGAGCACAAGAACGTCAAGCCCGCGCCGCGCCGCAGCGTCGGCGAAGAACCGCCCGCGACCCAGGCGGCCGACGTCGGCGGGGTGGTCGACGCGATGATGCTCGAGCTCCAGGAGATGGAGCACCGGCGTCAGGACGCGATCAAAAAACACAAGCCGTGATCGCACTTCCGCGCTACAACGTCGAGCCGTACGTCGAGTTCGCGAAGAAGGCGTTCGCGCGCGAATCCACCTACCGGATGGAGGTCTTCACCGAGGTCGGCTCGCTGGTCTTGCGGATCTACCTGCTGCGCGCGGTCTGGACGGCGCTCTACGCGCAGAACGCCGCGCCGATGAACCTGCCGCTCCACTCGATGATCACCTACGCGACGATCGCGCTGCTGATGTCGCTGATCCTCGAGGTCGACGGGACGCGCTTGATCCGGGAACGTCTGCGCGACGGCTCGATCGCGACCGACCTGATGAAGCCGATCAGCGTTCCGCTCTACTTCTTCTCCGACGGGTTCGGGAACACGGCGCTGCACGCCGTCCTGGTGATCCCGTCGCTGCTCTTCGCCTTGCTGCTCGTGCACATCGACGTCCCGCCGCCGGCCACCCTGGCCGTCTTCTTCCTCTCCTTCGCGATCGGGTACTTCGTCAATTTCCTGGTGAACTTCACCATGAACGCGGTCGCCTTCTGGACGCTCGAGACGTTCGCGCTGCAGATCATCGTCCGTTGGATCAGCGACCTGCTCAGCGGCCAGATCATCCCGCTCGTCTTCGTCCCCGGCAACATCGGCCGGATCGTGCTGGCGCTGCCGTTCGCCGCCATCTATAGCACGCCACTGCTGATCTACGTCGGCGTCATCCCGCCCGACCGCTGGCTCGCGGCGCTCGGCTTCCAGGTCCTCTGGCTCGTCGTCTTCGCCGCCGCCTCGGCGGCGATATGGCGCGCCGCCTCGCGACACATCGTCATCCAAGGAGGCTAAATCGTCATCAATCCCACAAAGGCGCCGTTTCGACAAGCCGGGGGCGGTTACGCCATCACCTCGTCGACGTAGCACCAGCGCCAATCTTCGCCGGGCTGGGCGGACCGGATCACCGGGTGCTTGGTCGCGTGGTAGTGCTTGGTGGCGTGCGTGTTCGGGCTGTCGTCGCAGCAGCCGACGTGGCCGCACGCGAGACACTCGCGCAGGTGCACCCACTGGCCGCCGGTCTTGAGGCACTCCTCGCAGCCCGTGCCGTTCGGCGCGCGATCTTCGGCGGCGCGCAGGTGTTCGCAACGTTCCGGCACGGTCACTCCTTCACGGCGGGAAGATCCCAGAGCACCACTTCTCCGGCACCCGAGAGTTCGATCTTCGGCAGGTCGTAGATGCGGACCGCGTCGCCCTTGTGCAGCAGCTCGCCGTTGACCGTGGCGTCGCCGTCACCGACGAAGACGAAGCCGTAGCGTTTCGGTGCGAACGCGTGCTCCAGCCGGCCGTCTTCCAGACGCGCCAGCTTCAGCGTCGCGTCCTGGGTGATCCGGATGCGCGCCTCGACGTCGCGTTGACCGCTGACCGCGGTCAGCCAGCGGTTCCTGCGGTCTTCCACCGTGAAGTCCGCCTGGCCGTAGGACGGCGCGATCCCGAGCTGTCCCGGCAGCACCCACATCTGCACGAGGTGCAGCGGGGCGTCCTTGCGGGCGTTGAACTCGCTGTGGCGTACGCCGGTCCCGGCGCTCATGAACTGGATGCCGCCCGGGCCGACCACGCCCTCGTTCCCCATGCTGTCCTTGTGCGCCAGTTCGCCCTCGAAGACGTAGGTGACGATCTCCATATCGGCGTGAGGATGCGGCGGGAAGCCGGTGCCGGCCGCGATGGTGTCGTCGTTGAAGACGCGCAGGGCGCCCCAGGCGAGATTCTTGGGGTCGAAGTAGTCGGCGAAGCTGAACGAATGGTAGGCGTCCAGCCAGCCGTGCTCGGCATGGGCGCGCTCGCTCGCACGCTGGACGGAGAAGACGGGGGCTAAGGTGGTCATGCCCCTCACAATCCGAGGGGTGCCCGGAATGGTTGCGGAAGCGGGACGGCCAGATGCTCGCGACCTACGCCCAATATTGGCGCATCAACGTGCTGACGTTCCTGGAGTACCGGGCCAACTTCATCATGTGGTTCGGTTTCACGATCGTCTACCATTTCACGGCCCTGGCCGCGCTGTACGTGACGATGCATCAGTTCCCGACCATGAACGGCTGGGACGTGCGGCAGATGTTCTTCCTCTACGCGATGTGGATGGCCGGCCACGAACTCCACAACGCCTTCTTCTTCAACGTGGTGAGCGTGCCCGAATACGTGCGCGAGGGGCGCTTCGACCGGTTCCTGGTACGCCCGCTCGACGCGCTCTTCCAAGTGCTCACCGTCCCGTCGCAGCAGTTCCCGGACGGCCTGATCCTGGCGACGGTCACCTTCTGCGTCGCGACCGCCGTGGTCGGCGTCAAGGTCGACCTGCTCTACGTCGCGATGGTCCCGCTGATCGCGATCGGCGGCGCGCTGATTGATTTCGGCATCTCGCTGTTCGTGGCCGCGCTATCGTTCTGGTTCGTCCGGGTCGACACGCTGCGCTGGGTGGTGATGTCGCTCGAACAGGAGTTCACCCGCTATCCGATCAGCATCTACCAGCGCGGCGTCCAGTTCGTGCTGGCGTTCATCCTGCCGTTCGCGTTCATGAACTACTTCCCGGCGACGTACTTCCTGCAGAAGACAGACCAGGGCTTGCATCTCAATCCGACCGTCGGCCTGCTCACGCCGCTGGTGGGCCTGGCGTGGTTCGCGGTCTCGTACGCCGTCTGGCGCGTCGGCGTCAACCACTACCAGGGGACCGGCTCGTGAGGCGCGCACGGTTCCTCGCCGGCGCCGCCGCGCTGGCCGCCGTCCCGCTGCCCGCGCCGGCCGCGAGCCTCGAAGCCCGCCTGCGCGCAATCGCCCGGCGGATGCCGGCCACCGCCGGCATCGTCGCGATGACGATGGAGAGCGAGGCGCCGCTCTTCGCGCAGAACGCGAACGTCTCGTTCCCGACCGCCTCGATCATCAAGCTCGCGATCATGCTGACCGCCTTCCGGCGCGAAGCCGCCGCGCCCGGCGCGCTCGCCGAGCGGATCGTCACCCACCGCGCCGACCTCATCGGCGGCAGCGATTTCATGGCGACCCAGCCGGACGGCGCCAAGCTCAGCGTGATCGAGCTGATCCGCCCGATGATCACGCTCAGCGACAACACCGCCTCCAACGCCTTGATCGGACATTTCGGCGTGGCCGCCATCAACGCGACGGCCCGCGCCGCCGGCATGACGCACACGCACCTTAAGCGCAAGTTCCTCGACTACAGCGCGATCGTCCACCACCAGGACAACCGCTCGACGCCGGCCGACATGGCGCATCTGCTGTTCCAGTTCGAGCGCGGGGCGCGCGAGGGCATCGCGACCGTCGCCCTGCCGACCGCCTGCCGCGCGATGATCGAGATCATGCTCGGCCAGACCGACAAGGAAGGCATCCCGGACGGCGTTCCCGGCGTGCCGGTCGCCAACAAGACCGGCGCGATCGACTACACCCGCAACGACGTCGCCATCGTCGACCCGTTCGGCAATTCGCCATTCGTGCTGGCCGTGATGACCGAAGGCGTCCGTTCGTACGGCGGCGTCTATCTCGGCATGCGCGAGCTGGCCCGCACGCTCCAACACCATCTGGCCGGCTCGAACGCTTGACCCTGACGCAGCGTCATGGTCTAGGCTCGAGGACGTGAGATCGACCGTGGACACGAACGACAGACTGCTCCAAGCCAAGGAGTTCGCAGACCGGGCGGGCGTCACCGTACGCACGCTGCACATCTACGACCGCGAGGGCTTGCTCGAGCCTGCGACCCGCACCGAGGCGAACTATCGCCTGTACGGCGAGGAGCAGCTCGAGCGGCTCGAGCAGATCCTGGCGCTGCGGTTCGTCGGCTTCGGACTCGATCGCATCAAAGAACTCTTAGCGGGACCGCCCCGGCCGTTGATCGGGGCCCTGCGGATCCAGCGCGAGATCATCGCGCATCAGAAGCGCGGTCTAGAGGCGGCGATCGACGCGATCGACCAAGCCGAACGCGCGCTCGAGGCCGACCCTTCGGCCGACCGCTGGAAGACGCTCCGCGACGTCATCGAGGTATTCAAGATGCAGAACGACTACGATTGGACCAAGAACTACTACACCGACGAAGACCGCGAGAAGCTCGCCGAAAAGATGAAGACCACGCCCAAAGAGGTCATCGAAAAAGGCCAGAGCGATTGGGCGGTCCTGATCGCCGACGTCGAAGAAGCCGCTGCCCGGGGCGACGACCCGCAGAGCGAGACGGCCCAAGCCCTCGGCGCCCGCTGGAAAGATCTGGTCGGGCAGTTCACCCAAGGCGACCCCGGCATCGCCAAAGGCCTCAACAAGCTCTGGAACGACCAGACCCACTGGCCGAAGGACTTCAAGCGCCCCTACTCCGACGCCGCCGACGCCTTCATCAAAAAAGCGATGAACTGCAACGGATGAAGAAAAAGGGACCGCCGCAAATCCTGCGGGCGGTCCCTCGACTTCGCGCTACGCGCTACGCTCGGGATGACGAGTCAGGAAGCGGCCTTGGGTTCGATGGTGACGGTGCCCATCGAATCGCCGACCCGGATCGCGTCGAGCGCGTCGAACCCGTCGATCATCTGTCCGAAGACCGTGTACTGATTGTCGAGGAAGCGCGCGTCGTCGAGGCAGATGTAGAACTGCGATCCGCCCGAGTCCGGGTGCGACGAACGGGCCATCGCCACCGTGCCGCGCACGTGCGGGCGCTCGTTGAACTCCGCCTTGAGCCGGTAACCGGGACCGCCGGTGCCGTTGCCGTCCGGATCGCCGCCTTGGACCACGAAGTTCGGCTCGACCCGGTGGAACTTGAGACCGTTATAGAAACCGGCCTGCGCGAGCTTGATGAACGCGGCGGCGTGGCCGGGAGCATCGTCGGGATAGAACGTGAAGACGATGTCGCCCTTGTCGGTCGCCAGGCGAGCCTGCGACGTGCGCGCGGTCTCGACGAGCACTGGGAGTTCGTCTGGCTGCGGGGGCTGGAGCGACGCCACGATGTTGCCTTCTTCCGGTGCGGTGGATGGGGTGAAGGACGGTGGTTTGTGCATGCGGCGCCCGAAGGCCTCGTCGCCATCCAGCACCCGCCGCTTCTCGGCGCGCCCGTAGCCTTTGAAGAGCGCTTCGGCCGATCGCGCCCCGCGCGCGTCCTCGGTGAACGACCAAGCGACCAAGCGCACCGGGAGCCGGGACCGGGTATAGCGCGATGCCACCCCCCGGTGGTGGGCCCGCATCCGCCGGCCCAGATCGGTGGTGTAGCCCGCGTAGTACGAACCGTCCCCGCACTCGAGGACGTAGAAGGCCGGACGTTTAGACATCCGCGTTTGCGGTAGAATTGTACGAAGCAATGCTGGGAATGGATACCACGGGGGACGCCGCCGCCGGGGACGGGAGCGTCCTCCGATTGCGCGTGCCACCGAACCCGCGCTTTGGGAGGGTCGTCCGCGAGGACGTCCTGGCCCACGCGGGGCGATTCGGCATCTCGGCAGCCACCATCGAGGACTTCCTGTTCGCCGTCGGCGAGGGGGTCGCCAACGCCGTCGAGCACTCGGGGTCGGGCGACGTCATCGACGTCCGCTGCCGCATCGATCCCGAGAAGATCGTCGTCACCATCGTCGATACGGGGCGGGGGTTCTCGCGCGCTCCGGGAGACGAGAAGCTGCCGGACGGGTTGGCGGAGCGCGGCCGGGGCATCCCGATCATGCGCCGCTGCAGCGATATCTTCGCCGTCCACAGCGTCCCCGGTCGCGGTACGGCGATCGTCATCGGGTGTTATATTCGGGCGCAGCTTGAGGAAACCTCAGTCGCCTCTTAGAACCCTCCGCGGATGGATGCCAAGCTCCTCGCCATTCCCTTGATCGTCTCGATGGTCGCCGGCGTCTCCACCGACCGGGTGCGATCGACCGATACGGCGCTCGTCGGCTTCGGAACCCGCAACGATTTCTCCGAAACGTCCTCGACCGCGACCACCGGCATCTTCGGCGCGCGCGATTGGATCGTCAAGCAGTTCGACGCGATCGCCGCGACCAGCGGCGGCCGCATGACCGTCCGTACCGACGACTACCTCCAGCCCAAGACGGCGCGTACGCCGCGCGACGTCACCGAGTCCAGCGTCGTCGCGACGCTGGCCGGCGACGAGCCGGGCCGGACCTACATCATGTCCAGCCATTACGACGACTGCCACGGCGATTGCACCGACGGCACCGGCGTCGCGCCCGGCGCCGACGACAACGCCTCCGGCGTGGCGGCCGTGCTCGAAGCCGCGCGCGTGATGGCGCCGCACCATTTCAAAGGCACGATCCTATTCGTCTGCTTCGACGGCGAGGAACTGGGGCTCTGGGGCTCGGCGCACCTGGCGGACGAGTTGAAGGCCAAGGGCGAACCGGTGCTCGCGATGCTCAACAACGACGTGATCGGCAATTCGGCCGGCGGGAGCGGCGTCCACGAGGCCGACGCGATCCGCGTCTTCAGCGAAGGCCTCCCGGCCGGCGTCGACGTGAAGGCGTCCAATCTCTACGGCAGCGAGAACGACTCGCCGTCGCGCGAACTCGCGCGCTTCGTCGGCGATACCGTTCCGGCATACGTCCCGCACTTCGCTCTCCGCCAGATCTACCGGGCCGACCGCAACCTGCGCGGCGGCGACCAGGAATCGTTCCAAGCCGACGGCTTCACCGCGATCCGGTTCGTCGAACCGCACGAGAACTTCGTCCACCAGCATCAGAACGTCCGCGTCGAGAACGGCATCGCCTACGGCGACCTGCCCCAGTACGTCGACTTCGGCTACATCGCGCAGGCGACGCGCGTCAACGTGGCGGCGCTGGCGACCCTCGCGCTCGCACCGGCCGCGCCGGCCAAGGCGAACCTGCTGCTCAAAGGCCTGGGCTACGATGCGCGGCTCCGCTGGACGCCGTCCACCGGCGCGACCGGCTACGAGATCGTGTGGCGCGCCACCGACGCGTCGATGTGGCAGCATTCGAAGGACGTCGGAAACGTGACCGAAGCGACCCTGCCGGTCTCCAACGACGACTACATCTTCGGCGTCCGCGCCGTCGCGGGCGGCCTGCGCAGCCCGGCGACCTACGCCCTTCCGGCTCGGGAGCGTTCTTAGCGCGTCCCCCGGTCGCGAGTGGGCAGCGACTCCCGGATCGCGACGATCGTCTCGTCGATGTCGGACGCGGTGTGGGCGGTGGAGACGAACATGACTTCGTTCTGCGACGGCGGCAGGAGGATCTTGCGGTCGCGCATGGCGTGGTAGTAGCGCGCGTAGGCGGCTTTGTCGGCGGCGCGCGCGTCGTCGTAGTTCCGGTTGGGCGGCCCGGCGCGGAATTTGAAGTCCACCACCGATCCGTGCTGCACGACGGCGTACGGCAGATCGCGATCGGCGAAGATGGCGCGGATACCGTCGGCCAGACGCCGTCCGAGCGCATCCATCTGCGGATAGTACTCCGGCCGGGCCTCCAGCAGATCCAGCACCCGATGCGCCATCGCGACGCCGAACGGGTTGCCGCCGTGCGTGCCGCCCGTGAACGTCGATCCGAGCGGTGCGAGCACGTCCATGATCTCCGCGCGGCCTCCGAACGACGCGATCGGAAAGCCGCCGCCCATGACCTTGCCGAGGGTCGTCATATCCGGCCGCACGCCGACGCGCGCCTGCGCGCCGCCCAAGCCGAGGCGCAGCCAGGTGATCACCTCGTCGAAGATCAGCACCGCACCGAGACGATCGCAGCGCTCGCGCAATCCCGCGAGGAATCCCTCGACCGGCGTGACGTAGCCCATGTTGCCGACGATCGGCTCGACCAGGATGGCGGCCAGCTCGCCTTCGCGGCCGGCCAGCATCGCGTCGACCGAGTCGAGATCGTTGTAACGCGCGACCGCGACGTCGCGCATCACGCCTTCCGGGATGCCGCCGCGCGACGCGTCGGCCGTATGCGCCGACGCGCCCGCGTCGAGCAGCGCGAGGTCGAAGTGCCCGTGATAGTTCCCGGCGAATTTGAGGATCAGGTCCTTGCGCGTGAACGCGCGCGCCACGCGGATCGCGCTCATCACCGCCTCCGTGCCGGTCGTCACGAAGCGCATCCGCTCCATCACCGGGAGGTGCGCGCGGATCCGCTCGGCCAGCCGGACCTCTTCGAGGTGGGTCGAACCCCAGACGACGCCGCCGGCGGCGATGGCGTCGAGCCCGGTGACCAGCGCCGGATGGGTGTGGCCGAAGAGCAACGGACCGTACGCCATGACGTAGTCGATATAGCGCTCGCCCCGCTCGTCGAAGGCGTACGCCCCGCGCGCGCCGCTCTGGATGAACGGCGCGCCGCCGACCGACCAGCCCGACCGCACCGGCGAATCGCAGCCGCCGGCCAGCGCCGCCGCGGCGCGTGCTATGGAATCCGTATGCATGACCGGGAGTTTTGGGCTTGAATAGGCTTATCATGCCGCACGTCGATCTTCAGATCACCCCCACGACCAACATCAAAGACCTGGTCGCCGCCCTGCCGATCGCGGCGGACGTCCTGACCCAGTTCGGTCTGGGCTGCTCCGGCTGCGGCGTGAGCAAGTACGAGACCATCGAGCAGGGTGCCGCCGCCCACGGGCTGCGGGCCGAGCCGATCGTGGCCGCGCTCGCGCAGGCCCGCCTCTCCGGGTTCGTGCCGCTGATCGCCAACGAAGACCGGACGCCCGCGCGCAAGACGCCGAGCGCGCCCGGGGCGTTCTCGGGCCGCGCCAAGATCAAATACGTCGTGCCGGTGATGTCCGGCAAGGGCGGCGTCGGCAAGTCGCTGGTGACCGCGCTGCTCGCGCTCGGGTTGCGCCGCAAGCATCTGCGCGTCGGCATCCTGGACGCCGACATCACCGGCCCGTCGATCCCCAAGCTCTTCGGGCTGCACACGCCGCTCGAGATCAGCGCCGACCCGAACGCGCCCAAGACCGCGCAGGGCAATCCGCAGCCGCTGATGGTCCCGGCCGTCTCGCGCAGCGCGATCGAGATCGTCAGTTCGAACCTGCTTACCGACAAAGAGGACACCGCCATGATCTGGCGCGGCCCGATCCTCTCGGGCGTGATCCGCCAGTTCTTCGAGCAGGTCCAGTGGAGCGATCTCGACGTCTTGCTCATCGATCTGCCGCCGGGCACCTCGGACGCGCCGCTGACGGTCCTGCAATCGCTCAAAGTGGACGGCGTCGTGCTCGTCACCATGCCGCAGGCGCTGGCGACGATGATCGTCCGCAAGGCCGCGAACCTGATCCACCAGTTGAAGAAACCGATCCTGGGCGTGGTCGAGAACATGTCCTACTTCGTCGCGCCGGACACCGGGACGCGCTACGAGATCTTCGGGCCGTCGTACGCGGACAAGGTCGCCGAACTCGCCGGCGCGCCGGTGCTCGCGCGTATCCCGATCGATCCCGAGAAGGCGCGCCTGGCCGATGCCGGCGAGGTCGAAGCCATCGACGATCCGATCTGCGACCAGCTCGCGACCGCGCTCCTGGCCGCCCTCGAACGCACCCCGAAGGAAAAAGAGACGATCTCGCTCCTCTAGGAACGAGATCGTCTGCGCTCCTCAGGCCTCGCGGGCGTAGGCGTCGGCCCGCTGGAGCGCGGCGATGGCGTCGCTGAATGCGCGTCCCGTCAGGTCGTCGGCGAAAGCGCGCGCCCAGCTCGTCGCACCCAGACGGGGTCCGAACCGTCTCGCAAGCCACAATCCGGCCGGGATGCACGCCAGGCCGAACAGCGCGTTCGCGACCAGATACGGGACGCCGAACGCGGCGTACGCATCGATCCCGAACAAGGCGCGCAACGCCACGATCTGCAGCGGCACCCACAGCAGCGGTGCGATCAGCGCGATCCATCGCACGGCGACCGCACGGCGCGCTCGCGTCGCGCGCAGCGACCGGGCGATCTCGAGCACCGGTTCGCCGTAGTCGAGCGTCTTGAGGGCGACCAGTTGCCGGCCGCGCGCCATCTCGAAACCGATCGCGTAGAGGCCCAGCAGGATGGCCGGGATCGCGAACCGCGGCTGGCCGATGGTATCGGCCGCGAACGATCCGATCACCAGGATCGCGATCGCATCGACGGCCAGTTCGAACCAGATCCTCCGTTCGGCCTTGGCGGAGAGCGCTTCCGCGCGCTCCAACCGGAGGGTCGCCGCGAAGGCGGAATCGTTCGCAGCCCAGAGGGCTTTCAGATCGTCGAGGTCCACGTCCGGCTCCATTCCTTCATGCGGTTCCTGATGCGGTTGAGTTTGGTGGCGACGTTCGAGGGCGTGATGCCGAGCACGTCGGCGATCTCGGTATAGGGCCGGTCGTCCAGGTAGAGCACGACCAGCGCGCGATCGAACTCGTCCAGTCGCGCGACGAGTTCGTACAGCCGTTCCAGGGGTTCGGGCGTCGCCGTTTCGGGGCTCGCGACCCGATCGAACGCGTCGCCGGCGACTGCGACGGTCCGCTCGGCGTCGGTGCGCCCGCGCCGGTAGAACGAGATGGCGACGTTGACGGCGATCCGCCACGCCCACGTCGAAAAGGCCTTGGTGGAGTCGTAGCGCGGGTACGAGCGCCACAACTGCGCGACGATCTCGGCGGCGCAATCCTCGCGATCGGCCGGGTGGCCGCAATACGCGGCGGCGACCTTGCGCGGGATGCCGCGGTGTCGGGCGAGCCGGTCGAGGAAGGCCGCCTCGGCGGTCGGTCTATCCATCACCCGGTTATTCGCAGGCCGCCGCCGAAAAATCACGCGCCGGCGAAAAGAGGCCGGCCGTCGCTCCAGGTCTCGAGCACGGAGCAGTCCCGAAAGGCCGCGCCGCCGAGCGGGTCGCGATCGAGCACCACGAAGTCCGCCGCGAAGCCCGGCGCGAGCTGGCCGGTCTGGTTCTCGACGTGCCCGAAGCGCGCGCCGTTATAGGCGTACATCGTCAGCGCTTCCTCGGCGCTCAGACGCTCGGTGGGCTCGTGATGGTCGACGCACGCCTGCATGCCGGCCAATGGCTTCAGTTCGCAGACCGGGCTGTCGTCGCCGCCGCACAGCACCGCGCCCGCGCGCTGCGCGCGACCGAGCGCGTTCATGGAGCGCATCCGGGCCGTGCCGAGCCGCTCGTCGTACATCCGGCCCTCGCCGCCCCATAGCTCGTCGAACTGCGGTTGCATCGAGAGATAGATGCCCATCCGGGCGCACGCCTCGATGTGCTCCGGCCGCGCGATCTCGAAGTGCTCGATGAAATGCCGGTTCCCGCGCGAGGACGGTTTGCCGCCGAGCACTCGTTCCCACGTGGCGATGCATTGTTCGATCGCGCGATCGCCGATCGCGTGCACGCCGGCCGAGATGCCGATCGCCTCGGCGGTCGCGAAATAGGCGTAGACCTGATCGTCGGTATAGGTGAGCGTGCCGGTGCCGCCGGATGCGAACGGCTCGACCACGGCGGCGGTGCAGCTCCCGATCGATCCGTCCAAGAAGACGTCGCCGCCGACGAACGGCAAGCCCAGCTCGGCGGCGAGTTGCGGGTCGGGCTCGCAGATCTTGGGATACCACTTGCCCGGAAGCGCGCGCATCGCTTCGATCTCGGCGGCGTACGCTCCGCGCGCGAAGCCGACCAGCTGCGCGTGGAGGTGGAGCGCGCCGTTGCGCAACGCCAGTTCGGTGGCGCGCCGTTCGGCGCGGCGTTTCGCCGGCTCGGTGAGCGCGGCCAGAAAGGCCGCCTGCGCGCGCCAATTCGCCTCCAGGAACAGCTTGCCGGTCGGCCGGCCGTCGGCCGCGCGTTCGATGCCGGGCGTCTCGGCCGCGAGATCCAGCCATGCGAGCGTCGCACGATTCACGATGCACGAGTGACCGTCGACGCGCACCAGCATCGCGCGGGCGTCCGCGTGCGCGGACTCGAGCGGCGCCGCGTCCGCCGCCCGGCGATCCGTCCAGGCGCTCTCGTCGTACTGCCCCGCGAAGACCACGCCGTCGTCCCGCCGCAGGCCCGCGACCCGCGCGAAGAACGCATCGTACGACCGCGTTTCGTAGAGGTTCCGCTCGCCCAGGAAGTAGCCGGTGTCGGTCAGGTGGACGTGGCAATCGGCGAAGGCCGGCAGCACCGTCGCCCCGCCGAGGTCGCGACGTTCGACGCCCGCGCCGGCGTCGGCGGAATCGAGCGAGACGATGCGCGTTCCGTCGACCAGCAATGCATCGTGGCGGCGATAGGCCATTTGCACCGGGTCGTAGGCGTAGACGCGTGCGTTGACGAGGGCGAGCATGCCGTCCTCTTGAATGGCCGGGCATGCCCTCCTCCATGGGTACGAACGGGTCTCCGTTCAAGACCGGCGGGATCATCGCCGGCTTCCTCATCCTATGGATCGCCGGCGACGTCGCCGCCCAACATTACGTCAACACCCCCGGCTACAGCCCGTGGTACGTCGGCGGCGCGCTCGATCTCGCGCTCTTCTACGCGCTGGGCGCGCGCTGGTGGCCGCTCGTCATCGTCGCCGACCTGCTGCGCGGACTGATCTTCGACGGCGTCGGATTCGCAAGCGCGCCCTTGCGCCTCGAACATGCGGTGATCACGGGTCTCGGCTACGCCGGCGCGTACCTTCTTCTGACCGGTCCGCTCAAGGTCACGTTCTCGGTGCGGACGGCCCGCGACGCGGTCCTGTTCGTGATCGTCGGAGCGGTCCTCGCGCCGGCGATCATCGCGCTCGCGCTGACGCCGTTCCTGGTCGCGAACGGGATCTTCCCGTGGAGCGATGCGCCCGTCCAGTTCGCGCGCTTCGTGGTCGGCGACGGTATCGGCACGATCGCGGCCTTCCCGGCCTTGGTCATCCTGCTCGAATGGCTCGCCGGCGATCGCGCCAAGTTCGATCCGCACGTCGAGCCGGTGGAATTCTGGCTGGCCGGCGCGTGCACCGCCGGTGCGACCGTGCTCGCCTACGCCCTCGCCCCGAAGGACGTCGGCGCGCCGTTGCTCGCGATTCCGTTCCTTCCGCTGGCCTGGCTCGCGATCCGGGCCGGCATCGTCGGCGCGTCGGTCGGCATCCTGATCGCCGATGCGACCGCGACCGTCCTGCAGATCGCGACGCACGCACCGTCCGGCGTCCTGATCGTCTACCAGTCGTTCATCGCGACCAGCGGGGTGATGGCGATCGTGCTGGGCGCGATCGCGTGCGAGCGCAACCGTCTCGAACGTCGCCTGCGGCGGCGCGCGGAGACCGACGCGCTCACCGGCCTGCCCAACCATTCCAGCCTGATCGACTGGATGCTGCGCCGCGGCGACAAGAACGTCGCGCTGGTGGTCGCCGACGTCGACGACATGCGTCTGCTCAACGAAGGCGTGGGACGGAGCGGGGCCGATACGCTGCTCGCGCTGCTCGGCGAACGGCTCGCCACCGTCGCGACCGCGAGTTCGATCGTCGCGCGCGTCAGCGCCGACGAGTTCGCCCTGGTCTCGGAGGCCGTCCACGACATCGATGCGATGACGGGCGCCTTGCACGCCTGCGTCGAGGCGCCGTTCACGCTCGCCGAGGCTCGCATCTACCTCTCGCTGTCGCTGGGCGTCAGCATCGGCCCGGGACGCGATCCCGACGTGCTGATCCGCGCCGCCGATGCGGCCGTCGATCGCGCCAAAGCGACCCACCGCCGCGAGGTGATCTACACCGGCGACGCGGATACCGCGCGCGGCCAGACGCTCCTCGGCGATCTCCACCGTGCCGCCGACGAGGGCGAGTTCGTCTCGTTCTATCAGCCGATCTACCGCCGCGCCAACGGGCGCTGGGCCTTCATCGGAGTCGAGGCCCTGATGCGCTGGGATCATCCCGAGCGCGGCATCCTCAAGCCCGCCGCCTTCCTGCATCTGCTCGAGCGGCTCGCGTTGGGAGAGCGCGTCGGCTGGACCACGATCGAATCCAACATCGCCCAGGTCAAGCGCTGGCGCGAGATCGATCCCGACTTCACCATGTGGATCAACGTGTTCGATCGGCAATTGCACGATCCGAAATTCAAGGATCGCCTGCTCGGGATGCTCGCGACGTACGACCTCCCGCCCAGCGCCCTCGTGGTCGAGATCAACGAGACCATCGTGACGGCGGACGAGGCCGAGATCGGCGGCATCTCGCAAGGCTTGCGCGACGGCGGGATCCGGGTCGCGATCGACGATTTCGGCACCGGCGGCTCGTCGCTCGGACGGTTGCGCGAGACGCCGGCCGACGTGCTCAAGATCGATCGGTCGTTCGTGGCGCGCTGCGAGATCGAGCCGCGCGCGCGGGCGGTCGTCCAGGCGGTCGTGCGGCTGGCGCGCGAGGTCGACCTCGAAGTGGTCGCCGAAGGCGTCGAGAACGCGATGCAGCTCTCGATGATCGAATCGCTCGGCTGCGACCTCGTGCAGGGATACGCGCTCGCGCATCCGATGCCGGCTGAACGGGTCGACGGCTACCTTGCCGAGGGGCGCTCCGCCTCGGCGTAGTCCTTGATGGGTCGGCGCGGGGGCGCGGGGACATTGGTTCAGACTGGCGATGGGCGCGCCTCGTGCGCGCGGGCGGTTTGCGCTCTGTCGCTCCGCCCTCCAGGCTCCGCTCTGTCGCGACGCGCCCGCTTCACCAACGTCCCCGCGCCCCCGCACCGACCCATCAAGGGCGACGGCTCGTTGTCGCGAGCGAGTTAGGCCCTCTTACTTTCTTTCTATGACGTTCTTCTTCGTCGGCTTCTTCGGCCTCGGGCGGGTTAGCGGAGGATCTGGGAGGGGCGGGTGCCGAGCCAGGTGGCGAGGTCGGTCTTTTCTGTGATGTAGGCGCCCGATGTGAGTTCGTGGCGGAGCTCTCCGAACGTGCCGAAGGCTTCGGCGAATGCGTCGTGCTTGTGGATCGACTCGTAGTTCACTTGGCTTGCGAAGACGAACGTGTCGTCGGGCAGGTCTGCGTAGACGTCGAGCGAGCGCGCCAGGATGCCGCGGACGACGTCTTCGACGAACTTCGGGTTGTGGTGCGCCTTGTTGACGATGAAGAACTCGTCCGGGCGCTTGAGCAGGTCGTAGGTCTCGCTGGACATCGAGTTCTCGACGATCTCGACCAGATCGTCGGCGCGCACCGCGAAGGCGTCGTCCGACGCGCCGATCAGCACGGAGCCGCGGCCGCGCTGGTTGTGGGTCGCGACCGGAAGCGCGTCGAGCGCGCGCTCCGCATCGGCACGGGCGAAGCCGGCCTCGATCAGTTCGCCGAGCGAGTGCTCGCGCACCATCAACTGCGCGCAGGGACATGCCGTCATGCCTTCGGCCTCGACGCCGACGACGCGACGGGTCGCGCCGTTCGCGTCGGCGTGGGCGATGCCGATCAAGGTGTAGGTCTCCTCGCCGCGCTTGCCGCTGACGGGCGTCCAGCGTTCCAGGCCGAAGTCGGCCTGCAGGCGGACGTCGGCGCGGATGGCGGCTTGGCTCTGGACGATCTCGCGCGCGATCGCTTCGACCAGCCGCTCGATGCGCGCCGGTTCGTCGACGCGGGCGAGCACGTCCAGGGTCGCCTCTTCGAGGATCTCCGAGAAGCGCGACATGTGCACGCCGGCCTTGTCCGGCGCGAGGTCCGCGACCATCGAGAACGTGCCGTTGAATACGCGCGCCTTGCCGTCGATCTCGAGATGCACGATGCGCTTGACCGACGAGACGCCGACGCGGCCGAGCGAGAGGCGCACGTCCGGCGCCTCTTCCTGCCGGTTGGCGACGAAGCGCAGGCTGCGTTCGCGCCGCTTGACGCCGCACTCGCCGAGCGCCGCGGCGGCGGTCGCGTAGGCCGGCGCGATCTCCGCGAGCGGTACCAGGTCGTAGGCCCGCGCGCGCAGCTGCGGGTGCTCGTCGCCGTCGAAGCTCAGCACGTCGATGTCGATCGGCCGCGCCTGGAGGCGATGGCGGCCGGCCCGGCCGATCGCCACTTCGACATCCTGCGCGAACCGCTCCAGCGCGGGGCGCTCCAGTCCGGTCCGGATCTCGGCGGCCACGTTGAGGAATGCCGGACCGCCGGCGCCTTCGGCCGGGTCGCTCTCGTAGAACGCCGAGACGGCGGTCACCGTGGCGCGCGCGCGCAGCCGTTGGAGCGCCGCCAGGATGTTGGCTTGGCGATCGCCGAGATTGGAGCCGATCCCGAGGTAGACGTGGTGCATCCGAGGCCTCTTCGGCACCCCCGCGGAAACGCTTGCGCCGTGAGCGAGTTCGAGGTCGCGTTCGGGATCGAGCCGACGCGACGTTTCCGGCACCCGCACGCGGTCCTTCGCGCGCCGGATGGCGCCGGCGCGCCGGCCGCATTCGACGCCGCCGACGCGGCGTTGCGCGACGGCTATTGGATCGCCGGACTGGTGGAGTACGAAGGCGGGGTCGCGCTGGGCGTCTTCGATCCGCCGCTCGACGACGCGCCGGGCGAACCGGCGGAAGACGCATTCGCGATCGCTTGCGTCCGCGCGTCGTTCGAACGCTATCACCAGGCGATCGACGCGATCGCGCGCGCGATCTACGAAGGCGACGTCTATCAGGTCAACTATAGCGTCCGTTACGACCTGCTCTTCGACGGCGACCCGGACGCGCTCTACCGCACGCTCGCCGCGCGGGCCCGAGCGCCGTATGCGGCCCACGTGCGCGACGGCGACCGTCACGTGCTGTCGTTCTCGCCGGAGCTCTTCCTAGGATTCGACCGCGGACGGCTCTCGACCAGACCGATGAAGGGCACGGCGCCGCTCGGACGCGAGCGCGACCTCGAGTCGCCCAAGAACCGCGCCGAGCACCTGATGATCGTCGACCTGCTGCGCAACGATCTGCATCGCGTCTGTTCCGACGTCCGCGTCGACCGGCTCTTCGACGTCGAGCGCTATCCGACGTTCGCGACCACCACGTCGACGATCTCGGGCGCGCTGGCCCCCGACGTCCCGCTCGCGCGGATCTTCGCGGCGACCTTTCCGTGCGGGAGCATAACCGGTGCGCCGAAGCGGGCGGCGATGCGCCAGATCGCGGCGCTCGAGGGAAGGCCGCGCGGCGCGTATTGCGGCAGCGTCGGTTTCCTCTCGCCCGAACGGCGCGGCTGGTGGAACGTCGCGATCCGCACGGCGCAGATCGACGCCGCACGCGGCACCGGACGGTTCGATGCGGGGGGCGGGATCGTCGCCGACTCGCTCGCGCACGAGGAGTTCCTCGAGGTCGGCCTCAAGGCGCGCTTCTTCCTCGACGTCTGCACGACGGTCGACCCGATCGAGACGTTCGCGGGCGGCGACCCGGCGGCGCGGGACGCGCACCTCGCGCGCCTGGGCGAGAGCGCCGCGCATTTCGGCCACGCCTTCGACCTGCCGGAGCTGCTCGGACGGATCGCCGCGGTCGACGCTCCGGACGCGCTCGTGCGCGTGCGGACGGACGGCGTCGGCGCGCGGGTCGACGCGCGCCCGCGGGTGACGCCGCCGGAGCCGGTCCGTATCTGCGCGAGCCCCGAACGCGTGCGCAGCGACGATCCGATGCTGCGCTGGAAGACGACCTGGCGGCCGCACTACGCGCGGGCCGCCGCCTACGCCGCCGAACGCGACTGTTTCGACGCCCTGCTCGCCAACGAACGAGGCGAGATCACCGAAGGCGCGCGCACGACCGTGTTCGCGCGGATCGGCGGCGCGCTGTTCACCCCGCCGCAGGACGCCGGCCTGCTGCCCGGCATCCTGCGCGGCCGGATGCTCGCATCGGGCGAGGCGAGCGAGCGGACGTTGACGCTCGACGACCTGCGCGCGGCGAGCGAGATCTTCGTCGGAAATTCCGCGCGAGGGATGCTGCGAGCACGACTCGTCGAATCCTAACCGCATGACGGACGACGCGATGCTCTATCCCTACGTGTTGGCACCCAAGCTGACGCAGCAGATCTGGGGCGGCGACGCGCTCGTCAAGGTCTACAACCAAGCCGGCGATCCCGACGCGACCCTCGGCGAGTCGTGGGAGTGCTGGGACGCCAACGCCATCACCAACGGACCGCTCGCGGGCACGACGGTCGCGGAGGTACGCGCCCGACTCGGCGCCGCTCTGCTCGGCGATATCGATGCGAGCCGCATCTTCCCGATCCTGACCAAGATCATCGACGCGCGCGATTGGCTCTCGGTGCAGGTCCATCCCGACGACGCCTACGCCCAGCGCGTCGAAGGGCAACCGTTCGGGAAGACCGAGTGCTGGTACGTGCTCCACGCCGACGAAGGCGCGGAACTGGTGCTGGGCTGGACGCAGGACACCTCGCGCGAGGAGTATCTCAAGCGGGTCGCCGACGGATCGCTCGGCGACATCCTGCGGCGCGTGCCGGTCGCGGCCGGCGACGCGTACTACCTGCCGTCCGGGACCCTGCACGCGATCGGCAAGGGCATCGTCGTGTTCGAGACGCAACAGGCGAGCGATCTGACGTATCGCATCTTCGACTGGAACCGGACCGGCGCCGACGGCAAGCCGCGCGAACTGCACGTCGACAAAGCCGCCGACGTGCTGAACTATCGCCGCGGAGAACGCGGCGCGATCGCGACGATCGACTACACGTTCGAGAACCTCGAACGTACGTTGCTCGTCGCCGACCCGCGCTTCACCGTCGAACGCATCGTCGCGGGCGCCGATCCCGCCTCGATCGCGACGCAGGATCGCCCGCTGATCGCGATGGCCCTCGACCGGCGCGTGACGGTCGCGTGCGACGGCGGCAGCGCGACGCTCGAGCCGTACCATACCGCCCTCGTGCCGGCGGCGGCCGCGTGGGCGACCTTCGCTTCGGCCGACGACGCGCCCGCGCCGTTCATGCTCGTCACCCCGCCGCCCTCGCCGGAGACGGTGCCGGTCCGCCTGCTGGCGGCCGGTATCGATCAATCCCGGATCGATGCGTTCATGGAGCAGTTCCGCTAGCCGGACGCGACTCCCAGAGGTGCCGGTCGAAATAGTAGTCCGGCTGACCGGCGCTCCAGATCACGGCCGAAAAGCTGCCGTCGAGCGGGAACGTCCGGCGGTCGACCGCGTACCGAGATCGCCATGTCGTGATCAGCCCAAGATCGTCCAGCCGAGCGTCGACGATGGTCGGGATCCTGGAAACGTCGCCCACGGGCTCGAACAGATACGAACGGTAGATCGCGCGGCAGAGCGCGCCGTCGCCGGTGCGCACCCAGACCTCGCGGACGTTGTACGTCTCGGCGTCGCCGATCGGATCGAGCCCGAGATGCGCCGCCTCTCCGCACCCGTCGAGCCGTTCGAGACCGATCAGGCGCACGTCGTAGTGGAGGACCGTCGTCGCCGCGCCCGCGTCCCGGCCGAGGTCGGGCAGCACGCCGGTCGCCTGCCGGCGCACCGCCGGTCCGTAGAGCGGCAGAAATGCATCGGGGACGAGGAAGTGCCGGCCGATATCGACCAGCCCGACGTGCTTGCGCCACCGGTCGACCTGGGTGACCAGGTTCCAGGAGGCGCGATCCGCTCGCCGCTCGCGAACCTCGTACGTGAACGACATCCCCGGCTTGACTTCATGCATCGCGTATTCGGCGTACGGACCCGACGGCATCCGGTCGAGTCGCGCGAGCGCCTGCAGGTAGTACGAGGCGGCGAGCGCGATCGCGGCGATCATGACATCGGACTAGCCGCGATAGGCTCGCATGCGTCTGCGCAGTTCGTCGCCGACGGTGACGGCGTCGTCTTCGACCAGCGGCCGCGGGTCGGCGGAGAGCCGCGCGATATCCCAGCGCTCGTTGTCGGCGGTGCCGAAGTAGCCCTCGATCCGGGCGGCCTCGGCGTGGCTCATGACGTGATCGGCGTCGATCGGGACGCCGTAGAACGCGGCGATCTTGGCGCCGACGTAGCACAGCGCGTCGATCAGCGGTTCGGTCAGCGGATAGGCGCCGAAGTCGGCCGGCTTCGAACCCTCCATGCTCATGATCGAGATGCCGATCGCGAACGAGTTACGACCGCGGGTGTGCTGGGCATACGGCGGTTCCGGCTCCGCGTAGACGTCGCGCATGTTCGCGCGCGGGTCGTGGGTGTTGACGACCACGATCTCGCCGGCGTCGTCGGTGGCCACGCAGTAGTGGTAGGCGGGGAAGACGGAGCGGTAGTCGTGCGCGGACCAATGCGTGTAGATCCGCTCGATCCGGCCTGCCGGGAACTCCGCCGGCCAGTCGGCGAGCTTCCAGTGCGGATATTCTTCGATACGATGTGCCTCGGCCATACGTGCGACCTTCGCGCTCGCCGCATCAGGACATTCCGGCCGGATCGCGGAACAATGCGGGACCCATGATCGCCGGCTCATCCGATCTCTTGCAGTGGCACGACGGGCTCGCACCCGGGCATACGCGCGATGCCGACGGCGGGCTGCGTCTGGGCGGCATCCTCGCAAGCGACCTGGCGCGCGCCTACGGCACGCCGGTGCTGGTGCTCGATTACGGCGTCCTGGATGCGGCCATCGCCGAATTCTCCGAAGCGTGCGCGCCGCATCGCATCGACGTCGCGTATGCGGGCAAAGCCCTGCTCTTGACCGCCCTCGCGCGGCGCCTGAAGGAGACGCCGCTCGAGCTGGACATCTGCTCGCTCGGCGAACTGGTCACGGCCGAACGCGCCGGCTTCCCGGCTCGCCGGTTGACCCTGCACGGCTGCGGAAAACCCGATGCCGAACTCGACGCGGTCGCGGCCGGACGGGTCGGCACGATCGTCGCCGACAGCCTCGAGGAGATCGGACGATTGGCGGCCCGCGCGAGCGCGGCCGCGCCGATCCGCACGATCCTGCGCGTCAACACCGGCATCGAAGCCCACACCCACGCGTTCGTGCGCACCGGCGGCGACAACACCAAGTTCGGCGTTCCGTCGCGCCAGCTCGACGACGCGATGGCCGCCCTCAAAGCCGCGCCGGGACTGCGTTTCGCCGGTCTGCACTCGCACATCGGCTCGCAGATCTACGACGCGGCCGCGTTCGTCGAGAACGTCCGCGCGCTGGTCGGCTTGGCCGCGCGCTTCCATCGCGCCGGACTGACCAGCGAGAAGCTGATCGTCGGCGGCGGCTTCGGCGTGCAGACCGATCCGGCCGGCGAACGCACCGTTCCGATCCCGCAGACGATCGCCGCGATCGCCGATGCGATGGACCGGAGCGTTCGCGATGCCGGCATCCCGCCGGTCCGCATCGGCATCGAACCGGGCCGCGCGCTGATCGCGCGCGCCGGCACCTCGCTCTACACGGTGATGGCGCGCAAGCGTCAGGAATCGCGCACCTTCGTCGTCGTCGACGGCGGTCTGGCGGATAATCCGCGCCCGGCCCTCTACCACGCCCACCATCAGGTGGTCGCCGCCGCGAGCGCGGACGCCGCCGATCCGGTCGCGATCTGCGGGCGCTCCTGCGAGAACGACTTCATGGGCGATGCCTCGCTCCCGGCGGACCTAGCGGCCGGCGACCTGGTCGCGATGTGCACGACCGGCGCCTACACCTACAGCATGGCCAGCAACTATAACCGCTTCGCAAAACCCACCGTGGTCGCGATCGAGAACGGGACGCACGCCCCGATCGCGCGCCGCCAAACGCTCGACGAGGTGCTCGGACTTGACTGCGATACGTAGATCCCTGGCGGCCTGCGCGCTGGTCGCGCTCGTCGCGACGACCCTGCCGGCCCGCGCCGCCGACCTGTCGGTGGTGCGCGCGTTGCCCAAACCGGTCGCGGGCGGCGTCCCGTGGAGCGCGAGCGATATCGCGTCGCTGCGCAAGGATCTCGCCAAGGCGATGGCCGGGCCGGCTTTGCGCGGCGCGCACGTCGGCCTGCTCGCCGTCGACACGGCGCGCGGCACGACGCTGATCGCGCAGAACGCCGACGACGCCTTCCAGCCCGCCTCGAATTTCAAACTGCTGGTCGGGTCGACCGCGCTCGAACGCCTGGGCCCGGCGTTCGCCTTCCAGACGCAGGTGCTCTCGGCCGGGACGATCGCCGACGGCACGCTGACCGGCGATCTCTATCTGCACGGCGGCGGCGACGCCCACCTCAACGCCAAGGATCTCGATGCCGCGGCCGCCGCGGTCGCCGCAGCCGGCATCACGCGGGTCACCGGCCAGATCGTCGGCGACGCCTCGCGCTACGACGACCAGCGCTATCCCGACGGCTGGGACTACGACGATCTGCCGTGGGATTACGCGCCGGTCGTGACCGCGCTCTCGTTCGATGAGAACGTCCTGCATCTGTACATCTCGCCGGGAGCGGCTCCGGGCGAACCCGGCGTCCTGCGGGCCGACCCGCAGACCGGCGCGATCGCTCTCGACGACCGGCTGATGACCGGCGACCCGAAATCCAAAGACACCTCGACCCTGACCCGGCCGTGGGATCAGCCGCGCACCATCCGCATAGGCGGCTCCTATCCGTTCGGAGCCAAGGAGTCGGGCGACATCCGTCCGGCCGCGCCCAACCCGGCAGAACTGGCGGTCGCGGTCTTCGCCCAGGCGCTCGCCGCCCACGGCGTCACCGTCGTCGGAGGGACCCAGACGGGCGGCGCGGCGCCGGCGGGCGCGAACGTGGTGTGGACCCACGCCTCGGAGCCGATGCCCGAATATATGGCCGACTTCTGGTGGCCGAGCGATAACCTCGTGGGCGAACTCTTCCTTAAAGAGATCGGGGCGGCTACGGCCGGCCTGCCCGGAACCGGCGAGAACGGCGCCAAAGCCGAACGGGCCTTCCTCACCTCGATCGGGATCGACCCGGGCACGGTCACTATCGCCGACGGTTCGGGCCTCTCGAACTACGACCGGATCACGCCCCGGGCGCTGGTCGCCATCCTCCAGCACGACTGGAACGGCCCCAATCGCGAGCTGGTCCTCGAAGCGCTCCCCGTCGCCGGCGTCTCGGGCACCCTGCGCGGCGCGTTCAAGGGGACGCCCGCCGAGAAGAACGTCTTCGCCAAGACCGGTTCGATCAGCCACGTCCGGACGGTCTCCGGTTTCATCCGCACCAAGCGCCACGGAGCGGTAACCTTCTCGTTCCTGGTGAATGATTGGATCGACCAAGCACCGCATGCGAGCGAGCGGCTCGCCATCGTCCGCGGCGCCGTTCTCTCGGAGTTTGTGACGCACTGATGCTCGGCGCCCAGTTCGAACGCGAGATCCGCGAACAACCCGACGTCTGGCGCGCTATCGCCGCGTCGAACAAAGCCGCCGACCTGGCGCACGCGATTCGCGACCGCGACATCGTGCTGCTCGGCAGCGGCAGCTCGCTCTATATGGCCCAGCTCGGCGCGCTCGCGTTCCGCCGTCGCGGGATCCGCGCGCACGCGCTGCCCGCGACCGAAGCGACCCTCGACCACGTCGCCTATCACGGCGCGGCCGTCATCGCATGTTCGCAGAGCGGTCAGTCGACCGACCTGCTGCGGGCCCTCGACGTGCTCGAACCCAAGACCCTGATCGCGCTGACGAACTCGCCCGACTCGCCCCTCGGCCACCGCGCCGACGTGACCGTCGACGTCGGCGCCGGCCACGAGATCGCGGTCCCGGCCAGCAAGTCGGTCAGCGCGACCGCCGCGTTGCTGCTGTGGGCGGCCGCCCTGGTCGGCGGCAACCACGCCCGCAACGCCAACACCCTGATCGAGACCGCCGAGGACGTCCGCTCCTGGCTCGACGGCCCCGACGTCGAAGCCGTCCGGGACGCGGCCCAACGGATCGCCCGCCGGCGCAGCGTGGTGATCGTCGCGACCGGCTACGGCTACCCGATCAGCCTGGAGACGGCGCTCAAGCTCAAGGAAGCCAGCTACATCCACGCCGAGGGCTTCTCGGCCGGCGAGTTCCGCCACGGCTCGGCCGCCATGCTCGACGCCTCGTGCGCCATCATCGGCATCGTCGACCAGGTCGCCCGCGAGATCGTCAACCGGCCGCTCCTGGAGGCCTCGCAGGCCGAGTCGTTGCGCTACGTCATCGGCGGACATATCGGCGACATCCCGCTCCTGGGCCCGGTCACCGGCGACCCCTTCAATACGCTCGCATGGCTGGTCGCCGCCCAGATGATCGCCCTCTACACCGGGCGGGCCCGGTACGTCGAAAGCGACGCCCCCCGGGGACTCGCAAAGGCCATGATCTAGCCGCAGGAACCCGGCCCCTTAACGCGACATTAAATGATACAAGCGAACGCGTGGGTCCACCACCGGTTCGCTTTTCTTTTGTCCGGGGGCGTAAGGCTGGGATGCGGGAGAGCACCTGTCGTCCGTCACCGGTACCGATGGAGAATATGCATCTTATGCTACTTTCACGATTTCGGCGTTCGGTAAGCCTGGTTCTTACCGCCGCCATCGTGTTCGTGACGCTCTCGACCGGGCCGGCCTTCGCCGGCACCACCGGTGCGATCAGCGGAACCGTCACCGACGTGACGTCGGGCGCGCCGGTCGCAAATGCGACCGTCGCGGCGGCCTCGCCGAGCGGTTCGCGCACGACCACGACCGACTCCAAGGGCTTCTACGTCCTTCAGGCGCTCTCGCCCGATACGTACACGGTGTCGGTGCAAGCCACCGGGTACGAGGCGACGAGCCAGCCGGGCATCGCGGTCTTCCAAGACCAGACGACCCCGATCAACGTCTCGATATCGAAGTCCCTCACGACCATCGCCAAGGTCAAGTCGCGCTCGGCGAGCAACCTCGTCCGGCCCGATACCACGACGGACACCTACACGATCTCGAGCCAACAGCTCAACGCCGTCTCGCTGGGCAACAACACCCACAAGACGTTGTACCAGTACGTGGCGACGATTCCCGGCGTGACCGGCAACACGTACGGCAGCCAGCCGCGCATCCAAGGCGGCTCGGCCGCGGATATCTCGTACGAGTACGACGGTATCCCGATCAACGAGCAGATCACCGGTCTGTTCACCACCAATCTCTCGAACGTCGGCATCGCCTCGCTGGTCGTCAACACGGGCGGCCTCACGGCCGCACAGGCGGCCTCCGGCCTCGGCAGCATCAACAGCGTGGTCAAGTCGGGAACCTATCCCGGCTTCGCGACCGTGAGTTATGCCGCTACGCCGATCTACCGCAACGTGTACGAGACGCTCGAATACGGCGGCGCGACCCAGAACAAGAAACTCTCGTGGTACTTCTCGCTCGACAACACCAATGCGCTCAACGAGTACACGGGCAATCAAACGTATCCATTGGTGCTCATCGAGCAGCAGAACGGTCCGGGCGTCGTGAAGACGCTCGACCTGAACGCCAACTTCCACTTCAAGCCGACCAACAACGACGACATCCAGTTCTTGGTCCAGAACGGCATGGGCGAGTTCAACTGGGGCTATCTGATGGCTCGCGCTCCGGGCGAACCCGTCCCGCTGACGGCGCTGCCGTGTGCGGGCGCGGTCTCGGTGAGCACGCCCAATCAAGCGCTCGGCGGCAACAACTGGAACGGTCCCACCTACACCGGCGGGCAGGGCGGCGTCGCTCCTAACGGCGCGCCGTGTCCGGTCGGACTCTACTTCGGCACCGCTTCGACCCAGCACGACGGCGGCAACATCTGGCACCACTACTCCGGGATCGGGAAGATCGAGTGGAACCACATCCTGAACGATCACTCGTCGTTCATGGTGCGCCTCTCCGAGAACTTCAACCAGTACATCTTCGACCAGCCGATCGTGGACGCGAACCTGCCGCAGTTCCAGAACAACCCTTCGATCGACGTCAAAGATGCGTGCCCCCTGTATCCGTATGCCGCGGGGACTCCCGTCGCGTCGGTCCCGGTGCTGTACCATCCCTCGGGGACGCCGACGCCGACGTCCACCGTCGCGTGGGCGTGCATGCAGTCGGTCAACTGGGGCGGCACCGGCTACTACCAGGATCGCCGTTCGAACATCTACTCGCTCGACCTGAAATACAACAACGAGCTCAACGCCAAGGCGCGCATCGAGGTCGGCGGCGGTTACACCTACGCGAAGAACCTCCGCGAAGAATACTACACGGGCTTCTTCAATACGCCCGGTACGTGGAGCACGCTGGCGCCGGCTCTCAACGATGCGAGCGACTTCCCGACCAAGACGCCCTACGCGTACGCTCAGGGCGACTTCAAGGTCGGCAAGTTCCTCCTCAGCCCGGGGCTTCGTTGGACGTCCCGCAAGTACGACTACGCTTTCATGGGTGGCCGTACCGCGGCGGCTCTAACGCCGACGTTCGCCTTCAACTACGCAGCGGATCCGCGTGACGTATTCATCGGTTCCGCGACGAGTACCGTCTCGCTCCCAGCGGCGTATGTCGCCTATCGCTACATCCCCCCGGGCGCGCTCAACGGTCCTATCCCGAACCCGATCTTCAAGAACAGCTACTACTGCAGCGAACTGAATCCGCTCCCGTGTACGACCGCTCTTGAGGCGACGAGAACGCACCGATACAGCCTCATGTGGGAACGTCAACTCGACGCGAACACGTCGTTCAAGTTCGGTCCGTTCTGGAACTCGGCGACGAACATCGAGATGAGCTACGTCCCGCAGTTCTTGGATACGTCCGTGAATCCGCCGGTCTACAAGCTCTCTCCGGGGACCACCGGCCTGAACTGCAACTGCGGCATCCGCAAAGCGTTCGGTTTCGAGCTCGGCATCAATCACCTCGACACCCGGAAGACCGGCGTTTCGTGGTGGTTCGCCGCGACCTACGACAACTTCTGGACGAACACGTCCGGTTCGCTGACGACGCCGTATGGCAGCGTCTCGCTTCCGCCGAGCCTCAACGGACAGTTGTTCCGCTCGTCGTCCGATCCGCCGCTCATCGCGTCGTTCACGGCCGACGTCCATCAGGACGACTTCCACTTCTACCCCCAGGTCTATTGGCAGTCGCCCGTGACGACCTATACGGGCTTCCCGTCGACGCAGAACACCAGCGGCACCGTGACGGCGATACCCACCCGCACGATCCCGTGGATGCAGGTCAACGCGACCGCCGCATGGGACGTCGGCCAGAGGCGCGACATCACGCTCGGCGTGCAAGGGATCAACATCCTGAGCAACTTCCTGGGGACGACGCCCTGCAGTGCCAGCCCGCTCAACCTGAGCCCGCTGCCCGGCGCCGGACCGCAGCAATCGCTGGGGCTGGGATGCGGCTCGCTCCGTCCGATCGGCGCCGGGACCAACGCCCCTGGCGCCAACGGCACCGGGTTGCAGTACCTCAGCGTCAGCCAATCCTCGCCGCTGTTCTTCTTCTTCATCTCGAAGAAGTTCTAACGGTCGAGGACGCCTCGTAACCCCGCGGGGCGATGCAGCGATGCATCGCCCCGTTTTTTGTCGAAAAGGGCCCTTCATGCTTCGCACGCTCATCGCCGCGTTCGTCGTGCTGGCCACGCAGGCCGGCGCCGCGCCCGCACCCACGCCGACGCCCGATACGCCCGTCTACGCCGGGAACCCGGCCACTCACTACCGCTTGGAATCGCGCCCGCTCGGGATCGATCCCGATGGGACCGCGCGCTGGCTGGTGGTCGCGCACTTCCTCGACGCGCAGAACGTCGAGACGAAGATCATGGCTAACAGCGACCTGAGCTGGGAGAGCGACCGCGGCCACGTGCAGTGGCAGAACCGGATGCGTTTCCACGGTCCGGCCGCGATGGTGACGACCACCATCGCCGGACCGATCACGCTGCGCGTCCGCGCGAACAAACCGGCCTTCGGCGTCCAGCGTATCGTCACGGACACGCGCGCTTGGAAGGCGCAGCCGCTGGTCGCGCGGGCGCTGGGCCCGCACATGGTCCAGATCGGCATCTTCCCGCGCACCACCCGCACGACGACGCTGTGGCGCGTCTCGCGGGCCGGCAAACGAACCGCGCTTGCGACCCTGCCGCCAGGCTCGTCGACCTATCGCGATACCGGCGTGCGCCCGGACCGGACCTATCAATACGTCCAGACCGGCGGCGCGCGCGCCGTCTATGCGACCGCCCGGACGCCCGCAGAACTCCCGCCGACCGGCGTCGCGCTCGCATCCGGGAAGGGCATGTGGCTCTACTGGTCGCTCAATCCGCTCGACGACAACTACTTCGGCAAGCTCGATCCCGACGCGATGGTGGCGCAGGCGGCCAAGAGCGGCCTGCACTACGTCGAGATCCGCACCGCCTACGGCGCGATGTGGCAGATCCCGCCCGAAGCGCGGCCGAAGATCGACGCGATCATCGACGGCTTGGCCGCGCACGGCATCGTGCCGATGGGCTGGACCGTCCCGCGCGAGGCGACCTTCGAAGACGTCTCCGCGACGGTGCGCACCGCGCAGTACCGGACCGCCAAGGGCACGCCGCTGCTCGGCGTCGCCGTCGACTTCGAACGCGGCGACGATTTCATGGGCGGCGATCCGAACGGCCTGGCCGCGCTCTGGCAGTACGAGAAGTATCTGCGCGAGGCGGTCGGCCCGAAGTATCTGATCGTCGCGACCGTCGAGGATCCGTCGTTCGAACATCTCGACGAGAGCAAGTATCCGTTCCGCGAGATCGCTCGCTACGCCGACGTGCTGCAGCCAATGGCCTATTGGCGCATGATGCGCCGCACGCCGACCACGCCGGCCTTGGTCAAGACCTTGCTGGCGAAGTCGGTGACCACGTTGCTGGCGCTCTCCGGACGCACGCTGCCGGTCTCGATCGGCGGACAGACGACCGCCGAAGGACGCAACGGCTATCCGCCCGCCGACGAGATCACCGCGAGCCTGGACGGCGCCCGCGCGGCCGGCGCCATCGGCGTCTGCTACTTCGACTGGAAGGGGACCCAGCCGTACCAGTGGGACGCGCTCGCGCACTACACCTGGTAGGATGACGAACTACATCCTGCGGCGCCTGCTCTTCGCTATCCCCACGCTGGTGGGCGTGGCGGTGCTGGCGTTCGTGCTGATCCACATCGCGCCCGGCGGTCCGGTCGCGGCGCTCGTCGGCGATCGCGGCACGCCCGCCCAGATCGCGCAGGTCACGCACTCGCTCGGGCTCGATAAGCCGCTCTACCAACAGTTCTTGGCCTGGATCGGCGCGCTCGCGCACGGCGATCTGGGCTTCTCGTACGTCCGGCAGTCGACGGTCGGCGGCTTGATCGCGCAGCGCCTGCCGGCGACGCTGCTCTTGATGGGTTTCGCGCTGCTGATCTCGATCGCGATCGCCATTCCGCTGGGCGTCGTGCAGGCCGCGCGCCAGCGCACCCGGTTCGACCGGGTCGCGTCGCTGGCGGTCTTCGTCGCCTGGTCGATGCCGACGTTCTGGTTCGGCACGCTGCTGATCGCGCTGTTCGCGGTCACGCTCGGGTGGTCGCCGGTCGGCGGCCTGCAGACCATCGATACGACCGCGTTCGATTGGCCCTCGCGCCTGGCGCATCTGGTGTTGCCGGCGGCGACCCTGGCGATCGTCTCGATCGCCGGCTGGAGCCGGTACGTGCGCGGATCGATGATCGAGCAGCTGCGCGAGGACTACGCGCGGACGGCCGTCGCAAAAGGCCTCGGGCCGTCGACCATCCTCTTCAAGCACGTCCTGCGCAACGCGCTCATCCCGTTCATCACCTTGCTGGGGAGCAGCCTGCCCGGTCTCTTCGGAGGCGCGGTCATCACCGAATCGATCTTCGCCTATCCCGGTATGGGCCAGCTCTTCTGGCAGGCCGCGCTCGACCGCGACTACGCCACCCTGCTCGGCATGACGGTCATCACCGGCGTGCTCGTGATCCTCGGCAACCTGCTCGCCGATCTCGCCTACGGCATCGTCGACCCGCGCGTGCGCTATGAATGAAGACGAAGCCGCGAACCGCCCCCGGCTCAAGCTCACCGCGATCGCCTGGACGGGCGTGGCCTGGATCGGACTCGCGATCGTCGCGTGCGCGCTCGCGCCCCCGGCTCTGCACTTGAGCGCGGTCGCGACCGACGTCGCCAACGCGTACGCCGCGCCGAGCTGGGCGCACTGGCTCGGGACCGACGGGCTGGGGCGCGACGAACTCGCGCGCCTGCTGATCGGCGGCCGGATCACGCTCTCGGTCGGCGCGATCGCGGCGGCCGTGGCGATGTTGATCGGCACGGCCTATGGCGCGATCGCGGGGTACTACGGCGGCGTCGTCGACGCCGTCCTGATGCGGCTGGTCGACGTCTTCCTCTCGGTGCCGACGCTGTTCTTGTTGCTCTTCCTGGCCGCCATGTTCCACGGGAGCCTGATCGCCTTGATGCTGGTCATCGGCGCGACCTCGTGGCTGGGACCGGCGCGCCTGGTGCGCGGCGAAGTGCTCTCGCTCAAGGAGCGGCTCTTCGTCGAGGCGGCGCGATCGGTCGGGGCGAGCGACGCGCGCATCATCTTCCGTCACGTCGTCCCCAACGCCGGCGGCACGATCATCACCACGACCACCTTCATGATCGCGACCGCGATGCTCTCGGAGACCGCGCTCTCGTTCCTGGGGATCGGCGTGCGCGCGCCCATGCCGTCGTGGGGGAACCTGCTCTCGAGCGCCCAGAGCGATCTGTTCGCCGGCGCATGGTGGCTGATCGTGCCGCCCGGCCTGGCGATCCTGGCGACCGTCTGCGCGTTCAACTTCCTAGGCGACTGGCTGCGCGAAGGGCGCGACACCGGAGTGGCCGGAACGTGAGACGCGGCGTAGCGACAATCCTGGCCCTCGCGTTGCTGACGTCGTGCGGCGGCGCCCGCACCGCGGAGACGCGCAACCCCGATCTGATCGTGACCGCCTGGATCGCGGGGCCGGCCGGTCTCAATCCGGTCACGTCGGTCTCCAGCTCCTCGACGATGGTCGAGCACCTGATCTATACGCCGCTGATCGACCTTGGTGCCGACATGCTGCCGCGTTGGTCGACCAGCCTTGCGCGCAAGGTCGACATCACGGACGGCGGCACGCGATACGTGCTGCATCTGCGCCAGGCCCGCTGGTCCGACGGCGCGCCCCTCGACGCGGACGACGTCGTCTTCACGATCCGGCTCTCGATCAACCCCAACGTCATCGCGGGCTCCACCTCGGACTTCACGTTGATGCGCGACATCCGGGCGCTCGACGCGCATACCGTCGAGATCCGCCTGCGCAGCCCGTCGCCGCCATTCCTCCTCAACGCGCTCGCGAACGATACGTATCCGCTGCCCAAGCACGTCCTCGGGAGGTTCGCGCCCGATTCGAAGGCCGAGGCCGATTTCGTCAACACCGACGGTGCGTACAGCCACGATCCGCTGGTGAGCGGTCCGTTCCGGATCGAGCGCAGCGTGTCCGACGCCTACATGATCCTGGCGCGTAACCCGCACTACTGGGGCAAGCCATCCGTGCTCCCCGAGATCGCGTTCCGCGTCTATCCGCAACAGGACTCGCTCTACGCGGCGGTCGACGCGGGCGAGGTGGACGTCACCGACATCCCGCCGAATCTGTGGCGCGTCCGCAACCGTCTGCGCGGCGATTACCGCTTCGTGACCTGGCCCTGGAACGTCACGTTCTATCTGCTGCCGAACTTCCGCGATCCGCACATCGCCTTCATCAAGGAGCGCGCGGTCCGTCAGGCGATGATCTACGCGCTCAACCGGCGGTTCATCATCGACGGCATCATGAGCGGGCAGGCCGATCTTCTCAACGGTCCGCTCCCCTCGTTCTCCCCGTACTACGACCCGAAGGTCGTCCGTTACGGCTACGATCCGGCCAAGGCCCGGGCCCTGCTCGAGGCCGACGGGTGGCATCTCCACAACGGCGTCCGGACGAAGAACGGCGCGGCCCTGCGCATCACCATCACGACCGGCGGAGCGACCGACGCGATCGCTTCGAACATCGCGGAACTCATCCAGGAGAATCTGCGCGCCGTCGGGATCGACTGCACGCTGCAGAACGAAGAGCTGCAGACGTTCTTCGACGACCTCCACCACTCGCGGTTCCAACTCGCGCTGCGCGGCCGGATCTTGAGCCCGTACCCCGACGACTATCAGTCCTTCGGCTCGGGACAGACCCGCGAGAACGGCGGCTACAATCTCGGCTACTACAGCAATCCGCAGATCGACCGGCTGATCGAGGCGGCGCGCTCGGCCTCGGATCCGGCCGCGGCTCGCGCGGCGCTCGATCGCTATCAGGAACTCGCCGCGGTCGACGTCCCGGCGATCTTCCTCTACTCGAACCGGCTCGGGGCGGTCGTGCCGGCCGATCTCGAAGGCCTCGGCCTCACGCCGCTCGCGCCGGCGGCGCTGCCGATGGATCTGCAGTTCTGGCATCGCTCGGCGAAACGCTGAAGCGCCCGAATCCCGGGGCGTTCTACGGACTGATCGCCGCCGCGCTGTTCGGCGCGAGCACGCCCGCCGCCAAGGCGCTCCTGACCCATGCGACGCCGCAGCTGGTGGCCGGGCTGCTCTACCTCGGCTCCGGCATCGGCCTCGGGCTGCTCCGCCTCGTCGCGAAACGCGGCGCGCGCGAGGCTCCGCTTCGCGGCACGGATTGGGCCTGGCTCGGCGGTGCGGTCGTCCTGGGCGGGATCGTGGCCCCGGTCCTGCTGGTGAACGGGCTCGCGATCTCGAGCGCCGCCGACACCTCGCTGCTCCTGAATCTCGAAGGCGTCGCGACCGCGCTGCTCGCGTGGCTCGCCTTTCGCGAACACACCTCGCCCGCGATGATCGTGGGGACCGCCCTGGTCGTCCTGGGTGCGGCCACCCTGTCGTGGACCGGGCACCCCTCCGCCGGCGAACTGCGGGGACCGCTCCTGATCGCGGCGGCCTGCCTCTGCTGGGCGATCGACAACAACCTCACGCGAAACGTGTCGGGCGGCGATCCCTACGCGATCGCGACGATCAAGGGACTCGTCTCGGGCGTCGTCAACATGGCGATCGGGCTCGTCCTGTTGCACGACGCATTGCCGGCGCCGGCGGTGATCGCTCTTAGCGCGATCGTGGGGTTCTTCGGCTACGGCGTCAGCCTCGTCTGCTTCGTGCTGGCGCTCCGATCCGCCGGAACGGCGCGGACCGGCGCCTACTTCTCCACCGCGCCCTTCGTCGGCGCGGCGCTCTCGGTCGCGTTTCTCCACTCGCCGTTCGATTGGCGGTTGATCCTCGCAGGTGCACTGATGGCCCTCGGCACGTACTTCCACGTCGCCGAACGCCACGGGCACGCGCATACGCACGAACCGCTCGAGCACGACCACGCGCACGTCCACGACGAGCACCATCGCCACGACCACGCTCCCGGCGATCCGGCCGGCGAGCCGCACGCACACCCGCATCGCCACACGCCGCTGACGCACGCCCATCCGCACTTCCCGGACGCGCACCACCGGCACGACCACCCGGTCTGACCCTCGCATGCATCCAAAGCACGGGTCCGATGCGTTCTAGAGGTATATGAGCCAGAAAGCCACGTTTGCCGCCGGATGCTTTTGGGGAGTCGAGGCGGGTTTCCGTCTGATTCCCGGTGTCGAAGACGCCAGCTCCGGCTATACCGGCGGACACACCGCCGACCCGACCTACCCGCAGGTCTGCTCCGGGACGACCGGCCACGCCGAGGCCGTCGAGGTCACGTTCGATCCGGCCCGGGTCACCTACGCGCAGTTGCTGTCCGCGTTCTGGAGCATGCACGATCCCACCCAGATGAACCGGCAAGGCCCGGACGTCGGCACGCAGTACCGCTCCGCGATATTCTTCCATTCGCCGGAGCAAGAGCGCGAAGCGATCGCCTCGCGCGACGCGCTGCAGGCGACCCTCTCGAAGCCGATCGCGACCGAGATCACCGCCGCCGGCACGTTCTATCCGGCCGAGGCCTATCACCAGCGCTATGCCGAACGCAACGGCATCGCGTGTCACGTCCCGACGTATTGATGCGCCGTTCCACCTTCGTCGCGGCCCTGGGCGGAATCGCCGCCTTCGGATTCGCGATGCATCGCGCGCCGGCGGCCGGCGCGTTCGAGGTCTCGCACACCGATGCCCAGTGGCGCCGAATCCTGGGCGACGACCGCTATCGGATCCTCCGCGAGGGCGGCACCGAGGTGCCCGGATCGAGTCCGCTCAACCTCGAGACGCGCTCCGGCGTGTACCGGTGCTACGGGTGTGGCCTCGACCTGTTCTCCTCGAAGGCGAAGTACGATGCAGGCGAGGGCTGGCCGTCCTTCTGGACGGTCTTGCCGAACGCCGTGCGGACGCGCGACGACTACGAGCTGATCGAAAAGCGTACCGAAGTCCACTGCCGACGCTGCGGCGGTCATCTCGGTCATCTCTTCGACGACGGCCCCAAACCGACGGGCCTTCGTTACTGCATCGACGGACTCGCCCTGCGCTTCGCTCCGAAGGCGACGCCGAGGGCTTAGCACCCCCGGGCCGAAGGGGAACGGCATGAAGTTCCGTCATCTCTCCGTCGCAGTAGTCGCGCTGCTCGTCTTCGCTGCGGGCGCCGGCGCGAAAGCGGCCTGGACGCCGTATAGCGCCCCGGTCGACGGCTTCACGATCAGCTTCCCGGGCGCCCCGAAGGTCGCATCGGAGAAGAGCGCGGCGACGGTGGACGGGCTCTACCGTACCTATTCGGTCGACCTCTCGACCAGCGCGTTCTTCGTCTCGGTGCTGCACTATCCGACCGCGTCGACGCCGCCCGCGACGGACGCAACCTATCGCGCGTTCTTGAACAGTTATGCCGGCGGCAGCGCGTGCGCGATCAAGACCACCCGCGACCTGCGCATCGCGGGCCGGCCAGCCCTCGAAGCCGTCTGTCTCGACGCGAAGGCCAAGATCGATCACATCGTGGACGCGTTCCTCAACGGCGACTACCTCTACATCGTCGTCTCGGCCGGTCCGAAGGGCTACGCCAAGGGGGCGACGGCGGCGCGATTCCGCGACTCGTTCTCGTTCCAGCCGGTCGTCACGCCCGTGCCGCCGCAACCCTCCGCATCCCCGGTGCCGTGACGCGCATGAGCGTCTCGGAACCGCTGCCCTTCACCGACGAGGTCGAGCGCGAGACGCGCGCCATCTACCGGCGCGCCGCGCACATCCTGCCGGCCGCCGAGTGGCCGCTCTACGCGCCGTACGTGGCCGCCATCAACCGGCTCAAGCGCGAACGCAACGCCGTCATCCTGGCGCACAACTACCAGGTGCCGGAGATCTTCCACACCGTCGCGGATATCGTCGGCGACTCGCTGGCGCTCGCCTACGAGGCCGCCAAGGCGCAGGCCGACGTGATCGTCCTGTGCGGCGTCCACTTCATGGCCGAGACGGCGAAGCTGGTCAACCCGTCCAAGACCGTGCTGGTGCCGGATCTGCGTGCCGGCTGTTCGCTCGCCGAGTCGATCACCGGCGCCGACGTGCGCTTGCTGCGCGAGAAATATCCCGGCGTCCCGGTCGTCACCTACGTCAACACCTCGGCCGAGGTGAAGGCGGAGTCGGACGTCTGCGTCACCAGCGGCAACGCCGTCAAGATCGTGCGCGCGCTCGGCGAGAAGCGCGTCCTCTTCATCCCCGACGAATACCTGGCCAAATACGTGCAGACGCAGGTCCCCGAGATCGAGATCCTCGCCTGGAAGGGTCACTGCGAGGTCCACGAACGCTTCACCGCGAGCGAGATCCGCAGCTATCGCGAGGACGATCCGACGCTGGTCGTGCTCGCACATCCCGAGTGTCCGCCCGACGTACTGGCGGAGGCCGACTACGTCGGGTCGACCCAGCAGATGATCGACTATCTCGGCGCGAAGGCGCCGCCGCGCGTGGTCATGATCACCGAGTGCTCGATGGCCGGCAACGTCAGCGTCGGCTTCCCGCAGATCGACTTCGTGAAGCCGTGCAACCTGTGTCCGCACATGAAGCGCAACACGCTGCCGAAGATCCTGCACTCGCTCCAAACGATGCAGTACGAAGTGACCGTCGACGAACGCGTCGCCGAGCGCGCCCGCGCGTCGGTCGAGCGCATGTTCGCCCTGATGAAGTAGCCTTGCCCGGCCTTCGCGCGACCTGCGTCGTGGTCGGGGCCGGCGTCGCCGGGCTGACCACCGCGCTCGAGTTGCCGTCCGATGCCGACGTCGTCGTGCTCTGCAAGACCGCGATCGGTTCCGGGGCCGCGACGGCCTGGGCGCAGGGCGGCATAGCGGCCGCGCTCGGGACGGACGATGCGCCCGCCCTGCACGCCGCCGATACCATGCGCGCCTCGGCCGGCATCGCCGACGCGCACGCCGTCGACATCCTGGCCGGCGAAGCGCCCGAGCGGATCGACGCGCTGCGTTCGCTCGGCGCGCGTTTCGACGCGACCCTCGGATTGGAAGCGGGGCACGGGCACCGTCGGATCGTCAAGGCCGGCGGCGATGCGACCGGCGCCGAGGTCCTGCGTACCCTGGTGGCGGCCGCTCGCGCCCGCCCGAACGTGCGGGTGATCGAATACGCGCATGCCGACGACGTCGCGCTCGACGACGGACGCGCGTGCGGCGTCTACGCGCACGACGTGCGCACCGGCGAGGCGTTCGTCGTGCGGTCCGGCGCGATCGTGCTGGCGTCCGGCGGATGCGGCCACCTCTTCCGCTACACCACCAATCCCGCCGAGGCGACCGGCGACGGCATCGCGATCGCGGCACGCGCGGGCTCGGTGATGGCGGACATGGAGTTCGTGCAGTTCCACCCGACGGCGCTGGCGGTCGACCGCGATCCGCTGCCGCTGGTGACCGAGGCCATTCGCGGCGAAGGCGCGGTTCTCGTCGACGAGACCGGCGAACGTTTCATGCCGGCCATCCATCCCGATGCCGAACTGGCGCCGCGCGACGTGGTCGCGCGCGCGATCTTCGACCGCCGGCAGGCCGGACACACCGTCCTCCTCGACGCGCGCGAAGCGGTCGGCGACGCCTTCCCCGAGATGTTCCCGACCGTCTTCGCCTCGTGCATGCAGGCCGGGATCGATCCGCGCGTCGTCCCGATCCCGGTGACGCCCGCCGCCCACTACATGATCGGCGGCGTCGCGACCGACGATCGCGGCCGTTCTTCCATCGCGGGGCTGTGGGCGTGCGGCGAGACGGGCGCGACCGGCGTCCACGGCGCCAACCGCCTGGCCAGCAACTCGCTGCTCGAAGCGCTGGTCTTCGCTCGCCGGGTAGCTGGCGACATCGCGGGCGCGCCCGGCCTCGAGGACGCAGTGACGATCGTCGCGCGGCCGGACGATCCGCTGGTCGACGATCGCGACGAGATCGAACGGCTGCGCGTCGCCATGTACGCCTTCGTCGGCGTCGAACGGACCCGGGCCGGGCTGAAGGCGGCGCTCGCGCTCGTCGCCGGACTGCGTGCCCGCCCGGACGCCGTCTCGGCGACGCTCGACAACCTCACCCTGGTCGGGAAACTGATAGCGGAATCGGCGCTCGCCCGCGAAGAGAGCCGCGGCACCCACTTCCGCAGCGATTTCCCCGCGACCGACGCCGCCTACGCCCACCGCTCGTACGTGAGGATCGAACCGACCCGTGAATGAATTGAACCGGCTGCTGATCGAACCCGCGGTCCGCGCCGGGTTGCTCGAAGATCTCTCGCACGGCGGCGATCTGACGACCGACGCGATCGTCCCGGCCGACGCGCGTGCCACGGCGGCATTCGTGGCCCGCGACGCCGGCGTCGTCGCCGGTACCGGCTGCGCGCGCCTGGCGTTCGAACTGCTCGACGCCGGGGCGCGTTTGACGGTCCTCAAAGCCGACGGCGAGCGGGTCGCGAACGGCGAGACGATCGCGACCGTCGAGGCGAGCGCCCGGGCCGTGCTGACCGGCGAACGGACCGCGCTCAATCTGCTCTGCCGCCTGAGCGGGATCGCGAGCGCGACCAGGACGCTCGCGGACGCGATCGCGCACACCAAGGCGCGCGTGGTGGACACGCGCAAGACCATCCCGGGACTGCGCGCGCTGCAGAAGTACGCGGTGCGCTGCGGCGGCGGCGGGAACCACCGCTTCGGCCTCGACGATGCGGTGCTGATCAAGGACAATCACGTCGCGCTCGCCGGCTCGGTGACCGAAGCCGTCCGGCGCGCGCGCGCGGCGGTGGCACACATGGTCAAGATCGAACTCGAGGTGGACTCGCTCGATCAGCTCCGCGAAGCGCTCGCGCTGCCGATCGACGCCGTCCTGCTCGATAATATGCCGCCCGCGCAACTCCGCGAGGCGGTCGCGCTGGTCGGCGGACGGTTCGTGACGGAGGCCTCGGGACGCGTCGACGCGCGCACGATCGTGCCGGTCGCGGAGGCGGGGGTCGACCTGATCTCGGTCGGATGGCTGACGCATGGCTCGGGCTCGCTCGACATCGGGCTCGACATCGACGTGCGGCCGCCGGGTTAGGACGCCTTAGGAGCGGGCCGCCTTGGCACGCTGCTTGAGGAGCGTGTGGATGGCCGAGTGGCCGCCCTTGTGCTCTTCGCAGTGCTGCTGGCCGCAATTGCCCTGGAGGCAGCGCTCTTTCGCCAGAGCCTCACAGCCCGGCGATTCGCAGGTCCGGCGCTCGCTCGACGTGACGCGCGACCATTTGCGTTTGATTCTTGGCACGATCGCTTACGTTGCGCGATACGTTTTCGCACCCCTGCTCAGTCCGCCGGCGGGGCCGGACGCCGGCGATGCTTGGGCGGCGTCACGCGCACGCGGAGCGGCCCGAGGTGTTCGGCGCCCAAGGCGCGATTGAGACGATCCAGATCCGCGATGAAGACGGTCTTGGCGCGCGCGCCCAGCTCGTCCGAGCGCGCGTCGAAGCGTTCGATCGAGGCCTGCTGCGCGGCCGTCGGCGGACCGACGTAGCCGGCCAGGATGTGCCGCAGGAAGCCGATCTGATCGATCAGCTGCGCCGGCTCCCGATAGGCAGCGTTCTCGCTGCCGTCGCCGTTCGCCAGAGCCGCGGCGATCGCGGCGGCGTCGGCGCGGTAGGCCGCGACCTGCGCGCGCAAGGCCGGCGTCATGGTCGCGGTCGCGAGCGCGGCGATCTGCGCGTCGAGCCCGCGCAGTTCGTTGAGAGCGACCTCGTCGCGTTCTTGCATGGCCGCAAGCCGCATCATCGCGTCGAATTGCGCGCGCACGTCGGCCGGCGTCGCGGTCAGTGCCGGATCCAAGCGCACCTCGACCGGCGCGTCGTAGGTCCGTCCGCCGGCCATCAGCTGCGCGGTGTAGGTCCCCGGCACGACTTCGGGGCCGTCGACGTGGAGCGAATAGAAGACGTAATACGGGCGCGCGTCTTGGACGGCCGTCCGGCCGCCCGGCGGATCCGTCTGCAGGTCCCACACGACCTGGTCGAGTCCGCGTTTGGCCGGCCCGCGCAGCGTGCGGACCACCCGGCCCGCACCGTCGAGGATACGCAGGTCCACCGTCGCGCCTTTCTTCTTCGACGCGACCTGCGGCGAGAGATAGTACGTGAGGGTGGCGCCGTACGGCTTGTTGGGAGCGACGAACTCTCCGCGGCCGTATTCGGTGACCGGGCGCGAGACGTAGCGCCAGACCGTCGCCGGCGCGAACAATGCGGCCGGAGCGCGCGTCGCAGCGGCCAACCGCTCGAGCGGCGCGAGGTCGTCCAGGATCGCGAAGCCGCGCCCGTGCGTGCCGGCGATCAGATCGTTCGCGTCGGGCTGGATCTTGAGGTCGTAGACCGGCACGGGCGGCTCGCCCAACTGCAGATCCATCCAGTGCGCGCCGCGATCGAACGACGCCCAGACGCCACGTTCCGTGCCCGCGAACAGCAGGTCGGGCTGACGCGGATCCTCGAGCACGACGAAGACGTACGACGAAAGTCCGCGCGAGACGTTCCGCCAGGTCGCGCCGTGATCGGTGGTGACGTATGCGTACGGACGCCGGTCGCCGAAGCGGTGCCGGTCGAAAGCGACGTAGGCCGTGCCGGGAGTCGTCTCCGAGGCTCGGATCGACGCGACCCAGGATTCGGGCGGAAGCCCGGGCACGTTCGCGACGACGTCGCGCCAGGTCGCACCGCCGTCGCGCGTGATGTCGAGATGGCCGTTGTCGGTGCCCGCCCAGAGCGTCTTGGCGTCGCCGGCGTCTTCCGAGATCGCGTAGATGGTGCAGTACGTCTCGGCGTTGGTGTTGTCGTGCACTAGGGGTCCGCCGCTGGGGCCGAGCTTGGCCGGATCGCACGGCTGCGAGAGATCCGGACTGACGGTCTGCCAATGCGCGCCCCGGTCGGTCGTGCGGAAGAGCACGTTCCCGCCGAAATAGACCGCCTCCGGGTCGTTCGGCGAGATCGCGATCGGCGCGCTCCAGCTGAAACGGTATGGGAACGAGCGCGCGCCGGTGCCGAACGTGATCAGCGGCTGCGGCGAGATGAAGCGCGCTTCGCCGGTGCCAAGATCCCGCCGGACGATATCGCCGAAATGCGTGTCTTCGTAGACGACGTCCGGATGGAGCGGGTCCGCGAGCGCGTATTGGCCGTCGCCCCACTGCGAGATGTTCCGCCACGCGCCGCCGGTGACGCCGTCGTCGTTCCACAACGTGTTCGGTCCCCACCACACTTCGTGGTCCTGCATGCCGCCCATGATGTGATAGGGCGTCGCCCGATCGTAGCCGACCCGGTAGACCTGCGCGAACGGCACGGTGTCGATCAGGCTCCAGGTCTCGCCGCGATCGACGGAGAGGTCGAATCCCATATCGCTGCCGTTGAGGATCCGGTCCGGATCCTTCGGGTCGATCCACAGGTCGTGATTGTCGCCGCCGCCGCCGAGCGGCACGAACTTCTTGCCGCCGTCGGTCGAGACGCTATTGCCGCCCGACGCCAGATAGACCCGGTTCGGATCCTTCGGATCGGCCCTGACCTGCGAGAAGTAGAACGGCCGGAAGACCAGATCCGGGCTCGCGTTGACGAGCGACCAGTGCGCGCCCGCATCGTTCGAGCGGTAGAGGATGCCGTGCTTGGTCGGCACGAGCGCGTAGACGACGGCAGGATGGTCGTACGAGAGCGAGACACCGACCCGGTTGATGGTGCCGCCGGGCAGTCCGTCGTGCCGGCGCGGATCCGTCAGCTTCGTCCACGTCCGGCCGTTGTCGGCGGACCGGAAGAGTCCGCTGCCGGGGCCGCCGCCGCGAAACGTCCACGGGCGCCGGAGGAAGTCGAACGTCCCGGCGTAGACGACCTTGGGGTCGTGCGGATCGAAGATCACGTCGCTACCGCCGGTGGTCGGATTGACGTAGAGCACGCGCGTCCAGGTCGCGCCGCCGTCCTGCGTGCGATAGATGCCGCGCTCTCCGCCCGGCGACCATTCCGGGCCGAGCGCGGCCACCAGGATGACGCGCGGGTCGCGCGGATCGATCGCGATCTTCGCGATATGTTCGCTCTGCCGCAAACCGATCGAGCGCCACGTCTTGCCGCCGTTCTTGGACGCGAATACGCCGTCGCCGACGGCGGCGGTATTGCGCGGAAAACCCTCGCCCGTGCCGACGACGACCACCCGCGGATCGCTCGGCGCGACGGCGACGGCGCCGATCGCGGTCGAGGTGCCCGCGCTGAAGACCGCCGCGAAGGTGAGCCCGCCGTCGGTCGACTTGTAGAGACCGCCGGACGAATGTCCGAGAAAGATGGTGCGCGGATCGCCGGGCACACCCGCCACCGCGTCGAGCCGCCCGCCCAGCACGGCCGGTCCGACATCGCGCCAGGCGATCGAGCCCAGATCCAGCGGCGAGAGCCCGGCTGCGGTCAGCAGCACGGCGGCGGAGAGCGCGATGCGTTTCACCCCCGGGTCATAGGCTATTCGGGAACCCGGCCCCTACCGCAAGGGTGCGCCCGCCCCGTCCAGAACCCGCACCCGATGAGGGCCCTCGCGAGAATCGGGTGCGCCGTCGTTCTCGCGCTCCTGGCAGGCGCCGCTTCCGCGCGCGCGGCCGATCCGGTCTCGCTGCTGAGCCGCGCCCAGACCACCCGGCATGCCGTCGGCAGCGGGCTGGTCGACGCCCGCATCGTCTTCACGCTCGACGAGGTCGGAGCCGGTACGGGCGACCTGGTCCTGGTGCTGCCCAAGGTCGAAAGGGCGAGCGTCGCGGGCGCGATCGCACCGGCGCGGACCGGTACCGGCGTCCCGCTCGCGCAACGCGCCCTTCCCTACGCCGTTCCGGCGTTCGCGATCCCGGCGGGGACGTCGCGCACGAGGCCGATCGTGTTGGACGCGATCTATTCCGGCGACCAGCCGTTCAAACCGTCGCTCCGCGACCGGATCGCTTTCGAGGACGGCCTCACGCTCGCTCGACTGATCCAGGGTCTCTTCATCGGCGTGCTGCTCGCCGTGCTGTTCTTCAACGTCTTCGCGTTCTTCGGGCTGCGCGAACAGAGTTCGGTCTACTTCGCGGTCTACGTGCTCTCGCTGATCTTCAACGAGATCGTCACCACCGGGCTCGGCGATCGGTACCTGTGGCCGGCGATGACCACCGACGCGCGGCTGTGGGGCTTGGTCGCGAACTCGGTCGGGTTCGCGTCGTTCGTGGTCTTCGCGCGCTCGCTGTTGTCGACGCGCGCGCACGTGCGCCGGCTCGACGACGTGCTGATCGCCGTGACCGTCGTGCAGTTGAGCGTCGCCGTCCTCCAATACGCGCTCCCGATCGGCCGGTCGCTCGCGCTGCCGCTCTTCGCGATCGAGATCTGCGGATCGCTGCTGGTCGCGGCCATCGGCATCGTCCGCTGGGCGCAGGGCTACGCTCCGGCCCGCTTCTTCGTGATCGCGTTTCTGCCGTCGACCGTCGGCGTGCTCGCGAATCTGTACTACGACGCGTTCCTCCCGTCGGGCAACTGGTTCTTCGCCCAGAACGGGGTCGAGATCGGGACGGCGCTGCTCTCGGTGATCATCACCTGCTCGATCGTCGACAAGATGCGCGTGCTCGAACGCGAGCGGCGGCGCGCGCAAGCGGTGGCGGCGACCGACGGGCTGACCGGGATCGCCAACCGGCTGGCGTTCTACGACACCCTGCAGCGGGCGCTCGACGACGCGACGCCGGCGTCGCGCTTCGGCCTGCTCTACGTGGATCTGGACGGCTTCAAGCCGATCAACGACCGTCACGGTCATCGCGTCGGCGACGAACTGTTGCGGATCGTCGCGCGCCGGCTCGAAGCGGTCGTGCGCCCGAGCGATCTGGTCGCGCGGATCGGCGGCGACGAATTCGCCGTCTTCCTCTCGGAGCTATCCTCGGCCACCCGCCTCGAACAGATCGCCGCGCAGTGTCGCAAGTCGATCGGCGATCAGGTCGTGATCGACGGCACCCGGCTCAAGATCGGTGCGAGCGTCGGCACCGCCATGTTCCCGACCGACGGAAAAGCGGCCGACGACCTCATGGAGTTCGCCGACCGCAGGATGTACGCCGAGAAGCAGACGACCTAGCCGCGCGCACGAAAAAGACCCGCCGGAGATCCGGCGGGTCTTCGAAACTGGAGCCGACGATCCGATTCGAACGGACGACCTGCTGTTTACGAAACAGCTGCTCTACCGACTGAGCTACGTCGGCCCAAAGGGGCGCCGACCAGGTTCGCCGGACTCGGCTCGCGCCCTGCCCGGGAGCGGACGCGCCATGCGATGAACGTCGGAGCATGACCGTCCGCCTCATCCTCGCCCTCCTGATCGCCGCGTGGTGCGCCGGCGGCGCCCAGGCCGCGGCGCCCGCCATCGTCGATCCGGTCGAAGCGAAGGCCTACCTGGCGGCCCTCCACGCCCCGGCTCCGTTGGCGCGCGCGGCCGCCCTCGAGGCGTTCGCGACGAAGTATCCCAAGAGCGCCGCACGCGTCGCGGCCCTCGATGAGGCCATGTCCGATTATCAGGATGCCGGGCAAGACGGGAACGCGGGGCGCATCGCGTCGCTCGTCCTGGAGGCCGATCCGACGAACCTGAGCGCGCTCGTGACGGCGACCTATCTGACGCGGACGGCCGCCGCCGACGGCGATCCGCTCAAGCTCGCGGCGCTGGACGCCTACGCGGTGCGCGGGCTGGCGGCGTTGCCCGGGTGGAAGCGTTCCGCCGGGACGTCGCTCGCGGACTTCGACGAACTGCGCGCGCAGACGACCGCGGTCTTCTATGGGGCGCACGCCTTCGCGGCGCTAGGACGGAAAGATTTCGTGCAGGCGCGCGATGCGTATCTGCGCGCGTTCGCCGCCGCGCCGAACGCGGTGGACGCCTATCAGCTCGGCACCGCCGATCTGCAGATGACGCCGCTCGATCCGAGCGGGTTCTGGTACGTCGCCCGAGCGGTCGCGCTGCTGCAGGCCCGGGGCGCGGCCGACGGCGCCGCTGCGGTCGCGCGTTTCGGGCGCACCTCCTACGCGAAGTATCACGGGAGCGAGGACGGCTGGGACGCGCTGCTGGCGACGGCCGCGACGCAGACGGCGCCGCCGCCCGGATTTGCGGTCAGCCCTCGAACGTGAAGCAATCGGGCAGGATGCCGAGGTCGCGCGAGTCCGTGCTGATCCCCAGCGCCGCCTGATTCGCGGTCGCCGAGAGCGCCAGGCGGACCGCGCCGATCGTGCCGGCGAAGATCATCGCCTCCCCCCCAAACGCGACCATGCCGGGGACGACGTCCGTCCGCGCGATCGGTACCCCGTCGAGTTCCAGGATCGCGGTCGTGCCTTCCGGCAGACCCTCGGGGGCGACGAAGCGCGCCTCGATCGCCGACACGGCCCGTTCGGCTTGCACACTGAACGAAAGCTCGCGACCGCACCAGCCATCGGGGAAACGTCCGCCGACGGGGCCGGTCTGTCGCACGTAGCCCATCATGGGGACCGGCCGCTCTGCCCGCAGCTCCGCGATCAGTCCGTCCCGTTGGGCGAGGAGCGCTTCGATCTCGGCGACGTCGCGTTCGCTGCTCACCCGACCCGGTTTCGTCGGGAGGCCGCCAACTCCGGCCGCTGCATCCGGGCCACGCCCGGCGGGTTTCATGGAAGCATGGACCAGACGACGACCACTCTTCGCGTCGGCGGGATGACCTGCGAGAACTGCGCGCGCCACGTGACCGGCGCGCTGCTGGGCGTCCCCGGCGTCACCGGGGCTCGCGTGGACCTCGCGGGCGAGACCGCCACCATCGACGCCGGCGCCGGCGTGTCGCGCGAGGCGATCGCCGCGGCGCTCGCCGACGAGGGCTACGAGCTGCTGTGACCCGGACCGAACTCGCGATCGGCGGGATGACCTGCGCCTCGTGCGTCGCCCACGTCTCGCGCGGACTCTCGCGCATTCCGGGCGTCGCGGCGGCCGAGGTCAACCTCGCGACCGAGCGCGCGACCGTCGAACACGATGCCGGCGTCACCCCGGCGACCCTGATCGCCGCGGTCGAGCGCGCCGGCTACACGGCCAGCGCGACCGCGGACGAAGATGACGACGCGCGACGGCGCGATCGCGAGATCGCGACCAAACGTGGCCTGCTGATCCTGGCGGTCGTGTTCTTCATCCCGATCCTCGCGCTCGGGATGTTCGCCGGCGATTTCGCCGGCAAGGACTGGCTGATGCTCGGGCTCACGCTGCCGGTCTGGGGAATCGCCGGGTACCCGTTCCATCGCGGCGCGATCGCCCAGCTGCGTCGCGGCTCGGCCGATATGGACACGCTGATCTCGCTCGGCTCGACCGCCGCACTCGCGTATTCGATCTACGCCACCGTCGCGATGATCCCGACCTACTACGAGACGGCCGCCGCGATCGTGACGCTGATCGCCCTCGGGAAGTATCTCGAAACGCTCGCGCGCGGCCGCAGCAACGCCGCGATCCGCGCGCTGATCGGGTTGCAGCCGCAGACGGCGCGCGTTCGCGCGAGCGACGGGACCGAGTCGGTGGTCTCGATCGATGCCGTGGTCGCCGGCGATCGCATCGTCGTGCCTCCCGGCGAACGCATCCCGGTCGACGGCGTGGTGCGCGACGGCAGCAGTGCCGTCGATGTGGCGGCCTTGACCGGCGAACCGGTCCCCCAGGACGTCGCGCCCGGATCGGTCGTGCGCGCGGGGACGATCAACGGCGACGGATCGCTGCTGATCGAAGCGACCGCGGTCGGAGCGGGCACGTCGCTCGCGCGCATCGTCCGCATCGTTCGCGAGGCGCAGGGCTCGACGCCGCCGGTCCAAGCGCTCGCGGATCGGATCGCAGCGGTCTTCGTGCCCGCCATCCTGGCATGCGCGCTGCTGACCTTTGGCGGGTGGCTCGCGAGCGGACGCGGTTGGACGGACGGTCTGCTGGCCGCCGTCGCGGTGCTGGTCGTCGCGTGTCCGTGCGCGCTCGGTCTGGCCACGCCGATGGCCGTGATGGTCGGCATCGGCACCGGCGCGAAGCGCGGCATCCTGTTCAAGGATGCCGGAGCGCTCGAAGCGCTCGCGCGGGCGACGACGGCGATCTTCGACAAGACCGGAACGCTCACGCAAGGCACCCCGCGCGTGCTGCGCGTCCGCGCCGTAGCGGGCGCCGATCCCGACGACGTCCTCGCGCTCGCGGCCGCGGTCGAACGGGGATCGTCGCATCCGCTGGCCGCCGCGATCGTGCGCGCGGCCGAAGCCGCCGGCAAGTCCGTCGCACCGGCCTCGGACGTCGTCGCGGAGCGCGGACGCGGACTGCGCGCGCGCGCCGCGGACGTCGACGTGCTCGTCGGCACCGCCGCGTACCTTCGCGAGCGAGGTGCCGGCGGCGACGCGCTCGACGCGCTCGCGGCGGGACTCGATCCGGTTTCAACCCACGTCTTCGTCACGCGCGACGGTGCGCTGGCGGGCGCGCTCGAACTCGGCGACCCGCTCCGGCCGGGGGCTCGCGCGACGGTGACCGCGCTCGCGGCCCTCGGCGTCCGCGCGGCCATCGTGAGCGGGGACGCGAGCGGACCGGTCGATGCGGCGGCCGAGGCGACCGGCATCCCTCGATCATTCGCGGCGGCGAGCCCCGAACGCAAGGCCGAGATCGTCCGCGCGATGCAGGCCGAGGGCGAGCGCGTCGTCTTCCTGGGCGACGGCATCAACGATGCGCCGGCGCTGGCGGTCGCCGACGTCGGCATCGCGATGGGCGGCGGCACCGAGATCGCGATGGATACCGCGCGCGCCGCGATCGTCTCCGACGATCCGGCCGTGCTGCCGGTCGCGATCCGGCTGGCGCGCGCGACCTCGCGCACGATCGTGCAGAACCTGTTCTGGGCGTTCGGCTACAACGTCGTCTTGGTGCCGCTGGCGGCGTTCGGCGTGGTGCGGCCGGTCTTCGCCGCCGGTGCGATGGCGATCTCGAGCCTGTTCGTGGTCGGCAACTCGCTGCTGCTGCGCGGACGCGGCTAGCATGGCGTCGATCCTGGCCGTGAACGTCGGCACGCCCGTCGACGTCGCGTGGCAGCGGCAGACGTTCACCACGTCGATCCTCAAGCGGCCGGTAACCGGGACCGTGCGCATCCGCGGCGTCAACCTGGATGGCGACGACCAGGCCGACCGCAGCGTGCACGGCGGGCCGTCGAAAGCCGTCTATGCCTACGCGACCGAGGACTACGCCTGGTGGAGCGAGGCCGAGCGGCGGACGTGGCCGGGCGGCACCTTCGGCGAGAATCTCACGACCGGTGGCGTGGATCTGGGCGCGCTGCGCATCGGCGAACGCTGGCGCGCCGGCACCGCATTGCTGGAGGTCTCCGAACCGCGCATCCCGTGCTTCAAGCTCGGCTATGCCGCCGGCGACGTCGCATTCCCGCGACGGTTCGCGCGCGCCCTGCGGTTCGGCGCGTACTTCCGGATCGTCGAAGAAGGCGCCGTGACCGCGGGCGACCGCTTCGAATGCGAGTACCGGCCGGAGGAGCACGACGTCACCGTCGCCGAGGTGGGGCGCATCCGGATGTTCGCTCCCCACGAGCGGGCGAAGCTCGCAGACGTGACCGCGCTCGCCCTGCATTGGCGCGGCTGGGCACAAATGTCGGAGGACGGGGAAGCCTAAAAACTGCGCGCGGCCGGAGCGGGCGAGGTACAATGGCGCCATGAGCACACTCCGACGGGCCACCGCTATCGCACTCGCGCTCCTCGCGGTCGCCTGCAACGGCGGCCAGCGCCTTCCCGACGTCCAGGCCTCGATCTCAACGGCCGCCGCGGCTCCCGCGCCTCCGCAGGCGGACCCGGCCGTCCTTCCGCCCGTCCCGGCGGGCGACCGGGTCGCCGTCGATCTCGTCCTGCTCGATCGTACGATCGAGATCGCGCCCGGCGTGAAGTATCAGACGTGGACGTTCAACGGGACGGTTCCCGGACCGGTCGTCCACGCGCGCGTGGGCCAGACCATCGACGTGACCCTGACGAACAAGTCCGCGATGGCGCACTCCATCGATTTCCATTCCGCGCTCGCGCCCCCCAACGTCGCCTACCAATCGATCGCGCCCGGATCGTCGATCCACTTCTCGTGGGTCGCGAAGTACCCGGGAGCGTTCCTCTACCACTGCGGCACGCCGCCGGTGCTGATGCACATCAGCAACGGCATGTACGGCGCGGTCGTGGTCGATCCCGAGAACGGGTGGCCGGACGGGAACATGCTCTCCTACGTCCTGCTCCAGAGCGAGTTCTACACGCAGCCCGTGCCGGGTCTTCCGGGCGTCTACCGCGGAGACTTCGCGAAGGCTCGCGCATCGATGGCCGATATCGTCGCCTTCAACGGCTACGCGATGCAGTACCTCAAGAAGCCGCTCGCGATCTCGGTCGGCAATCCGGTCCGCCTGTTCGTCGTGAATGCGGGCCCGAGCCACTTCTCGGCCTTCCACGTGATCGGGACGGTGATGGACACGACCTACACGGGCGGCAACCCGGCCAACGCGCTGCACGGTCTTCAGACGGTCGCGATCGCACCCGGCGACGGCGCGGTCACCGAGTTCTCGGCGCATCAAGCCGGTCGCTATCCGTTCGTCACCCACTCGTTCGGCGACGCGGACCTCGGCGCGATGGGCGCGTTCGTCACGACCCAGTAACCCCTAGTCGTATTTGAGCGTTTCGGCGAACCGCGCGAGCTTCGCGCGGTCCAGCCGGACGATCCGGCCGTTCTCGCGTTCGAGCGCGCCGGCTTCTTCGAACTCGGCGATCGCGCGGTAGACCATATCCTTCGCCGTTCCCGCGATCGCCGCCAGTTCGACCTGCGGCATCTGCGCGAGCGGAGCGAGCGCGGGCGAGAGCCCGGGTCGCGGCGGCGCATACGCCAGGAGCGCCTCGGCGACGCGCGCCGCGACCGGCTGCGCGACGTGCGAGGCGAAGCGCGCGACGATCGAACGCAGACGTTGGGCGTCGAGCGCATGCACGGCGCGCGCCACCGGATCCGAGGCCTGCATCAGCGCCTCGACGGATCCGACCGGCAACAGCACGACGCTCGTATCGCGGGCCCGGGTCACCAATCGCAACGGAGCGACGCCGCCGTCGGCGAGCGCCACCGTTCCGAAGACGTCGCCGGGCAGCAGCTCGTACATGATCAGTTCGCGGCCGTCGGGAGCGATCAGCATGGCCGCGACCGTGCCGGAGGCGACCACGCCCACGTACGGCCACACCACGCCCTGCTCGACGACCGCGCGCCCTCGCCGGACGGACGCGACGCGGGCTCGCGACGCGAGAGCGCGCAGTTCGTCGTCGGAAGCGTCCCCGAACGCGGCGCTGCGGCGAAGAGCCTCGAACGGCCGGTCTGCCGAGGGAACGCCGAGCTTGCGGATCGTCGCCTGCCATCTGCCGCCGACATCCCGCTGTTCCCATGCGAACGCGCCCGGCCGGACCGCCTCGAACTCGGCCCGCAACGGTCTGGGTTCGTGATCGGTGACGAGTTCGAGTTCCGCGCCGACCGGGAGCGCGTCGAACCGATCGAACACGATGGCGTGCCGCAGGCCCATCGGGATCGCCCGGACGTCGACTATTGTCGCCGTCGCGTACCCCCCGGGGTCGCTTCTCTCCGCCGGCGGCATTGCTACGATGGGTCCATGCCGTACGTCATAACCGAACCCTGCATCGGCACGAAGGACCGTTCCTGCGTCGACGTCTGTCCGGTCGATTGCATCCAGGGAACCGCCTCCGACGAGATGCTCTATATCGACCCGGACGTCTGCATCGATTGCGGGGCCTGCGTCGCGGCCTGTCCGGTCGAAGCGATCTTCGCCGAGGCCGACGTTCCGCCCAAATGGGAACCGTTCGTCGAGATCAACGCCGCCTATTTCCGGAAACCGTGATGCGCGGCTGGATCCCGCCGCTTCCGCTCGCCTGCGGCCTGACGTCGTTCGGGCTTTCGTGGATCGTGCTCTTCGCGATCGCCCGGTCAGGCATGCTCGCACCTTCACCCCTCGTCCTCGGATGGATCCATCTGGTCGCGCTCGGCTGGATCTCGACCGTCGCGCTCGCCGTCCTGCTGCACGCGATTCCCGGGTTCCTCGACGTCGAATGGAACGGAGCCGGCTCCGCCATCGCGCGCGCGTGCACCCCGGTGTTCGCCGTCGCGTCGATCGCGCTCGCAGCCGGATTCATCTGCGGCGCGATATGGCTGCTCGAAGCCGCCGGCACCGTTCTGCTCGCAAGCGTGCTGATCTACGCCGCGGCGATCGCGCGACCGCTGCTCTCGGCGATGCGCGGCGAACGCATCGCGCGAGCGGTCGCGCGCGCCTTCGCCGGGACCTTCGCCCTGCTGATCCTGACCGCGGCGCTGGGCGTCGCATTCGCATTCGCCCTGGGCGGCCGGCTGCCGGCCGGCCTGCTTGCGGGCATGCCGAAAGCCCACGCGCTCCTGGGCATCGGCGGCTGGCTTACGCTCCTGGTGACCGGCGTCTCCGCTCGCACGATGGGCCCGATCGCGGGCGCGCGTTCGCGCTTCCCGCTCCTCCATATCGGCTGTTCGTCCGCGCTGCTGGCCGGAACGCTCGCGGCGGCACTCGGTGCGGCCACCGGTTCTCCGGCGATCGCCGTCGCGGGCGTCGGGCTGCTGTTGCTCGGCGCGCTGCTCTACGCGGCCGATATCCTGGACGTGCTCGCGCGCGCGACGGTACCGCACCGGCCGCCGCAGATCCTGATGGCGTGCGCGGTCTTCTGGATCGCGGCCGCAGCCGCCCTGCTGTTGGCCAGCTCCCTCGGAGCGCCGCTTGCCGCGACGGCGGTATACCTCGCGTTGATGGGTTGGATCGGAAGCGCCGTCGTCGCCCACATCCATCATATCGGCGTTCGCGTCCTCATCACGACGGCTCGCGGCGAGGAGGACGAGACGCGGCCCGGCAGCGTGCTGGACGGGCGACTGACGTGGACCGCGACCGGGCTCTTCGAACTCGCGGTACTGGCCGGCGGAGTCGCCTTCGCGTGGGGATCCGCCGGAGTGCTCGAACTCGCCGCCTTCGCCGGCTTCGTCGCTTTTGCGGTCCTGGTCGCCAACCTGCGACGCGCCTGGACGATCGTCTCGGCCTGACGGAGCCCCCGGCCGGACAGCGAAACCGGGGAGCATGAACGTTCGAGCATCGGCCATCGTCGCCGCCGCTGCGGCGCTTCTCATCGCTGCCGGGTGCAAGGACGGCGCGAGTCTCCCGGGTCCGGCCGCTCAAGGACCCTCCACCGGCTGCGGCTCCTCCATCGGCGGTCCCATCCCGCCCGACGTCGCGGCCGCCATCGCGCACGCCGTCGGTGCGCAGCCGGGGCTCCCCGGCGTCGCGATCGGCATCTACGACCGGGGCAGCGCCTACACGTACTACGCCGGAAGCGCCGTCGCGGGCTCGAGCTGCGTCGACGGTTCGACCATCTTCGAGCTCGGCTCGCTCACCAAGACCTTTACGGCGGCGCTGCTGGCCCACGAGTATCTCACGAACGCCGCGGTCGATCCCGGTCAGAGTCCGACCCGGTGGATCGACATGCTCGGGCGCGAGAACGATGTCGGCGACGGTTGTCCGCCGCCGGCCATGCCGACGCCGGTGCCGACGCCCGACTACGGCGTCATGGCCACGATGACGCTCTCCACGCTCTCGACGCATACGTCCGGACTCGACGACGTCGACCCGGCATTCGACGGGATCGCGCAGCGGCCGTGCATGTCGCCGCGCGTCTTCGTCCACTACGTCTCGGTCTATCCGCGGCCGTCGCCGGTGCCGACGCCCCCGCAGCCGTGGCTCTACTCGAACAACGGATACGGAACGCTCGGCTACGTGCTCCAGGGGATCGAGCGCAAGGATTGGTTCGGGCTCGTGCAGAGCGAACTGCTGACGCCGCTCGGGATGACACACACCTACGACGTCGGCGCGGTTCCCGTCGCCGGGTATGCGCAGGGCTACGATTGCACGGGATCGCGGGCGGTGCCGCACTGGCCGCTCGATCCGTGGCCGGCGGCCGGAGCGCTGCGTTCGACGCTTCCCGACATGATGGCGTACCTCGGAGCGGCAATGGACCGGACCGGCACGCCGCCGGAGATCGGGGCGGCGATGCAGCGCGCCGAGAAGCCGGTCGCGGGCGTGCATACCGGCAGCGGCGGCGATCAGGGCATGGCGTGGGCGGTCGGGCACTTCCGCGGCCTCGCCATCACCAATAAGGACGGAGGCACCGACGGGTTCAACTCCTGGATCGGTATCGTCGCCCCGGCCTCGGGCGCGCAAGCGCTCGGCGTCGTCGTCCTGACGAATCGCGCGCCGGGTATGGACGCGCCGTGCACCGGCTACGAGGGCAATCCGGCCGACGACATCGGCGAGTCGATCCTCGAGAACATCTAGGCTGCGGCGACGCTGCCGATCGTGACCAGCGCACCCGCGCCCGGATTCCCGTACGCGACGAACGACACGTCCAACGCGGAGAACGTGCCGCCCTGGAGCGCCAGCGGGCGCTCCAGACTAAACGTGAGCGCGACGGGCGTCATTCCCATCACCTGTTCGATCGAGATCTCGAACGATCCGAACGAATCGACGTAGTAGGTGCTCTCCTTCGTCCGCGGCGTCGATGCCGACGGCAGATTGACGAACACGTTGAACGCGAACCCGCCGTTCGCACCGGCCGCTCCGAGCCGGACGTCGGTCAGCACCAAGTCGACCGCCGCTCCGGCGGCGACCGGAGCGCCCAGCGGCAGGTGGACGGTCGCGCCGCCGCTATCCAACGTCACCGCACTCGCGCCCGAAAGCGCCGCGCCGCGCACGCGCGCGAGCGGCTCGGGCGGCAGTTGGCTCGCCGGCGCGACCGGCAGCGTCAGATCGGCGTACGTATAGCCGAGCGCGTCCGTATCCGCCATCTGCGGCACCGACGCGCGCCACGAACCGGCGACGTCGTACGCAAAACTCGCCTGCGCGTAATACGGATCGCCTTGCGAGGGCATCCGCCGGCCGCCGCCGGCCGCCAGCCACGCGCTCCACAGACGATCCACGTTGCAGTGATGCACCCAGAAGAGCGGATCGCGCGCGGCCGTCGGCACGGCTCCCATATCGCCGCCGATCGCGTCGTGGACTTCGCCGTGCGGATTCTCTTCGACGATCGACTCGAACGTATCGCCATCCGGGTTCCCGTCGGCGAAGGTGACGATGGCCGGGTCGAAGGGCGCGTAGACCAGGCCGGTGACGGTCTGCGCCGCGCGCGCCGGCCAAAAGAGCGGGTTCGCGGATCCGTCGGCGAGCGTCGCCGCCGCGAAGATCGCGGGGATGTCGGGATGCGCGTAATAGTCCCAGTACGGCAGCGCCAGCGTCGGATCGCCGGACATCTGCTGCAGCATCCGTTCGAAGTAGGCCAGAAAACCGCGATGCCACGCGTAGAAATACAGCCGTCCGTGCTTGCACTGATTCCAGACGCTCGCCATCGCGGCCGGCGGCGTCATGCCGTTCGGCATCCAGTGGCTGTAGTGCCAGTACGTCCAGCTGCGGTTGTCGGTCGGATCGCTGATGGCTTGCATCGCCGCGACCGCGCGGCGCAGGGCCGCGACGCGCGCCGGATCGGTAGCGAAATCCGCGACCTCGCGGCGCATCAGCCGCGCCGGACCGGCCGAGGGAACGATGACGCTGCCGGGCGTGCACGCCGCCGCCGCCAGCGCGGCGGCGCTCGCGACGAAGGTGCGCCGTTTCATCGGTCCCGGCTGACGCCGAACGACGCGGTCGTCACCGAGATCCAGAAGTGGCCGTCCTGGGTGGGCTGCCCCGGGATCGAGGCGGGATGGCCGGTCAGCGGATAGCCGGTGCCGTGCTCGGCGATCTGACCGGAACAGATGCCCACGCCGAGCGCCGTCACCGTGAAGCTCGTCGCCGGACCGGCCGAGATGGAGGCGATACCGCTGCAGCTGTTGGTACCGCTCGAGAGGGTCGCGTCGAAGAGCTGGCCGTAGGGTGCGTTGGTCCATCCCAGTTCGGCGCCGGTGAAGTTCTGCGTGCCGCTGGCCTGCGTGAAGAACAGCGTCTGCATTCCCCAGTTCGGATCGGTGTTGAGGCCGCCGTGCGCCGCGTCGTCGAGGGTCGTGCCGGCGAACGTCACGTCGTCGACGGTGGTCGCGATCGTCCCGCCGCCCGTGATCCCGGTGCCGCTCGCGGCGATCGCGAACGGATTGGTGGCGCGGCCGGCATAGGTCAACCGGACGACGTCGTTCGGGCCATTCACGAGCGCCGTCGTACCGGGACCGCCGCCGTTGACGGTGAGGGCGGTCGAAGCGGTCGCATCGCCGAGGGTCAGGCCGACCGGCGAGTCGTAGTTGCCCGGCGCGACGATAGTGTTGCCGTCCGCATCGCTTGCGGTCACGGTGAGGATCTCGCTATTCCCGCTCGGCGGCGCGTTGGCCGCGAGCGCGGCGCCGCTGACGGCGACCGTCTTGACGATCCCTCGCAACGTCACGCTGACGGTATTGACGGTGCCTTGGACCATCGTCTCGTCGGTCGTCAAACGCGAGAGCGCGTTGGTGCCGTCACCGGCGGTGAAGGTGTAGTTGACGACGCCGGGCGGTGCGGCGACCGGGATGGTGCAGGTCTTGGTGCCGCCGGCGATCGTGCAGTTCACGCCGACCGTGAGCGGTGTCGAGACGTCGGCCGGCACCCACGCCGGCGGCGCGGCGCCGTTGACCGTATTGACCTGGACCCGCAGGGTGGTGGTGCTCGGCGAGACGTACGCCGGGCTGCGTTCGCTCGAACCGGGTGCGGCCGGGAGCGGGATGGCGATCGTGAGGCTCGCGACCGCGCCGGTCGGCTGCGGTCCCGGCGTCGCGGTCGGGCCGCCGCCGGGAACCGGGGGCGTCGAGCCCCCCGATCCACCGGAACATGCGACCAATCCGGCGACGGCGAGGAACGCGAACGAACGAAGGCTCATCAGGAAACGACCCCACAGCGACGTTGTGCTAGCTTCCTTCCCAGCAACGAAAAGAAACCCCTCGGCGTTCCGTCGCGCGGAACGCCGAGGGGCCGGCGTCACGGCGTGAGCGCGAACTCCTGGACGAACGAACCCGTCCCTTGCGGCGCGCCGCGGGTGCCCCAGACCGCCCAGATGTGGCCGGTCTTCCCATCGATCGCCAGGGTGTGCGCGCCGGGCGCGACGTCCGCCGAAGCGACCGGCGCGAGCGTACCGTCGGCGTTCTCGCGCAGCACCGTGATCTTCGAACCGCCGGCGCACGCGAGCAGTTTGCGCGTCGCGTCGAAGTCGCATTGATCCATCCGCGGAACCGCGATCGCGGCGCGCAGCGTACCGGCGGTCGTGTAGGCCGCGATCTTGCCGTTGGTGCCGCCGCTCAGGATCGTCCCCGACGCGGCGTCGTACTGCAGCGGATGATTGCCGGTCAGTTCCGGCGTGGGGAACGTGCGCGCGACCTTGAGCGCGACCGGATCCACGACCGCGATCTCGTCGTCCGATGCGATGTTCTGATAGATCTGGTGCGTCGCCGGATCGATCGCGAGATATTCGGGTTTGTGTCCGGGCAGCGCGACCACGCCGATCTGCTTGAACGTCTTGGCGTCGATGACGAAGATGCGCGTGCCGTCGTCTTCGTCGGCGTAGATGCGTCCGCTGCTCGGGTCGTAGGCGATCGCGTCGACCGGTCCGTCGACCGATACCCGATTCACCTCGGTGCCCGCGACCGGGTCGACCTCGGAGACGGCCTTATCGTCGCCGTCGCCGGTGAAGACGTGACCGTTGGCGGCGTTCACGGCCACGCCGGCCAGCGGACCGACCTTGACCTGTTTGAGGACCGCGCCGGTATCGGCATCGACGATCAGCAGCGACGAAGCACCGCCGTGGGCTGCGTAGACGCGGCGGCGCGCGGCGTCGACGGTGACGTAATCGAATCCGCCTCCGCCCGGAACGGCGACCGGCGGGGCGACGGGGAGCAGTGGCATGCGTTATTCCTTATCGTGGAAGGTGCCGCGCTTGGCGGTCGCATCGAGTTCCAGGTCGTCGAGCAGGTAATAGACGATCTTGCGGTCGTCGAATCCCACTTTGGCGAGCTGCTTGCCGTCGATCTCGACCACCTCGTGGATGTGGCCGGTCTTGCCCGCATAGGCGTGGTTGACCGGACCGTACGAGGGGTCGCCCGGCTTCGCCCTGGGCGTGGCCTTCACGCCGCGAAGCGGGGTCTGGTGGCGATGCATGGGAACGTGCTTCGCCCCTGGAAGCGTCGCTCCATGTTCGTAGAGTACCGGGGCAAGTCTCCCAAGGTCGCCGACAGCGCGTTCGTCGCGCCGACCGCCGTTCTGATCGGCGACGTCGAGGTCGGTCCGGAGTCCTCGATCTGGTTCGGCGCGGTGATCCGCGCCGACAACGGCCCGATCCGCATCGGCGCGCGCACCTCGGTCCAAGACAACTGCGTGGTGCACGTGAGCGAAGGCGGACGCACCGTTCTCGGCGACGACGTGACCGTCGGCCACGCCGCCATCATGGAGGATTGCACCATCGGGAACAAGGCCCTGATCGGCAGCAATGCCGTCATCCTCAACGGGGCCACGATCGGCGAAGGCAGCCTGATCGCGGCCGGCGCGGTGGTGGGCGAACGCGCCCAGATCCCGCCCGGCGTGCTCGCCGCCGGGGCGCCGGCCGTCGTCAAGAAGACGCTCGAGGGCGCCGCCCTCGCCTGGATCGACCATTCCGCCGACGAGTACGTCAAGCTCTCGCGTTCGTATCTCGCCGAGAACATCGGGAACCCGAAGTATCAGGAGACGTTCAATTAGCACGGCCGTCCACGAAGAGGTCGTCCGCTTCATCGAATCCGAGGGACATCGCGCCGAACTCGAACTGCACGAGACCGACGGCGGCGCGACCATCCGCCTGCGCGTGCGCGGCCAGACGCTGGCGGTCATGACCTCGGGCACCGATCCGACCTACTTCTCGATCGCGCTGCCCTACGTGCTGCCGGAATGGGCGCGCGATCAGGTGCAGGCCGCGCCGATCCTGCTCGAGCTGCAATCGACCTTCAAGGCGGTCAAGTTCTTCTACACCAACGAAGGCGCCACGCTGATCTCGGCGGTCGAACAGTTCTGCGGCAGCGCCGCCGAGTTCGCCACCCACTTCTGGCGGCTGGTCGGGATCGTGCGCGACGCCGGCTCGAGCGCCATCGAACGGATCCTCGACCGCAGCGAGACGCGCGCGGCGGCAGACCGCTTCATCAGCACCTTCATGCGGGGACAAGGACGATGAGCGACGACCGGCTCGAACCGATCGAGGCGGCGCTCGACGCCGAAGGGCTGTTCTACACGCGCGAGGACGACGACGAGGCCCTCCGGCTGGCGTTCAAATCCGAAGGCGACCGCTACTTCATCGTCTCGTACCGCGACGACGCGGAGTTCCTGATGATGGGCTCGGGCTGGTCGCTCGGGCGCGATACCGATCTGGAGCGCGCGATGGCGATCGCCAACCGCACCAACGCGCGCAAGAAGTTCGTCAAGACCGCCGTCTGGCAGGAGGAGCACGACGTGCTCTTCACCGTCGAGCTGTGCTACGCGACCTATGAGGACTTCACCCAGCACTTCGTCCGCCTGCTCGGCGCGCTGCGCGAGACCACCGCCGACTTCTTCAGCGAGCTGCGGTTGAAAGACTAGGGCGCTTGCGGCTGGAAGGCTGCAGCATGAAACATGCGCTTTTCGTCGCGGTGCTGGCCCTGCTCTTGCCGGCACTCGCCCAGCCGGCCGACGCCGCCCGCCAAGTCACGGCGAAGAACGAAACGCCGTATACGGTGCAGGGCACCATCACCTACGCTACCGCTCTCTGTAGGAACGACCGCCCGAGCATAGCTCCGGGAGCCACCTTCCGCGTCAGCATCGGGCTTTGTACGACGCAAAAGGCGAATTTCTCCGCAAACGGTCACCAGTGCGAACTCATCGGGGGCCGGCCCGGCAGTCCGACGACGTTCGTGATCGTGCCCGGCAGGGCGGTCGGCTACAGAGAACTCTACTGCGCCTTTACGGCGCGATAATATCTCAGCTCCGTCCGTGCACTTCACAGTGCGGCGGATACTTCTTCTCGACGATGTCGAAGCGGGGCGATCCGAGCGCGCTCACGCCCGGGCCGCACTGGTTTCCGCGCGCGCCGGTGACGGTCATATGATCGATCATGCACAGACCGGTCTTGGTGCCGAAGGCGCCTCCCGGAGCGATCACCGGATGATCGTCCCTGCACAGGTGCGTCCTGTAGACGATGTCGACTTTCACCGAATAGCTCGTGAGATTGTGCACGGTGATGTATCCGACCGACGCCGACGCCGGCCGACTCCACGCGAAGGGAAGAGCCAGGCTCAGCGCCGCGAAGAACAACGCTCGTTTCACGATCGCCGCCTTCCTATAACCCTGGCGCGACGGAGTTGACGGTGCAGTATCCCATGGCACCGATCGCCGGCATGACGTTGAAATTGTACCCGATCAAGTATCTGACGTTCGACCAGCAATGGTGGCGCGCTATCGGCTTGCCGCCCGAGGTCGCCACCACATCTATGCCGGCGACGCCGCATGTAGCGGTGACGGTCCCCGTCGCCCTCGCGCCGATCGTGTGTTGGAAAGAGTACGGCTTACAGGCTTGCGTCGAAAAGGTGACGACGATCGGCCATTCCAGTTTGTTATGGATCGTGTAGACTCTTCCGCTAGCGAAGGCCGGCTGACTCGAAGCCAACGGAAGGAGCAGGCCTAGCAATACGAGGACGAAGGCTCTTCTCACGGTTCCCCCTATCGAGCAGTGTCGTAGAGATCGTCGTCACGCCTTCCCGGTTCGCCCCCCGAATCCCTCAGCCGCTAGGGGCTCGGGTAGTGCGATTCGTCGCCGTAGGACTGGAAGAGCGTGTATTCTTGCTTGAAGCGTAGGCGGACCATGCCGGTCGGACCGTTGCGATGCTTGGCCATGATGAACTCGGTCATCTCCGGATCCGGCGCCTGCTCCGGGTTGTAGTAGGCGTCGCGGTAGAGGAACGCCACGATATCGGACTCTTGCTCGAGCGAGCCCGAGTCGCGCAGGTCGGCCAGCATCGGGCGCTTGTCGTTGCGCGTCTCGACGCCGCGATTGAGCTGCGCGAGCGCGATCACCGGGACGCCCAGCTCCTTGGCCGTCACCTTGAGCGTGCGGCAGATGTCGCTCAGCTCTTCGTTGCGGTTGGCATCCTTGGAGAGCACGCCGGGACGCAGGAGCTGGAGGTAGTCGATGAAGACCGCGGTCAGACCGCGCCCGGACTGCAAGCGCCGGCAGCGGCTGCGGACCTCGCTGATGCTCAGGCCGCCGGTGTCGTCGAGGTAGATCGGAAGCTGCGAGAGCGACCCGATCGCGTTGGCGATATCTTCCCACTGCTGGCCGCGGATGTTGCCGCTGCGCATGTCGTGCATCGAGATGCGCGCGTCCGAGCTGATCAGTCGCTGGACCAGTTCGTCGTTGGACATCTCGAGCGAGAAGAACGCGACCGGCTTGGGATCGGTCCCGTTCTTGATGCCGACCTCGACCGCTTCGCGGGCGGCGGCGACGGCGGCGTTGAGCGCCCAGGAGGTCTTGCCCATGCCGGGCCGGGCGGCGACGATGATGAAGTTGCCGGCCTGGAAGCCGGTGGTGCGCTTGTCGATGTCGGGGAAGCCCGAGGTGATGCCCGTCCGGCCGCCGCGCATGTGGAACAGATGGTCGATCTGCTCGAAGGCGTTCTTCATCAGGCCGTCCATGCGCTGGAACTCGCCCTTGAGCTGGTTCTCGCCGATCTTGAAGACGATCTCTTCGGACTCTTCGAGCGCGGTCGCGACGTCCTCTTCGGCCTCGTAACCGATCTGGGTGATGCGCGTGCCGGCGTGGATCAGGTTGCGCAGGATCGCCTTCTCGCGCACGATGGTGGCGTAGTACTTGGCGCTCGCGGCCGTCTGGACGGTATCCATCAGCGACGAGATATACGAGATGCCGCCGACCTTCTCGAGCGCGTCGCGGTTGCGCAGTTCTTCGGAGAGCGTGATCTTGTCGAGCGGCTGTCCGCGATCGTGCAGGTCGCAGAGCGCGCCGAAGATCGTCTCGTGGACGTGCGCGTAGAAGTCGCTCGCGCGGACCAGCTCCATGGCTTCGTCCATGATCTTCTTGTCGACCAGGACCGAGCCGATGAGCGCCATCTCGGCTTCGAGGTTGTGCGGCGGGATGCGGTCCGCGACCCGCGCGATGTTGGTGACGCTCATGATGTACGCTTCTCTCGTTTACCGCGCTTGTGAGGACCTTGCGAAGAACTCGCTTTTCTTGTGGAACGCTTGTGCATACCGAGCTCGCGCAGGGCCTGCTCGACGTCGGCGACCGGCACCACCTCGAGGCCGGCCATCTCGGCGTCCACCTCGCGCGCGTTCTCCTTGGGCAGCAGCATCGCGCGCATCCCGGCCTGACGGGCGGCGTAGAGCTTCTCGACCGTCCCGCCGATGCCGCGCACCTTGCCTTGGATCGACAGCTCGCCGGTCACCGCGACGTCCTGCGGCAGCGGGATCCTGGTCAGCGCCGAGTAGACCGCCAGGAAGATCGCGAGCCCGGCCGAGGGACCGTCGATGTTGCCGCCGCCGACCACGTTGATGTGCAGGTCGTAGTCGGCCGGATCGAGCCCGGTGGTCGCGCGCAGGACGCTCGCGGCATTGAAGACGCTGTCCTTGGCCATCGACCCGGCGGTGTCGTTGAAGCGCACCGCGCCCTTGCCCGGCTGCGACGCCGGGAACGCGACCGCCTCGATCTCGATCAGCGAGCCGGTGTAGTGGAGCACGCCCAAGCCGAAGGCCTTGCCGACCTCGCGGGTGCGACGCCCCTTGACCGGCGTGTGGCGGACCATGCGCGAACTCTGCACGACCGCGCGCACGTCGTCTTCGGAGATGGTCACGGCGCGCGCGCTCGCGCCCTTGTCGGGACGCGCGCGGTAGAGCGCCTGACCGTAGGCGTCGGCCACGATCTGCACGGCCTTGCGCCCTTCGATCGTATACGACGCGATCAGCTTCGGAACGCCTCGCGAGGCCTTGGCGCCCAGGCGCTTGATCGCGCCGAGCACGATCGTGACGACCTGTCCCTGCGTGAGCGGCGAGAAGTACACCTCGGCGCAGCGGGAGCGGATCGCCGGATCGATATCCTCGGGCTCGCGCGTGGTCGCGCCGATCAGGATGAAGTCGGCCGGCGCGCCGTCGCGGAACAGCCGCTTGACGTACTCGGGCACGTTGGGCGCGCTCGCGTCGTAGTACGACGATTCGAACGTGACCTTCTTGTCTTCGAGCACCTTGAGCAGCCGGGTCTGGAGCATCGGGTCGAGTTCGCCCAGCTCGTCGATGAAGAGCACGCCGCCGTGCGCCCGCGAGACCAGGCCGAGCTTGGGCTCCGGGATGCCGCTATCGGCGAACTCGCGGCGCGTGCCCTGATAGATCGGGTCGTGCACGCTGCCGAGCAAGGGATTGATGGTCTCGCGCGGATCCCAGCGCATGGTCGTGCCGCTGGCTTCGACGAACGCGGCGTCCTTGGCGAACGGCGTGTACGCCCGCGCCTTGGCCGCTTCGAGCACCAGCCGTGCGGCGGTCGTCTTGCCGACGCCGGGAGGCCCGTACAGGATCACGTGCTGCGGATAGGGCGAGGAGATCTTCGCGAGCAGGGCCTTGACGGCCGATTCCTGTCCGACGATCTCGCGCAGATGCTGCGGGCGGAGCTGCTGGAGCGCCGAAGCCGCGAGCGTGCGGGCCGAGAGCTTCTCCAACTCCTCGAGCTTGGCGCGGGTGGCGGGCGTCTCCGGGCCGGCGTCGTCGCGCAGGGCTTCGAGCTTGAGTTCGTTGAGATACTCCTGATGACGCGCGTCCATCTTCTCGCCGACGCGCTTCTCGATGGTGTCGCCGACGGTCTTGTGCGCGACCAGGTCGGCCAGCGCTTCTTCGATCTCGGCGATGCTGCGGCGCTGCTGCGCGCGCGTGACCGCCTTCTCGACGGTCGGGTCCTCGAAGACCAGCCGCGCGAGCGCGCACAGCCGGTCGGTCAGATGCTCCGAACGCATCATCTTGAGCGCGCCCACCTTGCCGGCGCGCAGCACCAGCTTCTCGGAGCCGAGCACGCCCCCCAAGACGTCGAAAAGCGCCGAGACGTACCGCCCGAGTTCGTCCTCGACGCCGCGTTTGCGACGTAGACGAGCCAGGGACGGGTTCTCGGCGCTTGCCGGCATGTCGCTACGTAGCGGTGATTAGGCCGCGACGACGCTCAGGGTCGCCTTGGCGACCACGTTCTTATGCAGTTTGATCTCGACCGGATACGATCCGAGCGCTTTGATCGACGATTTGATCTCGATCTTGTGACGATCGACGATCACCGCCAGCTCGCGTTCGATCGCGTCGGCGACGTCGCCGTTCGTGACCGCACCGAAGAGCTTGCCGTTGCCGCCGGCCTTCGCCGAGACGGCGATCTTGGCGGCCTCGAGACGCTCCGCGAGCGTCTTGGCTTCGGCCAGCGTCTGCGCTTCGCGCTTGATCTGGGCCTTCTTCTGTGCCTCGAGCAACGCCATCGCGCCCTTGTTCGCCTCGACGGCGAGCTTGCGCGGCAGCAAGAAGTTGTTTCCGTAGCCCTCGGCGACGTCGACCACGTCGCCGACTTTACCGAGTGCCTTCACGTCGCTGAGAAGGACGAGTTTCATGGATGGGTGGTCTCCTAGAGTTACTCCGACACGAAGGGAAGGAAGGCGATGATGCGAGCGCGCTTGACGGCGATCATCAGCATGCGCTGGTGCTTGGCACAGTTGCCCGAGATGCGGCGCGGAACGATCTTTCCGCGTTCGGAGACGTAGCGCTTCAAGCGGTTCACGTCGCGATACGATACGTCGATTGCCTTGTCCGCGCAGAACTGGCACGGCTTTTTCTTGACGCGCCGGTCTTTCGCCGGGCGTTTCTTACGGTCTGCCACTGGTCAGGTCGTCCTTTCGACTAGGTGGTTGGCGGTCACGTCGTACGAGGACGTAACCCTAGCCACGTTGCGCCGCCTATCGGCGCCACGACCGGCACATGCCGGATTTGACATACGGCCGTCAGTATAGCGGCTCCGGGCCCGGACCGCTACGCCCTAGGTCTTGTATTGTATCTCGAACAGGTGTTCGATGGCAAGAGCCCGAGGGCCCACAGCGAACCCGCCAAGCATGCGAGCGGTACTGCTGGGCGTCGCCCTCATCGCCACCATCGTCTTCACGGCCAGGCCGGTGATGCATGCGGTGGCCACGGTCGCCGGGGGCAGTCCGTGCGCGGACGCCGCGCCGGTGCCGGCCGAACTCACCCTCCCGGCGGTGGTCCCGCCCGGCGAGCCGGTCGAGATCGAGCATCAGCTCCTCGACTACCTCCAGACGTACAAGTACCGCGACCTGGGCTGGTGCCACGACAAGGGCGTCCGGGATACCGGCCCCTACCTCGACGGCGTCTCGTACGGCGTCCACCCGGCCGTGCAGATCTGGTACTCGCCGGAGATGATCGAGTGGCTGCGCGGCGGGCGTAAGGGCGTCCCCAAGGACGGCGCCGTGATGATCAAGGAGCAGTACGGCAACAAGCCGGCCCTGTTCTTCAAGGGCAAGCCCGAGACGGATCTCCAGCCGACCGACTGGACGATCATGATCCGCCGGACCGGGGCGTCCCACGACGGCTGGTTCTGGGGCGAGGTCTTCACCGGTATGTTCCCGATCGGGAGCAAGACGGCGTATCCGTGGGCCGGCTTCGGCCTCTACTGCCTGCGCTGCCACGCCTCGGCGGAACGCGGGATGACGTTCGCCTCGCTCGAGAACGTGGCCGGATTCCCGGGCACCCCGATCACCTACAAGATCGACGACACCTGGAAACGCCCGGCCGTCCCGCCGCCCACTCCGCCCGGCGTCGCCGCGGCGGTGGCGGCGACCGCGACGCCGCGCGCGCCGCTCGCGGTCCAGACGTTCCCGCCCGAACCGCTCGACACGTTCGTCGCGCACGCGCACGTGCCGCACATGTTCCTGACCAGCGATCAATGCATGGGCTGTCACTCGTCGGCGCCCGGCAAACCGATCGGTCCGGTGATGTCGGTCTCGCCGCCGCCGGGCAAGACCGGCGGTCCGCTCAATCTTTCCGAGTACGGCGAATGGCGCTGGTCGCCGATGGCGCTGGCCGGTCGCGACCCGGTCTTCTTCGCGCAGTTCGAAGGCGAGATGGCCTACCTCGCGAGCATCCACGACCGCAAGGCGAGCGCGACGCTGCAGAAACAGGTCACCGGCATCTGCATGACCTGCCACGCCGCGATGGGCTCGCGTCAGCTGGCGCTCGACCGTCCGGGCGCGCTCTACGAACCCGCGATGAGCTTCGACGGCGATCCGTCGCACCCGAACTTCCACTACGGCGGGCTGGCCCGCGACGGTATCAGCTGTTCGCTCTGCCATCACGCCGCGCAGACCGTCACGCCCGCGCGCGTCGCGTCGCTTCCGTACTTCCTCGACCACAAGATCAACGGCACGTTCGACACCGGCCCGGCCGACAAGCTGTTCGGCCCGTTCGCCGATCTCGGCCTGGTCACGCATCCGATGAACGAAGCGCTGGGCGCCAAGCCGAAGCACGACGCCTACATCCAAAGCCCGCGCATGTGCGGCAGCTGCCACACCATCAACCTGCCGATCGTCGACAAGCCGCCGGTCGGGAACCTCGCGATGGAATCGCACAACGTCGAACAGGCGACCTATCTGGAATGGCTCAACAGCGCGTTCCAGACCGAGTACGGCGCGGGCCCGCGCGCGCGCTCGTGCCAGGCCTGTCACATGCCGGCCGGCGTCACCGACGAGGCGCGCGGCATCTCGCTCGCGCACATCGCCTCGAAGATCGCGCTGGTCGAAGACGATTCGTATCCCGAGACCACCAACGCCGCCCCGGCCAAAGACCTGCGCGTGCTGGTGCGCAAGACCGGCTACGCGCGCCACGAACTGCTCGGCCTCAACGCCTTCCTGCTGACGCTCTTCAAGCAGTATCCCGACGTGATGGGCGTTCGGACGGGCGACTACATGTCCGGCTCGGCCACCGACCTCGACGACGCGATCGGACACGTCGTGCGCCAGGCGCAGAAGCAGACCGCGACCGTGACCGTCCGGACGCGCGTAGCGGGCGGCGCGACCGTCGCCGACGTCGAGGTGGTCAATCTGACCGGCCACAAGTTCCCGAGCGGCGTCGCCTTCCGGCGCGCCTTCCTGGACGTCGCGTTCTACGACAAGCGCCATCCGGACGCGAAGCCGTTCTTCGAGTCGGGAGCGACCGACGATCGCGGCCGCATCCTGGATGCCGGCGGCAAGCCGCTGCCGAGCGAGTTCTTCGCTCGCGACGCGCGCGGACGCGAGCGATACCAGCAGCACTTCGACGAGGCGCATCCGGTGACCGATCCGGGACAGGTGCAGATCTTCGAAGAGCTGACCCAAGACCGTCAGTCGAACTTCACGTTCAGCTTCATCCGGCGCGATCACGAGTTCAAGGACAATCGCATCGAACCGCTCGGCTTCAGCCGCACCGGTCCGACGCCGGATCTGCCGGCGTACTTCTTAGAAGCGACCTATCCCAAGGGAGGGGCGGCGAGCGACCCGCGCTACTTCGACGGACGCGGTCACGCCGTCGTGCGGTATCGCGTCGTGCGTCCCGCGGGCGTCCCGGCCGGCGATGTGGGCGTGCGCGCGACCCTGTACTACGAATCGTGGGAGCCGGCGTTCGTGGCGCTCCGCGCGAGCGGCACGGGGACCGCGGCCCAGCGCTTCGCCGCGCTGGTCCAGAACGTCGACCTACGCGGAACCGCGCTCCAGAACTGGAAGATCCGCATCGCGTCGGCGCACCGCTAGCACGACCACGATCCCGAACGCCGCGGTCAGGCCGCCCGCGACCAGCATCGCGATCGGCCAGCCGCGCATGAACGTCCCGATCTCGACCGAGTTGCCGGGGATCGAGCCGAGCAGCGCGACCCCGAAGACGCCGAACAGGGCGCGCACCAGCGCCTGCGTGGCCGACGCGAAGCCCTCGTCCTTGGCCGGCACGGCCTCCATGCCGAGCGCGGTGCCGGGCGTGACGACCAGTCCCCATCCCGCACCCGCCAGCGCCAGTCCGGCCCCGATCTGCCAGCCGAGCGACGAGGCGTGCAGCGTCGCGAGCCAGGTGATGCCGATCAGGGTCAGCAGAAAACTGACGGCCATCGCCTGCGCGAAGCCGAAGCGCCGCGCGAACCAGACGCTCGCGAGATTGGCGACGAAGAACGTGACGTTGCATGGCAACAGGAAGATGCCGGCCCAGAACGGGCCCTCGTGCCGGATCTCTTGGAGGAAGACGGAGCAGAGCAGGAAGAGCCCGTACCAGGCGAAGTTCACCACCGCGATGATCGCCAGCGACACGTTGAACTTGCGGTGCTTGAAATAGGCCACGTGCACCATCGGATGCGCGATCCGCGCCTCGACCGCGAGGAAGGCCCACAGCGCGGCGCCCCCGATCGCGAAAGCGGCGACGATCTGGGGTGACGCCCACCCTTGCGCGTCGCCGTCGATCAGAGCGTAGGACAACAGCAGAAACGCGGCCACCGAGAGCACCTGGCCGACGACGTCGAACTTCTTGGGCTGCCCGCGCTTCTCGGCGATCGGATCGAGCCCGACGAAGATCAGCACCGCGATCGCCAGCAGAGCCGACATCCAGAACACGCCCGGCCACGAGAACCAGTTCACGACGACGCCGCCGATGACGGGCGCCAGGCCGCCGGCGACGCCGCCCCAGACGCCGATGCGTTTGATGGTCGGGCCTTCGTCGATGCCGTGCGGCAGGAGCGCGACCAGCATCGCGGGCGGCAACGCCAGCAGCGCCGCGCTGGAGAGCCCCTCGACCCCGCGCGCCAAGATCAGGAAGGTCAGGTTCGGCGCGATCGCGCTCGCGATCGAGGCCAGGGCGAAGATGGCGGTCGCGCCGATCAGCGTGCGCCGTCGCCCGAACAGATCGCCGATCGTCCCGGCCGCGAGCATGAAGCCGCCCTGCATCAGCGGATAGATGCCGATGAACCACTGCTGCAGCGAGAGGTCGGCGCCGAACGCGTCGACCACCTTCGGCACCGCGAGATACATCACGCTGACGTTGAGCAGCGCTACGAAGAACGCCAGGTAGGTCCCGAAGCCGCCGAGCTTGGCGCGCACGCGAGGGCCGAACGGCGTCATCTGCAGCGGATCTCCAGGACGAGCACGCCGAGGTCGCGATCGTCCTGATCCTCGCCGCGCTCGAACAGGTTGAGCGTCTGCGAACACGACAGCGCGAAGCGCGCGCGCTCGCCCGGCGCGATGGGGGCCGGGAGCGACAGCGTGAACGGCGAGCCGGGTTCGACCATCACCTCGGCGTTCGACGCGCCCAGCGTACAGACCACCGCTGCGGCCGCGCGATGCTGCGGCGGATAGTAGGCGTCGACCGCGATCTCCTCGAGCGGTTCGAGCGCCTCGAACTCGAAACGGAGCGCGGGCGCGGCGAATCCGTCGGGATAGATGCCGACGACCGGCCCGACGATGCGCGCCGGGCCCGAGAACGGGGGACGAAAGGCGTGCTCGTCCGCGAAGCCCGCCGTTCCGTCCGCGTGCTGACGGGCGCGGTTGGCGATCGCGGAGGCGACGAAGTCCCGCGCGTAGGCGAGCGCGGCGGCCGGATCGGACCAGGTCAGTCCGAGATCCGCCGCGACTCCCGGGTGGATCGGGACCTCCGGCCAACTCCACGCCTCCGCCCGGGCGTCGCGCAGCGCGGCCAGCGCCGGCACGTGCGGTTCGCAGGCGGTCGCGAGTCGCGCGAGGAGGATGCGTATCAACTCCGGCCGCGGATGGTTCTTGTTGTAGAACGTGGGCGCCGAGATCTGGTCTTCGAGCGCGTCCGCCATCTTCACGTCGGACCTCCGGTCGCGCGCGTCGCGGCGCGCCCGCTCGAGCACCGCGACCCGGCTCATATCCAACCTGAATTCGTCGTAGCGTTCGAAGTAGTATGCGAGGATGCGCTCCGGACTCCAGCCGCGTTCGATGCAGCGCTGGAGGATGCGGTCGCCGTACGGGTAGGGGCCTTCGATGGCCGGGGGATCTGGCAGATCGAACGGATTCACCGCCGAGAACGGCCACAACAGGTTCGTGTCGAGCGACGGGAAGCGGACGACCGGGCAGCCGAGCGGGAGATCGCCGGCCCGCGCGTAGGGCTGCTCGCCGACCTGTTCCACCAGCAGCACGCAGGCCGCCAACTCGGCGTCCGACGGCACGGGCGGCGACGGCCGGTTGAGCCGGTGGCTCTCCTGGAACCGCACCGCATATCCCGGCTCGAGCGCGTCCGCGATCTCGATCGCGACGACGCGCGCCTGGCAGTTCCCGTAGACGACGACCGTCGGCTTCATCCGGCCCGCATCGCGAGGACGAGCGCGCCCAAGTCGCGATCGTCGTCGCCCTGGCCGGATGCGCGCATGTTGAGCGTCGTCGAGCACGCGAGCGTGAGGTACGCTCGCGCGCCGCGCTCGAGGTGCGGATGCAGCGCGAGCGTGACCGGATTCCCGGGCTCGACCTCGGCCTCGGCCCTCGACGATCCGAACTCGCACGAGAGCGTCGCCGCGCCGCGATGCTGCGGCGGGTAGTAGAGTTCGAGCGTGAACGTCTCGACCGGCGCGAGCGCTTCGAGTTCGGCGCGGAGCCGCGGCGCCGCGAATCCGTCCGGATAGAGGCCGGCCGCCGGACCGGCGAAGCGGAGCGGACCGTCGATCGCCGGGCGCGCTGAGGCCGGCGCGTTCCCGCGCCGGACGATCGCCGTGCGGACGACATCGCGCACGTGCTCGTCGTGCGTCCGCCGGACGCCGTCCAGTTCGAGCATGCGATACTCCGGATCGTACCAGCTCAATCCAAGTTCGGCCGCCACTCCCGGATGGATGGCGATACCGGTCGCGGACACGCAGCGCTGCTCCGGGTCGAACGCCCGCGCGGGCGGCGTGAAGCCGGCGAGTTCCGGCACGTAGGCGGCGCCCGCCGTCGCGATCCGTTCGACGAGCACGCGCATCGGTTCGGGGCGGGGGTGGTTGTCGCACCAGAAGAGCGGACGCGAGACCACGTCGTCGATGATGTCGGACATCTTGACGTCGGCCTTCTCGTCGCGCGCGCGCAGACGCGCCCGCTCCAAGACGGCCAACCGCTTCAGATCGACGCGGTAATCGTCGTACCGCGTGCGATAGTATGCGACCACCTGCTCTTCGTCCCAGCCCTGCTCGACGCACAACGCCAGGACCCGGTCGCCGAACGGCCAGAGCAGGTTCGTGTCGAGCGACGGGAAGCGCACGACGCCGCATCCGGCGGGCAGGGCGGCCAGTTCCGGGAACCGTTCGCGATCGACCTGTTCGAAGAGCGCGACGCACGCCCCGATCTCGTCGCGCGTCGGAAGGACGATGCGCGGACCTCCGATAGCGTCCAGCGTAGGCCAGAAGCGGACTGCGTACCCGGCCCGCTCGAGCACCGGCGCGGCGATCAAGCCGACCGAGATCGCTTGACAGTTGCCGTAGAAGATAATCGTCCCCATCTAGCGCGCCCGTAGCTTGAGGAGCAGGACGCCCAGATCGCGATCGTCCTCGCCCAGGCCGCGGGCGAGCATGTTGAGCGTCTGCGAGCACGAAAGCGCGAGGCGTGCGCGCGCGCCACGCTCTAAACGCGCGGGCAAGGTCAACGTCACGGGCTGCCCCGGTTCGACCACCGCCTCGACCGTCTCCTCGCCCAGCGTGCAGACGAGCGTCGCCGCGCCGAGGTGCTGCGGCGGGTAGTAGAGGTCGAGCGCGACGGCCTCGACCTCGGAGAGCGCTTCGAGATCGGCGCGCAACTGCGGCATCGCGAACCCATCCGGATAGAGGCCGGCGGCAGGGCCCGCGATCCTGATCGGACCGTCGATCGGCGCGCCGCGCACGGACGAAGCGTCGCGCGACGCGATCGCCGAACGGACGACGTTGCGGACGTGCTCCTCGTGCGTTCGGCGCACGAAGCGGACGTCGGTGATATCGAGCCCGTCGTACGGCGGAGGCACCTCCTCCATCTGGAGCGCGCGGTAGTCCGGGTCGTACCAGGTCAAACCGAGTTCCGCCGCCACGCCGGGGTGGATCGGGACGCTCCACACCGGTACGCACAGTTCGTCCCGGTCGAACACCCGATCCGGCGGTACGAATCCGGCGATTTCGGGGACGTGCGCCGCGGCCGCCGTCACCACTCGATCGATCAGGACGCGCATCGTCTCGGGGCGGGGATGGTTCTTCGACAAGAAGAGCGGCCGCGAGACGACGTCGCCGATCGCATCGAACATCGTGACGTCGGCCTTCTCGTCGCGCGCCCGCAACCGGGCGGTCTCGAGGGTCGCCAGTCGAGCCAGATCCACCCGGAAGTCGCCGTAACGCGTCAGATAGTAGTCGACCACGACGTCTTCATCCCATCCCTGCGCGACGCATTGCGCGAGCACGCGTTGCTCGACCGGCCACAGAAGGTTGGTGTCAAGCGACGGGAAGCGGACCACGCCGCAGTCCTTCGGCAGATCGCCGAGCCCCGGAAACCGCTCGCGGTCGACCTGCTCGAAGAGCAGCACGGACGACGCGATCTCCTCGGCCGTCGGCGCGGGAAGCCTCGGATCGCCCACGGTCCCCGCACGCAGCGGACGGCGGACGACGTAGCCGGCACGTTCGAAAGCGGGCGCGAGGATCAAGCCGAGCGACGCGGCCTGGCAGTTCCCGTAGAAGAGGATCGTCCGCAGAAGGTTCTCCCGGACGACCGCGCGCCGTCCTCTCGCTAGAACAGGTTCCAGAGGTACTGGTTGTAGACTTCGTGATGGTACTGGACTTCCTGTGCCTTCACGAAGGTCCCGAGCAGGCGCGGGCAGCGGTCGGCACTGGCCTGCTTGAGTTCCGCGTATCGTTCCTTCACATCCTTGCCCAGCAAGGTCGACGTCCATTCCGACGCGCGGAAGTCCGCCATCGCGTCGTAGATGTTGTCGGGCAGATAGTGCTCGGCCTGACGCAGGTCCTTCTCGTCGCTCTTGCGGCCGTCGAGGCCGGTCTGGAAGACCGCCAGCATGACCATGTACGGGTTGGCGTCCGGCGCGACCGACCGGACCTCGACGCGCGCGCTGCGCTCGTTGCCGATCGGGATGCGGATCATGGAACCGCGATCGACGGCCGATGCCTTGATCTGGTTGGGCGCTTCGAAATGCGGATCGAGACGGCGATAGGCGTTGACGCTGGCGTTGAGCATCAGGCACAGGTCGCGGCCGTGCGTGAGGATGCGATCGACGAAGTCCCACCCGAACTCGCCGATCTTCTCCTCGCCGTCCGGATCCCAGAAGACGTTCTTGCCGTCCTTGGAGATCGAGACGTTGGTGTGCATGCCGCTGCCGTTGACGCCCACCACCGGCTTGGGCAAGAACGAAGCCGTCATGCCGAGCCGGGTCGCGACCTGGCGGCAGATCAGCTTGTAGAGCTGGATCTGATCGGCGGCCGCTACGACCTCGCCGTAGGTGTAGTTGATCTCGAACTGCGAGGGCGCGACCTCGGGATGGTCCTTCTCGTTCTCGAAGCCCATCGCGCGCTGCACTTCCGCGACCGTGTCGATGAACGTCCGCAGCGGATCGCCGGGCAGCGAGTAGTAATAGCCGCCCGTGTTGACGTAGTCGAACCGTCCGGTCTCGTAGTAGCGCCGCTCCGCGTCGAGGCCCTGGAACAGGAAGCCCTCGATCTCGTTGGCGGCGTTGAGCGTGTAGCCGTGCTTCTCGAAGCACGCGAGCGAGAGCGCCTTGAGCTTTCCGCGCACGTCGGCCTCGAAGGGCGAGCCGTCGCGATCGAGCACGTCGCCGAAGACCAGCACCTTGCCCGCGCCGAATACGTCCGCCGGGGCCCAGTAGAACGCGCTCCAATCCAGGACCAATCGCAGATCCGACTCGCGCTGCGGCGTGAAGCCGTGGATCGACGAGCCGTCGAAGGTCAGGTTGTCGGCGGACTTGAGCAAGAACTTCTTGTCGTAGTCCAGCATGTGCAGCCGGCCCTCGAGGTCGCTGAAGAGCACCGTGACCGCCTTGATGCGCGTCTCTTTCTCGAGATAGGCGAGCCGCTCGGCCGCGATCTTCTCGGCCGGCACGCGCTCGGCGCGCTGGCGTTTGGCCTTGAGGTTGAGCTCTTCGAGTTCGCCGTACGAAAGCGTCAGGAAATCGCGCAGTTGATCCATGCCGCCCGTTTAGACGGACCGAGGGCCCGGCCTTTATCCATTTGGTAAAACGCCGGGCCCTCGGATTGTGCCGCCTGCCGTGAGCCTACGGACCGATCGCCATCCCGAAGATCGCGAAGGAGCCGCCGCCGACCGTCAGGGTCGTGGCCGGCACGCTGGCGGCCGAGAACGGGGGCGCGTAGACCGTCACCGTCGAGGTGCTCAGGTTGCCGGCGTACAGGTTGCCGGCCGCGTCGACGTTGATCGCCTCGGGCGTGTTCGCATCCGGGATGATGAAGGCGGGCACGCTCGCGTTGGTGAGCGGGAGCGCGTAGACGTAGATGCCGCCCGTGCCGGCCACGTTGGCGACGAACAACTGGGTCGCCGTCACCGCCAGCTTGCGGAAGGCGGTGCCCGCGACCGCCGGCGTCGTGACGGTGGGCGCGCCGGTGTAGGGCGGTGCGAAGACCAGGATATTGGACGTCGCGCCCGCGTTGCCGACGTACATGTTCGCGGCCGCATCGAAGCCGAGGCCGATCGCGTTCGTCAGACCCGCCGCGGTGGTGGTGCTCGACGGGACGGTGGCGTTGGTGAACGGCGGCGTGTAGCCGTAGACGTGCGCGCCCGTATCGGCGGCGTAGAGCACGCCGGCGGCGGTGAAGGCGAGCTGGCCGTTGTTGACGGCCGCGGCGTTGGTGAAGGTCGCCGACGACGTGCTCGAGCCGCTCAGCGGGAGGGCGGTCACGACCGCCAGGTGTCCCGCGTTGTCAGCGGCAGCCAGGTGACCGGCCGCGTCCAGCGCGAGGGAGACCACGTTGGAGGCGTTCGGGATGGCGAAGTTCGACGTCGAGCCCGCCGTCAACGGGAGGTTGAACTGCAGGATGGTGCCTGCGGCGTTGTCGTTCCCCACGTAGAGGTGGGTGCCGGCTGCGGGCGGGCCGGGCGACGGCGTGACCGGCGTGCTCGACGAGCATCCCGCGAGCGTCAAGGCGAGAACAACGACGAACGATAGATTGCGCATACCCGTATCATGCCACCATCCGCCGGCCGCGGGTAGAGGCGCAAGACCCACAAGACTCGCGAAAAAAGGAACCTCGATGGCATCGCACGACTTCGACTTCATCTTCGGCGATTGGGACGTCCGCAATCGCCGGCTCGTCTCGATCCTGTCCGGCAGCGACGAGTGGTACGAGTTCGCCTCGACCTCGGTCGCGCGCCCGCTGTGGGGCGGCCTCGGCAATCACGACGAGATCGTCGCCGAAGAAACGCCGGTCGGGCCGATCCGCGGCGCGACCGTGCGCCTGCGCGATCCCGGCTCGGGGCTGTGGCGGCTCTACTGGGCGAGCGCGCAGGCCGGCGAACTCGGGGAACCGGTCGTCGGCGGATTCTCCGACGGCGTCGGGACGTTCTACGGTCACGAGGTGTACGCCGGGAAGGGCGTCTTCGTCCGGTATATCTGGGATGCGATCGAGCCCGACGCATGTCGCTGGCAGCAGGCGTTCTCGCCGGACGGCGGCGCGACGTGGGAGACCAACTGGATCATGGAATTCGTGCGGAGGACGCCCCGGTGATCGTCGAACTTCGCCGCTACACGCTCCGGCCGGGCGCGCGCGACACCTTGATCGACCTCTTCGAACGCCACTTCATCGCAGGTCAAGAGGCCGAGGGCATCGCGTTGCTCGGACGTTACCGCGATCTCGACGATCCGGATCTGTTCGTCTGGGTGCGCGGGTTCCCCGACGGCGAGACGCGCGCGCGATCGCTGGCCGCGTTCTACGGCGGCCCGGCCTGGCGGGACCACCGCGAGGCCGCCAACGCGACCATGATCGACTCGGACAACGTGCTCCAGCTCCGGCCGCTGCGCACCGGGACGATCGCGCGCGACGGGACGATCGTGGCGACGATCTGCTACCTGCGCGAGGCGGCCGGCGACGCCGTCGTCGCCGCCTTCGATCGCGCGGTCGCCCCGCAGATCGCGGCCGCCGGCGGCGAACTGCTGGCGACCTTCGTCACCGACGAACGCCCGAACGACTTCCCGCCGCTGCCCGTCCGCGAAGACGTGCGCGCCTTCGTCTGGTTCGCGCGCTATTCGACGCCGGCCGCGCCCGCGCTGGATCTCGGCGCGCTCCAGGACGCCTTCCGCACCCCTCCGGAGGTCCATCGGCTGGTCCATCCGTAGGAATACGGACCCGCCGGCACCATGGCCGTGGTAGGCTCGGTCCATGAACGACGAACGCCTCTCCGATTTCGTGGATGCCGCCAAGGCCAAGGGCGTCGACGACGCCGCGCTGGTCGCCCTGCTGCGCCAGCAAGGCTGGCAGGAGCAGCGCATCTATCGCGCGCTGACCGCCTACTATACGCGATCGCTCGGCGTCGAGGTGCCCAGCCGCGGCAGCCGGGCCGAGGACGCGCGCGACGCCTTCTTCCATCTCATCGCGTTCATCACGCTGGGCGCGTGGGTGGTGGCGCTCGTCAACCTCGGCGACGCACTGGTGGATCGCGGTTTTCCGAGTCCCGGAGCCTATCCGACCGGCGCCGGCAACCTCTCGTGGTGGATCGCGACGATCATCATCGCGTTCCCGATCTTCCTTTGGGTCACCATCCTGATCGGCCGCGAAGCGACGGTCCGTCCCGAATCGCTGCAGTCGGGCGTGCGCAAGTGGCTGACGTACGTCGCCCTGGTGGTGGCGTCGGTCGTGCTGCTCGGCGATGCGATCTGGTTCCTCGGAGCGTTCCTCACCGGCGAGGTGACCGCCGCCTTCGCGGTGCGCAGCGCCCTCCTCATCGGCGTTACCGGCGGCGTGTTCGCGTACTATCTCGGAAGCGTCCGCGCGACCGTGCTCGCGCCCGCGCGCGACCGCATGTTCGCCGGCGCCGCCATCGTCGCGGTCGCGATCGCCGTCGTGCTCGGCTTCATCCCGCTCGGGTCGCCGTCCGACCGGCAGGCGATCGCGCGGGACGACGCCACCTTGCAGGCGCTCTACGCCGTGGCCGGCGATGCGAACGCCGACCGCAACGCCGCCGGGGCGAAAAGCCTCCCCGCGACGATGCCCGGCACGCCGGCCGGCGAGTATCGTCGCATCGATGCCGACACGTACCGGCTCTGCGCCAGCTTCGAGCGCGCGTCGGCCGCAGACGTGGCGGCCACGGATATGTGGAAGCATCCCGCCGGCTCGCACTGCTTCACGATCGACGCCCGCAAGAGTCCGACCCCGGTGCCCTACCCGGGGTACTAAGCCTTCGGTTCGCGCCTCGTGCGTTCGAACAGCACGGTCGGGTCGTTCTTGTACGTGGTCCGCGCGATCTCGCGGAAACCGGCCTTTTCGGCGACGCGGATCGATGGGAGGTTCGCCGGATCGATGATGCAGACGGTCCGCGGCGCGTCGACGTTCGCGTCGCCCCAGGCGAGCGCGGCGCGGGCGGCTTCGGTCGCATAGCCCATCCCGTGCACGCGCGGCGAGATCACCCAGCCGAGTTCGGGCGTTCCGGCGATCGACGGCACGATCTCGCGCCGGAAATCGGCGAAGCCGACGTCGCCGATATACCGGCCGGTGGCGCGCTCCTCGACCGCCCAGTAGCCGAAGCCGAGGATGGCCCACAATCCGGGATAGGTGAGCAGCCGCATCCAGGTCTGCGCGGCGGTCGACGGCACGCCGCTGATGTGCCGGACGACCGCCGGGTCGGCCCACAGCGCGACGCACGCGTCGTAGTCCTCCGCGCGATGCGCGCGCAGGATCAGGCGTTCGGTCTCGACGGTCGGTGTCACGGCCGAGATATTAGCCGACGCCGTCGCAACTATCCCCCTCGTCGCCGTTGCTCTGCAGGAACGTGATGTGGGGCGGATTGTTGGAGTGCGGGACGCCGGGCGTGTATTTGGCGCGATGTCCGCCGAGGCCGGTGCCGCTGAACGTCACCACGCCGCCGGCGTAGGCGTACGTGCCGCGATGGCCGCTCGCATCCGCGAAGCTGCCGCCGCCGTAGAGCGTGAAGTTCAAGGCCATCGCGGACTCCAACTCGCCGCCGGAGTACGTATAACATTCATATCTCCCGAGCACGAGGCCGCCACCGGCCGGACGGCGCGGCGCGGGGCGCACCGCCACCTGCGCACGCGCGGGGTGGAGCAGCGCGTTCGCCCGGGCTTCGTACCGCGCCGCCTCGTCGCGGTAGTCCTGCGCGCTCTTGGCCGGATGGCATCCGCGCGCGATTGCGGTCGCGATCTGCGAGCGATACATGCGGACCCGCCGCGCGGCCTGGTGCGGATTCGTATAGGACACGTCGCAGACCGCTCCCGAGCATCCCGTCACCGTGAAGGTGGCGTAGTTCGGGCCGCAATCGTAGGCGGCATTGTACGCGATGCCGTGCGAGGCCAAGAGACCGAGGATCAGCGAAGCGAACACCAAGAAACCCCCATACGTAAAGAGCCCGTCCCGGGCGATTCTCTAGCGACCAGGCACTGCCTGCGATCGCGCGCTATACTGACGAGGATGAGCTACGCACCTCCGGCCGACCCGATCGCGGCCGTCAACCATCCCGACCCGTATCCCTACTACGCGGAACTCGCGCGCGCGGAATGGCCCGCGTGGGACGACCGGCTGGGGCTGTGGGTGGCCGCGAATCCGGCGCACGTGCTGGAGATCTTGCGCCATCCCGGCGCGCGCGTCGTGGCGCCGCCCGACGCTCCCGCAGGTTTCGCCGAATACGCCCGCTTCAACGACGGCGAGCGCCACGCCGCCCTGCGCGCCGAGGTGATCGAACGCATCGCCCGCGTCCAGTTGGACGACCCGCCCATCGCGACCGCCGACCTGGACGCGTTCGTCGAACGGTACGCGCTCTATGCGATGGCGCGCGACCTGCGCGCGATGGTCAAGGGCGATCTGCTGTTCCAGAGCTACGACGCCACCCGCGGCTTGATCGGCAACGCGCTGGCCGCCATCGCTGCCGATCCGACGCTCGAGGCGAGCGAGGCGGTCGCGCACGCGCTGCGCTACGATCCCCCGGTCCACAACACGCGCCGCGCGATGGCCGCCGAAGCGAAGATCGCGGGCGCGAACCTGCGGGCCGGCGATACGGTGCTGCTGGTACTCGTCGGCATGACCTTCGGCGCCGGCGCGCACGCCTGCCCGGGCGACGCGATCGCCGTGAGGATCGCCGAGGCCGCGGTCCGGCGCGTGCTCGCCGACCGCGTCCCGTTGCGCGCTCCGGTCGGATATGCGAACCGTCCCAACGTCCGCATCCCGCTCTTCGAGGCGCCGGGGGGAACCGTTCCCTCCGCCACGTAAGCCGACGGGATGAGCCGAGAACTGTACGACATCCCCGTGCGCCGGAACGACGGCAGCGCCGCCAGCCTGCGCGCGTTCGCGGGCGACGCGCTCCTGATCGTCAACGTCGCATCCCGATGCGGGCTGACGCCGCAGTACGGCGGCCTCGAAGGCCTGGAGCAAGAGTTCGGAGGGAACGGTTTCCACGTCCTCGGCTTCCCGTGCAATCAGTTCGGCGCGCAGGAGCCGGGCAGCAACGCCGAGATCGCGCAATTCTGCGAGACCAACTACGGGGTCTCGTTCCCGCTCTTCGACAAGATCGAGGTCAACGGGCCGGACCGTCATCCGCTCTACGCCGCCTTGATCGGCGACGGCCCCGACATCGCGTGGAACTTCGAGAAGTTCTTGGTCGGACGCGACGGTGCCGTCATCGCGCGCTTCGAACCGAAGACCGCGCCGGACGACGCGGGACTGCGCGCCGCCATCGAACGCGCGATTGCGTAGCTGGCTCGCCTTCCTGGCCGTCGCGACCGGCGGCGCCCTGCTGCTGCTGGGTCTGGAGTTGCCGCCGCCGGGGCCGGTCGGCTTCGACTTCTGGTTCGGGTTCGCCGGAGCGGTGCTCTTGGCGGCCTTCGCGGGGCTGATCGGCTGGCAGGGCGCCGGCTCGCGCGGCGCGCGGCTGCTCTGCCTGGTGTTGCTCGCGACGGTGTTCGCGACCGCGCTCGCGCCCTGGAACTTCTGGCGCGGCGGCGAGACGCTCCAGCTCGCCGCATGGGCGCTGGCGGCCGCCATCGGCCCGCTGGCCCCGCTTCTCTTCACCTACTACGCGGATACGTTCGGAACGCCCACCACGCTGCGTCGCCGGTTCGCGATCGCGCAGTACGTCCTGGCGATCCCGTCGGTGCTGGTCGCGTTCGCGCCGATCGTCGCGCGGCTCTCGCACGCCATCGCGCCGGCCGTCGCGCTCGAGGCGGCGCTCACGAACCCGGCGCTCGACCTGCAGTTCCTGGTCGCGCTGGTCGCCGGCATCCTGGCGATCCGTGCGAGTCACGGCGACGACCGTCAACGGATCCTGTGGGCGACCATCGCGAGCGCGCCCTACATCGTGGCGGCCGCCTTCACCGGCTGGCCGGGCGTACCCGACGAGATCGAAAACGTGGCGCTGCTGCTGTGGCCGATCGGGCTCGCGTACGCGGCGCTGCGCGGCAGACTCCTCGACGTCGCATTCGCGCTCAATCGCGCGGCCGTCTTCACGGTCGTCTCGGCGATCGTGCTGGTGCTCTTCGTCACCTTCGAGTGGTTCTTGGCCGAATGGGTGAAGCCGATCGGCCACGACGCCGACCTGGTGCTCAGCCTTGGCTTCGCGCTGGTGCTCGGGATCTCGACGCGCCTGATCCACCATCGCGTCGACCACGCGATCGACACGATCATCTTCCGCAAGCGCAACGCGGACCTCGCGGCCCTACGCGCGTTCGCCACCGAAGCGCCGTTCGTGACCGACGCGCAGGTGCTGATCGCGCGCACGGTCGCGATCATCCGCGCGCACTCCCAAGCGTCCAGCGCGGCGGTCGTCTTGGACGGCGGACCCGAGGCCGACGATCCCGCGATGGTCGCGCTGCGCGCGCGTCGCCAGCCGGTCGATCCCGCCGCGCTCGGCAGCGTCTTCGACGGCGACCTCGCGCTGCCGATGTTCGCCGGCGCGACGTTTCTGGGTGCGCTCGTCTGCGGGGCGAAGACCGAAGGAGGCGCCTATGCGCCCGACGAGATCGCAGCGCTCGCCGCGATCGCCGGCGGCGTCGCGGAAGCGCTGCTGATCCTCCGCGGGAGGGGCGAGTACGTCGCGTTGCTCGAACGCATCGCCGCCGGCCAAGAGCGCATCCTCGATGCGCTGCGCGCCTCGCGCTAGAGCGCGTCAGATCGCGGCGAGCTTCGGTTCGTCGACCGGCGTGCCGCTGACGGCGGCGGTGGCGAACTCCGAGGCGCGCGCGACCTGCGCGGCCCGGACGAGGTCGAGCGCCGCCGACGCCGGATCGCTCGAACGCGCGCGCAGGGCGCGCGCGAAGAGATCCGAGGCGAAGCTGTTGAGCCACAGCGCGCTGCCGGGGTTCAGGTTCGAGATCAGCTTGCCGGTCGAGTCGAACGCGTTGTCCGAGGTGCCGTGCCCGGTCGCGCTCGCGGCCGCCAGCAGGGTGTCGGAAGCGCGCGCGTAGTCCTCGGCCGGCACGTAGTCGTTACGGAGCCACGCCTTGAGCGCCATGTCGTAGGCGCGCTGCGCGGAGACGATCAACCGCGCGTCGGTCGCATCCGCCGAGGATGCGTCCTGGAGCAGTTGGGCGGTCTGGTTGAGGTGGTCGCTGACGGCTCGACGCGAGATCGAGGAATCGATGGTCGCGCCGGTGACCTGCTCCGCCGACGCGAGTGCCGGCGCGAGCATCGCCAGTGCGGCGGCGAGTGCGAAGATGGATCGGATACGCATGGATTCTCCTGGTAGTGGCGTTCGTTGCTCGCCCATTATCCACACAACGATTGAGGGTATACCGCGTGTGACTGCGCGAAAGGTCGCAGCTATGAAGAAGTACCGCGTCGTCACGGCGCAAGACACGATCTTTTGGGGCGGCGCGCTCGATGCCGACACCTTCGAACAAACGCTCAACAACGAGGCCGCGAACGGCTGGGAGCTGGTGACCACCACGACCGTGGAATCGGCCGGGTTCATCGGCGAACAGCATCAGTTGTTCTTCGTGTTCGCGATGGAGGCCGGAGACGCGGGCACGGCGGGAGCGCCGGCCTAGGCCGGCAAGCGGGCGCTGGGCAACGGGCGGGGATGCGCGAACGTCTCCCCGGCGCGGAGAAGGTCCGGGAACTCGCCGCGCCGGGCGTGTCGTTTCAATTCGTGGGAAAGACCTCGGCGTCTTTACAGGAACTATTCGGAGGAACCACCGTCCATGAAACGTCTCGCACTCCCGATCGCGCTCTGCGCGGCTCTCGTGACCGCGACCCTCGCCGGCGGCACGGCCAGCGCGCAGGTCTACGGCGGCTACGGCTACGGCAACGCGCCGGCCGGCTCGTACCAGCAGACCTGCAACGGTATCCGCGTCCGCGGCAACGGCCTGTTGACCGCCAACTGCCTCAACAACAACGGCCAGCGCGTGCGCTCGTCGCTCGCCTTCCGATCGTGCCAAGGGGCCGACATCGGCAACATCAACGGCCAGTTGAGCTGCGTCCGCGCGGGCTCGGGCTACTACGGTCGCGGCCACGGTCGCTACGGCAACCACCGCGGCGGCCGCTACGGCAACGGCGACCGCGACAACGACAACGGCGCGCTGCCGTCGGGCTCGTACCAGCAGTCGTGCAACAACGCCAGCATGCAGGGCAGCACGCTGACGGCGAACTGCCGCAACAACTCGGGCGCCTACATGACCTCGTACCTCGACGTCAGCCAGTGCCGCTCGACCGACGACATCGGCAACCTCAACGGCCAGCTGCGCTGCATCTACCGCTACTAGGATCTCCTCACCGGTGACCCAAAGGGCTCGCGTTCCTCGCGAGCCCTTTTCCTTGCTCCCGCTTGACGACGGCGTCGAGATACGCTACTACGAGCGTTGTGGAAGTGAAGAATGGGCTAGGGGCTCTGCGCGATCCGCGCTGGATCGCGCTCGGGGTGCTGTGCGTCGGCATGTTGATGATCGTGCTCGACAACACGGTCGTGAACGTCGCGCTGCCGTCGATCCAGTCCGACCTCGGGTTCACCCACGCGGGGCTGGCGTGGGTGGTCAATGCCTACATGATCGCGTTCGGCGGCCTGCTCTTGCTCGCCGGCCGCCTCGGGGATCTGATCGGCAGCCGCCGCGTCTTCGTGATCGGGCTGGTCGTCTTCACGGTCGCCTCCGCGCTGTGCGGTCTGGCGTGGCGGGCCGACGTGCTGGTGGCCGCGCGATTCGTGCAGGGTCTTGGGGGTGCGATGGCCTCGTCGGTCATCCTCGCAATGATCGTCACGACCTTCGAGGACGCGCGCGAGCGGGCGCGCGCGCTCGGCGCGTTCAGCTTCGTGGCGTCGGCCGGCGGATCGATCGGCCTGCTGGTCGGGGGCGCGCTCACGCAGGCGCTGAGCTGGCATTGGGCATTCCTGATCAACGTGCCGATCGGCATCGCGGCCCTGTTCCTGGCGCGATCGTACGTCAGAGGCGGCGGCGGGATCGGCCTGCGGGCCGGCGCGGACGTGCTCGGCGCGCTCCTGATCACCGCGTCGTTGATGCTGGCGGTCTATACGGTCGTCGACAGCCCCAACCAAGCGCCGGGCTCCGCGCGCACCTGGATACTGGGAGCGGTCGCGCTCGCGCTGTTCGCCGGTTTCGTCGCGCGTCAGGCGACCGCGGCGACGCCGCTGCTCCCGCTCGGGCTCTTCCGCTCGCGCAACCTGACCGGCAGCAACGCCTTGCAGGCGCTCTTGGTGGCCGCCATGTTCGGGTTCTTCTTCCTCGACTCGCTCTATCTGCGCCGCGCGTTCGGCTACGACGCGGTCCAGACGGGCTTCGCCTTTCTGCCGGTCACGGTCGCGATCGGCGCGCTCTCGCTCGGCTGGTCCGCGCGCCTGGCCGAGCGCTTCGGGCCGCGCACGGTCATCCTGGCCGGCATCACCCTGGCGGTCGCCGGGCTCGCGATCTGTGCGGTCGCGCCTAGCGGCGGCTACCTGACGACCATCTTCCCGGCGATGGTCCTGATCGGCGCCGGCATGGGCGCGTCGTTCCCGTCGATCATGATGTTCGCGATGAGCGGCGTCACGTCGAGCGATTCGGGCGTGACGTCGGGCGTCGTCAACACCACCTCGAACGTCGGGGGCGCGTTCGGTCTCGCGATCTTGGCGACCATTCCCGACGCACGGATCGCTTTCGGCGCGGCGGCCGTCCTGATGGCACTCGCGGGCGTCGTCGCGGCCACCGTCCTGCAACCCGAACGGCTCGACGCGGACGCAGAGGCTTCCGCGCCCGCGGCCGCGTAGCCCTCGCTACATCGGAGGTGGCTATGAGTCGGGTTCGCGTTCTGGTCGGCACGCGCAAAGGCGCGTTCGTGCTCTCGTCGGACGGCAAACGCGAGACGTGGGACGTCAGCGGCCCGCACTTCGCCGGTTGGGAGATCTACCACGTCAAAGGATCCCCCGCCGACCCGAACCGCCTCTACGCATCCCAGACCAGCGGCTGGTTCGGCCAGGTGATCCAACGCTCCGACGACGGCGGCGCGACCTGGAATCCGGTCGGCAATACGTTCGCCTACGACGGCATTCCCGGGACCCATCAGTGGTACGACGGCACGCCGCATCCGTGGGAGTTCGCGCGCGTCTGGCATCTCGAACCCTCGCCGGCCGACCCCGACACGGTCTTCGCCGGCGTCGAAGACGCCGCGCTGTTCAAGACGACCGACGGCGGCGCGAGCTGGAACGAACTCTCCGGCTTGCGCAGGCACGGATCGGGACCGCACTGGCAGCCGGGCGCGGGCGGGATGTGCCTGCACACCATCCTGCTCGACCCGAAGGATCCGGAGCGGATGTTCGTCGCCATCTCCGCCGCGGGCGCGTTCCGTTCCGACGATGCCGGCGCGACCTGGAAGCCCATCAACAAAGGCCTGCGCTCGGCGCAGCTCCCCGATGAGGATGCCGAGGTCGGCCACTGCGTGCACAACCTGGCGATGCATCCGTCGCGGCCGTCGACGTTGTTCATGCAGAAGCACTGGGACGTGATGCGCAGCGACGACGCCGGCGAGAACTGGCGCGAGATCTCCGGCAACCTGCCGACCGATTTCGGCTTCCCGATCGACGTCCACGCGCACGAACCGGAGACCGTCTACGTGGTGCCGATCAAGAGCGATTCCGAGCACTTCCCGCTCGACGGAAAGCTGCAGGTCTATCGCAGCCGGACCGGCGGCGACGAGTGGGAAGCGCTCACCAAGGGGCTCCCCCAGCAGAACTGCTACGTCAACGTGCTGCGCGACGCGATGGCGGTCGACACGCTCGACGCGTGCGGCATCTACTTCGGCACCACCGGCGGCCAGGTCTACGCGTCCAACGACGCCGGCGATAGCTGGAACGCGATCGTGCGCGATCTGCCGCCGGTGCTCTCGGTGGAAGTACAAACGCTGCCGTGATCCGCGTCGTCTTGCCCGCGCATCTGCGCACGCTCGCGCGGGTCGAAGGCGAGCAACGCTTCGAGATCGCCGGGACGGCCAGCCTCGGCGCCTTGATCGACGCGATTGAGGCGCGCTACCCGATGCTGCGCGGCACGATCCGCGACCAGGCAACCGGCAAGCGCCGGGCGTTCGTCCGGTTCTTCGCGTGCGAACGCGACCTCTCGCACCAGCCGCACGACGCGCCGCTCCCCGACGCGGTCGCGACCGGCGCCGAACCGCTGCTCGTCGTAGGGGCGATGGCGGGCGGCTAGAAGACGTCCGCATGGACGTCGCATCCGGTCTGCTCGCCGCCCTCGTCGCGCTCTCCGCTCCCTATCACGGCAAGGTCGCGCTCTACGCCACCGATCTGACGAGCGGGCGCGACGTCGCGCTCGACGCGGACGCCCCGGTGCCGACCGCATCGGTCATCAAGCTTGCCATCCTGTTCGAAGCGCTCAAGCAGGTCCAGGAGGGACGGGTCCGCTTCACCGATGCGCTCACCATGACCAAACCCGATCAGGTCCCGGGGTCGGGCGTGCTCTCGCTCTTCGACACCCCGATGCGGCTGACGCTCAAAGACGCGCTCACCATGATGATCGCGACCAGCGATAACACCGGCACCAATCTGGTGATCGACCACCTCGGCCTTACGAACGTGGACGACCGCATCACCTGGATGGGGCTCAAGAATACCTGGCTCTACAAGAAGGTCTTCATGCCGCCGGCCGGTCCGATGCCGGCCGACCAGAAACAGTTCGGCCTGGGAAAGACGACCGCGCGCGAGATGGCCGCGGTCATGACGCGCTTCGCGACGTGCAATTTGAACGGCGCCGGCACCGACGCGCCCTCGCCGCCCTCGGTGGCTGATCGCGCGCTCTGCGATGCGGCCATCGCGATGCTCAAGCATCAGACCGACGGCAACAGCGTCCCGCGCTACCTGACCGGCGTCGAGGTGGCGAACAAGACCGGCTCGCTCGACGACGTGCGCAACGATGTCGCGATCGTCTACGCCAAGAACGGTCCGATCGTGATCTCCGCCTTCACCTATGCGAACGCGGACCAGAGCTGGACGCCCGACAACGCCGGCGCGCTGCTGATCGGCAAGATGGCCAAGACGATCGTCGACGCCTGGCAGTAGGCGGCGCTAGCGCTTGACCTGTTTGCTGCGGCCGCCGGGGAAGCGGACGGTGGACTGGCTGGCGTTGTAGGCCAGCTTCGGACGGCGCGTCTCGACGGTCGCCCAGACCGTCCCGTCGTCGCCGGTCTCGTCGCGAACGGCTTCGATCGGCAGGTGGGCGCCATCGGCCTGCGCGCTCGCCGAAGCGCGGAAACGCGCGGCGGAACTCTTCGAGAGCGCTTCGAGGCGGTCGACCAGCGACGCCCGCGTCACCGCGGTCTCTCCCTCGACCAGTCCGAAGGCCGTGCCTTTGGCGGTCGGCCGCGTCGCGATCTCGCCCGCCGGGGCGTAGTCGCTCCCGTCGCGGATCCGTACGCGCTCGCCCGAGCACGCCTTGAGCGCCGAGAGGACTTGAGCCCAGCGAAGGCTCTCGTTGCGTAGCATCTCTCCCCTGTTCAACGCCGTCCAGGAAGCGCCTCGCACGCACCGAAGGCGCGCCGTGATGGACGATTTTCGCTTCGGCGTCGCGACGGCGGATCACCAGTGCGAAGCGTATAACGGGCAGGACGACATCCGCGACGTCTGGGCTCGCGTCCGCGGCGTCGTCCCGCGCGGCCGGGCGACCGATTTCTGGAACCGCTATCGCGAGGATGCGGATCTGGCCAAGAGCCTGGGCTGCCGGATCTTCCGCATCTCGCTCTCGTGGGCGCGCCTCGAGCCCGAGGCCGGGACCTGGAGCGACGAAGCGTTCGCGCACTACCGCGAACTGCTGCAGTATCTGCGGGACATCGGGATGCACACGCTGGTCACGCTGCATCACAACACCTGGCCGGTGCACGTGCAGGCCGCCGGCGACGGCGCCGGCATGCTGGATGCGGCCTTTCCGGCGCGCTTCGCGGCCTATGCCGAGCAGGCGGCCGCGCGTCTGGGCGATCTGATCGACTATTGGGTGACGCTCAACGAGCCCAACCAGCTGCTCTACGGTTTCGTGAAGGCGTTCTGGATGCCGGCCTACACGATGCCGCCGGGACTGGCGCCGTTCTCGACCTCGGAGGAGCAGATGGACGCGGTCCTCACGCTCGTCCCGAACCTGTTCCGCGCGCATGCGTTCGCGCGCGATGCGATCAAACGCGTCCTGCCGAACGCGATGGTCGGCGCGAATCCGAACATCTTCGGGCTGCCCGGGTGGTTGCGCAAGCTCGCGGACCGGAGCGCGACCAAGGCCAAATCGCCCGGCCAGATGCGCAAGCAGGCGGAGCTGCTCTCGCAGTGGCGCTTCCTCGAGAGCGGGCAGGTCGACGTCTCGATCGCGCAGATCGGCGTCACCAAAGAGCGCGCGACCCACGTGCTCTTCTCGGAGCCGTACGAGATCTCGACCACCGGCACGCCGCTGGCGGTGGCGATCGCGCTCGGGCACCGTGCGCTGCTCAACGCGGTCGACCGCGCGATCCGGGCCTACAAGAAGGCGACGCCCAACGCACCGCTGACGACCAATCGCAAGACGTGCGCGAACGTCGGGCGCGAGGAGTACGCCAGCGAGGCCGACGACGTGCCCGACCTGGACTGGTCGCTCGACACGATCCGCAAGCGCGGCGTATTGCGCGTCGGCGTGCGGCCGGGTGCGGACGATCTGTGCAGGGTCGACGCGCAAGGGAACTACACCGGCATCGAACCGGACATCGCGCGCCGGATCGCGGATCAAGTGCTCGGCGATCCGGCCAAGATCCAGTTCGTCCCGCTCGAAGGCGAGAACCGGGTCCGCGCGACCCGCTCGCGGTTCGCCTGGCTCGACTGGTTCCGCAAGTCGGTCGCGCTCTTCGGAACGCTGCTCGGCACCAACTGGTGGAATCTCGGCATGGCCGGGAAGTTGCCGGAGTTCCTCTGCCCGGCGACCTGCGTCGGCACGCTCGATTACGTCGGGCTCGACTACTACTGGGGCGTCTCGTCGTTCGCGCCGCGACAGCTGCAGCGGCTCGTCGCCGCCATGTCGACGAACTACGGCAACGCACCGGTCTGGCCCGGCGGCCTAGGTGCGGTCCTACGCGAGGCCCACGCGCAGTTCCCCGGCAAGCCCATCATCGTGGTCGAGAACGGCAGCGTCACCAGCGCGGGCGGCATCGCCCGCGCCGATTACATCGAGGAGCACATCCGCGAGGTGATGGACGCGAAGAAGGCGGGGTTGCCGATCCTCGCCTACCTGTGCTGGAGCATCACCAGCAACCGGGAGTGGGGCTTGCCGTTCAACGACGGCAGCGACTTCGGTCTCTACCACGTCGCGCTCGACACCGATCCCGATCTCACGCGCGTACCGACGCCGTCCGCGCGACGCTACGCCGAGATCATCGCCGGCCACGCCGGGTGAGGCGCGCTACGGCGCCTTCTCGCAGGTATTGAGGTAGACGAAGCGCTTCCCGTTCTGCATGAACGGTTCGCGCAGCGAGAACTCCGTGTTCGAGACCTTGGTGAAGGTCGCGTCCTCCTGACCGGCCGGCAGCACCGTGTGGAACGTCGCGAAGTCGGTCGTGTAGGCGACCTCGTAGGTGCCGTCCGCATTCGGGCCGACGTGCATGTAACGCTTCTCGTCGGGGTCGTAGCCGGTGAAGTGCATGGTGGTGACGTAGAGGCCGCCGGACTTCGTCCGGACCGATTCGGTCTCCTGAAGCCACGCGCCGTTCATGACGCTGGTGAAGGTCGAGACGTTGGTGCCGCTCTGGCCGCCGGCCGAGAACGAGCAGTTCCAGGTGCCGATCAGGTAGTCGAGGGCCCGCATCTGCTCGGCGTTGCGTGGGGCCGGGGCCGCCGATGCGGCGACCGGTGCGACCGCGAGGAGCGCGGCGAAGGCGACGAGGGGAAGGGCGAGGATGTTCTTCTTCATGAACCCAGTCTGACGCCCGGCTGTATCGGCCGTATGTCGGCGTATGTCGAAGTGTGTCGCCCCGCGAGCGCGTGCTAAGATGAGCGCATGGACGCCACGCCGCGGATCCTGGTGGTCGACGACGACCGCGAGATCCGCACCTTGCTCGCCGAGTATTTGGACGCTAACGGCTTCGTCACGCGGGCCGTGGCGGACGGACGCGCGATGCGCGACGCGCTCGAGCGTTCGGTCGTCGACCTGATCGTGCTCGACCTGTCGCTGCCGGGGGAGGACGGCCTTTCGATCTGCCGGCGCCTCCGCGCCGAGTCGGATCTGCCGGTCATTATGCTGACGGCGCGCGGCGCTCCGCTCGATCGCATTCTCGGGCTCGAGATGGGCGCCGACGACTACCTGCCGAAGCCGTTCGAACCGCGCGAACTGCTGGCGCGCATCCGCAGCGTGCTGCGCCGCGCCCAACTTCCCGAGGCGCCGGCCGACGCCCGGGCCCTGCGCTTCGGCGGCTGGACGCTCGACCTGACCGCCCGGCATCTGATCGACGCGGCCGGCGTCGTGATCGCGATTTCGGGCGCCGAGTTCCGTCTGCTCAAGGTCTTCCTCGACAACCCCAACCAGGTGCTCTCGCGCGATCGTCTGCTCGACTTGACCAGAGGACGCGAGATCGACGCGTTCGATCGCTCGATCGACCTGCAGGTCAGCCGCCTTCGCCAACGCCTCGGCGAAGACGCACGAGCGCCGGCGCTCATCAAGACGATCCGCAGCGAGGGCTACGTCATGGCGACCGCGGTCCGCCCCGCGCCATGATCGCCTTCCTCAACTCGATGACCGCCCGTCTGGTCCTCTTCCTCACCCTGGGCACGTTCCTGACGGTGATCCTTGCGTTCGCCTTCGTGGCCCAGGGCGTGCACCATCCGGTCATCATGATGATCTACTTCGTGTGTCTGCTCGTACTCGCATATCTGGTCTCGCGGGTCGCGATCCGGCCGCTGCGCGATCTGGCGTCGGCGGCGACGCGCCTGGGCGCAGACATCGCGAGCAGCCCGCTTCCCGAGCGAGGACCGACCGAGGTCCGTGAGGCGGCGGTCGCGTTCAACGCGATGCAGGCCCGCATCCGGCGCGACCTACGCGAACGGACGTCGATGCTGGCGGCCATCACCCACGATCTCCAGACGCCCGTCACCCGCCTGCGATTGCGCCTGGAAAAGGTTCCCGACGGCGAGTTGCGCGCCAAGCTGATCGCCGACCTGGCGGCGATGAGCGAGACGATCCGCGAAGGGCTCGACCTCGCCACTAGCCTCGACGCGCGCGAGCCGCTGCAGCGCGTCGACCTGGACTCGCTGATCGAAAGCCTGTGCACCGACGCGCACGACGCCGGACACGACGTCACCGCGAGCGGTACGACCGGCACCACCGTGCTGGCCTCGCCCAACGCCTTGCGGCGCTGCGTGACCAATCTGATCGACAACGCGATCGCCTACGGCCGGTATGCGCGGGTCTCGAGCGCGCGCGAGGGCGGTTATGCGGCCGTGCGCATCCGCGACGGCGGCCCCGGCATCCCGGCCGACCGCCTGGGCGCGGTCCTCGATCCGTTCGTGCGGCTGGAGACCTCGCGCTCGCGCGAGACCGGCGGCACGGGTATCGGCCTCACGATTGCGAACAATATCGCCACGCGCCTGGGCGGATCGATCGCCCTGCGCAACCATCCCGAGGGCGGCCTCGAAGTGACGTTACGATTGCCGACGTGAGGAGCACGCCGTGACCAAGCAACGCTACTGGGTCTTCCTGTTGATGTTCTTGAGCGTGTTCGTCAACTACATGGACCGGGTGAACTTCTCGGTCTCGATCCCGGCGATCCGCCACGCCTTCGGCTTCGATCTCGGCAACATCTCGGCGATCCTGTTCGCGTGGGGCATCATCTACGCGATCTTCAACTTCCCGGGCGGCCTGCTGGTCGACAGACTCGGCTTGCGCAAGGCGTTGCCGCTGCTGCTGGGCTGGTGGTCGATCTTCACCATCCTCACGCCGTTCGCGCAGACGCTCTTCGGCTGGTTCGCGGTGCGCGGGTTGATGGCGGCGGGCGAAGCGCCGATCTGGCCGGTCAATGCCAAGCTCGCGAACACGTGGGCCGCGCCGAGCGAACGTTCGACGCTCTACACGCTCGCCGGCTCGGGGCAGTACGTCGGCCCGGCCATCGGCGCGATCCTGGCGGGCTTGATCCTGCATTCGTTCGGCTGGGAATGGACCTTCATCTCGTTCGGCATCCTGGGACTGGCGATCGTGCCGTTCTGGTATGCCGTCGTCCGGGACCGGCCGGCGCTCGATCCGCGGGTCGACGCGCGAGAGCTGGCGCACATCGACAACCGCGCCCATCCCGACGAGAAGCCCGACTGGGAAGGCGTGCGCGAGGTCGTCTGCAGCCGCACCGGCATCGGCATGCTGCTCGTCTACCTCACGTTCGGCTATATCCTGTTCACGTTCCTGAATTGGATGCCGACGTACATGTACGACACGTTCCATCTCGACATCCTCAAGAGCGCGCTCTGGTCAAGCCTCGGTTCGTGGCTCGGGCTCGCGGGCTTCCTGCTCTCCGGCCCGCTCAACGACCGCCTGGCGCGGCGCTACGACCGCCTGACCGCACGCAAGATCGGTACCGCCGTGCCGATGGCGATCGGGATGGTCTGCGTGCTGCTCTCGGTCTACAGCGGTCAGGCCGGCTTGGCCGCGCTCACCGCCGTGCTGATCGGACTGGCCCAGCTCGCGATGAACGCGACCGTCGGCGCGTGGGCGGTCAGCATCATCGACATCTCGCCGAACATGGCCTCGACCGGCTTCGTCTACGGCATCTACAACGGCGTGCTCAACGTGATGGGGGCGTTCAACGCGCTGATCATCGGCGCGCTCGCGACGCGCTTCGGCTTCCCGGCGGCGTTCGGGAGCGCGCTTGCGTTCATGGCGATCTTCATCCTGAGCATGCTCTTCATCGTCGACAAGAGGAGCTACGGCGAACTGACGGCGCGAGCGCAAAGAGCGCGGCTCGCCGCGAGCACCGCGTAGGATCGGCGGCGGTCAGCCTTCGTGGTCGAAGCCGGTCCCGGCGAACATGCCCTGGGCCATACCGGCCTTGAGGGCGTCCATCATCGTCGAGATGCCGGAAAGGGCCGATGCGGATGAGCCGTCGGCGAACTGCGGCGTCGACGAACCGGCGCCTGCGCTTAACGATCGCATCAGCGCGACCGACGACGCCGTCATGATCTGGTCGTAGGCGCTCCGGTACGGATTCCCGGTGGTAGCCGGGGCAGCCGTTCCGGAGGCCGCTGCCGGCGTCGCGCTCGCGGCACCCCGCGTTACGGGCGCCGAGAGCACGTCCTGACCGGGCATAGCCCGGGATGCCGGCGTGGCCTGGAGCGCATCGAAACCGGGAACCGGCGGGATCGTCATCGCCCCTATCCTACCATCCCGGACGCGCCCGACACCGGAACTCCCGAAGTCTTTACGCTCGGAGCGCGTTCGGGGTCAGGGATCGTTGGATTCGTCGACGAGAAACACATTCGGCCCGAGCTTCCAGACATCCATGTACCGGCCGAAGAGGCGCGCCATGCTCGAGGACTCGTCTTCCGGCGAGACATCCCGGTCGTAGAAGATGCTGACGCCCGTGAAACCCGGCCCGTTGAGGACCATGCGGGCCCGCCCGGGCTCTCCGGGCCAGATCGCCACGTCGTATTTCAGCGAAGGCGTTGCGGGCCGCATGCCGCTCCTGACGCCCCGGATATCGGACAGCAACGTATGCCCGACGGTCGCCACGATGATGCCGTCGGCGAGCCGTGTCCCGAAGAGCGCGCCGCAGCCGCAGGCCACGACGCCGCAGAACAAGAGCAACGCACCTTTCGCATCCCCCGAAGCGAAGAGCGCGATCGCTCTCCGTACGGGCCAGATGGCAAGCATTCCGGCCGCCACGACCGGCAGGTGGTCCAGTGCCGCTGTCGCGAGAACGCCGAGGATGTGGTCGCGTTGCGGCAGCACCGAGACGACTGCGAACGGGACCAGCAGCGACAGCGGCCACGCATGGCGCGGGCCGCGCGTGAACGCGCGGATGCAGCCGGCGAGGATCGCGATGCCCAAGAGCGTGGTCCCTGCGAGGCAGACGAACGCTGCGATAGCCCACACTGAGACGGGACCGAGAATATAGGCTTGCGCAGCATAGAGGCCGAGTAGCAGCACAATAGCGGCGAATACGATCCGGTCGACGACCTGCACGGCACACTCCAACGACGAACCCACCAAACTCTGCAACGCAAAGCATTAACTTTGTATCACAAAGTCGAGGCGGATGCAAGCCTGGGGCTAGTCCGGTTCGGGGCCGTCGGTGCGGGCGTAGCCGAGGGTCGCGGTCTTCGTGAAGAAGCCGCGGGGCTTGAAGTTCACGGCGACGCGTTCGCTCGGCATGATCGGGAAGTCTTCGGGGCGGGTCACGTGGGTGAAGCCCAGGCTGTACCAGACGACGATGTCGCGGTCGTGGATGCTCTGGTCCCCCGCATAGGTGGCTAGGCCGTCGGCGTAGCCGTGCGGGTGCTGGTTGGGATACTTGCCGGCCGCGTACAACTGCTGCGGGTCGTACGGCGTCACCCACAGATGCCGCTGCACGAAGGAGGACGGTTCGCCGAAGCGCGAGGCCGGGATCGACGAGAACGTGTTGCCGGCAGGCTCGATCTCGTATCCCGGCGCGTGTCCGATCGCCGAACGCTTCGACGGGTTGAAGACGATCCACGAGCGATCGGTGGCATCGTCGATCGTCCGGCAGGCCTCGCGCGACGTGGCAAGCGGCGTGCGGGTGGCGACCAGCGCGCGGCCGGCCGGATTCGTCACCGGATCGGGCGGCTGGGGCGCCACGTTGATCTCGTCGACCGCGTTCGCGACGCCGTCGATGTCGAAATCGAGGCGCAGGTTGATCCAATGTTGGTGCGTGACGCCGACCAGCTGCGGCGAGACCATCGTCCCGAACCGTTCGTCGCCGGCGTTCGCCTGCAGACCGTCGACCGTCTTGCTGAGGATCAGCCCGTTGAGATTCGCTTCGAACCCGAACGATCCGTCCAACCGGAAGACGTACCCGAAGCCGTAGTCGTAGTTGCCGACGGTCGCGACGAAGCCGACGACCAGTTCCTTCGCGCGTGCGTAGATGCGGCGGCCGTCGCCGGTCTGCCGGTGTCCGAGCAGCGCGCCGGCGTCGCGTTCGTAGAACGAGACGCGTCCGGGCGAGGGCGCGTGGTCGGCCAGCGTCTCGTCGGGCAGATAGACGTCGACGGTCAGGGCGTTGTCGGGCAACTCCTTACCGGCGCGCGCCTGTATCGACATCAAGCCGAGGCCGTACTCGCCGCTGTCGAAGAATTCTCGCCAGATCCAGCCCGGCGACGGATCGGCGTACGGGACCAGCATCTCCGAGATCGACATGCGATAACAGATCGAGCGCGGCGTCGAGCCGCCGTCGTCGAAACCGATCTGGTAGAGCACCAGTCCTTCGCGCTGGTTGAATCCGTAGCGAAACCGCCACTTGCCCCAGCGCACCGCGTTGCCGTCGCGGTGGAGATCGGCGATCGTCTTCGGCGCGACGCTCAGGTCGCGAGTAGCGACCGGCGGTCCCAGCACGGCCGGCGAGAAGACGTCGAACGGGACCGCGACGTGCGCGGTCGCGCCCGGCCGGTCCTCGATCGCGAGGATCGTCCCGGCATAGATATCGACCAGCGCCATCAACCCTTCGACGTACGGCCCATAATCGTTGTGGCCGCCCTGCCGGTCGGCGAAGAGCGTGCGCACGGCGCGGATCGTCTTGCTGTCGCGCACCGTCGCGGGATCGTCGCCGGGCGCGTAGGTGTCGATGAAGAACCGGTCCGAGATCTTGCCCGGCAACGCGTACCCCCGCGCGATCAGCGCGGCGCGGATCTCGGGCGACGCATCGGCGACGTCGGCCGCGCGGCCGTACTCCATATCCGAGAGGAACGGCTGGAGATCGCCGAGGTCCTTGCTCGAGAGGATCGTCCGCTTCTCGACGTCGACGACGAACTCGTAGCTGGTGCGATGCTCGGGCGAGAGCGCGACCACCAGGGCCTCCCGCCGGAACGGCGCGCCGGCGACGTACGCCAGCACCTCGTCCTTGGGCGGCTCGTTCAACTGCGTCCAGACGAAGACGGTGCGCGGCCCGAGCTGCGGAGCTGCGGCCAAGACGGCTTTGATGGCGGTACATTCCGCCGGGGTCAGCGGATCGAGCGGATGCGACGGCCGCGCGGGCGCGACGCTCGCAAGCGACGTCGCGGGAAGCGCGGCCGCCGACGCAGCCACCGCCACGCCGAGAAACGCACGTCGATCGAGCGTCATACCAAACCCTCCGGAGTAGCACGCTTGCTCGCAGAGAGGCGTTCCCCTGCGTCGCGCCCGCGGTTGAGCCGGTGTCCATCCGGGCAAGACGCGACTATGGAACAGACGAACGTGCCCGACCCGGTCACCCCCAACGACGAGCTGACCGACGAAGACCGCGCCGATGCGGTGGTCGCAGCCGACGACACCGGCCTGCTGAGCGGCGAACAGGAGATCGTCAGCGCCGAGATCGAGCAGGCGCTTCAGCAGACCGACTAGGTCGAACGGGCGACGTGCCCCGGCGTTCCATGGCCGCCAGGGCGCGAGCGACCTCACCGACGCCGCCGTCCCGGAGGTCCGCAGCGGCGGTCGCGATCGTGACGTCCGGGCGGAAGCCGACGGACTGGATCGCGAACGGATGCTTCAGACTCGGCCGGAATTCCGCGCTGGAGACGATATCGACCAGCCGCTGCTCATTCCAATCGCCATCGCGCAAGAGGCCGCTCGCGTCGAAGAACGTGAAGTTCCCGCTGGTGCGGATGCGATAGCTCGAGCCGGGCAGGGCGAATCCGTCCGACCCGAACGCGAAACCGCCGCCCGCCCCGACCGTGTGCTCACCGATCACGCGGGCGCCGGCGCTCCACAACCAGGTCGTCATCAGTTCGCCCGACGACCGCGTCGCGGCGTCGTCGAGCACGAGGATGGGGCGTCTCTGCGTCGCGTGATGGCATGGGGAATCGACGGGCTGTTCGCGCAGGCGCACGATGCCGGGTCTGCCGGTTGCGAAGACATCGAACGTACGGGACGCCTTGCGCGCGTCGATCGCGTCCGCCATCAGGCGCGCCTCGCGCCCGAACCCGCCGAGATTCCCGCGCAGGTCGACGAGCACCGCATCCGACGTTTGCGCGGCCGCATCGAACCGGGCGGCGAACGACGATACGACGGCACAATAGCCGGCCAGCATAGCGCGGTCGTCGTCCGCTCCGCCCCGCGCCGCTGCGTCGGATGCGGCGACGAACGCCGGATCGTACTGCGGCGCGAACGCGCCGATCCGTACCGTTCCGATGCGATAGCCGGCTGCGACGAACGATCGCGGAAGGTCGGTCCGGTCGAGGGCCCGCGAGAGTGCGACCGCGCGGGCTCGATCGACCGCGAGGTAATGCAGGGAGATCGAATGCGCCGGGCGCCCGACCGGCGCGACCAGCAATCGCACCGACGGCCCGAGACCGGCGACCCGATGGACGACCGCCGCCGCGAGCCCGAGTTCGGTCGCGGCCTCGGCATAACGGCCGCGCCGGTTTCCGCCGAAGGTGAGCTCGGCAGTTCGCCGCAGCCACGCGCGCACCGGGACGCCGTCGATCGCGTCGATGCGGTCGCCCTCCTTCAACGCTTCTGCGGCGGGATCGAAGACGCGCCAGACGACTACGCTGCCGTCGGTTGCCGTACGGAACAACGCGCCCAACGTCTCCGTCCCTCCGGCGGACGCGCCGGCCAGGGCGACGTGCTGATCCTCCAACTGGACGAGCGCGCGCACGAGGCCGCCGACGCGGGACGCATCCGGAGGCGGCGCGTTCGGCGCCCAGAACACGCCGACACCCTGCGCTTCGCGGGGAAACGTGGCTCGATAGCGATCGACGTAGACCAGCGAGGGATAGGTCTTCCGGATCTGCGCCTGGAGAACGTCGCCGCCCGCCGTGCCGCCGATGGCCGGCGCAGCGATCGCGAGCAAGGCGGCCATTGCCAAGGCTTCCGATTTCATCGGCGCGTTATGGCGCGTCCTTGAGCCACATTCCTTCGGAATCATGAAGGCGGCGTTTCCAGAACGGGGCGTGGACGAAACGACCCTCGCGGGAATAGACCGAGGTTCGCGCCGCGAGCACCGACCGGATCGCGGCGTCGAGATCATCCGCGTAATGGGAAAGCGGGCCGGCGTCGCCGTCGAGCATCGCGGCGGCCGCCAGTGCGGCCCGGCGTCCCGACCACAGGGCCGTTGTCAGCCCGTGCGACGAGAGGGGGTCGAAGGCCGCCGCCGCATCGCCGGCCGCCGCCCATCGCTCGCCCGCCGCCGGCTGCAGCCACGTGGTCGCCGCGCTCGCGATGCGCGGCGCCGCGTCGATCGCGTAGTCCGCGCTCTCGAGCCAACGCGAGATCGATCGCGTCCCTGCGACCATCTGCACCCACGCTCGCGCGTCGCGCGCGAGGCCGCGCGGCACGCGGTCGGGATCGGAGAAGAACGCGAGGGCGATCCGCCGATCCGGCAAGAGCGTCGCGTACCACCAGCCGTCCTCGACCGCTTCGATCAGCGTGGCCGGCGTCGGTTCGACCTCCGCGCAGCGCTGCGTCACGAAGCCGTAGCATGCGACGAGCCGATCGGCGCGACGCCGCACCGCGCATTCGCGGGCGACCACGGCCGCGCGACCGCTGCAATCGATCGCGAAGCGTGCTTCCATGCGCGCTCCGCCGCTGACGCGCAACGCCCAACCGTCATCGCTACGCTGCGCCGTCTCCACCGTCCCGGCGATCGCGAGACCCGTCCGCGCGATCGCGTCGTCCAGCATCCGGTCGAAGGCCGGACGATCGAGCACGTAACCCGTGTCGCCGGCCGCGACGATCGGATTGCTCTGGGCGAGCAGCGCCGAGCCCCATGCGGCGTATCGGACCGTCGCCGGCCGGTGCGAGCCGGCGGCGAACGCTTCGGCGAGACCGAGTTCCGCGAGCAGGTCGATGCCGCCGGGCGCCAACGATTCGCCGGCGCGATCGCCGCGCTCGGCCGGGGGCGCGATGATCGCGACGCGATACGCGCTACCCGCGAGCGTCAGCGCCGCAGCAGCCGCCGCCGCACCGGCACCCACGATCGCGATGTCGACCCGGATGGTCTTCACCCTCGTCCGGCCCTAGCCGTGCGAAAGATCCATCGAACCGCGATCGACCTCGACGTAGAGCGTCGACGGGATCTCGGGAGGCCGCTGCGGATCGCGCGGCCCCGCGCGCCGGACGACGACACCCATCCGACTCCACAGATAGACCATCCGGTTGAGCCCGTCGGTGTAGCTCGCATTGGCATGGTAACCGATCCCGGCCGCTCCGCGCGACCACGCGACGCGGTTCTCGAAGAACTTCACCCGTTCGGGCGCGGGCAGCTCCGGGTTCATGACGACGTCGTAGAACGCTTCCGGCAGGACGTCGAGCGGCAGCAGCGCGGGCCACCAGGTCGCGGTCGGGAAGTCGGTCGCGAACGAGACCTGCTGACAGCTGAAGGCATCGCACTGCCAAGGGATGCCCATCCAGCGCGTGAGGTCGCCGGGCATCTGCGGCCCGATCGCCGCCGGCGTTCCGCGATATCCCGAGAACGCGCGCTCCGGCGTGAGCAGCGGCCCGAGATCCTGGAGCAGATCGGGCGCGCGTCCCGTCGCCGGCGCGATCCGATAGGGTCCGCGATAGAGTTCGCGATGCCGGAGCGGCCACGTCAACTCGACGCCGGGATGGAACGCGCCGCCCGAGCAGGTCTCGAGCACGGCGCGCGTCAGCGCGTCCGGCCGCTGCTGCAAGGGGATCTCGTCGAGCGCGGAGATCTCGGGCGCGTCGAGCGAGCCCAGATCGTCGACGAACGCGCCGTCGCGCCAGGCTTGCAGCGCGGCATACTGCCGCGCCGGGATGCGGAACCAGCGCAACGGCGACGCGGCGTAGTTGATCCCGTCGCCGAGCATGGGCGGGAGCTTGTCGGATTGCTGCGCGTCGATCTCGGGATCCCGGAACGCCTCGAAGACGTGCTTGCGGAAACCGGCGTTCTTCGGCCCCGGATCGCGCAGGCGCGCGAGGATGTCGGGAGCGTCGAAGCTCCCGATATCGATCCATCGACGCTGGAGGTTCGCGGCGGCCGCGACCCACTCCATGAGGGCCAGGCGATGGAAGAGCGGATAGATGTCCTTTCGGAACGAGAGCGGACGTTTCGACGGCTGCGCCCAACCGGCGGCGACGTTGACGTCCGTCATCACGTCGTAGAGCGAGACGAACGGCGGGATCTCGGGCGCGAAGTCCGGTCCGCAGCACGCGATCCAGGCGTTCTCGGCTTCCATGGCCGGGCCGCCGGCGAAGCGCACGCGCGCGCGGACGACGCCGTCGCACCAGTCGTCGTACCAGCCGTCGTTGTCCGAGAAGTTCGTGATCGGATTATCCGGGATCGCCGACCTCGAGTCGCCGTCGCCGGGAAAGACGAGGAGCCGTCCGGCTTCATCCGTCCGCAGCTCGCCGAGCTTCACGTCGAAGGCCTTCCAGAAGCGGCCGACCATGGCGTACGCCGGATCGCCACCGCCCGCGTTCGCGTTCGCGCCGCGGATGGTCTTCGCTCCCGGATCGATGACGAGCATCGCCGCCCGGTCGGCAGCGCCTATGATGGACTCGTTGCGCTTCTTCTCCGGCAGGCCCGGCGCGCGATCGCCGTTGTCGAGCGGATTGCTGAACCCGTACCATGCGGCCTTCGTATTGGCGACGTGCACGTTCCACTCGATCGAGGCGTCCTGGGCGGTCACCTCGCGTACCACGTCGCCGGCGGCGTTGAAGCCGAAGATGCGGAAGCGCTGCACCTGCTTCTTGATCCGATCGGCGCCGTCTTTGTACGAGCCGTCGCGCAGCGCGGGCATTCCCGGGATCTCCGGAGCCAGGAACCATTTGGGGCTGTTCCCGACGCGGCTCATGCCGAGCGCGGGGAAGATCGCGAGCCGCACGATCGTGCCGTCCGAGGGCGGCGGTGCGCCGTCGCGCGCAAACGCGGCCCGGGCCGTCAGCGAACCGGCGAGCGGGAGGAGCGTGAGTCCCGCGAGGAAGTCGCGTCGCTTCGCCACGCGATCAGCCCGGTATCGCTTCGTCGAAGGCGAACACGCCGGTCGGATCGACGCGCTTCTTGATCGCCTCGAGCCTGGCCAGATTCGTCCCGTGGTACGCGCTCCGCCAATCCCGCAGCGACGGATCGATGAAGTTCTGATAGGCGCCGCCGCCCGCGAGCGGGACGATGGTCTCGTAGTAGGCGTCCAGCCACGCCAGGTTCTGTCGCAGCACGGCGTCGGGCGTGGTCTTGTCCCAATAGAGTTCGATCGAGCTCAACCAGCTGCTGTTGCGATGCACGAAGGCGGTGTCGCCGGGTTTGCGCGCGTTGACGCGGCCGCCGGTCTGGAAGACCTTGAACGCGGCCTCGTGCGCGGTCTTGGGATAGCGCCGCAGGCCGTCGAAGATGGTCGCGACGGCCCGGTGGTCGATCGGCCGGTCGAAGAATCGCGAACGCTCTTGGAAGTAGGCCGGTACGCCCGGTTCGGCCAGAAAGGCCTGCGCCTTCCAATACGGTTCGCGCGCGACGCTACCGGTCGGCTCGGCGATCGCGTAGACGTCGGCCAACATGGCGCGCAGGTCCGTCGGCGTCCCCTCGAACTGTCCGAGCAGCTGCACCTTGATACCGGCCGTCGCCGTCGGCGCGACCGCAGAGACCTTCGAGCCGAGCGTCTCGGGCGCGCGGTCCAGGATCGCGATAAGCCGCGCGAAGACCTCGTCGGGCCGCGCGTCCCAGACGAGATTGAAGACCGTCCGCGCGCCGACCGCGTAGGTCTGGAACGAGAACGACGTGTTGATGCCGAAGTTGCCGCCGCCCGCGCCGCGACAGGCCCACATCAAGTCGTCGCCGTCCGCGAGCCGGTGGATCGTGCCGTCGGCCGTCACCATCTCGGTCGCGACCAGTCGATCGGCGGTGATCCCGTGCGCGCGCATGTTGAACCCGATGCCGCCGCCCAAGACCAAGCCCGCGATGCCGACGCTCGGACAGCGGCCATGGGTGATCGCCAGATCGCGATGTCTGAAGGCCGCCTCGAAGGTCGCGTTCCGCGAGCCGCCGCCGACGGTCGCGACGCCGGTCGACGCGTCGAAGGCGACCGCGTCCATCTCGCGCAGGTCGATCAGCAGTCCGCCGGTGGTCGAATAGCCCGCATAGGAATGGCCGCCGGAGCGCGCCACCAGCGGAACGCCGTTCTCGCGCGCCCAGAGGATCGACGCGCTCACGTCCTGCGCGGTCCGGCAGCGCGCGATGCCCTGCGGAAGGCGTGCCGCGTAGCGCAAGTTGTTCGGCCGGGCGTACGCCGCGAAGCCGGCGTCGCCGGGCCGCACGACGGTGCCCGAAAGCCGTTTCGCCAGCGCGTCCCACGGCAGACGCGGGATCGCGCCCAGCAACGGGGTCGCGAGCACCGCGGCGCCGGCCGCTCCGAAAAGAAACGCTCGCCGGTCGATCATACCGGCGAGCGTTCACGGTCGGGAGCGAGGGCCCTTGCTACCTGAAGAGCCCGATGACCGATTGGGCGTTCGAGTTGCTCTGGGCCAGCACCGACGTGCCGACCTGGACGAGGATCTGGAGCTTCGTGAACTCGGTCGTCTCCTGCCCCACGTTGAGGTCGCGGATCTGCGATTCGGATGCCTGCAGGTTGACCGCGGCGATGTTGTCGTTGTTCGCGTCCTCGTTGAGACGCACGACGACCGCGCCGAGATTGGCCTGCTGCTGGAGGATCGTCCTGAGGGCGATATCGACCTGGCCGATCGCGTCCTCCGCCCCGAGCGAGGGATTGGACGACGAGGACACCGCAAGGTTGATGTTCGATATCCGTAACGTCTCGGTATTGGTCGCCTGGAGACCGATCTGGATCGTATCCCCTTCGTTCGCGCCGGATTGGAAGTTGAACGCGGGATTGCTTGGATTGGTCAACGCCGCGACGTTCTGACTGACCTTGATGTACGCTGTTGTCCCCACGTCGGCCGTCGTGACCGCCCCCAGATCGATGTGGACGTTGTCGAACCCGCCATCGGTCCCGCCCACGAAGTTTCCCGTGATCGCGCCGCCCGGGCCGAACAGCGTGGTGGAGACGCAGACATAGCCGCTCGCGCTCTCGATGAACGTCTCCTGGACGGCGATCGACGCACCGGTATTGACCACTTGCAGTTCGAGCGTGCCGTCGACCGTGGCTTGGCCATTTCCGATGCCCTGGACGCCGGAATATCCGTGATTCGGCGTCGTGTTGAAGAAGTTCACGCCTAACGCTGTGACGCCGTGGTAGCTGGCGATCAGGAACCCGTTGTTGACGCCGGCGACCGCCGCGCCGCCTCCGTTACTCGCAAGTGCGGCATTCGCAGTGATCGTCGCCGTCGCGTCCACTTCTGCCTGGAACCCTGCGTGACTTCCATCGAGAAGCGCCTGGCCGTTGAACGAGGTGTTCTGCGAGATCCTGTTGACCTCGAGCAGCAGTTGCGAGACCTCGGCCTGCAGGTTGTTCCGGTCGGACTGGCTGTTGATGTCGCTCGACGCTTCGACCGCGAGGCTGCGGATGCGCTGCAGGATATCGGTCGTCGTGGAGAGCGCGCCGAGCGCGACCTGCGTCGCGTTGTTCGCGGTCTGGACGTTCTGCACGGCGGTACTGAAGCCGTCGACCTGGGTCTGCAGATTCGTGGCGATCGCCAAGCCGGACGGATCGTCGGCGGCGGTATTGATACGAAGCCCCGACGATAAGCGCGTCGTGGCCGTCCTCAGGGCGTCCTGATTCTTGTCCAGATTATACTGGACGTTATTTGCCAACAGATTGTTGGCGATGCTCAATCCTTGAGACACGGCTGGTCCTCCATGGCCGATCGCACTCGTCAGTGGGATCACAAGAACGGCCATCCTGGCCACTCTCTTCAGAATATCGGCTGGAGCGGGCGGCATTTTAGTCCGGCCGGCACCCTCAGGCTTCGGCCCCTGCGGCCGACCATTAGTACTGATGGCAGAGGACGTTCCGGCCGCAGCCGGCTGGGCCCAGCGCGGAAAAAGGCTGCTCGAGGAAGGCCGGGTCGCCGAGGCCGTCCCGGCGCTCGTCTCGGCCATCGCGGCCGAACCGGGGCGCGGCGAGCCCTACCGGCTCCTCGCAGAGATCGCCCCCGAGGCCGTCACCGACCGGCACCGCGCCGCGCTAGCGGCCCTGGCCGCGGCCCCTCCGAACGCCAAAACGGCCGAGGTGAATTTCGCCCTCGGGAGGCTCGCCATCTGGCGCGGCGAGCACGCGCGGGCCTTCGATCACTTCCGGGCGGCTAACGCGGCGGCACGAGCCGCCGGCAACTACGATGAGGTCGCCTCGCTTCGAGCCTTCGAACAGATCGCCGCGACGTTCGGCTCGGCCTACCTCTCCGAGCGGCGAGGTACCGGATGCGACTCGGTCCGGCCCATCTTCATCTTCGGGATGCCGCGCTCGGGGACGACGCTGATCGAGCAAATCCTCGCGAGCCACCCGGCGGTCTTCGCCGCCGGCGAACGCACCATCTTCGACGACATCACCGCCGAGATGCTCGGCCCCGGCGGAACGTCGCTCCGAGCGCTCGGCGAACGCTACGTCGCTGAGATCGCGAAGCTCGCACCGCCGTCGGCGCTTCGGGTCACCGACAAGATGCCGGCGAACTTCCGGTTCGCGGGTCTGATCCATCTGGCGCTTCCGAACGCGCGCATGATCCACGCGCGGCGCGACCCGGTCGAGACGTGCCTTTCGTGCTTCTCGAACTCTTTCGCCGCGGGCGGCCTCGCGTGGACGTGCGACCTCGGCGAACTGGGCCGGTACTGCCGCGGCTATCTTCGACTGATGGAGCATTGGCGTACGGCGTTGCCGGCCGGAAGCATGCTCGAAGTGGACTACGAAGACGTCGTCGACGACCTCGAAACGCAGGCGCGGCGGATCGTCGCGTATTGCGGCCTGCCGTGGGACGACCGATGCCTTGCGTTCTACAAGACCGAACGCCCGGTCAAGACCGCCAGCGTCGCACAGGTCCGGCGGCCGATCTACCGGACATCGTTGAAGACGGCGGATGCCTACGGAGAGGCGATCCGGCCGCTCCTGGACGCGCTCGGGCGATAGGTCCACGGAAGGGCGTTGATCGCCGCTGCGACCGTCGTGATGAGTTCGAGCGCCATCGCCGGACTCAACTGTTCGACGAAGCGCGGGTGCGTCGCGGCGTTGCGCAGACCGCGCAGCCCGTCCCAGCGATCGTACTGCTGCGGACCGATCAGGTCGGCCGCCCGTAGGCGCTTGAGTCGAGCGAAGAACGGCTCGCGGTCGACCACGCTCTTCTTCTGTAAGCAGAACTGCTCCAAGGCGAAATCAGCCACCCGCAAGACCTGCTGCGAGGCCAGCGTCAGGACGGGCGCGTAGAACTGCGCGTAGCCGATCGCTCCGGCGGCCGACCAGAACGCCGCGCATACGTCCGGCGGGACGTCCCGGCCGAAGCGGACCGCGCCTTCGACCGATGCGATCAATCCGGCGCCGTCGACCGCGGTACCGCCGGTCGCATCGGCCTCGAGCCAGTTCGCGACGGTGACGCGCTTGAGCCGCACGCCTATGGCAGTTCGTGCTCGTCGAGGCCGAAGTAGTGGCCCAGCTCGTGGATGACCGTCTCGCGGATCTCGTCGACCGCTTCTTGGCGCGAACGCGCGAAGCGATTGATGGGCCCGCGGAAGACGGCGATCTCGTCGGGCAGCATCGGCGGGCCGTCGTAGCCCCGCTCGGTCAAGGCGACGCCGCGGTAGATGCCCAGCAACTCGTACGGCTCGCCGTCTTCGTCGACGTCGTCGTCGTGGTCGCCGCCGTGGCCGTCGTCGAGCGCCAGATCCTCCTCGGTCGGTTCTTCTTCGACCGAGATCGCGACGTTATGGACGAGATCGGCGAAACGCCGCGGCAGCGAGTCCAGCGCTTCGTCGACGACCTGCTCGAACTCGGTCGTGCTGAGCGGCTTCATGCGTCGTCCTCCCAGACCAGGGCGGCGATCTTCCATCCGTCGGGCATGCGGACGAACTGCAGCGACTTCACGCCCGCGCCGGCATGCGACCGGCCGTCGGCGACCCAGGATTTAGCGTAGCGGCTCGTCCGCTGGGCGATGTTGCCGAAGATGGCGGTCTGCTCGGAGCGTTCTTCCTCGCGAAACCCGGTCAGCGTGCCGTCGCTCAAGATCCTCCGGCGCGGCTCCACGAAGCCCGCCAGATCGTAGACCTTGGCGACGCCCGCCGCGACGCCAACGATGACGCATTCCGGGAGGAACAGGCGATAGAGGCGGTCGATGTTCGAGGGTGCGCCTTCACCGTTGGTGAAGGCATCGAAGAACGCCCTCGCGGTCGTATCGATGTCCGTCTTGTCGGAGTGCATATGATCGGTGGTTACGCATCCGGGGAACCTTTCCCTCAGGAGGCGATGTGAGCGCTATCGGCGCGAGCCGGCGACTGCGCGCGTATGCCTACGGCGCGGTCACGACCGTCGTCGTGCTGCTGTTCGCCCTGGGCGAGTGGTGGGCGGAGAAATACGTCTCGGATCGGTCGCGCCTGGCGAGCACGACCATCGAGATCGCGATCGTGCTGGTCGCGACGCTGGCCTTCCGCCCGCTGCACCAACGCGTCGAAGCCGCCGTCGAAGCGGCCTTCACGAAGCGGCGCCGCGAGGCGCGCGAGGCGGTCGCCCGGCTGCGCAAGGAACTGCCCTCGTTCAACGATCCGCAACAGGTGCTGCGCCGCGTCGTCGAGGCCGTCGATCACCACATGGGCGCGACGGCCTGCGCGATCTACCTCCTGCGTCGCGGGACGTATGCGGCCGAGGCGTCGTCCTACGACGTGCCGCTTTCCAACGTCGAAGCCGACAATCCGCTCGCGATCCGGCTGCGCTCGACGGCGGCGCCGGCCGATCCGCGCGCGCTCGGCTCGCCGGCTCCCGGCCAGATCGCGTTCCCGATGATGGCCGGCGGCGATCTGATCGGGTTCCTCGCGCTGAGCACCAAGCACGCCGAGTTCGAGCCCGAAGACCGCCACGCGCTGGCTGCGCTCGCCGAGGGCGCCGGCATGGCGATGGCGGCGCTCGATCCGCGGCTGCGTTCGCAAGCCGCCGGCGCCCCGCGCAACAACCTGCCGCGGGCGCTGACCTCGTTCGTCGGACGCGATGCCGAGATCGCCGAGATCGGCGATCTGCTCGACCGCCACGCGCTCGTGACCCTGGTCGGGTCGGGCGGCGTCGGAAAGACGCGGACCTCGCTGCAGGTCGCAGCGAACGTAGCGGCCGATTTCGTCGACGGCACGTGGCTCGTCGAACTCGCACCGCTCGCGAGCGGCGACTACATCCCGTCGACGATCGCGCGCGCGGTCGGCCTCAAACTCCCCGCGACCGGCGAGCCGCTCGACAATCTGATCGTCGCGCTCAAGCACAAACACGCGCTGCTCGTGTTCGACAACTGCGAACATCTGGTCGAGCCGAGCGGCCACGTCATCGCCGCCATCCTGGCGGCGTGCGCCGGCGTCAAGGTGCTGGCATCGAGCCGCCAGGCGCTCGACATCGCCGGCGAACAGGCGTATCGCCTGCCCTCGCTGGAGGTCCCCGAGGCCGGCTCCGCCGAGCTGGACGCCGACGCTGGGATGCGCAACGCCGCCATCGCGCTCTTCGTCGAACGGGCCGCGTCGGTCGACAAACGCTTCGTGCTGACCGACGAGAACGTCGATGTGGTGGCCGAGATCTGCCGCCAGCTCGACGGCATTCCGCTCGCGATCGAGCTGGCCGCATCCAAGACGGTCGTCTTGAGCCCGCGACAGCTCTCCGGCAAGCTCGACGAGCGGTTCCGTCTGCTCGCCCAGACGGGCACCGGCCGGATGCCGCGCCAGCAGACCCTGCACGCGCTGATCGACTGGAGTTTCGATCTGCTCGACGCCGCCGAACGGGCCGTCTTCCGGCGACTCTCGATCTTCGCCGGCGGCTGGACGCTCGAAGCCGCGCAGGCGGCCTGCACCGACGCCGAGATCGACGCGTGGCGCGCGCTGGATCTGCTCTCGGCGCTGGTCGCCAAGTCGCTCGTGGTGGTCGATCCGAGCGCCGCGGATGCGCGGTACCGCATGCTCCACTCGATCCGCGAGTTCAGCCGTGAGCGGCTCGACGAGGCCGGCGAGACGCACGCGGTGGCCGCCAAACACGCCCGCTACTACGCCGATCTGGTGCACGACCTGGTGCCGTTGGCCGAATCGCTCGAAGACGTTCAGTGGCGCGAACGACTGGCTCCCGAGATCGACAATCTGCGCGGAGCCTTGGACTGGGCGATCTTCCGCAGCAACGACCGGGCCGTCGGTCTGCGTCTGCTGGCCGGCATCGAACTGCCCGAACTGTTGACGACGCCGCACGAGGCGATCCGCTGGTTCGACGCCGCCCACGATATGCTCGACGCGCCCGGCGACGGCTTGACGAAAGCGCGCGTGCTCCGCCATCGCACGCATCTCGAATGGCTGGTCGGCCGCCCGCTCCCGTTGCGCGAGGAGACCGCCACGCGCGGCCTGGTCGCGGCGCGCGAGACCGCCGATCCGAACGAGATCGCGCGCGGCCTGGCGCATCTCGGCGCCATCTATCGCGACGCCGCCCGGTTCGACGAAGCCGACGCGATGTTCGCCGAGGCGTACGGTTCGCCGGACGCGCTCTCGGCGCTCACCACCAACGCCGTGCTGCGCAACTGGGCCGTGACCGACCTGCAGCGCGGCGATCTCGATCTCGCGCGCCGCCGGTTCACCGAGGTGGCCGCGCGCGAGCGCGTCGGCAGCGAGTGGCACGGAAGCGCGCTCCTCAATCTCGGCGAACTCGAGTTCGCGGCCGGCAACTACGCGGCGGCCCAGGCGATCGCGCGGAAGGCGCGCGAGACCTTCGCGCATCTCAACACGGCGCCGCTGGCGCTGGCGCTCTGCAATCTGGCCGCCTACGCGATGGCCGTCGACGACTTCGAAGAGGCGCGCGACTGTCTGGCCGATGCCCTGCGTCTGCTCAAAGCCTCGGGCGCGCGCTGGATGATGAACGCCTTGGAGCACCATGCCGTGCTCGGCGGACTGGCCGGCGATCACGAGCGGGCCTGCGCCATCCTCGGCTTCACCGACGCGCGATACGTCGACGGCGGAAGCCGTCAGAAGACCGAGCAGTACGGCTACGAACGCCTGATGCGCGCGCTCGCGCGGGCCTACGACGAAGCGGAACTCGCGGAGCGCATGCGCGCCGGCGCGCGCCTCACCGAACTGCAGGTCCTGGAGTTGGCCGCGGCGATAAGCCAACGTATCCCACAGAAGCGGGCGGCCGGAGCCGCCTAGGAGGACCAGCACCGTGGACAGTTCTTCGCAAGCGCAGGCCGCAGGCCACATCGATTCGCACGCCCAGTCCATCGACGATCTGCATCAGCGGTTGGCCGCCATCCCGGGAGCATCCAAAGCCCAGCTCCAAGCGGCCGTCGATACCTACAAAGCGGCGCACCAGCAGTTCCGCGACGACGCCCTGGAGTGCATGAACTAGCGACGGCCTACGAGGTGGCGCGCAGCGCCGCCTCGATCGCGACCCCGTTCGGAACCCCAAGCCCGGTGCACGGATTCCAATCCGCGCCGGCTTCGTACGTGCCGTTCCCGCCGTCGAGGACCGCGCCGAACAGACCATCGCGCCGTCGCGCGTAGAGGAGCGGCGCGAAGAACCCCGTGCGGACGCCGAGGCGTTGACCGATCCGGGCGGTCAGTGCGGCCATCACCGGCGCGACCGCGCTGGTGCCGCCCATCGCGAGTTCGACGCCGTTCACGATCACGTAGTACCCGGGATGCTGTTGGGCGGCGACGTCCGGCACGCCACGCCCGGCGGTCGCGCCGTACTGCGTCGCGGACGCGCGCGCGACGTCTTGCCACGCCGGGACGTCGAAACGCTCGCTGAATCCCCCGCCGGTCTTGTCCCAGGCCGCTTCGCTCGCGTCGCCCGGGTCCGCGATCGTCGTGGCCCCGCACGCCAGCGCGAACGGACTCGACGCCGGCGCGACCACGTGCGGCTTGCCATCGTCGTCGAGTTCGCCGCCGTTATCGCCGGACGAGCAGAAGACGCTCACGCCGGTCAGCGCGGCCAACGCGAACAGATCCTCGAGCACGTGAAGCGCGGCCGGCGTCCACAGCGGCTCCGGCCAGCCGTAGCTGATCGACAGGACCGAGAGCGGATGATCGTCGTCGAAAAGCGCGACCCGGATCGCGTCGAGGAATCCGCGCTCGGTATCCGGCGCTTCGTACGAGACGATCGTCGCACCGGGCGCGAGCGCACCGACGATCTGCACGTCGAGCGCGGCTTCCAGGTCCTTCGCGGTGGCGTGTTCGTGCGCGACGCCGGTATCGTCGACGGACTTGCGCGCGGGGAGCGGCCGCGAGATGCCCTGGGCGGCCATGCATGCCGCGAAATCCGCGGGCGCGAACGTCCCGTCGAGCTGCACCACCCCGATCGTCTGGCCGCGACCGTCGGCGTCGGCGTCGGGGAAACGATAGCGCGCCGCGACGTCGCTCGCACGCAACGGTTCCGAGTGACGCGCGAGCGCACCGAGCCGGCGCGACCGCGGCCATTGGTGCAGACCGAAGACGCCGCGCAGGACCGGCACCAGCGCGGCCGGGACGTGGAGCGCATCCGAACGATGCCGGAACCGGCGGCCGGCAGCGTCTTCGTGGATCGCGACGGTCGCGCCGAACGCGCGCACTAGCGCTTCGACCGGACCGGCGATGACGACCGAACGCCAGTGCGTCGCGACGACGCGCAGACCGGAGTCGCGGCAGTACGTCCGCAGCAGCTCGACGTCGGCCGGATCGGCGTCCGTCTCGCGCGCGAGCGCGTCGCGATCCGCGTAGGTCCGCTGCGAGGGCGGCGTCATGCCGAGCGCGATCGCCCGCGCACCGTCGAGTTCGCCGCCGGCGCGTGGCCGCAACCATGCCGTCAGGTGCACCTCGGCGCCGTGCGCGACCGGTCCGGCTTCGCGGCTGCCGGGCCACGGCAGGCGTTCGGTCAACGGGATCGCGACGCGGTCGTCGAGCGCCGTGGCCATCGGAGCGTCTACGGCGAGCCGAGCTTCGCGAGCATGTCGAGCGCCGCCGGTGACTTCGGACTAGCCGCGAGTTCGGCTTGCAGGGCCGTACGCGCGACGTCGTTCTTGCCCAGCCGCGCGGCCACGCGCGCGAGCGCGAGATCCGGCGAGTAGAAGTAGAGCGGCGGGATCTCCGACGGCTGGAGCTTCATCCCCGTGGCCAGCGATGCCGATGCCGACTGGAGCAGCGGCAAGGCCGCCGCGTCGTCGTGCGCGGCGACGGCGATCTCGCCGTCGACCGTCCGGCGCATCGCATCGAAGAGGGCCGCGGATCCGGGACCCTTCGCGGCCGGCAATGCGGCGATCGCCGCGCGAGCGGCGGCGGCATCGCCGTGGCGGGCGTACGCGATCGCGCGCGCGTAGTCGCCGGTCGGCCCTTCGGCCGCGTTCGTCGGGAGCCCGACCGCGTCGTTCCAGCGCCCTGCGGCGACCAGTTGCCGCACCAGGAAGCCGCGCCGGTCGAAGCCGCGAGCTAGGGTGATCGCATCGTCGAGGTGCCCGGTCTGGGTCATCGCGTAGAGCACGAAGTCGACGTTATGGCCGTGGTAGTAGCGGGTCGAACTGTAGTATCCGGGATGACAGCAGGCGACGTCGGCCGCATCCATCGCGACCGAGCGCGTGCCGACGTCGAGCGCATCGGCATACATGCCGACGTCGAAGAATGTGTGCCCCGGCATGTGGGTGAGATGCGACGCCTCGGGCGGCAGCGCGAACGCGCCGAGCTGCATGGCCGCCGCGACCGCGTCCTTGGAGTCGCCGGCGAACTGGGCGGCGTGGATGAAGTAGTGCAGCAATCCGACGTGCTTGGGAAACGTCGCGAGGCGGGACTCGAAATACGGGAGCAATGCGGCCCCCTGCGCCCGGAACTCCTCGCGCTGGGCGTCGGTCATCCGATCCTCCTGCGGCCAGGAGCCGCCCACGAAGGCGTAGAGGCTCGCCTCGGAATAGAGCGCGGCGGCGTCCGGATCGTCGGGATGCGCGTCGGCGATCGCCTTGAGCGCGTCGCGATACGCGACGAGGTGCGGCCCGCGATCGGCTTTGAAGTCGGCGGAGAAGAACGTTGAGGCGGCGTCGATGAACGCCGCGTCTTCCGGTGTGGCGTAGCGCTCCAGGCTCTTCGCCGTTGCGATCGCCTGCCGCGCCTGAGCGTCGCGGTCGTCGGTCGCGGGGACGTTGAGGTTCGGCGCGTTGCTCTGGGCGACGCCCCACCACGCCATCGCGCAATGCGCATCCAGATCGGCAGCCGTGTAGAACGCATGCTCGGCCGCTTCGGGGTTGTAGGCGTAATAGTCGAGCAGTCCACGGTCGAAGGCCGACTGCGCGCCGGCGTTGCAGCCGGTCGGGTGGTGGACGACGGCGACCGGACGACGCGCCGCTGGGGCCGCGGCGACAAGACCCAGCGCTAGCACGAAAGCGAGCACGTTCTTCATGCTCGCTAGTGTATGCTGCGATGCGGGCGCTCCCTGCCGCGCCGGCTAGTGCTTGGTGAAACCGTTGGCGTCGAGCCAGTCGTAGAACTCGTCGAGCCAGCGATCGCTGGTGGTGTGCTGGACCTTCACGCCGAAGCCGTGGCCGCCCGCGCTGTAGATGTGCGCCTCGGGTCGATTACCGGCGGCGCGCAACGCGCCGTAGAACGTCGCGACGGTGTTGCCGGCGATCGGATCGTCCTGCGCCCAGGCCATGAAGATGGGCGGCAACTTCGCCGGGATGGCGGGCATCACGCCGAACGGCGCGCCGTAGAGCAGCGCGGCGAAGTCCGGACGGGCCGCGACGTCCGGCTGCAGCAGCGCGCCGCTGGCGATCATGCCGCCGGCCGAGAAGCCCATGAAGCCGACCCGGCCGGGCTTGATGCCCCAGGCCGCCGCGTGCTGGCGGACCACTTTGACGGCTTGGATGCCGTCCGCGATCCCGTACTTGCACGCGACGTCCATATCGAGATCCTTCGGGATCCCTTCGCCCTTCTTCTCGGGGATGCGGTACTTCAAGACCAATGCAGCGATGCCGTGGCGCTGCAGCAGCAGGGCCACATCGTTGGCTTCGGCTCCGAGCGCGAGCGCCACGCAGTAGCCGCCCGGCGCGATGATGACGCCCGCTCCCGTCGCGTTGGCCGGCGCAGGCAGATACGCGGTCAGGGTCGGCGAGATGACGTTCATGACGACCTCTCCGACCGGAGTCTTCGGATAGGTCACCTCGCGCTGCGTCCACGCCTCGGTTCCCGGGGGCGCACCGGGCCAGAGCGGGATCACCGCCGGCGGCGGCGTGACGAACGAGGCGGCGTTCTGATCCTTGGGGTTCATCTGCAGCGCCCGGCGGTAGTTCGCATCCGCGAGCGTCGCGTTGCCGGCCGCGCGATAGGCGTCGCCCAGACTATCGTACTCGTTCCACGAGTTCGGGAAGCGCGCGACGTTGAGCCGCAACGCCGCGACCGCCGCATCCGCCCGACGCTTCTTCAAGAAGCGATAGGCCAGCCCGACCAGATCGTCCTCGGCGGCGTAGAGCCCTTTGAAACCGGTCGCCGCGGCGCGCGCGTAGGCGCGCCGCATCGAAGGAATGCCGCCCGCGTCGTAGGCGCTCTCGAGCGTCGTCGAGAGCGCCGCGTCGTCGATGCCCGCGAGCCGGATGTCGAACAGCAGATCGGATCGCGGCGGCACCGCCGGCGGCCGTCCCTTTTCGCCGTACGCGAGCGCGTACGGAAGATACGCTTGGACTTCGCCGCCGGTCCCGATCAGCCGGGTCGCTTCTTCGAAGCCGCGCACGACCTGCTTGGCGCCCACGGTGAACGCGAGCGTCCGCCCCGGTGCCGATGCGTCGAGAAAGGATCCGTTCGCGAAGCACACCAGGTAGTGCTCGATCGCGACGTTCCCGGGCGCGAGCCGCTTCGCGCCGGGCTTGAGTACGCGGTAGCGCAGGCCCGAGGCGCTGATCGTCTGGTGTGTGCCCGTCGCTAGGCCGGCGACCAAGCCGTCGCAACGCGGATCGCTCGCGGCAAGCGCGGGCGCGCCGGCCAGCAGCACGAGCGTGAGGAGCCAGCTGAAGCGTATCGTCATCCTCATCGCTTCGCCGTCGGGGTGCGGACCTCTAGCACGCAAGGGCGGTTCGCGCCGCGGGGTAGAACGGCTCGGCGATGATGGGCGCGAACTCGATCCTGATCCGGCCGCTGGCGTGGTGGTACAACAAGGTGCCGCTCTCCGTCACGCTGCTGGTGCTCTTGCTCGACGGGCGACGCTTCACGCTCGCGGCGCTGATCGCGTTCGCGGCCGTGGTGCTGGCGGTCTGCGCGGTCGGCAACGTCGGCTATGCGGTCAACGAGATCTTCGACGTCGAAGAGGACGCGCGCTTGGGCCGCAATAACGCCGCCGCCGGCATGGCGCCCGCGCGGATGTGGGGGATCGTGGCCTTCTCCGCGCTCTGCGCGGGGATCTTCGGCGGCATCGCGGCTGGACCGTACGGCGCGTTGCTGTCGCTCGCCGTGCTGCTCCTCCCGCTGGCCTACTCGGCGCCGCCGGTGCGCATCAAGGAGCGCAAGTGGCTCGGCGTCGCCGCCGACGCGCTGGCGGCGCACGTCTATCCCGCGACGCTCGCGCTGTTGGCCGCGATGCATTGGACGCTGCGCCCGGTACCGCCGGCGCTCGCCAGCGCCGTCGTCGTGTGGGCGGCCGCGGCCGGTCTGCGCGGCATCCTGTCGCATCAGCTCGCGACTTCGGAGCAAGACCGGAACGCAGGTCTGCAGACGGTCGTCCACGATCTGGGCAACCGCCGGCTGGAACGCGTCGTCATCGCCGGGCTTCTTCCGCTCGAAGTAGCGGGTTTCGTCGTCGCGATCGCTCTCTGCGATACCGGGATCGTGCTCCGGATCGGCGGCGGCCTCTATCTGCTCTACGAACTCTTCAAGACCCTGAGCGGGAAGTTCCGGGTCACCGCGTTTCGTCCCGAAGGGCAGCCCTACGTGCCGTTCGTCGAGGAGAGCTTCTACAAGTGCTGGGGACCGATCGTGCTCGCGCTCGACGCGGCACGTATCGACCTCGTCTACCTGCTCGTCATCCCGGCCTACCTGCTGCTCTTCCGCCCGCACGTTCGCGCCGAGTCCCAGCGGCTGATCGCCGTGTGGGCCGCGATACGCGCTATGGGAGCCAAGGAGCCTTCCGACCGTTCCAGTGCAGGATCTTGACGTCGGGTAGGGCCGCCCGCAATCGCTCGACCAGCCCATCGTCCCACACCAGGGTCGCGTCGGGGAGCGCGACGTGATCCACGCATAAGTTCCAGTCGGCCGACGCGAGCACCCGATCCTCGAGTCCGAGCGATTGGATCGCCCAGATCAGCGCGCCCTGGTCGTGCCACGAGATCGCGTCGCGGACGGCGCGGTTGCGCGCGGCCGCCGCGACCGGCGCGATATAGGCTTCGAGCGCCGCATCGTCGCGGCCCCGTCGCCATCCGGAGACGCCGCCGTTGACGGCCGGAACGGCCGGGTCGAACTGCCGCCCGATCGGCATCAGGTCGTAGAGCGCGGGTTTGTTGGGCGTCACTTCGGGCGCCTTGTTCTCGCGCGTGAAGACCGGGCCGTCCGCGAGCATCGCGAACATGGCGTCGAGGCCGCGCAGCACGAGCAGATCGCAGTCGAGCCAGAAGACCTCGTCGAGCGGGGCCGCCCGGATCAGCACCGGGCAGATCCACAGCGGCCAGATGCGCTTCCCCGGCTTCTGCAACGGCGTGCAGTCCGCGGTCCCTTCGACCAGGTCGGCGATCAGCGGATCGTCCGGAAGGTCGAGCACGTGCAGATCGCGCCGGGTCGCCGCATCCGCCCGCTGTTCTACGGTGAGTCCCGCGTCGTAGCAGACGACCGGAACGGGCGTGCTGCTCGCGATGGACGCATGCATCGCGAGCAGGCCGGGATAGTAGTTGCGATCGCAGAGCGTCACGACGCCGCGGCGCATCATAGCAGCGCCGCCATCGCGTCGATCAAGCGATGGTCGCGGACCAGCGTCCCGGCCGCGAGGCCTTCGGCGACCGCGTCATCCGAGAGCACTTCGTCGGCAGCGGCCGCGGCGAACGTCCCTTCGATCAATCGCCGGTGCAACTGCCGCCACGTCTCGCCGATGCCGGGATCGAGTTCGGCATTGCGCGCGTAGGCCGCGCCGCCCTTGGCGATCTTGTTCTCGTATTGGGCGTGCGTGCGGACCGGATAGTGCAGGATGGTGATGGGCGCCGGCACGCTCGCGGACCAGGTCCCGTCGAGCGCCACGCGATGGTTCCCCTGATCGACGACCACGCCGGGCCGCGCGCGGTGCGCGACCTTCCCCGGAAGCGGACGCCCGAGCGCATTGGTCGAGACCGCACGGCGCACGTCCATCCGCCGCCAGAACGGCTCGCCGTTCGCAGTCCGCGCGACGAAGTTGGTGCGCTCGACCGATGCGGCCAGGCTCTCGAACGGGATCGCGGCGAGCGCGTCTTTGAGCGAACCTTCGTGCGGCCACCAGAACTCGTCGGCATCCGCGTTGATGACCCAGTCGGCCCCGAACTCCTCGCAAGCGCGCCGCGCCATCTGCGTGACCCAGCGTCCCTGCGCGTAGTCGTCCTGCGGCTGGAACGTGTAGTGCAACCGCCCGGAGCGCTCGAAGTCGCGCGCGATCTCGGCGGTCCCGTCGACCGACAGGTTGTCCATCAGGACGATCTCGTCGACGCCGTTGGCCAGATGGAACGCGATGTTGTCGCGCAGGACGTCTTGTTCGTCCCGCACCAGGAGCGTCATGACGAGCTTCACGCGCAGATACGGCCGGCCGCTAGCGCCGCTGCCGCTCGGCCACCGCGCCGATCGCCACGCCGAACGCCGTGCCGAGCGCGAGACCGACCGGGATCTGGTGCGAACTCGCGCTGAGCGCGACGCCGACGGCGGCGCCGAGAGCGATGAAAAGACCGAGGCGGGAAGACTTCATGCACCGTTCTTTTCGCCCGGGCCGAACCGTTCCCGCAGGGCATAGCGCTCTATCTCGCATCGACTATCCCGCGCGCCGGTGACCGGTCGCATCGCGAACACGCGTCGAGAATATCCGGCGACCGCGCGTTCGTAGGCCTTTCCCAATTCGGGTCTATCATGGGGAGCGGGGGGATGATGATCACTGAGACGCGCCCTGCGAACCGACCCGTCGCACACGACTACGCCCGCAATCCGATGCTGGTCTACTGGGAGATGACGCAGGCCTGCGCGCTCGCCTGCCGGCATTGCCGGGCCGAAGCGATGCCGGCCCCGGCCCCGGGCGAACTGAGCGGCGCGGAATCCCGGGATATTCTGCGCCAGATCGCTACCTTCGACGCGCCGCTGCCGCATCTGATCCTGACCGGCGGGGATCCGCTCAAGCGCGAGGACGTCTACGACCTGATCGACGAGGCGAAGGCGCTCGGAATGACCGTCTCGATCACGCCGAGCGCGACCGGGGATCTGACTCCCGCGGTGATCGCGCGATTGAAGGATCACGGCATCGAGAGCCTCGGTCTGAGCCTGGACGGTTCGAACGCCGTGCGGCACGAAGCCGTCCGCGGCGTGGAGGGCTGCTTCGACTGGACCATCCGCGCGGCCACGACCGCCGGAGCGCTTGGTATGCCGGTGCAGATCAACACGCTGGTCTCCACCGAGACCGCCGACGACCTGCCCGCGATCTACGCGTTGCTCTCGACCCTCAAGATCGCGCGCTGGAGCCTGTTCTATCTCATCGCCATCGGGCGAGGGAAGGCGCTCCAACCGGTCTCGCCCGCACGCGGCGAGGAGCTGATGCACTGGACCTACGACCTATCGCGGTCGGCGCCGTTCGCCACCAAGACGACCGAAGCGCCGTCTTACCGCCGCGTCGCGTTGACGAGGATGCGCGACGAGGGCGTGTCGGCGGCGGACATCCGCCGGACGTCGGTGTATCGCGGAATGCAGATCCGCGACGGCCACGGCATCGTGTTCGTCTCCAGCCAGGGTGATATCCGGCCTGCGGGATTCCTACCGGTGACGGCCGGCAACGTGCGCGTCGACGACCTGGTCGACGTCTACCGCAACGCGCCGCTCTTCCGCGATCTGCACGATCCCGGCCGGCTCAAGGGCAAATGCGGACGCTGTGAGTACCGCGTGGTCTGTGGAGGCTCGCGATCGCGCGCCTTCGCTTCGACGGGCGACCCGCTGGCGAGCGATCCGTTCTGTCCCTACGAACCGGTCTGACGCCGGCTCCCGCATCACGGCACGAGGATCTTCGCCACCTGCGCCGCGATCGGATGTGCGGCGCCGTCCGTATTCGTCAGCACGATGATCGTCACGTCCTCGTCGACATACGTTTCCATCAGCGAATCGAATCCGGCGATCGAGCCGCCGTGGCCGACGATCCGCCGGCCATCTTCCGCATGATGGTCGAGGCCGAACGCGTAGGGTCCCGGAACGTAGCCGGGCGGCGGCGCGAACGCTCTCCCACCGGGCCAAGCGATCGCGGTCTGGGTCTCCGCCCCGTCGCGGAGGCGTCCGGGTGCGAGCATCTCTCTGAGTGAATCCGGCCCGAGCAGCTTGCCGCCGAAGAGTGCGACGTTCCAGCGCGCCAGATCCGTTACGGTCGAACGCAGCGCGCCGGCAGCATAGGGCACGCTCATGTCGGTGAAGTCCGCATTGCGAAACCTTCCGGGGGTTCCGCCGATCAGGCTGTACCCCGAAGCGCGGTGCCGGACGACGTCGCGCGCGTCGTCGGCCGCAGTATCGGCCATACCGAGCTTGTCGAAGATCTCGGACGTCATGAAGGCGCCCCAGCTCTTGCCGGATACCTTCTCGATCACGGCGCCCAGAAGCGCGTAGTTCGAGTTGCTGTACCACCAGCCGGTGCCCGGTGTGAAATCGTACAGCGGCGACTGGCCGGCGATGTCGGCGACCAGCGCGTCCACCGTGACGCCGCTCGTCGAGATCCTATCGATCACCGGCGATTCGGTGAAGTTGTGGATGCCCGAGGTGTGGTCGAGCAGGTCGCGCAGCGTCACCTCGCTCGCCCGCGGGAAGGCGGGCAGGTACAGCGAGAGTTTATCGTCGATCTTCAACCGGCCCCGCTCGGCTAGGAGCAGCACGGCCGCCGCGGTGAACTGCTTCGTCAACGACCCGATCCGGAAGACCGTGTCGGGTCCCACCGGGTCCCCTACCTCCAGGTTGGCGCGCCCGTAGCCTTTGGCGAACACCAACGAGCCGCCGCGCAGAACGGCCACCTCGGCGCCCGCCACGCGCCCCGAATCGACCGCTCTTCGCACCGCGGCGTCGATCCTCGCTGCGACTCCCGGAGCGAGCCGCCCCGGGGCCGCCTGGGCGACGCCGACAAGCCACAGTACGGCGAACCCAGCCGTCAGAAAACGCCCGATCATGGCACCCTAATTATCGCCGGCGGTGCCCATCCCTTCGCCGCCTTTTTGGGTACGTGGGTTCCGATGGAAACACTCGAACCGCCCAAGACGCCGAGCCGCGCGGAGCGGTCCCGGCAGATCCTGGCCGTGCTGGCCAAGCACGGTTTCGCTGCGGCCGGCGCGGGACTGACCCGTCAGGACGACGCCGATCGCATCCAGTCGCAGGCCGAGCAGGCGCGGCTGGCCTGCGAAGAGCTTGGGACGACGTTCATCAAGCTCGGTCAGGTGCTCTCCACCCGCGCCGACCTCTTGCCGCCCGAATACCGCGAGGAACTGTCCAAACTGCAGGACGACGTTCCGGCGATCGACACGGCCATCATCGAGAACATCATCGAAGAAGAACTCGGGGATACGCCCGCACATCTCTTCGCGCGCTTCGACCCGGTCCCGCTGGCGTGCGCGTCCATCGGTCAAGTCCATGCGGCGGAACTGGCCGACGGCACCGAGGTGGTCGTCAAGGTCCGCAAACCCGAGATCCGCGGACTGATCGAGCGTGATCTGGAGATCCTCGGCAAGCTGGTGGCGTCGTCGGAAAAGCATTTCCCCGGGCTCGAAGACTACGACCCGGAGGGCATGCTCGAAGAGTTCGCCGACCAACTGCGCGCGGAACTGGACTACGGACGGGAAGGCCGCAACATCGAGCAGTTCGCGGAGATCTTCGAGACCGACAAAGGCATCGAGGTGCCGGCGGTCTTCTGGGACTATTCCACGGCGCACGTGCTCACGATGACGCGCGTCGAGGGCAATAAGATCACCGATCTGCCGCCGCTCACGGCGAAGCGGGGCGACGCCGCTTCGGGCCGGGTCGCGCGCTTCGTCCTCGAACCCGCATTGATCCACGGGGTCTTCCACGCAGATCCGCATCCCGGAAATATCTTGATCCGCAAGGACGGCTCCATCGGCGTGGTCGACTTCGGAATGATCGGACGCATGCCCGAGGAGATGCGGCGCGGGATCAGCGGGCTGTTCCTGGCGATGGAACGGCGCGATGCGGACCGTCTCGTCGACCAGCTATACCGGCTGGCGCCGCCCATCCGGCCGCTCGACCGCGGTTCGCTGGTGCAGCGGGTTTCGCGTATGCTCGACCGGTATATGAGCGAGTCGCTCGAGCGCGTGGAGATCAGCGCGGCGCTCGAGGAGATGTTGGAGATCATCCGCGCGTACGGCCTGCGGCCGCCGGCGACCGTCGCGATGCTGTTCAAAGCGATCGCCATCAGCGAAGAGATCGTGATGGCGACGACGCCAGGGAAGACCCTGACCGAATTCCTCGAGCCGATCGCGCGACGCGTGGAGGCGCAGCGGTTCTCGCCCGAGGACCTGGCCCATCGGGCGGAGATGTCGGCCATGGACATCGCCGAGTTGAGCATCGATCTGCCGCGGCGCGCGGACCGCGTGCTCGCCGATGTGGAGCGCGGCAACTTGCGCGTTTGGGCGCGCTTCGAAGAGTTGGAACCGACGCTGCGACGGCTGGAACGCATGGTCGAGCGGGCCAATGCGGCGATGATCGCGGCCGCCTGCATCGTCGGCATCACCATCCTGTTGGCCGTCTACCACCCCCAGGGATGGCAGGCCGCGATCGCCTGGACGTTCTGGGTCGCGATCGTCATCGCGGCGACGATCGTCTTCCGGACGGCCCTAGCGACGCTCCGCAACCGAACCTAGCGCCGCGACGGCGGCGTCGGCCTTCTCCCGAAGCTCCGGGGCCGCCAGTCGCTCGCAGACGCCGGCGAACGCGGGAGTCGGACCGCGCCATTCCAGCTCGTCGACCGTGCCGAAGAGCGGCGCGTCGGTTCGCAGCGTCGCAAGCGTCTTGAACAGGAGCGCGCGACTCCGACTCTCACCCAGCACGTCGTCCGGAAAGCGTTCGATCGGTCCGTAACGCGCGAGCATAGCGGCGGCACCTTTTGCGCCGATACCTTTGATGCCGGGATAGCCGTCCGCGGCATCGCCGACCAGCGCGAGGTAGTCCGGGATGAGTTCCGGATCGACGCCGAACTTCGCTCGCACGCCGTCCGCGTCTCGCACGACGTTGGTACGCCGGTCCACCTGCACGATGCGGTCCCCGCGCACGCACTGGGCGAGATCCTTATCGGGCGTCCAGATGCAGATCTTCTCGACGCGATCGTCCTTGGAAGCGATCTCGGCGGCCGAGGCAAGCGCATCGTCCGCCTCGAGTTCGATCATCGGCCATACGGTTACGCCCATAGCGCGCAGCGCGTCCTCGAGCGGCACGAACTGCGAGAACAGGGCGGGGTCGATCCCGGCCCCCGTCTTGTAGCCGTCCCAGAGGTCGTTCCGGAACGACTCGATGACGTGGTCGGTAGCGACGCCTATGTGGGTGGCGCCATCCGAGAACATCCGCAGGACGGTGTTGAGCACGCCGATGACCGCGCCGAACCGGCGCGCCTCGGTGCCGCCTCGGCGCTGCAATCCGTAGAAGTGCCGGAAGATCTCGTAGGTCCCGTCGATAAGATGAACGACCACGAGACCTCCGCCTTACCTTACATACATTGAGCGGGCGCGTCGTCGTGACGTTCCCAGTGGAAATGGGTTCCATCGCCCACCAAGACGACGCGGGCGTATCCGTAGACCGAACACGAACTCGCATAGAGCTGACGAGCGAGCCGCGGGACGACCTCGATCGTCGTATCCTTCAAGACCGTATGGCCGAGCATGACCTGGGCGCGCACATAGTAGTACGAGCCCGCCGCATAGCAGCAGCGCCCCCACGTACGAACGTCGCCGGCCGCCAGGCGGCCATAGTCGATCTGTTGCGTCTTGCCCAGGTTGTAGATCGTTATCCACGCATCGTACTTGGAGTTGTTGACCGTATGGATGACGCCGGTGTTCGCCTTGGCCGCTTTCGGCGCAGCGACGATGCAGAGGATGGCGACCAGCGCCGCGGCGAGGACCCGAACGGATCTGTGCATGTCCCACTCCTTGCGCCCCGGACAATCGCAGGGCGGCCGAGAAGCCTTGGCGAGCGCCCGGCCGCTCCCCTACCCGGCATGGCCCACCGCAGCAAGCAAGGGCCTAATCGTATCTCGGCACGAACGACAAGCTCGACCACGCCCACCAGGAGCATCCGAATGAGCCTTGATGGATGGAATACCGTTGCCGCGATGGGGACGTTTCTCGTCATCTTGGCCACCGCCATCGCCGCCATCGTCCAGTTGCGGCACCTGCAGCGAGGCAATTGGTTGGCCGTCCAACTGAAGATCCTCGAGATGTGGAACTCGGAAGCGATCCAAGAGCCGTACAACTATATCAAGACCGTCCTGCCCGAGAAACTCAAAGACCCTGCGTACCGCGCCGAACTCGAATATGGGCCGATCGATCGTTCCATACACCGCGAGATGGTCATGCTCGATTGGAATGCGCAGCTCGGCCTCCTCCTCGAAAAGGGCGCGCTCGATGACACGTTCCTGCAGTTCTATCAGCCGGCCGTGGTCGTCTGCTGGAAGCAATTGGCTCCGGTCCTCGCGCTCATACGGCGCCACCGCGACATTCACGGGATAGAGCACTTCGACTATCTGGTCGCTCGCATGACCGCGCTCGCCGAGAAGCCAACTAGGGATATCTTCGCCGATCTGACCCGGCCGCCGACGACCGACGAATGGCTCGCCATCGACCATCCGCCGACCCGCCCAGAATAGGTCCCTGCTTCACTCTAAGGGGAGTGCAAATGCTGAACGTCCGTTCCCGACTAGCCCTTTCGTGCTTGTTCGCGACCATAGCTGCGGTGCCCCATACGACCGCACCGGCGCATACCGCGCCCATCACCGTGCAGTCGGGGCAAGAACATTGGGTCGCCGGATCGGGCTTCATGCAGGGGATCGGAATCGCAACCCTTGTGGGCGGTTTCGATCAAGCCGGAACCTTCGTGGTCCGCGTCAAGTTGCCGGCCGCGGCGCGTTGGGGAGTACACCATCACACGGCTCGATTGAATGCGACGATCGTCTCCGGCGTGCTTCTCATCGGCTTTGGCGACCGCGTCGACGCGACGGAGATGATGCGCTTGACGGCGGGTTCGTTCGTCTCGATCCCCGCGGGGACGAACTACTACGACGCAACCGTCGGCGTGACCGTCGTCCAAGAGGAGGGTCAAGGGCCGATGACGACCGTCGTCCCGAAGAATCCGTAGTTACACGCGGGTTCTTCCGGGCCCATCGCAGCGTGAACACGTAGGCGCTTAAAGAACAGGTTGGGGTACCAGCGCGGCGCAGACTCTGCCGCGCGATTGAACGCGCCGGTTGATCGCAGGAGCAGCACTCCGTAGACAATCGAGGCAAGCGCGAATGGGTAGCTTTCGACGCGACTATCTACTGCTTGCATCTCCCGTAGAAGCACCTGGCTTCCCGGAACAAGCCGCCGCATGCGCGGTCGCCGAACCGCCGATCAGGCCGGTGATCGGGCGGAACCTTGCAAGTGTGGGGCGAGCAGTCTATCCTCACCACCATCGGACTGTTGTTCGCACTAGTTCGGAGCGCCAGCCTCGGTATATCGCACGCCCGACGGCCGTACGAACAGGCTGGGGTCCATCGGCAGTCCGGTCGCGTAGAGATCGTAACGCAGCGATAGGATCAGTTTGCCCTGTTGGTAGTAGCGCGCGAACGACGGCGTTCCGGTTCCGGGCCGCTCGAGTATCTCGACCGCGTCCGTCCCGTCCACGACCCGATAGACCTCGAGTCGCGATGCGCCGACCTGCTCGGTTCGGCTGGGAGTCGGTGCATTCGCGGCGAGAAAGTTCGCTTCGCACCCGAATTCCAGACCAGCGATCTTGGGCGCTACGCCCTGGATGCCGAAGATCGGCGCCACGACATTGAGGGACGGGCCTGGGTCGACAATATGTCTACCCGTACCGTCGTAGAGATTGACCATCCAAATATTCGGCTCTGCATTGACGATCAGCCCATGAATGCCGTTGGCCGCGTCCAAGGCCTCCTCGATCCGCATCTTGTCGTCGCCTATCCGATACAACTCGCGAGGCTGCGCCTCGAACGACGCCGGATTGATGCCCGGGGTGACCGCGGTCACAACGATATGGACGAGAGCCTTCGGAGCACACACCGCGGCATCGACCGACCGCGAACCGCACAAGAGTGCGACGCCGAGTGCGAGAGCAAGGACGGAATATCGTTTCACGACTCCATCCTTTTCGCCCCAAGCCGCAATTCCCGCCCAAGAGCAAAGGGACGTCGCATGATGTCCGCCGGCTCTATGCGCACGAGTCTCTCTCCCCAAACCGCAAGTAGCCAGTGGCTCTGCGGATTGCGTTTCCGCTCATCTCCGATGCCGAGCGAGCTTCAACCAATTTTCTTCGCAATGAAGTTTCGATGCGACGACTGGCCGCAACAATTGGTTTACCCGGTTCGCGTACCGGCTTCTCTGCCTTATGGTCTCGCGTAGCATGGACGTTTCTATTCTAGCCGGGGTTCGATGCGACTACCGGACTGCTCGCCCCCGGGCTCGTGATCACGGACGATTTCGACAAGTTCGTCGAACAATTCCGGACCTAGCGCCTCTCGAGATACCGGAGTTCCGAACCCGCCGCGCAAGATATCGCCGAATGCGCTATCGAGCGAATAGGTCTCAGCCAAGCTGGATCGGTTCGCCGCCTGCCGGCGGCGCACTGCTTGGAGTTGCCCCTCGACTTCGCTTCGCTACGCTCGGGATGACAAAAGCGAAGGCCCCGCATTGCTGCGGGGCCTTCGTCGCTGTCCTTCGAGACGCGCTTCGCGCTCCTCAGGATGACACTTCAGGTCAGAATGGTTATATGCAACAAACCTCGTTAACTTCGCGACGTCGAACGCAACCCGAGCTGCTGAACCCCAAAAAAGGCCTTATCTGACCTTCGTCGGCCTCCGCAAGAGACCGATCCTACGGTTACACCAAGTCGAACTAAGTGCTCAAACCGTCCTCACTGAGCCCGATGATCGAGGATGCTATGAAGGCTCATTCGAGGCTAACAAGGGGGACCCAGCTTCGGCTGTTTGGCGCCTGCCGGACGTTTCGCCTTTGAAAGTTTCCCGTGGACGAAAAATAGGAGCGCGTTCGATACTGCTATCAGCATAGTGATCGCAAACCATCGTTTTCCCTGGATGCCTGTATGGAACGCAGCGCTCTGCGAACCTGCCAATCCGAAAGCCGCTGCGAGCAGTACGAACATCGAGGACCAAACCAGGCCCATGCGATACGAATTCCAAAAGCCTATAGCCGCGACGAAGAGTATGAAGAGGATCGATGGCGCCCATGGTTTGAACTCGACGCCGCCCACAAGCCCTCCGGCATCGGGGAATTGCAACCCGCATTGAACTTGATGAACAGTTACCCAAGCCCCCACCACGAAGAACACGCTGCCGTTTAGCGGGCCAAGGAATCTGAACACGTTGAGATTTACCGGACCGGCGCGCTCGCGCGTCCATCCGAAAAACCGACTAAGCGGGTCAGCCTCCGCCGCAGGTGGATAACGATCGACGACCGTGCTTTGAACGATTGTGGATTGCGGGCGCACCCAGGCCATGACGCCGAGATAGAATACGAACGCTCCGACCAGCGTAAAAATCGGCCCCATGACGAACAATGACGTATCGCAATTCATGTTCCCGCTGTGTTGACCCGTTGCGCATCTGGCACCTCCAGCCAAGCAATGCGGACTTCGCCTCTCTGACGCACGGAATATCAAATTATGGTCGGGACTTAGTTCACAGGGCTTGCGCCGCAATGAACCGTTCCCCTTGCACGGCGAGGAAGATCCGTTGTCGTGGCGTCGCGCCCTTGAAGTGATCGGCTCTCGGGGTGTAAGTCCGCAGGACTTCGAAAGGCGTATTCGTCTCCCGAGCGGCTTCCTGAATATGATTGCAGGCATGAATGAAGACGAACGCCCCCAGGTCACGCTTCAACGGTAGCCATTCCTTGTTAGGCTACGCGACTCGCTTCCCCTGAGTTGGTTACGGTGAAATGCCGCCCATTTTGGCCGGAACCTGCGAATCGCGGCGACCGATTCCAAACAAGAAAAGCCTTGCTACAGCAAGGCTTTTCGCTAGTGTTTTCGGCACTCCAGTCGGCATTTCACCATTTCGGAGCCATTTCACCATAACCGGCGCTTTTCGGTCAGTTAGGGTGAGTCAACGCTAGAACGGCGTTGTCTCACCTTTTGGCGTCATTTCACCCTAACGGGCCGAATAGGGCCTCATTTCACCTTAACTGAATTTAGCCTTATTCTCGCGGAGCGAGTGGGGCGATGGCCGGACCGTTAACGACTTCGCCATTGGCGGCGAACCGCGAGCCGTGGCAGGGGCAGTCCCATTCTTTGTCCGTGGAGTTCCAGTGCACGATGCAGCCGAGGTGCGTGCAGTTGGCGGAGAGGCGGTGGAGCTTGCCGGTGTCGTCGCGATAGGCGGCGATCTTCTCGGCGCCGTCGCGCACGATGGCGCCGCTGCCGCGCTCGATCGCCTCGACGGAGTCGACTTCGCCGGGCGTGAGGTTCTGAGCGATCTGTACGACCACGTCGGCGTTTTCGGTCACGTACTCTTTGAGCGCTTCGGGATGTAAGGAGATCCGGGCGGGATCGTAGACCGGCGTCCAGTGGTTGGGCGTGCCGCCGATCAGATTGGTGATGAGCATGCCGGCGATGGTGCCGTGGGTTATGCCGTTACCGGAATCGCCCGTCGCGATGTAGATGTTCTCGCAGTGCGGATTTCTGCCGATGAACGCGAGCGAGTCGACGGGTTCGTAGATCTGCCCGGACCACGCATAGGCACGGCTTCCGGCCATCGGGAAGCGCTCGCGCGCCCAGCGATCGAGGCTGTCGAAATGCTCGGCACCGCGATCCGACTCGCCGGTCTTGTCGTCTTCGCCGCCGACGATAAGGATATCCGTGTCGGAATCATCGAGGGAGTAGGTGCGGATGTAGTGATACGGATCCGGCGTATCGTAGGCGAGGCAGCGCGGGACGCTGCCGCGCGGGATTTCGAGGCCGATCACGTAAGTCGTGTACGGCGCCTGCTTCGTGTGGATCGTCACCATATCGTTGATCGGGGAGTTGGTGGCGACGACCACGGCCCGGGCGGTGACGGTGTGGCCGGTCGTGGTGATCACGGTGGCGGGCGATCCGTCGTGGACCCTTTCGACGACCGTGTTCTGGTAGAGTTCGGCGCCGGCGCGCTTGAGCGCTTCGCAGAGACCGGCGAGATATTTGAGCGGATGGAACTGCGCCTGGCCGGCCCAGCGAATCGCGCGCCCGGTATCGAAGGGGTCGGCGAACGGCGCGCGATCGACCATGTCGACGTCGAGCCCGGCGCGTTTCGCAGCGGCCAGCTCGTCGTCGAGGATTGCCGGGTCGTCGCCCGGGGCGAGATAGAGATAGGCGTCCACCGTCTCGAGGCCGCAGTCGATCTTCTCGCCGGCGACGACCTGTTCGATACACCGGATGGCCGCGGTATGGCTCTGGGCCGCGAGGCGGGCGCCGTCTTCGCCGTGGAGCTTCTCGAGGCTGGAGTAGCGATCGTCGAGGGCGGCGGTGACGTGCGCGGTCGTCTGGGGCGTTTGGCGGCCGCCGAGGCGAGCCCGATCCAGCACGATGACGCGTTGGCCGTTTTTTGCCAGGAGGTAGGCCGTCGTTAGGCCTGCGATGCCGGCACCGACCACGCAGACGTCGGCTTCCCGGTCGGCCGTAAGCTCCGGTGCAAAGGGCATCTCCGCCGTGCCGGACCACAGCGAGAGCGACTGCCCGTCCTGTTTCACAAAGTTTAAATACCCCCCGGCGCGAAGCGATAAACCGCCCCCTCCCGGCGGCCCGAAACGGCTGTGTGGACGATCGCGCGCGAATGATCATATCCCCCCAGCATTTTGGGAGAATATTCTGCGGAGAAGCACGCTAGATCAAAGGAATGGCCGGGCTAGCTACGTCCGTCACCCACATTACGGAGTCCGCACATCGAGGCGTAGCCCCCGAAGACTTAGCGCGTTTGCGCTCACCGAGGCCAAACAAATCGACAGGCTTAAGCTGCCCTCGCCGCTCTTAAGAAGCAGCCCAATGCCTACGTCCGTCCTGTGCCCATCGCAACAGCGCCCCGCTCGTCTCCGCGACGAAGGCTGCATAGCCACCCAGGCAAGACCTGGGGAGACATGCTAGCTTCCGACGCGATCATCCAAATCGGTTAGCGGGAAACGCACGCGGTAGATGCCGCCGTCCATCGCCTGGCCGGTTCTGCCGACGCCGGCGGCAATCGCAGCAGTGTCGAGCGTCGATGCCTCGTCTGCGGCGCACAGGAGTCTCGCGATGAGCGCTATCGTGAAGGTGAGGTCTCTCACGCAGCTGATCCAAAGGGGCGGGGGACCCAATCGTGCTCCTTTCCTTCCCGGGTACATTTTTTGCGCAGCAAAGGCGGCCGGTGACCACGAATGCTGGCTAACCCCAGGTTAGTCTGCAGTCGGCGTTCTGTGAGGCCGCCCGTTTCCGGCTCAGGCGCGCCTTCATAAGTGGTACGATCTGGACCAGTTTGGTTGAATACCATCCTAGGGTACATGATTCGCATGGTGGCGATTCGCAAACACGCACGGCTTCGCGCATGGCAACGACATACTTATTGCCGCTAAAGAGTTCGTCGCTCCACGACCTCGACGACCTGAGCGAGTACTTCAGCTCCCTAGCCGGCGTCAACATTCTGATTGTCGACGGATCGCCGGCGCCGCTATTCGCCGCGCATAACGCTCGGTGGAGCGGATTGGGCCGCCACATCGCACCGGATCCGGCAATACGCGGGCTAAACGGCAAAGTGCGCGGTGTTTTGACGGGGATACGTTCCACGCTCGACGACAAGATCATCATCGCGGACGATGACGTACGCTATGATGCAGCATCATTGCTGGCGATTATTTCGATGCTGGATTGGGCCGATGTCGTGCGGCCGCAAAACTATTTTTCGCCGCACAGGTGGCATACCGTACTCGATACCAGCCGCACGCTCATCAACCGTATCACGGGCGGAGACTGGCCGGGAACGCTTGCGGTTCGTCGAGAGGCTCTCGCTGAAGGATATAATCCGAACGTGCTGTTTGAGAATCTCGAGCTTGTGCGCACGATTGTTTCGCGGGGTGGACGCGAGCACATTGCCGAGGACGTCTACGTCGCGCGTTGCCCCCCAACGACTGCGCACTATCTTTCGCAGCGTGTACGGCAAGCCTACGACGAGTTCGCTCGTCCCGAGCGCTTGATCGCGGCCCTTTGCGTTCTCCCAATTGTAGCCACCCTGGTTGCGCGAAAACGCTTCGACGCGCTTACGTTCGCGGCAGTTTGCAGCATGGTTTGCGCCGAACTCGGGCGACGCAAAGCGGGCGGAGCTCGCTATTTCCCGGTCCTCGCGGCTCTCATGGCGCCTGCCTGGATTCTCGAACGCGGTGCATGTGCATGGTTAGCGCTTTACGCCCGTGTACGTCACGGCGGTGTGCGCTATGGCGATGCGGTAATTAAACACGCAGCCGGCTCCGTGCAAAGCGAGACGGGACGCGTCGCATGAACGAACTTCAGGCGCTCTCGCTGTATGGGAGCGAGAACCCGTTTGACTCGGCTTTAGCCCGAGCCCATAGCAATTATACGGGGCTCGAAGACGGGCGGCTGCACCGCTTGCTCGACTTCAAACGAGTCCTACCATCCGCGCGTTTAGCGCATGCCTCTCTACGTGCCGTTTTGGGTGGCGCGGACTTTCCGTGCCTGGGAGCAAAAGCTGCACTCAATAAGGGAAACTACAGGTTTGCGGCTTATGACGACTTCGCTTCGCAGTCGGCGACGGCAGGCCTGAGCCGTGATTTGTGCGCCTTTGTTGCCGAACGTGCGATGATGCATTCAGAATATGCAACGTTCATTGCTTTCTTCGGGTGTGCAGACATGGACGAAATGGCGTTCGAGCGTGTTCTGTGGGAACAGCTACAATTGCTACACGACGAAGATAGGAAGTATTTCGCTTACGATCCGGCGGTTAGCGGCGATCCCACAGATTCGACATTTGCTTTCAGTTTCGCTGGGGTGGCCTTTTTCGTGGTCGGAATGCATCCGCGGGCATCGCGGCTTTCGCGGCGTTTCAGCGTTCCGGCGCTCGCGTTTAATGCGCACGCGCAGTTCGACGCACTTCGGGCAAAGGGACTCTACGATCGCTTCAAACAGCAAATACGGAAACGCGACCTCCTACTACAAGGATCACTCAATCCGACTTTAGCGGAATTCGGTGAGACTTCGGAGGCGCGGCAATATAGCGGGCGAGGGGTTGATCCGGCTTGGCGCTGCCCCTTCCAAATCTAATGCACCGCCTCGAGCCACAAAGCGGAGGCGCTTTCCGTCTAAACGCGGGCGATTCGCTTGAAATCATCGATATCGAGGGTGAGCAAGTAGCGGACCTCGCCCTGTTTAGCTCGGCTGACCTGCGCGAACGTTTCTCGGCCGGACGCACCTTGGACTACACGCAGCGGATATATTTACGGACTGGGGACGCGCTCCACTCAAATCGCAGTCGCGCCATGATGGCAATAGAGCATGATGACGTCGGACGACACGATTATCTTCTGACTCCATGTAGTGCGCGCATGTTTGAACTTTTGTGGGACGCTCCCGGCCACCCGAGTTGCCTCTCCAACTTGGCCGCCGCATTGGCACCATACGGTCTAGCTGAAGATGACCTAAACGCAACGTTGAACGTATTCATGAACGTTGCTGTCGATCAGTCCGGAGCGATCTCTGTGCAGCCTCCCCGCTCGCGCCCAGGGAGCCGCGTCCTCCTTCGCGCGTTGATGGACGTCACTGTCGGCCTTACGAGCTGTTCGTCCGAGCACACCAACAACGGCCGCTGCAAACCCATCGGTTTTCGCATCGGCCGGTTGATTTAAGTCGTAGCAGATTCCTTGGGCCGTGGCTAGTTTGCGCTGTCGTGCGCCCGGTTGCCTCAGGCGGTCGGAGCGCCTAGATTCACCTTGCGGCGCAATCGTGGATTATCTGAATATCTTTCTACCGAATGACTGTCGGATACCGATTTTTCTTGCGAATTCGCTTCTTCGTCGACCGTTTCTTCGTTGCTTTCTGTTGAAGGTTTAGCCGCAGCCTCGCGGATCGAAGTCCCGCGCGTAGTCCTACGGTTTCGACATCGGCCGCAAGAGTAATCGAAGCCCGAACCGTCTCGATAAACGAAATTAGGTATTCAGCGACCACGGACGCGCGAGAGTTGATGTTCGGTATCTCGCTGTCAAAACGTGGCGTGCCGTCTTGCATCCAGGCGTAATTGATGCCTAGAAAGGTGGCGTGAGTAATCTGACTTGGCCAACGATACAGCATGACATAATCGCTGCTGTCGAGTGCGTATTTCTTGGACAAGACGCCAATGCTTGGGCAGATCTTTAACCTATCCTTTTTGGGAACGGCAGCGCCGCGGTTTGGAGCTATACCAGACATCTCAAAGCCAAAATGGCATCGTTCTCACGATCACGGAGACCCTCACGTTTTGGTTCTCCCAAAAAGATCGTTCTCGGAAGTATGAGGTTGAGCGCCTCATGCGCAATCACGATGGCACGGTCGCAGTCGAGTACCGGTGCCAGTGCCAGGACTTTATCAAGCACGGCAAACTGGACTGCAAGCACATCTTCGCCGAGCGCCTGCGCCGGCAAGAGATCAGGATCACCGGCTTAAGCCGCGGAAGGCCCAGGGCACCAACGAAAGCCTCTCGCCGAACTTCCCGCAAGCGGTACGCCAGTGACGGTCGCCCGATTCGAAGCGCCCAGCGGGCCGCCTCGCGCAAAATGCCCGAGCGTGTTCCGGAGTTGCTGAGCTCGTTGATTGCCGCCGCGAGCCGAGTGCTACCGCACGCCCAGAGGGCGGCCGAGCCTCCGACGAAGGGAGGAGGCAGGACGGCGGCGCCGGCGGTAGTCAGGGCCTTCGCGTTGGTTGCGAAAGTCGCAGCTGGAGTCTCCGCCTCGGAAATGATCCCCAGGTTCACTCAGTTGATTCAACAGGGCCTTCTTCTTCTCAAACGCGCACCCTCAGAGAACACCCTTAGCAAGTGGTTGAACGACGAGGCTCTCACGCCTGTTCTTCAAGGGCTCTTGCGCATGACCAGTCAACCGTTCCGCCAGATTGAAATCGGTGCGATGGTCGATTCATCGAAATTTTCGCAACTGATGATCGCTCACTCCAAAGAAGTCGAATACAACAATCTCGATGAACGCCCTGGCGCGGACTGGATGAAGGCGCATGTGCTTGTCGGGGTTGAGACAATGATCGTAATGGCTGCCGCTTTCAGCGGAACGCGTGGCCAAGATACACACGACGTCAAGTTTCTCGAGGCTCTCGTCGACGAAGCTCGCGAGACGTTCGACCTGCGCTTTCTACTCGGCGACAAGGCGTACCTAACGGCACAAGTTCCCGACTGGTTGGACAGCCGTGGAATCCAAGCGGTCATCCCGCTCCGGAAGCGGTGGTTTACCGACGAGAGGAAGATGTATTCGGTACCCCTCAAAAGACTGATCGATCTCTTCCACCGCAACAACGACCGCGACTTCCACGAAGTTTACAGACTTCGCCCCAAGATCGAAGGCCTGTTTTCGATTCTCAAGCGGCTCGCCGGAGGGTTCTGCTGGTCACGCGGACGGAAGCGCGCGATCGACAACGCTGACTCACCCTGCACCGCATGGATAAACGAAACGCTATGCAAACTCATCTACGTCAACTTGAGACTCACAGTCAGCCAAGAAGAAACCACGGGCGTAAAAATCGACTACCTAATCGCTTCTCGGCGCTTTCCGCCGCCCGACAACCCCTTGCTCGAAGCAGCGTGATAACAGCCCTCAGTCAGTCCCTGGCGCCGATCAAAGTTGAAATGATGATCGACCTGACGCGCTAGGTGTAAGCCGACGAGGGAAGCGCCGACAAAGGAAAAGCCTTGCTATGCAAGGCTTTTCCGCTGTGTTCAAATCGCGACGCCAGCGCGTTTCACACTAACGACCGAGTTTCACCTTAACCGATATTTTTCAGTCGGTTAGGGTGAGACAACACTAGAATGGTTATATGCAATAAAATTGATTAACTTCCGGCATACCCAGGGCCAGAGGCGTGGGCGCTGCCCAGACCGCAGGCGAATCACTCCGCCGCGTCACAAACCGCTGGGATGGCCGATGAACCCCGCCCGTCCCGGTACCCCCGCTTCGCACGCCTCGGTGCCCTGTTTGCGACATTGCTTTTCTTAGGGGTAGGCTCGCCACCGCCCACCAACACTGACCCCGATCGCATTGTGATATCCACGTCGGACATCGACCTTTTCTGGAACGTCGTCGACGGCGCTGGAGGCAACCCCGACGCAGAAGCGTTCAAGAAATACTTCAGCGACGGATCGCCGGGAGTCCAGGGGTTCATCGGCGAGCGACTGGTCAGCCCCGAGCATCTCGCAAGAATATTCGCGCAAGACAGAACCGCGTATCTCAAGGCCCGACCGAACATGGCTCTCGTTCAAGGCCAGATTCCCCGTCTCCGCGAGGACTTGCGTCGGTATAAGCGCTTCTATCCGCAGGTGCTACTACCAAATGTCTATTTCGTCGTCGGTGCGTTCAATAGCGGCGGCACAGCCGTCGATGGGATCGGTGAAATCATGGGGACCGAAATCCTCGCAAAGGATGCGGTAGCGCTTTCAAAGGTCGCGCCGATCGTCGCGCACGAACTCACGCACTACAATCAGCAGGATGCTGCAACAAATGACCTTCTCGGGACGGCGCTCAACGAGGGCAGCGCGGACTTTATCGCCCAACTGGCTGATGGAAACAACATCGACGCCGACCAATGGCACTTCGGCTGCACTCATGAGGCCGCCCTCTGGGAGGCATTTCAACACCGCATGTATGCGACCGACGAATCGACGATCAACAAATGGCTTTTTAGCACCGACAAGGGGCCGTTGAACGCGCCCCCTTTCATCGGCTATTGGCTCGGGTCGCGGATTGTCCAATCATACTACGATCACCATGCCGATAAGAAGGCGGCTGTTGCGGCGATCCTCCATATGAGTGACTATGGAATATTCTTACGCGACAGCCGTTATGCATCTTCGGGCATTTCATGCCATCCTCAGGCAAGGTGGAATGGCTAGCGTCGCATTTCTCATGACGAGCCCGTCTTTCCCATCCTTCAGCGTTGCAGTAAACCAATTGAGATTAGGTATGGCGAAATTGAGAAAGGGGGAAGGCCCATTTACGAGCGCTTCCCCCTTGAGATTCCCTTGTATCGCCTGCGTTCTAGCGCAATTCGATCCCTAACTTAACTTAACGAGTTTATTGCATTTCAGAACGGGATCTCGTCGTCCAGCGTGTCTTGGAAGTCGTTGCCGCCTGCCGAAGGTGCCGAACCGCCGCCGTAGCTGCTGCTTCCGCCGCCGGCGTAGTCGCCGCTGCCGGCACCGTCCGGGCGCGAGCCGAGCATCTGCATGTTGTCGATCACGACTTCGGTGGCCTTGCGCTTGTTGCCGTCCTTGTCGTCATACGAACGGATGACGAGGCGGCCTTCGACCAGCGTGTTCGAGCCCTTCTTCAGGTACTTGTTGCACGTCTCGCCGAGCTTGTCCCAAGCGACGATGTCCACGAAGGTCGTCTCTTCTTTGTTGCGCGGGTTGTTGACCGCGAGCGAGAACTTGGTGACGCCCTTGCCGGACTGGGTGTATTTGATCTCCGGATCCCGCGTCAGGTTGCCGACGAGGATCACGCGATTGTACGAACCTGCCATTGGTGTGCTCTTCTTTCTTAGCTATGTCGCGATGCTATGCAGGGCACGCTACCGAGGCGGCGTGCCATACGGGTGGCATTGTTCCGGGGGTCTTTAGTCGCGGTCGCGGTTGTCGCGATCGCCACGGTCTTCGCGGCTGCGGTAGCCGCCGCGGTCGCCGCGTCCGCCGTATTCCGAGGGCGGCGGGGCGGGCGCCGAGATGTGGCCGCCTGCGGCCATGTGGGCGAGCTGCTTCTTGTCGAGCGACAGGAGCAGGGCGCGCAGCACGTTCTCGTCGAGCTTGAGCTGACGGGTCAGTTCCTTCGAGGTCGCCGCATCGGACTTGAAGCCCATCACGACGTAGTTGCCCTCTTTGAGATCGTCGATCTCATAGGCCAGGCGGCGCTTGCCGAGCTTCTCGATGCTGCCGACGGTGCCGCCACCCTTGGTGACGATCTCTCCGATGGCGATCGAGCGGGCCTCGACGTCGGCCTCTTCCAGCGCGGGCTTGAGGATATAGGTGATCTCGTAGTCGGTCATAGGTACCCCCTATGGACGCCCGCCGGAGCGAGCGGCCCGCCAAACGCGACGGGCAGCGGGTAGACCCACCCGCAAGGGTAGGCTAAAGCTACGAAAGGATAGCACACGCCCTCACAGGCCACAACCACTTCTCCCTTCAATCATCCAGCCGTGGCCGGGCGGGCCTCTCAGGGGGCTATCAGTCCCCCCGGGTAGGGTTGCCAGGTACCGCCTTCTTCCCGGGAAATTCACACCTAGCGCATGTCGATCGCCCACTTTGCCGTCAACCGGCGCGTCGCCGTGACCATGATCGCCATGGCCATCGTGGTCCTGGGACTCTTCGCCCTGCCGCGCCTGGCGGTCGCCCTGCTCCCGAGCTTCTCGCCGCCCGCCCTCAACGTCTCGCTGAACTACCCCAACGTCGGCGCCGAGCAGATGGAGACGCTGGTCACGCGTCCCCTCGAGAACGCGATCAGCCGGGTCAACGGCATCCAGCGCATCGAATCGACCAGCTCGCTCGGCAGCACGCGCATCAACGCCACTTTCTACTACGGCGTCAACATCGACACCGCGTCGGTCAACGTCCAGCAGCAGATCGACCGCATCCGCAACTCGCTCCCCAACGATCCGAACCTGGGCCAGCCGCAGATCGTCAAGTTCGACTCGAACTCGCTGCCGATCGTCCGCATGTTCGTGACCGATCCCAACATGTCGATGCGCGACCTGGGCGACCTGTTCAACAACTACTTGGGCGACGAGTTCTCGGCCGTCAACGGCGTCGCATCGGTCTCGGTGAACGCCGATCAGCAGCACGCCGTCATGATCCAGCCCGATCCGAACACGATGGCGGCCTACAACCTGACGATGGCGCAGATCGGCTCGCGGCTGCAGGCGGAGAACGTGACCCTGCCGGCCGGCATCGTCCAGATCGGCCAGAACGAATACCAGATCCGGACCGCGGCGCTCTACACGAACGCCCAGCAGATCGGCGACCTGACGGTCGCGGTCGTCGGCGGCAACTCCATCAAGCTGCGCGACGTCGCGAGCGTCCGGGACTCGATCGAGGAGCAGCGCTCGTTCCAGCGCCTCAACGGGGCGCCGGCGCTCGGCATCTCGATCAACGCCCAGCCCGATGCCAACGTGGTGGCGGCGGCGATGGGCGTCTATTCCAAGGTCGCCGACATCAAGGCGCGTTACCCGGGCATGCAGTTCGGCGTCGTCCTCGACCAGGAAGGCTTCATCCTCGAAGCCGTGCACGCGCTCGAACACACCGCGCTGTACGGCGCGATCCTCGCGATCCTGGTCATCTTCCTGTTCCTGCACTCGTGGCGTTCGACGCTCACCGTCGCCATCTCGCTGCCGATCTCGGTGCTGGGCACGCTGTTCGCCGCCTACATCCTCAACTATTGGCTCAACGTGATGACGCTCGGCGGTCTGGCGCTGGCGGTCGGCCTGATCGTCGACGACGCGATCGTCGTGATCGAGAACATCTACCGGCACATGGCGATGGGCAAGCCGGTGAACGCGGCCGCCGAAGATGCCGTCACCGAGATCTTCAGCGCGGTCCTGGCGTCGTCGATCACGGTCATCACCGTGTTCGTGCCGCTCGTCCTGATCCCGGGGTTGCAGGGCCTCTTGTTCACGCCGTTCGCGGTGATGGTGATGGTGGCGGTCGCGCTCTCGCTGCTGGTCGCACTGACGACCGTGCCGATGCTCACGACCGTGCTCAACCGGCTCAAACCGGCCAAGAACGGCAACGGCTCCGCGCGGGCCGGCGGCTACGCGGCCTTCGTGCGGCGCTTCGACCGCACGTACGAACGCTTCGCCGCCTGGTACAAGGCGCGCCTGAGCTGGGCGCTGGACCATCCCGGCGTCGTGTTCTCGGTCGCCGGCGGGATCTTCGCGGCCACCCTGCTCGTGCTGTGGCTCGGCTTCGTGAAGACCGAGATCTTCCCGGCGTCCAACTCGGTCTACGTCCGCGTCTCGCTGCGGATGCCCAACGGCACCGCGCTCAACGTCACCAACCAGGTGGCCAAAGACATCGAGGCGCGCTTCGCCCGCGATACCGACGAAGTCGTCGACGTCGGCACCCAGGTCGGCTCGGGCGGCGGATTCGGCGCGCAGGCGGTCAGCAACAACGCCAACCTGTCGATCCGTCTGAAGGACAACGTCAACGCCGCTCAGTTCGTCCAGCGCTGGCAGAACGCCCTGATGGGCACCGGCCAGGGACGCGGCGGCGGCGGCGGACGGACGGTCTCGCCCGAACAGCGCGCGAAGTTCCTGGCCAAGTACGGCAAGCCGGTCCCCGGATTGCTGGTGTTCGGACGCACCACGGATATCGTGCAGTCGATCATCTCGCGCGGCCAGGACTCGCTGCAGATCCTGATCTACGGGCCCGACCTCAAGACCCTCTACGACGTCGCGCACAATCAGATCATCCCGCAGCTCGCACAGGTGCCCGGCATCACCCGGCCCGATACGAATCTGGCCGACTCGCAGCCCGAGGTCGACATCGCGGTCGATCGCACCAAGGCGGCCGCGCTCGGACTCTCGACCGCGGATATCTCGTCGACCATCGGCACCGCGACCAGCGGATCGATCGCGACCTACCTGCAGATCGGCGGCACCCAGTACCCGGTGCTCGTACAGCTCCCGCCCGATCAGCGCCGCTCGCTCGCGTCCATCGCCAATCTGCCGATCCCGGCCAAGAGCACCAATCCGTTCACGCTCTCGACCATCCCGCTCTCGGAAGTCGCGACCATCACGGTCGGCAAGGGACCCTCCGAGATCACCCGCATGAACAAGCAGCGCGAGATCGAGGTCAACGCGTCGCTAGCCGGCATCCCGCTCAGCGATGCGGTCAAGGCCTCCACCCAGGTCATGAACGGCATCTCGCTGCCGGCCGGCTACCACTGGCAGTTCGGTCCGTCGGTCACCGATCAGGCCGACACGTTCTCGAGCCTCGGACTGATCGTGACGCTCGCGATCCTGCTGATCTACATGCTGCTCGCCTCGCAGTTCGAATCGTTCCTGCACCCGCTGATCATCATGATGGCAGTGCCGCTTTCGCTGGCCGGCGTCGTGCTGGCGCTCTTGATCACGCAGCGTTCGTTCGGCCTGACCGCGTTCATCGGCGTGCTGATGCTGGTCGGCATCTGCGTGAAGAACGCGATCCTGGTGGTCGAGTTCGCCAACCAATTGCGTCATCAGGGCATGACTCCGCGCGAGGCGCTGCTCGCGGCCGCGCCGCTCCGGCTGCGGCCGATCGTGATGACGACGCTCGCGACCGTCGGCGGCATGCTGCCGATCGCGATCGGCTTCGAGACCGGCAGCTCCACCCAAGCCCCGCTCGGCACCGTCGTCATCGGCGGCCTGCTGGTCTCCACCATGCTCACCCTGCTGGTCGTCCCGACGCTCTACCTCTGGGCCGCGGAGCACGTCGAACCTCGTTTCGGCGGTTTCAACAAGCAACTCGGCGCGCCGGGCGAGACGCCCGTGCCGGAGCAGGCCGCCAGCCACTAACGCCAAAACGCCCTCGCATGTTCGACCATGCGTCGGTGTTCGTGCTGGTGCTGCTCTTCGGAGGCGGCATCGCGGTCGTATGGATCGCCGGCCACGCGCTCTCCACCACCACCGACGCGCTCGACACCCGCTTCGGATTCGGCCAAGCCCTGGGCGGCGCGATCTTCTTGGCGATCGCCACCAATCTGCCGGAGATCGCGATCACCGTCGCCGCCTCGCTCGCCGCGCAATTCGATCTCGCGATCGGCAACATCCTCGGCGGCATCGCCATCCAGACGGTCGTGCTGGCCGTGCTCGACTTCGTCGTGATGCGCCGCAAGAACGCGCCGCTGACCACCGCGGCGGCCTCGCTCGTGATCGTCATCCAGGCCTGCGGACTGGCGGCGATCCTGGTCATCGCGATCCAAGGCACGCTGATGCCGCAGACCGCGATCTGGATGCACCTGACGCCGGCGACGGTCGCGATCGCGCTGGTCTGGGTCGCCACCCTGCTGCTCTCCAACAAGGCCAGCGAAGGGCTGCCGTGGACGACCACCTCGATCGAGCGCCGGCACGAGGCCGGCGCGGCCGCCACCAAGCCGCTCGGCGTGACCATCGCGATCTTCGCCGTCGCCGCGCTGGCGACGCTGGGAGCCGGGTGGGTCCTCGAACAGACCAGCAACGCGCTCGCGATGCAGTGGCACATGACCGGCGCGCTCTTCGGGGCGACCATCCTGGCGGCCGCGACGTCGCTGCCGGAACTCACCACCGGCGTCACCGCGGTGAAGATGGGCGATTACGAACTGGCCATCAGCGACATCGTGGGCGGGAACGCGTTCCTGCCGGTGCTGTTCTTACTGGCCACGCTGATCTCGGGCAAGGCGGTGCTGCCGAACGCGCACAAGACCGACGTCTACCTCGCCGGCCTGGGCATCGTGCTCACCATGATCTACGCGTACGGCGCCGTCTTCCGTTCCAAACGCCGCTTCCTCGGGATGGGTCTGGACTCGGCCGCCGTCGTGATCGTCTACGTCGTCGGCGTCGTCGGCCTGCTCGAGTTCCCGCAGTGACCCGCTAGGTCGGCGCCTGCGCCGGGTCCTCGCTCGCCAGCCGTTCGATCAGCGTGCGCACGGCGGTGACGTCGACGTCGATCTTGGCGGCCAGCTTGAGCAAGATCTGCTCCTGCGCTTCTTGATGATAGAGCAGACGCGAGATCGCCTCGTGATCGCTCTCGGCGCGCAGCTCGGCGTGTTCGGAGGACTGACGCTGGCCGACCGCCAGGATGAAGATCAGGATCAGCTGGATGACGTTGGATGCGGTCAGTAAGAAGGCGAACGGGAACGGATCCCAATGGGTCAGGCTGCCGACGACGATCCAGACGAACTGGACCGCGACCGCACCGAGCAAGGCCAACGGCGCGCCCGTCCAATCGGCGATCGACTTGCAGATGCGTTCGAGCGGACTGAGCTGGGCGTCGTGTTCGGCGTTGACGTCGCGGGCGAGCGGGTGGGCGCCGACCGATTGAACGGGACTATCCATGAGGTCCTTTCAGGAAGAAGTAGGCCGTCATGCCGAGGCCGAGCACGATGACGGCGGCGCGACTGTACTTCGATGGGACCCTGCGGAAGACTTTCGCACCGACGTAGCCTCCAAGCACGGCGAAGACCATCATCAGCAGGGCGTATTTCCAGTCGATGATGCCGGCCAGCACGAACGGCACGATCGCGATGCCGTTGATGCAGGCCGCGAAGAGCGTCTTGATGCCGTTCATGGCGTTCATATGCGGCAAGCCCGAGAGCGACAGGATCGCGAGCATCAGGTAGCCGATCCCGGCGCCGAAGTAGCCGCCGTAGACCGAGGTCGCGAACTGCAATGCGAGCTGCAGCGGCGAGTGCAGGCGCCCGCCGTCGTGCGGATCGACGTGCCGCGTCAGGTACGGGCTCGCGATGAAGACCAGCATCGCGAAGAGCAGCAGCCACGGGATCATCCGCTCGAACAACGTCGCCGGCGTGTGCAACAGCAGGATCGCGCCGGCGAGCGCGCCGATCAGGCTGACGACGATGCCCGGCACGACCGTGCGCGCGTATGGCGCCAGCTCGCGCCGGTAGCCCCACGCGCTCCCGCCCGTCCCGACGAACATGGCGGTATTGTTGGTGGCGTTGGCCGAGATGGGCGGCACGCCGGCCAGGATCAGCGCGGGAAAGCTCAGGAAGCTGCCGCCGCCCGCGACGCTGTTGATCGCGCCTGCGAGAAACGCGACCGCGGCGAGGATGGCATCGGTCGCGAGGTTCAGGAGATATCCACGCTAGTGCAGGGCCGGCCCGATCGGATAATTCATGAGCGTGTCCGGCCCGGAAATCGTGGCGAGCGGCGCCGCCGTGCCGGTGGCATCGCTTGCGAACTCCAGGATCCGCGCGCCGGCATCGGCCACCCAGATGCGATCGGCCGCGTCTACCGCGACGCCGAGCGGCGAGATGTAGCCCGTCGCGCCTCCCGGCGCCGGGCCGCCGATCACGGCGACCGGCGTCGCGTCGCCGTTCGAATATGCCGGATATACGTTCACGCTGCCGCTGCCCGCCAGCGACGCCCCGTTCGACACGACGATGCGCCCGTTGCCGTCGATCGCGATGCCGTTCGGCCGCTGAAGCTGCGTGTGCGAGCCGGCGATGACGGCAGCGGGCGGAGTGTTTCCGCTGGCGCCGCTAACGAACATCTCGACCGTGCCGTCGTTGTAGTCGCAGACGTAGATCCTTCCGCTCGGATCGACGTACAGGCCGCCCGGAGAGAAGAGCTGCGTGTTCGAGCCGGCGATCGTGACCAGGGGCGTCGCGGCTCCGGTCGCGTTCGCAGCGAATTCGTAGATGGCGTTAGCTGAGGCGGTCGCGACCCAGATGTTCCCGACCGAATCCACGGCCAGACCGGTGCCCCGCGCGGGCAGGTCGATGACGGCGACCGGTGCGACGTTCCCGGTCGCGCCTGCGGCGAAGACGAGAATCGTGGAGTCGAGATTGGCGACCAGCACACGACCGCTCGCGTCGACCGCGACCGAGAGCGGACCGGACAACCGCGTGTTGCTGCCGGCGATATCAATCGACGGAGGGGCATCGCCCGACGCGCCGATCGGATAGCCGGTAACGGAGTTCGCGTTCTGGTTCGCCACGAACGCCATGCTGATGACCGGGGTGACCGGGCTTTCGTAGATGGCTCCGGACGCACCGAGCGCATAGAAGCGCGAACCGTCGCTGGCGACGCTCGCGCCCGCGCCCGGCACGGAGCGCCATGCCGAACCACCCAGGTCGTAGTAGTAGATGGCGTTGCCGCTGGGATCGGACGGGTAGCCTAAGACGAAGACGCCGCCGCTGGTGGTCGCGGCGATCGCCGATGCCCGGCCGGGCAACCCAGCGAAGCTGCCGTCGGGGTTTTCGTACCAAATCGCGCCGGCCGAATTGACGACGTACAGTCCGCCGCCCACGAACGTGCCGCCGGCGGTGCTGTAGGTGTGCGTATCCCATGAGGATGCGAGGGCCACGCCGGAACCGGCGACCTGCGTCCAGGTACCGTTCACCTCATGCCAGATGGCGCGGTCCGGCCCGCTGCCGCCGTTGGAGAGGACGTAGACGGAGCCATCGGCGGCGGCCGTCACCGCCTGCGCGCCACCGCCGAGCGGCGTCCAGACACCCGCCGAATAGGCGTACGTTCCGCCGCCGGAATTGACGGCGTAGAGCGTGCCGTCCGGCGCGACCGCGATGTGCGACGCGAGACCCGAGACGTTGGTCCACGTCCCGCCAGCGTAGTGCCAGATGTGCTTGTCGGGACCCGCCGGATCGGGCGAGAGCGCCCAGAGCGATCCGTCGGGCTGTGCGGCGACCTGCGTCGCCGCCCCGGGGATCTGGGTCCAGTTCAACCCTTGAATGTCGCTTTGCGATCTGATCGCCGGCATGGCGCTTGCGGGAAGGATCGTGGTTTTCGCCATCGGTGCCGGGACGATCTGGGCAGGCGAGGCCGATGCCGGAGTCGCGGGTCCGCCCGCGCGCGTCGGTATCGCCGAGCCTCCACATGCGGCCAGGAGGGCGGCCGCAACGCCGATCGCCGCCAGCCGAAGGCCGAACGTCACCGCTATCCCCCTGTCACCCGCTCGCGTTTGGTGACGCGGTAGACACGCCGGACCTCTTTGAGGCCTTCGAGCTTGGTCATCAACTTATGCAGGTGGTCGAGATCGCGGATCTGCACGGTCAGGCTGGTCACCGCCGTCCCGTCACGCTTGACGCGCGCCGTCACCGAGCTGACCTGCGTCTTGAGCTCCGAGACCACCGCCATGATGTCTTGCAGCAGCGCCGGACGGTCGCCGGCCTCGATCTCGACCTCGACCGCGTGGGTGTCGTCGACGCCCGCGTCCCAGGCCGCGTGCAGGATGCGCTCCGGCGTTGCGTTCATGAACGCCACGTTCGGACAGTCGCCGCGATGGACGCTCACGCCGCGACCGATGGTGACGTAGCCCATGATCGGATCGCCGGGCACGGGGCTGCAGCACTTCGAGAGCCGGACCAGCACGTCGTCGACGCCCGCGATCCGGATGCCCGACGACTTGCGCGCCGGCTTCTTGGCCGGCTTGAGCGGCCGGAACTCGACCACGTTGTCGGCCTTGCCGATCTCCTCGCGGATCCGGTTGACGACGGCGGTGGCCGACGCGTCGCCGAAGCCGATGGCGGCGAACAGGTCGACCGGACTGCCATAGTTCATCCGGTTGGCGATGACCTCGATCACGTCGCCGCGGGCCAGGTCCACCCGCAGTCGTTCGCGCGCGAGTTCGCCTTCGACCGCCTCTTGGCCGGCCAGCACGTTCTCCTCGCGATGCTCCTTGCGGAACCACTGCTTGATCTTATGCTTGGCGCTCGACATCTTGACGATCGAGAGCCAGTCGAGCGACGGACGGCCGCTCGACTTGTTGACCAGGATCTCGCAGATGTCGCCGTTCGAAAGGGTCGAGTCCAGCGGCACGATCCGGCCGTTGACCTTGGCGCCGACGCAGTGGTTGCCGACGTCGGTATGGACCGCGAACGCGAAGTCCAGCGGCGTCCCGCCGGCCGGCATGTTGTAGACGTCGCCGCGCGGCGAGAACACGAAGACCTGGCTGTCGAACAGGTCGAGCTTGAGGTTCTCCATGAACACGCGCGAGTCGCGCATGTCCTTCTGCCACTCGAGCAAGGCGCGCAGCCAGGACAGCTTGTTCTCGAACTGGTCGGCCTTGCCGCCTTCTTTGTAGCGCCAGTGGGCGGCGATGCCGTACTCGCTGGTGCGGTGCATCTCCCAGGTGCGGATCTGCACCTCGAGCGGGTCGCCGTGCGGACCGACCACCGTCGTGTGCAGCGACTGGTACATGTTCGGCTTGGGCATCGCGATGTAGTCTTTGAAGCGCCCTGGCAGCGGCGTCCAGAGCGCGTGGACCGCGCCGAGCGCGGCGTAGCAGTCCTTGACCGAATCCACGATGATCCGGATCGCGGTCAGGTCGTAGATGGTCGAGAAGTCGCGGCCCTTCTTGAGCTTGGCGTAGATCGAGTAGAAGTGCTTGGGGCGGCCCTGGATCTCGGCATCGACCTTGAGGCTCGCGAACTCGGTGCGCAGCGAGTCGATCACGGTCTCGACGTCGGCCTCGCGGTCGGCCCGCGTCTTGTTGACGCGCTCGACGATCTCGCGATAGCGTTCCGGATCGAGATAGCGCAGGCACAGGTCCTCGATATCCCACTTGATCTTCCAGATCCCGAGACGGTGCGCGATCGGCGCGTAGATGTCGAGCGTCTCGCGCGCGATGGCCTGCTGCTTGGACGGCGAGAGCGACGAGAGGGTCCGCATGTTGTGCAGGCGGTCGGCCAGCTTGATGATGATGACGCGGATGTCCTTGGCCATCGCCATGAACATCTTGCGGAGGTTCTCGACCTGCGCGTCTTCCTTCGATTGGTACGGGATGCGGGTCAGCTTGGTGACGCCGTCGACCAGGCTCGCGATCTCCTCGCCGAACTGGGCGGCGACCTCTTCGCTCGTGATGGTGGTGTCTTCGACCACGTCGTGCAGCAACGCGGCGGCGACCGTCTGGCGGTCCATCTCGAGGTCGGCCAGGATGGCGGCGACCGCCAGCGGGTGCTCGATGTAGGACTCGCCCGAAGCGCGGCGCTGGCCGTCGTGGGCGGCCTGTGCCACTTCGTAGACCCGCGTAAGCCACGACCCGTCGAGCGACGGGTCGTAGGACTGTACTTTGGCGACGAGTTCCGCGACGGTCATAGAGATAGGCTCTATTCTGCCACACCCGGGCAAGATTGCCTAACGGAGGGCTCCGGGCGCCGCCTAGAAGTCGGTCAGGTTGTCGCGGAAGATGATCCCGGCGATCTTGCCGTCGGGCTCGATCGAGAACTGGATCAGGACCGTCCCGCGCGAGCAGTGCGCCCGGTAGACGTAGGTCTTGGTCCCCGGGGGGACACCGGCGGCGGCCCGGTAGCCGAGCCACTCCATGCTCTGCAGGGAGCCGAGCTGGCTGAGGGCGGCGGAAGTGTGGCTGACGGCGTCCGCGTCCGCGAGCCCGTTGAGTTCGTCGGTATAGCGGGTCCGGTCCAGCGTCCCGAGCTGCCAGGCCACGAACTGCTGGCGCGCGACCTTGGTCGCGCCCGGTTCTTCGGGCGGCAGCGGGGTCGGAGCCGGGGTGGGCGTGGCGTGGCTGCGGGCCGCGGCCGGCTGCGGGGCGACCGCCGAGAAGGCGAAGGCCGTGACCGCGACGGCCATCATGAGAGCGACGAAAAAGCGCATCTGTCTACGAACGCTTAGTACGAGATGAACGTTTCGACGGCGACCCCTTGGAGCGCGTCGCGCCCTTTGAGCGCTTCGAGTTCGATCAGAAACGCGAACGCTTCGACCTGCGCGCCGAGCCGTTCGAGCAGACGCCTGGTCGCAGCCGCCGTACCGCCCGTCGCGAGCAGGTCGTCGACCACGAGCACCTTGTCGCCGTTGCCCAGCGCGTCGGCGTGGATCTCGAGCGAGTTCGTGCCGTACTCCAGCGCGTAGGACTCCGAGAGCTTGCTGTACGGGAGCTTGCCCGGCTTGCGCACCGGGACGAAGCCGGCGCCGATCGCGTAGGCCAGCGGCGCGCCGAGCATGTAGCCGCGCGCTTCGATGCCGACGACGTAGTCGATACCCCGACCTTTGAAGCGGTCGACGAACAGGTCGATCGCCTCCTTAAAACCTTGCTTATCCTTCAGTAACGGGGTAATGTCACGGAAAAGGATCCCGGGTATCGGAAAATCCGGGATAGCACGAATAAGTGTTTCGATAGCCACGGGCCGGGGATTCCGTGGGAACCGTCGTCTCGCCTGTTCGGGCTGGTCCGATAGTGGGAAAGGAACCACCATGAAACAGAGACTGCTCGCCGCAGCCCTCGCCTTGTCCATGACGGGCGGGATGGTCGCCCCGGCCTTGGCCGATGGAGCAGCCAGCACGCGGAACATCATCCTGCTCGGCGCGGCCGCCGGGGTGCTGATCACCAATTACAACCATAAGGTCCGCGCGAAGCGGGCCGAACAGCAAGAGACGACCCGCCGGCAGACGGCGTACCGGACCTGGTTCTACCAGAAGTACAACTACTACCCGACGTACGACCAGTTCAAGAAATGGTACTACCAGACGTACGGTGTCGATCCCGGATAGCACCCAGATCCGCCGCGTAAGGGCCGAGGCATCCGCACCCGGATGGCTCGGCCTTTTCTTCGGCGAGACCGATGACCGCCGGCTCACGGTGGCGTTCGCGTTCGCCATCGCGCTGGTCGCGATCGGCGCGCAGATCTTCATCGCGCTCTTCGACCGCGCGCCGCAGCCCGAGGAGACCGTCGCCAAGGCGCTGGTCGTCACGATCTCGGCCAAACCCACCCCGAAGCCGACCCCGAAACCGACGCCCAAGCCGACGCCGACCGTCCCGCCTCGCGTCCTCGCGCAGATCGTCGATCCCGGCAGGTCGGCCGCCAAAGAGATCGTCAAGAAACCGGCCGCCAACCGTCCCAAGGTCGTCAGCAAGTATCACCTCAAGCCGGTCGCCGCCGTCCCGGTTGGCGGCCAGGGCGCGGGCGCCGGGCGCAAAGGCACCGTCGGCAGCCTCGGCACCGGCGGTCACGGCACGGGCGCGAGCAACGAAGGTAACGGGAGCGGCGGTGCCTGCGGCGTGATCGATTTCGCCGACCCGAACGCCGCGAGTTACGACGCGACCAGCGGACTGTATATCTACGACGGCATCGAGATGACGGTCCACTATGCCGACGGGCACGCCGAGACGGTGACGCTCGACTATCCGTGGCACTATCGCAACCCTGCGATGGACCCGTTCAAACACGCGGACGCGCCGATCCTCTTCCAGTTCCCGCCGAAGTCGATGCGCGCGGCGGAGCCGCCGCTCGTGCAGTACGTCATGCAGCACGAAGACGCGATGGGCGACATCACGCTCTCGGCGTGCCCGAATACGGCGCCGCTCTAGCAGCACGATCGCCGCGTCGCACCAGGCGCGCGCCCTCGGGTCGCCTAAGCAGGCCGCATGAGCGTCACCTTCGCGAGCGACAACAACGCCCCCATCGCGCCCGCCGTGCTCCGCGCGATCGAGGCGGCCAACCAGGGCGATGCGGTCGGCTACGGGCACGATCCGTACACGGAACGCGCGACCGCGTGCTTCCGCGAGATCTTCGGCGCGGATACCGGCGTCTATCTCGCGTTCAACGGCACCGGCGCGAACGTGATGATCTTCGGCGCGACGCTGCGCTCGTTCGAAGCGGTCGTCGCTCCCGCGACCGCGCACCTCAACACCGACGAGTGCGGCGCGCTCGAACGCATCACCGGCTGCAAGATCCTGCCGGTGACGACCGGCGCGGACGGCAAGCTGACGCCGGCCCTGCTGCAACCGTATCTGGGGCGCGGCGGCGATGCGCACCACGTCACTCCGCGGGCCATCTCGATCTCGCAGGCGACCGAGTTCGGCACCGTCTACACGCTCGACGAACTGCGCGCGCTGTGCGACGTCGCGCACGCGAACGGCCTGTTCGTGCACGTGGACGGCGCCCGCATCGCCAACGCCGCGGTCGCGCTCGGCGCGGGCCTGCGCGAGTCGACCCGCGACTGCGGCGTCGACGTGCTCACCTTCGGCGGCACCAAGAACGGGCTGATGGCCGGCGAGGCGGTGCTCTTCTTCGACGACGCGCTCCACGGCGGCGCGGCCGAACACGCCCGCAAGCAGACCACCCAGCTCGCCTCGAAGATGCGCTTCATCGCCGCCCAGTTCGAAGCGCTGCTGACCGGCGACCTATGGCGATCCAATGCCGCGCACGCCAACGCCATGACCGCACGGCTGGCCGAACGCGTGGCCGCGATCCCCGGCATCGAGATCACGCGGTCGGTCGAGACCAATGCGATCTTCGCCAGCCTGTCGCCGGCCGCGATCGCGCGCGCGCAGGCCGAGTACTTCTTCTACACGTTCGACCACGCGCGCCCCGAAGTGCGCTGGATGACCTCGTTCGCCACCCGTGAGCGCGACGTCGACGCCTTCGCCGACGCCCTGGAACGGGCCGTTTCTAGGTAGACTGCCGCCCGGCGGCTAAGTGGGTCCGGGTAATGAAGCTTCGCCTCGTCTCAACGGCGCTCGCCTTGACGCTGGCCTTTGCCGGCATAGCCCCGGCCCGCGCGGCCGATCCCGCGCTGATGACGGTCCACAGCGCCGCTTCCGGGGACGGGAGCGTGCGCATCACGCTCACGTTCGACGGTCCGGCGCCGATGACGCGGATCGTGCACAGCCCCGGCAACATGGTGCACGTGGTCTTCCTGGGCGCGCGCGTGCAGCCGGACGGCCATCCGGTCATCCCGCCGGGCGGCGAGGTGCGAGGCGGCAGGTTCAACGAATTCGCCGGGATCGGTTTCCGGCTCGACATCGCGCTCAAACAGAAGGTCGAGGTCCGGACCGAGACGTTGCCCGGCGCGCGCACGATCGTCGTGCACATCGCCGCCACCCACTCGGATGCCGAAGCGAAGATCCCCGAACCGTCGCCGACGGCCCCGACGCAGACCGTCGTCGTCCCGCTCTCGTACGCCGACGTCGGCGAGGTCGCGGGGATCCTAGTCAAAGAGTCGCCGGTCACGTCGCTCGACGGGTTCAGCCCGCAATCGCCGTTCGCGGCCCCGACGCCGAATCCGAACGGCGGGAGCAGCAGTTTCGCGAGCCCGAAGACGCCGACGTACGTCACCCTGCCGACCGCGAACATCATGACGAAGGATGTCCCGGGCGGCAAGAAGCTCGACGAACACGTCGCCGTCGACCGGCGCTTGAACGCCATCATCCTGACCGGCACGCCCGACGAACTCGCGGCGTATCGCCGGATCATCGCGCTGGTCGACGTGCCCGAGCCCAGCATCCTGATCGAATCCGAGATCGTCGAACTGACCGAGACCGGCGCCAGCAGCCTCGGCTTGGACTTCTCGCCGGGCGGCGCGCCGCTCGCCAGCGCCTCGTCGACGCTGGTCTCCGGTAGCAGGGCGGCTTCGACGATCGCCTTGCAGGTCAAGCTCAATGCGCTCGCCGAGAAGGGCGCCGCCAAGATCCTCGCTCGGCCGCGCATCCTCACGCTCAACGGCCGCACGGCCGCGATCCTTAGCGGCGAAGCGGTGCCGATCGTCAACACCGTGTTGGTGCCCAGCGGCGCCGGGACGATCATAGAGAACCAGGTGCAGTACATCAACGTCGGCGTCAGCCTGCAGATCCTGCCGCGCGTCTCGCAAGACGGTCACGTGACGGCCCAGGTCTTCTCCGAGGTCTCGAGCATCATCGATTTCGTCGGCAGCGCGCCGCGCATCGCGGTCCGCCAGGGCCTCACCTCGGGCATCGTGGCCGATGGCGAATCGTTGCTGGTCGGCGGCTTGATGCAGCAGACCGAGATCACCAGCCTCGCCAAGGTCCCGGGTCTGGGCGATATCCCGCTGCTCGGCGTGCTCTTCAAGAACTCGCAGAACACCTCGCAGACGACCAATCTCTACCTGGTCATCACGCCGCACATCCTGACGACCCGCACGATGCCGCCGGCACCGGTCATCCCGGCGTCGCCGTAGCGGCGCTCGTCACCGCTTGGTTGAGACGCAGTTCGATGGTCGCGCCGGCGGGGACGACGATGTCGGTCTTGATCGCCTGCGAGGCGGCGTAACCGCCGAGCGCACCCAGCATCGCGTGGCCCCTGCCCACGTGTTTGCCCACCATCGCGCCGCCGATCATCATGCCGATGGTGCGCAGGTGATGGCTCTTGGGATCGAACGCGCGCTGCGAGACGATCGCCACGTCGACCGGCTCTTTGGTGTCGTCGGCCAGCCGGATGTCGTCGAAGACCAGCGTCATGTTCGGTTTGCGCATCGGCGCGGCCGAGACGACGCCGGTCACGTGTCCGTCGATGGTCGCGCCGGTCAGAGCGCCGCCCTTGGTCTCGGTCAGCGTGAACGTATCGCCGTCCTTGCTCGTCTTGGTCCCGAGCTGGGTGGAGAGCTTGCCGAAGAACGAGGAGCCGGCCGGGGCGACGACGGCGCCCGGCGGGACGGTCGCGCCGCCGACGGCGTTCTGCACCGTGATGTTGTTGGAACCGTGCCCGCAGGCGGCCAGAAGTACGGCCGCGGCGCCGGCGATAAGAAGACGGTTGTTCATGCCGGGGCTTTCGGTCGGCGCGCCGAACGCGCCTCTCATGGCGAAGACTCTCGATAAGCGGGTTGAGTTCACGGTACGCGGCGTCGTCATCGGCGCCCTCATCACCCTCGCGTTCACCGCGGCGAACGTCTTCCTCGGATTGAAGATCGGTCTCACGTTCGCGTCGTCGATCCCGGCCGCCGTCATCTCGATGGCCGTCCTACGCTGGTTCCGCGGTTCGACGATCTACGAGAACAACATCGTGCAGACGATCGCGTCGGCCGCCGGTACGCTCTCGTCGGTCATCTTCGTCTTGCCGGGACTCGTCATGATCGGCTGGTGGACCGGGTTCCCGTACTGGGAATCGTTCGCGGTGTGCGCGATCGGCGGCATCCTCGGCGTCATGTACACGATCCCGCTCCGCCGCGCGCTCGTGACCGATTCGGATCTCCCCTATCCCGAAGGCGTGGCCGCCGCCGAAGTCCTGATCGTCGGATCGAAGGACTCCGCCGCGGCCGGCGACCGTCTCGGCCTTCTGACGGTCGTGCTCGGCTCGGTCGTCTCGGCGGGCTTCGCCGCGCTCAACGCGATGGGACTGGTCGTCAACGAAGTCGATCAGATGTACTTCCGCATCGGGAACGGGGCGACCGGGATCAGCATCGGCTTGTCGTTCGCGCTGCTCGGGGCCGGCCACCTGATCGGTCTGGCCGTCGGCGTGGCGATCTTCGCGGGCCTGTTCCTGAGCTGGGGCGTGCTCGTCCCGCTGCTGACCTCGCTGCATCCGGCGGCCGGCGATGCCGCGACCTTCGCCAACGATATCTGGAAGCATCAGGTCCGGTTCATCGGCGCGGGGACGATCGGCATCGCCGCGATCTGGACGATCGTCAAGCTCGCCGTGCCGGTGTGGCGAGGGCTGCTCTCGTCGATCGAATCGTCGCGCAAACGCGCGAACGGCGGCGGCCTCGATCTACCGATCGGGGAACGCGACATCCCGATCGGCACGGTCGCGCTCATCAGCGTCGCCTGCATCGTCCCGCTGGCGATCCTGCTGACGGCGTTCCTCATCGGCGGCCCGCTCAACGCCTACATCGTGCCGATCGTCATCCTCGCGATCCTCTACGTGGTCGTCGTCGGATTCGTCGTGGCCGCGGTGTGCGGCTACATGGCGGGTCTGATCGGCTCCTCGAACAGCCCCGTATCCGGCCTCGGCATCCTCGCCGTCCTCGGCATCTCGCTCGCGCTGTGGGGACTGGCGCATAACTCACCGGCAGCCGCTCAGCAAGCCGCCGTCGCCTTCGCGCTGTTCGTCACCGCAGTCGTTCTGTGCGTGGCCACGATCGCCAACGACAACCTGCAGGACCTCAAGACCGGTCAGTTGATCGGCGCGAATCCGGCGCGTCAGCAAGTCGCGTTGATCGTGGGGACGCTCGTCGGAGCGGCGGTCATCCCGCCAATCCTCGACAACCTCAACCGCGCGTACGGATTCGCGGGCTCTCCGATGCACGGACTGGCGGGTACGACCCCGCTCGGCGCGCCGCAGGCGACGCTGCTCTCGACGCTCGCAAAAGGCGTCATCGGCGGCGTCGTCCCGTGGGATCTGATCGGCTACGGCGCACTGCTCGGCCTGGCGGTGATCGCGCTCGACGAGGTCCTGGTGCGCACCAGCGGCGGCAAACGCAAGTTCCCGCCGCTCGCGGTCGGACTCGGCATCTATCTCCCCGCGAGTGCCACCCTTCTGGCGTCGATCGGCGCGATCGCGGGATACTTCTACAATCGATGGGCCGACCGGTCGGCGAATCCGGACGGCGCGAAACGCCTGGGCGTGCTGCTCGCGTCCGGTTTGATCGTCGGCGAGGGGCTCTTCGGCGTGCTGATCTCGGGCGTGATCATCAAGACCGGGAGCGCGACGCCGTTCGCCGTCGTCGGCGACTCGTTCGCGCCGGCTGCGTTCGTCCTGGGTACGGTCGGCTTCGTCGCACTGGCCATCGCGATGTATCGCTGGATCGCAACGAAATCGCAGGCGGCGTAGTCTAAGCGGTCGATGACCGCACAGCGCGAGAAGCTCTTCGTCTGGCTGGCGTACGCCGGCATGTGCCTGATCTGGGGCACCACCTGGCTCGCCATCAAGGTCGGCTTGCACGCGCTCGCGCCGCTGACCGGCGTCGGATTGCGCTTCCTGATCGCGGGCGCGTTCCTGTACGGGCTGGCGACCATCCGCGGCGAACTGCGACCCTGGGGCGAGGTGCCCTGGAAGCTCGTGCTGGTGCTCGCCGCCCTGCTCTTCGGCTTGAACTACATCCTTACGTACACGGCCGAGGTGAAGCTCGATTCGGGCTTGGTCGCGGTGCTCTTCGGGACGCTGCCGTTCTTCGCGTTCGCGTTCGCGCATGCGATGCTCGGCGAACGGATCACGCCGCGCATCTGGATCGGATCGATCCTGGCGTTCGGCGGCGTGGTCGTCATCTCGCTGGTGGGCCAGGTCCGCGGCTCGCCGCTCTTCGCGCTGGCCGCCATCGGCGCGGCCGCAAGCTCGGCGTTCGCCAACGTCTACGCCAAGCGTCACTCCGACCATCGGCCGCTGCTCACCCTGCCGCCCGCGATGGTGATCGCCGGCGCGGCCGTGCTCGCGATCGGCCTGATCGCCGAGCACACCGACTGGGCGGTCGCGCTCTCGGGCTCCTCGCTCCTGGCGCTGCTCTACCTCTCGATCTTCGGCAGCGGCATCGCGTTCTTCCTGATGATGTGGGTGCTGCAGCGCCTGCCCGTCTCGATCGTCGGACTGTCGTCGCTGGTCTTCCCGGTGATCGCGATCGCGGTCGGCAGCCTGTTCGGCGGCGAGCACTTCACCTGGCGCGAGCTGCTCGGATCCGCCTTGGTCGTGGTCGGGCTGTGGCTCGCGTTACGGACGCCGCCTTCGCAGGCCGTCGCGGAAGGCGCGATCCCCTAGCGGATCTCGAACGGGACGTCTTCCTCGGTCTCGTTGCCGGCGGTGTTGCGCAGGATCACGCGCAGCGCGTACTTCCGCACGAACACCGACGGGACGTCGAGCAGGTCGACCGAGAACGCGAACCGGCCGAAGCGCACGCGCGGGACGTCGATCGAGAACAGGTTAGTGCGGACCTCGACGCTGGCCACGTTCGTGCTCGTGACGAACTGGCCGGACCAAGTCCGGCCGCGCGGCACGTCCAGCGCCGAGAAGTTCGCCGCCAGCAGTTCCGGCGGCGCGTCGCCCGCGCGCACCGCCGGCGTCGCCGCCGGAGATGCCGGGCCGACCGTGACGTTAGCGGGGCGACTGGGCGGTTGCGACGCGCAGCCGGCCGCGAGGACCGCGACCAGAGCGAAGAGGATGGATCGCACGCGCATGCGCGTGAGGTCGGCGTAACGGGCGCGCCATTCCTGCTCCCTTGAAGGTCAGGCTTCGCTCCGGGCCAAAGGCGAGCGCCATGCGATCCGCAGCGCCACGCAGTCTCTACCTCGACTACGCCGTCGGCATCTGCAGCGTCTGGATCGCGGCCGGGTTCTTCCTCGACGCATGGGCCCACGGGCACGTCCCGATCGAGAGCTTCTTCACGCCGTATCATGCGCTGTTCTACACCGGCATGCTCGCGATGACGATCGTCTTCGCCGCCTTCGTCGCCCGCAACCGCGCGCGCGGGTTCGGCTGGCGCGAGTCGCTCCCGCCCGGATACCGGCTCGCGGTGCTCGGCATCCCGATCTTCTTCGCGGCCGGCGTCGGGGATATGCTGTGGCACCTCTTCCTCGGCGTCGAGGAAGGGGTCGACGCGCTGCTCAGCCCGACCCACCAACTGCTCGGCTTCGGCCTGTTCGTGCTCTCGGCCGGGCCGATCCGGTCGGTGCTGTTCGATCGCGCGAACTCGACCACGTTTGCGAAGCAGCTCCCGCTCGTGCTCGCGCTGGCGTCGTGGCTGATCCTGGTGCATTTCGGCACGGCCTACGCGTTCGATCCGGGCGCCGGCCGCACCAACGCGCCGCCGTCCATCGCGACGTTCTCGCCCGACTACATGACGTCGATCGCGATCGGCTACTACAAGATCGCCTCGGGCGTGCTGACGATGATCCTCCAAGCGCTGGTGGTGACCGCGTTCGCGCTGTGGACGGCCTCGCGCATCTCGCTGCGGCCGGGCTCCTTCACGCTGCTGTTCCTGATCGGCACGCTCCCGGCGGCGGCGGCGTTCACCAACGCCACGCCGCTGCTGGCCGTCACCGGCCTGGCGGCGCTGGCGACCGGCGTGGTCGCCGATCTGCTGGTCGCGCGTCTCGATCCGCAGCCCGAGAACGCGCGCGCGTACCGCATCTTCGCGGTCGCGGTGCCGATGACGTACGCCGCGGTCTATCTGCTGGCCGTCCTCGCCGCCGACGGCCTGTGGTGGGATTGGAACGTCGCGCTCGGCGCCTGGATGTGGACCGGCATCGTCGGCTTCGCCCTGAGCCTGATCGGCACGGCCCGGCGCACGCCCGCGTGATCGAGCGCATCGGGATCGCCCGGATCGTCGCATTCGCGACCTTCGTGCTGCACCTCGCGACGCTGCGGCGCTACGGCTACTTCCGCGACGAGCTGTACTTCATCGCGTGCGCCCGGCATTTGGCCTGGGGCTACGTCGACCAGCCGCCGCTGGTCGCGTTCGCGGCCTGGCTGGCGACCCCGTTCGCGTTCGACCTGATCGCGATCCGGCTGCTGCCGGCGCTCGCATCGGCGCTGGCCGCGGGACTCGCCGTCGCGGTCGCGCGCGAACTGGGCGGCGGCCGGTTCGCGCAATGGCTGGCCGGCGTCGCGGTCGCGCTGCTGCCCGCGTTCCTCTTGCTCGGCAACACGCTCACGACGACGTCGTTCGAATCGCTGTCGTGGCTGCTCGCGATCTGGTGCACCATCCGGATCGTCCGCGGCGGACCCTCCTGGTGGTGGGCGCTCCTCGGCGGCGCGTTCGCGTTCGGCCTCTACGGCAAGTACTCGATCGCGCTGCTCGCGATCGCGCTGCCCGTCGGTCTGCTGGCCACGCGGGAGCGGCGCGCGCTCGCGACGCCGTGGCTCCTGGCGGGGATCGCGGTCGCGCTCGCGCTGACGGCGCCGAACCTGCTCTGGCAGGCGTCGCACGGCTGGCCGATGGTCGCCGTCCTGCACGGCGATGCGGCCGGACGGCACGCCTTCAATACCGGCGTCGCCTTGGAATACCGCGATCTGTGGACCAACGCCGTCGCGTTCGCGCTCGAACAGGTGCTCTATACCAACCCGCTCGCGGTGCCGGTCTGGATCGCCGGTCTGGCCGCGCCGTTCTTCATGCCGAAGCTGCGCGCCCTGCGGTTCCTCACGATCGCCTACCTCGCGCTGTTCGCGATCGCGGTCGTGCTGGCCGCGAAGGGCTACTACATCATCGGCGTCTACGGCGGCCTGCTGGCGGTCGGGGCGGTCGCGGTCGAAGCGGCCGCCGGCTGGCTGCGCGCGACCGCGTTCGTCGCGCTGGCGGCGGTGGGCGTGGTCATCGCGCCGATCTCGCTGCCGGTGCTCCCGATCGCGCAGTACGTCGCGTACTCGAACGCGCTGCATATGGCCGGAACGCCGCCGCGCCTGACCCAGCCGGTCTACGCCGAGATGTTCGGCTGGGAACGTTTGGCGCAGACCGTCGCGGGCGTGTATCGCGGATTGCCGCCCGCGCAGCGCGCGCGCGCGACGGTCTATGCCGACACCTATGCCGACGCCGGCGCGATCGATCTGTTCGGCCCGCGCTACGGGCTGCCGAGCGCGATCTCCGGTCAGAACAGCTACTACCTCTGGGGCACGCACGGGAACGACGGTTCGACGCTGATCGCGATCGGTGCGACCCGCATCGCCATCCTGCAACGCTATTACGGATCGTGCGCGCTCGCGACGACGTCGAACGAACCGCTCAAGTGGGTGGTCGAAGGTCCCGATCCGATCTACGTGTGCACGCGCCCGCGCGCGCCGCTCGAGACGATCTGGCCGAACCTGCGCTGGTACGGCGCCTGACGCGCGATCAGGGCAGAGGCGGCCCCGGGCCGGCCGCGCATGCGATCGTATCGGTCGACTCGCCGGCAGCGGCGTAGAACGCTTCGGCCGCCTCCCAATCCTCGGCCGCTCCGACCAGGGTTCCGCCGGTCGCGCCGGTCGGATCCGCATAGGCGGCCATCAGACCGATGATGACGACGGCGCAGCGCGCGATCTTCGACGCCTTGTAGACCGTATGCGAGGTCGAGACCGACTGGTTGACCTGCTGCGGCGTGAGCGAGGCTTCTTCGGCTCCAGCGGTGTGCATGCCGTCCTGCATCTGGTCGCGGACGGTGCCGTTCGGCGCGATGATCCACCAGCCGAAATCGTCGCCGCCTTCCAATGCCACCGGCGCCGCCGGCGCGAACGCGGCCGCGCCGCTGCCGAGCACCGCGGCCAGCCGCGCCTTCGCATCGGGCGAGGCGCCGAGCGCGTCGACATCGGCGCGCGATGCGACCAGCCTGCCGGCGACGCCGGCCTTACGTGAAGCGTCGAAGACCGCGATGACGTCGGTCGCCGGCACGAGCGCGGGTGCGATGTCGCGCACGCTGGCGGCGAAGATCGCATCGGCATTGACGACGGTACGTTCGGCGACCAACGACGCGACCGCCCAGGCGGCGGCCGAGCCGGCGTCGCCGCCGTCCGGCGCGGCGCGATCGCTGGCGACGTCCATCGTCGGTTCCGTCGCGGCCACGCCGTCGAACGTTCGGGGGGCGAACCCCACGAACGAGATGCCCGGCAGCGGATTCGCGATGGGTGGAGCTGCCGCGCCGCGCTCGTCGGCATAGATCGCGCGCCGGATCGTGTAGTAGCCGCGTTGAAGCGCGCCGAGCGCGCGGACGGTGGTGGCGAGATCGTTCTTCGGCGCGATCCTGCTCCGGTCACCGGCGCCGGCTACCGCCGTGCCGAGACCGGCCGCGACGTTCCAGACCGTCGCGAACGGCGCGTAGGCGTTGTCATCCCAGGCCGCAAGGGTCGCGGTACCCGCGCGGCCGGCGGCGCGGTCGGCGAACGCGACGCGATCGAAGATCGGGCGCTCGACCCGCTCCGGCTCGGCTCCGCGCACGGTCACCGCGACGTCGAGCCAGAGCGCGACCGGCTCCGTCTGTGCGGCGGTCGACGAGGGTTCCGGAGAGGCCGCCTCGACCTCCGGCGACGCGAAGAAATCGGTGCCGCTTCGACTCTTCTCGGTGGACGACGATCCGACCCGGACGGCCGGTGGTGGCGACGGCACGACGATCGCCGGCGCGGCCGTGACGTCGTCTCCGAGGCGCAGCTGCGGGACGAACGCGAGCGGGCCATTTTCGGGCGGGATCCCGAACATGAACGTGAGCGAGCGATCGGCGATATCGGCGGTACGCACCGTCACGTCCGCGACGGCGGCGTCGTTCGGCGTCGCGCCGGTCCGTGTCTCGTACCGCAACGTGGCCGACAGCCTGTCGAACGCGTCGTCGGGCAGCGCGTCGTACGTCGCCGTCGCGGTGCAGAGCGCGTCGCCCGGCTTGGCGTTGGGCATCGACGGATCGAGATCGATCCAGCCCCCGTCCTGCCGGGCTTGGATCCACACATGGTCGGCCGCGATCGCGCGCGCGTCGATCGCGGGAGCGGTCGCCGCACCCGCCGCATGCAGATCGCCTGCCAGCAGCGCGCTCTCGGCATGCGCCTGCGCGACGGTGCCGGTCCACATCGCGTCGAGGTGTTGGAGGACCGCCTTGGTCGACGGCACGGTCGCGTCGGCCGCCGCTTTGGCGGCCACGCGTGCGGCGATCGGCGGCACGCGATAGGCGGCGCGCGCGGCGCCGAGGAGCGCATCGCCTCGCGCGGGCGCGAGCGTGCACGACGCGTACCGCACCGCCAGCGCGGGCGCGGCCGAGCGCACCAGATCGTGCAGCAGCAGCGCCTTATCGTACGCGTTGCCGGCGCCGTCGGCCAGCGTCGCGGCCGAACCGCGGAAGACGCCGGGATAGACCTCGGTCGCGACGCCGTCGGCAACGCGCGCGAGTAGCGCGGCCGGAGCGGGGCCGATCCGCGCCGCCTCGGCGGCGACGGATGCCGGGATCTGCAGCGTGCCCGGCGACGCGGTCCCGCTAGCGCAGCCGTACGGGAGCGAAGCGAGCAACGCCAGCGAGAGCATGCGATGCGTCGTCATGACGTCAGTATACCGCCGGCCGGCCGAAAGAGCGCTGGTCCGAATGGGCTAGCGGGTGCCGATTTCGATCAGGCAGCCGGCGTGGATGGTGAAGAGCGCGCCGGGATGGTTGGGCGGCACGACGATCGTCTTGGATTGAGTGCGACCGCACCCGCTGATGTCGAACGTCAGCTTCGCGGGCACCGTATCGTAATCGAACGTCACCTTCTTGCCGAGCGGGATGGGGGCGGTCTGCGTCACCCCGTCGGCGACGAATTTCGCGCTCACGGGTGCCCCCAGCGCGTAGACGGTAAGCGTGTAGATAGGCCGCGGCGTGGCCGCGATGCCGACGACGAGAGCCAGGACCGCACAGGTCCGTCCGAGAGCGTTCATGATCTGCCTTTCCGTTCTAGTTCGGGATGGGCGTCGCGATCGGTTGCGGGATGCCGAGTTCGAGCGGCGTCGCGAGGCCGGTGCGCCGACCGCGGACGATCGCCTGCGGCCGCGCCGCTCCGTGGCTTTGGGGCGCGAACCGGTAGAGCGTCTGGGCTACCGGATCGCTCACGATCAAGACGTCGTGCGTATCGAAGGCGATCCCGTAGGGATGGAACCCCGCCGCACCGGCGATGGTGAGAACGGCGATCGGCGCGACGTTCCCGCTCGCTCCGTTCGCGAACTCGAGGAGGTCGCGCCCCCCCGGATTGGCCACCCACAGATGGCCCTGCCCGTCTTGCTCGAGCTGCGCGGGCGCGCTCAGCCCGGTCTTCGGTCCCGCGATGCGGGTCTCCGGCGCGACGTTCCCGTCGCTTCCGGCGGCGAAGACCACGATCGCGTTCGAGCCGCGATTGGCGACGTAGATCTCTCCGGTGCGGAACGAGATGTGGAAGCTTGCGGGCCGGTCCAGCCCCGTCTTCGAACCGGCGATGTGATAGCGCGGCGCGACGTCGCCGTTCGCGTCCGGCGCGAATCCATCGAGCGCGTCGCTCGCGCCGTTCGTCACCCAGACGTTCTGGTCGCGGTCGAGTTGGATCGCGGTCGGCCCGTGGATCCCCGTGCGGGGGCCGGCGATGATCACCGTCGGCGCGACGTCGCCGGTCTGCCCGTACGGATAGCCCGTGATCGAATCGTCGCCGCGATTGGCGACGTAGAGCCGCACGCCCGTCACCGGAAAGACCCGTTGCGGCGCGTCGAGGCGCGTCTTCGGGCCGCCGATGCGAGTCGACGGCGCGGCGTCGCCGTTCGCGTCCAGGTGATAGAACGTGATGGTGTTCGCGCCGGCGTTGGCGACCTGTACGAACGCGGTCTCGTCGCCGGCAGACCGCGCGGCGGCGGCCGCCGCCAGCAGGCCGATCGCGGCGACCGCTCGGAACGCGCGCATCCGGGCTCCGGTCGGAATAGCTTTCATCGTCGCCCTCCGGCGGCAGCGTTCTGCGAGCGGGGCATCGCCTACTCCCTTGCCGAACGGGAAGCGCGTGCGAAAACCGGCGTTAGCGTTCCAAATCCTGATCGGCCTCGTCCTCGGCATCGCGGTCGGATGGATCTTCTACGGCAATCCCGCGGTCGCGACGTACCTCCAGCCGGTCGGCGATATCTTCATCCGGCTGATCAAGATGATCGTCGTGCCGATCGTGCTCTCGACGCTGATCGTCGGCGTCGCCAACGCCGGCGACGTGAAGAAGGTCGGGCGGCTGGGGGTCAAGACCCTGCTCTACTTCGAGGTCGTCACCACCCTCGCGATCCTGTTCGGCGTCCTGGTCGCCAACCTCACCCAGCCGGGAGCCGGCGTCGACGTGCATCGCCTCGCGCACGCGGACATCTCCAGTTACGTCGCCACCACGCATGCGGCATCGTCGCACTCGTTCGTGGAGACGCTCGTCGACGTCGTGCCGACCAACGTCTTCGCCGCCATCGCCAACGGCGACATGCTGGCGGTGATCTTCTTCTCGGTCTTCTTCGGCTTGGCGCTGGCCGCGATCGGCGCCCGGGCCAAGCCGGTGATCGACGTCTTCGCGGCGATCTCGACGGCGATGTTCTGGGTGACGAATCAGATCATGAAGTTCGCGCCGTTCGGCGTGTTCGCGCTGATCGGGGTGACCGTCAGCAAGTTCGGCGTCGCCAGCCTGCTGCCGCTCGGAAAGCTGATCGTGGTCGTCTACGCCGCGATGCTGATCTTCGTGGTCGTGGTCTTCGGCCTGGTCGCGCGCATGGTCGGCACCAGCCTGTTCAAGATCGTCATGGCGGTTCGCGAAGAGCTGCTGCTCGCGTACTCGACGGCCAGCAGCGAGACCGTGATCGCGCGCATCATGGAGAAGATGGAGGCGTTCGGCTGTCCGCGCGTCATCACGAGCTTCGTGATCCCAACGGGCTATTCGTTCAACCTCGACGGGAGCACGCTCTACCAGTCGATCGCGGCGCTCTTCTTGGCGCAGCTCTACGGCATCCACATGGGGCTGGTGCAGCAGCTGACCCTGGTGGTGGTGCTCGCGCTGACCAGCAAGGGCATCGCGGGCGTCCCGGGCGTCAGCTTCGTGGTGCTGCTCGCGACGCTCGGCACGGTCGGCATCCCGGTCGAGGGGCTGGCGTTCATCGCCGGCATCGACCGGCTGCTCGACATGGCGCGGACCGCCGTCAACGTCTGCGGCAACAGCCTGGCCGCGGTCGTCGTCAGCAAATGGGAAGGCCAGTTCGTCCCGATCCCTGCGTCGGCGGGCCGTCCGGATTAACGCCCAGCGACCTCGGTCGTTGACGGATGGGGGGACGGTGTGCGACATTTGTCTCCACTCCTGCGCGATCTTTCGAATGCGATCGACCTCGCGCGCACTCGAAAAGACGACCGATCATCAGCACATTTGACGAACTCGGCTTGAAGCCGGCGCTCCTCCGCGCCCTCGCCGACATGCACTTCACCGCCCCGACCCCGATCCAGGTGCAGGCCATCCCGCCGGCCATGGAAGGGCGCGACGTCCTGGCCAGCGCCCAGACCGGCAGCGGCAAATCCGCCGCCTTCGGCCTCCCGATCCTCGACGCGCTGCTCGACCTGCCGCGCGGCAAGACCCGCGCGCTGATCCTGGCGCCGACCCGCGAACTGGCCGATCAGATCTGCAGCCACCTGCGGCTGCTGGCCAAGCACACCGACATCCGCGTCGCCTCGGTGTACGGCGGCGTCGCGGCCGGCCCGCAGATCACCGCCCTGCGCACCGGCGCCGACATCGTGGTGGCCACGCCAGGACGGCTCTGGGACCACATGCAGAGCGGCAAGGCGCCGCTCAAAGACGTGACGACCGTCGTCCTCGACGAGGCCGACCGGATGCTGGACATCGGCTTCCTGCCGATCGTGCGCCGGATACTCTCCCGCATCGAGTCGGTGCGGCAGATCCTGTTCTTCTCCGCGACCATGCCGCCGGCGATCCACGGTCTGGTCAAGGACATCCTGGTCGACCCGGTCCGGGTCGAACTCGCGCTCGAAGCCCAGAACGTCGAGACGCTGACCCAGAAGCTCTACGCGGTTCCGCAGGAGCACAAGACGGCGCTCTTCCTCGAACTGCTCAAGGACGATTCGATCTCGTCGGCGATCGCGTTCACCCGCACCAAGGCCCGCGCCAACCGCCTGGCGATCGCGCTCCAGCGCGCCCAGATCCCGGTCGCGCTGATGCACGGCGACCGGTCGCAGGGGCAGCGCGAACGCGCCCTCGAGCATATCAAGCACGGCCGCGTGCGCGTGCTGGTCGCGACCGACATCGCCGCTCGCGGCATCGACATCCACCAGCTCGGCCACGTCGTGAACTTCGACGTCCCGATGGCGCCAGAGGACTACGTCCACCGCGTCGGCCGGACGGCCCGCGCACAAGCCGCCGGCGACGCGATCACGTTTGCCGCCGACGACGAAGAGCCGCTGATCCGTCGCATCGAGCACATCATCGGCAAGCGTATCGAGCGCTCGGTCAACCCGCTCTTCCCCGAAGCCAGCGTCGAAGCGCCCAAGCCGCGGATGGTCTATCAGTCGAAGGCCCGCCGCCGCCGCTGATCCTAGTCCCGGGCGAGGGAGACCCTAGCCGCGTTCGACGCCGCCCCGGAGCTGCGCGAATCCGTCGGCGATCGACCGGCGCATCGCTCGCAATTCGGCCAGGACGGGCTCGTCCCGGGCCTCGGATTGACCTAACACGTCCAGTACTCCGCCGACGTGGTGCGCCAGGTCTTCTATCGCGTCGGATTCGTCCGGGGCGTAGGCTTCCCGCGAGCGCTTCGGTCCGAGCAAGAGCGCACCGATCAGCCGCCCGCGCGATACCATCGGATAGGCGAACTCTCCTTCGAGCCGCGTGTCGATGCCGTGCAGATCGAGCCTGCGATGCCACGTGCGCAACGACACGATCGCGGGATCGTTCTCGCTGACTCCGGCGTATCTACCGTCGCCGTCACCCAAAGCGACCCGCGCGAACGAGGCTTCGGCATGGCGCTCCAATACGTCGACGGTACGTTCCATCAGCACGGCCCGATCGGTGACGAACGCGGCTTCACGCGCGAACCGGCGGATCGCTTCTTCGTCGTCGTGCCGCTTTCGGAAGAAGATGCGATCGAGCACGTGCTCGACGCGGTCGTGCACGAACCGCACGGAGAAGCCGAGCAGGAGGGCCACGCCTGCGCCGACGGCCACGCTGGTGGTGTGGCTCATCTCTTGCAGCCACGATCCGAGCGCCCACTCGAACAGCACGAACGCGCCTACGATGACGATGGAAACGCCGGAAAAGATCGCGAAGCGATTGAGCGCAAAGCCGATGTCCAGCACGCGCCTATTCAAGAGCGCGTACGTCATGCCGAGCGGCGCCAAGAAGGAGCCGAAATTCGCGAACCCATACGCGATGACGAGCGCGTCGCCGTGATGGGCGACGGGCAACAGGGCCGGAGCGACGAAAAGTATCCCATTCGCTAGGTAGGCGCCCACGAGCGGCGCCATGATCCACGCGCTGCGGCTCCGTTCCGCGCCCTTGGCCGCCGCAAGCGCCGACAACGCACATGCGATCGCGAGCGCGTAGGGGATCGAGGCGTAGGCCATGTCCCACTCCGGACCGACCCCTTGGGCCACCCAAGGCTGCGATCCGTTCCAAAGTGCGGCCAGCCGCACGACATTGAAGCCTGCGATCGCGGCACACGACGCGTACGCAAAGGTGGTCAGACCGATCCGCCACTGCGTCATGGGGCGGGCGACGAGCGACGCATAGGTCGCCAATAGCGCGACCTGGATCCAGACCAAGACGTTCCCCGCCCCCGCCGTCACGACGTCGGCGAGCGGCGACGGGCCGATCCAACTGCCCTGCAGCAGCCCGCTCGATGCGGGATAGAAGGCGAGCAGCAAGCAGAGCACGCGCCCTTCCCGTGTATCGGCGCGGCGCCAGCCGATAAGCGCGGCGAAGCCGAGCATCCAGAACGACGTCAACGAGAACAGCGACGTGTCCCAGCGCCAGACGGTCGGCCCCCCCGCGACGTAGTGGATGGGCACTTCGGCATGGCCGCGCGATACCACGAACCCGATCTTCTCGTGCGGATAGACGCCCGTCAGCAGGCGGTAGCGCTCGCCGGGCGCGAGATCGCCCACGTGGACCAAGTCGCCCACGCGCACGCCGCTGGCGTCCGCCGCCCCGCCCGCGTCCACCGCATCGACGCGGACGACCTTGGGGTCCGCGGTGCGCGACACTTGGAATCCGAGCGCCGACGACGCCTGAATGCTGTCGGTGAACAGACTGATCGCGGTGATCGCCGCGGAACCCAAACAGACCGCCAGGAGTATGCTGCGCCATGCCGTTACAGACATGGCGTGAGGCGTTCCCCGGGCATGGGTCGAAGGCCCGCCGCCGCCGCTGAAGTAATCCCCGGGCATGGACGCCTCACGACAGGTCGACGAACTGATCCGCGAGACCGGCGACTGGCGCGGCGACGTGCTCGCGAAACTGCGCGGGCTGCTGCTCGCGGCCGATCCGGGGATCGTCGAGGAGTGGAAGTGGATGGGCACGCCGACCTACTCCAAGCACGGCCTGATCTGCGTGATGAACCCGCACAAGGGCAAGGTCAAGCTGACCTTCGACAAGGGCGCCCGCTTCAAGGACGCGCACGGCCTGTTCAACGCCGGGCTCGAAGGCAACCAGCGGCGCGCGATCGATTTCTTCGAAGGCGACAAGGTCGACGCGCCCAAGCTCAAGGCCCTCATCAAAGAAGCCCTGGCCTACGACGCTACGAAAGCGAAGGGCGAATAGCGGCGCGACCCCTTGGCGGGCGCGTTTCTGCGAGCAGTAGACCCTCGGAACGATTACTTCCGAGGAGGCTACCTTGCAGACGAGCATCGTGCCGGCGCAGCGGGCGCTGGAGTTCGGCATCTATCGCGACGGCGATAACAATCTCGACCTCTCGCAGAACGAGGTGCTCCGCCAGGCGATCGGCGTGAGCGCCCGGGACCCGCGCATCGGGTTCGCGGTCGAGGACACGACCGCCGGCCGCCGCGGCGGCGCGCTGCACACGAACGACTATACCATCGCCGGCGGCCACATCGGCGACGCGCACGCCGGCGACGCGCACGACATGGCGAGCGAAGCGAATCTTGCGCGCTTCGTCGCGCACACGCTCGACGAAGCGCAGAGGTCCGGCGCCGAGCAGACCTGGATCGACCTGGTCGATCACGGCGCGGGCGACGGCGGCGGTCTCGAGGCCGACAGCACGCACCACGTGATGCCGATGCCGAAGATCGCGCAGGCCATCGCCGACGGCGTCGCGCTTCACGCCAAGGACCATCCCGAGGACGCGGGGCGCAACGTGGACGGGGTGGTCGCGAACCAATGTCTGATGGCCTCGCTGGGGTTCGCCGATGCGCTCTCCGGCGTCGGCGTCCGGTTCTTGGCGGCGTCGCCGGAGACCATGCTCTCGCCCGGCACGCCCAGCACCATCGCCGAAGCGATCGCGTCGCACGAAGACGACCCGCAGGCGATGGCGCGGGCGGCCGTGAGCGACGTGATGCGGACGAAATACGGCATCCCCGGCGACACGTTCGGGCCGGCCGCCGCCTTCGACGTCCTCGACCTCGATCCGCACAAGATCGGGGCGGTGCGCGCGAGCGTCAAGGCGTTCAACGATGCCGCCACGGCGGCGGCCCACGACCCGTCCGCTCGCGCCGCCCTGCGCGACGACATCGACGCGGTCGACGGCATGGTGCGCTTCCCGGAATCGAAAGGTCTACCGTGGCATGCCGATCGGCCCGCGACGGCGACCTACGATGCGATCGCGAGCGACAAGCGCTTGAGCGACGACGTGCGCGCAAAGGCGAGCGCCGCCGAACGCGACGTGGATGCGCTCGTGCTGGCGCACCGCGAGAGCCGGGGCTTCGCGCCCTTCGGCGGCAGCGACTACTCGGACGCCGCCGGGCCGACCGTCCACCTGCCGACGGACAAGAAGCAGATCGACCCGTGGGCGCCCGCCATCAGCGAGACCGACAACACCTTCTACAAAGCCACCGACGCCGCCGATCTGATCGACTCGCTGGTGTAGACGCGGTCTCGAGGTCGCCTACGAGCCCTGGTTCTCGAGCTTGAGAGTCGCGTTGGTGTCGGCGCGGACGCTCGCGGCAAGCGCGGCGTCGTCGGAGATCGAGCGCCCGTAGGACGGGATCATGTCCACGATCTTGGGCGTCCATTCGGTCAGCCGGCCCTTGAACGCCGATTTGATGACGTTGAGCATGATCGCGACCGAGGTCGACGCGCCCGGCGAAGCGCCCAGGATGGCCGCGAGCGAACCGTCCGCTGCGGTGATCACTTCGGTGCCGAACTGCAGCTTGCCGCCGGTCTTGGCGTCCGGCATGATGACCTGCACCCGCTGGCCGGCGACCTCGAGCCGCCAATCCTCGGGCTTCGCGTCCGGGAAGAACAGCTTGAGCGAGGCGAAGCGCTTCTGCAGCGACTGCAGCACCTCGCCGACCAGATATTTCGTGAGGTCGAAGTTGTCGCGGCCGACCGCCAGCATCGAGCCCAGATTGCCGCCGTTGATCGATGCGAACAGATCGGCGTACGAGCCGTGCTTGAGGAACTTGGTCGAGAAGCCGGCGTACGGTCCGAAGAGCAACGCGCGTTTGCCGTCGACGTAGCGGGTGTCGAGGTGCGGCACCGACATCGGCGGCGCGCCGACCGAGGCTTTGCCGTAGACCTTCGCATCGTGCCGGCCCGCCAGAGCGGGATTGTCGCTGCGCAGCCAGATACCGCTGACCGGGAACCCCCCGAAGCCTTTGCCCTCGGGAATGCCCGACTTCTGCAAGAGCGCGAGCGCGCCGCCGCCGGCGCCGAGGAACACGAACTTCGCGTTGAGCGTCCGCTTCGCACCCGAGGCGTCGCGCGCGGTCACGTCCCACCGGCCGCCGGCATCGCGCTTGAGATCGGTCACGCGATGGCCGTACGACGCGGTGAAACCGGGCTGCTTGCCGAGGTACGCCAGCATCGCGCGCGCCAGCGCGCCGAAGTCGACGTCGGTGCCGGCGGTCGTGCGGGTCGCGGCGACCTGCTCGTACGGATCGCGGCCCTCCATCACGAGCGGCATCCATTCGGCCAGACGCTCGCGGTTCTCCGTGTACTCCATGCCGGCGAAGCAGTGGTGCGCGCTCATGGCCGCAAACCGCTTGCGCAGGAAGTCGACGTCGTCGGACCCGCGCACGAAGCTGACGTGCGGGACGGTATGGACGAACGATTCGGGCGCGCCGATCGCGCCTTTCCGCACCAGGTACGACCAGAACTGACGCGAGAGATCGAACTCGGAATAGACCTTGAGCGCGCGCGAGATGTCGACCGAGCCGTCCTTGCCCTCGGGGGTGTAGTTGAGTTCGCAGAGCGCGGCGTGACCGGTGCCCGCGTTGTTCCAGGCGTTGGTGCTCTCTTCGGCCGGCCCGTCGAGCGCTTCGAAGAGCGCGAGGGTCGCGTCCGGCTGCAGTTCTTTGACGAGGGTCGCGAACGTCGCGCTCATAATTCCGCCGCCGACGAGCGCGATGTCGACGCTGTTCTCCGAGTTGGTCACGGACCGGAGGTTTGGCCCCGGGCCGCCTCCATCCCTCGAAAAAGGTCCCCTGCACGGCTCAAGGAACCACGTCGGCCACTGCTGGAGGTCGTTCTATGACTCGGTCCTTTCGCGCGTTCGCCCGGATCTCGATCGTCGCGGCGATGCTCGCCGCCGGAGCCGCGCGGGCGGCCGACACCGAGCGCCCCGCGCTGACCGAGCCGGTCACGCTGGCGAGCCAAGGGGGCGTCCTCGAGGTGACCCTGACGGCCCACCAAGGCGTAGCTCGCTTCGACACCGTCGCCACGCCGGTGAAGAACGTCCTGGTGTTCGCGTATTCCGTGCAGCGCGGAAGCGCGTCGGACGGCAAGATGTCCGGCGACGGTCTGTATCCGGCTCCGACCCTGCAGGTCGCCCCCGGCGAGACCTTGATCGTCCACATGAACGACGGGCTTCGCGGCCTGACGATCCGCGACTATTACAATCCGGCCTATACCGCCAAAGGGAAACGCGTCCCGCTGTATCCGCCGCAGCTGCGGTCGTCGCCGATCAACCTGCACGTGCACGGCCTGCACGTCACCCCACGCGGCAACGGCGACAACGTGCTGCTCGACATCCAGGCCGGGATGTCGAACACCTACACCTATCACGTGCCGGCGGACATGCCGCAGGGCGCGTACTGGTATCACAGCCACCTCCACACCCTGACCGCCGAGCAGACCTACTACGGCCTGGCGGGCCTGCTCGCCATCGGTCGCGTCGACGGCGGTCTCCCGGTGGTGACCGCCAAGCACATCCCGGTGCGGAACATGATCCTGCAGTACAACGACGTCTTCGACCGCGCCGGCGGCCTGGCGCAGCTCAACAACGTCAACTGGCCGCAGTACGTCAGCACGATGGCGGCGCCGGCGGCCGGCCAGTTGAAGAACGGCACCTACCGTCCGTCGCTCGCGCCGGTGAACTTCGCGTCGGCGAAACCCGGCACGCGCTACGCGACCGTGTGGTATGCGGGGCCGCTCTCGATCGACAACAACCGCGGGCTGTTCCAGTTCGTGCCGAGCAACCTGCAGCGGTTCGCCGCGTCGAGCGGACGCGCCGCCGACGACGTCCCGGCCGATCCGTCGCTGCCCGACGAGCTGCGCGACGTGCAGTTCACCGTCAACGGTCAGTTCGAGCCGGTGGTGCACGCCAAGGCCGGTCAGACCGAGATCTGGGTGCTCGAGAACATCAGCGATTTCGCGTACATGAATGTCGAGCTGACGGAGACCGCGACCGGACACCACCCCAAGATCGCGATCGTCGGCCAAGACGGCAACCCGTATCCCGTCGTCCACTACCCGCCGACCCGCGGCGGCACCGAACTGCTGATCCCGCCGGCCAGCCGTTACGCGATCGCGGTCACCATTCCGGCAACCGGATCGCTGGTGCTGGAGATGCCGCCGATGCTGCGCGGCGCGAAGACCAAGACCGCGCCCGGCATCCTCTACACCAACAACGGAACGGCGAATCCGCCGGCCGTCCTCGGGAACCTGAGCGTCCTGCCGTCCGCGATGAGCTATGCCGACGGCTTCTTCGTCTTCCCGACGCAGGTGCTGGCGCGCGCCGTCCCGTCCGAAGGTCCCGGCGAGACGACCGCGTTCGTCGAGGGGCAGCCGCTGCACGCGTACACCTCGTTCGTCGACCTCTCGCGCGTGAAGCCGGACGTGCGGCGCACGCTCGTCATCGGCGGCGGCTTCTTGAACGGCAACGCCAGCACGGCGGACCCGAAGGCGTTCGTCTACGCCTTCGACGGCAACGCGTTCCCGTACATCCCGCTGATCCAGCCGCGGCTCGGATCGGTCGAAGAGTGGACGTTCGTCAACCACAACAACGACGAGCACCCCATCCACGTGCACGTCAACGACTTCCAGGTGATGCACTATCACGATCCGACCACCGGCCTCACGACCGGCGTCGAGATGTGGGGCGACGACAACGTCAACGTCCCGGCGCCGACCATGGGCGCGCGCGAAGCGGTCGTGACGCCCGGCACGCTCACGATGCGCACCAAGTTCGTCGACTTCACCGGCCTGTACGTCCTGCATTGCCACCGCCTCAACCACGAGGACAACGGCTTGATGGCGATGATCGACGTGATCCCGGCCGTCTCCGCGTTCGCGGTCGGCGTCCCGGGTTCGCCCGGCCATCCGGCCACCGTGCGCGTGTACGACGGCGCCGGCGACCGGCCGATCGCGACGGTCACGCCGTTCCGCGACTTCTACGGCATGCCGAACGTCGCGATGGGCGACGTCGAGGCGGACGGCGTGCTCGACCTGATCGTCGGCACCGGCAAGGGCGCGCCCGCGAGCGTGGTCGTCTACTCCGGCACGGCGCGCCGCGGCGGGCGCGCCTTCGGGACCGAGGTCGCGCGCTTCGCGCCGTTCCCCGCGGCCGAGCGCGGCGGAGCGACCGTCGCCGCCGCGCAGATCGACGGCACTAGTGCGGACAACATCATCGTCGGTTCGGGTGCCGGCGCGCGGGATCGGGTCAACGTCTACGGCTCGCAGATGCCGGCGGCGTCCGGCACGGCGCCGGCGCTGTTCACCTCGTTCGAACCGTACGGCGACGACCGCGCGGGTGTCAGCGTGGCGGCCGGGATGGTCGACATGATGTCCGGCCGCTACAGCATCGTCACCGCGCCCGGTCCGGGCAGTCCGGCGGTGGTCAAAGTCTTCCGGCTGTGGCTCATGAAGCCGTTCGGCCCGACCGGCGAAGCGGCGGCGCACATGGCGCAAACCGTGGACGCTCCCGTCACCACGGCGTCGTTCGCGCCGTTCGGTCCGAACTACCGCGGCGGTCTTTCGCTCGCGGTCGGATGGCTGGCCGGATCGCTCGGCGGCGCGCAGAGCATCGTCGTCGGTCAGCGCGCCGGCGGCACCGTCAAGATCTACTCGAGCGGCAGCGCGCTCCAAGGTGCGCCGATGGTCTATCTGAAGAATCCGGAAGACCACGACTACGGCGTCGGGTTCAGCGCGACCGCGAGCTTCGATCCGTTCGGCGGGCGAACGGTGAGCGTCGGGACGACCGCGACCACCTCGGGCGCGGATCTGCTGGTCGGCGGCACCTCGCCCGACGGCAAGACGGTCCGGCTGATGAAGTACGCGATGGTCCGCGCGACCCCGACCGCCGCGACCCTGCGCGCCCGCCCGCTCGGCCGCATCAGCTCGACGCCGGGTTCGCAGGCGCCGTCGATCGGAGGGAACTAGCGATGGCCTCGAGCGATTCGCAACAGGGCGGCACCGAAGTCGTCGTCACGCAGATCAAACCGGGCAGCGAGATCGCGTACCGCGCGTTCGCCGACCGGTTCATCAGGGCGCAAGCCGCCTTCCCCGGCTATCTGGGCTCGTTCATCCAGCCGCCGCTCACCGAAGGAGCCGGATGGACGACGACCATCCGCTTCGATACGGGCGCCCATCTCGACGACTGGATGAACTCTCCGCAACGCGCCGCTCTGGTCCAGGAAAGCGAACCGCTGGTGCTCGGTTTCCAGACGCAGCGCATCGATGCGTCGTTCCCCGGATGGGTGCCGGCCGATCCCGCGACCGGCAAGGCGCCGAGCAAGTGGAAGACGGCGGCGCTGGTGCTGCTCACGCTCTTCCCGGTCGTCATGCTCGAACTGCGGTTTCTCAACCCGCTGCTGCGCTCGCTGCATCCGGCGTTGGCCACCTTCATCGGCAACGGCTTGAGCGTCGCGCTGACCACCTGGCCGCTGATGCCGCTCGCGATCCGCGCGTTCCGGCCGTGGCTCTTCCCCGAAGGCCAGCCGCGCGGACGCGTGCTGGCGATGCCGTTCGTGCTGGCCGCCGGCTATGCGATCGAGATCGCCGCGCTCTGGCGGCTGCTGCTCTAGACCATCTCGAGCGACTGCAGTCGCGCGAAGATCCGGTCCTCGGTGAACGGCAGCGCGGTGAATCGGACCCCGGTCGCGGCGCGCAAGGCGTTGCCGATGGCGGGCGCGACCGGATTGATCGTGTTCTCGGCGATGGACTTCGAGCCGAGCGGACCGACCGCGTCGTAGGTGTCGGCGAAGAACACCTCGGTGACCGGCGCGTCCGCGAAGGCCGGGATGCGATAGTTGCGCAGCGTCGGATTGACGACCGCGCCGTGCGCGTCGTAGACCATCTTCTCTTGGAGCGCGTAGCCGATGCCCTGCACCACGCCGCCGATGACCTGGCCGCGCAATTGGTTCGGGTTCATCGGGACGCCGGCGTCGACCGCTTCGGCGCTGTAGAGGATCCGGATCTCTCCCGAGATCCGATGGACGGCCAGCCGCACGCCGTAGGCGATGAAGGCGACCGTGCGCGGCGAACCGTAGGCCTTGCGGAAGGCCGCCAACGCGACGCCGGCCGCGCTCGCGGTCGCGTGCAGTTCGGCCAGCGGAATGCGGTGCCCGTCGCAGACGACCGCGTCGCCGTCGAGGGCGCACGCCGCGAGCGCCGCGCCGGTGGTGCGGGCCGCATAGCCGAGGATGGTCTCGCGCAGGGCGCGGGCGGCGTTCTCGACGGCCTTGGTCGGCACCATCATCCCGACGCTGGCGAACGTGCCGCTGTCGTACGGCGTCTCGTCGGTGTCTGCGTTGAGGAACGCGACCCGCGAGGTCGTGCAGTTCAAGACCTGCGCGACCACCTGCTGCTGGGCGGTCACCAGGCCGTTGCCGATCTCGACCGAGCCGACCGTGAAGCGGTAGCTGCCGTCGGCCTGCAATGCGATCTCGCACCCCGATCGCTGTTCGGTCGGCGGCACGCAGTCCAGCATCGAGAGCGCCGTCCCGCTGCCCTCGAGCCAATCCTCTCCGTCCGGCTTGGGCAGCCCGCGACCGCTCGCGAGCCCCCGCTCGATCGCATCGATGCATTGGTCGAGCCCGTAACTGCCCATCGTCAGATCCGAGATCTCCGAGAGCGCCGATTCCATCTTGTCGTGCGCGCCGATCACGTTCTTGCGCCGCATCGCGATCGGATCGATCGCGAGCATGGCGGCCAGTTCGTCCAAGGCCGATTCGACCGCGAAGGTCGGCTGGGTCGTGCCGTAGCCGCGAAACCCGCCGCCGCACTGCATGTTCGTGTAGACGGCGTACCCGTCGCCCTTCTTGTTAGGGCATTTGTAGAGCGCCCACGGTCCGGACATGCCGTTGGCCAGCGTCTCGCCGCCGTGATTGCCGTACGCTCCGGTGTTCGAGACGATCCGGTACTGCATCGCGGTCAGCGTGCCGTCGCGCTTGGCGCCCAGCTTGACGCGGATCTTCATCGGATGCCGGGTGGTCGCGCCGGTGAACTGCTCCTCCCGTGTGAACTCCCACTTGACCGGCCGGCCGGTCTTGATGGTGGCGAGCAGTGGCAGATCCTCGCTCATCATGTCCTGTTTGCCGCCGAAGCCGCCGCCGACGCGTTCGGCGAACACGTGCAGGTCGGCCGGCAGGATGCCGAACAGGTAGCAGAGCTTGCCCTTGACGATGAACGGGCCTTGCACGCTGGTGCGCACGTGCAGGCGACCGTCCTCGCCGCGCCAGGTGATCGACTGCATCGTCTCCAGATGCACGTGCTGCTGGCGCGGCGCGTCGTAGGTCGCTTCGTAGACGGCGTCGGCTTCGGCGAAACCGTCAGCGACGCTGCCGACCTCGCCGTGGATCTCGAGGAAGACGTTCTTCTCGGCGTGCTGGATGTGCGAGTCGCCGTCTCTGGCGTGCAGCTGCGGAGCGCCGGGCGCCATCGCCTCTTCCGGGTCGAAGACCGCCGGGAGCACCTCGTACTCGACCTCGAGCTTGCGGCAGCCTTCCTCGGCTGCGGCCTCGGTCTCCGCGACGACCGCGGCGATCCGCTGTCCGACGAAGCGCGCTACGTTGTCGAGCAGATAGGTATCGTCGGGATCGACGCGGTTATCTTCGTGGATGGCGGTCGTGTACAGGCGACGCGGGACGTCTTCCCAGGTGAAGACCTCGACCACGCCCGGGACCGCCAGCGCGGCGCTGCGGTCGATCGAGAGGATCTTGGCGTGCGCGTGCGGCGATCGCAGCACCTTGAGGTGCAGCATGCCGTCCATCGGCGGGACGTCGCCGGTGTAGCGCGCCTTGCCGGTGACGATGTCCCGGGCGAACGGATTGGGGACGTTCGTCCCGACCGACGATCCGGTGGCGTCGCACGCGACATTCTTGACGCCCGCGAACGCGTCCCGGATCGATCCGTAGCCGGTGCACCGGCACAGGTTCCCTTTGAGCGCACGCGGCAGATCGTCTTTCTGTTCGTCCGTCAGGGCCGCGCCGGTCATGATCATGCCGGCGGCGCAGTATCCGCACTGGAAGCTCTGCGCGTCCAGAAAGGCCTGCTGCATCGGATGCAGCGCGTCGCCGTCGGCCAACCCCTCGATGGTGGTGACGCGCTTGCCTTCGGCCCGGAAGGCCGGATAGAGGCAGCTGTGCACCGGCTTCTCGTCGACCCAGACCGTACACGCGCCGCAGTCGCCGCCGTCGCAGCCTTTCTTGACGCCGTACCACCCCAGATCGCGCAAGAAGACGCGCAGGCATTCACCCGGAGCCGGATCCGCAGCGAAGGCCTTCCCGTTGACGTCGAGCTTCATGCGCCCAGCTCCGCGCGGATCTGCTCGGCGTAATGGTACGTCAGGTGCTTGCGGTGCGCGGGCGATCCGTGGACGTCGTCGAGATAGAGCGCGTCCGGGATGGCCGCGTCGATCGCGTCGCGCAACTCGTCCGATGACGGCAGGCCGTCGAAGGCGAGCTGGACCGGCCTGACCGTCGCAGCGGTCACCGTCAGCGTCAGCCCGCCGGAGGGCCGCGAGCGCGTGCCGATCAGCAGCACCGACGAGCGCCCCAGGTGGGTGAGTTCGCCCCGCCGGAACGCGAACGTCTTGGCCAGCGCCGAGGCGGGCAGCCGGATGGCGCGCAGCAGCTCGCCGGGCGCGAGCACGTTGGCGTGGTTTCCCGTGACGAAGTCGATCGCGCGGACCGCGCGCGGTTCGCCGTCGCGCGGCCACAGGACGTACGTCCCTTCGAGCGCGACGGTGAGCGAGATCATCGGTCCGGCCGGCAGCGACATCACGATGTTGCCGCCCACGGTCGCCTCGTTCCAGATCTTGAACGACGACAGGAACGAGCGGCAGCACTGGCCGATCAGCGGACCGGCCTCCCAGCCGGCGGGCGTAACGAACGCATAGAGGTCGGCGATCGTGCAGCTCGCCGCGATCTCGAGGCCATCGGGCCCGCTCGCGAGCGGCGTCCAGCCGAACCGTGCCAGGTCGATCAGCGTGTCGGTGTGGATCTGCGGTTCGGAGAACAGCCAGGTCCCGCCGGCCAGCCACGCGTCGCCGGCGCGCCAGTGCCGGATCTCGTCCGGCGTCGCCGGGCGTTTCACTTCGACGATCGTATTGAGATTCACAAGCGAAGCACGTACCACGGCGCGGATAGGACTTCCTCACTATCGCGACGATTTTCACCGTATGAAACGCACGCTCTCGCTTCTGCTGTTGGCGGTCTTGGCCGGCGGCCCGCTCTTCGCTCGCGCGGCCGAGCCCGCTTCCCCTGCGCCGGCCGCGCCGGCCGGCGTCGCCGGCGCCGGCGAGACGGGCGACGCCGTCAGCCAACACGTCGTCACCATCGACGGCCGGCCGGTCGCGTATACCGCCCGTGCCGGAACCTTGGCACTCAAAGACGGCAACAACGTCGAGACCGCCCGCGTCTTCTACACCGCATATACGACCGGCGGCTCCGACCGGCCGGTCACGTTCATCTATAACGGCGGACCCGGCAGTTCGACGATGTGGCTGCGGATGGGCTCGATCGGGCCGGTCCGCGTGGCGGCGCCCAACGGCACGCCGGGCGCGCCGGCGCCGTACCGCATCGCGGACAACCCGTACAGCCTGCTCGACAAGAGCGACCTGGTGTTCATCGACATGCCCGACTCGGGCTTCGGCCGGATCGCGCCCGGCAAGGAGAAGGCGTTCTTCGGCGTCGATCAGGACGCGGCCGCGTTCGGGCAGTTCATCTCGAACTATCTCACCCGGTTCGACCGCTGGAACTCGCCGAAGTTCTTGTTCGGCGAATCCTACGGGACGACGCGTTCGGCGGCGCTGGCCGACTATCTGGTCGGCAAGGGCATCTTCCTCAACGGCGTCGTGCTGCTCTCGTCGATCTTGAATTTCGGGCTCGACTACGGCAACGGCGATCCGATCGCCGCCGGCGACTGGGCCTACGTGCTGTATCTGCCGACCGAGGCCGCGACCGCATGGTATCACCACAAGGTCGCCAACGCGCCGGCCGATCTGCCGGCGTATCTGCGCGAGGTCCGGGCCTTCGCGCTGGGCGACTATCTCGACGCGCTGGCGAAGGGCGACGCGCTCGGCGCGGCCCGGCGCGACGACGTCGTCCGAAAGCTCGCGCGGTATCTCGGACTTCCCCAACAGTTCGTCCGCAATGCGAACCTGCGCGTCTCCTACGATCGCTTCCAACGCGAGCTGCTGCGCGGCAGCGGTCAGGTCGTCGGCCGGCTCGACGGCCGCTTCACCACCTACGACCTGGACCGCGCTTCGAACGAAGGCCCGGCCTGGGACCCGACCGACTCCGCCATCGACGGCGCGTACACCACCGCCATCAACCAGTACCTGCGCCAGACGCTGGGCTATAATCCGCCGATGCCGTACCGGACCAACATCTACGACATCATCTACGCCGGCGACAGCTCGTGGGATTTCTCGCACGGCCGGCGCTACCCGACCAACGTCGCGCCGGACCTGGCCGACGCGATGGTGCAGAACCCGAACCTCAAGGTGTTCTCGGCGAACGGCTACTACGATTTCGCGACGCCGTTCTTCGCGACCGAGTACACCCTCAAGCACCTCAACCTGAGCCCGCAGCTCCAGAGCAACATCACCTTCGGCTACTATCAGTCGGGCCACATGGTGTACTTGAACGACACCGCGCTCGTCCAGTTCAAATCCGACCTCGCGCGCTGGTACGACGCGGCGCTGGGACGCTAGGAGAATGATCCACACCATGAACGCACGCACCATCGCCGCGACGCTCGCGGCCGCGCTGCTCCTGGGAGCCGCGCCCGCGCCGAAACATCCGGCGGTCCCGCCGGCCGATCCCGACTCGGTCACCCACGCCGTCGCCCACGTCGCCGGCGCGACCATCCCGTACGCGGCGCGCGCCGGCACGATCACCCTGCGCAACGCGAAGGACGAGATCACCGGCCGGATGTTCTACACCGCGTTCACCAAGGACGGCGCCGACGCGAACCGCCGGCCGGTCACGTTCTTCTACAACGGCGGCCCGGGCAGTTCGAGCGTCTGGCTGCGGATGGGCTCGTTCGCCCCGCTGCGCGTGCGGACGTCCGACGACAAATCGATCCCGAACGCGCCGTTCGCGCTGATCCAGAACGCCTACAGCCTGATCGACAAGAGCGACCTGGTCTTCGTCGACGCACCGAACACCGGCTTCAGCCGCGTGCTCGGCGCGGGCGATCCCAAGGACTTCATGGGCATCGACCAGGACGGGCGCGCCTTCACCCAGTTCGTGCAGCGCTACATCACGCAGTTCTCGCGCTGGAATTCGCCCAAGTTCCTGTTCGGCGAGAGCTACGGGACCACGCGCGACTGCGTGCTGGTCAACATGCTCGAGGATGCCGGCGTCCAGGTCAACGGCGTCGTGCTGCTCTCGTCGGTGCTCAACTTCGGCCTCGGCGGCGGACCGATCGCGGGAGGCGACTGGACCTACGTCGGCTATCTGCCGACCGAGGCCGCGACCGCGTGGTTCCACCACAAAGCCGGTCGAGGCAAGAGCCTGGTCGCGTTCGTGAACGAAGTCGAGGCGTTCGCGGGCGGCCGGTATCTCCACGACCTCGCGCAAGGATCCGACCTGAGCCCGGCCGCGTTCGACGCAGACGTGGCCCGCCTGCACGACTATCTGGGGCTCTCGGAGACCTACATCCGCAACTCCGACCTGCGCGTGCCGTACTCGCGCTTCGAGAAAGAACTGCTGCGCGACCGCTCGACGGTGGTCGGCCGCTACGACGGGCGGTACACCACCTACGACCTGGACGTCAACGCCGACCGGCCGGATTGGGATCCGTCGGATGTCGGCATCTCGGGCGCGTTCGTGGCGCTGGGCAACCACTACATGCGCGACACGCTCGGCTATCGCACCAACCTGGAGTACCGCCCGACCGCCTATGGCGAACTCGGCGCGCCCTGGGACATGCATCACAACGGCAGCGATCCGCCGGCCAACGTCGCGCCGGATCTGGCCACGGCGATGACCGAGAACCCGCACCTGCACGTCTTCTCGGCTAACGGCTACTACGACTTCGCTACGCCGATGTACGCGACGGTCTACACGCTGCGTCACCTCGGTCTCAATCCGGCGCTTCAGAAGAACGTCACGTTCGGCTTCTATCCGTCGGGACACATGGTCTATCTCAATCCGGCGGCGCTGGCGACGTTCAAGGCCGACCTCGCCCGCTGGTACGACGATGCGCTGTGATCCCGATCCCGTATCTCGAGCGGTTCCGCGCGCGGACGATCGCCAAGCGCGATAGCCGCAGCCCGGCCGCCGACGATCCGGAGGCCTGGGACCGGGACACGGTCCTGATGCGCGGCCTGGGGATCGGGCTGCACGAGACGCTCGCGTTCCTGATCGGCGGGGCGCCGTCGCTGGACGCGTTCGAGGCGTGGATCCTCGAACGCAACGGCGGCGTTATCGAGCCGTCGCGCATCGAGCAGATCAACGCCGCCATCGACGGCCGCATCGAAGAACTCGGCACCGGCGAACCGCTCGCCCCCGCGCTCGACGCCGGCGACCTGGCGTTCTTCGCAGAGCACGGCTACGTCGTGCTGCACGACGCCGTGCCGCTCCAGCAGGCGCGCGATGCCGAGGCGGCCATCTGGACGTTTCTGGGGATGAGCCCGGACGATCCGGCGAGCTGGTACGCCGATCCGCACGGTCATTCGATCTGGGTGCCGCTGCTGCAGCATCCGGCGATCTGGGCCAACCGCCGCGCGCCGCGGATCCGAAGCGCGTTCGCGCAACTGTGGGGACGCGACGACCTGTGGGTGACGGTCGATCAGGCCGGCATGAATCCGCCCGAAACGCCGGCGTGGACGTTCCCGGGGCCGAACCTGCACTTCGACGTCGGACTGGTGCCGCCGGTCCCGTTCGGACTCCAAGGCATCCTGTATCTCACCGACACGGACGCCGACCAAGGCGCGTTCACGTGCGTCCCCGGCTTCCACCGGAGGATCGATGCGTGGCTGCGCGACATGCCGCCCGGCGAAGACCCGCGCGCCTTCGACCTCGCCCGGCTCGACCCGAAGCCGATCGCGGGCCGGGCCGGCGATCTGATCGTCTGGCATCAGGCGCTCCCGCACGGCAGTTCGCCGAACCGCGCGCGACGGCCGCGACTCGTGCAGTACGTCGCGATGCAGCCGTCGCGGATCGAGACGCGCGACGGATGGCGCTGATGCGCGGCGCCGCGTTCGCGCTGCGCTTCGCGCTGACCGCGCCGTACACGCTGCTCGGGCTCGTCTGGGGTGTGGCCTGGGGCGGGCGGCTGCGCTGGCACCCGGGCTGGTTCATCGAATGCAGCGGGATGCGCGGCGGCTACCCGCGCGCCGGGATCACGATCGGCTCGCTGTGGTTGTGCGGCGGGCTCAACGACGAACGCCGGCGCCGCCACGAAGCCGTCCACGCGACCCAGTGGGCCATCTTCGGGCCGCTGCTCCCGCCCTTGTACTGGATCGCCGAAGCGGTCGCTCCGCAGGCGCGCAATCCGTTCGAACGCTGGGCCGGGCTACGCGACGGCGGGTATCTGCCCTAGACGGACGCGCCGCGTTTGAACATGCGGCGCAAGGCGTTCTTGAAGCGCCAGATCCGCCCGGTCTGGATCTGGTCGATGCGGGTGGCGAGATCGCTCGTCTCCTTGCGCGTCCGGTCGATCGCCGATCCCAGGTGCCGGACGAACGTCGCCGCCAGCGCGTGATACCGTTCGCGCTCGCGCTCGAGGTCCTCGCGCGCGCGGTCCAGCTCCTCGCGGGTCGCCGTCGGGAGCCGCGGGGCGTCCAAGGCCGCGTGCAGTTCCAGGACCAGCGCGGCGTTCAAGCGTTCGGCGTTCGCCACCCGGCCGCGCAACGCGATCACGGTGCGGCGGATGGCGTCGCGCTCGCGCGTGGCCGCATCGAGCGCCGCCAGCGCCTCGCTCAACTCGGCCTCGACGCGCGCCGTGCCTTCGTCGATGCGAGCGGCCAGTTCCGCGTTGAGGCGCTCGAAACCGAACCGGGCGTTGGCGAGTTCCGTGTTGACCGCTAGATAGCGTTTCGCGATCGCGCGCGTGGCGAGATCGTCCGTGAGCGGCGAGGCCTTGACGACGAACTGGAGCGTCTCGCATTCCGGATCGCGACGGACCGACTCGACGACCTCGTTCTTGTAGTCGGCCGGGATCAGCGGCGGCACCAGGGCCGACGGTTCGAAGAGCGGCAGCGTCGTGCGTTCCATCGATTCGACCCGATAGCCCGCGCACAGGAACAGTTCGTCGACCGTCTTGGCGGTGAAGAACCGGAGGTTCGCATCGTCCAGGATGCCGAGTTCGCGATAGTCGAAACTGCCGTCGAGCAATTTGAGGCGGACCGCGCCGTGCGCGACGTTCGGGATGGAGGCGATCAGAAAACCGCCCGGGCGCAGCGCCGCGCGCGCCTCTTCGAGCAGGCGGGTGGGATAGCGGAGATGCTCGAGGACGTTGGCGCACACGATGGCGTCGAACGAGGCCGGTTCGACCAGGGTGGAGAGCGGGGTGCCGTCCAGATCGGCCACGATCGCGCGCGTGCAGTAGGCGCGGGCGGCCTCGACCGCGACCGGGCTCACGTCGATGCCGACGACGTCGCACTGGCGCTGGGTCAAGTGCATGGCGAAGGAGCCGTCGGCGCATCCGAGATCCAGGACGCGCTTGCGCTCGCCGATCATCTCGAGCATCTTGGCGATGCTGCCGTCGGGGTCGACCGGCGAGCGTTCGGCGACGACGCGATCCGGATACCGTGTGGTTCTATTGGAAAGCATCGACATTCCCTCGCTGGGCTGGTTCTCGTCGACCGTTCAAAGCCCTGGACGCTCGACGGCGAGCGTGCCGTCGCCCGCATCTAACGTCGCGAAAGCGCCCACCGGCAAGGTCCACTGATCTCCATCATGCCCGATCGGAGCCCCGCTCAACACGGGAACCCCGAGATCGCCGAAACGGTCCGCGAGGACGTGGGCCAGTCGACGCTCCGGCTCGGCGTCCTCGCCCGGATCGCAGCCCGCGAACGTGCCCAAGACGATCCCGGCGCACCCGCGCAGTGCTCCGCTCGCGCGCAGCTGCGTGGCCATCCGGTCGATCCGGTAGGGCGCCTCGTCGATCTCTTCGAGGAAGACGATCGCCCCGGCGCAATCGATCGCGTAGGGCGTCCCGACGAGGGCCGCCATCAGGGACAGATTGCCGCCCGCAAGCCGTCCGCGCGCGCGACCCGGGACGAGTGCGCGACCCTCCGGCGCCGCCAGCGTCCCGACCGGAGCGTCGGAGAGGACCGCGCGACGAAGCCAACCGATCTCGTCCGGACCGAACGGCGAGAGCGCGACGACCGGGCCGTGGAACGTCACCACCCCGGCCCGCGCGCTGCACGCCCCGAGCAAGGCGGTCAGATCCGAGTAGCCCAGCAGCACTTTCGGATCGGCGCGCAAGGCGTCGTAGTCGACCAGATCGAGCAGCCGGGTCGTGCCGTAACCGCCCCGGACCGCGAAGATCCCGCGCACGTCCGGATCGCGCAGCGCCGCATTGAGATCGGCGGCGCGCTCCGCGTCGGTCCCCGCGAGGTAGCCGCGACGCGCCAGCACGCGATCGCCGGGGACGGCGCGCAGGCCGAGCGCCTCGACGCGCGCGATCGCGACGTCCAACTCGGCGGCCGAGGCGAGCGGGCCGGCCGGCGCGATCAGCGCGACCGCATCGCCGGGGCGCAAGGACGGTGGGTAGATCATGCCTTCGTCAACGCGACGCGCTCCGGGTAGATGGGACGATTGACGATGCGCCCGAGCGCGTCGGCCTTGGCGGTGAGCGCGAGATCGGAGAAGCGCGCGAACGCGTCGCGCTCGGCCTCGCCTTCGGCGAACCGCTCGGTCTGACGCAGATCGACCGTGCCGTCGACCCGGAGGAAGCGCAGGTAGCGCCCGTCGTCGTCGAAGCCGGTCTCCACCAGCCCCGCATCTTCGAAGATGCGCGCGGCGGCGGCGACGCTGCGCTCGTTCGCCTTGTCGAGGTCGAGCGTGCGCGCGATGTCGACGTAGGTCGCGCGCAGTTCGCCATCGTGCGCCATCCCCTTCATCCCGCGGTAGAGTTCGCGCAGGACGGGAAGGGTGGGCGCGTCGCGATCGATGATGAACTCGTTGATGCGTTTGTCGGCGTCGCCGTAGAGCAGATGGATCTCCGCCGGCAGGCCGTCGCGGCCCGCGCGGCCGGCCTGCTGGTTGAACTCGGTGAAGTCGAAATTGAGATGGTAGAGCACGACGTGACGCACGTCGGGGAGGTCGATGCCCTCGCCGAACGCGGAGGTCGCGATCACGATACGGATCTCGCCGGCGCGGAAGTAGCGTTCGACCTGCAGCCGGTCCTCGGTCGGCATGCCGGCATGGTAGAACATCACGGTATCGCCCAGCCGCTTGCGCAGACCGTCTGCGACCTTCTGCGCCTCCGTCCGCGACATGCAGTAGACGATCGCCTTGCCGTCGTTCGAGCGGTCCAGCAGCTCGGCCAGATAGCCGATCTTGTCCTTGGTGCCGCGCGCGTCGATCATCCCGAGGTTCTCGCGCACCGTCGGATCGATGACCCACGCGTCGATGCGCAGTTCGCGGGTGACGTGCGCGAAGGCGGCATCGCCGGCGGTCGCGGTGAGCGCCAGCACCTGCGGCGAACCCAGCGACGCGATGGCCGCGCCCAGCTTGCCGTAGGCCGGCCGGTGCTTGGATTCGTAGAGGTGGTGGGCCTCGTCGACGACGACCAGCCGCGGCAGGCTCGGACCGGCGAACGCGTCGCGATGGAACGTCAGGAACTCCGGCGTCGCCAGGATGACGTCCCACGAACCGTCGTCGAGCGCGGCGAACAAGGCCGCCCGTTCGTCCGGCGTGATCGACCCGTTGGCGCGCAGGATGCGCAGCCCGAACGGGTCGAGCTTGCGCGCGAGCGCCTCGAACTGATCGTTGGCCAGCGCGCGCAGCGGATAGATGACCAGCGTCTTCTCGCCGTGCGCGAGCGCGCGCCGCGCGGCGGTCAGCTGGAAGCAGAACGACTTGCCGCGGCCGGTGCCGAGCACCGCCAGCGTGTTCTTGCCGGCGTCCACCCGTTCGAGCACGTCGAGCTGCGCGCGATGCGGCCGGTGGTCGCCGAGCAACGCGCGGATCAGGGCCTCGTCGTCGCCGCGAAGGCGCTCGCGCGCGGCGCCGCCGCCGGCCTTCTCGAAGGCCGCGACCCGCTTGCGCCAGACGAAGATGTTGACCCCGCGATGCTTCTCTCCACCCCCGGTCAGGGAAGCGACGCGCGCGCCGTAGGGCGTGCCCTCGTCGATGACCGGCGCGATCTCGCGCGCGATCTCCTTGCGCAAGAAGCCGAGCTGGAGACTGCCGAAGTGGACCGCGATGGCGTTGGGGTCGTAGGGGTTCTCGGGCTGACGGATCAGCGCGAGGTCGGCGCCTTCGGCCAGGCCGTCGAGGATGTCCTGACGTCCCTCGAACGAGACCCCGACGATCTTGGTGTGGAACGTCTGCGCGTCCGCGATGCCGGCGAACGGCTCGCGACGCAAGAACTCCTCGCGACGCAAAAACGCGTCCGCGATGAACGCGGACGCGTCGGTGGGACCGTCCCCCAGGGCCGCTAACGCCTTCTCGAATGCCGCCTCCGACGCCGTCGGACGCGGCATCGCGCGATCACTTCTCTTCGCTTGCGTCATCCTGCGGGGCGTCCTCGACCGGGCTCGGAGCGGGCTCCGCGGGCGCGACGGTCGGTTCGAAGCCTTCGAGATTCAGCTTGACCTCTTCGTGGCCCTGATCGAAGGCCGCGTCGTGCAGGCCTTGGTTCTGGGCGTCGAGCGGATCCACGTCGTCGTCGTGCTCGTAGGCCTGCGGTTCTTCGACCGCGGTCGCCGTGCCGGCATCGTCGCGCGTGCGCTTGTAGCGCACCGGGCCGGTCGAGGGTTCGCGGGTCGACTTGGCCTTCTCGCGACGCGCGCGACGCGCCGCCACGATGTCCTCGCGCGCGGCCCCGCCGCGGCTCGCGAGGGCGGTCGCATCCGCGCGGGTGCGCGGGCTCGACGCGCCGGCCGCACCGGCCGCGCGACGCGCCGCCGCGGCCGCCATCTGGCGTTCGCGGAAGCGCAGCACCAGCGGCGCGGAGTAGAAGATCGAGTGATAGCCGCCCGAGACGATGCCGACGAGCAGCGCGAACGCGAAGTCCTTGAGCGAGTCGCCGCCCAGGATCAGCAGCGCGAGCAGGGTGATGATGACGGTCGCCAGCGTGTTGAACGAACGCGTCATCGTCTGCTTGATCGACTCGTTGACGATCCTGTCGTACGGCTCGCCGACCATCAGCTTCGTGTTCTCGCGGATACGGTCGAGGATGACGATCGTGTCCATGACCGAGTAGCCGATGACCGTCAGGACCGCGGCCAGGAAGGCGTCGTCGGCCCGCTGGTTGGCGAGCGCGTAGATGCCGATCATCATGGCCGCGTCGCGCACCAGCGCGATGACCGTGACGAGGCCGAAGATGTAGTTCCAGCCGAACCGGAACGCGATGTAGAGGAATTGGATGCCGAGCGCGATCAGCAGCGCCCACAGCGCGTTGCGGAGGTACTCGCCGCCGAGCGAGGCCTGGACCGAGGTGATCTCGGACTTGGCCCGGTCGACCGGAGCGACCGTGTTGAGGGCGTCCCACAGCCGGTTCGAATCGTCGGCGAACGAGGTCTGCGTCTCGATCGAGACGGCGTCGCCGGCGTTGCCGAGGGTCGTGATCTTCTCTTCGTTGAGGTCGAGACCAGCGAGCGCGGCCTTCACGGCGTCGGTCGTGACCGGCTTGGTGAAGGTCGCCTTGATGTCGGTGCCGCCCGTGAACGAGAGGCCCAAGCGCAGCGCGTGCGAGGGTTGGAAGCCGCCGCCCGGAGCGGTGACCGAGTGATAGATCATCGCCGCGAAACCGAGCGCGATGACCGCGTACGAGATGATCGAGACGGTCTTGAACCATCCGACCACGTTCCAGTTCAGCTTACGGAACAGCATGGCTTATGCACCCGCCTTCGACAAGATGCCGATCTCGCCGCGTTTGACGCCGTACAGTTCCGGCGCCGTGGCGACGTCGTTGTCCACCAGGACGTCGACGAAGAAGCGGGTGATGAAGACCGCCGTGACCAGCGAGAGCACGGTTCCCCAGAACAGCGTGAAGGCGAAGCCCTTGACCGTACCGGTGCCGAGCAAGAACAGCACGCCGGAACCGACGATGGTGGTGAAGTGGCTGTCGAAGACGGCCGAGAAGGCGCGGGCGAAGCCGACGCGCACCGCGGCGCGCATGGTCTTGCCGTGCCAGAGCTCTTCTTTGATGCGCTCGAAGATCAGGACGTTCGCGTCGACCGCCATACCGATCGAGAGCACGAAGCCGGCGATGCCGGGCAGCGTCAGGGTCGCGTGCGAGAGCGCCAAGAGCCCGAGCATCATCGCGACGTAGATGATCAGCGCGATGTCGGCCAGGAAGCCCGGCAGACGGTAGACCAGGATCATGAACAGCATGACCACGATCAGGCCGCCGATCGACGCGTAGAGCGACTTGGTGAGGTCGATCGCGCCGAGCGTCGGCCCGATCGATTCTTTTTCGATGACCTTCACGCCGACCGGCAGCGCGCCGGCGTTGAGCTCGTTGGCGAGCGTGATGGTCTGCTCTTGGGTGAACTGGCCGGTGATCTGTCCGCTGTCGCTGATCGGGCCCTGCAGCGTGGGGGCCGAGACGTAGCGGTGGTCGAGGAAGATCCCGAGCGGCTGGCCCAGATGCGTCGACGTCAGCTTGTAGAAACGCGCCGGGTCCTTCGTCTGGAAGTCGACGACCGGGGCTCCGCCGGTCTGGGTGTAGGCCGCCTGCGCGGCCTTGATGTCCTTACCGGAGTAGACGACCGGGCCGCCCTGCGCGTAAGCCGTCTGCGCGAGATACTTCTCGGCGGCGTCGCGCTGGGTCTTGGTCGTGTTGGCGACCGGTGCGTTGAGGACCGCGAGCGCAGCCTCGCCCTGTTGGACGACGGCCGGCGGCAAGATCTTGAAGTCCAGGACGGCGATCTGTTTGATCACGGTCTCGGCCCGGTCCGGGTTGTTGTCGCCGGGCAGCTCGACCAGGATGCGATCGGTGCCGACCTTGCTGATGGTCGGTTCGGCGACGCCCAGGCCGTTGATGCGGCGGTCGATCACTTCGACCGTCTGCTCTTGCTCCATCGAACCGATCTTCGGCACCTCGGCCGTCGGCGTCAGTTGGAGCAGCAGGCGCGCGCCGCCGCGCAGATCCAGACCGAGATGGATGTTCTTGCTCACCGGGTTGATCAAAAACCACGAGAGCACGCAGACACCGATCACGACCAGCGCCTTGAACGGCGTCTTGAGATTGTTCCAGTTCATAAACCGTACTTCATTAGAGACGTACTTCAAGAAAAAGCGGCGCCGCGGCACGGGGTGCCCGGCGTCAAACCCACAGAGTGTAGCAAAGCCTGATTCCGGCCGTCAAACGGGGAGCGGCGGTGCTTCTTTCAACACGAGCGCCGGCTGTAACTGCAGGTCGGGCGGCAGTTCCGCATATCCGAAGACGTCGAGCGGAAGGCCCGACCTCCCGAGGAACTCGGCCAGCAGCGGGCGGAGGGTACCGCCGCAGACCAGCGCCGGGTCCGGCGGCTCCGCCGCGAGATAGACGTCCAGGCGCTCGCGCAGCCACCGGATCGCCGCCGGATCGGGAGCGCCGTCCTCGGCCCACGCCCGGGTCAACTGCCGCTCGAAGGCCGGGTCCAGGATGGCGGGCTCCAGCACCCGCAGGCCGCGCCGCCGCAAGGCCGGCGGCACCAGGGCCCGGCGAGCCGCTTCGGCCAGCTCTTGCGGCTCCCGGGCGCCCGATTCGAGCATGGCCTCGATGGCCGCGATCGGATCGCGCGGCCAGACCCGCTCCCGGAGCAGCGCCGTGAAGGCGCGGTGCAGGGCGACCAGCGGCACCCCGTCCGGCGCGCCCAGGTCCTTGACCACGGCCGGCACGCTGGTCCGAAGGTGTTCGATCAGCGTCTGCAGTTCCTGACGCCCGAGCAGGGCGGCGGCGTGGGAGCGGGCCGCTTCGGCCAAGTGCGAGCCGAGGACCGAGACCGGATCGAAGACCAGGGCGCCGGCGTCCTGGGCCCGGTCGCGCAGCTCCGGCGGGATCCAGGACGCCGGCAGATCGTAGACCGGCTCTCGGCCCGGCTCGAAGCCGAGCCTCTCCAGGACGGCGGCGTCGGCGACCGCGAGCACGCGCGAGAGATCCAGCCGTCCGCTCCCGACCGCCTCGTCGCGCACCCGGATGCCGTAGGTATCGGGATCGCGTTCGAGGTCGTCGCGCAGACGCACGCCCGGCAAGACCACCCCGATCTCGGCCGCCAGCGCTCGCCGCACTTCGCCGACCCGGTCGAGCAGCGCGTCCGAGAGCGGCGCCGCCAGCAACGGCGCCAGGTGAGCGCCGATCTCGATCGCGATCGCGTCGACGCCGACCAGCCCCAGCGCGAGTTCCGGCCGGCGCATCGCGCGGCGCTTCGCCTCGGTCCGCGCTTCGAGGCGATCGGCGGCCTCGCGCCGTTCGCGCCGTCGCGCGAACTCCGCCAGCGCGAACGCGCACGCGCCCAGCGACAGGAAGACCGGGTGCGGCAGGCCGGGCACGAGCGCGAGCGCGAGCAGCAGCGCGCCGGCCGCGCGCACCGGTTCGGGCCGCGCGAGCAGTTGCGACGCCAAGTCGCTGCCGAGCGCGCCCTGCGACGCGACCCGGGTGACCATCATCCCCATCGCGATCGAGATCAGAAAGGCGGGCAGCGTGGTCGCGAGCGCGTTGCCGATGGAGAGCAGTGCGAAGGTCTGGAGCGCGTCGGCCGCCGACATGCCGTGGTAGAAGACGCCGACCAGCGCGCCGCCGATCAGATTGAGCGCGACGATCACGAGCGCCGCGACCGCATCGCCTTTGACGAACTTCCCGGCGCCGTCCATAGCGCCGTAGAAATCTGCTTCGCGTCCGACCGCTTCGCGCTTGCGCCGCGCCGCATCCGCGTCGAGCGCGCCCGCATGGAGGTCGGCGTCGATCGCCATCTGCTTGCCCGGCATCGCATCCAGCGTGAAGCGAGCCGCGACCTCGGCGACGCGCTGCGAGCCGCTCGCGATCACCACGAACTGGATCGTGACCAGGATGATGAAGACGATCAGTCCGACCACCAGATTGCCCTGCACCACGAACGCGCCGAACGCCGGGATGATCGCCCCGACCTCGCCCGGCGTCGCGCCGTGCGTGAGGATCAGCCGCGTCGCGGAGACGTCGAGCGCGAGCCGGAAGAGCGTCGCCAGCAGCAGCGCCGGGGCGAAGGCGCTGAACTCCAACGGTCGCTCGACCCCGACGCTGGCCAACAGGACGAGCGCGGCGCCGAAGATGTCGAGCGCCAGCAGCAGGTCGAGCAGGACCGGGGGCAGCGGGACGATCAGGATCGCGACGATCGCCAGCAGCACGCCCGCGAAGACGTAGGACGGAGCGCGCGTCACGGCGCGATCGTACCCGCGCGCGCGAGCGCGGCGACGACCTCGGCGACGGCCACGTAGAGCGCGTGCGGAATGGTCTCGCCGGCGCGCGCATCGGCATAGAGCGCGCGGGCCAACGCGACGTTCTCGACCAGCGGCACGGCCGCATCGCGCGCGATCTGGCGGACGCGCGCGGCCCGCTCGTCGGCGGCGCAGACCAGCACGCGCGGGACCGGCTCTTCGGGCGGCCGGTAGGCCAGCGCGACCGCGACGTGGGTGGGATTGCAGACGACGAAGGCGGCCTCGCGCACCCGGCGGACGTCGCCGCGCGAGAGCGAGCGATGCAGCGCGCGCCGCCGGCCGCGCACCTGCGGATCGCCGTCCTGCTCCTTTTGATCGCGCGCGTAGTCGGCGAAGCTCATGCGCAGGCGCTCGAGCCACGCGCGCCGCGCCGCGAGCAGCTCTACCAAGCCGAATGCGATGCCGACCACGCAGGCCGCGGCGACCGCCCGCGTGGCCGCGTTCCAGGTCTCGGCCGCGAGCACGGCCGGCGCGGCGCCCCGAAGCCCCGTCGCGACCACCGCCCACGCGCCGGTGGCGACGACCGCGAACGAGCAGGCCAACGCGAGCGAGGCGCGCGCCGCGTGCAGCAGACTCTCGCGCGAGAGCATTCGCTTGAGTCCGGCGACCGGCGAGAGCCGTTCCGGTTTGACCGAGATCGCGACCGCCCGCAGACCGCCGCTCTGCGCGAGCGCGACGCCCGCGCCGCAGAGCGCCGCGGCCAGTGCCGGTGCGAGCGCGCAGGCGGCCAGCGCCAGATATCCGTCGCGCGCGATCCGTCCGGCCGCGGCCGCGATGGCGGTCGCGCGCAACCCGCCGGCCGCGATCGGAAGCACCGCGCAGAGGGTCGCGCCGCCCCCGAGCAACGCCACGCCCGCGCCCAACTCGGCCGCGCGCGGCAGATCGCCTTCCTTGCGCGCGCGGCGAAGGCGCGCGGGGGTGGGATCGAAGCGCTTCTCCGCACCGTCGCTCATCGCGCGGCCGGCAAGAGCGGCGGGTGCACGAACGGATGGGCGGCCGCGCCCTCGAGCGCCGGCACCGCGATCGCGGTCGCCAGGATCGCGGCCGCGAACACGAACGGCGAGGCCAACGTCACGCTCCCGAAGCGCGGGATGGTGCGCGCGAGCGTCGCCAGCGCGACCTGCGCCACGAACGCGAGCGCGACCGCCGGCCCCGCTACCGCGATCGCGACCAGCGCGATCGTCTCGGGCAGCGCGATCGCGTATGCGAGGAGCGCGTCGCGCGCGACCGCGCCGCCCGGCGGCACCAGCGAGAACGACGATGCAAAGGCCGGGATCACGATCCGGTAGGCTCCGAGCAGGAAGAAGCCCCCCGTGAACGCGAGCGACCAGATGCGTCCGAACCCGCTCGGCGCGACCATATCCGCGCCCGGCGCGATCGCGCGCACGCCGGCGTAGTCGTCGACGACCCGCCCGCCCGCATACGCGCCGTCGTAGAGAAGCGAGCCGAACGCGCCGATCGCCGCGCCGAGCAGCGTCTCGAACGCGAACGCGAACGTGAGGGCGATGCCGTCGGGCGCGCGCAGGTGCGCGACTCGCGGTGCGACCGCGACGCTCAACGCGACCGCGAGCACGACCCGGGCTGAGGACGGCACGCTCGGATGCGAGAGGCCCGGCGCGCGCGCCGCGAAGCCCGCGCAGCGCGCGAACGCGAGCAGCGCCGCGCCGGTCACGCGCCGGTCAGTCCGGGGATCGCGCGGATCGCATCGGCGAACAGGCGCGCGAGCAGCTGCATGCCCGCGCTGCCGAAGAGGGCGAGCGCCGCGCCGACGCACAGCAGCTTGGGGACGAGCGAGAGCGTCTGCTCCTGCACCTGGGTGGCCGCCTGGACGATCGCGACGACCAGCCCCGCACCGGCCGCGAGGCCGAGGACCGGCAGGCAGATCGTCGCCGTCGCCAGCATCGCTTCGCGGAGGAGCCCGTCGAATGCATCCATGCATCCGATGCTACGACAGCGGGGTCATCGCTCGATGGCGACGATGTGTCCGGGATCTAGACGAACGAGACGTTCCACGCCGAGGCGGCAAGCAGCGACGAGACGATCGCCCGGGTCGCGGGCGACTTGTTGAGCGTATAGAAGTGGACGCCGGGCGCACCGCGCCGCAGCAGATCGGTGCACTGCAGGGTCGCGTAGGCGACGCCGAGATCCTCGACCGCGCCCTGATCGCCGCGCCGCGCTTCGAGTTCGACGCGCAGTTTCGGCGGGATGCTCGCGCCGCACAAGGTCGTGAAGCGCTCGATCTGCTCGTAGTTGGTGATCGGCATGACGCCCGGCAGGATCGGCACCGCGATGCCCGCCGCCCGGGCGCGCTCGACGTACGCGAAGTACTTGTCGTTGTCGAAGAACAGCTGGGTGATGAGGAACTGCGCGCCGGCATCGACCTTGGCGCGGGCGTAGGCCAAGTCGCCTTCCGGGCTGACGGCGTCGAGATGCGTCTCGGGATAGCACGCCGCGCCGATCGCGAAGTCGTACGAGCGCGCCAGCATCGCGATCAGGTCGGTCGAGCGCTCGATCCCGCCGGCGGTCGGCGCGAACGTCGTGCCGGGCGGGGGATCGCCGCGCAGCGCCAGCACGTTCTCGATCCCGGCGCGGGCCAAGTCGTCGAAGAGTTCGCGCAGCTCCGCGCGGGTCGCGCCCACCAGGGTCGCGTGGGCGAGCACGTCGAGGCCGATGTCGTCTTTGATCTTCTTGGCGATGCCGAGGGTGCGCGCGCGGGTCGATCCGCCGGCGCCGTAGGTCACCGAGACGAACGACGGCCGCAGCGGACGCAGCGCTTCGACCGTCGCGAGCAGCTGCTCCTCGCCGGCCTCGGTCTTCGGCGGAAAGAATTCGAACGAGAAGAACGGCCGCACGCTCGCAAGCGCCTCGGGGATTCGCATGGGCTCCGGTTACCGAAAGGTCGCGGCGACCCCTCCGAGGCTACGCAGCCGTCTTTTTCGGTCTGCCACCCTTCGCACCATTGGCGCGCGCCGCGCGAGCCTTCTCGGGCGATGCCTTCTTCCCTCGGTTTCGCTTGCCCAGCAGCGCGGCAGGCCGGATTCCGAGCACGTCCGGGAGCCATTCGTCGAGTTGAATGCCCTCGTCGAGATCGTCCCAGAATATCCACGAGCCGCCCAGCATCAACCGCACGTTTTCAACGGCTTTCTTCGATGCGCTCGTCCAAGGCTCGCGCAAGGCGCCCAGATCGATGCATACGCCGGCCTTTGGAGTCAGCTGTATGAACAGCTCGCCGGCGCGAACCCTTACCGCCAGCGCGTGGAGGTTGGCCGGGGCGCGGACGGGGGCTCTCATGGTAATGGATCGATCTCCTTCCAGCGCTCAAGATACCGGTCGCGGTTCTGACAGACGTATCGAACCACGGCGCGTAGATCATTCACCCGCATCGAACCCTTGACGATCTTCGGAGCATGCATATCGTCCAGATACACTCGGAGGTCCACGTCTGCGTTCACGACGTGGACGTGAGGCGGTCCGTGATCGTGCGTGTTGATGCGGATCGCGAATCCTCGCCATTCGTCGATCCGCGGCGCCATCAACGATAACCCAACCGTATGGGTTTTGTCAACGAAACGAAGCAACCACCCCTCCACAGACGAGTGCCCAGCCGTCGACCATGACGAAGAGCAGCAGTTTGACCGGCAGCGAGACGACCGGCGGACTGAGCATCATCATGCCCAAGCCCATCAGGATGGCGGCGACCGCGAGGTCGATGGCGACGAACGGGAGATAGAGGGCGAATCCGATCGCGAAGGCGCTGCGCAGCTCGCCCACGACGAACGCCGGTATCAGGACGTCGAGCGGGGCTGCGGACGGAAGCGTCGGCGCGCGCCGGGCGACGCGCTCGAAGAGCCGCACGTCGTCGGCCCGGGTCTGTCGAAGCATGAAGGCGCGCAGCGGCTCCGCGGCGCGTTCGAGCGTCCGGCTCGGCGTGGCGTGCCCGCGGGCGTACGGTTCGAGCGCTTCGGCGCGGACGCGCGCGAGCGTCGGTCCCATGGTGACGATCGTAAGGACGAACGCCAGGCCGACGATCACCGCGTTGGGCGGCAGGGCCGACGCGCCGATCGCGGAGCGGACCAGCGAGAGGACGCAGACGATGCGCACGAACGAGGTGCACATGACCAAGAGCAGGGGGATCAGCGCGACAACCGCAAGGCCGGCCACCACGTCGAGCGGCAGGGTCGCATGCGCCCGTCCGGCGGCAGAGAGCACGGCATCCATGCTCTCGATGCTAACGCGGCGCTATTGCCGCGTCGTGAACGCTACGAGAGCGGTTTTTGGATGAGTTCGGTGACGCGGACCCCGAAGTTCTCGTCGACCGCGATCACCTCGCCGCGCGCGACCAATTTGTTGTTGACGAGCAGGTCCACCGGGCCGCCGGCCATGCGATCGAGTTCGACGATCGCGCCGGAACCGAGCTTGAGCACCTCGGCGACGGACATCTTGCACTTCCCGAGCTCCGCGGTGACGTGGAGCTGGACGTTCATCAGCACGTCGAGATTGGCGGCTTCGCTCCCGTTCTTCTTCCCTTCGGCACCGGCCATGGTCACGCAGATCCTCTCGTCGTCAGCACCGCTTCATTCAACCGCAGGGCGTAGCGCCCATTCCGGGCACCGCCGACTCCGCGAGCGATGGTACGGCCGCGGGCGCACAGTTCGGCTGTCGCCCCCGCTAGTGTCGTTATCGGCAGGCACGCGCCCGGGCGTAGGCTCGCGAGCGCGATCGGGGCGAGGCAGCCCGGCGCGAGCCGGACCGCCAGGTCCAACTCCACCTCGGCCAGATCGGCCGGACGCAGGCCGCCGGCCCGCACCGGCTCGGGTTCGCGGGTGGCGATCCCGAGGCGCAGCGGCGCCGGCCGCTCGAGGGCCAGTTCGAAGAACGTCGTGAAGGCGGCCGTCTCGGGCGGCATCTCCACCGGCGGACCGTCGCAGGTGCCGGTCAGGGCGCCCAGCGTCCCGGCCAGCGCCCGCGCCATGCGGGTCAGCACTTCGCGTTCGATCGGCGAGGCCGGGCGGCCCCGGCCAGGCGATTCTCCGAACGCCAGCGCCGCCAACGCCAGCGCGTCGTCCGTCCCGATCACGAGCGCCGCTTCGCCGGTCGCGCCTCGCACCCGATAGAGGCGCGCGCCGTCGTAGAGGCGGCGCCACGCGTCGCGCGCCGGGACGACCGGAGCGAACACGCGCAACTCCACCGCGGTCGAGAGCAGTGCGGCGAGCGTCTCGCGCACGCCGTTGGCGACCACGCAGGCGGCCGCGACCGGCAACAGCGAGCGCTCGACGAAGCGCGCGCGTCGGACGCGTCGCCCGCCGGTCACCAGCGCCGGCGCTTCGAACGAGAGGTGCTTCACTTGACCAGGTCCATCGCGCCCTTCTCGGTCGCGCCTTGCGCGCCGCGCGCGGCCCGCAGCGCGTCGAGCGCGAGGTAGGCTTCTTGCAGGCGCTGCAAGGTCGCGTCGAGACCGTTGCCCGCGCGCGGTCCGCTCATCGGCCCGAACGTCCCGTCGGCGGCGCTGCCGACGTGCGGGACGACGCCGTCCGGCGCGCGCACGTGCGATCCGTCGACCGGGCGCAGTGCGGTCGCGAGCGGGAAACGCGCGAGCGCGATCCGGCCGACCACGACCGTCTCGAGCGAGAACGCGCCCGAGCGCGGATCGATCGTCTCGCGCCGGTACGTGAGGCTGCCGTCTTCGCCGACGTGCAGATCGCGCACGCGCCCGAGCGCGAGATCGGTCGGATCGACGCGCAGTTCGCCGAGCGCGGCGCCCGGCCGCGACGTGCCGCGCACCGCCCGGCCCGCGTCGTCGACGACGCGCCCGTCGCGGATCGTGAAGGTGCCGTCGCGGGTGTAGAGCGCGCCGCCGCGTCCGTCGTCGACGATCGCGTACGCGCGCTCGGGCAGGGTCGGGTCGAACGAGGTCTGAGCTTCGCGCTCGCGCGCTGCGACCCGGTCGAAGGCGGCGCCGATGGCCGCGTCGACGGTCATCGCACCGCCTCGCGCACGCGTACCGCACACGCCCCGATCCCGCCGCGCGCGAGGACGTAGCGCGCCTGCTCCAGAGCCCGGGCGACGTCGGCGCGCGCCTCGGCCGAGCAGACGGCCACCACGTGCGTGTGCCCGCCGTGCGACCGGAGCAGGATCTGCACGCGGCCGTACGGCCCGCGCAGGGCGAACGACGCGCTCCGCGCCGCCGACGCGGGGCGCGCGACGACGCGCTCGATGCGGCGGGCGAGATCGCTGCGCGGCGAACGCCGGTCGATCGCGGCCGCTGCGACGCCGGGTTTGCGGGTCGCGGCCGCCACCCGCGCGTTCGCGACGCGCGCGCGCGGTGCGCGGCCGAGCGCGGCGACCGGCGCCGGAGGCGCGCCACCGGTCGCGAGGTCGCGGGGCGCGCGCGGCGGCGGCGCCGCCGCAGGGGCGGCGGCCAGATGCAGGGCGGAATACCAGGCTTGCGAGAGCGCGCGTCGGTCGATCTCGGCCAGCGGCGCGGTCAGGACGTCGAACGCCAATCGGTGCGAATAGTCGATCATGCGATCAGCATACGCCGCTCGCGTTGCCGCCCGTTCTCCGCGATGCTGCGGAATTATTATCGCTAGGGCGAGATCGGCGTGTCGTAGCGCGCGCGATAGCGGCCGTCGTCGAAGTCGCCCGCGCGCAGCAGGTACATCGCGCGGTCGGCCAAGTCGAACGTCACCACGAAGTTCTGCAGCGTTCCGAGGCCGACGTTGCCGCCATCGACCCGGTCGGCGAAGGCCCCGGTCGAGCCGAGCATCACGTTGGCGCGCCGGTTGTAGAGCTTGTACGGGCCGAGGTCGAGCTGGTCGACGTTCGCGCCCACGGCCGGCGTCGATCCGCCCACCCCGTAGTTGCTGATCTGGTGCGACGCGGTGAACGGGATCAGGCCCGGATGGGCCTGGACGAACGGATTGAAGACCAGCAGTTCGACGCTGTTGCCCGTGTCGATCAGCACGCTGGTCTTGGTGCCGTTGATGGCGGCGGAGGTCTCGGGAAGCTGGCGGTCGGTGTCGAGGTCGATGCGATCGCCCTGCACCGGCAGCGAGCCGGGCTTGCCGATGGTCATGGTCAGCCGGCCGAAGTCGATGCGGACCTCGGACGACGCGAAGAACGGATAGCCGAGCACGCCGTCGATCGGGAACGCACCCGCCGTCGAGTTGGCGATGTCGACGACCGAGACGATCCCGACCGGCAGGGTGGCCCCGCCGATCTGGATGCTTTCGAGCGGCGCGATCCCGAGCGCGCTCGAGCGCCGCGCGCCGCTGACCTCGAGGATGCCTTCGGGGATCAGCACGTTCTGCGTCGCGACGGTCGAATCGACGAAGATCGCCTGCGCGCCGGTATCGACCAGGAACGTGTACGGATGGCCGCGCAGCATCACCGGCGCGTAGACGTGGCCGTTGCTGTAGGTCAGCTTGACGGTGATCGGCGCGTCGGTGGAGATCGTCGAGGTGGGCGGCACCGCGAAGATCTCGGGCGCGATGGCGCGATCGACCACGACCTTCTCCACGTGCAGGCTGACGTCGAACGCCGTGTCGCCGTTGGAGTCGCGCTCGACGAACGGCACGAGCGCGCCGTGGAACACGCGGTAGTCGTCGTACGAGATCGTCGAGATGCCGTCGCCCTCGACGTAGCCGACCTGATCGATCAGCCCGGTCTTGGCATCGAGCGCGACGGTCTCGACGTCGCCTCGCGGCGGCGCGACCCGGATCTGCACGACCGCGCGGCCGTCGGGCAGCGTCGCGGGTGCGAGTAGCGTGTCGTACTGCGGGTGGGTGACGAAATCGCCGGAAGAGATGAAGTCCTGGGTGACCTGGCGCGCGACCAGCGATCCGCCCAGTTCGCGGACGTTGCCGCTCATGTTGACGATGAACTCGCGATCGCCCAGACGGTAGGTGCGTTCGACGCGCGGCCCGAGGGCCTGATCGAAGCGGTCGTGGTGCTCGTCGTGCCACGAATGGAAGCGGCCGTCCAACTTGTTGCCGCTCATCGATCCGCTCGTCTCGAGGGTGGCCGGATCGTGCGCGCCGAGCCGGGCCAATCCGGCGGTATGCAGCGCCAGCGCGGCCTGCAAGGTCGGCGGCGTCTGCGCCGTGGTCAGCAGCAGGAGCAACGCGCAGAGCGGCGCCGCACCGGCGACGCTACTGCTGAGCGCGGTACTTGTCGTAGCTGGCGAGCACGTTCTGGACGTAATTCTGCGTTTCGGCATACGGGGGAACACCGTTATACTTCTCGACTGCCCCCGGTCCGGCATTGTATGCCGCGATCGCGAGTCGCATGTCTCCATGGAAACGGTCGAGCAGGCCCCTAATGTAACGCGTCCCCCCGAAAACATTTTGGCCGGGGTCGTAGGAGTCGGTCACGCCCAGGCCGGCGGCGGTGCCGGGCATCAGCTGCATCAGGCCCTGGGCGCCGGTCTTGGAGGTGGCGTGGGCGTTAAAGCCGGACTCGTTGGCGATGATCGCCTTGACCAGCGCGGGGTCGACGCCCCAGCGGCCGGCATTCTGCGAGACCAGCTGGTCGATCTGGGCGGGCGGCACCATCGCGGGCGCGTCGGACGGCGCACCCGCACCGGAGGACGCGGGCGAACCCGGGGCCGGCGACGGATCCATCGCGGCCTGGACCATCGATGCGAACGAACCCGGCGCGCCGGCCGGAGCGCCGGGCGCGGGGGCGCCGGTGATCTCGGCGATGCGCTGCTGAACCGCAGCGATGTCGGTGGTGATGTCCATGGTCACCCTAGACTATCGGCAATTGCGGCCAGCATCGCCAGCGTCCGGCCCGGGGGCTCGGGCCGCGGACCCTGAGAGAGCAGGCGCTCGATGGACGGCTCGGCCTGGAGAACGGCAGCGCCCTCCGCCTCGATGGCGGCGACCCCGAGGGCGCGAGCGTCCGCCGTCCGGGCCAGCCAGGCCAGCGCCGACCGTACCCGTCCGGCGTGTTCGCGGTGGTCGGGGGCGGCCGCCGCGGCCATCGTCCGGCTCGCGCTGGCGGGCACATCGATGGCCGGGAAACGCCCGGCCCGGGTCCGCTCCGGCGAGAGCATCAGATGTCCGTCCAGCAAGGAGCGGGCAGCGTCGCTGACCGGGTCGCGCTCGTCGCCGTCGTCCAGCACGCTCGCGATCGCGGTCACGCTCCCCTCGGCGGTCGCGCCGGCCGCCTCCAAGGTGCGTGCGAGCCGGGCGAACACCGACGGCGGGAATCCGCCGCGGCCGCTCGCCTCGCCGCGCGCGAGCGCGATTTCTCGCAGCGCCGTCGCGTAGCGCGCCAAGCTGTCGACGATCAGCAGCACGTGCAGGCCGCGCGCCCGCAACGCGGCTGCGTGCGCGAACGCCGTTTCGCAGGCTCGCGCGCGCTCATCGGCGTCGCGGTCGCCGGTCGCGCACAGGATCGCGGTCCGCTGGTCGGCGCGCCGGATCCAGGCCTCGGCTTCACGGCCGCGTTCGCCGACGAGGGCGATCACCAGCGCGTCGGCCGCAGTCCCACGCGCGATCGCTTCGAGCAGCGAACTCTTGCCCGTGCCGGGAGCGCCGAAGACGCCGATCCGCGCGCCGCGCGCCAGCGTCAGCAAGCCGTCGATGGCGCGCACGCCCGTCCAGAGCGGGCGGTCCAGCGCGACGCGTTCGAGCGGCTGCGGCACGACGGCCTCCTCGATCTTCAGCGCGACGGCCGGACCGTCGTCGAGCGAGAGGCCGTCCGCGTCGAACGCCCGGCCGAAACCGCACGGCATCGCGAGCTTGGCCCGCAATCGTCGCGCGGCGCTCTCGGCCGCATCGGCGTCGTCGCCGTCGTCGCCCGCTGCCGGTGCGGACGCCGGCGGCGGTTCGGCGAGGCGCACGCGCTCGCGCGCCGGTCGCGACGCGCGCACGAGATCGACCAGCGAGACGAATCCGTCAAGCACGATCGATCAGCTCGCTCGCATCCGGGATCAACGGCGAGCGCGGACGCGTCATGCGGCGGACGATCGCCGCGCGTTCGGCGGCGGGATAGAGGTCGAGCACCGCGGCCGCCGTCGCCACCGGCAACGCGGAGATGATGGCCGCGGCGGCATGCGGCGGTTCTTCGCGCAGGACGCTCGCGACGTGCGACGGCGCGAATCCGCGGACGAGATCGCGCGTGCGCGCGACGCCCGCGCGTTCGATCAAGGCGGTCGCGAGCGCGCGCGCGGGCGGCAGAACCAGCCGCAGTCCCGCGAGCGCCGCAAGTCCGAGCGCCAGCGCCGGGAGGAGCGGGACGATCGCGCCGTAGGCCAGCCACCAGCCGTCCTTGCGCGCGACGCGCTCGCGCGAGAACGCGACCGGCTCGACGCCGATCGTATCGCCGCGATGCGGATCGACGCCGACCGTGGCGGCCGCGAGCGCCCGGATGGCGGCCACGTCCAGATCGCGCGACGCGTCGACGAAGACCGCGACGCTCAGACGCGCGAGCCGGCCGGGCGCCTGGGTCGTGCTCACGTCGCGCCGCTCGTCGCCGCGCTGTTCGGTGCGTTCGCGCTTCTCGTAGCGCCGGCCGTCGCCGCGAAAGCTCTCGTCCGTGCCGGAGAGCGCGAGCGCGCCGAGCGGCGCGTCGCGTACGATGTGGGTCTGGGCGGCGCGCGGATCGCGTTCGGCCCGCACCCGGACGATGGTCGCACCCGTGCCGAAGGCCTGGTCGAGCGCGGACTGCAGCGAACTCTGCAGTCCGGTCGCGTCGTCGCCGCCGGTGCCGCCGTCGAGCGCGATCCCGGCGTCGTCGAGGATGGTGACGCGGTCCGCGTCCAGACCCGGCACGCCGGCCGCGACGAACTGGCGGATGCCCTCGACCGCGTCGGGCGAGAGGCGCGCGCCGTCGCGGACGTGCAGACGGACGCTCGCGCTCGCGCCGGTCGCGTTCTCGTCGGCGAAGGTCGCGGTGCGGGCCGGCGCGACGATCACCTGCGCGTCGTCGACGCCCGCGACGCCGCGCAGCGCGAGTTCCAGATCGCCGGCCAAACCCGCGCGGGCCTGCGCGTCGACGACCGCCTGCGGCGTGAGCGCGCCGACCTGCGCGAGCGCTTCGCCGCTGCTCGCGACGTGCGCGTGCGGGACGCCCGCCAGCGAGAGCCGCAGCAGCAGATCGCTGCGACGGCCGGCGTCGACGGTGACGTTATCGGCGGTCGGTACGAACGGCACGCTCCACGCGGCCAAGCGATCTTGGACCTCGGCCAGCTGTTCGGGATGCAAGGGCGTCGCGAACAATGCGGCATGCGGACGCCCCGCGACGATGCAGCCCACCACGCTCACCAGGGCGATCGCGACCGCCGCGCAGATGGCGGCGGCGCGCAGGCGCGGCGGCGCGGACCGCCAGCGCGAGAGGAGCGCGGGGAGCACTTAGACCTGCATGCTCAGCAGCGACTGCACGACCTGAGCGGTCCGTCCGGCGACCGCGGTCGCGACCGAGATCGCGATATCGGCGCGCGCGCGTTCGTAGGCCGCATCCTGGAGCGATCCGCGACCGGCTGCAAATGCGTCTTCGGCCCGGCTCGCTCCCGTCAGCGCGTCGTTCACGCCGTCGAGCGCCTGGGCGAACGCACCGGGGAGTGCCGGCGGCGGCGCCGTCGCGATCGCGGCGTCGCGGAGCAAGGCTTCGACTCTCACGGCAGGCGCTCCAGATCGATGGTCGCCGCGGCCAGCTTCTTGCCGGTGTCGAAGAGCGAGGCATCGGCGTCGTAGGCGCGCGAGGCGTTCATCACCGCGAGCATCTCTTGCACGACGTCGACGTTGACGCCGCGTTCGGTCCGCGTTCCGGCGAACAGCACCCGCGCGTCGCCGCCTTCGCCGTCGACCCGAAAGGCCGGGATCTGCCGCAGATACGAACCGCGCGGTCCGGCCGCTTCGGCGGCCGCGACGTTGCGCGCCGCGACGTCGAGCGCCGAACGCTGCGCATCCATCCCGCTGGCGGCCGAACTCAGGAGTGGGAAACTGTCCATTCCCGCATGATACCGAAGCGATGTTACCGCACGTGTTCGCCCCGGTGAACGGCTTGTGAACGGGGAGGGGCTGCCGATGTCGACGGCCCTAGACCTTGGTGGCGGCTTTGACTTCGGCGAGGCGGGCGTGGAGCGCCGCCAAGAGCGCTTCGCTGAAGAGCGCGGCGTGCGCGGTGGCGGTCATGGCGGCCTCGGCGCCGTGGCCGGTCGCGTTGGCGCGAGCGGTCTGCTCCGATGCGGTCTCGAGCTGCTGCTGGGCGCGCCGCACGGCGGGCGCGAGAGAGTCGCCGACGTCAAACATATCGACCAGCATACGGCGCAGGCGTGACCGTTCCGACGCGAAGGTGTTGCCGTTTCGTGGCGAACCTCGCCGCCATGAGCAAGACGCGGTTCGAGGCGTTCTCCGACTCGGTGTTCGCGTTCGCGATCACGCTGCTCGTGCTCGGCTTCGCGATCCCGGTCGCCGAGGACGGGCAGACGCATCTTTCGGACGGAGCGCTCGCGCAGACGCTGCTAAAGATGTGGCCGAACGGCCTGGCCTACGTGCTCTCGTTCGCGGTCATCGGGATCATGTGGCAGAACCACCACGCGCTCTTCCGGCTGGTCGCGCGCATCGATCGCAAGACGGTCGCGCTCAATCTCTTGTTGCTGATGTTCACCGTCTTCATCCCGTTCGCGACCCAACTCCTGGGCGCGTACAAGGGGACGCACAGCGCGACCTTCCTCTACGGCGCGCTGCTGACGTGCTGTTCGACGGCCTACAATCTGCTGCTCGCGCACCTCTGCCGGGCGAAGGCCTTCCGCCCGGAGGTCACCGCGGCGACGCTTCACCAGACGATCGTCGCGTATCGCGTCGGCTGGGCGACCTACGCGTGCGCGATGCTGGTCTCGCTCGTGTGGCCCTACGCGAGCGCCATCCTCTACGCTCTGATCACCATCTACTACATCATCCCGCGCGGCGTCGACAGCGACCTGTCGACCGAAGCCTAGCGCAAGACCGGCAGGCCGTCCTTGTCGAGCGGCACCGCCAGGAACAGCCGCGTGACCTCGTCGTAGTTGGCGACGCCGCTTGCGATGTGGTTGCTCTTGAGATAGGCACCGTAGGCGTGCCAGGTGAAGCGCGAGAGCGAGAGGTTGAGGTGCCGCGCGTTGCGCGCGCGGATGGCGGCGAAGTCGCTCCACACCAGCGGCGAGAACGTCTTCGGGTCGTAGCGCCGCAGCGGCGGGAGATAGAGGAACAGTTCCATCCAGCCGGAGTACGCGATGGCCGGATCCTTGGCGCGAAGGCAGGTGACGACCGCGATGTAGTTGGCCTCGTCCTCGCGCGCGTAGGCGGCGACGTGCGACCACTCGTGCGCGAGATCGAACGGCTCCTCGAACCAGAGCAGGTCGGATGCGAGCTGCGATTCGAGCGTGAACGGATCGATGAACCCGCTGGTCCCGGTCGCCGTCATGAATGGATCGAAGATCGAACGCTTGTACCGCCCGACGTCCGGATCCCACGCGTCGCCCAAGCGCCGCACCACCGGCAGCCAGGCGGCGCGCAGCGCGTCGCGATCGTAGGCTTTGGCGGCGTGCGCCGGTCCGGCCAGGGCGTTGAGGTGCGCGACCGCCACCGTGCGCAACCTGGCGACGGCGACGTCGTTCGCATCGGCGGCGATGTAACGCACCCGGCTCTCGATCGGCGCGCGGTCGTAGTTCCAACCCCAGCTCGCCTCGAACCAGAAGGCCATCACCCCGGCGAGCGCGCCGGCCACGAGCAGCAGCTTTGGCGCGCGGAAACTCTTGACGAGCAGCCATCCCATGCCGAGGATCGCGCCGAGACCCACGAGGTCGCCGAGCGAGAACGGCAGCGGCAGCGTGATCGCCGAGGCCAGATGTTGCCAGCCCGGATAGAAGCCGTTGGCGTAGGCGCTCTCGATCCACTCGGCGCCCGGGCGCATGAGCAACGCGAATGCGCCGGCGAGCATCGCGAGCACCTCGAGGAGCAAAAGAAAAGAGCCGCGCAGCTGCACGGCTCTTCCTTCGCTGTTCTCCGGGCGAATACTATCGCTTGCTGAACTGGAAGCGCTTACGGGCCTTCTTGCGGCCGTACTTCTTGGATTCTTTCTCACGCGGGTCGCGCGTCAGGAAGCCCTCTTTGCGGAGGATCGCCTTGAGCGACTCGTCCATCTCGAGGAGCGCGCGCGAGATACCGTGACGGACCGCGCCGGCCTGACCGGTCATGCCGCCGCCGATCGCCTTGACCTTGATGTCGACGCGCGAACCGAGCTGGGTCGCCTCGAGCGGCTGACGGACCGTCGCCTGCAGCTGCGGGCGCGGGAAGTAGTCGGTCATCGGCTTGTTGTTGATGGTGATGATGCCTTGGCCCAGCGTCAGTTCGACGCACGCGATCGCGCGCTTACGGCGGCCGGTGGCTTGGATGAGATCGCTCACAGGTTTTCGTTAACTCCTAGAACAGCGGTGCAGGCTTCTGCGGTTCGTGGGGATGCGCCGCTCCGGCGTAGACGGCAAGGCGGGTGAGTTGGACGTCGCGCATGCGGTTGGTCGGGAGCATGCCGCGGACGGCGCGCTCGATCAGACGTTCCGGATGCTTCGCGAGCACTTCTTTGGCCGTCTCGCTCGAGAGACCGCCCGGGTAACCGCTGTGGCGGTAGTACGTCTTCTGCTCCCACTTGTCGCCGCCCAGTTCGATCTTCTCGGCATTGATCACGACGACGTGATCGCCATCATCGATGTGGGGCGTCCAGGTGGGTTTGTGCTTGCCCGAGAGGGCCTTCGCGATGCGGACCGCCAGCGTGCCCAGGCGTTGCCCGGCCGCGTCCACGATATACCAATCGTGCTTGGTCTCCGCCGTCTTCTGTTGATACGTCTGCTGCGTCCGCATGATGACCTTGAACTCTCTTGAAATGCAAAGGATTTCGCGGCGTAGGCCCGCGACAACTCACGCATCCTAACGCGAACCCCGGAGCCCCGTCAAGCGTAATTTCACGTTTGAACCACGAATGATTATCATTGACAGATACTTGACCACTCAAGTATTCTATCCGGCATGGATCATCCCCAGCTCGATGCCGCCCTCCATCTCGCCCGCGCCCACGGCCGGGCCTCGAAGGCCCTCGACGCCGCCCTGGGCGCCCATCACGGCCTCGGCGCCGGCGACTACGCCCTGCTGACCGTCCTGGCGGCCGCGCCCCAGGAGCGGGCCAAGCCGGTCGATCTGGCCAGGCAGCTCTCCCTGACCGCCTCGGGGGTGACCCGGGCGCTCGTGCCGCTGGAGAAGATCGGGATCGTCGAGCGCCTCAAGGACGAGCGGGATGCCCGGGTCTCTTATGCCGTCCTGACGGCCGCCGGACGCCGGGTGGTCGAGGAGGCCCGGGTCACCGCCGAACTGACCGCCGCCGGCCTGTTCTCCCGCCTGAGCGTCGGCCAGACCCGCCAGTTGCAGCGGTTGCTTGAGGATATTGCCTGATAACATCCTATAGATTGTCGTTTTGGTATACATACATGCTATAATATGTATCAACGAGGAAGCATGTATGTTGAAGGCTCTTACGGTCCCTGTTGGCCCGATGGTCCGGGAACTCCGTCTCGAAAAGAAGCTCAGCCAAGCCCAGCTCGGGTCTCGAATCGGCATGTCTCAGCAGACGATCCACACGATCGAATCCGGGGCGACCGACGTCCGGATCTCGACCCTCCAAGCGATCCTCCAGAGCCTGGGCTACGATCTCGCGATCGGCGAACCGCTGGCGATCCGCGCCGCAAGGGTCCTGGATGAGCCTCGGGGCCGGGGCCGCTTCGAATGAGGGCGTTCCGGATCGCTCTCGGCCTCGCCGACGTGGGGACGCTCATCGAAGCCGGTAGCGGGACGATCTTCACCTACGACGACGGATTTCGCGCCGACCGCGATCGGCCGACGCTCTCGCAATCGCTCGTCGATCCCGCCGGACGTCCTCTCGATCGGGACGTCGACGACGGCGTGGTTCCGTTCTTCGAGAATCTGCTCCCGGAAGAGGGGCCGCTTCGCCGCTATCTCGCGTCGCGCAACGGCAGTGACGCTCGCGACGATCTCGCGCTCCTGGACCTCCTCGGCGAGAACCTTCCCGGCGCCGTTCGCGCTACGCTCGCCTACGAGACGGACGAAGCCCGCACCGTCCGGGAGAAGACGAGCCGCCCGCGACCCGTTTGGCGGTTCTCTCTCGCGGGGATCCAGATGAAGTTCAGCGCGACGAACAAGGGCGAGCGCTGGAGCGTTGCGACCCTCGACGAACCCGGAGACTGGATCGTCAAGCTTCCCGCATCCGACCGTCCCGCCATCGTCGAGAACGAGTTCGCCATCATGTCGCTCGCGCGCGCATGCGGCCTCGACGTTCCCGAGATCCGCACGATCGACATCGACGATATCGACGACCTCGACGAACACCTGCGCGCGGGGCCGCGCGCATATGCCATTCGGCGTTTCGACAGGACGCCCGACGGCCGGGTCCATCAGGAGGATTTCTGCCAGATCCTCGGACTGCGGCCGGAGAGCAAGTATATCGAAGATACGCCGCGCGCCACGGCCGAGGACGTGGCATCGATCGTCCGCGAGCTGTGCGGACTCGACTCTGCGGGCGAATGGATCCGACGGCTGGCGTTCTCCGTGATCGTCGGCAACGGAGACGCGCACCTGAAGAATCACGCGATACTCTACCCCGACGGCCGGACGCCGCGTCTCGCCCCTCTCTACGACGTGCTCTGCACGCTGCGGTACAGACACGACGACACGCTCGCCCTCTCGGTCGGCGGCACGTCGACCTTCAACGACGTCGGGAAGGGCACGTTCGAAGACTTCGCGCGCGGCGCCAACGTCACGGCACGGACGGTCAAGCGCGAAGTCGGCGAGATCGTCGAGCGGCTTCGGCAGAACTGGGCGATCGACCGCGAGACGGTCGAGGATCACGACACCCGCGCGATCCTGGATCACCGCGTCGGCACGGTCGCACCCGGTCTCCTTCGGTAGGCGGCTACTCCAGCTCGCCCGCCGACGTCACGGGCGGCTCGCCGAACGAGTCGTAGCCGTCGCGATAACGCACGCCGGCCAGGTAGAGTCCGTGCGCGGGTGCCGTCAGACCTGCCGCCGAGCGCATCCGGGCGTCGAGGGTCGCCGGGATGCTCGAGGGGTCGCGCCGGCCGGTCGCGCACTCGATCAGCGTGCCGACGATCGTCCGGACCATCCGGTGTACGAAGCCGTCGGCCGAGATAGCCACCCGGATCAGGCTGCCGTGACGCCGGACGGTCAGCGTCTTGACCGTCCGCACGGTATTGCCGTTGTCGGGCGGCGTCCCGCAAAAGGAACGGAAGTCGTGTTTCCCGATCAGATGCGCGGCCGCGTCGCCAAAGGCGTCGAGATCGAGCGCGGCGTGGACGTGGTACGCGCTCGCCGCCGAGAGTGCCGAGGGCTCGCGCCGGTTGAAGATCGCGTAGACGTAAGAGCGCTCGTCGGCCGAGAAACGCGCCGAGAACGACGGGTCGACGATCGCCGCGTCGCGCACGCTGACGTCGTTCGGCAGCGCGCTGTTGAGCGCGATCGGGAGACGGTCGAACGGAAACGACGAACGGGCGGTCGTGAAACTCACGACCTGCCCGCTCGCATGGACGCCCGTATCGGTCCGGCCCGCGGCCGTCACCTTGACGGGTTCTTCGAAGATCCGCGAGAGCGCCGTCTCCAGCACGCTCTGGACCGACCGCAGTCCCGGTTGGAACTGGAAGCCGACGAATGCCGTGCCGTCGTACTCGACGGCCATGCGCACGTTGACCCGGCCGGATTCGGTTAGGCCAGCGCCCGCTCCGGAACCGGACGCTTCTCGTCCAAGTCCAGCAGGTCGGCCCAGGTCGTCACGTCCTTGCGGTCCGGCGCCACCTGATCGCGCAGCTCCTGGAAGTACGTCAGCGAGTCGCCCGTCGGCGACGTCGTCACCCATTGGTGGTTCCAGGCCTCGATCTCCGCAGCCGGCTTGGCCGAGATGAACGGGGCCACGTAGGCCTCGATCTCGGCGTCGTTCTTCGCGCTCTTGATGACGTCGAGCAGCTTGGCCGCATCGATGCCGAGGAATTCGAAGACGGCTTTGTCCATCGGGCAGTCATAGTGGTACTCGCCGACGTTACCATTGGCGGTCGCCTTGCCCTTGTCGATGGCGCGCGCGAGTTGTACGACCCCGTGCAGCTTCTCGTGGACGCTGCGCGGGTATTCTTGTGTTAAATCCATACCCACCAGAACCCAGGCTACGAATCATAGGTTGCAGAGGATTCGTAACTAAATCCGCGTCGCCCAGCCGACGAAGGGAAGGACCAGGCTGTTCCGGTCGGCCAGGTTGCCGTTGTCAAAACGGGCGATGTGATTGACGTAACGCAGGCCGAGGCTCCAAATGGACCGGCCCCTCGTGAGGGACCAGCGGACCTGGCCATCCACAAGGCTGGCCTGCTCGGCAACAGTAACCGAGTACTCGGAATGTGGCGTTGACCAGCCCGGGGCATTGCTCACGTAGGTCGAGCTAAGCCATCGATCGAGGCGCGCGTGCATGTTCGGCGAGGCGGCCACCAAGATGTCCAGGCGTTGCCCCGCACGCTTCCAGAGGTTGGCTCCAACCTCGAAGCGTGCCCCGACGACGCGCGAGACATCCCGCTGGTCGAAGACATTGGTTACCGGGTAGGCGGTCGGGTCCGGCGGCTGGATGACGCTCCCGCCCGCCGAGATGGTCCGATAGGTCGTCGCCTGATTTATGACGGTCTCTCCCAAGCCGATCCAGACCCGCGAGTTCGGGAGCGCGTAGCGCGCGGCTCCGTCGAAAAGGCTGATCTTGGTCCCGGTCGCATGCGAGAGGCTCGTCCCATTAAAGGCTACCGGACCGATCGGCGGCAGTCCCTCGAAGAAGAACGCGAGGCGACCCGTCTTGTATTCGAGCGAAAAGATCGGCGCCGGTATGATCGGCAAGGTCTGGCGATCGTTCGGTCCCTCGGAGTGCGCTCCGATCGTCGGATTCAGCGTCACGCCGACCGTCGTCTCGCCGGCTCGCGCGCTCGCGAGCGCACACAGAAATACCGCCGGCGCTAAGAGCCCGGCCAGAACCACCCGCTTGTTCAATGTCGTATTGTGCCTTTCGCATCCGCCTACGGTTGCGGGTCTAGTGAGAGATGACGTAGTGGCCGCGAGTGCCGGTTATCGTATAGGTTCCCGCGGGGTGGGACTCCGTGAGTCGTACGGTGTGGATGAGGCCACCCGTGCAGGTCGACGACCTGAAGAAGAAATCGATCTCGGTCGGAGCGGCCCTGCCGGTAGCGTGGAGCTTCTCGATGGGTGACCACATGCGGACGGCGGCCGTCCGCGTCTCTTCGGCGAGCACGCAGGTCTTTTTGGGCGATTGATCCTTGAGAAAACCGGCGCCACCGGCGGATTGAAAGATGGCGAATTCGACCGCGCTATCGCTGTTGTTGCGCACCTGGATGTCATACGTGGACGCGGCCGACCCTGCGCCGTAGGTCGTCGCCAGGAGCGCGAAACAGAGTCCCAACGCCGATAACAGCTTCACGGTAGGCCCCGTCATCTTTCGCATTCGGCGTGTTTGCAGCCGCATTTCTCGAATGCGCCGGCCTCGCCGTCGGCCTGGTCGAGTTCCTTGCAGCGGTCGCTGCACCACAGCATTCCGAGATCCACGTAGCAGCGGCACTGCGGATGCTCGCACTTCTGTCCGTCCATCGCTTTCGCTCCCTCCGGTGCGGCGCTAGCCGTGTTGCCGCTGGAGCGGAAACAGGATGACGTCGCGGATGCTCTGCTTGTTGGTGAGCAGCATCACCAGGCGGTCGACGCCGATGCCGATGCCGGCGGTCGGCGGCATGCCGTATTCGAGCGCGCGCACGAAATCCCAATCCGGTTCGGGGATCTCGTCGTCGCCCTTGGCGCGTTCGGCGATCTGCGCTTCGAAACGCGCGCGCTGATCGTCGGGATCGTTGAGTTCGGTGAACGCGTTGCTCAGCTCCATCTGCGCGGCGAACAGCTCGTAGCGATCGACCAGGTCCGGATCGCCCGCCTTGCGCTTGGCCAGCGGCGAGATGATGACCGGGTAATCCGTCACGAAGGTCGGATCGTCGAGATGCGGCTCGAGGACGTGTTCGAAGATCTTGTCGAGCGCGTGCCCGTGGGTCGGCGAGGTCGGCAGGCCGAGCTTCTCGAGGATGGCGGCCGCGCCGGCCGGGTCGAGCAGCTGCTCGCGAGTGTAGCCGCCGTGCTTCTCGATGCCTTCGAGATAGCCGATCCGCTTGAACGGACGCGCGAACGAGATCGAGCCGCCCTCGCCGTGCGGCAGCTTGTCGTCCCCGCCGGTGACGACGGAGACCAGATGCGCGATCAAGGCCTCGTTGAAATCGAGCATGTCGTGCACGTCCCAGAAGGCCGCATACAGCTCGAGCATGGTGAACTCGGGGTTGTGGGTCGTGTCGATGCCTTCGTTGCGGAAGATCCGGCCGATCTCGTAGACCCGCTCCATGCCGCCCACGATCAGACGCTTGAGGTTCAGCTCGGTCGCGATGCGCAGCTGCATCTCCTGATCGAGCGCGTTGACGTGCGACATGAACGGGCGCGCGGCCGCACCGCCGGCCACGTGCAGCAGCGTCGGGGTCTCGACCTCGAGGAAGCCGTGCGAATCGATGAAGCGGCGCATCTCGGCGACGATCGTGCTGCGCGCGATGAACGTGTCGCGAACGTCGTCGTTGACGATCAGGTCGACGTAGCGCTGGCGATAGCGCTTCTCGACGTCCTGCAGGCCGCTCCATTTGTCCGGCAGCGGCGCGAGCGACTTGGTCAGCACGGCGAAGTCGGTCACGTGCAGCGTCAGCTCGCCCATCTTCGAGCGGAAGACGTAGCCGGCCACGCCGATGACGTCGCCGCGTTCGATGTTGCCCCAGTCGAGGAAGCGTTCGTCGCCGAGCTCGTCTTTGCGCGCGTAGACCTGCAGGCGTCCGGTGCGGTCGCGCACGTCGGCGAAGACGGTCTTGCCCATGCCACGCTTGGTCATGACGCGGCCGGCGACGTGCCAGATCTCGCTGTCGGCCTTCTCCTCGGGACCGAGCACGGCGTACTGCTTGGCGAGGTCGGCGCAGGTCGCGTCGACCGCGTAGCGCGTCTGCGCGAACGGGTCGTTGCCGCGCGAACGAAGAGAGGCCAGATGCGTGCGTCTGGCCTCTACGAGTGCTGCTTCGGTCTTGCCGAGGTCTTCTTGCACTACGAGGCCTTCTTCGCGGTCCTTTTGGCGGGAGCCGGGGCCGACGACGATTTGATCGCGTCGATCTTGTACTTCACGACCCCGCGCGGCGTGGTCACGTCGACGGTGTCGCCCTTCTTGTGGCCGATCAGCGCGCGGCCCAGCGGCGACTCGTTGCTGATGCGATGGTTCGGCGGATCGGCTTCGGTCGACCCGACGATGAAGAACTCGTACGGCTCGTTGTTCTTTAGGTCTTTGACCTTGACGATCGAACCCAGGTGGACTTCGTCGGCGGCGTACTCGGACTCGTCGATCAGGCGGGCGTTGCGGATCATCTGCTCGAGCTTCAGGATGCGCCCTTCGATGAAGGCCTGCTCCTGCTTGGCGTCTTCGTACTCGGCGTTCTCGGAGAGATCGCCGTACTCTTTGGCCTGACGGATCCGATCGTTCACCTCTTTGCGGTGGACGGTCTTGAGCTCATCCAACTCGTTCTGGAGCTTTTCCAGACCCTCGGGGGTCAGGACGATCTCTTTAATATCGTTCAACGAAAGGTCCTCGGGCGAGAGTACGGCAGACGCGGAAAACGTGGCCCTTAGCCACGTGTAGCAATGGCGCCCAAGGCGCCAGCGCGGAACGTTCGGGAGGTCGGGTTCTAGCCCTGCAGGGACACCCGTGCCACGTGACGCGCCCGCCACATGGAGAACGGTATACCCAGGAGGATGCCCCCCAGCGCATAGAGCTGGAGCGTCCGGTCTTCGAGGGCGATGGTGCCGGCCAGGACGGCCGTCAGGGCCAGGGCCCCGGCCGCCGGAACCCACACCCCCGCCAGCTCGCTCCCGGGAACCGCCCAGAACCGCCGGACGCAGGCGGCCGCGCTGAACACGAAGAGCAGGCCCAGGAAGACCGCGGCCACGTCGATGACCAGGTTGAGCTGGTCGTTGGCGCTCGGCGAGAGGCCGGTCGCGATCTGGCAGAGGGTTGTGAGGACCGCGATCGTCACCAGGGCGACCAGCGGCTCGGAGCGTTCGTCCAGCCGCCCCAGGCCAGCCGGCAGCACGCCGTCGCGGCCCATCGCGTAGACCGAGCGCGAGAGATACAGGATGGTGGTCCAGAGCGTCGAGCAGGTCGAGACCAGCACGGTCACCACGATCGTCCAGCGCCAGACGCCGCCGCCGAGCAGGTCGCCGACGTAGGCGAGCACGTCGTCCTGATGGGCGGCGAAGCCGGCGGGCGTGCCGAGGTGCAGATAACTGGTCATCGCGACCATCAGAAGAGTGGTCGTGATCAGGAGCCCGATGATGCCGCCGCGGCCGATCGAACGCGTCGTGCCTTCGACCTCTTCGCCGGTCGAGGCGGAGACCTCCCAGCCGTCCGACATCCAGATGCCGAGCGTCATCGCGTTGACGAAGCCGAAGAGCGTGAGCGGAATGGCGGCCGCCGGCAGATGCGGGCCGGCCGCGACGGCGACGTGGGCCGGATGCACGATCCAGGCGGCCAGGGCGGCGGCGGCCATCACCGCCAATTCGACGCCGAGCGCGATCGCCGTCAGCGCGGCCGTCGGCCGGATCCCGACGTAGAGCAGCACCGAGCTGCCGACGATCCAGACCGCGCCGACCAGCGCCGTCCAGAGCGGATCCTGCGCGTGCGCGGGCGCGACCAGTTCGAGCGTATACGTGCCGGCCGGCACCGCCGTAGCCATCGTCGCGAAGAAGTTCGAGAGCAGCAGGAGCCACGCGCCGTACGCGCCGACGCCGTCGCCGAAGGCGCTGCGGATCCAGCTGTACGACGAGCCCGCGTTGGGCGAGACGCGCGAGAGCTGGGCGAACGCGACCGCCATGCAGAGCATGATGGCCGAGAGCGCGACCAGCGCCAGCGGTGCGCCGGTCCCGGCCGCCGCGACCATCGGGCCCATCGTCGAGGCGATCGAATAGGCCGGCCCCATCGAGGCCGACGAGAGCACGGAGATATCGAAGAGCCGTAGAACCCGCGGCAGCCGTCGCGGGTTATGAGCCGTATCGTGCATCAGATCTCGTTTTTCGCACCGGAGGAACGCATCCTCGCTTCGAGCGGCGATGCGGAGGTCCGGTACGTGCCCGAGGTGCTCGGCCCGGACGAGTCCGCCGACCTGTTCGCGTGGCTGCGCGACGCGATCCCCTGGGAGCAGTCGACCATGTGGATGTACGACCGCGAGGTGACGGTCCCGCGGCTGACCGCTTGGTATGGCGTCGGCGAACCGGCGCCGCCCGAAGTGGATGCGCTACGCGCGCGCATGTGCGAGCGCTTCGGCGCGCCGTTCAACGCGGTCGGCATGAATCTGTACCGCAACGCGCGCGACAGCGTCGCGTGGCATTCGGACAAGAACGAGCATCTGATCTCGAACCCGACCATCGCCGTGCTCTCGCTCGGCGCGCCTCGCGAGATGCAGGTGCGCCCGAAACAACCTCCGCGCCACACCATCGGCGTCGTGCTCGAGCCCGGCAGTGTGCTGCTGATGACCGGCAACGCCCAAGACCGCTACGAGCACTGCATCCCGAAACTCGCCGCGCAGGTCGACGAACGCATCAGCGTCGTGTTTCGGACGAAAGTTGACGAGCGGGCGGAGTAGTTTCGCGTTGTCATCCCGAGCGTAGCGGCGAAGCCGCGTAGTCGAGGGACAGTCGGGAAGTTGTCCCTCGACTCTGGTCGCTTCGCTCCCGACGCTCGGGATGACAAGAAGGGCTAGTTCAGTTCGACAACGCGCGGGTGCAGATGCAACTCGTGGAGGACGCGCTCGTAGTCTTCGGGTTTGACGTCGGCCCAGGTCTTGCCCAAGAGCGCCAGCAGCGCGGCTTCGATGACGTTGGTGCCGAACGACCGGCCTTCGAAGTCGGGCGTGGTGGTGATCAACTTCGCGACGCCGCGCGAGCGGAGTTCTTCGATGTTGGTGGCGGTCACCGTGTTGGTGAGGACGATCTTACCGTCGAGCCGGTCCGGCATGAACTGACGCATGAAGTGGAAGTCGCCCGCGATGATGTCAGCTTCTTCGTAGTACTGCGGATACTTCGGCTCCGGCGGCTTCTCTTGTTTCTTGCCGGTCGGATAGAAGAACTGGAACGGCAGCTTGCACGCGTCGGGCAGATATTTCTCCGCCATCTCTTCGAATTCTTTGAGGCCGCGTACCGGCTTGTCGAGATCCAGCGCGAAGATGAAGTCGCCGAAGAGCACGTCGGCGCCCGCGTCGACCAGCGCTTGCGCGAGCCCGAAGCGATCGAGCGCGCTGACCATCAGGACGTGCTTGCCGCGCAGCTCCATGCCGAGGTCGTCCTGCATGAAGCGCACGGCTTCGCGTTCGAGCGTGTTCTTGAGACCGCTGCCGTCGACCACCGGCGTGACCTTCGCCGCTTCGAGCAGACGGACGCCGTCGCGCAGCGCGTAGCGGTGCGTCCCGGCGTACAGGTAGACGTCGATGCCGCCCAAGCCGATCGCGTCGACGTGTCCGTCGAGCTCCTTGACCTTGGCGATGGCCGCGTCCAGCTTGCCGTCCATCCCGATCCGCGAGATGTCGAACTCCTCGCCGAGCAGCGTGGTGACCGCGCGATGATCGCGCGTCGAGGAACCGAGCGAGACCGATACGATCTTCTTCATGTTGTCATCCCGAGCGTAGCGCAGAGGAGTCGAGGGACCGCCTCGCGGCGGCGGCGGCGCGCCGGGCGTCGAGTTCTTCTTCGCCGATGGCGGCGTCGAAGGCGCGCATGCCGGCGAGTTTGAAGCCGCAGCGGTCGGCCATCTGTTCCATCTCGACGACCTTCGCCAAGTCGATGCCGCGGCCGAGCGTGAACGGTTCGCAGCGGCCTTCGAGCGCCAGCACCATCGTCTCGCTCATGCAGGCGAGCGCGGTGCGCGGCGGGAGGTTGAGATCGAACTCCTCGCCGGGCTGACGCATGCGTTCCAGGTGCGGGTCGCCGGGCATCAACATGTTGCCGCCCTCGATCACCAGCACGTCGGGGCGCTCGATCGCGACGCGCCGGCTGACGTCGTGAGGGAGCGATAGTTCGCAGACGACCGCGCCGGTCTGCAGATCCTCGGGCTGGATGACGTCGGCGGTGGACGAGGTCGCGGTCAGGATCAGTTGGGCTTGGCGTACCGCCGGCGAGATCTCTACCGAGTACGAGACATCGCACGGCAGTTCGGGTGCGATCTCCTCGGTGAACTTGCGCAGGCGCGTCTCGTTGCGCGCGACCAGGATCAAGTGCTTCACCTTCGGCGCGATCAAGCGCGCGCAGGCCGAGCCGATCGAACCGGTCGCGCCGACCACGACGGCGGTCGAGACCGCCGGATCGATGCCCATCTCGTGCGCGCCGCGGAACAGGCTCTGGATGCCGGCCGCAATGGTGAGCGAGTTGCCGGTGGTCACCGGGATCGGCGAACGTTCGTTGATGGTCACGCCGGCATCGCCGACGACGCCGGTGAACGCGCCCAGACCCGCGACCTGCGCCCCCAGGTCGACGCCGATCTGGATCGCCTTGAGGATGCGGTCGTAGACCTGTTCGCGCGGGAACTCCATCATCTGCTCGGGCAGCAGCGGCGCGCTCACGAACCAGCCTTCGGTCTCGCGTCCGTCCGGCGCGCGCACGCCGGTCACGTGGGCCACGCCCCAGGGCGGCATCCACTCCATGATCTTGCGCACGATCGGGGCGCCCTTGCCCTTCGCACCCGGCTCGTAGCGCGCGACGTCGTCGAGCGAGAGCGGATGGATGACGAAGCAGAACTTGGCGGGCGCGGGCACGCCTTACGCCTTCTCGGCTTCGCGTTTGAGCGCGGCCAACATCATCTCGCTGTTCTCGCGGACTTTCTTCTGCAGCGTCGGCCCGATCAGTTCGGCCAGCGTCGGCACGCCGAAGTCGTATTCGACGGTCAGTTTCACGGTCGTCACGCCGCCGGCTTCGTCGAACGTCCAGGCACCCTCGAACGTGTCGAGATCGCCTTCGAGCAGTTTGTAGTCGATCCGCAGGGCGCCGTCGTCGAAGCGGTCCTCTTCGATCCATTCGATCGGGGCTTCTTCGACCAGCGTCTTCCATTTGGTCAACACGCGATCGGGGTGACGTTCCAGGACGGTCACGGTCTCGACGTCGGGCATGAACTCGGGGAAGCGGTCTTGCTCCTTGGCGAGTTCGTAGACGGCGGCGGCCGAGGCGTTCACGGCAATAGTAGCTTCAACGTAGGGCACTATAGTCGGCCGAGGTTCTCCCGGGCGGTTTCGACCCCTGCGCGCAGAGCGGCGATAGCGGTCTCCACTTCGGCTTCGGTGACGATCAGCGGGGGCTCGAGGCGGATCACCTTCTGCTGGTTGAGGGTCCAGGCCGCGGTCACGCCGCGCTTGACCATCTCCGGGATGATCCAGCCACCGTAACCCTCGTTCGCCAGTTCGACGCCGCACAGCAACCCGAGGCCGCGCGCCTCCTTGACCACGTCCGGGAAATCGGCGGCGATGGCGGCGCAGCCGGCCAGCAATTGTTCGCCGCGCGCGCGGGCGTTATCGGCCAGCCCGTCCTCCTCGAGCACGTCTATCGCGGCCAAGGCCGCCGTGCAGGCCAGCTCGCTGCCGCCGAAGGTCGAGGTGTGGATGAGCGGCTGCTTGCCGTAGGCCTTGGTCCAGACCGCGGTCCGCGCGATGTACGCGCCGACCGGCACGATGCCGCCGGAGAGCCCCTTCGCGAGCGTCATCAGGTCGGGTACGACCCCGTCGCGATCGCACGCGAAGCGATAGCCGCACCGGCCGAGACCGGTCTGGATCTCGTCGGCGATGAAGAGCGCGCCGGCCCGATCGCAAGCCTCGCGGACCGCGCGCAGGTAGCCCGGCGCCGGCACGTTGACGCCGCCTTCGCCCTGCACCGGTTCGACCACGAACGCGGCGGCGTCGCGCAGCGCCTCGTCGAGCGCCTCGACGTCGCCGAAATCGATCAGCGCGGCGTCCGCGAGCAGCGGACGGAACGGATCCTGGAACGCGGCGCGGCCGGAGATCGAGAGCGCGCCGAGCGTCTTGCCGTGATACGAATCGCGCGTCGCGACGATCTTGACGCGGCCGGTCGCGACGCGCGCGAGCTTGATCGCGCCTTCGACCGCTTCGGTGCCGCTATTGCACCAGAACGAGATCGTCAGATCGCCGGGCGCGAGATCCGCCAGGCGCTTCGCCGCGCGACCCATCGGTACGTTGAACATCGTCTTGCCCGAGAGCGACATCAGGTCGAGCTGCGCGCGCACGGCGTCCAGCACCCGCGGATGCGAGTGGCCGAGCGTGAACACGCCATAGCCGCCGGCGAAGTCGAGATAGGCCTTGCCGTTCTGATCCCAGATCGTGCAGCCTTGCGCGCGCGTCTCGACCGGCGATCCCGACACGCGCATGACCCGCGCCAGCGGCGGGTTCAGATATCGCTTGTAGTTCTCGTAGACCTCGTCCAACAACGCCTGCGGCGACGGGGCGCCGTAGAGCGCCTCTCGGGGCTCAACCATGCGCGAAACATTCGCTAGGGGCTTGTCGAATCCGGTTTTCGAGGGATTGGATGTGTGCCTGGGGCGTTTCGATGGTGTCGACGAGCAGTCTGATACATCGCCTCGCCGCGAGTTCGATCCTCGCGCGCTCCAGGTGCCGGGGTTGAACCTCGGTCGGTCGCGTGATAAGGTGATGTGGTATCAGGCTGCTTGTCACGCAAACGCCGGGCCGTCCGTATGGGCGGGCCCGGCGTTTCGTGTTTTCCGCGGCGGGCCTAGGCGGCTACTGCGGCGGCTTCCAGGCCGGCGATGGTCTCTTCGATGATTGCGGCGACCTCGTCGGCGGAGTCGATGGTCATGATCCTGGCGCGCAGCTGCGCGCCGCCGTGGATGCCCTTGAGGTAGAGCGCGACGTGCTTGCGCATCTGCGGGACGGCGCGCGCTTCGCCCAGCTCGGCGACCATCGTGCGCAGGTGCACGATCGCGTAGCGCAGCCGGTCGGCGGGGCTGGGCGACGGCCGGGCCTCGCGACCTTCCATCAGGTCGGCGATCTGCGAGATCAGCCAGGGGTTGCCCAACGTCGCGCGGCCGAGCATGATCGCGTCCACCCCGCTGTCGCGCATGCGCTGCATCGCCTTGTGCGGGTCGTCCAAATCGCCGTTGCCGATGACCGGGATGTCGATCGCGCGCTTGAGCGTCGCGATGTGCTCCCAGTCCGCGCTGCCTTTGTAGAACTGCCGCGCCGTGCGCGCGTGCAAGGTCACGGCCTGTACGCCGACGCTCTGCGCGCGTTTGGCGACATCGACGTAGACCATATCGCTCTCGGTCCAGCCCAGGCGCATCTTCATCGTGACCGGACAGTCGACCGCCTCGACGACCGCGCGCATGATCTCCTCGCAGCGCTGCGGGTCGCGCAGACAGGCCGAGCCGCCGTTGGTCTTCACGACCTTGGGCGCGGGACAGCCGAAGTTGATGTCGACGATGTCGGCGCCGCACTCGCGTACGACTTTGGCGGCATCCGCCATCGTCTGCGGATCGTCGCCCCACAGCTGCGTCGAGACCGGGCTCTCGAGGCCGTGCCGGTCGATCATCTCCATCGTGCGCTTGCTTCCGAACTTGAGCGCGTTGGACGAGACGAATTCGGTGACGGTCAGGCCGAGGCCGAACGGCTTGTAGAGGCCGCGCATGGTGCGGTTGGTCACCCCCGACATCGGCGCGAGCACCAATGGGGGCCAGATGGAGATGCTGCCGATCGTGAGCGGGTCGACCGTGGGAGCCATGGCGCCGCCTAGTATAGCACAACCCGCGCGTACGCCTGAAACGAAGAAGGGAGCGTCGACCGCCCCCTTCTCCCCGTCATTCGAACGCGCGATACCGCGGCCGCGTCAGCAAGGCTGGCCGGAGACGAAGTCGATGTTGAGCACCGGATGGAGCTCGATGCCGTTCGGAGCGACGCCCGTCTGGCCGTGGAGCGGATCGAAGTACGGGACGCCGGTGATGTCGACCACCACGCCGCTGGTCGGGAACGGCGAGACCGAACCCGGCGGTTGCGCGTTGAAGCACGACGTCAGCTTGCTGCGCACGGCCGCATATTTGGCGCCGAAGTTCGACGCACAGGCCGCGTTGCAGAGCTGGTCCGGCGGCTCGACGATCATCGTGTCGGCCGGATTGCCGACCTCACCTACCACGATGTGATAGTCGTGATCGGACTCGAGCTTCCAGTCGAGGAGCACGGCGCGGATCGTGTAGACCTGCGTCTCGTACGGTGCGTAGCGCGTCGTATCGTTGCTCGACGAGTAGCCCGACGGCAGCGGCGCGTTGCGCAGCGTGTCGACGTCGGCGAGGACCGGCGTCCAGTTGATGGTCGGTACGTAGAGATCGTCGAGCACCTTGATGTGCCAGCGCTCGGTGCCGCAGTGCGGCGCGGTCGAATCGCAAGCCGCGCCCGGCGTGCCGAACGAGGCGGGCGTCGGGAACGGCGTCGGGCCGGAGGCCGGCGTCGCGGTCGGGCCGCCGGTCGGCGTCGGCGACGGGGTCGGCGACGGCGACGGCGTCTCGCCCGCCGAGTAGACGGTCAAGCCGACGCTGACGTTCGTATAGCCGCTCGCCGAGACGGTCATGTTGGGCGACGAGATCGCCGCGCCGTTGTACGACACCGTCCACGACGACGTGCCGGCGTTGTAGGCGCCGATCGCGATCGCGCCGGTCAGATCGCTGGTCGCCAGTGACGGCGCGACCGCGACGTTGGAGGCGTTGACCGGCGTGCCCGGTCCGACGATCAGATCGTTCGCGCTGTCGAAGGCTTCGAACGTGGCCGTCACCGACGACGCGGTGCCGGAGTTGAGGTAGTTCGGCGCGAGGTAGAGGCCCAGCGACGCGACCACGCCGTTGAGCGAGACCGTGATCGGATTGACCTGTCCGATCTTGACGTCGAGGGATGCGGTGTTGAGCGAGAGCGGCGTCCCGCTCCCATCGGTGCTCGCGAAGGTCTTGATGGTCAGCGCCTGGCCGAGGCCGACCGGCGCGTTGAAATACGCGGTGCAGACGAAATTGTCGCCGATCTGCGGGCAGCTCGCGCTGCCCAGATTGAGCGGAACCACCTGCGGACTGCCCATGCTCGGCACCTGGAACGTGACGGACTTGGTGTCGGGGGAGATATAGGCCGGGCGTTTGGCGCCGGAGCCGGCCGTCTTGACCGGAACGCGGATGCTCAACGAGGCTTGCGCGACGTCGGCGGTCGTCGGGCCGGGTGCCGGCGTGGCGGGATGCGTCTGTATCCCGGCCGCGCCGCTGCAACCGGCGATGAGGCTTGCGATCGCGATCGCGACGATGAGCGTCCGTTTCATGTTCCTGGGATCCCTTGTCAGTTGATTGTTACGGTCGAGATAGTGACGCGCGCCGGGACGACGAGCACCTGACCGTTATCGTCCGTGATCGTGAGGTTCGCGGTTCCCGACGCATTGGCGTGGACGTTGAGAGTCGCCGTACCGGCCGACGACGAGATCGGCGAAGCATCGACGCTGAGCACCGTTCCGTTGCTACTCGTGACGGTGTAGGTGCCGTTATAGCCGGCTTCCGTGATGGTCAGCGCCTTGGCGCCGCTCGACGTGAACTCGACGTAGCCGCTGGCGGCCGGGGTCGGATCGGCCGCCATCGACGGCGTCGGACTCGGCGTGGGAGTCGGCGTTGGCGTCGGCGTGGGCGTCGGACTCGGGGTGGGCGTCGGGCTCGGCGTCGGGCTCGGCGTGGGTGTCGGGCTCGCCGTCGGTGTCGGGCTGGGCGTCGCCGTCGGCACCGGATTCGCGGTGAACGTGGCGACCACGTCCGCGTAGCCGGCGGCGGAGAGCGTGACCGAGGGGGGGGCGCTCGAGAGGTCGGTGCCGTCGTAGGTCAGCGTCCAGCTCGTCCCGGTCACCACGCCGGTCGCCGCGCGCTTCCCGTCCGAGGACGGGCTGCGCGAGCCGACCGAGAGATGCGTCGGGTTCGACGAGACCAGCGATGGATTGAGCGCGGTGAAGCTCGCGTTGAGCACCGACGTCCCGACGACGTAGTCGCCTTGGCTGTCCCGAGCGGTGAGATTGGCCGTGTAGCTCGCCGCCGTCCCTCCGTCGAGGGTCTGGCTCGGCTGCACGAGCAGCCCGATCGTCCGCGCGACGCCGTTGAGCGTCACGCTGACCGCGTTCGTCGTGCCCTCGACGACCGTGATCGGCACCGCGCCCTGCGAGAGCACGTTGCCGGTGGCATCGGCGCCGTCGTAGGTGGTGACATTGAGCGTCGACGAGCCGACCGGCGCGTCGAAATTCATCGTGCAGACGTAGCTACCGCTCACGAGCGGGCAGGTCGCGTTCGGCAACGGCGAGACGTTGAATGTCTCGGTCGTCACACCGGTATCCGAGATCGAGACCGATTGGGTCCCCGCCGAGACGTAGGCGGGGCGTTTCTCCGAGGCGCCCGTCGACGCGACCGGGATCTTCATGGTGAAGGTCGCCGGAGCGGTCGTAGATGCGCCTTGCACGGGTTGCGACGGCGCCGCCGGGATCCCGGCCCCTCCGCCGCCGCCGCTGCAGCCGATACCGATGACGAGACCGGCTGCGGCGATCGCGGCGAGGAGATTGCGTTGCATGCGGTGCCCCGTTGACGAATTCGTGCGAGCGACGTTGCGATCGTTCATGACGCTCATGATCCCGTGCCTTGGAGGTGGACGTTGTCCACGAACACGTAGTTGTAGTATTGAGCGCCCGAACCGGTCGGCGTCGCGCCGCCGGCATCGCGACTGATGCCGATGAAGAGCGTGATCGTCTGGCCTGCGTACGTGGTCATGTTGACGGAACGCGCATACCAGAAGCCTCCCCCGGAGGACGGCGTATAGCCGCCGGGGTCCGCGCCGCCCGGGGTCTGCGGACATCCGGACCAACGAGACGTCGAGTTGACGGAGACCGTACCCGTTCCCCATGGTGCCGGAAGGAAGATCGCCTCGTATCCGGCCGAGTCGTAGCAGTTGTTCTCGGCGATCAATCGGGCCATCGGAGCCGTGGTCGGACCGATGCCCGGATTCGTCCCGGTGAACGCGTTGCTCGCGTAGACGTCGACTTCCGAATCCGACTTGGACCAGTTGTCATCGCCGCCTTCATACCAGTTGAAGGTCAGGACCGGAGCGGTGGACGGCACCGTGACGACTTGGCATATCCCGGTGTTGCCCTTGTTGGGCTTGTTGGTGCCCGGAGCCGGAAGTCCGGTGCCGCCCGAGTATCCGACCAGGGCGATGTGTGCGTTGCCGCTGGGCGGCGCCGCGCCGGACGGCGTCGTGGTCTGTTGCGTGACGTCGCCGGCGGCACCGGTCGGAGCCGGTGTCGAACCGGAGACGACCAGCATCTGATTGACCGGAGCCGGGGAGGCCGCGATCGGGGTCGCGCCGCCGGTGGTCACGCGCGATGCGACGCACCGGAACCAGCCGGACGTACCGTCGAATGCGGCGCTGCTGAACGTGCTATTGGTGATGGCTTCCACCGGCGTCGGCGTCGGCGACGGGGTCGGCGACGGCGTGGCGGTGGGCGTCGGCGTGGGCGACGGCGTCGGCGTGGGCGACGGCGTCGGAGTGGGCGACGGGTTCGCGGTGAACGTCACGACCACGCCGGTGTAGCCGCTCTGCGCGAGCGTCAGCGTCGGCGCGGACGCCGAGAGATCGGCGCCGTCGTAGGCGACGGCCCAGCTGTTGCCGGTCTGCGTTCCGACCGCCAGGTGCGCGTTGTTCGACGACGTCAGCGTGGGTGCGAGGACGTTCGCGACGTTGTTGATATCGACGATGGTGCCGCCGCCGACGATGGTGTCGCCCGCAGCATCTTTGGCGCCCCACGTCGCCGTGTACGAGCCGCTCGTACCGCCGGTGATGGTGGTGTTCGGCGTCACGGCCAGCGTCAGCGTGGCCGCGATCCCGTTGAGCGTGACGTTGATGCTGTTGTCCTGACCACCGACGATCGTCTGATCGATGGTGTTCTCCGAGAGCGCCTGACCGGAGCCGTCGGTGCTGGCGTAGGTCTGCACGACCAGATGGATACCGCCGATCGGCGCGTCGAAGGCCGCCGTACAGGTATAGCTCGTTCCCGACCCGTCGACCGGGCAGCCCGGGCCGCTGGCGACCAGCGCGATCGTCTGCGTCGCGATGCCGGTACCGGAGAACGTCACGGATCTGGTCGCCGGCGAGACGTAGGCCGGCCGCTTCGCCGTAGCACCCACCTGCGGAAGCGGGATCGTGATGTGGAAGGCCGCTTTGGCCGTCACGGGTTGGCCGCCCGCTGGAGCGGCGGGCAGCCCCGGAGCTACGGCGCCGCCGCCACCGCCGCTGCAGCCGAATCCGGCCAGCAGGGCGGCGATGACGAGCGCGCCGAGTGCAGCGCGCTTCACCTTAGTGGATGCCCTTACGCGATGCGTGGTTGACGGTCACGCCGGTGATGGTGACGTGGACCGGGACGATGACCGTCTGCCTGCCGTCGGAGACGGTCAGCGTGGTCGAACCCGAGGTGACGGCGTTGACGTTGACGGTCGCGCTTCCGGCGGTCATGGTGACCGGCGACGCGTTGACCGTCAGGATGTTCGTATCACCCGATACGGCCGTGATCGGTCCGCTGAAACCCGACTCGCTGAGGCTGACGGATGCCGGACCGGTCTGCAACAGGCTGATCGGATTCGGCGCCACGATCAGCGCCTGCGGGGTCGGCGTCGGAGCCGGCGTTGGCGTGGGCGTCGGCGTCGGCGTCGGCGTCGGCGTCGGAGTCGGCGTCGGGGTCGCGGCCGGCGTCGGTGTCGGCGTGGGAGTGGGCGTCGGCGCGGTCGTGCCGGTAGCGGTGAAGTAGATGGCTCCCGTTCCAGAGATCACGTAGAGCGTGTTGCTCGCGCCGACGGAGAGGCTCACGGCCGCGCCGGTCTGCGCGGACCAGCCCGGCGTGTCGAGATCGAAGTAGTAGAGCTGATTGCCGCCCGCACCGATGCTGCCGCCCGCAAGCGCGAACAGGCCGCCCGGGCGCGACGCGAGCGCCGACGCGTTGGCCGGCAGCATCGCGAAACTGTTGTCCGTGTTCTCGTAGTAGATGTTGCCGCCGGCGTTGAGGATGTAGGCGCCGCCCGGGTTGAGCGGATTGCCGCCGACCGTATGCGAGACGACGTCCCTGCCGCCGTAGACGGCGACGCCGGCGCCGGGCAGCTGCTGCCACGATCCCGCATAGCGCCAGATGCCGCGATCGCCGCTACCGTTCGTCACGACGACGATCGAGTTGTCCGCGAGGGTAGTGATCGACTTGGCGCCGCCGCCGGGGCTCGACCAGTTGCCTGCGCTGTAGGCGTACACGCCGCCCGCCGAGTTGATCGCGTAGAGCGTGCCGTTGGGCGCGACCGCGATCTGCGAAGCGAGCCCGCCGATGTTCGACCAGGTCCCGCTGCTGTAATGCCAGATGTACTTGTCCGCGCCGGCGGGCTGATCCGAGAGCACCCAGATGGACCCGTCGGCCGCCGCCGCTACCTGCGATGCGGAGCCCGGGATCTGCGACCACGATTGCGGCGCGATGGCCGATGCCGGCGTGCGCGACGTCATGGCGCTGGCAGGCTGGATCGGCGTCTGCGTCATCGGCGGCGCCTTGACGAGCGCGGGCGAGACGCTCTTCGGCGTCGGCAGTTGGACCTTCGGGCCGGACTGCGGCGGGAGGCCGCCGCCCGAACAGGCGACGCCGGCGAGGAGAGCAGCCGCGACGATTGCGGAGGTGATCGAACGTTTCATCTTGAGCTCCATCTTAGTTGATCGTCACGGGGGTGAGGGTGACGGTCACCGGGACCACGACCTGCTGGTTGTGGGAATCGATGATCGTGAGGTGGGCGAAACCGGCGTTGACGACGTTGACGTTGATCGTCGCCGTGCCCGCGCTCGCCGTCGCCGGCGAGGTCGCGGTGATGACCGAGGTGTTGTCGCTGGTCACCGTCAGCGTGCCGGCATACGCGGATTCGGTCGCCGTCAGCGTCGCGGCGCCGGTCTGGGTCGCGTTGAACGGGTTGGGGGCGACCGAGAGCGGTGCCGGCGTTCCGGTGACGCCGGTCAGCGAGACGTCGTCGAAGTAGACGTAGCTGAACGTGGTCGTCGCCGTGCTGGAACCGGCCTGGCCGAGGAACAGCGTGACCGACTGGCCGGCGTAGGCCGACATATCGAACACCTTGTTGTACCAGACGCCGCCCGCGCCGGTGCCGATCGCGCAGGCCGCCACGTCCGACTTCCCGGGATCGGAGTTGTAGCAGTTATCCTGTGCGAACAGGATCTGCGCCGGTGCAACGGCGGCGTGGTAGGACGTCTGTCCGCCCACCGCCTGCGCGTACGCCGTGGTGAACGGATTGCCCGAGAACACCGCTCCGAGGTGGTTGTTGGTCGCGAACACGTTGGTGTTCGACCCTTCGTAGAGCCACAGCGAGAGCGAGGCCGACGATGTCGGCACGGTCACGGTCTGACAGATCCCGTAGGTGCCCTTGCCCTTGCCGACCTGGTTGCCGTTGGCGAGCAGGCTGTAGTCGATGAAGCCGACCCGCGCGGCGTTGCTGCCACCGTGCACCGCACCGGTGGTGCCGTTGTAGGCGGCGGGCGGAGCGGCGGTCGTGGCACCGACCGGCACGGATTGCGCGACGCCCGAGTCGTTGGCGAACGGAGCGGCCGTCGCGGTCGCGATCGCGGTCGTCGTCGTCGTATTGCCGGGCGACGGCGACGCGTTGATCGGGGCGTAGGCGGTCGTCGAATCGTAGCACGGGAACCAGCTCGCGAGCGTCGAGTTGCTGGCTTCGAAGTCGCCGTTGAGGATGACGTTGGCCGCCGTCGGCGCCGAAGTGGGCGACGGAGCCGGATTGACCGCGATCTGCTGGGTGGCGTTGGTCAGCGAACCGGCCGAGAGCGTGATGGTCGGCGCGGCGACGTTCGCGCCGTTGTAGGCGATCGGCCACGAGTAGCCGCTCTGCGCGCCGACCGCGAAGTCCGTCGCATCGGACGACTGCAGGGTCGGCGTCAGCGCCGCCCCGGTGGCGTCGACGAACGAGCCGGGGCCGACGATCGAATCGCCGGCGGCATCCTTACCGCCGAGCGACGCGGTGACCGCCTGCGCCGTTCCCGCCGTCACCGACGAGGGCGAGAGCGTCAGCACCAGCGTCGAGACGACGCCGTTGAGCGTGACCGGAACGTTGTTCGTCTGATCCTGGACGATCGAGATGGCGATCGTGTTGCGGGAGAGCGGCGTGCCGCTGCCGTCGGTGCTCGCGAAGGTCTGCACCGTCAGCGTGCTGTTGCCGACCGGTGCGGCGAAGGTGAGCGAACAGGCGTAGAACCCGCCCGACGGCGGGCACTTCGTCGCGATCGGCGAGAGCGAGAGGGTCTGCGTCGCTATTCCGGGTCCCGCGAACGTGATCGACTGCGTCCCGGCGGAGACGTAGGCCGGTCGTTTCGCGGTCGCGCCGGTCGTCGCGGCGACCGGAACTTTCAAGGTGAAGGTCGCGGGCGCCGATCGCGGTTGAGGTTGCTGCGGCTGCGGCGCGGACGGCGCGACTTGGCCGCCTCCGCTGCATCCGAATCCGGCCAAGAGGCCTGCTGCGACGATCGCAGCCAGTAGGGTTCGTTTCATCCGCGTTCACCTCGGCGTTGCGCCGCATTTTGGAGGGAGAGAGGTTAATAAGGGTACTGGGGGCGGCCGTAAGGCCGCCCCCGGTTGTTCACCCGGGTTGACGTCGTGGTTAGCTGTGCGTGAGGAGGATGTCGTCTGCGTACAGGTACTGGTAGTACCCGGTGCTGTTCGAGGTGCCGAGCACGCCGATCAGGACCGTGACGGTCTGGCCGCCGTAGGCATTGAGGCTGTAGGGACCCTTCTTCACCCACTGTCCGCCGCGGATGCCCGGCGCTCCGGCCTGGCCGACGCAGTCGGGGAAGTTGGTGGTCGAGGTCCCCCCCGAGGTGCCGTTGTTGTTGTAGCAGTTGGTCTCGGCGAACAGGGTGCTCGACGGATTCGCCGTCGTCTGTTTGCCGCTCTCGACCGGGCCGCCGAGGCTGACCGTTCCGGTCACCCAGGTCGCGCCGGCGTAGATGTCCATCTCGGTGTCGCCGTTACCGAAGTTGCCGTTGTCGCCGCCTTCCCAGACCCATGCGGTCAGGGTCGGGTTGGTCGCGGCGGCCGGAACCGTGACGTCCTGGCAGATACCGAGGAGGCCGCCTTCGCGGGCATTACCCGCGCCGGTCAGGATGTTGCCGATCTGGGCGGCGTGCGTCCCACCGTGCGGCGTGCTGTTCGGGTTGCCGACCGAAGCGGCCGCGAGCGTCGTCACGACGGCCGGGTCGGGACCCGGGGTGGCGACTTGGCTGGGGACGGCCGTACGCGGGCTCTGCGTGAAGGTCGGGGCCGGGGTCTCCATCGCCGGGTTCGGGTCGATGGCGGTCGCCAGCGTCGGGTGGCCGGCGCGGCAGACGTACCACGGCGCGATCGAACCGGTCTCGAAGTCGCCGTTGATCAGCGCTTGCGGGGTCGGCGAAGGCGTCGGGGTGGCCGGGGTCGGCGAGGGGGTCGGCGTCGGGCTCGGGGTCGGCGTCGGGGTGGCCGGCGACGAGTAGACGGCGATCGTGTACGAGACGCCGGCGAGGAACGTGAACGGCGTCGCGGCCTTGGCCGGGATCTGGATGGTCATGCCGTTGTTGATCGCGGCGCCCGGGCCGGACCACGGCTCGGTCCAGGTGCTGGTCGAGCCGTTATAGATGGCCGACCAGTAGACGACCGTCGTCGGCTGGGCGGTCGAGAACTCGACCTGCATGGCCGGCAGCGACGGGATGGTGACGTTGCTCGCAAACGTGAGCGTCAGGTACCAGAGGCCGTTGGCGCCGGCGACCGAGGCCGGGCGCTTGTCTCCGAGGAGGGCGGTGGCGACCGGGTTGGTCGCGCTTACCTTGAACGTGCCCGCGGTTCCGCCACCCGCGGTGGGGGCGGGCAGGGTGACCGCGCCGCCCGTCGTGTTACCGACGGCGGGCAGGCTCAGGAAGGTGCTTCCGCCGCTGACGACCGTGAACGGTCCGCTGGCCGGGGCCGGGGCGGGGGACGGCGGCGTCGTGGAGCTGGATCCGCCCGCGTTGCACCCGACCGCAACCGCGAGGATCGTCAGCGCCAGAACCGCGCCTAGGTGTTTGTGTCGCACTCGCTCTCCCTCAGATGTCCAAAAACAAACAACGAGCCCACACATGTATTCGAACATGCAAGTGGACCCGGATTATGGTCCTCATCATTCTCTCACTCAGACAAATGTCCCCTGGGGCGATAGGGCAACTTTTTGGTCGTACCGCAAGATCTTTCGGCCAAGCAAGCGCATGAAAAGGGACGGGAGCGATCCGTTCGCTCCCGTCCCCGGTTGACGTCCGATTCTTTCGGTCGCCTGCCCTAGTTGTACTGGACGCCGTTGACCACGACCCAGCCGCGGGTCGGCCAGGAGCCGGTGTCGTCTTCGGTCCAATCGATACCCTGGGTCCCGTTGCTATCGTAGAAGTAACGACCCTGGACGTAGCCGTAGTCGCCGACGTGGACCCACGGCCAGGTCGCCGGGGGCGGTAACGATCCGCCCGCCATGGCGTCCAGATTCGAGTAGATCTTGATCTGGTAGCCGGACGGGAGTTGGATGTACCAGTAGCCGTGCCAGCCGCTCGCGGTGTGCACCTTGGCCAGCACTTGCGTCACGTTGCCGCAGACGTTCTCTTCCTGGTCGCCGTGAAGCGTGCCGGCCGCGAACGCTGCCTGATCGCTCGTGAACTTGGCGTTGTTGCACAAGAACGCGGGCGTCGGCGTCGGTGCGGGCGTTGCGGTCGGGACCGGCGTCGCGGTCGGGACAGGCGTCGCGGTAGGGACAGGCGTCGCGGTCGGAACCGGCGTCGGCGTCGGCGCGGGCGTCGACGTTCCGCCGGATGCCCAGGCGACGTTGTCGACGTATTGATAGACGTAGTCGCTCGCGTAGCCATTGCCTTTGACGCCGAAGTAGAGCCAGAGCGTCTGGCCCGCATACGCGCTCACGTCGTAGCTGCGCTGCACCCATCCGCCGGTGGTCGTCGCCTCTTTGAAGAGCTGCTTGACGACCGACGTCGGATTGTTGGTGCTGAGCAGGTCGGCTTCCTGATCGACGTAGGTGATCGTGTCGTTGGTGCCTTCGTAGACCCAGAACGTGATCACGCCGCCGGCCGGGACGACCAGCTGCTGGCAGACGCCTTCGGTGCCGTTGACCTCGGGCTTGACGGTCCGGCCGTTGAGATCCGAGACGCTGCCGGCTTCGTGCTGCGCGCTCGAGATCAGCGCGCTCTTCACGCTGCCGCATTGCTGCCAGTAGGTGAATCCGCCGCTTTCAAAACTGTGGTCCTGGATGGTGCTGGTGACCGCGGCGCGGACGCCGGGTTCGCCCGCCGGAGCGGCCGGTGCGACCGGGGCCGTCGCGGGCAATGCGCCCGTTCCCGATGAGGTCGAGCCGCCGCCACAGGCGACCAGTGCGAGTATGGCGACGAATCCGCCGGCGAGCCATCGTTTCTTCAATGCTGCTCCTTTGCGTCTATCGTGTGAAAAGTGCAATAGGACCACCCTACACGAGAAGCGTTAAGAGTTCGATAAGGGCAGTTTACATCTAGACTCGATTTATCACGGCCGCGAGGTCGCGGTCAGAGCGAGGCGTGGAAGAGACGCAGTCCTTCGAGGCTCAAGTGCGGGTCGACCCGGTCGATGACGCCCGAGTTGCGCGCGACCACCTCGGCCAGCCCCCCGGTCGCGACCACCTTCGCATCGCAGCCCATCTCGGTGCGGAAGCGCGCCACCAGGGCTTCCGTTTGGCCGACGAAACCGTAGACGATGCCGGCCTGCAGCGCTTCGATGGTGGTGCGGCCGAGCGCGCGTCCCGGGTCCTCGATAGCGATCTGCGGGAGCTTGGCGGTGCGGCCGATCAGCGCGTCGATCGAGACGCTGATGCCGGGCGCGATCGCGACGCCCGCGTAGGCGCCTTCCGGCGATATCGCGGTGAAGACGGTGGCGGTGCCGTAGCTGACCACGATCAGCGGCGCGCCGTAGCGATCGCGACCGCCGATGGCCGCCGCCACCAGGTCGGCGCCGACCTCGGACGGGCGATCGGTCAGCACGCGCATCAGCGTCTGTCTGTGGGCCTTGAGGAAGACCGGCACGACCCCCAGGAACGCGCGCGCGGCCTCGTCGATGACCGAGTCGACCTTGGGCACGACGCTCGCGACCGCGACCGCGTCGAAATGATCCGGCGCGAACTGCGCGGCACCGATGAGCTGCAGCAGCAGCGCGCCGAACTCGTCGACCGTGCGGCGCGCGTCGGTGGTCACCCGCCACGCCCGCAACAGCCGGTCGCCGTCCGGCGCGTAGGCGCCCAGTTTGGTCTCGGTGTTGCCGACGTCGATCGCGAGCAGCATCAGGTCTCTTCCATCAGGCGTTCGATCGCGTCGAGCAGGCGCGCCGCCAAGGTCGCCTTGTCGGCTTCGCCGAGGTCGATCCGGCCGCGCTCGCCGTAGAGCAGGGTCAGGGCGTTCGAGCCGGTGCCGAAGCCGCGGCCGTCGCGCACGTCGTTGACGGCGATCGCGTCGAGGTGCTTGCGCGCCATCTTCTCGCGCGCCGAGCGCTCGTGGTCGTCGGTCTCGGCGGCGAAGCCGACCAAGAACGTCGAGCCCTTGCGATCGCCCAGCCGCGCCAGCACGTCGGGGTTGCGCATCATGCGCACGCTCAGATCCGCATCGGTCTTCTTCAGCTTCGACGGCGAATATTCGGCCGGACGCCAATCGGCCACCGCGGCGGCGGCGATCGCGATATCCGCGCCGACCGCGTCGGCCATGGCGGCGTCGTGCATCTCGCGCGCGGTGCGCACGCGCACGACGCGCGCGCCGGCCGGCGGACGCAGCGCGGTCGGCCCGAGGATCAAGGTGACGTCGGCGCCGCGCGCGAGCGCCTCGCGCGCCAGCGCGATGCCTTGCGCGCCGGTGGAGGCGTTGCCGACGAAGCGGGCCGGATCGAAGGCTTCGTAGGTCGGCCCGGCGGTGATCGCGACGCGCTTGCCGCGCAACGATCGCGAGCGGCGCAGCGCGACGTCGAGCGCGTCGAGCAGACGTTCTTCGCTCGCGAGCCGGCCGACGCCGGTCTCGCGCTCGGCCAGGAAGCCCGTCTCCGGCTCGACGACGGTCACGCCGCGATCGCGCAGCGTCTCCAGATGCGCCTGCGTGGCGGGGTGCTCGTACATGGCCGCGTTCATCGCGGGCGCCACCAGCACCGGCACGCGCGCCGCCAGCAGCAGCGCGCCGACGACGTCGTCGGCGATGCCGGTCGCCATCTTCGCGAGGCTGTTCGCGGTCGCGGGCGCGACCAGCACGACCTGGGCCTCGCGCACCAGGCGGATGTGCGGGATCCGCTCGGGCGCGTCCCAGAGCGAGGTATAGACCGGACGCGCGGTCAGCGATGCGAAGGTGAGCGGTCCGACGAAGCGTTCCGCCGAGGCGGTCATCGCGACGTCGACGATCGCGCCGCGCTGCACGAGCGTGCTGGTCAGCGCGGCCGCCTTATACGCGGCGATGCCGCCGGTGACGCACAGCAGGACGCGCGCGCCGTCTAGTCCGGGATCCACAGGTTGTCCAGCAGACGCGTCGGACCGAAACGCGCCGCGCCGATCACGAACGCGGGCGGCCGCAGCGTCTCGAGCACGTCGAACGTGTCGGCATCGACGATGTCGAAGTAGTCCAGCAGCGCGTGCTCGGTGAGGATCTTGTCGGCCGTCTCGGTCGCGTCGTACTTGCTCTTGCCGGCCAGCAGCGCGTCGCGCATGCCGAGCAGGGCCGCGTAGAGCGTTGGCGCGACCGCGCGCTGTTCCGGCGTCAGGAAGGCGTTGCGGCTCGAGCGCGCCAGTCCGTCGGGTTCGCGCGAGGTCGGCACGATCTGCACGTCGACCGGATAGCCGAGATCGCGGATCAGCTTGCGCAGCACGGAGGTCTGCTGCGCGTCCTTCTGCCCGAGCACCAGCACGTCGGGCTGCACGATGTTGAGCAGCTTCGAGACGACCGTCACGACGCCGGCGAAATGCGTCTTGCGGATCTCGCCTTCGAACACGCGCGCCATCGGGCCGATGTCGACGGTGGTGCTGAAGCCGGTCGGATACATGGCGGTCGCATCCGGTGCGAACAGGACGTCCACGCCCGCGGCCGCGAGCTTGGCGAAATCGCCGTCGTAATCGCGGGGATACTTGGCGTAGTCCTCGGTCGGACCGAACTGGAGCGGGTTGACGAAGACCGAGGCGACGATGCCGGCGGCGTGCTCGCGGGCCGCGTCCACCAGACTCAGGTGGCCGTCGTGGAGCGCGCCCATGGTCGGGACGAAGGCGACCGGCCCCGGGAGCGCGCGAATCAACGCGCGGACGGGCGCGATCGTGGTGGCTACCTGCATCGCGCCGGTTAGGCCTTGGTCACCCGGAGGACGGTCCGGCCCACGACGAATGGGGCGCCGACCGCGAGCTCGGCCTCGCCGACCACCGGCTTGCCGTCCAGCTTGGTCCCGTTCCGGCTTTCCAGGTCGGCCAGGATCAGCCGGTCGCCATCCCCCTTGAGGACGGCGTGGCGCCGGGAAACGTAGCGATCCAAGGCCAGGCAGGCGTCCGCCACCTGGTCGTCGCGGCCGATCACGATCTCGGAGTCGAACGGCCAGGTCTTCCCGTCCAGGGGCCCGCTGAGCACCTCGAGCACGAACATCAGGCTCACCCGCTTCTCTCCCCCACGGCTAGGCACCCTTTGATAGTTTTATCAGGCATTACGCGCTGCTAACAAATCTCCGCCCCTCGGACGATGTATTGAATTGGTGATGAACGACCGGATCGACGAGCTTCTCCACCTTATTGAGGTGGAGCCCGACGCATTGCGCGAGGCGGAGTTTCTGCAGGCTCAATCCATTCTCGAGACCATGATCGGCAAGACGATTGCGTCGGCCGACATCGATGAGACGCGCATCGTGGTCACCACCACCGACGGCAACAAGTACTTCTTCTACGGCTTCCTCGGTTCGGGCGCCGAAACGGAGCAGGGGCACTAGCCGCTAGGCCGTTCCTACGACTGCTTTTGCAGTTCGTGGATGTAGGCGACGATCTCGTCCTGATCGGGCTGCGCGTACCGGGTGAAGACCACCCCGTGGGCGTATTCGCGGCGCGACGCATCGTAGAACGAGAGCACGACCTTCCCGCGGATCAGCATCTCGCGTTCGTTCTCGGGAAGGTGGAAGCGCAACACGATGCCTTGGCCCGGCGGGAGCTCGCTCGCCGTCGCGACGCGCATACCGCCGCCGCTCAGGTCGATCGCTCGGCCGATCAGGACCAGTTCGCCGCCGGGGACGATGACCGTCGCCGGAAAGTCGACGCTCGCGCGGAAAAATCTCCGCTGATGCGCTTGATCGCCTGTGCTCACAGGCGCTACTTGTTCTCTTTCGTACAGACGCCGCCTTCATCCACCCGCGAGGACCTCGCGCGCTGCGAAAAGCGCCCCGAGGTAGGCGTGCTCGGCCGAGATGCCGCCCTGCAGGTAGACCTCGAACGGCGGCCGCAAGGGGGCGTCGCACGAGAGTTCGATGGTCGCGCCGCCCACGAACGAGCCGCTCGACATGATGACCGGATCGGTGTAGCCGGGGACCGCGCCCGGCTCGGGCCGGAAGCGGGCGTTGACCGGGAGCGCCTTCTGCAGGCCCTCGGCGAACCGGATCAGCGCGGGAGCCTCCCGCAGGCGGATGGCCTGGACGATGTCGGTGCGGACGGCGCCCGGGAGCGGGTCGACTTCGTAGCCCAGTTCCTCGAAGAGCGCGGCCGCGAAATCCAAGCCCCGCAGCGTCTGCTCCACGACCGACGGCGCCAGGAACAGCCCCTGGACGAAGGCCCGGCCGAAGCCCAGGGTCGGCCCGAGCGCGTCGCCCAGGCCGGGTGCGTACAGCCGCGAGGCGACCCGGGCCACCAGGCCGGCGCGCCCGGCGATGTAGCCTCCCGCCGGCGCGAGCGAGCCGCCGAGGTTCTTGATCAGCGACCCCATCACCAGGTCCGCGCCGGCGTGGGTCGGCTCGCGCGCTTCGACCAGTTCGCCGTAACAGTTGTCGACCAGGACGGGCGTGCCGGGCGCGACCGCGCGAACCCGCTCGACGATGGTCGCGATCTGCGCGACCGTCAACGACGGCCGCGGCGCGTAGCCGCGCGAACGCTGCACGAAGACCGCGCCGGCACCGCCGTCGCGCAGCGTGCGTTCGATGCCGTCGAGATCCGGCGCGCCGTCGTCGCGCAGCGCGACCTCGCGATAGACGACGTTCTGCGTCGCCGTCAGCGCGTGTTCCGCATCGCAGATCGCGTTGCGCAGCGTGTCGTACGGCCTGCCGCTGGCCGAGAGCAGCGTGCCGCCCGGCGGAACGCAGGCGGCCAGCGCCGTCACGATCGCGTGGGTGCCGCTGACGATCGAGAGGCGCGCGAGCGCGCGCTCCGCGCCGAAGACGCGCGCCAGCAACGCTTCGTACGCCGCGCGCGCGGCGTCGTCGTAGCCGTAGCCGGACGAGCCTGCGAAGTCGCTCTCGGCGATGCCCTGCGCGAGGAACGCTTCGAGGACGTTGGCCTTGACGGCGAGCTGCGCGTCGTAGCGCACGGCGCGCACGCGCTCCCACGCGCGCGCCGCCGCCGCCGCCGTCGCGCCGTCGATGTGGAAGGTCTTGCAGAGCAGGTCGATCACGTCGTCATCTCGTGTCTTTCGTAGGCGCGCACGAAGGGCAGGTAGATCAGGGCGGCGATCGCGATGTTGGCGAGCGCGAGCAGAACGGCCCGCGCGTCGAACGACGTCGCCAGATAGGTCGAGACGAACGTCGGGATGGCCGACGGGATGTAGGCGACCGGGCGCGTCACCCAGCCGAGCGAGACCGCCGCGTACGTGGTGGTCGCCAGCACCAGCGGCGCCAACACGAACGGCACCGCCAAGAATCCGTTGAAGACGATCGGCAGTCCGAAGAGCAGCGGCTCGTTGATGTTGCAGAACGACGGGATGAAGACCGCACGGCCGACCGCGCGCAGGCGCGGCACCCGCGAGACCGCCAGCCACGCCGCCAGCGGCAAGGTCGCGCCCGCGCCCCCCGGAAAGACGAACAGGAAGAGCGAGACGACCACGATGTGCGGCAGCGGTAAGTGGTGGGCAAACGCGTCGCCGTTCTGCGATTGCAGGGTGATGTAGACGGGCGTCACGACCGCGGCCAGCAACGCCGGCCCGTGCACGCCGATCAGCCAGAGCAGCGTCTCGATCAGCACGATCAGCATCAGCGCGACGTAGCTGTCGCCGAGCGCGCCGAGCGGCGCGAGCGCGGCGAACAGCAGGTTCGCGAGCGGATGATGGAGCGCGAACAACGCGCCGAGCAGGGCGAAGCCCGCGAGCAGCAACGCGATCGCGAGGATCGCCGGCCGACGCCGCGCGACCACGAATCCGCCCGCGACGGCGAGACACACGACGATCGCCAGGAAGAGCCCGGTCGAACCGGCCGCGCGCAGATAGCCGAGCGCACCGCCGGCGAACGGTTGCGGCAGCGAAAGCCCGAACGCGGCCACGCAGGCGACCAGATACGGGACGCGCGGCAGGTCGAGCCCGCGCGCCAGCCGGAGCGCGAGGATGACCAGCAAGGCCGCGCCCATGATCGCGAGCGACGGCAGCAGGGCGCCCGCCCAACGCGCCGAGAGCTGCGACGCAAGCGTCGCCGACGGCGCGACCGGGACGACGACGACGAAGACCAGCACCGCGGCGAGCAGCGCGACGAACGAACGCGGCAGCGCGTCGCGCACCGCCACCACCGCCGGCAGATCGCCGAACGCGCGCAGCGGCGGCACGACGTGCCGCTCGAAAAAGCTCGGGGGGTGGCTAGAGTTTGCGGACGACGGCTTCAACGCGTCCGACGATATCGACATCGTTCGCGTAGATTGGCTCCATGGTGGCATTCTCCGGCTGGAGCCGGAAACGGCCGCTCTCTTTGTAGAAGCGCTTGACGGTGGCTTCGCCCTCGAGCATCGCCACCACGATCTCGCCGTTGTTGGCGCTGGGCTGCGGCCGGACCACGATCATGTCGCCATCCAGGATGCCGGCATCGATCATCGAGTCGCCCTGGACCTTGAGCATGAAGCCGTCCGAGCCGCGCGAGATGAACGACGCCGGCAGGATGAACTCGCCCTGGAGATCCTCTTGGGCGGTGATCGGAACGCCGGCCGCGACCCGGCCCAGGATCGGCATGACGATGGCGTCGGGCATGGCGTTGGGGCGGGAGTGCTCGGTCCGCAGGGCCCGGGGCTTGGTCGGGTCGCGCTGGAGCAGGCCCCGGCGCTCCAGGGTCTTGAGGTGCGAGTGGATGGTGGAGCTGGACGAGAGGCCGACCCGCTCGCCGATCTCGCGGACCGAGGGCGGGTAGCCGTGCTCGGCCGTGAAGGCGTTGATGCAGTCCAGGATATCCCCCTGGCGCTGGGTCGTCGGCTTCTCGCTCACAAAAATCTCCCCCCGGCGGGCGAACAATGCCACCCGTATGGCACGTGGTGTGGCTATACCTTAGCATAGAACGGACGTTCGGTGCAAACATATGTTCGAGAACCCCATTGACACCCCTCGAACGGTCTGTGCTAAAATCTAGTGGACGAACAGGCGTTTGGCCCAAAATATGGGTACACTAGTTATCGAACACCGGTTCGCCACAAGATAGGGAAGGGAGCTACCACGGTGCGTAAGCGCAAGAAACTGAGCCTGATGCCCGCGATCGCGTTGAGCGCAATCGGCTTGATGGTCGCCCTGCCCACGCTCTCGAGCGTGAGCCTGCACGCGGCCACCGCGACGCATTACAGCACCGCGACCGTCCGTAGCGGCCAGACCCTCTGGTCGATCGCCGCCGCCCACACCGGCGAGACCGGCGACATCCAGGAGACGATAGACCGGATCTCCGAGGCCAATCACCTCGGCAGCGCCCCCCTCCAACCCGGCCAACACCTCCGCATCCCGAACTGACTGCTTTGTCATCCTGAGGAGCGCGAAGCGCGTCTCGAAGGACCAAAGAAAAAAGACTCCGGCCTCCCCCGGGGTCTTTTTCTTGTCGCTACCAGGTGTAGTCGATGAAGAAGCGGCTCTGCTGGTAGGTGTAGGGCTTCACGGTCGTGTCTTGCACGAAGTAGCGTTCGTGGAACCAGAGACCGTGCGGATCGTTCGGCGAGCGCGGGCGCAGCAGGTTGTATGCGACGTCGAAATCCGTCTCGTAGAGCTCGTTCCTCGGCACGGCGGGCGAGGTGAGCAGATCGAACCGGCCGCGCGCGAGGATGCCTTTGAAGCGCTTGTCGCTCGACGAGAAGGTGCCCGAGAGCACGTAGGCCTGACCCGGGACGGCCTTCTCCACCAGGCTCGCGCCGATCAGCGTGGTGAACAGCGGATCCGAGTTGTCGCCGAACGTATAGGGCGAGAGCAACGCGCCGTTCTTGTACGTGCCCGCCACCGCGGGCACGCGATCGTAGGCAAGCCCGAACTCGAGCGCGCGCGCGCCGGCGGCGAGCCGGGCGCCGTAGAGATGTCCCGTGACCGGGCCGAGCACCCCGTCCGCGAGGCCGTTCTCGGCCGCGAACTGCGCCGATGCCGTGGCGTGCCAGCCGTGCGCGAGGGGAAGCGTCGTCGCCCCGTCGGCGTAGAGCAGCGACGAGAGCCGATCGAACCGGTAGGCCCAGGCTTGGAACGTGCCGCGTTTGGACGCGCGGGCGAGACCGAACGCCCCGAACCCACCGGTCGGCACCGCGGTGACGAACGAGACGGGCGTGAACGTCGCGACCGTGCGGTTCTTGACGCGGTCGATGCGGTAGGCCGAGAGCGTCCATCCGCGCGCCAGCGTCTGGGTGAGGCCGACGCCTTCGTAGGTGACCGGGATCGTGCGCGAGTCGGCCGGGCCGGCGAACGGCGTCTGAAGCGATTGACGCCCGACGCGCACGAGCGTGCCGCGCGACCGATACTGCAGATAGGCTTCGGCCAGCGTGTTGAGGGTGGTGCCGGGCAGCGAACTCTCGAGTTCGGCCGGCACGATCGCGCCGTTGGAGAACGGATTGGCGCTGTAATAGGTCAGTCCCGCGCCCAACCCGTCGTGCGGCGCGGTCTCGACGTGCAGCTTGAGCGCGATCGACGTCGCCTGCGTATCCGTCGTCCCCGTCCGGTACGAGCGGGTGAAATTGTAGGCGCGTATGCGTCCGCTCACCACCAGCTTGGCCGACGGCGCGGGAGCCGGCGTCGCGCCCAGCGTCGCGACGGCGACCGCGAGGCCGGCCATCCAGACTCGCAGCATCCGGCTACCTCCGGGCCACGATGATGATGCTGTGACCGGAATGGTCGTTGATGAAGTCGAGGCCGTCGCTCATCCACAGGTCGAGCCCGTTGCTGGTGTGCTTGGCGACCTCGCGCACGACGTGGATGCGGTCCTTGAGCCAGGCCAGCTCCGTACGGGTCGTGGTCGGAAAGATCGCCACCTCGCAATCCTCGCATTTATAGCCGTGCTGCATCGCGCGAGGGTTCGCGGAAGAAAAAGAAAAGGCCCCCGCTCGCGCGGGGGCCTTTCCGTTGCGTGGACCCAGCTCCTAGAGCTTGATGCGCGCTTCGATGAAGAAGTTGAACGGCGTCTTGGTCGAGTTGCCGTCAACGTTCACCGCACCGAGGTAGGCGCCATACGGGTACTTGGCGCCGCGCTCGAGGGTATCGCCGGGATTGTAGACGTTGCCGACCCCGCCTTGGAACCCGCCGGCCACCAGGCCGTACGAGCACACGTTGGAATCGTTGATCGTCCACGCGGCTTTGGTGCCACCCCAGCAACGGTTGAGCACGTTCGCGAAGGTTCCGACGAGCGAAAGCTTCGGCGAGACTTCGTAGCTCACTTGGACGTTGCCGATGATCTGGCTCGGCTGCAGGAACGCGCCGAGCGGATCGAACGTACCGGTGTACGAGTTCGGGATGGCGTTGAGATTGCCGCCGCAGCCGGTGCTGTCGAACGGCGAACCGCCGGCAGCGCCGTACGGGTAGCGCGGATCGCCCGTCGTCGACGAGGCGAGAGCCGTGCAGCCCGACGCCGGATCGATGCCCGCGTTGGTCTCGGGCGAGCCGTAGCGCGCGCCTCCGACGAACTGCAGCGACGGCGTGACGGCCCACTTGTCGTGCTTGTAGTTGAGGATCAGCGTGCCGACGTACGGAGCGCCGTAGGTCGTCGCGGCCGATCCGATCGGTCCCGGGAACAGATCGTAGGTCGGGAAGTTCTGGTTCGGGTCGACCAGACCCTGAGCCGGAGCGTTCCAGTACGGGTTGGCGATATCGCCAGCCGCACAACCCGGATCTGCGACGCCGGCCGGCGTGTAGCAGGCGGCGGCGGTGGCACCGGTCGACGTCGTACCACACTTGGCGTTGCTCGGATTGCTCGCGCAGAACGAGGTGTACGCGTTGTAGTTCTTGATGTCGTTGTTGATGCCGGTGGCGAGGGTCGTACCGTTGTTCAGCACGTCGTAGTTGATGTACGAGTGCGTGTAGGCGAACGACAACTGGCCGGAGAGGCCGTTGCGGCTGAAGTCGCCCTTGTTCAGCTGGAATTCGAAACCTTCGCTGGTCTGACGGCCGACGTTGAGGCCGGAGACGAAGCCGGATTGCTGATCCAAGAAGAACTGCTGGATCTGGTCCTTCGTCTTGCGGACGAAGGGGGTCAGCTTGAACGAGATATCGGTGCCCTTGAAGTGCTTCTCGAGCGAGAGATCGTAGTTCAGCGACGTCGGCGGCCGCACTTGGTGCGACGGCGTGTTGAAGCCGAACTTGGTGAACGCCACGCCGAGAAGCGTGAACGGCGAGTCTTCCTGGAGCGTGTCGTACTGTTCGAACGCCGCGTTCGGCGGTTCGGCGTACTTGCCGCCCGAGAAGCGGATGACCGTGTCCGCGTTGAGGGTGTACGTGCCCGAGAGGCGCGGCTGGAACACCGTGTAGGTGTTCTTCTGCGCCGAGGAGTTCACCAGATTGGCGGCCGTGTAGCCGGCCGGGCAAGCCGCCGTCGGCGCGAGGCCGAGGTTCGACTTATCGGTCGGCGCGCCGACCGCGTTGATGCACGTGTCGCGATTGTAGGCGGTGTACCAGAAGGCACGCGCCGGATCGTTGGCACGCGTGTCCGCGCCGTCGAACTCGAACGTGTCCTGACGAAGGCCCAGGTTGAAGAGCCACTTGTCGTTGGGACGGAACTCGTCCGTGATCGAGAGCGACGTGAAGATCGGCTTCACGGTGTTGTAGGTGGCGTAGTTGGAGTTCTCGGCGATCAGCCACGTGCACGGGCCGCCGCCGCAGACGGCCGCCGGAGCGGTGACGCCCGGGGCGCCCGAGCTCTGGATGCCGTGCCACGTCTGGAAGTCGGCGGCGTGGATCTGCGGGCTGCAGGTCACGGCCACGCCGGCCGCGGTGTAGCACAGTCCGTTGTACGGGTTGGTCGAGTCGACCAGCACGACGCCGCGGCTGCGGGTACCGCCGCCGTTGAACATCTGCGTGTTGTTATCGCGCAGGGTCGAGGCGGTGGTGTAGTTGCCCTGGATGCTCACGAGGTTCTGGGCGTTGAGCTGCTTCGAGAACGAGGCGGCCAGGCCGCGCGTGTGCGAAGACAGTTCGTAGTCCGGCGAAGCGCCGCAGACCCAGAGCCCGTAGGCACATTGCGGGCCGTTCTGGAGCCAATCGCTGTAGTACGTGTAGCCGTAGAGCCGGAAGTAGGCGTCGGTGCCGATGTTCTTCTGGTACTGCAGTTTCACGACTTCCTGGTTGTTCCAGATCGTGTCGCGGGCGTCGGCCGGGATGGCCGCGCCGAAGGCGCGCTGCTGCGAGCTGCCCGGGTAGAGGTAGTTCGAGACGCACGACGAGCTGAGGTTGTTGGTCGTCGTGCCGACGCGACCGCACGTCCACTGGTAGCCGTCCGAGTAGGTCGGCGTTCCGACGCCGACGCTCGGCAGGTTCAGGTAGGCATCGCCGCCCTGATCGTTGGTCGAACCGTAGAACGAGTTGTGGAGCATACCGCTGTTCCACAGCAGCTGCACGTCGTCGTGGCCGTCGTCGTTCTTGTGCTGCAGCGCGAAGTGCAGGTTGGCGACGACGTCGCGATCGGTGATGTCCGAGAGGAAGCCGAGCTGGTAAGGCGCGGGGATGAAGCCGCCCGGATTCCCGTCGGTCGCGAGCGGGGCGCCGAGGTCGCCGTAGCCCGACGCGTTGTTGTTGTCGACGTAGCGGAAGCCCTGATTGTAGCCGCCGATGCCGAAGTAGTACGAGAACGAACGGTTCGGGGTCGCACCGCCGACTTCGACGGCGAGCTTATGATAGAAGCTCGGGCCGCCGAGGCCCAGGTACGCGGTCCCGAAGCCCGGATACGTTCCGGTCTTGATGACCTGGTTGATGAAGCCGGCGAGGCCCTGGCCTTCCGAGTTCGCCGGGGAGGCGCCCGTGTAGACCTGGAGTTCTTGCTGGCCGAGCGACGAAGCCGCGCCCGACGGGTAGTTGTCGAACGAGCGGTTCACCGGAACGCCGTCGAGCTCGTAACCGACCTGGTCGTAATCGCCGCCACGGATGTGGACGGTCTGGAAGTAGCCGGTCTGGTTGAGTGGAACGAACGCGCCCGGAACGGACGCGATCGCCGAGTAGGCGCTGTTGAGGCTGCCGCCGCCGCCCAGGCCCGAGATCTTGTCCTGGGTCGAGGCGTTGATCGAGTACACGTCGGCGGTGGTGCCCGATTTGACGAGGCTGCCGCCGGCGCGCGAGGTCTGGGTCACAATCGTCTTAAGCGCCGATTGCATGGTGAGTGCGAGGGTCTGCGTCGCATCTGCGAAGACGGTCACGCCCGGCGTGCTCGCCGGTTGGAATCCGTCCTTCTCCAGCGACACGGTGTACGTGTCGGGGGAGAGGGAGATGAACGTGAAACGACCCGTGGCATCGGTCTGGCCGACGACGGTCTGAGACGGGCTCGAGACGGTGACCTTCGCATTCGCGATCGGTGCACCGGTATCGGCAGCCGTCACCGTCCCGCTCATGCCGCCCGTAGTGCTCGCCAGTGCCCATGTTCCCTGGCTGAGCAGTGCTACGAACAGCAGAACGGCGACCAGTGCATGCCGGAATCGGTATCCAGTCATGGTAGCTCCTTCTGTGTTGCAGGCTGAAACAAACGCACGCAGTGTGCGCATGCTCAGTCGCCCCCCAGCCTTCGCCCAGGCTTAACGCTTTCCTAGCATTGGCCTTAATACCGACTAAGGTTCTCGTTAGAACGCGATCGGCTAGATTAAGGAATGATGAGGGCCGGACCCGAGAAATTGACCTGGGTCAATTAAAAGGGCCCCTCGCCGAAGCGAGAGGCCCTTTCCTTCGCCCTTTTCAGGCTCTAGAGGCTAGAGCTTGATCTGGAGCTGGAAGTACGCCTGCACCGGCAGATCGCCGACGAAGGGAGCGTACGGGTAGAGCAGCGCCTTCGAGAACGGCACGGTGCCGTTCGCCGCCGACGTCGGGGAGGCTCCGTAGAAGAAGCCCGATCCCGGAACCGTTCCGGTCCAGTTGCCCGCGTTGTCACCATATCCGCAGATATGCTGTCCGGCCGGGTAGGCGGCCGACCACGGGGTCTTGGATCCGCCGAAGCACCGGTTGTACAGGTTCGAGAGGTCGAGGACCGCCTTCACCTTGCTGCTCATGTCGTACGTGAGATGAGCACCGATGTTCAGTTGCCACGGTTGCGTGTATTGACCCATCGACGAGAAGTTATTCCCGTTGTACGGGTTCGGAACCGCGAGGTTCGAGCTGCTCGTGAACGGCGATCCGCCGCACGTGAAGTAGTCGGCTGCGGTCGCGTTGGGATCCCCGACCGGCACCGCCGTCGAGTCGCCCTGGTTCAGGTCGCAGGTACGCGGGTCCACACCGTACAGGTCGGTGGGGCTGCCGTACTTGTTGCCCGAGGCCAGGATGAAGTTCGGCGAGATGCTGAGCTTATCGTGCTTCCAGTTGATCCAGCCCGCGAACACGTGCGGGAAGATCGCGGTGGACTCACCCGACGGGGCGTCGCCCGGCGGCTGGTTCGGGTACGTCGGGTACCAGCCGCTGCGATCGAGCAGCGCCTGCGACGTCATCGAGTAGTACGGGTTGGCGATGGCCGAGCCACCCAATGCCGTACAAGCCGCGACCGAGGGGACACCCGGATTGGTGCCGTCCGCGAGCGGGGCCGAGCTCAGACCGCAGTAGTACGGCGATGCGCCGCCGGCCGAGGTCAGCTTGTTGAACGCGGTGATGTAGTTGTTGATCGTGTCGATGGCGTTCTTGCCGCTCGGCGCGTTCTCGAAGCGCATCTTCGCGTCCGTGTAGGTGTAGGAGATGGCACCGGAGAGACCGTCGCGCGTCGGGTCGCCCTTTTGGATCTGGAACTCGACGCCCTTGGAGAGCTGCGTTCCGAGATTCACCGCCGACACGAAGTTCGGGCCGAGCGGAACCGTGACCGACTGGTGGGTCGTGTCGCGGTAGAAGGGGCTGATCTTGAGCGTGATGTCCGTGCCGTTCAGGCGCTTCTCCAGCGAGAAGTCGAAGTTGTTCGACGTCTGGACCGGATTGTCGTGGCTCGGATTGGTGAATCCGAACCCGAAGAAGTGCGAGAAGTCGCTGGTGGCCGCGCTGCGGCCGTACTGGTTGAGGTACTGCTCGAACGCGGCCGGGGTCGGCTGCGTGTACTTACCGGCCGAGAAGCGGAGAACCGTATTCGGGTTGATCGTATACGTTCCGCCGAGTCGCGGCGAGAAGATCGTGTGCGCCAGGACTCCCGGGCTCACGTTCGTGTAGAGCAGGTGGCCGTTGGTGCCGTCCGGATGGACGGCTTGCTGGCCCGACGGGGCCATGATCGGCGTCGTTCCGGCCGCATCGGAGAAGCACTTGCCTCCCGTTTGACCGGCGACCGGCGTGAGGACGGGCGACGTCTGCGCTCCGGGATTGGCCTTGTTCGGGATCGCGAAGACCGGGAGCAAGGTGGCCGGATCGTAGCAATAGCCGATCGCCGCCGCGTGGAACCAGAACGCGTTGGCCGGATCGCTCGAGTTCGGAAGATCGTACTCGTAGCGCTCCAGACGCACGCCGATGTTGAAGTCGAGTTTGTCGTTCGGACGGAACTCATCTTCAAGCGCGAAGGTCGTGAACTTCGGCGTGATGTTGTTGGTGGTACCGGTGCCGCTCGGGCGGGTGACGATCCAAGACGCGCCGGCCGGGAGGGCCGCACACGCGTGGATCGAGCAGTAGACCGCGCGGGTCGGGTCGTTGAACGTGCCCTGCGTCGAGCTGGAGAGACACGACGCGGCCGCGCCGCTCGTGTACGAGTAGCAGTTACCCGCTGCGTCGGCCAAGCTGGTGGCCGTGCCGCCCGGAACCGCGAAGTACGGCCCGGCCTTGTAGGGGTTGCCCGGCGCGAGCAGGGCGCTCGAGTAGGTGGTCGGGCCGGTGCCCAGCCACGACTGGTTGTTGAAGCGATTCAACGACGCGGTCGTGTAGTTGGCCGTGAAGCGGAGCAGGTTCTGCGCGTTGATCTGATTCGCGTACTCGAACGACGCGCCGCGCGTGTGCGTTTCGAGTTCGTAATCCGGCGACGGGTAGTCACCGCTGGCCGTCGAGCCGAAGCCCAGCATGCCGTAGTACAGCGACGCCTCGTTCGGGCTGTTCTGCAGCCAGTCCGAGTAGAACGTGTAGGCATACAGGCGCGCGTAGGCGTTGCTGCCGATGTTCTTCTGGTACTGCGCCTTGACGATCGCGACATCGTTGAAGATGCCGGCGCGCGACGAAAGCGGCAGTCCCGAGTAGGGCGCCCGGTTGGTCGGGGAGTTCGGCATCCAATAGGTGGTCGGCGCGATGCCGACGGCCGACTGGCCGAACTGCGTGCCCGACGGGAAGATCAGCCCGTCGGCATACGGGAACGGCGAGGGGCCGCTGGGCGCGCAGACGCCCGATCCGTATCCGTTCGCACCGGCGTACTGGGTCAGCCAGCACGCGTTGGCGTTGAGCGCCTGGGCCGGGGTTCCCGGACCGGCGCCGATGACGTTGAGCCCGTTGGCGAACATGCCGAGTCCGCCGACGTCGTTGATGCTATCCGCATACGACGAGTAGATCGAGCCGTGGTTGTAGAGCAGCTGGATGTCGTCCTTGCCGCCGTCGTTCTTGTGAGGAATTCCGAAGTGGAAGTTCGCCACGAGTTCGCGGTCGGAGGTGCCGACCTGATAGCCGCCGGCCTGCGTCGCCCACGCGGCGCACGTCGGAACGCCGATCTCCGGCGAGGTGAACGCGTTCGGCGAGGCGTTCGCGTAGTTCTGATTCGGACAGTTCGCGAACGGGCCGTTGCCGAACCACGGTCCCGTCAGGAACGCGCGATCGAGGTAGAACTCGTTGCCGAAGAAACCTTCGGGATTGAGCCCGTCCGAGGTGTAGTTCGCGCAGCTCTGCTGGTTGCACGGACGGTACGTCTGGTTGTAGCCGCCGAAGCCCGCGTACCACGAGAACATCCGGTTCGGCGAAGCGCCGCCCGATTCGATCTGGAGGTCGTGGTAGAAACCGGGTGCGCCGAGGCCGAGCGTCGCCGTGCCGAAGCCCGGGTACGTTCCGGTCTTGATGACCTGGTTGATGTAGCCGCCCAGCGTCGCCGAGGTGCCCGACGACGGCGAACCGCCCGTGTACACCTGGAGTTCTTGCTGGCCGAGGTTCGACAACGAGCTTCCGCCGTAGTTGTCGAATGCGCGGTTCACCGGCACGCCGTCGAACTCGTAGCCGGTCTCGCCGTAGCTCGCGCCGCGGATGTAGAAGACCTGGCCTTGTCCGTAGTTGCCGATGTACGACGACACGCCCGGCTGCGAGTAGATCGCAGAGTAGGCGCTGTTGAGGTTGTAACCACCGCCGCTGCCGCCGACAACCGCCTGCGTCGCTGCGTTGACCGAGTAGATGTCCGACGTGGTACCCGGCTTGACCAGGTTGCCCGCCGCGCGGGAGGTCGTCTTGACGATCTCGGTCAGGGTCTTGGTGGCCGTCAGCGAGAGCGTCTGCGAGTTGTCCGCAAACACCGTGACGCCGGCCAGAGAGATGGGGTTATAGCCGTCCTTGTCGACCGACACCGTATACGAATCCGGTGCGAGCGAGAGGAAGCCGAAGTTACCCCGAGCGTCCGTCGTGGTGGAGATGGTCTGGGACGGCGACGAGGCCGTCACCTTGGCGCCCGAGACGGGCGCTCCAGTTCCATCCGTTACCGAGCCGCGGATGCTGCCGGTCGTTCCTGCCAGTGCCCATGTTCCCTGGATCAGGAATGCAACCAGTAGCAATGCCGCTACGGCCGTACGACGGAGGGTACGTAGAGTAGTCAAATTCTAGCCCTC